>Ga0068860_100000059_pt1 | contig 196400 bp, 172 predicted proteins | sample KBSSwiS32_FD_66597 | JGI IMG/M metagenome (GOLD analysis project Ga0068860, IMG submission 66597) | Switchgrass rhizosphere microbial communities from Kellogg Biological Station, Michigan, USA - KBS Switchgrass S3-2 | ecosystem: Host-associated > Plants > Roots > Rhizosphere > Soil ... | reverse complement strand
GAAGGACATTCACGAATGGATGCTGTTCTGAAAGGCACTAAACAAATAGGTGTAGCAGTTGTAGGATGTACAGCCACTTTGGTAATTGCGTTTTTGCCTCTTGCCTTCCTGCCGGATGCAGCCGGTGAATTTATGCGCAGCCTGCCTATGGCTGTTATCACCAGCGTGCTGGCATCAATGATCGTGGCTTTAACACTTGTTCCTTTCATGGGAAGCCGGATATTGAAAATGCATACACATGGAGAAGGCAATTTTTTCCTGAAGCAACTGCAAAAATTTCTCACCTACAGTTATCGCGGTATTATGCCACGAGCTTTAAAATATCCTAAAACAACCATTGGAATATCATTAATACTTAGTGCTCTCGCCTTTTTCTTATTTACAAAAACGGGATTCAAACTTTTTCCAACCTCTGAAAAGCCAATGTTTCTTATCAATATCAAATTGCCGCTGCAGGCTGATATTCCTGAAAGTGATCGTGTAACCAAGCTCGTAGAAGATGAATTGAAGCAACACAAAGAGATTGTGTATTATACAAGCAATGTAGGAAAAGGGAATCCGCAGATTTATTATAATGTACATCAACAGGACGTAAAGCCCGACTTTGCCCAGATTTTTGTACAGATGGATGATGAGGCAACTCCTGACTCTAAAGTAGAGTTAGTTAAACAGCTAAGAGAAAAGTTTAAAGATTTTCCTTATGCCAAAATTGAAGTGAAAGATTTTGAACAGGGACCCCCGATAGAAGCCAACATAGTTGTAAGGGTTTTTGGTGAAGACCCGGACACGCTGCGTAAGCTTTCCTTTAAAGTGGAGGATATTTTACGCAACAACCCAGGTACTGTTTATATCAATAACGAATTAAACACTTACAAGTCTGACGTTAAAATAGAAATAAACAAAGAAAAAGCCCGCACATTGGGCGTGCTTACAAGCGATGTTGATAAGGTAATTCGAATGGCGGTAGCAGGATTAACTGTTGGTGATTATATAGATGACAGAGGCGATGCCCGCAATGTTGTCCTGACTCTTCCCAAAGATAAATTTTCAAACCTTGATGCATTCAAAAATCTGTACGTAAACAACATACAAGGTGTTCCTGTATTGGTTAATCAGATTGCAACCATTGCATTTGAAACATCGCCTACGGCAATAAATCATTTTAATAAATCGCGTTTCGCAAAGGTTACCTCTCTAACCAAGGAAGGTGTATTAGCAAACGATGTACTAAAGGATATTGTTCCGCAACTGGACAAACTTAAAATGCCGCCTGGTTACTATTACAAGCTATCCGGTGAAGCGGAATCGGAAGGTGATACACTGGGTGGAAATTTTTTGTCAGTTATCCTGTTAAGTACATTCCTTTTTATTGGAGTTCTGTTACTGCAATTCAAAACGTTTAAAGGTATCATCATTGTACTATCTATTATTCCATTAGGAATTCTCGGAGGTGTGGTAATGCTATTGATCACCGGCCATCCGATGTCAATGGTTTCTATTATTGGTTTCATTGGTTTGTCCGGCATACAAGTCAAGAATTCGCTGTTACTCGTTGATTTTACCAACCAGTTGCGGGCTGAAGGATATAGCATAGACGATGCAATTAATAAAGCAGGAGAAACCCGTTTTTTACCGGTTGTGCTCACGTCCATAACGGCTATTTGCGGATTAATTCCTCTTGCCTGGAATCCCAATCCACTTATTGCTCCATTAGCGATTGTGTTGATTGGTGGATTAATCAGTTCAACCATTCTTTCAAGAATTGTAACGCCTGTAATGTATAAGCTTATACCACCTTCTATTGAGAGTAATTAATCATTCATAAAATCATAACAAAATGAAACAGTACATCTTAATTACCGGAGCATCATCCGGAATTGGTTACGAAATGGCTCAACAGCTTGCTGCTTTAAAATACAATTTAATACTCACTGCCCGCAGCGAAAATAAATTGGCAGCTATGCAGCAGGAATTAGCTTCCAAATATGGAATTACCGTGCAGTACATACCCAAAGACCTAAGCAAAACAGAGCAGGCTTCTCAGTTATATGATGATATCAAGAGAGCCAACTACCAGGTATCTCATTTGGTTAACAACGCAGGATTTGGCGACTATGGCAGTTTTTTGGAAACATCACTGGAAAAGGAGTTGAACATGATTGATCTCAACATAAGCAGCCTGGTTATTCTTTCCAAATTGTTTGCAAAAGATATGGTAGCCCGAAAGTCGGGTAGAATCATGAACGTGTCTTCAGTGATTGCCTATTTGCCTTTCCCTTACCAGTCGGTGTATTCAGCCACCAAGTCTTTTGTGTTAGCCTTTTCGCAAACCCTCGCTGCCGAACTGGAAGGTAGCGGCGTAGTGGTTACCACGCTTGCCCCTGGGGTTACAGAAACAGCATTTATTTCACCGGAAATGCGGGAAACCAATCTGCTGAAATCTAATAAGTCTACCCCCGTAAAGACAGTGGCTACTGAAGGAGTGAATCTTTTGTTACACGGAAAAGGAAAGAAAATCGTAGGCTTTAAAAACCGGTTTAATTCCATTTTAGCAGGCATACTGCCTGACTCTGTGATGATGAAAGTAAAGATGAAGCTGGCAAGTGCCAAGTGATGTGTTTGAAAATTGCGTTTTGAAACATGTGAATGGCATAAAATAAATTAGTAGCAGCAAGCAATTTGTAAATGAAATCATCATGAACACTTCAATACCTCGTATTCCTCCTCCTATTTATTTTCAAATAGGATTAATTGGGATGATGCTGCTCAGTTCAGTTGTTCCAATCGGACGTTGGTTCCCAATCATCTTTTTGTAAAACGAAAAAAATATCAAGACGAGAACCAATAAAACAAGAGGACTTGCTTTATTAGTTTTAGCTTTACTTTTTCCAGTAACAACATTTTAAAATATTAACAAAATGACAGATAACAAAAAGTTTGACGTAATCATAGTTGGCGGAAGCTATGCAGGACTTTCGGCAGCAATGGCTTTGGGACGAGCACTAAAAAACGTTTTAATCATTGACAGCGGTTTGCCTTGTAACCGACAAACACCTCATTCACATAACTTCATTACGCAAGACGGAGAAAAACCAAGCGTTATTGCGGAAAAAGCAAAAAAACAAGTGTTGAAATATGACACAGTAAAATTCTTAACTGACCTTGCCGTTAATGGAACGAAAACCGATAAAGGCTTTGAGATTTCAACTCAATCAGGAAAATTATTTTCAGCTAAAAAACTCGTTTTTGCAACAGGCTTAAAAGACATGATGCCAACCATTAGCGGATTTTCTGAATGTTGGGGAATTACAGTAATTCATTGTCCATATTGCCACGGATATGAAGTAAAGAATCAAAAAACAGGGATTTTAGCAAATGGAAATTCTGCATTTCATTTTGCTCAACTCATTCGAAACTGGACAAAGGATTTAACCATATTTACCAATGGGAAATCGGAATTGACACAAGAGCAAACCGATAAAATCAAAGGACACAATATTTCAATAGTTGAAAGGGAAATTACCTCATTGAAACACAAAAATGGAGTAGTTGAAGAAATAATTTTTGCAGACAATTCAACTTTTGAATTAAAAGCTATCTATTCAAGACCAACTTTTGAACAACATTGTAGAATCCCCGAATTATTGGGCTGTGAATTGACAGAACAAGGACTTATCAAGGTAGATACCTTTCAAAAAACAACAGTGGATAATATATTCGCTTGTGGGGACAATACCAATGCTTTGCGTGCTGTATCATATGCTATATCAACAGGGAGTATTGCAGGAGTAGTATTAAATAACGCAATGACAGAAGAAGAATTTTTAAGATGACAATAAAAGCTGTTATAACACGGGGCATTTTTGACGGATAACAACGCCGCTCGCCTTAAGAACTTCGAAGTCCCAGAGAGGTGGCGGACGGTTTAGAGACCCCGATCCTAAGCCCCACCCTTCGGGTGACCTCCTTCGGTATACTGTCTGATCAAACGATTCCAACCAAGTTGTAATGCTTGTCTAATTATTGTTTCTGAATCCTTTGGCATGATAATTTTTAAATTCAGATTGTCAACATTGGGAAATTCGATCCAATATGCATTAATGTCCGTCTGGAAATAAACTTCAATTATCCGCCCGTTAGCCCCTTCTTTTTGCGCTACGAATACATTATAGCCATCATTTGGTCCAACTAACCAACGATATTTTATGACATCAATCGAAATTGTCCTGGATTTCTTCTTTGGTGTCAAAATCATTCGGTGCGGAGACTTTTGACGGGATTCATAAGAGCTGCTTTGAGAGCTTGATAGCTGACGGTGGCGAGGGTGATCGAGAGGATACCGGCGCCGGCGGTGACGAAGATCCAAGGGGATATGGAGGTGTGAAGCGTGTAGTTTTGCAGCCACTTGCTCATGAAGAAATACGATAGCGGCATGGCGACCAGACAGGAGAGGATCACCAGCTTCAGGAAGTCGCCGGAGAGGAGCGCCCAGAGACCCGTCACACGGGCGCCAAGCACTTTGCGGACGCCAATTTCCTTGGTACGTTGTTCGGCGACGAAGGACGCGAGACCGAAAAGGCCGAGACAGGAAATAAGGATGGCCAGACCGGAGAACACCGTCGCGAGATTGCCGATCCGCGACTCCGTATTAAATTTCGTTTGAAACTCCTCATCAATGAAAGAATAGATAAAGGGGCTGGCCGGGTTGAACTGTTTGAAGACGGGTTCCATCGCGGCGAGGGCGGTGCGCACCGGCGTACCGGGTTTGATGCGGATCGTTAAGACAGCATGGCCACCTTCGCCCATGAAGATCGCGGGTTGCACCGGGTAATAGGGACTATTGCTGATCATGTTCTTCGCGACCCCGATGATGGTATAGGGCTTCCCCCAATGTTTGATGGTCTTGCCGATAGGATCTTTAAAACCGAGGATGCGGGCGCCCGTTTCGTTAACGATGGCGGCCGTGCTGTCGGTGAGGTGTGCGCGGGAGAAGTCACGTCCTTTGAGGATGTTCCAGCCGATGGTGGGTCCAAAATCGGCGTTAACGAAAATGTCGCGGAACGTGAGGGTTTTTGCTTCCTCACTCATTCCTTCCCATTCGAGCATATTATTCTGATAAAATCCGTTGAGGTTCATGGAGGAGTTGGCGATATTGGCGACCACGCCCGTGTTGAGCAGGCCTTTGCGAAGGGCTTCATAATGAGTGTCCAATTCATGCGTATTATTGGGAACGGTGATCAGTCCGGCCTGATCATAGCCCAGTGGTTGATCTTTGGCAAACTGGATCTGACGGAATACGACGATGGTGCCGATGATCAGGGCGAGCGAGATGGAGAATTGGGCCACGACGAGAACTTTTCGCGCCGTGCCGGCGCCTTTGCCGGTCTTGAACGCACCTTTCAAAACTTTTACCGGTCGGAAACTGGAGAGATAGAAAGCCGGGTAGCTGCCGGCCAGCAGACCGGTGACCCCTGCGCAGGTGAGTGAGGCGATCCAGAACAGTGGGGATGTCCAGGGGAAGCTCAATAATTTTCCGGATAAGTGACTGAACCAGGGGAGGGTCAGGGTGGTCAGGGCGATGGAGAGGATAAAGGAGAGGAAGGCGAGGAGGACGGATTCCCCGAGAAATTGGGCGATGAGATGACCCCGTAGCGAGCCGACCGCCTTGCGGATGCCCACTTCCTTCGCGCGTTTTTCGCTGCGGGCCGTGGCCAGGTTCATAAAATTGATGCAGGCCAGCAAGAGGATAAAGATCCCGATGATCCCGAGCATTCTGACGTAGACCATCCGGCCCTCGCCGACGGAGTTGGCCTCATCGTAATGCAGATACAGGCTTTTGAACGGCAGCGCCTTGTAGTTTTCGTACGAGTACTTCACATAGGGGCTGCAGATATTCTTGATGCGGGCCGTCGCCTGATCCGTGGTGACGTTACTGGCGAGAAGGGCAAAAATGCGGCAGCTATGGTTCTCGAAGTTGTTGATATTCCTGACCCAGCTGGTCTCCTCATTGGCCATCGAAATGAAAAAGTCATAGTCATGTAAGCTGCTGTTCGCGGGCTGATTGGCATAGACGCCCCCGACGGTGAACGGACGGCGATTTTCATATTTAAAGGGTTTCCCCACCGCATTCTCGGTGCCATAGAGCGCCATGGCCGTCGATCTTGAAATAAGGGCGGTGTTGGGGTCGCGCATGGATTCGGCGGTGCCGCTTAGGAAACGGTAGCCGAAAATGAGCGGGAAGGTATACTCCGCCGAGGTGCCTGTCTGGGCGATGCTTTTGTCGCCGTTCACCAGCAAATGTTGGCCGGCCCAAAGGGTCATCGCCGTTTGGGCGAAGACATCCTGATAGTTTCCTTTTTGCAGCCAGGGGTTGAGGGCCGGGGACACGGTAGTGCCTACATACGAGGGCGGCGTTTTCTCGCTGGTCTGGCCCTTTGGCCACTGATTTTGCATGATCTCCACGATGCGGTCGCCGTTTGGCATCCCCTGATCGACGGAAAGCTCGTCGACTGCCCAGATGCCGATGACCAGGGCGATCGCCATGCCGGTGGCGAGGCCGAAGATGTTGATAAAGGAGTAGCCGCGGTTCTTGCGGAGTTGGCGGAGGGCGATGAGGAGATGGTTTTTGAACATGCTCTTAGTTTTAGAATACAGCAGAACTGTAGCTAGAAAAGTACCTGTTTTTTTACATATTAATAATCAATTAATTGCGATTTATTTGATTTTATTAATTGTCCGGTTCCGCACACTCTATGTTCAGTTTTATACTTTTCTTCTTTTAGATATCCCACTTGTGTTGATTAAATGTAAGATCAAATAAAATTCGGATCATATCGACACAAGTAAAAATTGTTACGATGGAAAATCCTTTCGAAATTATATGATGAACGGAAATTCTATGGTTGAAGACAGTACAGGAAAAACTTTTCCGGATGGCGAGTTAACTTTTAGATATTTTTGACAAAAGAAAATGACACAAGCTGCAAATCCTTCCCTAGCATCTTGCCCTTGTAACAAGTTAATATTCAGCTTTACCAAATCGTTAAAAGTTGCACCACAGGCTTCAAGAGCAATTGTGAGGTTTAGCATGACCTGTTCAGTTTGATTTGACAGACTGCCTTTCCCAATGATTTTGTTGTTTATTGTTTCAACGTTATTTTTATTTGCGTAAATGAATGCGGAAGGAAAGTATACTCAAGTTCATTATTTTTGATCTCAACATATTTCTTTTCAGGTGCATATTCATTCTGTTTATCAAATGTGAACGCTTCCTGCAGTTCTTTGGCGGCAATAACGCTGATTTCGCCTTTGCCTGTAAACATTCCCGAAGTATTTGTAACATCGGTTGTAATGGCTTTATCTTTATGTCTGTTCACTACATTGATAAATACAGTATTGGTTTGCCTGGAATAGGTAGCGCTTACATCCAAATAAGGGATCCCTTTGTATTTTTCTGTATTAAAAGTGTCGCAGGACACATAAGCGTCTATTGCAGTTCCCAGGCAATTATTGGAGTATGCCTTAAAAATATAGAACAACGGTGATTTATATGTCCCCTTTTTGGCGTCGCTTGACAACAACGATGTAAGCAAGGTGAAATTTGACATTTTTACAACGTCGGCATGCCTTATAAACGAATTGAAGGATTGTGCCACTGGCAAAACGCTCATAAAATTCCGTCCAAATGCGCCCCACTCATCTACCGAAAGATAAATGGGATTCTTATATCCCTGCGTTTTGGATACTGCTTCAATTTCTCCGGCGGTAATTTTAATTCTGTCATCGAATATTTTCGCCCCCGATCCCATATGTGTGTAATAATCCGGGGAACTTTCCCAGTAGCTGTGTATGGATAGATAATTTATTTTATCTCCTATCCCGGTCAATATTTTTCGATTCCAATTGTCCCAGTCATTCTGGCTGTACCATGAAGAACCACAACCTACCAGTTCGATACTATTGTCAACTGCCCGCATTGCTTTGGCGGCTTCCCTTGCGACCTCTACATAATCATCTGCATTTTTATGACCCAATTCCCAGGGCTTTCCGTCTACTTCATTTCCAAGATCCCAGATTTTAACGTTGTATGGCGCCGGATGGCCATTTTTTGAACGCAGGTCTGAATAATAGGTGCCCTTGGGATAATTGCAATATTCCAACCAATATACAGCGTCCTGTATGTTCCCCAATCCAAGATTTACCGCAACCACATTCTCCGTATTCATAGAGTTGTTTAAGGCAAACCATTCATCTGTTCCCACCTGGTTGCTATCAATACCACCCCAGGCCATGTTGATACGTGCCGGACGTTTTTCTTTCGGTCCAATACCATCCTGCCAGTTATAGCCCATTAAAAAATTTCCGCCTGGCCATCTCATGTTGGTAACTTTTAATTCTTTCATTGCATTAATGAAATCTTTCCTGAAACCATTTTTGTCGGCCAGGGGGGAAGCCGGATCATACAGCGTTCCATAGAGGGTATTAAGTTTGGGTGAATCAGGTAGTCCCCTTCTTCCGCTGATTTGAATGGGCTCCATAAAAACCCCGTAAATTTTAGGGTCAATTTCACCAATGCTCCTCTCTGTATCGATTTTTATTTTTGCATTTTGTGCGTTAACAAACCAAGGGAAAAGGATAAGTAAGGAAAGCGATATTTGTTTCATAACTCTAAAATTTTTCTACCCCTTTTACGTTCATCCTTGTTGAAGTTATCCTATCTGTTGGCCCTGTCATGAAGAGCAACTTATTATTTTCCCCCGCAAAAACGTTATTGCTGCCGCCACCGGTGTTAATTGTAAGGATATTAGCGCCTTTTGGGTCAAAGACATTCACCCCTACACCACCGCTGACGTAAATATTTCCAAGTTCATCCATCGACATACCATCGCAGAAGTTCAGATTATTTACAAACGTTTTAATATTGGAGAGTGTCCCATTGGCATTAATATCAAAAACCTGAATTTTACCTGTACCATCATAAGTCCAATTGTTTACATACAGCTTTTTACCATCAGGAGTTCCTACAATGCCGTTTGGCCATGTGTCGGCATTCCATTCCGGCATAGTAGTTACCCTAACCAATTTGTGTTTGCCCGGAGCCAGGTAATACACATGACCACCTTTGCCAGTTGCAGCCTGTTCAGAGTGCGTAGGTTCCCAATTTTGTTTCCGTGGATCAGATACATCCCAATAATCTCTTGGAAATATGGGGTCGGTGATATAGATACCACCGGTACATGGGTTTATCCATACATCATTTGGACCATTTAATAGTTTGCCATTGTAATTATCCACCAGTACGGTATGGCTGCCATCTGGTCGTATTTTCCATACTTCCCCGTGCATATCGGCACAAGCAATGAGATTGCCCTCTCTGTCAAATTCCATTCCATTGGAGCGACCGGTGCCCTGTAAAAATAAAGTTACTTTACCGGTCCCTGCGTGCCATTTGTAAATTCTATCATTGGGCTGATCGGTAAAAAACACATTCCCGTGCTTATCGACAGCCGGGCCCTCCGTAAAACCAAAGCCCTTTTGAATGGTGTCTATTGTTCCATTTGTAAGACATTTGGGTGGTCTATGTTCGCTCACATGGCGTGCAAGGAGCTCAGCAGATGTATCCTGGACCGAATCCCTCATGTTTTTTTGGCAGGAATAAGATCCGAAGGAGCAGATTACTCCTAAGAGAAAGTAAAGTTTTGTTTTCATGACAAGCAATTTAAAGTTAGATGTATATATGGCGGGTCTGTAAAGGGAAAGCCTTCTTAGCGCTATTCAAAGTAAAACGGATTCTGACAAAAAAACTTCCAATATTCTTCAATGATGGATTTTGAACAAATCCGGTACCTGAAAGAATGTATCAGAAATAATGTTGGTACTTTTAACATAGTCAACAGTAATTCTTATGAGACATTTCATCTTTATGCTTGTTATAGTGCTTGTTGCTGCAGTTGCCGAAGCACAGCCTGCTGCTATTAATGTGAGCGAAGGGATACTACAAGGGACTTTTGAGAACGGCCTTACTGTCTATAAAGGCATTCCGTTTGCCGCACCTCCGGTTGGTGAATTGCGCTGGCGCCCGCCGCAGCCCGCTGCAAAATGGGATGGCGTCCGTCAGGCCAGTAAATTTGCCCCGGAACCAATGCAGGGGGGCAACCCTGTTTCTGGAAAAAGTGAAGATTGCCTGTACCTGAACGTTTGGACGCCAGCAAAGTCGCCGAATGAAAAAATTCCCGTACTTGTATGGATCTATGGCGGCGGTTTCAATTTTGGCGGCACTGCTGAACCGACTTACAACGGCGAAAAGCTGGCAAAAAAGGGTGTCGTGCTGGTAAGCATCGCCTATCGCGTCGGCCAGTTTGGTTTTTTGGTGCATCCTGAATTAAGTGCCGAAAGCCCGGCCCATGTCTCAGGGAACTATGGCCTGCTGGATATGATAGCGGCGCTTAAATGGATCAAAAGCAATATAGCGGCATTTGGGGGGGACTCCGGCAAAGTAACTATTTTCGGTGAGTCGGCAGGCGGTATCGCCGTTAGTATGTTATGTGCAAGTCCCCTGGCCAAAGGGTTGTTCGAAGGGGCCATCTCTCAAAGTGGCGGCTCATTTGGTCCCACACGTTTGACAACCTTTCCAGGTGAAAATATGAAAAGGCTGCATGACGCGGAGGCCGCTGGTGAAGCCTACGTTAAAGGAGCCGGGTTTTCGTCCATTGGCGATCTGCGAAAGGTAGATGCTGGTAAACTCCCGGCCGTGCGCGGACTCGCATGGCCAATTGTTGATGGCTGGGTGATACCTGACGACCAATATAAACTCTATGTAGCTGGAAAGTATAACGAAACACCGATACTGGTTGGCTACAACTCCGACGAGGGCGCCAGCTTTTCACCACCCAAAACGCCGGACGATTACATTGCTGCCGTAAAGAACCGATATGGGAAATTTGCAGATGACCTTATAAACGCTTATCCACCCGGCACAGGTACTGTTGCAAAAACCGCCCGTGATCTGTCCCGTGATGCGGCATTTGGCTGGCATACATGGAGCTGGGCGATGCTACAGTCAAACAAGGGCAAATCGAAGGTCTTTTATTATTATTTTGATCAGCACCCTGAATATCCTGTTGGTTCACCTCGTGCCGGCTTTGGATCGCCTCATGGACAGGAAGTCGCATACGTATTCGGCAATCTTGATACCTCAAGTCTACAAACAACTAAAACGGACCTGGCTATTTCGGATGCGATGAGTACCTATTGGACAAACTTTGCAAAGTATGGCGACCCGAATGGATCCGGAGAACCTAAATGGCCTGCGTTCAGCGCTGCTCATCCCGCGGTGATGTACTTCTCCCAAACCGCGCATACCGGTGCTGTTCCAGGAGCTGCGGGGCTAAAGGTATTGGATGCTTATTTCAAATGGAGGCTTTCGCCCGATGGCGAAACTGGTCTTAAATAAAGGTTGCATTGTGTCCTCCAGCTATTTTCTTCTGCTATTTTTCTTTTGGCTTGTCGGATACTCTTCCGTCACTCCACCACATCTTGATGCCTGAAAAATTCCCTTTGTCATCTTTTATAAACTCCACCTGGACATTCTCGTCCAGCACAAACCGGTTGCCGGCTATATGTTTCAGCTGGAATATCGCATTGCCCCTTTCGCGATTTTTACAATACAGGTCATGACCCAGTACGTAAAAATAAAGTCCCCCCTGATACATCCCTGTGAACGATGCGAGAAAGGATGTGTCCAAACTTTCTGTTCCCTGAATGGCGATTAGACTGTTCAATTGCCACTCTGCTTTCCGTGTATCGAGCTCCGTTTTGGCTTCCTTTACCTGCGTCATTAAAATGGCGCGCTCTGTGGTTTCCAAGGCTTTGCCCGAAGCAACAGGGATATCCGGTATAACGCCGGTGCCTTCCCAATCGGAATGTGTATAGGGATTTAAGGACCTGGCAAATGGAATGTCGGCTACATAGCCGAGCCCGATACTAAAGGGCCTTGTGGGGTGCGCTCCGCCGCCCGTTGTGTCGCCGACGATGATCGCGCGCCTGAGGCTCTGCATGCCATACGAAAAGTCTTCTGCGCCGGAAAAAGTGTTTTTGCTGGTCAAAATATAGACGGGCATTGATAAGGTCAGGCTGTCTGCTTCAGCCGGATCTGTCCAGAATTCGGCTTTCCTGTCCCGGGAGATAATATCATTCCAATGCATCTTTGCAGGAAAAAAATAGCTTGCTACCTGGCTAACCATGGCCGGACTGCCACCACCGTTGGTCCGCAGATCTATGATCAGGGCTTTTGTATGGGCGACAAAGCGAAATGCACCTGTAAAAGTTGGCCGGGCCTCCCGTAAAAAGCCGGTAAATCCATTAAACTGCACGTAACCGATGTTGCCCGGTAAGATCTCCACTTTAGTAAACGAGTAATTCCATTCCCGTATATTGATCAACGCCAGGGAATCATCGGCTCGTTGCCGCAGGGGAACATGTGTGGTATCCGATAATTGCCTCGCAAATCCAGGCGCATACCTCAAATGCAAATGGCCATCATGATGGGCCTTTTGCAGGTCCTGTTCGAGCCGCCGGGCCAGGTCCTGCGGGTCTTTGATTGCCGCATAGGCGCCTTTCTTATATTCCTGTTCCAGGGAGGCTGACATCTTCAGGGCCGTATCAGGGAAAATATAATTCCGGGATAAAGACTGCCGGAGGCTATCGATCAAAATGCGGGTGAAGGCAGGAGTAACCTGTAAATGTGCTTCTTCAGGTCTGCCTTGCGCCAGGGAGCTGTCAAGGTATGCACACTGCCAGACAAAGACCGAGCAAAGGGCTATCAGCTTGTTTTTCATACTTTGGTTTGTATTATGATGCCCGGATGAATTTATTGCATAAAATAACCTCGATATTTTTAAGCTGATAAGACCTAAAGTATATGTAAAATAGATTTAATATATTTTCTTATAAACCCGTACGTAATCGACAACGAATTTGTCCGGTAAGTCTGCCTTATTCAGTGGCCTCCCCAATGCAGCCAGAAGCCGGGCCAGATACCATTGACACTTGTAAGTTTTGCCGGTTTGACCTTCGGCGGACGAGCAGGACCATTCAGCGGGATGAATGCGGAGGGTATTGAGTTTTCATTGAAAAAAGTGGAAATAATTCATTTTCAAATCGGTAGATTCGCTAAAAAAGGGTGTAACATTTTTTCGGTCCAGTCGTCCAAGGACGGGGATGTCCCCATAAACCTACCGGTATGCTAAAAAATTATTTCAAAGTCGCGCTCCGCAGTCTTTGGAAAAGCAAGGGCTTTTCCGCCATCAACATCATCGGACTGGCGGCAGGTCTGGGAGTCTGCCTGCTTATCGTGCTTTATGTCGTCGATGAGCTGAGCTACGACAAATACAATGCAAAGGCTGAGCGGATCTACCGGCTAGATGCGGACATTTATTTCAACAATACCGGGTTTACGGCGGCGGTATCGCCAAAGCCCCTGGCCAAGGCGCTGAAGACCGATTATCCCCAGGTGGAGCAGATGGTGCGGACGAATTATACGAGGGATGTCATGGTGAAGAAGGACGGTAATTTTATCCAGGACCATCACCTCGTCTTTGCCGACTCTACTTTCTTCCAGGTCTTTACCTTGCCGATGGTAACCGGGAACCCGGCGACAGCATTGAACGAGCCGCATTCAATTGTCATCGACGAGAGCGCCGCAAAACGGTATTTCAACAGCACGGATGTTGTCGGCAGGACGCTGGAGCTGGAGAATAAGACTGTCTGTAAGGTGACGGGGGTGATCAGGGATGTGCCTCAGCAGTCGCATTTTCATTTTAGCTTTATCCGGCCATTGCATGACGGCTATAACAACAACGACGAGAATGACTGGCTGAGTAACAACTATATCAGCTATATCCTGGCGAAGCCCGGGGTCAGCAGGGATTTTCTCCAGGGCCGTGTCGACGCGACCGTCGATAACTACCTGAGCAAGCAACTGCAAGACCTGCTGCATACCTCCACGCAGGATATGAAAAAGCAGGGCAATTATTTCAAGTATCACCTCATGCCCTTGCTGGATATCCACCTGCATTCCAATAAGTCATACGAATTCGAGGCCAACGGCAATATCAACTACGTGACCATCTTTTCCTTTATCGCCGTGCTGATCCTGCTCATCGCCTGTGTCAATTTTATGAACCTGAGCACAGCGCGGAGCGCAAACCGTGCCAAGGAGGTGGGTATACGCAAGGTGGCCGGCAGTACCAGGGGGCATCTTATCGTGCAATTCCTGCTGGAATCCGTGCTGCTGAGCTTCTTTTCTCTTTTGCTGGCGCTGGGTATCGCCGTGCTGCTGCTGCCGATGTTCAATACCCTTGCGGGGAAGGAGCTGCATGCCGGAATGCTTTTCTCCGGAAGGTTCCTGCCGGTGCTGGTGGCCGTGGTGTTTTTGGTGGGTTGCATCGCCGGCAGCTATCCCGCCTTTTACCTGTCTGGCTTTCAGCCCATACAGGTACTGAAAGGAAAGATCGCGTCCGGGTTTAAAAGCAGCTGGCTGCGGAGCAGCCTGGTCGTCTTCCAGTTCACCATTTCCATTATGCTGATCATCGGGACCCTGGTCATCTACAACCAGTTGAAGTATATCCGCAGCCGGGAGTTGGGTTTTAACAGGGAGCAGGTGCTGGTCATCCATGGGGCCTATGAAGCCGGCGACCCGATCAAGAGCTTCCGGCAGGACCTGCTCAAGCTGTCGGGTGTCGTCGACGCCACGCTTTCCGGCGACCTGCCCACGTCAGGGGGCGGCTACAGTCAGAACGGCTGGTTCCGGGACGCTTCATTGGATGCCAGGCGGGTGACCGTGATGACCACCCTGTTCGTGGATGAGCATTATATCCCTACCCTGGGCATGAAGATGGTGAAGGGCAGGAATTTTTCGAAGGACTTTCCCACCGACTCGGTGGGGATCATCCTGAATGAATCCGCCGCTGAGCTGCTGGGCATGAAAGACCCGCTGAACGAAAAAATGTACCGGCCGAAAGATAACAACATGACGCCCCTCGCCCTGCATGTGGTGGGGGTGGTAAAAGATTTCAATTTCAACTCGATGCATGAGAAGGTGGGGCCGCTGATCATGCAGCTTGCCGATAACCGGGGGAAGATGGCTATCCGGCTGCGTCCCGGAACGGCTGCCGCCATGGTGCGCCAGGTCGAGGCCAAATGGAATACGATGGCGCATGGGCTGCCTTTCAGCTATACCTTTATGGACAACGACTTCAACAACCTGTATCATGCGGAGCAGCAGACGGGACATGTCTTTATAACGTTTGCCATCTTCGCCATACTGATCGCCTGCTTGGGGCTTTTCGGACTGGTGACCTATGCCGCGGAGCAGCGGATGAAGGAGATCGGCGTTCGCAAGGTGCTGGGCGCGAAAGTCACGGGTATCGTGGCTTTGCTGAGCAAGGACTTTACGCGGCTGGTGCTGATCTCCACGCTGATAGCTTTTCCGCTGGCCTGGTGGGGGATGAACCAGTGGCTGCAGAGTTTCGCGTATCGCATCGGGGTCAGCTGGTGGATCTTTGTGGTGGCGGGGTCGGCGGCCATGCTGATCGCGCTGTTGACAGTGAGCCTGCAGACGGTGCGTGCCGCGCTGGCGAACCCGGTGAAGAGTTTGCGCAGCGAGTGATCCTCTAAAAATAATACGAATGTCCCGGATTTTATACATTCTCCTGATCCTTACAGGAACAGCATCCCTTTCGCCGGCTCAGTCCTTCAAAAAAAAATTGATCGATGTACTCATCGTAGACGGGTTCAGCAACCATGATTGGAAACAAACCAGTTTGCTGGTGAAAAATATTCTTGAAGAAACAGGCCGCTTTCACGTTGCCGTTTCTACCGCTCCGGGCACGGCCAATGATCCGGGCTGGGCTGCATGGGACCCGGAATTCGAAAAGTATGCTGTCGTCATTCAAAATACCAACAATATCCGGGATTCGGCATTGCAATGGCCGGCAGGCATACAACGACGTCTTGAAAGATATGTCGGCTCCGGAAGAGGATTATACGTCCTGCATTCCGCCAATAATGCTTTTCCTGATTGGAAAGAATATAATAAAATGATCGGCCTGGGCTGGCGCCCCAAAGAAACGGGATTTGCATTGCAGGTCGATTCCAACGATCACATCGTCCGGATACCGCCGGGGCAGGGAGAAGCAACCAATCACGGGGCCAGGTTCGATGCGGTCATCCGTATTTTGAACCGGCATCCCATTAATGAAGGATTTCCTGAAAAGTGGAAAACGGCTTCCATGGAACTATACAGGTATGCACGAGGACCTGCAGAGGATCTCACCATCCTGTCTGTAGCTGCCGACAGCGTCACGGGAAAGATATGGCCTGTAGAATGGGTGGTAAAATACGGGAAAGGGAATGTCTATGTTTCCAGCATGGGTCATTTATGGAAGGGGGATGTATATCCCGTCAGCTACAGATGTATTGGTTTTCAAACTACACTGATCCGTGCAACCGAATGGCTGGCTACGGGGAAAGTAACCTATCCTGTTCCTGCTGACTTCCCCACAAAAGAGGCTAGTCATCTAACCCCTTTCCCTTGAGAATTTGCTTCAAATACTTCTCAATCCTTGACTCCCGGGTTTTGGCCTGCTTGGGTGCAGAAAAGTAAAGAATGTAAGCTCTTTGCCGTCCCGGCGTCAATGCCTCAAATGCAGTTCTCAAGGCAGGGGTCGCATCTAATTTATGTTGGAATTCCTCAGGAATGCTGAATTCCGCAGTCTTTTTTAAATTCACTTTCAAACCGGCTTTTTCCACTTCAATGGCTTCATAGATATAGGCTTTCAAGATGGCTTCCCTCTTAACTATTTCCCGGACATTGGTAAACCGGATCTGACGGGCCGCCTGCACATTCTCCGTTTGTTGGATCAGCATGCCATTGGCATCATGTAACAAGGCGCCTTTGAAAAACAGAAGCGCACAGTATTCTTTAAACGCATGTATCAGCACTATGTTGCTTTTCTGCAGCGTGTAACAAGGAACGCCCCACTTCAATTCTTCGGTCAGCCCGCAATCAAGAACGATCAGTCTCAATTGCTCCAGTTCTTTCTGCCATTTTTTGGCTTTACTAAAAAAGAAATCGACCTTGGGATTCATATAATTAATTTATTGATGAACCAGGATGGGTTTTCTATCCACGGGCCTGAAATACCATGACACCGCAGTCAGGGCCAGCAGTAACAAGGAAGGGAACATTTTATTCATGGGATCACCCGATGCGATCCGTGAAAATGTCGCTCCCGACATGGCAAAGAAAAAACCTGCATAAGCCCATTCCTTTAGTATAGGAAATTTAGGAATAAGCACCGCTACAGCTCCTAAAAGCTTCCAAATGCCTATTATTGTCAGAAAATAGACGGGATAACCCAATTGTGTAATGTTATCTACTTCCTCTTTCACTTTTAATAATTGTACTGTTCCGGTGGAGACCATTCCTAATGCAAGCCAGATAGTAGCAATCCAATAGATGATCTTATTTCTCTTTGTCATATTGCGTTATTTTAATTTACTGACGATGTCCTGTATCCTGTCGTGCGCCATATTTATACCTTTGGCAAAGGGTAACTGCAGCACCCCGTCTCTTTGCGCAACGGATTCATATATTACATGCATATTGAGTTTGCTGGTGTCATCAGTAAGTTTTTCAAATTCATAGAACTCAAGCTGAACACCAAAGGGGGTATTGTCCATTTCAAATGTTCGTATGATCTTCCTGTTCGGGATAAACTCATGGATCACCCCATTGAACCCGTATTTGTTTCCTTTGGGATCGGTGGTTTCGAATTGCCAGCTGCCGTGCTTCTTACATTCAAGCTTCAGCACTTTCGTTCCCATCCATTCCTCAACAATTTCGGGCTCTGCATACGCTTTAAAAAGTAATTCCAATGGCAGATCAAATTCCCTTGTGATCACTAATTCCTGTTTGCCGTCATCGGCAATTATTTTTGTTTTTTGTTCCATGTTATTTGCTTTTATATTTTTTCATTATTGCTTCTATCTTGTTGAACCGATCATCCCACATTTTGCGGAACGGCTCAATAAAGTCAGCTACCTCTTTCATTTTGTTTGGGTTAAAGTGATAGAAAATCTCCCTGCCATTCTGCTCTTGTTCAAGCAATTCGCACTCGGTGAGTATTTGCAGGTGTTTTGAAACCGTGGGTCTTGCCGTGTCAAAGTTTGCGGCTATTGCGCCCGCTGACATGGCCTGAGAGGCTACCAGCAGAAGTATAGCCCTTCTTGTAGGGTCTGCTATGGCCTGAAATACGTCTCGTCTTAAATTCATTGCGTAGCTATTTGACTACAAATATATGTGTAGCTATTTAACTACGCAAATTTTTTCTAAAAAAATTTTAAATAATCCTTAATATCAGCCTTTAAAAAATCACGATACTTTGTGGTCATGAAACGGCCGTTGTTTTTATTCATGGCGGAGGGTTTAGTGGAGGAACGGAGAAGGATTATTACGCATAAGTATTTGCAGTTCTTTGGCGAGAAGAGGATATGTCACCATTTCTATCGCATACCGGTTAGGCATTGCAGGCGGCATGATTTCTATCCTCCTGGCATATCGGCAGATCCATTTTATATAGTTTCGGGAGTGGCTCCCGCTTCACCATATGTTCCTATTTTCGGTGGGCAGGGGATCCGGCTGCGGGCTTGAGCCAAAGCTGCCGTTGACTAATTTTTTGCGGACATCACGCGTATCATAACCGGACAGTGGTTTCCCTGGGAAATATGTAATTAGATGATAGCCAATTATATAGAAGTTCGGCATTTTTATGGCAGCTGGGTTCACTGAAAATCAGCGCTATGTTTAGAAACTACTTTAAAACTGCCTTTAGAAATCTCTCGGCCAATAAAGTTTACTCTGTGATAAATGTAGCCGGTCTCGGCGTCGGCATCGCCGTTTGCCTGATCCTTTTTATCTTCATCCGGTATGAGCAGAGCTTTGACGATTACCATCGCAACAAGGCGCGGATATTCCGGGTGATGACTGTTCCGGATAAGGCTGACATCCATGCTCATCCCACTGCGGCCGTCCCCTTTCCACTGCCCACAGCGGTGGAGAACGACATGCCGGATTGGAAGACGACGGGTCTGTTCTTCATGGAAAACCTTCAGGTCATGACCATGGGCAGGGACGGGCGGCCGGAAAAAAAATTCAAAGAGAAAGAAGGCTGCTTTATGCTGGAGCCGGCCTTCTTTTCTGTTTTCGATGTTCCCTGGCTGGCAGGGGATGCGGCAAAGTCCATGGATGATCCGCATTCGGTGGTTTTAACCCGGCAGACGGCTGAAAAATATTTCGGGGACTGGCAACAGGCGATGGGGCGCACCATCAAGGTCTACAACCGCGACCTGTTCACTGTCTCCGGTGTGATAGGTGATCCCCCCACCAATACCGATCTGCGTCTGAAACTGGTATTTCCGTATAAGATGGCCGGGTTTTCCAAAGGCAATGACTGGTGGTCCATCAACAGTTCGCACGGCTGTTATGTGCTGTTGCCGGGCAGTGAGTCCGTTGCGGGCGCCAACCGGCGGCTGAGCGCTTTGTCGAAGAAATACCGTACGCCCGACAACAAGAACTCGCAGGCGCTGCAATCGCTGGCGAACGTGCATTTTGACGCTGACGGGGGCAACTACAGCGGAAAGGTCATTATTGCCGATCGTATCCGTACTTTGCGGCTGATAGCCGGCTTTATCCTTCTCATCGCCTGTGTGAACTTTATTAATATTTCCACGGCGCAGGCCGTCAACCGGGCGAGGGAAGTGGGTGTGCGCAAGGTGCTGGGCGGCCTCCGGCGGCAGTTGACCCTGCAATTCCTCCTGGAGGCCTTGTTGCTGGTGGCGGGTAGTGTGTTGTTGGCTGTGGTTTTGACGGGAGGTCTGCGGGCGCCGGTAAGCAGGATGCTGGATATGCCTTTGTCGTATAACATTTTTAGTGAAAGTTCCGTTCTTCTGTTCCTCGTTGCGATAACAGTAGTGGTAACACTGCTGGCGGGATTTTACCCGGCGCTGGTGCTCTCGTCCTTCAATCCTATTAAGGCCCTCAAGGCGAAGCTGACAGCGCGCAGCAGCAGGGGCGGCATAGCGCTTCGCCGGGGACTTGTCGTACTGCAATTTGTCATCGCCCAGGCCCTCATCATCGGAACATTGCTCATCGTCCGGCAGATGAATTATTTCGGCAATGCCGCAATGGGATTTAATAAAGAAGCAATCGTGAATGTCCCCTTTCTGGCAGACAGCGCCGGTATCAGCAAACTGGATTATCTGCGGAACAGGCTATTGGCAGTGAAGGGGATCCAACAGGTGAGTTTCAACAATACTGCTCCGGCTTCGCAGGACAATTGGTGGACCGGCTTCAATTTTGACCATGCCAAAACAGGGATCAATTTTGCGGCCATCAGCAAATTTGTGGACGCGGGTTATATTTCAACTTACTCCCTGCCGTTGGTGGCCGGTCGTAATTTCACCACGAACGACTCGGTCAGGGAATTCCTGGTCAACGAAAAGCTGGTCAAAAGACTGGGTTTCTCGGATCCGCGCGAGGTGCTGAATAAAGAGATCAATCTTTGGAATGGCTTTGCAGTAGGGCCGGTCGTCGGTGTCGTAAAGGATTTTCATCCTTCCTCATTAAAAGACTCGCTTGCGCCGGTGTTCATGCTCAATGTTAAAAAGAGATTTGACGCTGCGGGAATAAAAATGGATGGTCATAACCTGCCTGCCACCATGAGCGCGATTGAAAAGATCTGGAATGAGACCTTTCCGAATTACGTTTTTGAATACGAATTCCTGGATCAGAAGATCGCTGCCTTTTATAAAGACGAGGCCAGCCTTTCACGTATCTATATAATATTTGCGTCCATTGCCATTTTTCTCAGCTGTCTCGGATTGTATGGCCTGGCGTCGTTTATGGCGGTTCAGCGGCTTAAAGAAGTGGGCATCCGCAAGGTGCTGGGTGCTACGGCCGCCAATATTGTGTATATTTTCTCCAGGGAATTTGTGCTGCTGATCGGTATCGCGTTTTTGATCTCTACGCCGATCGCGTGGTATTTTGTGCATCAGTGGGTGCAGCAGTATGTGTACCGCATTCCTATCAGCGGGTGGGTCTTTGCGGCGGGAGGGCTGCTGGCGCTGCTGATCGCGCTGGCCACCGTGAGTTTCCAGGCGTTTCGGGCGGCGGCCGTGAATCCGGTGAAAAATTTACGGACGGAGTAATCTTGTTTTCCCCCCGGACAGGTATAGCAATTGGTCCGGCTAATACGGAAACGGTAAATAGGGGAGGTTCGAGAGTTTAAAGACTGCATTTGTGATAGGTACAATATTATTGGCCGAATCCCTTGCTGTCCCATTAAAAGTGACGAGTACCGCACCCGTCATGCTTTGAGGATGGATGTCAATCACGGCAGGCACGGTGAGGTTGTTGGCTGTAAAAGTAGCTTTCGCACCGGTGTAATTAGCGGGCGTTTTGAAAGAGAAGCTATTATAAGTGGTCGAAGTCGGGTAAGATTTCGTAGTGAAAGTTTCAAACGAAAACCAGCCGGTGTGCATGATCAATGCGGTGTCGGGGTATCCATCCATATATCCCGTAAAATCAAAGACACCGCCGGCATCAACCTTAAGGTAGTAGACCACGCCGGAACAGGAACCTCTGTAAACATGGCCCCCGGCTGTGAACTGCCAGGTATCATCCGCGATAGAAAGGCCCGCGCTGTCCCGCACAGCGATCTGGAACGAACAGAAGCTGCTGTCAAAGCTGATCTTGTAATCAAACAATCCATAGTTGGTAAAGGTACCCACTGGCTTGAGGTGCACTTTAACAAGCCCTGTATCGGTGAAGATCCCCGAGGCAGAGAATGTAACGCCATTCTGCTGATCGGAGGTGATCCGGTAAGTTCCCGGACTCGTCACATTGACCTTGATCTCCATATAGTTTGTATCCGTTGTAGCCGCAGGAATGCCATTATACCAAACCCCATGCTGCTCATAGTAATTACATAGCCCGGTCCCATGCCAATCCTGCAAGGATCCATGTGCAGACGGCAGATGCTCCTGTTTTTTGCAACCAACGAGGCCGATCAGGAATGTAAATATGAGTAGTGAGGCGCAAAAAACGACACGAAGACGGGCAGGCATACTTTTCATGAAAGGATGATTTATAACTTTAATAATCACAAATCAATATCTATGCCTGTTTCGGGTGATTCCTGCTTTACTTCCCACAACTTTGTCCGCGCATACATTCCGGCAATAACTGCGCATATATTGGCTATAACTGCAGTTTCTCTATCCATCCCAATAATCAACAATTCGCCCTGGCACAAAAGTTGCATCAAGGTTTTGACGTATCCGGGTAGTGGTTATGCGCTGTCGCAGTTTGAAGACCCTTTTTTCTGCTTATTAGAACTATAAATAAACCTACCATGAATGTTTTGCCCTCCCGGATCTTTAAGGCCCCCATTGCCTTCCTATCCCTTTTTTTATTTCTTTTCGCTATACCGGCCTGTAAAAAGGACCCGCATCAACCCAGCCGCGATCCCGCCAAAGGATCCCTGAAGACTGATGAATATGGGGATTGTTCATCCGCCAATGTTGTGCACGGCACATGGTACAATGGGTTTCCAGCTGGCACTGACACCAACTATGTGGAGATCAACGTCAATGTCACCCGTCCGGGATCTTATGATATCACCACTTACAGAAAGAATGGGGTGATGTTTTCCGCTGCAGGAAATTTCACCGATACGGGCCTGAACACTGTGCGCCTGAAAGCCACAGGAAGCTTCCTCCTTCCGGGACCAACCAGCTATCCCATTACCTTCGATTCGTCTACCTGTCAATTCACTATCCAGGTGCAGGATAGCGCCACTATGTCCATGGGAGCCAATACCTGGCAATTTACCGCCGGGGGCCATACGTACAGGGGTCATGCCTATGGACCCATCTACCAGCTCCCACAAAATGCAGGCTATTCATTCGAATTCACCGGGTCAATGGAATCCGGCTCCCCGGATACCGTACTGCAGATGAGTTTCTGGACGCAGGATATTGATACGCTCTCTCATTTAACTTCTCAGGGAGCTTATTTTGGGCTTTTACGTACCAAAGATTATAGTGCTATATACGTAGCGGATCGGGGCGCGGCCCCCGCTGACGTCGACATCCATTTCAGAAGCTTCACCTCCTTTCTCACCCCTGTCTATACGACCATTGAGACCGGCACTTTTAACGGTACCGTTCGCGATTCGGCCCGAAACATCATCCCAATTACGAATGCCAAATTCAAATTGGTTTGGTGAAGACGGCAGACACTTGAAATAAACCGGCATACACTTACATAAAATTGTATCAAATCGACCTGTTATGAAAAAGCTTCTTCCCTCCCAGTTCGGCGCTGTGCCTGTCCTGCTGCTGCTTGCCGCGGCTGTATCTCTCACCCGTTGCAAGAAAGATCACCATCCCCTGAACTTGCCGGCCGAAGGTTCTTTGCAGGATGCCAAGGGGTACTGTCTGCCCTATACGGCTCACGGCACTTTTATCAAAGGTGTGCCTTCCGGCGCCGATTCAAATTATGTAGCTATCAGCGTCGATGTTTCCCGTATCGGGACCTATACCATCAGTACGGATTCGCGCAATGGAGTCTCCTTTTCGGACTCGGGGGTTTTCACCAGGACAGGCATGAATAGCGTCCGGCTAAAACCAAAAGGAACCTTTGCTTCAGCATCCCCAACGACTTACCCCATAGTATACGGTAATACTTACTGCGAGTTCACGGTCAATGTAATAGACACATCTCTGCCGCAGGGCAAATTTCGATTCACCGGCGGAGATCAGTTTTACACCGGCTTTGCCGATTGGTTTCTGAATTTTCCGCCGGAGGGACACCCGGAACAAGGCTATTTAGTAGAAATTAACACAGGGACTACCGCCGATACTTTCATGCATTTCCGGATACCTATGCCTTACCAGTTTCCCAGCCCCACCTATGGCATTACCTATGGGACCTATTCGACAGCCAACCCGGGCACCAGTTTTGTTATGGTAGCAGGCGCCGATACTATTTACTACGCGAATCCCACAACAACGGGCAAAGCCGTCAATATTTATGCTGACACGGTGTATACTGCTTCCAGCGGGGTGCAAATCGTCTTCCAGGGGCGGTTTAGCGGGACCGCTACGAACAAGACAGGAGCGACAATACCCATCACTAACGGGGTTTTTAAGGCGTTGTATTGATCAGCCGGTGCGCTGGCATCCCCGGCCGTCCGGCTAATAGGTTTGTTTTACGCCTCCTTTGAGATAGGCGATCAATAGATCCCGGATATCGTTTTTTATACGGGTGTTCTGAAAAGAGCTGGGTTTGCAATAATCAAAGTGGCGCAGAAACTCCAGGTTCCTTTCATTACCCATGGCGACATATTCCGGCATGAGCACCTTATATGTCAGGTGATCCTGGGCCACGCCGCCATTGATGATCCATTTATCCTTTCCGAATTTGTCCTTTCCTGCGATGACAGCGTTCCGAACTTGCAGATAGCCGCCCTCGTTCTTGTTTTTTTCAGTGCCTATGTTCAGCATATTTTCCAGGACGTCACCTTTTAAGTTCATGACCACCATCGGCCCTCCAAAAGGCAGCGAACGCAGGACATCATATTCGGTGACATCGCCCATGAGCTCATCATCCACCCGCAGGGAGCCGCTGTTGTATAATGCCACATCGACCGTGGTGTCTGCATACCACAGGGCGTCGGCGATCATGCGCGTGTAATTGGTCTTGCTATTGCGGATGGAACGTTCGCGGCCGTCCAGTGGCGTTGTTGCCGTAAAGAGCACCTCGTTGGGGTGATAGCCCATCTTCATTAATATAGTATCCGCCAGCGAACCCCAATACTTTACCCTTTCGTTGACGGACTCATCGGAAGGGACGGTCTTGTCTACCATTTTCAGCTCGGACTGTATGGTGACTTTTTGCGTGGCGGGCGAAAAAGTGATCCTGTGAATATAGACCGACTTGTCATTGGCGTCAGCCTTGCAGATAACAGGATGGCCTACGGCGAACTTCATATTGGTATGTTCATGTCCCCCGATGATCAGATCGAGTCCCGGCAGTTTAGCGGCCAGCAGCGAGTCCATATCCCTGGCCAGGTGTGTCAGGCCGACAATGACATCACATTCGGAACGGATGGCTTGATATGTTTTAATGAAGCTCTCATATTGATCGCTGTATGCGATGGAGTCTGCCTTATTGAAAGGGATCGTGGCGCCGATGATGCCCAATCGAAGGGATTGGCCGCCGGGAAAGCGCATCGTATGTATGGAGAAGGACATGATGCTGTCTGCCTGCCCGTTCCGGATCTTTACAAAAGCTGATAACTCATTGGAAGGAGTCCTTCGAAGGACATTGGAATTCACCCAGGTGAAAGAGGATTCGTTTATACGCTGCTGGAGCTCTGACATTTTTATATCAAACTCATGATTTCCGAAAGTCGCATAGTCCAGTCCCATTTTGTTTAATACGTCTACCATGTGCCTGCCGGCAATCTTTTGGTCCTGCATAGTAACAGCGTCGCGGTAAGGCAGCGTACCGATGAGCGAAGGACTCACGAAGTCTCCCGCAAGCATAGTGATGGTATTGGGATTCTCCCGGAGTAATTGCTTGCGGATGGTGGCCACCCGCGCCAACCCCCCTTCATCGCTGCCCCGGAGAGGAGCAATCTCATAGATGTCATTCAGCTGAAGAATGATGAAGGAAAGATCCGGGGCGGGATGGTTCTGCGCGGGCAGGGAGGAGGGAACGATCAGCATAATAAGCATTGCCAGGTAATAATAAGAGCAGCGGGAGCAGGGGGAGTTATTGTCTCGTTTCATGATATATGTTGGTTACTATTTATCGGGTGCCCGTGTATTCAAGAACATAAATGTAGGTTTAAATAAGCAGGTTCCACAGCGTACAGTAAATGAGAAAGAAGAAAAATATAGGGTTCCTACGTAGTGGTTTTAGCTCGATAAGAAGTTGATAATCTGAGCGTACCGGATTTTACGTGTATGCTCCTAGCATTCCCCGTAAGATGTCACATAAATGATTTAAAGATGGATGCGAATTCAGCAGATGAACAACAATGCTGCGTTTCTTTGTAGTGCAAATTTCAAATCAAAAATCCACTCTAATGAAAACCATTCTACCAATTATCGTCCTGATGTTATTCTTTTTTCAGGCAAAAACACAGTCTACCACTTCGAACGAGACCCACGATTTTATCACGTATGATACGGTCTATAACTTACAACTGGATCCATGGCATACGGTGGTATACCGGCTCACCATCTCCCGTCCGGTGAATATGTTCACAGCGGGTCATCCCGATACTGCATCCCGTCCGGCGATCATCACGATGCCTGGCATCGGGGAGATGGGAACGGACCCTTCCAAAACAAAAGTATATGGACCTCATTTCTGGCTGAAGAACGGCTGGGACGGATCGGTCGCATTGGGCAACGGAAAGCATTACCCGATATTGATCACTTTGATCTGCGATCAGAGGCAGCCGTATCCCAACTGGAACCTGGCTGTTCTGAACTACCTTTTGAAGACCTATCACATCAAGCGGAATGCTGTCCACCTCGCCGGGCTTTCCCAGGGAGCTTTCACCTGGTCAGCCATGATAACCTACGAGGCGACCAAGGGAGATGAGGCAGGGATGAAAAATGTCACCAGCCTGGCGCTTCTTTCGGGAGCGGCTTCCACAACGGGCGTATTTAATTTAATGGGCCATTGGGCTAAGAAATATAAAGGCAAATTATTCGCTACGGTAAACCCGGGAGATGCCCAGAGCATCAACCCTCCGGTGGCTGCGAAATCAATGAATGATTCTTTGGCAGGGACGGCTTATTTCGCATGGAACAACCTGTCTTCCGGAACTAACGCGCATTGCTGCTGGAACTCGGTGTACGATCCTAATGTTAAGAGCTGGCAGACGATCGCTCCTTTAGGTCAATATGTAACAACCGGCCCTTCGGCCAATTCGGCAGGAACCTATAAAACGGGCTCCCTTTTTCAATGGATGCTCAGGCAGGGCGATACATCCATCGTCGGATCCGCCCCTGTAGCGACCCCTACTCCAACTCCTGCTCCTAACCAGGCGCCTGTTGTCAATGCCGGTGCGGCGCAGACCATTACGCTGCCGATCAACCAGGTTAACCTGGCTGGCAACGCCACCGATGCAGATGGCACGATTGCCGCATACGCCTGGACAAAAGTCAATGGAGGCGCTGCAACGATTGCATCTCCTTCTACTGCAGCAACTGCCATTACCGGGCTCGTTGCAGGAAATTATGTTTTCCGCCTGACGGTGACTGATAACCTGGGAAGCAAGGCTGTCTCTGATGTTACGGTGACTGTGAATGCTGCCGTCGTGACCCCGCCCGTCACCGATACGGTCGTAACATCGACAGGTCTTCGTGTCGTAAAAGTTGTCACCTGCGAATACCGGGTTGGCTTCCTTATGTCCGACGGGAAACTCTATGGGGTATGCAACATGACTCCTACGACAGTGCCTTATCCTATCGCAGCAGGAAGAAAGCTCGTTGATGGCGCCGCAGGATTTAATAAATTTAAAATGTTGGACGACCAGGGTTATGTATGGAGCAGCCGGATAGATTACACCACTAATATGGACCGTATCGATACGGATACCGCTGGCGTGGCTTTCGACGGCAATGCTTCTATCTACGCCTACGCCGCCACCACCCTTACTATTAAGAAAGACGGATCGCTCTGGTACATGGGCGACGATACGTTCCATTTATTCCATGCCACCGGCAGGGTAGAAATGCGGCCTGTTCGTCTCTCCCCTGCAGGCATGATCTGCAAGAAAGTAGATGCGGGAAGCCAGCGTATCATCGTCCTGACCACGGCAGGTGAGGTCTACGAATGGACTAAAGGCGGATCAAAAACGCCTGTATTAAAAGTGATACCCCGCCCTGCGATCGATATTTTCGGATCCCATGCTAACTATGGCGGCTGCATCATTCCCGATGCGACAGGGTCTCAGACAATGGGATATCCCTTTATATGGGGAACGAACTATGGCAACTGGGGCGGCACGGCTCCTTTCAGCCAGCCGACCTCGGTCAGGTCACTGTGGAAAATGACAGCTCCCATCAAAGAGATCTCTTCCAACTGGAATACGATCCACTACATCGATAGCATGGGCAGGCTGTTCGGCTTGGGCTTCAACGCGCAAGGTGAAGTAGGAAATGGCGAGGAGATTGTCAACAGGCACACCTATGCCACTTTCCCGGGCTATGGATGGGATTTCGGAGATGGAGAAAATAGTGTCACGACGCCTGTAGAGATCGGAAAAGGCATCAAATGGAAAAAGCTGTACTCAAATAATTTCTTCTGTTTTTACAAATATGCCCAGGATGAAAAAGATTCTATCTACTCATGGGGCAGGAATAAAGCGATGGTACTGGGCAATGGTTTCAAGAACCTGCAGGAACAATATTCACCGAATTCCATGGACGTACTGGTGCCTACTATGGTACACCCGATGACGGTGAAAACGCAGACGTATAATTTCACGGCGCCTTCTATCAATGCCGGTCCGAAAGTATCGGTGACAGCCACCACGGTCACTTTAACGGGTTCTGCAAAGGGTCCCCAGCTTATAAAGAGCACAGCTGTTGCTGCAAACGGGATCGATAAGGTTGGATTCGACATCGTATCCTACCAGTGGACGAAGATCAGTGGTCCTGATGCGGTAATTGCTACACCCAACGCCGCCACCACCATCGTCAATGGGCTGACCACGGGAACTTATGTCTTCAACCTGACGACTGTGGATGCCAACAAGGGAACGCAAAGCGCTAACGATACTGTTGTCGTAACGGCTCCCCAGTTTACGGTGAGCACCGCCACGGCAAAACTGATACCTGGAAAATTCGAAGCTGAAAATTATGATTCTGCCACCGCCGTGAAGAATGAGATCACTTCCGACGCCAGCGGTGTCCAGGATGTAACTTCCATCGACAGCGCGGATTGGATGGACTATAAAGTGAATGTAGCTGCCGCCGGGACGTACAAAGTCAGTTTCCGTGTGGCCACGCTGAACCCCAATGCCGCTTTTGTACTGAGAAGCGCTGCAGGGCGTACCCTGGCCAGCATTAAACTGATCAAACCTACAGGAGGCTACCAGGCCTGGGCGACGATCAGCACCCAAATAACTTTGCCTGCCGGGATCCAGACAATACGGCTGGTGTCTACAAGCGCAGCCGGCTGGAATATCAACTGGATGTCGTTTGAAGCAAGCGCTACGGTGGTTGCTTCCTCTTCCACTGAAAACAGCGGCAGCAGTGTTGGGATATCCACCTTCGATACGGCATCGGCGCCCGTCAGCCTGTCCAAAGTGAGCATTTATCCGAACCCTGTCAGGGATCATTTCACGGTGGATATCGACAACGATTTTGCCGGGATGATGAACATACAGGTGATAGATATCAGCGGTAAAGTAAGCCTGACACAGATGCTGGCGAAGTCCGGGCAGAGAAGCCAGGTGAATATATCTGCCTCTGCTCTTACCCCGGGGATCTATATGGTCAGGATCCAAATGGGAAGCAAGGTCGAAGTGAAAAAATTACTGAAATTATAAAAGCTGTTTCAATCAGGCGCAACGCTCTCCGGAAGAATTCTTTCCGGGGAGCGTTGTCATTATATAATCTTTTTTTTTAATGAAAAATAAGTTAACTTAACAGTACGATTGTTTTTCAAACGAGTTGCCATGGATACTGTTCGCGATATACTACAGATAAAGGGGAATTTGGTATATACAGTAAGTCCTGAAAGCTCTGTATATGAAGCACTTGAAACGTTAGAAAACAAGAATCTCGGCGCCCTCGTCGTGTTGGAAAAATGCGGGAAGCTGGATGGTATATTCACCGAACGGGACTACGCCCGTAAAGTGATCCTGAAAGGCCGCAGTTCCAAAGAGACGATGGTGCAGGACATTATGACCGAAAGCCCCATCTTTGTTACTCCAGACACCAAGATTGAAGAATGTATGCAGCTGATGACCCAAAAATTCATCCGTCATTTACCTGTAATGGACAAAGATGAATTGGTCGGTATCGTTTCCATTGGTGATATAGTTAAGCATATCATCAATCAGAAGGATTTCATTATTGAACACCTTCAACATTACATTGTCAGTTGAACATACACTTTCAGGGCCGGCGTCAGGACTCGGATAGATAGTACGTTGATGTATTGCTCATCAATGAAACAGTTGTTGTATGCCTGGAAACAACACCGATAGTATCCCCTTATGGCCCCTGCTGTTATACGCAGGTCTGGTAAGCATATTACTGGTGCTCATTCTCACCTTATCATATATCCTGGGACAGCATCATCGGGACAGGGCCACCGGCAAACCTTATGAAGGGGGGATAGAACAGACCGGATCTGCACGAATACGTTTTTCAGCACAATTTTATTTAGTAGCCATGTTGTTCGTAGTCTTTGATGTAGAGGCCGTATTTATCATGTTATGGGCCCTCGGCTTCTACGAATTGGGCTGGCCGGGATATATAGGTGTAGCCGTATTCATCGGGCAATTGGCCGTGGTATTGGTTTATGAGTGGGGCATCGGCGCGTTGAACATTGGTGCGGATGTAAAAAAGATATTGAAGGTCCATAAGATGAAGCAGCTTCAAAAAAGATAAACGCATGAATTGGTGGTTAAACAAAACAAGCGATCCGACCGGGCGTTTATCCGGCACAGGCAGCATGGAAGAAGCCGTCAGTAAAAGTATTATGCTTACCTCCGTGCAGCGCCTCGTGGCATGGGGCCGAAAGAACTCTATGTGGCCTTTCCATTTCGGGTTAAGCTGCTGTTTTGTGGAAATGGCTACCAGTATTACCAGCAAATATGACGTGGCCCGGTTCGGGGCTGAAGTGATCCGCGGTACGCCGCGCGAGGCAGATGTGATGGTCATTGCGGGAACCGTTTTTATAAAGATGGTGCCCATTATCAAACGTCTGCATGAGCAAATGATGGAACCCCGCTGGGTAATCTCCATGGGCAGCTGCGCCAACAGCGGCGGCATGTACGATATCTACAGTGTTGTGCAGGGCGTGGATAAGTTCCTGCCTGTAGACGTATATGTACCCGGTTGTCCGCCAAGACCCGATGCTTTCATGCAGGGACTGGTGCTGCTTGGTGCGTCAGTGGGAAAAGAGGCGCGTCCCCTGAGCTGGACCATCGGTGAACAGGGGGTCATTAAACCATCTCTCACTTCCATGAAGGTGGTCAAACGTGAGGAAAGGAGGAATATGGTGAGCTTCCGCGGGGTGGATGAAGTCTAATCAAGTGGACCTAAAGATATGCAGGACGCCAGCGACATACTTGAGCATCTGCAACGCACCTTCGGCGAAGCCGCCTTCCGGCAGCAGCACACTGTTGATGGTTTACTCACGTTGTGGGTGCCGGCAGGTGACTGCCTGCAGCTTATCCGGCAGCTGAAGTCGGACATCCGGAAGCCTTATACGCTCCTTTACGATCTCTGTGCGATAGACGAACGCGACAGGACCCACAAGAACGATATGCCCGCAGTTGATTTTACGGTGGTATATCATCTTTTCTCCTTTGACCGGAATGATTTTATCCGCCTGAAAGTGCCGCTGCTGGGAGAGTTTCCTTCCCTTCCATCGATCACCGCCGTATTTAAGAATGCCAACTGGTACGAACGGGAAGTATATGACATGTTCGGTATCCGCTTTGAAGGACACCCTCACCTCCAGCGTATCCTGATGCCCCTTACCTGGCAGGGACACCCGCTCCGGAAGGAACACCCCGCAAGAGCGACGGAAATGGGGCCTTTTGAATTATGGGATGAAAAGCAGGACCGCGAGCAGGAAGCACTGCGGTTCAAGCCGGAGGAATGGGGCCTGCAGGGCGAAGGAGAGGACTCGGACTTCATGTTCCTGAACATCGGTCCCCAGCATCCCGGCACACATGGGGTGCTGCGGATCATCCTGCAGCTGGACGGAGAGGACATAGTGGATGCGGTGCCCGAGATCGGATTTCATCACCGTGGGGCTGAAAAGATGGGCGAGCGGCAGAGCTGGCATACTTATATTCCCTATACGGACCGGGTGGATTATTTAGGTGGGGTGATGAATAACCTGGCCTACCTGCTGGCGGTGGAAAAGCTGGCGGGCATCGAAGTGCCCGATAGGGTGAAAGTGATCAGGGTGATGTTGTGCGAATTGTTCCGGATAGCCAGCCACCTGGTGTGGTTTGGCACCTTCGCGCAGGACCTGGGTCAGTTGTCGCCGGTGTTTTACATGTTTACCGACCGGGAAAAGATCTTCGATATCATCGAAGCCGTTTGCGGGGGCAGGATGCACCCTAACTGGTTTCGCATTGGCGGGGTGGCGCAGGATCTTCCGCGCGGCTGGGATGGATTGGTACGGAGTTTTGTCGATTACTTTCCTAAAAAATTACGTGAATATAAAAATATGGTCCTGCGCAACAGCCTGTTCAAGGCGCGTACGAAGGGGATTGGTATCTATACGCTGGAAGAAGCTATTGAATGGGGTGTTACAGGGCCTGGCCTACGGGCCTGCGGATTGGAATGGGACTTCCGGAAGCAGCGCCCTTATTCGGGGTATGAACGATTCGACTTTGATATCCCGACCGCACAGCACGGTGATTGTTTCGACCGCTCCGTGGTCAGGGTGGAAGAGATGTGGCAAAGCCTGCGGATCGTGGAGCAATGTCTTAACAATATGCCGGAAGGGAACTATAAGGCGGATCATCCACTGACCACCCCGCCAATCAAGAAATACACGATGCAGGACATAGAAACGCTGATCAACCATTTTCTCAACGTGAGCTGGGGTCCCGTGATCCCTGCCGGTGAAGCGATGAGCTGCATCGAAGCGACAAAGGGAGCGAACAGCTATTACCTGGTCAGTGATGGCAATACGGCTGCCTACCGGGTAAGGATCCGGACGCCCTCCTTTCCGCATATGCAGATGGTGCCGTATATCAGTAAGGGGTATACAGTTGCCGACCTGCTCTCCATATTGGGGAGTGTGGATTTTGTGCTGGCGGACATTGACAGATGATCATCTATCGGTAAATAATATGCTGACCGAAGCCGAAATACAAGCCATCGATCATGAGATCGGCCTGTTGCCTCACAAAAAGGCCGGGGTCATCGAAGCATTGAAGATCATCCAGCAGCACCGGGGGTGGGTCAGCGATGAGAGCGTGGACGCCATTGCCGCCTACCTGGAAATAAGTCCCGCCGAAGTGGATAGCGTTGCGACTTTTTACAACCTCATCTTCCGGAAGCCGGTCGGCAGACACGTGATCCTCCTGTGCGACAGCATTTCCTGTTATGTAATGGGCTATGATAAGCTGTATAGGGCCCTGCAGCAGCAACTGGGCATCCGGTTCGGAGAAACATCCCCGGATAATCGTTTTACCCTGCTGCCCAATGCCTGTCTGGGCTGCTGCGATCATGCCCCGGCCTTAATGATCGATGAAGACCTGTTCAGGGATGTAAAAGTGGAGATGCTGGATCAGCTGTTGTCAGGATATAAGTGAGCCTAATAAAAAAGAGTATGGAACGTCCGCTAACTGAAAATATTCAACCCGGCCGTCCACCGCTGGACCTGAAAGGGTATGAAATGACGGGTGGGTATGCTGCGGTCCGGAAGGTGCTGCAGGGCATGTCTCCGGCAGAAGCTCAGCAGCTGGTACGGGACAGTAACCTGAGGGGGCGGGGAGGTGCAGGTTTCAACACGGGCATGAAATGGAGCTTTGTCCCGATGGGCAGCGAGACGCCCGGCCCGAAATATCTCATTGCCAATGCCGACGAAATGGAGCCCGGTACATTTAAGGACAGGCTGTTGATGGAAGGCAATCCCCATCAGCTCATCGAGGGAATGATCCTTTCGGCCTATGCTATCCAGGCTACTGTATCCTATATTTTTTTACGCTGGGCCTATCGCCAGGCGGCGCAGCTGCTGCGGAAAAGCATGGAAGAGGCGTATGCGGCCGGTTATTTAGGCCGGAATATACTCGGCAGCGGCTATAACCTCGACATGTACCTGCACACCGGCGTGGGCCGGTATATGTGCGGAGAAGAGACCGCCCTGCTCAACGCGCTGGAAGGCAAACGGGCAACACCCCGGGCGAAACCTCCCTTTCCGCAAGTGAGCGGATTGTTTGGCAAGCCTACCATCGTGAACAATGTGGAGACGTTGTGCTGCATCCCGCATATCGTAAATAAGGGCGCCGCCTGGTTTAAAGGTTTGAGTCACAGCGGAGACAGCGGGGGCACCAAGATCTACGGGGTCAGCGGTAAAGTGAAAAGGCCCGGAGCCTGGGAGCTGCCGATGGGGGTTACCCTGCGGGAGCTGCTGGAGGAACACGCAGGCGGGATGAAAGATGGCTTCACCCTGAAGGGTGTGCTGCCGGGTGGCGCTTCCACCGATTTTTTAACAACAGATCACCTGGATGTAAAAATGGATTTTACGTCTGTTGCGGCGGCGGGCAGTCGTTTGGGCACCGGCACGATGGTCGTAATGGATGATGCCACCTGCCCTGTAGGATTTGTCCATAACCTGCAGCATTTTTTTGCACAGGAAAGCTGTGGCTGGTGTACCCCCTGCCGCGAAGGGCTGCCCTGGGTGGAAAAGATCCTCCTGTCCATAGAACGGGGGGAGGGCAGGGAAGAAGACATGCAGCTGCTGCAGATGCATACCCGGCTGCTTGGGCCCGGTAATACCTTTTGCGCCCTGGCGCCCGGGGCCATGGAGCCGCTGCAAAGCGCCTTAAAGTATTTCAGGGAAGATTTCGAGGATCATATAAAAAGTAAAAAATGCCCCTATTGACTCAATAGTATACTGTATGCCTACGATCTATATCGATAAGATGCCATATGCCGTCAAAGAAGGCAGGAATCTGCTGGAGACCTGTCTGGGCTTCGGATTCGATCTGCCCTATTTCTGCTGGCATCCGGCCATGGGCAGCGTAGGCGCCTGCCGGCAATGCGCCGTCAAGGTATTCAAAGACGGGCAGGATATGAAAGGCAAGCTGGTGATGAGCTGCATGGAAATCGTAAAAGAGGGAATGCTCGTGTCCATCGCCGATGAGGAAGCCGTCGCTTTCCGGAGCCAGATCATAGAATGGCTGATGACCAATCATCCCCATGATTGCCCGGTATGCGATGAAGGCGGCAGCTGCCACCTGCAGGACATGACAGTGATGACAGGACACAATTACCGTCGTTTCCAATATAAGAAACGTACGTTCCGGAATCAATACCTCGGACCCTTGATCCACCATGAAATGAACCGGTGCATACAATGTTACAGGTGCGTGCGGTTCTACCGGGACTATGCCGGCGGGAAGGACCTGAATGTCTTTTCCGCACATGATCACGTCTACTTCGGAAGGGAGAAAGATGGCGTATTGCAAAGCCCGTTCAGCGGCAACCTGGCGGAAGTCTGCCCAACGGGCGTGTTCACGGACAAGACGCTGAAAGAACACTACACCCGCAAATGGGACCTGACGACAGCCCCCTCCATTTGCCAGCATTGCAGCCTGGGATGTAATATCACACCAGGGGAACGGTATGGAACCATACGGAACATCGTCAACCGGTTCAACGGCGAGGTCAACGGCTATTTTCTATGCGACCGGGGACGGTTCGGCTATGCCTTCGTCAACAGCGTGAACAGGGTCGGCCAGCCCCTCCTGCGCAACCGTGGGGTGGAGTCCGTGGATGATGCCACGCTGATGGAAGAGCTTAAAAAACTCATGGATCATCAAAAATTAATAGGGATCGGTTCGCCGAGGGCTTCCGTTGAGAGCAACTTTGCTTTGATGCAGCTGGTAGGAAAGGAAAATTTCTACCAGGGTGTGACGGAAGAGCTGGCCTACCTGGAAAGACGGATCGTAGACGTCCTTCAGTCCGGCGCCCTTCACTGTTCCTCTCTCAAAGAAATAGAGGCGGCGGATGCAGTGGTGGTCGTAGGAGAGGACGTCTGGAATACGGCCCCTGTCATGGCGCTGGCTATCCGCCAGGCAGTGATGAAAAAAGGTTTCCTGGCCAATACCACGGTGGCTCCTTCCCCGCTGGATGAGATCAGCGCCTGCACCCTGCATGCCGCGCCGGATGATATAGCCAGGCTGGGCTTTTCCATCGCCCATCTGCTCGATCCTGCTTTGCCGGCGGTGTCCAACACCAGCGAAGAAATACAACGGACGGCGGCATCGATTGCCGATGCATTGAGAACAGCCAGGCGCCCGGTGATCATCAGCGGCGCCGCCTGTTACAATGAAGCGTTGATCCGGGCGGCTTATGCCATTGCCGCAGCGTTGAATACGACCGATAGAAAAGCGGGAATAGCCTATGTATTGCCGGAATGTAACAGCATGGGATTGGCTATGATGCGCGCTCCGTCCATTGACACGGCTGTTAAAAGGGCAGCGTTCGAACATGGTCTTACTGTTATTGTCCTGGAGAATGACCTCTACCGGATCCTGCCGGCAAAGAAAGCGGATGACTTTTTCAGGCGCTTTAAAAATAGTATCGTACTGGATTCATTGAACAACCTTACGACGGAAAAGGCGACCGTGCTGCTGCCGGCGGCTACTTTTGCCGACGGGGATGGAACGTTGGTTAACAATGAAGGACGGGCCCAGCGGTTTTACCAGGTGTTCGTGCCGGCCAACAAACATATCAAAGAGAGCTGGTGCTGGTTGTGGCGGTTATATACCCTACTGACAGCAACAAGCAACGGGCATGAATACCATCCGGATGAGCTGCTGGCCAAGCTGGAGGCGGTCCTGCCCCAGTTTGCAGGCATTTCCAGCGCCGGTCCGCCGCATGACTTTCGCATACACGGCGAGATGATCCCCCGTGAGACGCATCGTTACAGCGGCCGTACGGCCATGTCGGCTCACCTGTCGGTGAGTGAGCCTAAGCCGCGGCAGGATAGCGATTCCCCGATGACCTTCACGATGGAAGGTTACCAGGGACTTCCGCCTTCTCCTTTGATCCCCTTCTTCTGGGCGCCGGGCTGGAATTCCGTCCAATCCGTCAACAAATACCAGGAGGAGCCCGGCGGCGCTTTAAAAGGGGGTGATCCCGGCGTCCGCCTGTTTGAACAAAAGGCGGGGGTCGATGCCGTTGTTTTTAAAGATCCGCCCGATGCCTTTGTCGTCAGGGAGCAAAAATGGCTGTTGCTGCCACAGCACCATGTTTTTGGGTCGGAGGAATTAAGTGGTACTGCCAGGGCAATCGGGGAGCTTGCTCCGGCGCCTGTTATTATCCTGTCTCTCCGGGACGCCCAACAGCTGGGCGTTGCGGAAGGGGCGCCCATCAGGCTGCGAACGGGCCAGGAAGAAATTTCGCTTCCGCTGAAGATACAGGAAGGATTGTGCGCCGGGGTAGTATTGGCCCCGGCCGGATGGCCGGGGATGCCGGCATCGAATTGGGGAACATGGGTTAATATAAGCGTATGACCGTAATGCAACATATATGGATCGTCCTGGGCGTATTATTCGTCCTGCTCAATGTCGCCGCCGGGCTCATTTGGGTGGAACGCCGGCTTCTTGCGCTGTGGCAGGACAGGCTGGGGCCCAACCGCGCGGGGCCGCTGGGCATTCTGATCGTGCTGGCGGATACCCTCAAACTGTTCTTCAAGGAAGATTGGATCCCTCCGTTTGCGGATAAATGGGTGTTCATCACCGCACCGGCCATCGTAGTAGGCAGCGTACTGATGAGCTTTGTCATTATTCCTTTTGGGCCCGGTGTCGTGGTGGCGGATCTCAACGTCGGCCTGTTGTTCTTCCTGGCGATGTCTTCCCTGGGCGTATACAGCATCGTCCTGGGCGGCTGGGCGTCCAACAATAAATATGCGCTGCTGGGGGCGTTGCGCGGCGCCTCGCAAATGATCGCCTACGAGGTTTTTATGGGTCTGTCCCTGATGGGAGTGGTCATGCTGACGGGATCCTTCAATATGGGGAAGATCGTTGCGGCTCAAAAGGATCTGTGGTTCATCGTCACCCAGCCGCTGGGTTTTATCATCTTCTTTATTGCCGGGATCGCGGAAACACATCGCCTGCCCTTCGATATTCCCGAGGCGGAGAGTGAGCTGATCGCCGGCTATCATGCGGAATATTCAGGGATGAAGTTCGGGATGTTCTTCATAGGCGAATACCTTGGCATCACGCTTATCTCGGCTATGACGGTGACATTGTTCTTCGGCGGATGGCTGGGACCCGCATTCCTGCCGCCGCTGGTTTGGTTTATCCTGAAGACGATCGCGTTCATCGGTTTATTCATCTTACTGCGCGCTTCTCTCCCACGGCCCCGCTATGATCAGCTGATGGAATATGGATGGAAGGTACTGCTGCCCATCGTGTTAGCCAATCTGCTGATCACCGGAGCTATTGCCTTGTGGATAAGGAAGTGAATAGTAAAAAAATTAAATTATGTTAACTCATCTGCGCACCATGTGGCTGGTGTTCTTACACTTGTTTCACAAGAAAGTCACCATTCAATACCCGGAGGAAAAGATCCGGCTGGCGCCCCGCTGGCGTGGACGTATCGTATTGACAAAAGACCCCGATGGCGGGGAACGATGCGTAGGATGTTACCTCTGTGCCGCCGCCTGCCCGGTGGACTGCATCGCGCTCCAGGCTACGGAAGATGAGCATGGCCGCAGGTATCCCGAATTTTTCCGCATCAATTTTTCGCGATGTATTTTTTGCGGGTATTGTGAGGAAGCCTGTCCTACCTATGCCATCCAGCTGATCCCGGATTTTGAGATGGGCGAATACGTGAGGGAGAACCTGGTATTCGAGAAGGAAGATCTCCTCATCGACAGCGAAGGGAAATATCCGGGATATAACTATTACAAGGTGGCGGGACTGGATGCGGGCGTCAAGGCAAAGGGGGAAGGGGAAAAGGAAGACCCGCCGGTGGATGTCCATAGCTTATTACCATAAAATGTCAGAACTATTCTACATAGCATCCTTTGTAGCCGTATTGGCGACCATGCTGGCGCTGACCCGCTATCATCCGGTGCATGCCTTACTCTACCTGGTGGTGTCCTTTTTGGCGGTGGCGATGATCTTCCTATCCCTGGGCTCCCCCTTTGTAGCGGTGTTGGAAATTATCATCTATGCCGGCGCCATTATCGTTCTGTTCATTTTTGTGGTCATGATGCTGAACCTGGGTAAGGACACTGCGCTGCAGGAAAAAAAATGGCTGCAGCCAGGAGTATGGTTGATCCCCTCCCTCCTGACGCTGCTGTTGCTGGTGGAAATGGTGCTGCTGCTGCTGAGAGGAGATAAATTCCCCATGCAGGTGTCGGTGGTGACGCCCCGGAATGTATCGCTGTCTTTATACGGAGAATATATCATCGCCGTGGAACTGGCCGGCTTCCTGCTCATGGCGGGAGTCGTAGGCGCCGCGCATATCGGAAAACATACAAAAAAGAACCTGCACCGTTATTTACAGGGAGAGGAGGAAATTAAACAAAAATGATGCATTCCTTCGACGCCCATACCGTCCTGGTAGTTGCTGCCCTGCTTTTTGTGCTGGGGCTCACGGGTGTGCTGACGCGGAAGAACATCGTATTTATGCTCATTTCCGTGGAAGTGATGCTGAATGCCGCAGGTCTGGCATTTGTAGCCGCGGGAGCCAAATGGCATCAGCCGGACGGACAAGTGATGTTCCTGTTCATCCTGGCAATGGCCGCCGCGGAAATTTCAGTAGGACTGGCGCTGGTGCTGCAGATCTACCACCAGCATAAAACGATGGACGTGGAGGATCTCGGGGAGTTAAGGGATCAGCGTAATGAATATTAATAATCAGCTATGCTTGCATCGATCGTCGCGCTGCCTTTTTTAGGTTTCCTGCTCTTATCGCTGGCGGGCAGGGGCTTGCCCAGGATGGCTATTGCGTGGATAGGCGCCGGCTCGGTGAGCCTGGCGGCGATCCTCACCGTTCTATACGGCATTCACTTCCTTCAGCATCCCCCGGACTCCGGCGTTGACAGGCTGCTATTATGGCAATGGTTCAACGCAGGCAGCCTGTCCGTCCCCATCAGCCTGAGCGTGGATGCGCTGTCGCTGGTATTTATGTTCATCATCACTTTTGTGGGCGCGCTGATCCATATTTACTCAACCGGTTATATGCGGCAGGACCGCGACTATGCCCGCTTTTTCGCCTGCATGAACTTATTCGTAGGCGCCATGCTGGTATTGGTGATGGCAGATAACCTCGTACTCTTATATTCAGGCTGGGAAGGCGTGGGCATGTGCAGCTACCTGCTCATCGGATTCTGGTACGAATCCCCTGCCAATTGCCAGGCCGCCAATAAAGCTTTCCTGGTAACAAGGATAGGAGACACGGCGATGCTCATTGGATTGTTCCTCCTCTTTTCAGCATTACATACCTTAAACATATCGGCCATTCTCCAACGGGCTCCGGGACATTTTACACAGGGCGCCTCCCATATTACCCTCATTTCCCTTTTATTGCTGGCAGGCGGCATGGGAAAATCCGCACAGCTGCCGCTGCAGACCTGGCTGCCGGACGCCATGGCCGGCCCTTCTCCCGTCAGCGCATTGATACATGCGGCGACGATGGTCACCGCCGGGGTCTATCTCATCGCGCGAATGCACACCCTGTTCCAGCTTTCGCCGGCTGCGATGATGATCACCGCCCTTGTCGGCGGGGTGACGCTGTTCGTGGCAGGCTGCAGCGCAATGGTGCAGACGGATATCAAAAGAATACTGGCTTATTCCACGATCAGCCAGATCGGCTATATGTTCCTGGCATTGGGGCTGGGCGCCTGGAGCGCGGCCATCTTTCATTTCTTTACCCATGCTTTTTTCAAGGCGCTGTTGTTCCTCGCAGCGGGCGCCGTGATAGAGGCCTTGCACCATGAGCAGGATATTTTCAGGATGGGGGGGCTCAAAACAAGGATGCCCCTGGTCTTTTACTCCTTTCTGGCGGGAGCCGCCGCACTGTCGGCCCTGCCGTTGGTCACCGCAGGGTTCTATAGTAAGGACCCGATCCTTTGGTATGCCTGGAGCAGCCACAACGGCAATGCCTTCTTGTGGAGCCTGTCCCTGGCGGGAGCATTCATCACCGCATTTTATTGCACCCGCCTGATGCTGGTCGTCTTTGGCGGGGAGATGAAGACGCCTGTAAGCGCGCCGCCCGGAAAAGCGATGATGCTTCCGCTCGCCGTTCTTGCTGTTCTATCCCTTGTGGCGGGATGCATCGAATGGCCGCACAACCTGGTACGCCTGTCGCTGTTCTCCGATCTTATTCAAAAGGTACTGCCGGCTCCGGTCTTAAAAGAACACCTGCCGCCTGAAGGGGTCTTCCAGCTGGCGGCTGTCGTAGTGACCTTTTTGGGGATCGGCACCGGATATGTCCTTTATCACTGGAAAAAGACTGTCATAGCGCAATGGCAACGATCTCCCGGAAAAGTAATGGCCCGGAACTTCTTATTCAATGGGTGGGGATTCGACAGGCTGTATGACCTGCTGTTCGTGAAACCTTTCCTGTTCATCACCCGGGTTAACAGGACGGATGTGTTCGATCGGATATACGAAGGCGTGGCCCGGGTGAGTATAAGGTTCAACCGCCTGCTGTCGGTGACCCAGAATGGTTCGCTGCGCTGGTATATCGCAGGTGTACTCATCGGCATCCTTTTCATTATAACCTTACAATTAATCTTATGATGCTGGCAGGGATGATAATGGTATTACTGACAGGAGGCCTCCTGAGCTGGGTGGCGGCAAGATGGAACGCCGTTCTTTCAAAATGGATCGCCTTGCTGGCAGTCGTGGCCGATCTTTGCCTTGCTGGTTACTGGTGGTTTCAATTCCGGGACACTGCTCCTGCAGGCGCTTCCTGGTTCATCGATTACAAGACCTCCTGGATACCGTCATTCGGTATCGGGTTTCATGTGGCGATGGATGGGCTTAGCCTGGTATTATTACTGCTGACCTTCTTCCTGGGTATCCTGGCGGTGCTCTGCTCCTGGCAGGAGATCAAAGAGAGAACGGGTTTCTTTTACTTCAACCTGTTATGGACCCTGGCCGGCATCAGCGGTGTGTTCGTCGCAATGGACCTGTTCCTGTTCTACTTCTTCTGGGAGGTGATGCTCGTGCCCATGTTCTTTTTGATCTCCATCTGGGGTGACGCCAATCGCCGGTATGCCGCATATAAATTTTTCATTTTTACCCAGGCCGGGGGGCTGCTGATGCTGCTGGCAATTCTTGCCCTCTATTTCATCCACGGTCAGCAAACCGGGACCTACACTTTTGATTATTTCAGCCTGCTGAATACTTCTATTGCATCTTCAGTCTCCCCATGGATATTATCCGGGTTCCTGATCGCCTTTGCTATAAAATTACCGGTGGTGCCTTTTCATAACTGGCTGCCCGACGCCCACGGTGAAGCCCCGACGGCAGGCAGCCTGCTGCTGGCCGGCCTCTTGCTGAAAACCGGTGCTTACGGCATTATCCGGTTTGCGCTGCCCTTGTTTCCCCGGGAGTCGGCCGCCATTGCCTGGTGGGCCATCCTGGCCGGGGTGATAGGCATCGTATATGGCGCCCTGCTCGCCTTCGCACAAACCGACCTCAAGCGGCTGATAGCCTATACTTCGGTAAGTCATATGGGATTTGTGCTCCTGGGTATTTTCTCTTTCCGGGAAATAGCCATGCAGGGCGCCGTCATGCAGATGCTTACCCATGGTATAAGCACGGGGGCTTTGTTTGTAATGGCCGGAATGCTGAAGGAGCGGCTCCATACCAGGGATATAGAGAGGATGGGGGGATTGTGGACGTCCCTGCCTGTAATGGGTGGTGTGGCCCTGTTGTTTACCATGGCTTCACTGGGTTTGCCCATGCTTGGGAATTTCATAGCCGAATTTTTGATCCTGCTGGGCACTTTTTCAGCCAGCGCGCCCTTCGCTGTGATAGCCAGTTTTGGATTGGTATTGTCGGCTTTGTATTCATTACGGATGGTGCGGAAGGTTTTCCTGGGGCCTGCAGCCACTGATCTGCCATTGAAGGACCTTAGTGCGAGAGAGCTGCTCATACTGGCGGCGATGAGTACCGGGATCATTGCATTGGGATTATATCCACAGCCTGTGATAGATATGGTAAGAACGACAGTCCGGCAACTAGTGACCCGGTGATAACAAAAATAAGTCAGATGAGCGAAATTCAATTCGATGCGCTGCTGCCCTACACACTGCTGGCCGCCAGTTCCCTGGTGGTCATCCTGCTTATTGCCTTCCGTCTCAGCCATACCGTGATCCAGGTAACGGGGTTTGTATTGTTATGCCTGGTGATTGCAGCCTTGCTGAAAGTAAGATCCATTTTGCCTGTTGCTGTTTTACCCTTGTTCCAGATAGACGGGTTTGCCCTGCTGTTTACCGGAATGATCATTTTTTGCGTGTCGGTCATCGGGCTCTTCTCCTATATTTATTTCGAGGAACGGGAAGAGAACCCAAAAGAATATTATATCCTTTTATTCCTCGCCACACTGGGCGCCGCCATACTTACCATCAGCCGGCATTTTATTTCCCTGTTCATCGGGCTGGAATTATTGAGTGTTAGCCTGTACGCGCTTATCGCCTATCTGCGGACCCGGAATAATGCGGTGGAGGCCGGCATGAAATACCTCGTACTGGCGGCCCTTTCATCTGCCTTTCTCCTGTTTGGCATGGCTTTGATCTATATGGACACCGGAACGATGGAGTTCGCCGCTATTGCGCAAAAAACAAGCGGTTATACGGCGGCTTCTCCCCTGGTCATCATGGGGGCCGGCATTATGATCGTAGCGATAGGATTTAAGCTGGCGCTCGTGCCTTTCCATCTCTGGGCGGCCGACGTATACCAGGGAGCGCCCACTCCTGTCACCTTGTTCATCGCCACTGTTTCGAAAATAGGCGTGTTTGCAGTGTTGGTCCGGTTTGCGCTTGCCATCGATCTTCAGCATTATCCGCAGGCCAGTACTGTCTTTTCCGTCCTTGCAATAGCATCCATGATCGTGGGTAACGTGCTGGCGCTGCGGCAGCAGAATATCAAACGGCTGCTGGCTTATTCTTCCATCGCACATTTTGGTTATTTGCTGGTGGCATTTTTGACAGGTGGCGGGGGTGGTGTGGAAGCCGCTGTTTTCTATCTGCTCTCTTACAGCATTACATTGCTGTCGGCCTTTGGGGTCGTCACTTTATTGTCCACACGGCAGAGAGATGCGGAAGAGCTGACGACCTACCGGGGATTATTCCGGAAGGACCCGTTGATGGCGGCGGTATTGACTGTCGCCCTGTTCTCCCTCGCCGGCATTCCGCTGACGGCCGGTTTCCCGGCTAAATTCTTCGTGCTGACGGCAGGGGTCCGGCTGCATTTATGGCTGCCCGTAATTATCCTGGTGCTGACCAGTGTGATCGGTGTGTATTATTACCTTCGTGTCATCAGTGTATTGTTCGAAGGGCCGCTGTCTCCGGAAATAAAGGAACGAACACTGCACCCCTTTTTTTATACCACTACCTATGCTACACTGGCGGGACTCCTGCTGCTGCTCTTTCTGCTGGGGGTCTTTCCGGGCAGGATCGTTGAAGGGATACGGGAATATCTGCTGATTCATTGAGCGGGCTTATCGCCGATGCTCCTGTCGCCCTCTCTATGGAGAAAAGGTTTCAACAAGTCGATGGGGACAGGGAAGATGGTGGTGGAGTTATTCTCTGTCGCTATTTCCCGCAATGTCTGCAGGTATCGCAATGTCAATGCGCTGGGTTCGCCTGCCAGGATCTTTGCCGCGTCGGCCAGGCGCTGTGAAGCCTGGAATTCCCCTTCGGCGGCAATTATCTTACTGCGGCGCTCCCTTTCCGCCTCGGCCTGCTTGGCCATGGCGCGCTGCATTTCCTGCGGCAGATCTATCTGTTTTACTTCCACGTTGGTAACCTTTACCCCCCAGGGCTCCGTATTGGCGTCGATAATTTGTTGCAGCTTGTGGTTGATCTTGTCGCGTTGCGAGAGGAGGTCGTCCAGTTCGGATTGCCCCAGCACGCTGCGAAGCGTTGTTTGAGAAAGCTGGGAAGTAGCCATTACGTAATTTTCAACCCCGATAATGGCCTTTTGGGGCTCGATCACCCGGAAGTAGACCACGGCATTGACTTTAATGGAGACGTTGTCCTGGGTGATAACATCCTGTGTCGGCACGTCCATTACGACGGTGCGCAGGGTGACTTTCACCATTTTGTCGATGAAAGGGATCAGGAAGATGATCCCGGGGCCTCTCACTCCGTCGCGGCCCACTAAGCGACCTAGCCGGAAAACCACGGCCCGCTCGTACTCCCGGAGGATACGGATGGCATTGGCCAGAACGAGGATGATAAAAAGGATAATGATGCCGGAGACAAGGGGAAATTGCTGCATATTTTTAATTTAGCGTTAACTATGCTTTTTCAACATATAATTTGAGGTTTCTTATTTCCTTCACAAGGACTTTTTCTCCTTTTTCGATGTTCCCTTTAGTGGACTCAGCATTCCAGACCTCTCCCTGCAGTACGACTGTCCCGGAAGGATCGAGCGTGTCCAATGATAATGCGGTTGCGCCGATCAGTCCTTCCCTGCCCGTGATGACTTTTCGTCTTTGTGCGCTTACTCCTATCCCGATGATGGTGAGAAAGAATGCCGCGGTGACGGCCGTGCAGCAAATGATAACCGCTCTCGAAATGGTGACCAGCTCCAGGGAGGAAGTACTTCGGATCAGCATCATGGACCCTATCAGCAGGGAGACGGTGCCGCCGATGGCCAGCATTCCATGGCTTACTATTTTTATCTCCAGCAGGAAGAGAATAATGCCAAAAAGGATCAATGCCAGTCCTGCATAGTTGACAGGCAGCGTATGCATGGAATAAAATGCGAGGATGAGGGCAATAACGCCGACGATACCGGGCAGGATAGAGCCGGGGTTGTATAGTTCGAACATGATGCCGTAAAATCCCAGCATCAGCATAATGTAACTAATGTTGGGATCGCTGAGAATATTCAATAGCCTTTGTATAAAACCCATCCCGAAGGGTGTTATACGGGCGCCTTTCGTATGCAGCGTCACTGTGGAGGCGCCCAGCGATACCTGTTTTCCGTCGAGCTGGTTCAACAGGTCCCGGTCATCCGCTGCGATAAGATCGATGACCTTTTTATTCAGCGCTTCGTTCTCCGTGATAGACACGCTGTGCCGGACGGCTTCTTCTGCCCACTGGATATTCTTGCTGCGTTTTTCGGCGATAGCCCGGATGAATGCGGCTGCGTCATTCGTCCCTTTCTCATTCATAATGGAATCGGAGATGGGCTGGAGCCCGACAGGATGTGCTGCGCCTATATTCGTTCCCGGCGCCATCGCCGCGATGTGTGCGGACATGGTGATGAATACCCCCGCGGAGCCGGCATGGGCGCCGGCCGGGGAAATATAAACGATCACGGGCACCGGGGACTCCAGCATGCTGCTGACGATGACCCGGGTGGATTGCAGCAGTCCGCCGGGCGTGTTGAGATGAATTAGCACACATGCCGCCTGTTCGCGGGACGCTTTTGTGATGGCATCCTGAATGTATTCGGCCACTACGGGATTGATGGCGCCGTCTATCCGGAGGGAAATAACTGATTGGGCACCCAGTGCATAAGGAAAAAATAGGAGGCAATATAGTAGAATACGCTTCACATGAACAGCAATTGACAACAGGAAGCTCCGGGAAAAGGGAAAGAGCTACGCTAAGGTACGAAATTCCGGCGGGTGTCCTTGCGGAAAGGTCAATTCATGAAGTTCTCTGTTTTAGGGAAGGCGTCAAAAACATCTATCACTATTTGTGGTATGGGGGATAATAGCTTCCGCTGCCTGGTGTCGAGCCACGCGCCGTCGAGGGTCAGAATAGCGCAAATTTTATTGTCAGATGATACGAACTCGTGCTGGATCGTCCACCGGGAGGCATCTGCGTTCCGCTTTGCCAGTTTTGCATGGATCGTTATGGTGTCGGATAAACGGATCTCTTTTTTGAAAACACATTCTTCCCGGAACAGGATCGGTCCGAAATTTTGCTCCTGCATTAATCTCATGGTAAGGCCCAGGCTTTCTATGATCTCTATCCGCTGTTGGGCGCCAAAGTCGTAGTAGACGCTATGCCGCATATGAAAATTAGGATCGATGTCCGCCCAGCGGATCGAGATTGTTTTACTGAATAAGGTCATGTTTTTTTTATAAAAATATGTAACTAGCCTGAATTAAGGCCAACCGATCATAAAAAGATCGCCATCACACCGCCTTACTTAGTGTACAATTTTAAATTTGGCATTCGTAATGGGTACGATATTTTGTGCCGAGTCACGGGCCGTCCCGTTAAAGGTGCCGATAATAGTGCTCTTCGCAAGACTTCCCGGTATAAGCAGGACAGTGAAGCTCCTGAAATGGATGTCGATCACGGCGGGAACGGTATAGAGGCCGGCGGTATAAATGAGCTTCGTACCATTCCCGGTACTGAAGGCTAAACCACTGGCTCCGGAGGATGTCGGGTAAGAGATCGTATCAAAATTCACAGTCGCCGGCACCAGGACAGACATGGTCAGCGTGGAATCCGGGGAGCCGGACGTCGTTGTTCCGTTGAAGTCGAAAATGTTGCCGCTTTGTTGTGGCAGCGTGTAAAAGCCGGCAGTGGCATTGCCCTGGTAAGTATGTCCTCCGGCCGTGAACTGCCAGGTATTATCCGCAAGGGAAAGACCCATGCTGTCCTGCACATACACCTGGAACTGACAGACGGTGGTATCGAAGGTGGTAGTGAAATTGGTGGTCGCGGGGCTAATGAAGCTGCCTGTCGCTTTAAGGTTTACTCTATTCAGCCCTGTATCGGTGAAAATCCCGGAAGCGGCAAACATAACCCCATTTTGCCGGTCGGTGGTGATCCGGTAATACCCCGGACTTGTGACATTGACGCTGACTTCCACATAATTTGTGTCCGTACCCGTCGTAATGCCGTTGTACCATATACCATGGATGGTGCCGGGCATACAATTGCCATTCTCATCTTGTAAAGACCCTTTGGCAGTGGGGGTTGGGGGATGATGGTCTCCTTTTTTGCAGCCGTTGAAGGTCATCAGGACGGAAAATAACAGTACAACGGTGAAGCAGGCGCGACGCAGCCGCGTGGAGATCGCTTTCATAACAAGTTTAATTAAAGATGTAATAATTGGTAACATTGATCTATTTCAAAACCGCACATTAAAAGCTCCATTGGTGATCGCTGCCGGCTTTCCTGCGGCGTCTGAAGCAGTGCCGCTGAAGGTGCCGGAGACGGTCCTCGAGGTGACATCATTCCTTGCATTTGTGATAACGATGTCGATTACTTTGTCAGGGGTTTGCACGTTGGCATAAAAGATGGGGCCGGCAATTGAGCCGAATCCGAAGGTATTCGGGGAAGTGGACGTCCTGTAAGTACCCGTTTGAACCTCCGTTTCAGGCATCATCGCCTCCAGTGTAAGCGATGAATCCGGTGCTCCTGCAGCCGTTGTGCCGGAAACGGTAAAAGTGGAGGACGTGCTCTGTGGAATAAAATAAAGGGCTCCGGTGGCCGGACCGCTGTAAGTGTGGCTGCCGGCAGTGAACCGCCAGGTATTGAGGGGTATGGAACTGCCCCGCCCGCTGTCCTGTACGTGGATCGTGAACCCGCAGGTCATGCTATCAAAGCTGACGGTGAAATTGTTGACCATGGGGCTGATGAAAGTGCCTATTGGTTTCAGGCGCACTACCCGCAGGCCTGTACTGATGAAATCGCCGGAATCGGCAAGCATGACCCCATTCTGCAGGTCCGTGCCGATGCGGTAATACCCGGTCCGTGTGACTTCGACGCTTACTTCCACATAGTTTGTGTCCGGATCCAATGTAACGCCGTTGTACCAGGTGCCATGGACGGTGCCGGGGAGACACGCTCCACTCTCATTTTGTAAGTTCCCTTTTGCTAACCTGGAATGGCCATGGTCCTTTTTACAACCTGTGGAGGCCAACAGTACTGAAAATAAGAGTACTGTGACGGATAAGGCGCCTGGAGGGCAGGCGGGCATTCTTTTCATGGTAGGTTTATTTATGAGATCATCATAGCAACTTCTATGCCTGCCTTGAGACTAAGGGATCAACACAAGCCGGAATCCAACATGCGCACTGCGATCATCCGGGTAGCCTATGCTGCCGCCGATGACATGCATCCCGGAGGGAGCAGCGTTCCAGCTACTTCCCCGTATCACATGACCGGCACCGGATAAAGGGCCCTGAGGATTTGTTTGCGGGCCAGGGTCATAATAGGCATCGAACCAATCGTTGCACCATTCTGAAACATTGCCGGACATATCGTAAATACCAAGTTCGTTCGGCCGTTTGCGGCCTACGGGATGTGTTTGGTCGACAAACTCTCCTCCGCACCACGCGACCTCATCGATATAATTACCGCCTGCATATTTATACCTTTTGCTCTTATTCCCGCCACGCGCGGCGAATTCCCATTGCGCCGCCGTTGGCAATTGGTAATGCCTGCCGGTCTTTTCATTTAAAGTACGAATGAAGCGCTGGACATCGTTCCAGCTCACTTCTTCCACCGGGCAGCTGGCACAACCCTGATGCAGCGATTCATTAACACCCATTACCGACACCCACTCTGCCTGGGTGACCTCATATTTTCCGATCAGGAAGCTGCTTAATGTAACCTGGTGGCTATAAGACAGGGTCATGGTTCCATTGCCGCTGGAATCGGTGGCGGAGCCCATTATAAATGTCCCGCCTTCGACTAAAACCATTTCCGGGTTTGGCAAAGGGGCGATGGTGTCGGATTGCGCCTGGCAGGCATGCTGCCAAATAAAGACGGAACAGAGGGCTATCAGTTTCTTCATCATATTGTGATTTGCGTTACGATGCTAAGAAGTATTCAATTACACAAATCAGGGGGGCATTCCTGAAATATTCCTGAAAATTTGTAAATTGTTCAGTCAGATAATATATCATTAATTTATTTTATGAACCGACTTGTCCTGACCAGATCACAGGCCCGGAAGATCATTCTCCATGCGGCAGGATTATCGCGACGGGCTCAGTTTGGCAAAGGCAGAGAAGCAGTGTATAAGCTGATCGATCATCTTGGTTTTGTCCAGTTGGATACAAATTACGTGGTCGAGCGCGCGCATCACCATGCCATCGCATCGCGGGTACCTGATTATAAACTGGAATGGCTCGAGGAGCTCCAGGCAGATGGAAGGATCTTTGAATTCTTCACCTCCGACTCGGGATACATGCCCATGCACGACTTCCGCTTCTCACTGCCCGTGAAGGAAGGCTTTTCATCCGGGAGGAAGGCCCTGACGCAGGCCGAGATCAATCTCATGAACAAGGTGCTGGACAGGATCGCACGCGAAGGTCCCCTGATGGTAAAGGATTTTGATAACGATCGCCTGGAGGCAAGTTCAGGTTGGTGGGACTGGCGACCGTCTAAAATGGCGCTCGAGCGATTGTACCTGGGCGGAAGACTGATGACCACGCGAAAAAAGGATTTCCAGAAAGTATACGATCTGCCCTTGAATTTAATTCCGGATGACATTGATACGACGATGCCGACACCGGAGGAATTTGCAAGACATGTTATTCGGCGCTCATTGAGATCCATGGGTATCGCCTATGCAAAAGAGATGGCCTGGCGTGCCCGTTATGTGAAGAATAATTTAGTAAAGAAGGAGCTGGAAAAACTCGTAGAGGAGGGCGAAGTTTGCAATGTTGCGATCGAAGGCATTAAAACCGCCCCCCTCTACATGTTGCCCGGTTATAAAAACAAAAAGATCCAGCTGTCCGGTGACGCATTTATTCTTTCCCCATTCGACGCATTGAATGTTTTCAGGCATCGTTTAAGGGATTTTTTTGATTTCGACTACCAGATAGAATGTTTTGTGCCCCAGGCTAAGCGGAAATATGGATATTTTTCATTGCCCGTATTGGTGGGTGACACGTTTGTCGCCAGGATGGATTCAAAGGCCGATCGAAAGCACGGTGAATTGGCCATTCACAATCTTCACTTCGAGCCGCTGAAACTGACCAGGCCGATGATCGTCAAAATAAGTGACGCCATTAGAACCTTTGCAAAATTCAATCAATGCAAGGCAATCACCATTGCAAAATCAAATGATAAGCTGGCTTTGAAAGCTATCCGGAATGAAATAAGTTGAAATGAAAACTGTAAGATCTTAGCAGAACAAATATTCTTTCATTAAATATTCCATTGTCTGTTCGAATAACATTTTTGCAGCGTCATACTTCCCTTCTTCTATCAACTTATTACATTGGGTTACCTGGTTGTGGTAGAGACTTTGATAAATATCCTTGGCCCTGCCGGTATTCGCTATCGCTTCCGTTAAGGCGGGAGAAATATAATAATACATTTCTACCAGCGGTCCGTTGTCCGGGGTTTTCAGGAAATAATCATCCCTGTAGCCTCTGTAAATATTCAGCTCTTTCTCTTTTTCGGAGACTGGGGCCTTCCCATTTACTACAACCGTCGTTATGCAGTTCATCTCCCCATTGGGATCACCGGGTAAGTGGCAGTCCGGCGGGCAGGGAGAAGCTACATCAAAGTATACATTATACTGAGTCCCGTCGGTATGTAAGGGATTTAGGACCGCCTTATGCTGTAAAGGCGCGTCGGTAATGTTTTCATCAAACCCGAAATGATAATTGACACTATGCGCCTCCGTAACTTTCGTTAATAAGCTGGTCAATGCATCTATTCCAAAAAAAGCACCCCTGAAAATTTGTTTGAACTTTATTTCCGGCTGGAGTTTGGCGTAATGAACGGCATGGTTGTACAATAGCTCCCAGGTGCGCCGCAAACCTACTCTTTCACCTTCATTATTCAGGTATCCTTCCGGCTGTACGATCGTATTGGGGATGGACTGGTGGGTCGAAGTATTATTGCCTGGGATCAGCAGGATGACCTTCGACGCCGGGTCATCGGCCGATCCCATCCCGTACATGAACCTGATCCCCGATACGTTGGGAATGTCTTTAACACTATTGAAGATCGTTTTTGATGCAATTGGGATCACAGCAACCTCACCCGGAAAGTTTTCTTTAAATCCCCGGATCAGCTGCAATGCATAATTGCTGTCGATGATCTCGCCTACCAGTTCGGCAGGTCTTTTGGCTGATGTGCCTGAATACTGCATGGTTAAAGATTTTAATGATTGAATAAGTTACAGTTTTATAGGTGCGGTGCATTACCATTTTATAACTGCACCCTATGGGTGTTAACTGCGGCGATTGCGCAAATAACTGATGCGGGAAAGTGTGACAGGGGGATAGTATGGGGTAAGACCTAAGTAATACCCTTATTTTTCAAATATTTAAGTACCTGTCTATGAGCATTTATGATAATATAGTTATATTCTTATATAAATATTCATCTATGAAAATCGTCCAAACCCAATATTTTGGCAATCGATGGGAAACTGGTTTAGTCCCCGATGGATTCGATTTCCAGGAGGCTCAATTGGTTTTGGCCTTCGGGGATCCTTCCCTGGTGACAGATGTCAAACTATTCAGCCATATAAAGAATTTATTTCCGGGTGCTGCTATTGTGTCTTCCTCGACAGCCGGCGAAATTCTCAGGGAGAATGTATTTGACAATAGTCTTGTCGTCACGGCGATCCAATTTGAGAAAACAAAGATCAGGTGCAAGGTGAGCAACATAAAACAGCACGGTTCCAGCTATACAACGGGTATGCATCTCATGAAGGCATTGGTGGGAGAGGCGGATGACCTGATTGCCGTTTTTATCATTTCGGACGGGACCCATATCAATGGAAGTGAGCTGGTCTCCGGGTTTTCGGAAAACAACCCGAAGGGTGTTCCGGTCACCGGGGGATTGGCGGGGGATGGGGCGAGATTCAGCCGGACCTTTGCTGGACTTGACCAGGTGCCGGAAGAAGGGAATGTGGTAGCCGTCGGGTTTTATGGGGACAACCTGAAGATCGGACATGGCTCTTTCGGAGGCTGGGATGAATTTGGTCCTGAAAGGACCATTACACAGTCCGACAAAAATGTTTTATACGAGATCGACGGTAAGAATGCTTTGGACCTCTACAAGGAATACCTGGGACCTTACAGGGAGGAATTACCCGGCTCTGCTCTTTTATTCCCGCTTTCCATAAGGGAACCGGACTCTGCCGAGCACCTGGTCCGAACCATACTTAGTATTAACGAGCAGGAAAAATCCATGCTATTCGCCGGCAATATGCCTGAAGGCAGTAAGATCAGGCTGATGAAAGCCAATTTCGACCGGCTGATAGACGGGTCTTCGACGGCTGCTAGAAACTCGTTCGGATCCCTGGAAAATAGTTCTCCGCAACTGGCTTTACTGGTCAGCTGTGTGGGCCGTAAGCTGATCCTGCAGGAAAGGACGGATGAAGAAGTGCAGGCCGTAAAGCAGATATTCGGAGATCATACTTCGCTGGCGGGGTTCTATTCGTATGGAGAGATCTCACCGTTCAATCCAAATACCCGTTGTGAACTGCACAATCAGACAATGACCATTACTACCTTCTCCGAATCGTAAACCGACCGCTCAAGCCCTGATTATAGCATGTTCTCCATACTATATCATAAACTGCTGGAAAAGCAGGTAAAAAAATTCCTGACAGAAGAACAACTGGCAGATGAATCCATCCGGCAATTCCTGGATGTCGTCAACAGTTCATATACCCGTTTTGAACGTGATAAGAAAATATCGGATCATGCATTTTCCATCAGTGAGAAAGAATACCAGGAAGTGACCAGGCATCTGCAGGAACAGCATGATATCCAGCTGCAATCCATTTTTAAATTAAAGAATGCCATCCGCTCCCTGGATCCGCTGTACGATATACATTTTAATGAACCGGGCGGCGCAGATATGATCAGTGTCATATCTTTCCTGGAAGAGCAGATCCAAAAGACAAAAGAACTCGAGGTTGAGCTGATCCATGCCAAAGAGGTGGCAGAACATGCCGCAAAGGCCAAGGCAGACTTCCTTTCCGTCATGAGCCATGAGATCAGGACTCCTCTGAATGCCATCATCGGGATCGCGCACCTGTTATCGGAAGATGAGAAGCTTTCTTCACAGGTGGAGAACCTGCAGGTGCTGGGGTTTGCCGCAGATAATCTTTTCAATCTCATAAATGATGTCCTTGATTTTGGCAAGATCGACGAAGGGAAAATACTTTTCTCCGAAAAGAACATGGATATCCGGCGCCTGGTATCCCGTATAAAAATGGCCAATCGGTTGCGGGCGGAGGACAGGGGCAATATCCTGAAATTAATGATAGACGAGGACCTGCCGGCTTTTATTAAAGGGGATGATGTCCGGCTCGGTCAGGTGCTGAATAACCTGATCTCAAACGCTATCAAGTTTACGTCCAATGGGACCATCATTATCGAGGTATTGCTCAATAAGGTCCTGAAGGACCATGTGGAGGTTTATTTTTCCGTCACGGATAGTGGGATTGGCATCGAGCCCGGCAAACAGCAGTTGATCTTTGAACGATTTACCCAGGCTAATGCGGAAATCACCCGGGAGTTCGGCGGGTCGGGCCTGGGGCTGGCTATCACCAAAAAACTGCTCAATTTGCAGAATAGCGATATTCATGTGGAAAGTGAGCCGGGCAAGGGATCGAAGTTCTACTTTCTCCTGCGTTTTAAAAAGGCGGATGCAGACGCGGCGAAAAGCACCATGCAGCCCGAGAAAGGGAAAGGCAATCTCAACGGGATAAAGATCCTGCTGGTGGAAGACGTGGAGTTTAATGTTTTCGTCGCTGAAAAAATGCTGAAGAACTGGGACGCTGTAGTTGATGTAGCGGAAAATGGATTGAAAGCGGTGGAAAAAGCCAGGAGCAATGAGTATGATATTATTCTAATGGATCTTCAAATGCCGATGATGGACGGCTATACGGCTTCCAAATGCATCCGGGAATTTAACACGGCCATTCCGATCATTGCCCTCACGGCTTCTTCCTCAGTGGACATCCAGCAAAAAGTTTATGAGTTCCATATGACGGATTATATGTCCAAACCTTTCAACCCGGACGAACTGTTTGAAACGATCTATAAATACACGAGAAAATAAAGCTGCAGGAAATTGTGTCCCGGGGAACGGCCGGACCCCGGTGCATTAAGGTGAATATGGAAGGTCCTTGCACAAGTTGCCGAATTCAATCCTAAGTCTTTTTGGATCAGTCAGATGTTGAGGCTTCGTTCTCAATATATACGTATGGATCTTGCCATTCAAAGGGGGATTGTAGCAAGGGCAGAAAAGGTTCAACGTGTCGGCGGTTTGCCTGTCTATTACCAGCAATTGGTAATAAGCGCCATTTGGGATCGGGCAATTATTACAGGTGTTTTGTATGGTCAGTTCAACGACCGAATCTTTTAATGCAATGTTCTTTACCAGAAGGTTTGTACAATTCACGACCGTGGAATCGGAGTGATGATTGGCTGCACTCTTCCCGCAGCCCAGTGTTGCAAACGATAAAAAGGCTGCCAGCAACAGGCAGGGGAGTGTGACTAAAGGAAGTGAATGAGCTTTTTTCACGATCTGGTTTATACAGGATAAAGATAGCATTGTCTGTGGATTTCCGGCATTTTCACCAAAAAAAAGGACCCCGCCGAAGCGGGGTCGCCCTAATCATACCATTAACCATTAAACCTTATCCTATGTTTCATAAAAATAGATCTTTCATTTACTGGTGCAAAATACGCAAGCCCCTTTCCGGCGTTTTTACGGGATTGATACCTGTTTTGGTACAGAGATGCTTGTATTTTTGCCCGACTCCATGCGCAGCTTATGTTCCAGCCCCCAGCGCTCGAGATTTTTCCATCTTCCTTCGATCAGGTCGATCGCATAGTTAACGCCGCAGAACTCATTAAGCACTTCCCGGTTTATACTATTCGTGGAGGTTTCTTTTCTTTTTGACATCACTACCAGCGATGGCCACCGGGTGCAGGTGTCCGATCTGCACGGACAAGCATTCAGGCTTAGAAATATCTGGAATGAGGTACCCCTTAACGTTGGCAGCTATTAACTGCAGATCCAGATCAAAAACGCCCCATTTAAGGGGCGTGCGCGCATTAGGGATGAGCATATAGTTTATACACTAGTGTCCCGGATGGCGGCACACCGGGACCTCCGCCCGTGTAGCCCTCCAGGTCCAGCGTACCGTTAGCAGGATTGGTGTCATCTCCGGAGACGATTTCCGCGTTAACAAGCGTGCTCCAGGCAACAAACTGGCCGGAAGGAGTGTACCATGCGTAGTTCTGAATGGCAGCACTATAATGCTGCTTTGGTGAGAATGAACTGAATAATAACACTACAGCTAACAACGGCATTAAGAAAAGAACTTTGATCTTTTTCATTTGACAGTGTTTAATGATTTGGTAATTGAAAGGTTTCATCTTAAAGGTACAAAAAGAAATCCCTAAATTGGTAATTGGGGTTGTTACTCTCTGAGATCAGAATGTTTCGTTCAAATTCAGGAAGAACCCTTTCCTGCCAAATCTGCCAAAAGCATAGTCCAGGGCCAGGTTGGTACGTGTAGATTTGTTGAACAGCACCCGCAGACCGGCGCCGTAGCCCGGCTGGAATACCTGGAATATTTTGGTGCCGTGCTCGTCATTGGCCGTCTGTAAATTTCCGAAAACAACGCCGCTGATGAACTTATTGGCTAGAATAGGAAAGCGGAGCTCCGCTTCCGTATCATTGAATTGCGTCCCTTTAAAATATTGAGAGGTATAGCCTCTGCCGCTTCGGAAGGTCCCGTCTCTTCCAGTACCAGGTAATTCGAGATAGGGTATTGAGCCGCTGACAAGGTATGAGCCCCAGTTCCAGAGTGCAATCACTGTTTCGGGGCTGGAGGACGAGAGGCTAAAATACTTTCTGAAATCGGAGGTTATTTGGACCGAATTCTTTGTGCTTCCGATCCATCTCTGGTTGAGCCGGATACCGGCGTCGAAATAAATGCCCCGATAGGCCCGGTTAGGGTTATCGCGGGTGATATACTGCACATTAAAAAGAAACCCGTTTGCCCAGTAATGATCCTGCGGGAAACCGTGCCGGGTATTGTAAACGCTGGACGGTGTTGAATACCTGGTTGTATCCTTGTTATCAATTTTCGTCCTGATATCGAATGACAATCCTGCCCCGACGAAAAGGTTTTTCGCCACGTTCTTATAAACTTTTTCCCTGATGTTGTAATAATGGGAGCGGATCGCATATCCTTTGTGTGTCGGATCCGCGAGCACGGAATCCGGAGCGCTTTCTCCGGTGTATCCTTTCCCGATGCCCAAGCCAAAATCAGGCGTTACTGTTTTGGCGGCTACGAGATTCCCCTGGAAGTTCCATTTATTTCCGGGGGTGAAGACATTATGCGTAAAATAAAAATAGATGATCCCTTTTGTAGTGATGGAGGCGGATGTCGCCGCAGTGGAGAAGAGCGTATTGGGGTCATCGCCCAGTTTCTTGCCTGCTACAGCCTTGATGCCCAGTTGACCACCGATGGTGGGGTTGGCGGCGATATTGGGAACCACGGTGATACCCGATCTCTTATGTAAGGTATCGGCTTTCTTTTTTGGATGAAAAATATTCCGGAGCAGATCCCCGAAATCGTATTGCTTATTGATATTATCTGCAGGGATGGGGGTCTTGAAGTTCCTGAGACGTAAAGAATCCGCTTTCAGCGAATCGGCAGGCGTAATTACCTGTCCATATGCAAATCCTTGTATACTGACGAACAAAAGCAAAAATATCCATTTCGACAAAGCGTGTTTTCTAAACTGCATGATCATGGTATAGAAATTCAAGTGCCAGGAATCAGCGGTCAGCTGTGTTAAGATAGGTTTGGGGTAACCAATAAGTCATGTAATAGTTCGGGTGGCAGTCGGGCAATGTTTGAAACCTCTTTGTAAAAGCGATGATAGATAGGGGTAATGTTTTGCTATTCAATAAGATATGCGGGCTGGTCACCAGTGCTCAATATCTTTTTTTGTTTTTCTCTGGAGAAGGCGGGAAGCCTGCGCCGGAATAAGGGGGATGTCGGGCTGGGAAAAATTTTACCCATTGCCGGATGAAGCCCTTGCTATCGTATCATAGTTTGGCTATATCATATATAATTGATAACTTTTATATTGTCTAAATCCTCAAAGTGGCCAACTGGTTATGAAATACATCCCCTTCATCATCCTTATCATACTTATCGTTGCATTCATCCGCAAGGGCGCTACATTTCACCCGAAGCCGGGTGGCCCTGCTGCTCCGGCAGCAGGAACCATCATAGGGTGCGCCCCGCCGGAAGCTCAACCCGTGGCAGACAACAACGGCAAGTTTATTACCTCCCTGCCTGGTCTTGGTAAGCATGTGTACATGATCACCACGCGGACCGACAGCACGCAGTTCTATTTTAACCAGGGGATCAATTTCTACTATAGCTATCATTTACGTGAATCGCTGGCTTCCTTTAAAGAGGCGGCGCGATTCGACTCTTCCGCCGCCATGGCATACTGGGGTCAGGCATTATCGATGGGGCCTTATTTTAACGTCTATACCTATAAAATGAAGGCCGGCGTGCCTGCTGCACTGGCTGCGATGAACAGGCACCGTTCAGGTGCAACTGCAAAAGAACAGGCGCTGATGGATGCCATGCAGAAAAGGTATTCCGGCGATACGACCAATGCGGATCGTGCCCTGCTGGACAGGGCATATGCAAGCTCCTTGTCCGCCCTGGTGCAGGAATATCCGGGAGACAACGATATAAAAGCCTTGTACATAGATGCGGTGATGCTGGAACATAAATGGGATTTCTGGACCACGGACAGGACGCCGAAGCAATGGACCCCGGAACTGATAGCTTTATGTGAGCGGATCCTGAAAGATGATCCGCATCATCCGGCGGCCCTGCACTATTATATCCATCTCACCGAAGCTTCCGCGCAGCCTTCGCTTGCACTGGCAGGTGCTGAAGTGCTGCGGACCGACATGCCCGGCGCGGGACATATGGTGCATATGGCGACGCATATGCATCAGCGGAACGGACTGTTCCTGAAAGGGGTAACGGTCAATGAAGATGCCAATACGGTGTACAATACGGAAGACTCTCTTGCCCCCATGCTCGGCCTGGGGAAAAATAACGTTATACATATTTATGCCGTACAATCCTATTGCGCAATGAATGCGGGTATGTACCGCAAGGGCGGGCCCCTTTACGAGCGAGCCCGGGAGAAGGTAGTGGCCAGCAAGCCAGTGTTTGAACAGGACCCTTATGCACAGTGGGTTTATATGCTTCCTGTGCAGGCGCGGGTGAGATTGGGGAAGTGGGATGAGATATTGCAGGCCGCTGCGCCCGACAGGCGCTGGAAATATGCACAGATACTGGATCATTTCGCAAGGGGATTGGCCCATGTGCGACAGAAGAACCTCAGGGCGGCAAAGGCAGACCTGGATAGCCTGGAGGGGAACCTGCAGGACAGTCTCCTGGGCATTCGTATCATGCCTTTCAATAAGCCGGTGGAATGTGGCCGTATAGCGGCCGGGATACTGCGGGCAGAAATATTATTTGCAGAAGGCCGGCGGCAGGACGCGATGGCGGCATTCAATGCGGCCGTTGCGGGAGAGGATTCATTGATCTATCGGGAACCCCAGCAATGGCTGATCCCTGTTAGGCAATACCTGGGCGCATGTCTCTTAAAAATGAATAAGGCCCGTGAAGCGGAAAAAGTTTACAGGCAGGACCTCGACAGAAATCCCGGCAATGGGTGGTCCCTGCTGGGGCTTTATCAAAGTTTGGCGGCGCAGGGAAAGGGGGATGAGGCGGCAGGATATAAGGAGCAGTACCGCAAAGCGTTCGAGGCCTGTGATGCTGCGCCGGCGGCTTCTGTATTTTAAGAATATAGCTACTCCTTTGGGAAATCCTTCATTTGCCTGGAAAATGTCTTTGAAAATTTTCCGCTGTTGCCGACGGCCCATTCGGCCATGGCATGGAGGACGGGTCTTAAGGCTTTCCCGGATCGTGATAGCTCATACGTGACATAAGGCGGTACAACAGGTTTTGATCTTCTCACCAGCAGACCGTCATTTTCCAACTGTTTCAAATGCTGTATCAGGACTTTTTCCGTGATGGTCGGGATCGATCTTCTCAGTTCGCTATAGCGTTTGGGGCCTGATAGCAGGTTGAACAGGATGATCGGCTTCCAATACCCGCCAATTTTCTCCATGACGAAGGTCACCGGGCAGGTGACGAACGCCAGGCTTTTGTTTTCCTGGATGGTTGATGCTTCTTTTATCGATGCCATAGTATACATACTTTAGGGTAAGTACTTGTACAAAAGTAAGTACTACTTTAGATTTGTGCAATCATTTAAATTAATAAAGTATGAAAGTTACAGTTACAGGTTCTTTAGGAAATATCAGCCGGGCCCTTACGGAAAAATTAGCAGCGGCCGGCCACGAGGTCAGGGTCATCAGCTCCCAGGCCGGCAGGAAGGCAGCCATCGAAGCGCTGCAGGCAATTCCATTTATCGGTTCGGTGGAGGATGGCGATTTTCTGAAAAGTGCGTTCGAGGGGAGCGATGCGGTGTACCTGATGGTGCCGCCGGCATTTGGTGCGCCTGACTATAAACAATTTACCATCAATGCAGGACGGAACTATGCGGAGGCGGTAAAACATTCGGGGATCGGATATGTCGTGAATTTGAGCAGCTCCGGTTCGCCACTGGCCGGCAAGGCGCCGTTGCTGGATTACCAGAACCTGGAAGTGTTCCTGGATGCATTGCCGGAATTGAATGCACTGCATCTGCGGCCGGGAGGGTTTTATTCGAATTTTTATGGGAGTATCGGGATGATAAAGCATATGGGCATTATCGGGAACAATTTTTCCGGAGATGTGCAGATGATCCTGTCGCATCCGGCGGATATTGCCGATGCTGCTTTTGAGGCTTTGCATACGTTGTCTTTTAAGGGACGGAACGTGCAGTATGTAGTAAGTGATCGTAAGAATGGGAAGGAGGCTGCAGCGTTATTGGGAGCGGCCATCGGCAGGCAGGATCTGCGTTGGGTACAGTTCCCGGATGAACAGCTGCTGGAAGGACTGATGCAAAATGGTTTTTCCAGGGATGCGGCGCAGCATTATATAGTGGATATGGGGATTGCCATCAGGGAAGGTGTCCTGGAGAAGCATTACAGGGAGAACACATTCGAGGTGGTGGGCGGACGAAATTTTTCCGGGTTTGCCCATGAATTTGCGAAGGTTTATCAGTTCAGTCAGTAGTGTTTTTAGCTATGATCATTTTGCGGAGCCTGAGCTGGTTTCTCAGGTCCGCGATCAGCAGGTTTGTACGGTGGTCGACCCCGCTTTTCAGCAGGTGGTAGGGCGTATTGAAGATCAGTGAATCAGGCATCATGTACCTTTCGGGCGTCCCGAGGATGGTGAATTTGTCCTTTTGGTATAATTTCTCCACTTCTCTTATGAGGGGTTCTATATGGTGGAAGGAGATGTCCTGGAGACAAGGATAAGAGACAAGTAAGGTCGCATCCCTTTTGCTGACCTGTGCAGCGAATTTTTTAATACCGTCCGCCACCTCGGGGTTGATGTACCCGGTGGCATTCTTTTCAGTAAGAAAGAATCTTCTTTGAAGGTTCCAATGGGTATAGACGTCGCCATACCGATTGAATGAGTTGACGCTGTAAATATCGCTTTCCTCTACGTCAAAGTATTCGGAGGTCATTAGTTTCGAGAAAGCGTATTTGGGCATATAAGGGACAAGGTGTAAAAGCTGGCGCGTGTCCAGCAGCTTTAGTTTCGAAGGATTTACTTCTACCACGGAACGGAAAAGCTCTTCGGAGCCGGCATCATAGTCCCTGTTGAAATGGGCATATTCGGGTATCAGGACTACCAGGTCTCCTTTCTTTATATATTGGATAGAGTTTTCCAACATATATTTCAGGCCGAGCGAAAAGTGAACGCCTGTGTTGATGGGGTGCAGCTTTAAAGAATCCTCGACCATTTCAGAATTGAGCCCGAACGATAAATTGGACCCCCCTAAGAAAATAATACGGGGCGAGTCGACGTGCTGCAGGAGGGAATCCTTTTTGATCTCGGCAAAGAGCAGGGACTTCGACGCGCGGGGTGTGCTTGGCAAAAGCAGGCATATCACCATCAACAGGAGCAGCGGCACCAGAAAATATAGAAAATTGCGAAGGAACTTTTTCATATACCTGACAGTTAAAACTGGAAATAGATAAAGCTTGAATTGGAACTGAATTTGGACAGTATCAGGATGGCCAGCACCCAATACAGCAATTTCCGGATGACCGGGCTGCGTACCACTCTCAACTTCCTCTCATCTCTTCGCAGCCACCAATCGCCCAGCACGATGGGAATGATATAGGCAAAGGTTGTTTTTCCTTCCAGCATGGATAGTTGATGCGGCTGGCTGGCAAAGCTTTGCCCTATATGTTTCAGGTAGTTCAAAGCCAGGCTCATCGTGTCTGCGCGGAAAAAGACCCATGCCAGGGTGACAAAGGTAAAGGTGGCGCACATTTGCCATAGTTCCCTTACGCCGGGCAGCCGCCTGTTCTGGGCCACGACATCGGTGACATTCTTCCTGTTACGGTTCAATAGCAGCAGGGGCAGGAATCCCATGGCATGGATAAATCCCCAGGCGATGAAATTCCAGCTGGCGCCGTGCCAGAAGCCGCTGACGATGAAAATGATAAATGTATTCCGAACTGCCTTTGCCTTGCCTTGTTTGGACCCTCCCAATGGGATGTACAGATAGTCCCTGAACCAGGAGGAAAGCGAGATATGCCATCTTCGCCAGAACTCGGCGATATCCCGGGAGAAGTAGGGGAACCTGAAGTTGCTCAGCAACTCAAACCCGAACAGCTTAGCCGTACCGAGCGCTATGTCGGAATAGCCGCTGAAGTCGCCATAGATCTGAAAAGAAAAGGCGATGGCGCCGAGGATCAGGGACAGTCCGTTATAATGCTGATAGCTGTTGAACATCTTATCGACCGTTTCCGCCAGGCTGTCGGCGATCACGACCTTTTTAAACATTCCCCAAAGCATCAGGCGGCATCCATCCAGGGCCTGGCTATAATTGAAAACACGGTGTTTTTGGACTTGCGGCAGGAGGTGATTGGCCCTTTCGATGGGGCCCGCCACCAACAGGGGGAAGAAAGATACGAAAACGGCATAGTCGACGAAATTTGAAACGGGCTTTTGCTTTTGCCGGTAAATGTCAAAAACATAGGACATGCCATGAAAGGTATAGAAAGAGATGCCAATGGGTAAGGCGACGTTCAGCAGGAACGGGTTTGTATGGAGGCCCAGCAATGCGAATCCCTCCTGGAACTGACGGGCGAAGAAATTGTAGTATTTGAAAACTCCGAGGATACCCAGGTTATTGATGATGCTCAGCCACAAGAAAAGCTTTGCCTTTTTCCGGTTGGGCGATGCCACCTGGAAGCCGTACAGAAAGTCAAGGAGGGTACTGAGCGCTAACAGGCCCATGAAGGAGATGCTCCACCAGCCATAGAAAAAGTAGCTGGCGATCAGGATCAGGATATTCTGCCCCCGCAGGGATTTGGAAAAGACGAACCAATAAAGCGCAAAAACAACGGGCAGAAAGAGTAAAAACTCAAAAGAATTAAATAACAAGGGTCAATAGCTATTGTCCAGCCGAGCCGGGATTTAATAAATAAAGGTTGAAATCACAAGGCCAGCAAAAAGGATATAGCGGAAAATAGCAATTATGGGTCCAAAAATATATGTTTTTAGATAATCTCAATCGGGATGAAAGCGGGTAATTTTGCGCTTTTTTGCAGGAAAATGCGGCGATTATCTTAAATTCAACCTATAACTGCCTAAAAACACACCTATTTTATGAGAAAAACTGTCAAATTGAGCTGCCTGCTCCTATTATTATTTTGGGTACCGTTGAGCGTTCTCAGCCAGACGCGGGTGGTATCCGGAAAAGTCATCAACTCCCTGGGCGAGCCTGTTCCACTGGCTACCATACAGCAAAAAGGCACTTCGAAGTTTATTACGGCCGACGGTACGGGTCATTTCAGCATCACTGTTGCGGGAGCTTCTCCGGTGCTTGTGATATCGTCGACGGGTTATGCAAAACAGGAGGTGGTCATCACCGATGCCACATCTTATGATGTTCAGCTAAAAGAATCCGGCACGATGAATGAAGTGGTCGTGTCGACGGCCTTTGGGATCCGGCAAAAGAAGAAGTCATTGGGATACACCGTCCAGGAAATTGGCGCTGCCCAGCTTTCGCAGGGCAGACAGAATGACTTTATCAATGCGCTGCAGGGAAAGGTGAATAATGTCAACATCACTTCCACCGGGGGGGCGCCGGGTTCAGGAACGGACATCGTGATCAGGGGGCTGTCTTCCCTCAGTCCGGGAGCCAATAACCAGCCGCTGATCGTCATCGATGGGGTACCTGTCAACAACAGCACCAATGTCACTGCCGTCATTCCAAGTACAGGTACCGCAGGGAACCAGGCGGCCAGTAATGACCAGTTTGCTTTTGCCAACAGGGGTCTGGATATCAACCCGAACGATATCGAATCGATCTCCGTATTGAAAGGCGCAGGGGCTACTGCACTATATGGGCTGCAGGCTTCCAATGGCGTGTTGATCATCACTACGAAAAAAGGTCTGGCCGGAAGGACGAGCATCAACGTAAGCAGTTCCGTGAGCGATGATTTCCTTACCAAATGGCCCGAGATCCAAACGACTTACCGGGAGGGCTCCAACGGCCGGGTGAGCGTCAACTTTGACGGAACGCTGGGCTCCAAATTCCAGACCTTCGGGCCTGCGCGCACGGCAGCCGATCCGGTGTACAATAATTTCAAGCGTGCTTTTACCACAGGCAACCGGTATGACAATTCCATCGCTTTGCAGGGCGGGAACAGCAGGGCGACCTATTACAATTCGTTCTCCGCGCTGAACCAGAATGGGATACTGGACGGTACTGGCTATAAGCGTTATACCTTCAAGTTATCCGGCACCTACCAGGTATCCGACAAGGTGAGTGTCAACGGTTCCGCATCGTTTATTACTTCCAGGAGCAATATGCCTTCATCTGGTGACAAAGGCGTTATGACGGCGCTTTCCTATCACACCACCACCTATGATGTGAGGGATTATATTTACCCGGACGGGAGCATGAAGGTCTATTCTCCGGGCAATATCGACAACCCGCTGTATACGGCAAAATATAGCCAGCTTGTCGACAACCTGTCCCGTTTTGTAGGGAACATGGGGCTTAGCTACAGCATCATTCCGGGATTGAAATTCGACTATAAGATCGGCGCGGATATCTACGGCGACAAGCGTACCCGGATCGTTCCCGGGCCCAGGTATCCCGGCGACCCTACCACCCTGGATATCGCCATCGCCAATGGCGGCTTTATTGTGGAAGAGAGAGTGAATTTCCGGGATGTCAATAGTAATGCTTACCTGACCTGGGACCATCGCCTGGGAGATGACCTTACCCTCACCGTACTGGCGGGCAATAATATCCAGGTGACGCAAAGCGACCTGGTCAATACGCGTGGTGAGAAGTTTGCTTTGCCCGGGTTCTACGATCTGAGCAATACTACCAACCTGTATGCTTTCCGGTCCACTACCAACAGGAAGTATGCGGGCATATTCGGCAGCGCCAAGATCGGCTTTAAAGAAGCCTTGTATCTTGAGCTTACGGGCCGAAATGACTGGAGCTCCACGCTGCCTTCAAAGAATAACTCTTTCTTTTACCCGGCTGCCAGTCTGAGCTATGTGTTCACGCAGCTGCATAAAATGGATAGCAGGATCCTGAACTATGGTAAGCTCCGCCTTTCCTATTCCCAGGTGGGTAAAGATGCCTTGCCTTACAGCAATGGACCCTATTATCAATCGGTGACAGGCTTCCCCTTTCAGACATCGACAGGTACGAGCGTTCCCGGGTTTCTCAGAAATACCACCATCGGTGATCCGGACCTGAAGGCTGAGATGCAGAAGTCATTTGAAGTTGGTACCGAGCTGCATTTCCTGGGTGACAGGATCAACCTGGATGTGTCCTACTACAATAGTAAGAACGAGAACCAGATCATCCCGGTGCCTGTGTCTTACACGGGAGGCTATTCCCGTTATATCACCAATGCGGGTACGCTCCGCAATACGGGTGTGGAAGTGGAATTGAATGTCACCCCGGTAAAAATGAAAGACTTTACCTGGAACTTCATCGTGAACTGGTCACAGAACAAAAGTAAGGTACTGGCCATCAATAAGGGTATAACGGAAGTGCTGTTCTACGACGAAGGGAGGATCAACAGCAAGCTGGTAGTCGGCGGATCGGCGGGGGACCTTTATGGACAGCCTTATCAAAGGAATGCGGAAGGTAAATTACTGATCGCATCCAATCCCGCGACCACCAGCAATTATGGCCTCCCTCAGTATACCGCGAATTTTGTGAAGGTAGGAAATGCGCTGCCTGACTGGGTGGGAACGGTCAATACTTCCTTCACCTATAAACGATGGACGCTTTCCGGCTTACTGGAATACAAGAAAGGCGGCGATATGTATGATGTGACCATGCGGAACTCTATCAGGAACGGCGTATTGAAGATCACGGAGACCCGCTATAAGCAGATCATATTCGACGGTGTTAAAATGACTGACGGCAAGGTGAATGATATCCCTGTCGTCCTTGACAGGAACAATTATTACAATGCTCCCGCCGCCTTTGCCAATGTGGCTGATGTCCTTGTGCAGGATGCGAGCTGGCTGCGGCTGCGCAATGTAAGTCTTAGCTATGCGATCCCTGCGTCCTGGGTGGCGGGGACCAAGGTTATCAAAGGCGCGGCACTTGGGTTGACGGCGACCAATTTCATTTTATGGACTCCGTATAAAGGATATGATCCGCAAAGCACGGCCTATTCTTCCGGGTATAATGTGTACGGATTTACCGGCAGCAATATCCCGAACTTCAGCTCTGTCATCTTTAACCTAAACATCAATCTGTAAAATTATCAATATGCGTAATCATATTTTAAAATATATACTGATAGGTTCATGGGGTATTGCCAGTCTCACCGGATGTAAAAAGTTCGTCGAGGGGGATAATCCCAATATTAATCCTAATCAACCATCTACCCCCACGCTGAATACCTTATTGCCTGCGGTGGAATACGTCACTGCCAACAGCCAGGCGAATGTGGCTTATATTACCTCTATGCTGAGCCAGCAGATGGCCGCCTATACTTCGGGGCCTATCAGTGAGGACCAGTATCGGGAGGTGAGGATCTCGACGGGGTATTCGACCCTGTTTCTCAATGCGCTGACCAATGCCAGGCTCATGCTGGAGCTGGCCCGTTCAGTGAGTTCACCAAGGTATATGGCCATTGCACGTATACTTTTTGTAACCAATCTTTCCCTGGCCACGGATACCTGGGGGGACGTCCCGTTAACGGATGCTTTCCAATCGCCTGACGTGCTATACCCGCACTATGACAAACAGGAAGACATCTATTCCTATATGCAAAAGTACCTGGATTCCGCCATCACGGAGTTCGCACAGGCAAGCCCGGCAGCATATACGCCGGGGGTCGACGACCTGATCTATGGAGGAGCTGCGGCAAAATGGACACAAGCTGCATGGTTCCTGAAGGCCAGGCTGTATATGCATACCACCAAGAAGGGAGCGGTAGCGGCCGCTACCAATGCATTGACGGCGATAGCGAACGGTTTTACCGGCAATGCCAATGATTTCCAGCTGATCTTCAGCGATAAGAATCCCAACCCCTGGTTTACCAATGTTTCGGGGAGGATTTCCGGCAGCGCAATTTTTACCATCGCCCCTTCCAAGCGATTTATGGATGCCACCACGGGTGTAGTGTACCCCGGTTTGTTCGATCCGCGGATCGATACCCTGGTGAAAAAATCGGCTGCGGCCGCTTACGGCGGCATTGCCAATGGCGCAGGATCTGCGAGCAGCAATAACAACCTTACAGATGCGACCTACTATGCAAGGAGGATCGCTCCCCTGGTGATCGGCTCTTACAGCGAGCAGAAACTGATGGAGGCCGAAGCCAGGTTCCTGGCGAACGGAGGCACCGCTGCCTCCATAGGGTCCACACAGGAGGCATATGATGCCTATAAAGCCGGGATCATAAATAATCTCAGCAAGCTCGGTTATGGCGGCACTACCTACGCCAGCAATCCGCTGGTAGATGTCGGCCCCACAAACCTCACCCTGGAACTGATCCTGCGTGAAAAGCAGGTGGCGCTCTTCCTCAACCCCGAAGCGTGGGTCGAAGTTCGTCGCTGGGATTATGATCCGAATCTCTTTAAAGGAATGGCGTTGCCGGCAAGCATAGATGCTTCTGCCAATAACAGCTTTATCCGGCACGCCCTGTATCCAACGGATGAAATATCCAGGAACCCTAATGCGGCAAGCGCCGTGAAACCCATCACTGAAAAGGTATGGTGGGACCAGTAATCAAAATTCTATCTTATTAAATATATTCTTATGAACGCAATAGTCAAAATAACACTGGCGCTGGTGATTATCACAGGTGCAGTGGCCTGCACCAAATCCAAAGATTTCAACAAGGACAACACGACCCCTACAGGAGTTGGCTATGTTCCTGTTTCCGCCAACCCACTGCAGGATGTGACGGCTACCCCGGTGAAAACGCTGGCGACAACGTCTGGTTCCGCCACTATCTACCCGGCAGGCAGCACATTTAAAACGGAGCTGACCTTCTTTTCTCAGAGTCCCATCAAGGAGACCACGTTGTCGACAACGATCAGCGGAACAAAAACGCTGGCGGCCACCATTCCCTATGCGCCGGCGTTTTCGAAGAATAAGAGCCTGGATACTTTGCTGGTGCCGTTTACTGTTCCTGCTTTGGCGAGCGGCACGGTGATCAGGTTGGATTACCAGATAACGAATATAAATACCTTGTTTATCGTGAGGACGGTGTATGTGAAGGTGCAGTGATTTAGTGTGTCGTTTTTTTCTTCCGGATATAGGGCTGCCAATATCGTTGGAGGAAAGCTTTTTTGGAGTCGTGATAGCTGACGACGGCTCCGATGACGCTCATAAGTTTTATATAACACCAGGCGAGGTCCAGTTGATAGCGCAGAAATCCGCTGCGGGCGCTGGAGGGGTACAGGTGATGGTTGTTATGCCACTCGCCGGCTACGAAGCCTGGCCAGAGTTGATTGATAGATAGGTCTTTCCTGTTGAAATCGGCGCCATCCCTGTGCTTGTCTTTTCCTTTGCCGTGACCCTCAAAGTTGAAGGTTCGAACACCTATGGCCCAGATACCTGCAGATCCGAACAAGGCAAAGACCAACGCCGGACCCCCTATCAGATGAAACACTGTGCCCCAAAAGACCCAGTTGAAAAGCCATCCGACCGTCGACCAGGCCGGTGCGGCAACAGACCCCCATTTTTGGTATTGCGCGTAAGTATTGGCTCTTATACCACTGGTTGCCATCATCCGCATAACGCGGGCGTATTCATCCGCCGTCAAATGAGTGGAAATGGGCTGGTGGTTTACGTCCGCGAGGAAGCAATATAGAAATCCGGCACCCGCATTGTAAGGATCTCCCGGCAGGTCCGACTTGGCGTGATGGACATGGTGCGAGACGACATAGATCTCCTCAGGAACTATCTTAAGGGTAAGATTGCGTGTTACAAACCTCCAGAATTTGTTCCTGAACGTATAGGCGGCATGGGTGCAGTAACGGTGATACCAAATGGTGCCGTGTGTACCCATAATAACCATGCTGTATAAAAAACCAGCCCCTGCCAGGTAGAAGTTAAAATACCGAAAAAGGAAGATAAAGAGGCAGGATACCAGGATCACAACCTTACACCAGCTGGAAAATGAGAGCCAGTTCTTTTTAGTCTTGAAGATATTCAGCCGGAACCAGAACTCTTTTAAGATCTGCCGTGAAGAAGGAATGATCAGACGGCCTTCCGGATCCTGCCACCCGTACGCTGGGATCTCCAGCACATGATCGATAAGGTTCTCGGTCTCTTGACGCATAAAATACCACAGGAGTCTATAATCCGGCTAATACAAAGGTGGGGCGCGATGCGCCGGAAATCGTTACATCCTTCTGGAAATATCTTATATCTTTTACAGGTTTACGCTCATTTCATCCTAAGGAACCCAAACAAGCCATGTTCTTCATCCCCGGGTCCTGCTGTAAAATAGATCTTTCCCGGGTCGGACATGGGCGCTTCATTGTAGGGAAAATCAAGGGCCCAAAGACCGGGGATGACCACGGGCTGCCCATTGCTTTGCAATGCCCCTGTATAGAAGCCGGTGGAATCATAGACATTGATCCAGCCATCCCCGAAATTGCCGATGAGGATGGAATGGTAGGGCAGCCCTGAACCCGCGGGCGCCTGCGCCAGTCCCCAGGGAGAATTCAGCGCACCCCGGGAAGCGAACCGTTTTACCAGGGATCCGTCCGGGTTGAAAATATCCACGTATCCATTTCCACTGCCTGGCTGGTCGTCCTCATTCTCCGGTCCTTTGAGCAGGGCATAGGTGACATACAGGCTGCCGCCGATGTTCTGGATATTAAAAGGGCCGAAGTCCGCGGGCATGTCCGGGTCGATAAAAGGTTTTGTGGTGATGCGGGTGAAGGACCTGTCATATACATCGATCTTTTTCCCCCTGAAATCGGCGGCGTACAGGAAATTGCCCGTACCATCATTTGCAAGCGCCAGTCCCTTATAGACCGTGTTGACTGCCGACCTGTCCGCCACCGTAATCGTGGAGTCGCCTCCTGCCCAGGCGGAGACTGTGCCGTCTTCATTGACAAAAATGAACTTCGCGGTTTTCTGGTTGCATGGGATGACAAAGTCGGTAGTGGCATTGAAGACAATGCCTGTGGGCGAGCCCCCGAAATGATCGCCGTGTGAGGGGATTGCCACGGGGCCCAGCAGTGTTTTTCCTGTGGAATCATAGACGGTGGTAGTTCCCGAATGGTTGGCGGCGATCCATACGATCCCGGCAGGATTTACGGCGATACCCCATGCATTCAGGAGCATGGGGTCTGTCATGGCCGCCCCGGCACCGGCGAGATCCGCGACAAGATTGGTCTGTTGATAGTTGCCCGGACCTGAAGGTGGATAACCGGTATTATTGTTCTTGTGGCAACCGGCGACGGCCAGGCAAAGCGCGAGCAGGAAAAGATTTGTTCTCATAATATAATTTTAGATTTATGTGTAGTGGATTACGGCGGCAGGAGAGCATGCGTTGCCTGTGCGGGAGGGCGCGCCGGAGGGTATTACATCAACCAGCTGATGCCTTACATGAACCACCCGTAATCTGTGATCTTCCCATACATTATTTTATTTCTTATCTTCCCGTATGGACATCCATCATTTGCCGCAGGATATATTTTCGGACAACCAGCTGATGCCGGATGACATTATTTTTCATCCTTACAAGGCTCTTGCGCATTCTTTCAGGGGAAAATGCATTTTACACAGGAATGCCATCAGCCTGGTGTTATCCGGGGAAAAGACCATGCATTTTGCAGATAAGGCTGTCCGGATCAAAAGCGATGAGATCCATTTTCTTTCCACTGGCAATTGCATGGTGACGATGGAGCTGGCCAAGGGTGTAACCGTAGAGAGTATCCTGGTCTTTTTTGACAACAAGGTACTGGCAGATTTTCATCTGCGATTTAAGGAAAGGATCGAAGGCCTTCGAAGAAAGGTTGAAATTGGTGTCGAACCTTTCCTGGTATTTAAAAAGGATGGTTTTATCAATAGTTACATTGCATCGCTGCAGGCGCTGCTGCAATCGGGCCTGCCTGTCTCCAGTGAAATGAAGCGTTTGAAATTCGAAGAGCTGATGCTCTACCTGCTGGAAAAATATCCTTCAGGGCTGCTGGCATTTCCGTTGTCCAGGAACAGGGACCTGGAAGACCTGGAGATCAGGAAGGCGGTGGAAACGAATGTCATGACCGGTATCAGCCTGGAAGAGCTGGCTTTTATCTGTAATCTCAGCCTGTCCACGTTTAAAAGACGTTTCATGGGTATTTATGGAATAGCGCCGGGCAAGTGGTTCCTGCAGCAGCGGATGGAAATGGCGAAGGAGATGATCGTCCGGGGGGGCGAGCGGCCGGCTGACATCTATCATAAGTTCGGATATGAGACGCATTCCAGCTTTTCACAATCTTTCAAGCAATATTTTGGGGTAAGTCCCAGGGAATTGAAATATTGATCGATTGGCAACAGTTTTTGGCTGGTGAGCGCTATAGGGGACCTGCCCTTATCTTTTAATTTTGACTCATAAAATAAAAAAACCATGAGTCTTACCACAGGGCAAAACAAGCAGGTCGTACTACGTTTCAATAAAGAATGTCTCGAACAGGGGAACCCTGATGCTTTCCGGGAGCTATTGGCGCCCGATGTCATCAATCATGCCGCGCCGCCAGGAATGCCCCATGGGCCCGAAAGCTTTACGCATTTTTTGAACGAGGTTTTAAGAAAGGGTTTTCCGGGTTTACAGGTGGAGATCCTGGAGCAGGTGGCGGAAGGGGACCTGGTATGCACCCGCAAAAAGATCACGGGCAGGCATACGGGTGAGATTTTTGGCATAGCGCCGAGCAACAAGCAAGTCGTGATCAATGTAATAGATATCATCCGCGTCAAAGACGGCCGGTATGCGGAACATTGGGGGCAAAGCAATTTTACGGATGTGCTTAAAGAGATTACTTCTTAACAGCGCAGGCATATCCAAAGAGGCACCGTTCCTTTATCATCGTAGCCACTTCGGGCGGTACATACTCTTCCCATCCTTCCGCGCCCTGCTTGATCAGCTGCAGGACCTTATCCGTGTCCACCTGCAGATTGCTCTCCTTGTAATGCCGGATGTCTTCGATCTTGTTGTTGGCGATCAGGTAGCGGTAAAGGTCCACCAGCAGGGGTGGGGGGTTAAACCGCAGGCAATTGTAGATGATGCCGTTGCGTAAAGTGGGATATATGAACAGCTTGACCTTACGGCTGAACAGCGTGGCAAAAGATTCCAGGATCCCGCCGGGCAGGTCCATGTAGTGGTCTTCGGAAAAGATGTATTCGAGATTGGGAAAGCCCAGGACCATACCCATTTTCAGCTTGGTGATCTTTGACAGGTATGCCACCAGCTTATAATATTCATGGAAGTCGGAGATCAGGACGGTCTGTCCCAGCGCGCAGAGGATATCCACCCTGTCCAGGAAATCCTTTTCATCTATCTCGGCGGTGGGATCGGCGTCTCTTTCCTTCAACGCCTGTAAGGTCAGCTCCGTGATCACCACGACATTGTCCTTGTCTACGTCCGGCTCCTGGACAAATTGCTTGACGCCGGTGCTCAGCATGTCCAGGTGCACATTGATGATGGGCCGGAAACGGCCGCGCACCACCACGATATTTTTCTTATACAGCACTTCGGAAGGCTGCATATTCTTTCCATCGGGGCCAAACAAGGCTGCGTCCGAGAAGCCAAATTTTACGAGGTGAAGGCTCATCAGCCTGTTGTCTATTTTGCTGAAGCCGGGACCTTCAAAGCGGATCATATCGATCTGGATGGCGTCCCTGGAGAGGTTGTCCATCAACGACAGCAATAAGATATTCGGATGTGTGTGATAGTAGAAGCAGGCATAGATGAGGTTTACCCCGAGGGTTCCGACGGCAGACTGCTGCAGGACATTGTCGTTGTCCAATAATTTGACATGGATCACCACGTCATTGAAGGCCCCGCCCGGCTCCAGCTGGAAACGAATGCCCATCCAGCCATGTCCTTCATTTGTCTTGTGGTAATTCAGGGCCGACATCGTGTCGGAGAAAGCGAAAAAGGTCGTTTTGGCGCCCCGGTTATCCGCGAGACGCTCGATCAGCAGCCCGTATTCCTTTTCCAGCATCGCTATCAACCGGGCCTCGCTGACATAACGCCGGCCTTTTTGTGCGCCATAGATAGCGTCGGAAAAGGTCATGTCATATGCCGACATTGTTTTAGCGATCGTGCCTGACGAGGCGCCCGCCTTGAAAAAATTGGCGGCAACATCCTGCCCGGCGCCAATCTCTGCGAATGAGCCGTAAATTTGGGGATCAAGATTGATGGCAAGCGCTTTTTGTTTGGTTCCTAAATCCTTATTGTGAATGACACTCATACAATTTGTCATTTATATGTACCACCACCATTACCAACGTAAATTATGCGCTTAAAAGTGCCCAAAGATAGGACTTTTTAATGGATCAGGTGGCCGGCAATATCCGGATGAACGGGGCGCTGCCCAACATGATCCGGGCGTTCCTGGGAATAAGGGGATCATATTTATCCGGCGTCAATAACAGGACCATGAGTGTAGGGAATGAATTGAGCGCCAGCCAGCCCGTGAAGAAGATCCATGCGTCGCCGGGCCATGTACCCGTGAGGGTGAGGATAGCGCAGGTGATATAAGGGCCCAGGAAAATGATGAAGAGGGGCGTGAAGAATTGATTCCTGTTCAGCAGCAGGAGGTATTTGGGACGGGTGAGCAGGAAGCGCGTCTCCTCCTCGATCTCGGAGAGCTCTTTTTTATAGAAGGACCTGATCACCTGGAAATAATATTGTTCAAAATCCCCATCCGCCGGAAGGTTTTCTTCTATGAGGACACAGATATGGTCCAGGAGGTTTTGCTGCAGGTCTTCCAGCAGGATACCCTTTGCCCGGAGGTCATCGAGGATGAAATCCATCTGTTGGTCGGTGATGCAGTACATTTATGCTGTTTTGGGTTGAATGTCCAGCAGCAGGGCCATGGTTTGCATAAAGGAGGCCATCTCCTTAACTTTCTCCTTTGCCGTGGCTTTGCCGGCCGGGCTCAGGCTGTAATATTTTCTTATCCTTTTGCCTATGTACTCCGTTTCGGTGGTCACCAGGCCGTCCGCTTCCAGCGCATGGAGTGTGGGATACAGGGCCCCTTCCGTTATCTGGATCTTGTCTTTTGTGATCTCCTTCACCTTTTGGGTGATCTCATATCCATACATTTTTTTATTGCCGGCCAGCAGCTTTAAAATAATGGTTTTGAGCGTTCCCTTTAATAATTCGGATGAATAGTTCATGGGCAAAACGTTTCGTTCACGAATATACATAAGAAAATGATGCTTGGGGGCTTTTTTTAGCTCTTGTTCGGCCATATGGTTTCGGATGGTATATTTGGTGATGATAAGACTGGTGGAGTATTTTTTGATTGCAGCCGCTCTTTTGTCTTCCTGCTCCCTGCCTTCCCGGCGAGGCGAAAAGATATATGCCGATTTTTTTGCAGAGCCGCCAACGCATTGTGTAAAGGTACTTGAGTCGAGGGATGCAAGAGCCCTGGATGATTGCTGCGTATGGCTGCATTTTAAAACTTGCCCGAAAGAAGTCGCCAGAATATTGTCGCAGGTTCATTACACGAGGATTAAAATGGGCAAAACATCTATGGATTTGGAATATCCGGATTCGTCGACGGAAGATGATGACATAATCTCTTCAAATCCGCCGAAATGGTGGGCAATCCGACAATTGGGAGATTCCTGTATTAAATATGAATATCGTCAATCAGGAAAGGACTATATCCAAGTGGCATACGTATCAGTTGATTCTACTGATGTATATTTTCATGATATTTCCTGGTAAATAATACTCATGATCATAGATTTCCTGGAGGAGCAAAGAAAGAAATATTTAGAGGCAGTGGAACTGTCAATCAACAGACTTGCTGCCCAAGGTAGATTTGAAGGCTTTAAAGATGTGCTTGACCAGAAAAAGTTAGCGCCAGGTGAGCTTAACGATGCATTCCTGCTTCATAGACATGATATCCTGGTGCGGGATGCCGACGGCGGTTACTACGATCTTACCATCAATGTCAATCCGGTCGTTTTCAATGAGCCAATGGTTTTCCGGGAAGCGGATTCCGACATCGTCCTGCACTCTTTTGTCTGGAATGCCTGCGAGATCAGTGGAATTGATGTTGAAAAGCATCTTACTATCCTGAGGCATTGGCGTGATAAATGGATAAAAGAGGAGATAAAGGGCCTGAATGAAAACTTTGCCAATGCCATTCACAGCGCAGGTGCTGGTCCGGACGCAAATTCTTTTATCGTTGATTTTGGTAGCTGTAATGCATCCGGAGTAAACGAGCTTTTTTGTGATCTTATAGAAATGGGTGCTAAGCTGGTCATTCGTGCCGGGTATGTATAACCGGGGTTTATCCTTTCCGTGCAATATCTCTCGCTATCTTTTGTGCGTCCAGGGCGATCTCCCGGATCTGACCGGTGGGACTGATCCAATAACCGCAAAAATAAATTCCGTCCTCGCCGAAGAACTGCTGCCGGTCCACGCTGAGCCTCAGGTCTTCGAACCGGCGTTGAGGTACCCGGAGAATGGTATTACAGTCACGGTCATATCCAATGGCTGCAATAATAGCATCGAACACCTCCTGTTTGCCATCTTTGAAGTGAGTGGTATTCCCTTCGATATGGCGTATACCGTCATGAATTTTGATGTGCCCTTTGCGAATATGTTGGATAGTACCGATATCCAGTACGGGCGCCTTCCCATCCCTGCGGATCTGCTCCAGTGGGCCGTAAGGCATTTTTTTAAGGCCCAGTTTGCCGAGGTCGCCGATCAGGGAATTGACAAGCGGGGCGCTGATGGCATCGGCTATATGGGGCGGGAGGCTGCTTAGCAGCAAGCTCAGCTCCGGCACGGGTATGCCCAGCACATCCCGGGGGACGACATTCACGGGAGAACGAACGGCCATGGACGGAATGGCGCCTTGCTCGTACAGGTCGACGGCGATCTCACAGGCGGAGTTGCCAAAGCCTATCACAAGGACATTCTGACCTGTGAAGGCTGCGCCTGATTTATAGGCATAGCTGTGCAGGATCTTTCCCGGGAATGTTTTCTGGCCTGTAAAATTCAGCGGCTTCGGCTTTCCATAAGCGCCCGTGGCCATAATGAGGTATTTCGAGTGGAATGTGCCGTTGGTTGTCTCTGTGATCCAAAGATCATTTTCTTTCTTTATGGATAAGGCTTCTGTGTTAAAAATAGGATCGATGCCGAATTCTTTTTGATAGGCTTCGAGGTATCTGATCACCTGCTGTTTGTCCGGATACCGGGGATACAGGCCCGGGAACTTTCTATAAGGCAGGTTTGACAATCTTTTACTGGTGTGCAAATGCAGCCGGTCATAATGGTTACGCCAGGGCGTAGCTATCTGCGCCTGCTTTTCTATAATGGCATATGCAATTTGCTGCCGCTGCAAACAGGCGGCGGAAGCCAGTCCTGCAATGCTGGCTCCAACAATGAGTGTATGGGTTTGCTGCACGTTCAATCTACGACCAAATTACAAAAATCGGCGCTTATTCAAACCATCTCACCAGCCCGGGCCTTTTATTTTGCGCGACAAGGATCTCTGCGAGGACCACGAGCTGGCCGAGGTAAAAGTAGTTTTCGTTTTTCAGCGCGTCCTGCAATATGGATTCGAGCGCGGCATTTTTATTATTGGTCAGCAGCTGCACAATATCCGATACTGTGGGCGCAGCACGTCCGATGCGGGTAGACGTCTGTTCCGGCGAAAGCAGTTTTAGCTGCCGGCTCAGCCGGGCAATAATTTCCTGGTAGTCGGGTTGGTTGCTCATGGTTCAAAATTGTTTTAGATAAGAGATCTTGGTAATCATCTGGCGATCGGTTGTTTTAACCCCCTGCGAAACGGTGTTGTTATTAAAAACGATGTATATATAGGAAAGGGGCTTGAATTCCCAGGAGAAACGGGTATTCCAGCTTACGGAATTAGTCACGTTGGATTGCTGGAAAATGCCCGACAGCTGCAACCGGGGATTCAAGGCAATACGACCTTCGACGGTGTAAAGCGTTACGTTTTTTGTGGCGCCGTTAGCGCCCACTTTTTCCAGTTTGCCTGCTTCGATGCCCGGTGAGATAAAGATATAAGGGCTGGGCGCAAAGCTAACAGCAGCCGTGAGTGAATGATAGCTGCCATCATAGTATTGACCCAGGTTGGCCGTCAGCGTGGCGGAGATCTTTTTAGACTGGTCGCTGCTGAAGGATATTTTATGGCGGATATAAGCATAGTCGCCTTTTTTGATGGTGACGCCCAATGGTATAAAGTCATTTTCCAGGTGCTGGCGGGTGAAGACAATATACCAGGAGATGATCCCTCCGTTCTGCAGCTGGAACCACACCGGGGTGAGATTGAGGTACCTGTCGGTGAGCTGAAAGCTGGTGGCATTGTGATACATGGTGTAAGAGATGCCGGGGTTGTAAGACCTGACAAATGACGGAAGCCATTTACCTCTTTCCTGCAAGATGATCCCGGGATCGGTGACAAGGGTATTCGCACGTGCTATAAAACCCATTTGGGGATCGTATCGTTGAGTGACCACCGACTCTGTCCACCAGGCTATCCATTTGTTGGAATTATACAACAGCTGCGAGGCGGCTGCATAACCACCGCGGTTCTTAAGATCAGACGTGGATGAGCCCATCATGCTCCAGGACAGGCTTTGGTTAAAGCGAAAGAACCCGTCGATCGTGCCTGTGAAGTTCCTGGTCCCGGGGATATTAGTCCTGCTGTCTTCTGCTTTGCAGGAAAGGAGGGCGCCGATCCGGTGCTGCTTTCCGAGATTTTGGGAATACCTGCCGACGAAGAAATTGGCTGGGTTGGTATTGCTGTTGCCTTCCTGCCTGATGAAGAGCGCTCCCGCATTCCTTTTGTCAGAGCGGTAGATCAGCCTGGCGCCTGCATCGATGTTGAGGGGGGTGCCATTGGGGTCCAGTCCAATGGCTCTGCTAAAGAAGGGCTGGATCCTCGTGGAGTAATCGGCCTGGCTATTGGACAGGGGGTCTACGCCTACGCTGAACAGGCCGGCATTCTCCAGGAAGAACTGCCGTCTTTCAGGGAAGAAGACAGAGAACCGGTTGGTGTTGTTGACTTGCCTGTCCACATCGGCCTGGGCAAAATCAGTATTGAATGTCAGGTCCAGCAGCGTGTTGGGATTAATGGCCCATTTTATGTCGCCACCGGGTTTGACCGTATTCTTTGTATATACGGATTTTGTATTTTCTCTCGTCTCATTATATGCGTAAAGCATATAGGGCTGCACCCGGATATTAGTGGATGGTTTTGGGGCATTAAGATTGATCAATTTACCGGCATACGCCATGCGGAGACCGCCATAGGCTCTTGGGAATGCGGGCCAGTTGGAGAACTCGTTGGTTGTCCTTGCGATCCTTCCGAAGCTGATGCCCCATGTCTGGGACGAATCTTTCCTGTTCTTATATCGCAGGGTTTTCCAGGGCACGGCAGCTTCTGCTATCCATGCAGTGTCCGTGCGCTGTGTCCTTACCAGCCAGAGGCCGTCCCAATCCGCATCGTAGTAGTTGTCGTCAAAGGAAAGGAGGTCTCTTTGCACGCCATACGGGTTCATGCCAAACATAACGGCATTGCGTTCGTCATTATATCCGTCGATGGCAAAGGCGAAGAAATCGGCATTGCCGGCCACATAATCCCTTTTGAAATTCAGTGCCCTGTAGTTGCTCTTACCGATCGTATCATAGCAAATGACGCCTACGTACAAATATTCTTTGTTGTACAGCAGCTTTACGACCGTCTTTTTTTTCGCCGGGGCGCCCTGGTGCGGGTCCGTTTGTGTAAAATCACCGGTGGGCCTTGCCAGCATCCATTCGGGCTCATTTAACCGTCCGTCGATCTTCAGGCTGCCTGCAATGCTGGCTGCCTCCAGCTTCTTTTTAATACTATCCGGCGGGAAGATGTCCTGGCATAAGGAGCGAAGGCCGGATAGGAGGAACAAGATGATAAAAAACTTTTTCATGACCGGGGTTATTGTTTGTTTTGATCGCTGCTGAAAGAATCCCTGTACATTTTCCAGCCTTCAGGCGTCTTCTTCCACAATACGAGGTATTTGCCACTGTCGAATAGTTTGTTGCCGGCGTCGAATGATTGCCAGAAACCGATCTCTGTGACATATTCTTTACCGTCACCGAAGACGTCGATGGTGATGAATTTGCCATTCCTGAGGCCTGCCTGGTGATAAGCCGTCCTGAAGAAATCAAGCGGCGCCCCTTCACCGCACAAGGCCTGTGCGTTAGGCGCCATGATCCAGCAATCTTTTGCATAGCGGTCGATGAAGATGGAGGAATCGCCTTTTGCAAATGCCTGGAAATAGATGTCGTTGCTTTTTGCGATGGCGATCTTTGCTTCTTCCAGGCCAGGCTGCTGGGCGGACGTACTACCGTATAGTGAGAAGAAGAGCAGGGCTGCGATGAGATATTTTTTCTGTTTCATGTTTTTTATTTAAAGATGACCTGGCTTTTTATTGCCAGGTCGTTGTTATAAATGCAGGTGATGGACAGGGTTAGGCGGGCAGGCTGGTTTCTGCGCCGAAAGCGTGGTCTATGACGATCTTCCAGGCGCCATCCGGCTGCTGTCGCATTACTTCGATGCCTTTGGCGCTGATCTTTACTTCTTCGCCGTCCGTAATACTCCATTCGGACCTGCCTACGGCGATGTTGCCGGTCTGCATGCAATAGACGGTCTTTATTTCCATTTTCCCCTTGATGGATAAGATGGCTTTAATGGCGGCCTCGAATTTTTCGGCCCCGGACACGGGCTTGCCGGGTTCCGGTACGATGATGCCTGCGGTATCGTACATGCTCATGACAGTGGCGACATCTCCCGTGTTGAATGCTGCGGCCAGGGACGCATGTGCGTCTTCGGCTCTTTTTGGTAGGTTCATTTTATTTGATTTTTATTATGATGATGATACTAGTAGCTTAAAATATCCCCTACGTTCTCGTAGGCTTTACTAAATGCGAGCGGTCCCAGGCTGAGACGTGTCACACCCAATTGGCGCAAGGTGTCGATGTCGGGAAGGCCGGGCATGGCCATCACATTGAGCGGTAATTTTGTATGGCTGATCACAGCTGCAATATCCTGTTCGGCTGCGATGCAAGGCAGGAAGATCCCGTCTGCGCCCGTGGTTTCGTAGATCTTCAGTCTTCGGAAGGTCTCCTGCAGCTTATTGTCAACGTTCAGGATAAAAGTATCGCAGCGGATATTGACAAAGAGGTCCAGTCCTTCTGCGATCAGCTTGTTTTTGAGGTAGGAGATCGTTTCGGCAAAGCCGGCGGCATCTTTCAGCGTGCGGGTCGAAGCGCGGATGATGGAGTCTTCGATATTTATCCCGGCTACGCCCAGCCCGATCAGCTGTTGGATGTTGCGATAGATCTCCTCATTGGATGAACCGTAACCCATCTCTATGTCTACTGAGACGGGGACCCGGACGGCGGCCAGTATGCGCCGGATGACGAAGAGATGATCGGTAAAGGGCATTTCTTCTCCATCCCCATAACCGAGGCTGCCCGCGACAGCTGCACTGGAGGTGCCGATGGCGGCAAATCCTTTTTCCTGGAAAATGGAGGCGCTTTTTGCGTCCCAGGCATTAGGCAGCACGAATAAGCCGGCTGCGCTGTGTAAGTCTTTGAACTGTTGGAATTTTGATGACATGAGCTTTTATTTGACACAAAGCTATCATGACAAAAAGCCCTAAAATTGTACAAAACGGAACAACTTAGTTGTCGGAGAGGGCTTGTGACACGGGGTAAGCCTGGGGGGAGTAGGCGGAAGGCGGGAAACCCGTGAATGATCTGAAGTCCCGGATAAAATGGGATTGGTCGGCATATCCGCAGTCGTAGGCAATGGATGTAAGTGAAGACCCGCTTTCGGAAATGAGCTGCAGGCTGAGCTGGAAGCGGTTGATCTTGTTGTATAATTTGGGTGTAACGCCGGTGTATTGCAGGAACAGCTTGCGCAGATAGCGTGATGATATACGATGCCGGAGCGCGATGGCTTCCACATGTTCCGGCGTGTCGTTCTGCTGCATCTCTTTTATGATCTGGCCGATCATGCCGATATGATCGTTGCTGATCTTTCGTTGTTTTATGGACAGTCTTTGTATGAGGAAATCCTCGATCAGCTGAATTCTTCCGTTCAGCTCTGCCGTCTCTCTCAGCCTGTTGTGCAGGGTCCTTACCGGCGCGCCCAGCAGGTCCCGAAGGTCGGCGATCTGGTCGTTGAACTCCCATACCTCTTCGTTCAGGAAATAAGCCGCGGAATGGGCATAGAAGCGGATCCCCAGCATCCTGTTCTTTCCTACGGACTTTACGGGAATTGGCTGCGTCAGCTTGCCCCAGAGCTCAACGGGCGGAGTAGTGTGGAAGACTTCATTAACGGATGATTTCCAAATGCCTTCACCGAGATTGAAGATGATCTCCATATGACCGCCGGGGAATACGGTGTCGTCGAGCTCGACATGCGTATCCGACTCGAAAGTGTAGTAGCACTTTACGTAAGGCCTTAATCTTTCTCCCGGTATGATCTCCGTGTACTTCATGAATGATGGTACAGCTAAATTACTCAAATTGTTGAAAAGTACAAACCCGGGGTTATTGGCGAATGAGCTGTAAAGCCCTGACCAGGTCCGGATCGTTGCTTTTCACTACATCTTCCGGTGAATAGGCTATAGGGTAATCTGGCATAAGACCTCTTCCACCCGCGGGCGAAGGGGCCATGGATACTACCCGTAACCAGGGGAAGTCTATTACGATGCCGCTGTTGGGAAGGGTCAGCTGCTGCATGGCGAAACCGTTGCACCCTTCTTCCGTCCCGGCTGTTTCCCTTCCGATGAATACGACGCCCTTGCGCTGCGCTTTTAATGCAGTGGTGAACAAGGCTGCCGAGGAAAAGGTAGCGCCATCGATGAGGACGTACAGGCTGCCTTTAAACCTGTTGCGGCCGGCAACCGGGTTAGGGCCGTATGGCCGGCAAAATTCCGGGCGGACGTCCATGTGCCAGCTGTTGCCGATGTGCGTTCCGGGTACGCAGCTGCTTTTGAAGCTCACCGTCTTTTCCGGATCGAAGTATGCGATCAAGGTATTGGCCGATGGATCGGGCAGGCGGGACCGGATGTCTTTTACCATGCCGAAAGAGGTATCCGCGAGATACGATAGTAGTTTGGTGATAATGCGAAGATCGCCGCCGCCATTGTGCCGCAGGTCCAGGATAAGGTTGTGAGACCTTTCTTTTGCCACTTGTGCAAAGAGTTCAGTGTAAGTGACCGTATCCTCATATGCGAGTCCTTTGACCTCGAACAGGGCGGTGCTGCTGTCTTTTGAAAAATATAATCCCAGCTCATCTTTATTCCACGCTTTGCTCCAATTGGCATACTTGTCGAAGGGGATAACATGAGCCGCAGGTGCGATTTCGGCAGTGTCCAGGACGACTGTATTAACTGCTCCCTTGTCTGTACGGACCTTAACCCTGTACGGCGCTTTCCATTTATAATGCATATTACAGGCATCGTCGAATCCGTCATACTCGGAGAGGTACAGCTCTTTGAACGATGCCACATGACCGTCACCGGAATAGAGGGAGTAGCCGTTTCGGATGATGGCGGCGACGGGTGTATCATTGATGCTGAGGATCTCATCGTTCGTGGCCAGCTTATTCGTTTTGCGTGAGGTCACCCAGGCCCTGTCGCCGTGGACCAGCACTTCAAATGGCAGATGGGAGGTCTTAACACCTGCAGGCCGGTGATAGTTTGCGGAGTGTCTCAGCTGCGTATGTCCGCAGCCCAGGGTACATAGAAAGGGGTATATGCGGGACATGAATTCACCCTCGTACAGGGGTTCGTTAATGGCGGCCAGGATGGCATTATAGGTATTGGCAATGCTATCCGTTGACGCATAGAGGCCGTAGCCCGGATGCAGCTCCTTTACAGCCGACCATAAGATGCCGAGGTCGGCCTGCATGTCTTTGACTGATAATTTTTCACCGGACCTGTGATCGGAAATTTTCTTCGGGTCTTTTGGGCGTTGATCACAGCTGAAAATTAGGAAAATTATAACAATTAGGGGTACAGGCAGGTATTGACGCATGGAAAGGGCTTTTGTACTTTGGTTCGATGGCTAAATAAGGGGCTGGTAATTCACGCGAACTCGCGGTTATACCTGTTCCTGTACTGCAAGGGTGAAAGGCCGGTGACTTTTTTGAAGATCACCCTGAATGCCTTTGGATCGGAATAACCCACTTTATCCATGGCTTCATTCACGCCCACGCGGGAAGTTTCCAGGCTTTTCTTCACGGCCTCCATTTTTACCCGCTGGATATATTCCATTACCGAATTGCCCGTCGCTTTTTTAAAACGGCGTTCCAGGTTCCTGCGGCCCAGCGCCAGCATAGCAGCGAGATCATCCACGGAAGTTTTGGAATGAATGTTCTTTTCGATGTATTCCTGGGCGGTCCTGATCACCTCGTCTTCGTGGTCTTTCTGTCCGCTGAAGATGATAAAAGGGGATTGGCTGCTGCGCTGGAAGTCGATCTGGAAGCCTTTGGAGCAGGTGACGGCAATATCGCGGCCGGCAAACTTTTCCACCAGGTAGAGTACGAGATTGAGCCAGGAGTAAGCGCCACCGCTGGTGTAAAGGTTATTCTCATCCGTTATGATCTTGTCCTCCACGAGGTTGACGGAGGGGAACATCTTCCGGAACTCTTCGGTAAACTCCCAATGCGTGGTGCAGCTTCTCCCGTCCAGCAGGCCGGTGCCGGCCAGCAAAAAAGCCCCGATACAGAGAGAGGCGACGGCTGCCCCATTGTTATGTTGGCAGATGATCCAGGAGATCAAAGGCTGGTTGTCCTGCAGGACCTTTTCCTTGTCACCATGAACGGAGGGAATGATGATGAGATCTGTGTGGTCAATGTCCCCGATGAGCGCTTCGGGCCGGACGGAGAACAATCCGTTCTTCATTTTGGTCTCGGGCCTGGGACCTACCAGCTGAACGATGAAAAGAGGCGGCCGGCCGGCCTCTTCGAGGTAACCATTTACCCTCAGCAGGATCTGCTGGGTACCTTCGATATTGGTCATGCTGCAATCGCCATCCGGCACCACGATAGAAACGTGTTTTGTAGTCGGTCTCATGCTATAAAAGTAATAAAAAAAGCGACCCCTTATTCCGACTGCATCGACATCCAGCTGATCAGCTCATTTTTATCGATGAGGTCCCAGGTACCGGATTGACGGCGCATGTCATTGGACGTGGTATTTGTGGTGTTGCTGCTGAATACCACGAGCGATGCCTTTGTATTGCCCGCCAGCTTTTGTTCGTTGACAAAGCCGGACATATCGGGATAGTTGCTATCGTAGACACCTTTTCCCTGCGCGGAGAACCAATACCGGGTATCTGCATAGGTATATGCCCGGATCGCCAGGTCCTTGTACAATACAGGTTTTTCCATTTTTGTGTCGAAGTAGCTGTATGGTGAGAAATCGATGTATTTCTGCATATTGGTGACAGGCGTATCATGCAGGTTGCTGGCAAAAAGATACGTGATGAAATTACCTTCGAAAGTCCCGGAGGCCGTCAGGTGATCTCTCACCTGTTTTTGACATTCATACCATTGCCGTACCCAGTCAATGGCGCTTTCGCTCAAAACAACGCCTTTGATAGCGGGATGGAAAACCGACTTTCCCTTTTTGCAGTATTCGATGTATTTAAGCGCCCGGTGCCCTGACACCATCGCCCCCACCAGGAAAATATTCTTATTGGGCAAATGGTATTGGGAAAAGACATTCCTCAGCAATGAATCGACATATAGTAGGGATCGTTCGGAGAAATAGAGGTCCACGGGGATGCCGGTGGAGATATACAGGGCGGCAAAACCGTTGGCGTTTGCCTGTTGATGAATATGATTGTCCTTCAGCTGGCGGCTGGTATCACGTACATCGATCCTGTCGTCATTCAGCACGAGCACAGTGCCTTTGACCTCCTCTTTTGTCTCAGGCAGTACCAGCGTAAAGCCTTTGCTGCCGCCGGGAAAAACTTCGTTTTGGCCGGGCCCGTAATGCTGGCTTTCGTTCACACGGGTATAGCTTTCATAGATCTTTTGAGCATGGCCTTGCCGGGTAGCCAGCAAGACGAGGACGATGAAGAGGATCTTTTGCATAGGTGGTCTATTTAACTAATTTGTTTTGCTTTGTGATATCATCCAGGTCGGCGGCGTCAAACCCCATTTCTTTCAACACACCGGTGATAAACTCCGTCTTGCCGGCTACGTATGCATCTATATCGTTGGGATATTCTTTAGCCAGTCTTTTTTTCAGCTGGCCGTATGCCTGGGCTTTTTTCGGATGGCTGCGCAGGTAATTGCGTAAGGCAAGGTGATTCTTCAGGCTGATGTTGCCGGCCGTACAAACATAGAGGTGATGTGCCGGCCAGGTGCGGGATGAGCCGTCGACGGGCGTGAGGGACGATGTTCGTTTAAAGGCTTCCCTGCCCGCGATGCCCAGGTCGCCTGCATGCTGATAGCCCAGCTCCTGAAGGACGGCAATGACAGGCTTGAGCAGGACGCTGTCTTCGATGATCAGGTCGATGTCTATGACGGGCTTTGCGGGGAGACCCTCGACGGAAGTGCTGCCTACATGCTCAACGGCGGCGACATAGCTTCCCAGGCGGGATCGATATACGGATTGCAGTTGGGCAAAGGCCATGGGCCAGCCGGATGAGTATTCCTCAATGACTATATTATTATGCTGCAGCATAGGTACTTGTCCGTCATCTAAATAAATGCCATGTATGCAAGTTGCTGAAAAGCAATCATTTTTGAATTTTAAGGGCTCATAGAACTGACCGTTTTTGATACGGCTGTTGTACATTTGCGGGCATCCATGCTTTTTCGTTTTCCTCCCATACCGGTGGATCCAACTGACCCTACCTTTCTGGCCTGGGAAGCTGCCGCGTACGCCAAATATAAAGTGGAGACCCGGGCAGGCCAGCGGACGGTGTTCCTTACGGAGCATACCGTGATCTTTGTTGTCAATGGGATCAAGCTGCTTCATTTTCCTGGCCAGACGATCACGGTGCAGCCGAACAGCGTCGTCCTGCTGAAAAAAGGTATATATGTAATGGCGGAGTACATCGAAGAAGGCCTGACCTTTGAGGCGCTGATGATATTCCTGCCCCACAAGGCATTGAAAGAGTTCACAGGCAGACAGGTGTCGGCAACGCCTGCAATACAGCAGGACCTGCCTTATGTCATCTTTCCTGTCAACGACCTGCTGGAGATTTTCAAACAGCAATACCGCGGCTATTTTGGAAGGACTTTCCGGGGACAGGAGCAGCTGCTGAACCTGAAACAGCAGGAATTGTTGCTGTTGCTGCTGAGCTCCGACCACCGGCAGGAGGTGATCCGTTTTATATCTTCGGCAGTGAGCGCAGCGCCGGAAGACCTGGAATTCATCGTACGCACCTATCTGCTGCAGCCTGTTACGCTGGAAGAAATGGCCAGCCTGTCCAACCGCAGCCTTGCATCGTTTAAAAGAGATTTTCAACGGCATTATCAAAGCGCCCCCCGGCAATGGATCAACCGCCAGCGGCTGGAGCATGCACAGATGCTTTTAAACAATACGGACCGGCAGGTGTCCGACGTTGCCCTGGCATGCGGGTTTGAGAGTGTCTCTCATTTTATACGGATCTTCAGGAAAGCGTTTGGCGTCACTCCCCGGGCGCTGCGAGCCAAAAAAGCAATTTATTGAGCTTTTTGCGTCACGCTCCCACCTGACACTGATCGTAGCTTCGCAGGAAATGCACACTATGAAGATATTGATCATCGGTGGTGAGGGCACCATCGGAAAAAAGGTTGCCGCGGCCCTTGGCGTCCGGCACGACATTGTTATTGCGGGCAGGAACAGCGGGGACCTCCGGGTGGACATCAGCTCCGGGGCTTCCATTGAAACGATGTTCAAAAAGCTCGGCGGCCTGGATGCCTGTATTTGCACGGCAGGCACAGGGTACTATGGGGATTTTGCCACGATGCGGGAAGAGCATCTGCTCCCTGGCGTCCGGGGCAAGCTCCTGGGACAGATGAACCTCGTTATGATCGGCAAGGACTATCTGCAGGAAGGGGGAAGCTTTACCCTGACCTCCGGCATTGCCGCAGAGATGCCCGCACGCAATGGCACCTGCGTGGCCATGATCAATGGCGCGATCAACAGCTTTGTATTGGGCGCCGCACAGGAACTAAAGCAGGACAAACGCATCAATGCCGTCAGCCCGGGGCTCGTGGAAGATTCCATGGAACGGTATGGCCATTTGTTCCCGGGCTATAACCTTGTCCCGATGGGCAAGGTGACCAACGCCTATGTGCTGAGTGTGGAAGGGGCGGTGAATGGGCAGGTCATCAGGGCGTATTGAGCTATGTTTGGTTAGGGGTTCGCAGGCCTATGGCTGATGGAGGCTCAGGCCATTGCCGTCAGGGTCGCTGAAGTGGATGAACCTGCCCCAGGGGGTATCCGCGATCTTGCCTTCATCAATGCCTTTGAGGCTGATCATGCCCATCTCTACCCCTTTCTTTTGCAGTTCCTCCACGTCCTTTTCGATGTCGTCCGTCTGGATGATGATGCCTCTGAGGGTGCCGGGCGCCATGGCTACTTCTTTATATGGCCACCAGCTGATCAATGAAAGGCAGGCCGCCTGTCCGGGATAACCCATCTGCAGCCATGTCTGACCGTTGCCCATGGGCTGTTCGACCACGACGCCGAATCCGAGTTTTTGGTAAAATGCTTTGGCTTTTTCCTGGCTGGAGACAGGCACCGGAATGATCTCGAGTGTTCTCATTGTTAATTATTTTGTTGATCAAATCTACAGACCTTCAGGGATTTGGGCAGGGGGTGAATGCGGTGAATGAAAGGGGGTGCATGCGACAATGTGTTTGTCTATCTTTGGGTAATGAAGCGAATCTCAGTATTGGCTCCCCGGCATGCTACGTTGAGCAGTGTGGACGTACCGCATCAGATCTTCCTGCGGATAAACGATTTCTTCAGATACCGCGGTCAGCCTCCGTGCTTCGAGGTCGAGCTGGTCGGGCTGACAAAAGAGGTGCCGGTGTATAAGGGCAATTATACGATCCATGTGGACAAGACCATTGATGAGGTCGGGCAGACGGACCTGATCATCATACCCATTCTTTGCGGCCCTGCACAGGAGCTGCTATCAGGCAATGAAGATTTTGTGCCCTGGATCCGGCAGCAGCACAGTAAGGGAGCGGAGGTTGCCAGCCTCTGTGTAGGAGCTTATCTGCTGGCGCCCACTGGCTTGCTGAATGGGAAAAAATGTTCCATCCATTGGAATGCGGCGCCTGAGTTCAGAAAGATGTATCCGAAGATCCATGTGGTGGATGATAAGATCATCACGGACGAGCAGGGTGTGTATACGGGCGGCGGCGGCTTTTCCTACATGAACCTCATCTTATATCTCATCGAGAAATATACGGATCGGGAAATATGCGTCCTGGCATCGAAGATGTTCCAGATAGAGATAGATAGAACCAGTCAGGCGCCCTTTGTGATCTTTATGGGCCAGAAGGAGCATGGGGATGAGCTGGTAAAAAAGGCGCAGGAGTTTATTGAAAGTAATTACCAGGATAAAATAACAACGGAAGAATTGACTTCTCGGCTATTCACGGACAAAAGAAATTTCGAGCGCCGCTTTAAAAAGGCCACATCCAATACGGTGGGCGAGTATGTGCAGCGGGTGAGGGTAGAGGCGGTGAAGAAAGGATTGGAGACGAGCGATAAGACCATCATAGAATTGATGCATGAGGTGGGGTATTCGGATATCAAGGCTTTCAGGAGTGTGTTTAAGAAAATTACGGGTCTGGCGCCGGTGGCGTACCGGGATAAATATCGCAGCTCGTCCATAAGATTGGATGCAAATAATGTGTCCGGATAAGGTTTGCCTGTCCCCGGGGCTGCTCTATTTTTTGTTGCAGTAGCTGCCAGTGCAGGATAAAGGTGTTAAAGTGACCGAAGTGATCCGCCAGTCGCCATCCGTATACTTCCACATGATGCAATATTTTCCCTTCAGCTGAGAGGGGTCTTTATCTCCTTTTTCCGTCCACCTTTCCGTCCAGTTGCCGGTCTCAAAAGCTACATGCCATTGATCATTCACTTCGATGCCGGATGGCGAATTATACAGGAGGATGTCTGGGCGCATGGTATATAGCTTCCGGAACAGGCTTTTGCATTCCTCTTTACCGATCCTCCTTGCACCGCCTGAGATAAAAATGGCCGAAGTGTCAAAAAGTGAATAAAATGCAAGGGAGTCACGGGTATTAAAAGAAGTATTCCACAATGCGCTTTTTTGTTTTACCTCATTATACCCTGCTGATCCGGTGGGCAGACCTTGTATCACATGTGAAGCCACCGCCCGCCATACACCCTCCTTCTTTACCAGTACATCGTAAAATCTGCTTTTCCTGGTATAGGGAGTTTGATCATATTTGCCGTGTGTAATGCAAATAAACGTGGTTACAGCCGTATGGTCATAAATATTGATCAGCATCTGCTCCAATTCAAACGAATCTACTGTTTGATGACCTTTTTTCCACTCGTCGACGGCTTCATATACACCCAGGAGCTCCTGGTGACGGTCGATGACGTCTTCACCCTCAACAGATATAAAGCTCCGGTCAAGTAATTTTGCAATCGATGCAGTGTCCTGGGCAAATTCTGCTTTAATCCATTCCTGCTCGATGCGTGTTATTAATGCTTTGTCATCCCCGGTTGCCTGGGCGTCAACAGTTGTGGAAAAGATCAATTGAAAGATCCAGCATACACTGGAAATAACGGCGGTTGCTTTTTTCATGAAAATTTTATTTTATCCCACAATTTATTGGAGACCACCCGCTGGATGACCTGCTCACGATAGTTCCGGCTGATAGGGATGCGGCATGACTGGATGAAGATCTCATTTCCTTCGATGGCCTCTATCTTATCGATAGACACGATGTAGGATTTATGAACGCGTATGAAAGCGCTGCTGTCCAGGTTCTCCTCCAGGTTCTTCAGGTACAGCAAAGTGACATATTTTCCCTTGCGCGTATAGATGGTGATGTAGTTCTGCATCCCTTCCACATACAGGATATCGGCAAAATGGATCTTCTCGAATTTGCTGCCGCATTTGATAAAGAAATAATCGGCGGGCGGCTCCTCTTTGGCGGACGCAGGCCCGGGATGGTTCGCCGCCTTCATAAGGAGGTGGTGATAGTCCCGTGCTTTATTCACAGATCGTAAGAACCGGTCCAGCGTGATGGGTTTAACCAGGTAATCCAGCACGTTCAGCTGGAAGGATTCCAGGGCGTAGCTGGGAAAGGCGGTCGTGATGATGACCATCGGGGGCTTCTGCACTATTTTCAGGAATTCGATGCCGTTCATCTTCGGCGTCTGTATATCCAGGAACAGCAGGTCCACGTGATGCTGATCCATTATTTTCATCAGCTCCACGGGGTTCTCGCAGGTGTCGATGAGATGCAGGAAGTCCACTTCCATTACATATTTGGCGATACCTTCCCTGGCCAGCGGTTCGTCGTCGATAATGACACAGTTGATCATTGTATGTGCTTTAAGCGGTCCTCGTGACAGGGAATGGCATTATCAGCTCGGCAAGCTGCAGCCTTAGCCTGATCTCGAACCGGTCGTTATTATTTTGAATGTCCAGATGATATTGTCCCGGATAGATCAGGTCCAGCCTGCGCTGCACATTCTTCAGGCCAATGCCCCCGTAGTGCATCACGTCGGCAGCCGCCGTCCGGGCAGCGCTGTTGGAGACGGAAAAATCCAGGAGGGCCCCATCCAGGTGCAGCCTGATCCTTATCCAATTGGGCGTATCCGTTTCCCTGGAAACGTGCTTGAAGGCATTTTCCACAAAGGTCATTAGTATAAAGGGGGCGATGCCCAGGTCTTCATAGGAATGATCTGCCTGGAGACTGACCTCCACATTGTCGTTCTGCCTGAGCTTTTCCAATTCAATGGAATTTTCCAGGTAAGCGATCTCCTTGCTCAACAGGATCTGCCGGTCATTGCATTCATACAGCTGATGCCGCAACAGTTCCGAGAACTTTGCAAGCGAAGCCGAAGCCATGTCCGGATTCTTATGGATCAGGAAGAAGATGGAATTGATCGTGTTGAAGAGGAAGTGGGGGTTGAACTGGTGTTTCAGAAAATTCAATTCAGTTTCCAGCTTTTCTTTCTCCAGCTGCTGGTGCCTTCGCTGGGTCTGCAGCCAGTTCTTTGCCAGCTTGATGCTCATGGCTAGGGTCATGCTGGCCGTAGTGGAGGACAGGGGGCCGCCGGTGTACAGGTAGTAAAGGTTGAAGGAGTCCACGCCGTACAGCTCTTTGATGGGCTTGCCCGTGAGGATGGAGCTTAGATAATAGCCGGGCACGATACAGGCGGCGGCGCATAAAATGGTCAGGACGAGGAGGGGGATGTATTGGGTAAACCGGCTTTTCTCCAGGTATTTTGGAATGAGGTAATACAGGTTGAAATAAACGGCCAGGATCTGGAAGACGACATAAAAAAGATATTTGATGGCATAGGGCGTAGAAAAGATGGAAGCGGCTGCCTTTATGGGACTGCCGACAGTGGTGGCCCACCAAAGATAGTGGTATACCAGCCAGAAGGGGATATGGTAGAGCTTGCACCGGATGAACCAGGGTTGTCCGGGCTTGTGATATAAAGACGGTTTCATCGCCTATAAGATACATAAAAAATCAACCATTTACCTGTGCTGCTATTTGAGTACACCCGTATAATTGACCAGCTGCATCTCCTGGTATATGAAAGGCGGCAGGCGGCATTTTTTGCATTTTGTCAAATAAGTTCAACGGGTGGTCATACCTTTTTTGAGAAGCTTTTTGTGCCGCTTATTTTGGAGGCATGAAGCTATTCCTTATTTACTGCCTGCTCTTTAGCTTTTTTCAAAATGCTTTCAGCCAGGAGGCCATGAAAGACACCAGTGTGCTGAAGGAGGCTGTCATCAGGGGCAGGAAGTCCCTGGTCCAACAACGGCCGGACGGGATCGTCGTTAATGTAGAAAGCAGTCTGCTGACGAAAGGCAGCTCAGCATTGGAAGTGCTGGAACGAAGTCCCGGGATCATCATCGATAGAAGGAATAATAATATATCCTTAAATGGGAAAGACGGCGTGATGGTCATGTTCAACGGGAAGCTCATGCGTATGTCCATCGGGCAGGTGATGACCTTATTACAGGGGATCAGCGCCAATGACATCGAGAAAATAGAGCTGCTGACGACACCGCCGGCTAAGTACGATGCGGAGGGCAGCGCCGGCCTGATCAACATTGTGCTGAAGAAGAGCCAGCGTCCGGGCACACATGGTAATCTATCCCTCACGGGCGGATATGGCTGGAGAGAGAAAGGTACCGCCAGTCTTAGCCTGGCTCATAACGGACCGCGCATGGATATATATGGCACTTATACCTTTTCGCACGACAGGAGCCGGATGAGTGTTTATATCCCCGGGACAAATGATTTTCCCGCATTGGGGGGGCCAATGGAGGTGCTGTTCCTGGATACGACCAGGACCCTGCAGAACAATCATAATTTTACGGCAGGAGGAGAGCTCAGGGTAAATCCCGGGACCACAGTGGGCGCGAGCCTCATCTATGGCATCAACAGCACCGGCAATAATGCCATTAACAACGTCAGGTACAATGTGCTGCCCGATTCGTTGCTGTTCTTCAGGGGGAATGTGCATACAGCCAACCGCTGGCAAAACCTGGTGTCGTCGGTCTGGCTGGAAAAAAAGATCCGGGAAGGCGAAAAGATAACGCTTGATATGGATTATCTCCGGTACCATAACAACAATCCATCGGAAGTGCAAAGCACCTTTACAGACAAGCATGGCGCGCAGGCGGGGACCAACAATGACAGCCTCTTCTCGCCCCGCCAGCGGGGTATGGCCAGGACGACGATAGACGTGGGAGTGCTGAAACTTGACTATGAAAAACAATGGAATAAAAAGACGAGATTGGAGGCGGGCGCCAAGGGGACCTATACACGCAGTGGGAGCGTATCCGGCCTGGAAAGCGTGGTCGACGGAGAATGGGTCGCCCGCACGGAGACGTCCAATGACGTTGTGATGAAGGAGGGGATCGGGGCGGTCTATGCGTCTGTCAATACAAAGCCGGATGCTGCTGCAGATCTGACCATTGGCATGCGGTACGAGTATGCGTATACGCAGCTGCCCGGGATCCACCGGCGGCTGGGAGCGCTATTTCCGAACATCTCCTATTCACGGAAAATGGCAAAGCGATCGGAGCTGCAATTGTCGTATACCAGGAGGATCGCCCGGCCTACCTACAACGACCTGGCCTCTTTTGTAGGATATGTGGACCCTATCGCCGTCTTTACGGGCAACCCATTGTTACGGCCGACGATCACCAGCAATATAAAGCTGGGGTACAATATTGGCGATTACACTTTTTCTCTCCTGGCCAGCAGGGACGATCATCCTATTTCAGAGAGCCAATTGACAGAGAGCCCCGCGCACGACTTGCTGTATGTGTCCCCCCAGAATCTCGTTTATCGCAATAGTCTGACCTTCCAGGCCAGCCTGCCCTGGAAAGTAAACGATTGGTGGGATATGAGCTATAGCCTCACAGGCGGATGGAGGCGGTTTAAGGAGACTTATACGGCGATGCCGGCGGAAAAAAGCTATTACAGCTATTCATTCAATTTCAATCAGACTTTCAGGCTGCCCGGGAGTTTTTCCGCGGAGCTTTCGGGCTGGTGGAACTCGCCGACCTGGTGGGGTACGATCAAAGCGGAAGGGTTTGGGGCCCTGAATGCGGGTGTAAAAAAAGAATTGAAGCATGATGCGGGTACTTTTCAGCTGTCTGTTACTGACCTTCTGAGGACCACGCAGATCAGGATGCATTTCGGAGCGCTAACCCGGGAGGCTTTTGCCACCGTGAGTCATGTACAGTTCAACCCGGAGTCCAGGATCTTTCCCATCATTAAGCTGACGTATTCCAGGTCCTTCGGAACGGGCCTGAGCACGCAGCAAAAACAGCGTAAAGAGTCCCGGGATGAGATCGACAGGATCAGGAAATAACTGATCAGGAAGTGGGCGGACTTATTTTGCAGGTTTTGAGGCATTCTGAGTAAATAATTCTACAGGCATCCATCTATAAGGCTGAGTCACAGCGGTGGCATTCAATTTGAAAGTATAATGAGGAACTAAACATTCCTTTTATGCGAAGCATTTCAAATCATAATAAGCTAACCAAATTTTTTATCATTGGAGCCCTGTCGATGGGCGCTTTAGCCGCTTGCACCGACAATGCGGGAGATAAGACGGGCGATAAGAGTACGGAGGTCACGGATACTGCGGCTGCTGCAAAGGCTGCCGGCACCAGCAGCTATGACACCAAGGATGCTGCGTCGAAGACAGCCACCGCGAAGAAAAAGGGTAAGGCCACGGTAGCGATGCAGGTAAGCAACAATAATGACAAGATGGTGGCCGATAAGGAAGGGGTGTACAATAAAGCCACGGTGATGCCTCAGTTCCCTGGCGGACAGGATGCATTGGCTACTTATGTCAATAACCATGCAGCATATCCCCAGCAGGCTATCGATGACAATACGGCCGGCACAGTGAGAGTGTCTTTTGTAGTGGATGAGCATGGTAAAGTGCAGCATGCAAAAGTGATCAACGGTCAGAAAGTTGGCAATGGCCTGGATGAAGAAGCATTACGTGTAGTCAATAATATGCCTGCCTGGAAACCGGGTCAGGTGAAAGGTCACAACGTAAAAACAAGATTGGAGCTTCCGATCAACTTCCAACTGGAAGCATAGATCGGCTTTGGTTATGTACAACGCAAGGGCCATGAGTATTCCTGCTCATGGCCTTATTATTTCCATTGAAACCGTCTTACTCCGACCGGAACAGTGAATTCAGGTCGGCGTAAGGCATGGCCTCCTGCGCAAATGAAAAGGTTCCTTTCTGATAGATCTCCTGTGCCGCTGCCAGGAAGGCTCCGTAGGCTATCCGGGAAAGGGAAGACCCCAGGCTCACCCGGCGGACGCCCAGGCTCCCCAGTTCTTCGATGGTGAAAGTGCTCCGGGATAATCCCATCACTACATTTACGGGTTTTGGGGCCACAGCTTTGACGACGGCTGCGATCTCGTCCCGGGTTGTTAGTCCCGGGGCGAACAGTACGTCGGCGCCTGCTTCGGCAAAAGCCACCAGGCGCCGGATGGTATCAGGAAGGTCGGGACGGCCATGGATCAGGTTCTCGGCCCGGGCCGTCAGCATAAAAGGGAAAGGAAGGCTGCGGGCGGCCGCAGCGGCTGCCTTCACCCGTTCCACGGATAACTCAAATGGATAGATAGGATCTCTCCGCCGGCCGGTGGCATCTTCAATTGAACCGCCGACGGCACCGGCTTCGGCTGCCAATAATATGGCGGATGCACAGGCGTCAGGGGAATCTCCGTAGCCATTCTCCAGGTCCGCCGACAAGGGAAGAGAAGTGGCTGCTGCAATGGAACGGACGTTATCCACTGCTTCCTTAAGATTGACAACGCCATCTCCGTCCGGCTTGCCGATGCTGAACGATAAACCCGCGCTGGTAGTAGCGAGGGCCTTAAAGCCCAGGCTAGCCAATATTTTTGCGGAGCCGGCATCCCAGGGATTGGGTATGATGAAAATGCCGGGCGAGGCATGTAGTGTTTGCAGGGCGGCTGCCCTGTCAGACTGCAAAGAATTTGGATTCATATTATTCAGTTTTTAGGCTTATAGCCGGATTTGCCAGTGCGGCCCGGATAGCCTGAAAACTAATAGTGCAAATGGTGATCAGTATTGCCAGCGCTCCGGCCCAAACAAACATCCACAAGTTAAGACTAATCCTGTAGGCATAATCATCCAGCCAAAGGTTCATCATCCACCACGCGAGGGGACATGCCAGCAGGATGGCGAGGAATACTAATTTCAGGAAATCTGCGGAGATCAACCGTACGATGCCTGTGACGGATGCACCCAGGACCTTCCTGATCCCTATCTCTTTTGACCGTTGTTCGGCCGTGAACATCACCAGGCCCAGCAGGCCCAGACAGGAAATAAAAATAGCGAGGAAGCTGAAGGCGTGGGAGAGCCCGCTGATGACCTGTTCATTCCTGTAGAGCTTTTGATATGCCTCGTCGGAAAAGGTATAGGTGAAGGGGAAGCGGGGGTTCAGCTCTTTGCAAAGCGTTTCCAGGCTGTGTAAGGCCTCCTTTGTCTTGCCCGCCTGTGTGCGCACCAGGACATTTCCAAAGTCATCTACCCCGTGCCGGAGGATCAGGGGACGGATGGACTCATGCAGGCTCCTGAAATGAAAATCCTTCAGGACGCCGATGATGGTGTATTTCCGGCCGTTGACGTTGAGCTTCCGGCCTACCGCGGCTGTATAACCGATGGCTTGTGCTGCCGTCTCATTGATCAGGCAGGCATCCGATGAGTCGGAGGGGAATTCCCTGGAGAAATCACGGCCTTCTTTTATCCGCAATTTCATAGTAGGCACGAAGTCGTAGCCTACCTGCTGATTCTCAAAAGAGATCATGGTCTTCGGGGCTCTCCCGTCCCAGGTCACTCCATTTGTCTGGGAGTTCAGAAACAAGGGGTTATCGGAAATGGCGGAGACGCTTTGAATACCCGGCAGCATTGATGCTTCCGCTTTGAACAGCCTGTACTTTGTGACGAGGTCACCTTCGATGGGAATACTGACCAGGTTCTCCCTGTCATAACCCAGGTTCCTGTGCTGAATGAAGGTCACTTGCTTTGATACGACGATGGTGCCTGCTACCAGCACGATGGATATGACGAACTGGAAGACCACCAGCCCCTTGCGGAACCATACGACGCCCGAAGTGAGCCGGACCCCGCTTTTCAGGACTTTTATGGGGTTGAAGGAGGACAGGAAGAGGGCGGGGTAGCTGCCGGCGATCACGCCGGTGATCAGGGTGATGATGAACAGCTTTAGCCAGAAATAGATGGAGCCGAAGGGCAGCGCCATTTGTTTTTGCGTGACCTGGTTGAATAATGGCAGGGCCAATGCCATCAATAGTACGGCGATGCATACGGCCAGGGAGGTAAGGAAGAGAGATTCACCGATGAACTGGCCGATAAGGGAAGAGCGGACGGCGCCGGAAACTTTCCGTACTCCCACTTCCTTTGACCTTTTGACGGAACGGGCCGTGGTGAGGTTCATGAAATTGATGCAGGCGATCAGTAAAATAAACACCGCGATGATGCTGAACAAACGGACATATTCTATTCGTCCTCCCGCAACTTTCCCATCTTTGAACTGGCTATGCAGATACTCCTCGTCAAATTTCTGCATACCCCATTCTACGTGGTAGGCAGCGCTTTGGTCGTTCATATATTTATCCGGCAGGTGGGCCAGCTGGCTATCCAGCAGGGCCGGGTCGGCGCCGGGGCGTAATAATACATAGGTCAGGGGGCCGCTGCTGGTCCAGGAGCCTGCCCAGGGATGGTCTTCCGTCCATGCTTTCCAGCTGATGAGATAATCGAATTTCCGGGCAGCCGCAGCCGGGAGATCCTCGAATACGGCGGTGATGGTGAAATCTTTTTTATTGTCCATCCGGATGGTCTTGCCCATGGCTTCCGCCGGGCTGCCGAAGAACTGCCTGGCTGTCTTGCGGGAGATGGCCATGCTGACGGGAGCGCTCAACGCCGATGGGGGGGCGCCTTGCAGCAAGGGGTAGCCGAACATACTGAAAAAGCCCGCCCCGGCGCCACTTCCTTCCACTTTTAGCATCTTGTTACCTGTTTGCAGGACGGCCTGGTGATTTTCATCCTGGAGCATGATGGCATCCTCCACTTCGGGAAATAGCTTTTTCAGCTCATCTGCCAGCAGGCCCGGGGTGTCGTAATTGCCGTCGATATGGGTGGTGTAGTATTCCCGTTCGTAGATCTTATACAGCCGCGGTCCTTTGGGGTGAAAAGCGTCGACGTTCAGCTCGTCCTGCACCCATAAGAGGATAAGCAGGCTGCAGGCCAGCCCAACGGACAGGCCGGCGAGGTTGATGAAAGAATGGGACCGATGCCTTACGAGGTTGCGCCAGGCTGTCTTGAAATAGTTCTTCAGCATATGTGCAGCGATTTAGGATTTGACAGCCAGCATAATGCCAGAGTTATAAGAATATACTACTCAGATGATTGAAAGTTGATCCTTCTGCGGGACCGTCCGTTTTCGAGACAGGGCCTGTCCGTTTTTTCCGCAGAATGAAAAAGCTGCTGACATAGGGCTGACAGTACCCGGTAGTTCCTTTGTATCAACAACAAAACTTCAAATTATGACAAAGGAACAGATCATCGCCACCGAAAAGGCGATCTTGTCCGGAGAGACGATCGCAGACAATACTATCATTACATCCGAAGAGCTGTTACAGCACTGGCAGGGACATCGCCGCCTGACCCGCAAGATCATCGCGTCATTCCCGGCGGACAAGTTTGAAACCTATTCCATCGGGGGTATGCGAACCTGCTCCGAGCTGGCGCTGGAGCTCCTGGACATGGCCGCTCCCGGTGTCCGGGGTATTTTGACAGACAAGTGGAAGAACTTCGATGAGACGGAACATAATATTCCGGGCGCCGCCAGGCATAGCAAGGAAGAGATCCTTCGCCGCTGGGACGAGACCACAGCAGAGATCGATACCTTATGGCGGCAGATACCGCCGCAGCGATTCAGGGAGACTACCAAGGTCTTCAATGCGTATGAGGGTACGGTTTACGCACAACTGTTGTACTTCATCGACAATGAGATCCATCATCGTGGGCAGGCGTACGTGTATCTGCGTAGCCTGGGCATCGAGCCGCCTGCTTTCTGGGACAGGGCGTAGGCCTTCAGGACAAGAGAGATTGATCAATCGGTCCTGAACACCTTGTTCAGGATCCGGTTGGTTTGCTTCAGGGTGCTGGTAAGCTCTTCTGCCTGGCGATTGTCCGCCTCCGGTGGGGTCCCCTGCGGTTCGATCCGGTCACCTTCGGGTTGGCTGCTCCACTCAAGGATGCCATAAAGAAAGAAGATGGCCACTTCCGTCAACAGCCCTGCTGTCAGGGCCAGGCTGCCGTATTCTTTGTGCTCCAGCTTGGCCCAGGCGCCGAAGATCACCACTGCTGCGGCAAATGAATACACCGTGTTCATTACTTTTTCGAGGCTCATAGTTGTTTTTTTTACGGGTATTAAATGGGCGGGGAGGCTATGGTTTTATGATGTGTAGAAAAGGTTTTTTGCCACCGATCCGTATATGCGCTGCCCTGGGGATCAGGGGGCTCAGATGTTCGGGCGTAAAGTAAAGCACCAGAATGACCAGTATGGGGAACATCGACCAGGCCATGGTATCTCCCCATATGGCAATGAAAGTGTCGATGCGCGCATTCCCGGGAGCATTTTCCGGAAAGCGCACGGGCACCAACCCGCCGGGAGGAAAGCTCATATTACTGGGCCCGTTGAAGAAGAAGCTGTCCTTGCCTGCTTTAAAGCGGATCACGGGATGGGAGCTGGTGCCCAATGGCGTCAGGGTATGGCCGGTGAAGCACATACGCCCCATGGTTTTTTCGGCCCGGGCCAGCCAGCAGAGCTTGTATACCACTATCGGAAGGACGAAAATGGTCAGAAGCAGGGAGAAAAATATGTTCCTGGGCAGAAGCATAAGATAAAGATACATAAGAATTAGATGTATTTGCGAAATTTTTTTACCGCTCATTGTATCGTGATCAGGATGGAATAGAGAGGAGCGCCGCAAGCGCTCCTGCGGCCAGCGTATTTAAGAAGTTCACCATGTCATTTTTTATATAGCTTCTTCGTTCAAGGGCGGCTCCCAGGAGAGAATCGACCAGGTTGCCGATGGTGCCTGATAAGATGATGATCCAGCCATCGGCGTGCCACCCATGGCTTGCAGCAAAGAGCAGGGCAATGACGGCGGATCCCGCTACGCCGATGAGCAGTCCTTCGATGCTGACGACCCCATCCAGGCCTCGCTGGTCGGGCTTTAAGGTGAGGATGTTGTAATACCTGCGGCCATAGACCATACCCAATTCGGAACTAAGGGTATCTGCGGTTGCTGAGGCGAGACTGCCTGCCATCGCCAGTTCCAGCGGATGGCGGGCGGCGGGGAAGAAGATGATGCCCAAACCTGCCAGCGCAGCCACGCCGCCGTTGGCGAGGACCTGTGTCATCGTACGTGTCGACTGTGCCGCGGCGCCTTTTTTCTTTTTCTGCCAGCTGGTGGCTGCGGTTCCCAAGATAAAGAAGCTGGTCAGCATTACCAGCCCCGTATAACCGCCCCCGGCATAGACGAGCCAGCCGGCCACACCACCGGCGAGCGCCGCGGGTACGGTGAGCTTTTTCCACCCGATGCTAAAGACAGCGCCTGCGAGCAGGATCAGCAGAACAATAATATTGTTTAACCCTGGCATTTTGAACTGTTAAAGATAAAAAAATATACATTCGTACCTGTTAAACATCTCGCCAATGAAAACGAAGATTCACTTCATTCTGTTGTTCCTATTGCCTTTTGCACTCCATGCCCAGGACTCGCTGATGAAACTCTGGTACCTTGAGCCGGCGGGTGACAAATGGGTAAATGCGCTGCCTTTGGGTAATGGCCGCATTGGCGCCATGGTGTTTGGCAATCCGGGCGAGGAACGTATCCAGCTGAACGAATCCGCTGTTTGGACGGGCAGCCCCAATCGCAACGATAATCCCGATGCGCTGCAGGCATTGCCGGAGATCCGCCGGCTGATCTTCGAAGGCAAGGAAAAGGAGGCCCAGGCGCTGGCCAAAGAAAAGATCGAAACCCGGAAATCGAACGGTCAGATCTTTCAGCCCGTGGGTAATCTATTGCTTTCCTTTCCGGGACATGATGTGTATACGGATTATCACCGGGAGCTGGATCTCTCCACGGCCACTGCGCTTACTACTTATAAAGTTGGGGGCACTACCTTCACCCGCAAAGCGTTTACTTCGCTGAAGGACGGGGTGATGGTTATACAGCTCAGCGCGGATAAGCCGGCCGCCCTTTCATTTACGGTGCATATGAACACTGCACACCTGGCGACACAGCGTACCGCCGGCCGGAGGGAGCTTGATCTTGCGGGCGTCACCGGCGGTCATGAAGGCGTACCGGGAGGCGTAAAGTTCTTCACTGCCGTGAAGGTCGTCAATGAAGGGGGCAGGGTGAAGGCGGGAGACAGTGTGCTCACTGTCAGCAAAGCAAATAACGTGATCCTCTATCTCTCCATCGGCACCAGCTTCGTCAATTATCATGACGTGAGCGCGGATGCAAGGAAGCTTTGCAGAAAGACATTGAACGCTGCGGTTAAAAGGCCATATGGCCGCGTGCTGGATGAGCATGTACAGGCCTATCAGCAATATTTCAATCGTGTGAGCCTGAAGCTGGGCGTCGGCAATGTTCAGCTGCCCACTGATGTGCGGCTGCGCAATTTCCGGACGGGCGATGATCCGGGGTTCGTAGCGTTGTACTTCCAGTACGGTCGCTACCTGCTCATCTCTTCCTCCCAGCCGGGGGGGCAGCCTGCCAACCTGCAAGGGATCTGGAATGACAGGATGGATGCGCCCTGGGACGCGAAATATACCATCAATATCAATACTGAGATGAATTACTGGCCTGCGGAAAAGGACAATCTGCCGGAAATGCATGAGCCGCTGATCCGGATGGTGAAGGAACTGTCCGTGACAGGGCAGGAGACGGCCAGGGTGATGTATGGAGCGAGGGGTTGGATGGCCCATCATAATACGGACCTCTGGCGTATTACGGGCCCTGTCGACGGCATCTTCTGGGCCATCTGGTCCATGGGAGGGGCCTGGCTTTCGCTGCATGCCTGGGAGAAGTACATGTACAGCGGGGATACGGCTTACCTGCGCAGCGTTTACCCGGCGCTGAAAGGCGCCGCCATGTTCTTCGTGGACCATTTGGTGGAGGAGCCGTCCCATCACTGGCTGGTGAATAACCCCGGCACCTCTCCCGAGAATGCGCCGTCTATAAGGCCGGGCGTATCTTTTGCCGCCGGCGCTACGATGGATAACCAGATCATATTCGATGTATTGAGCGCTGCGGCCCGGGCGGCCCACATCCTGCGCACGGACAGCCTCTTTATGGATACGCTGCTGGCCGTCCGTCAGCGTATCCCGCCCATGCACATTGGCAGGTACGGCCAGCTGCAGGAGTGGCTGGAAGACCTCGACAACCCTGAGGACCATCACCGGCATATTTCACATCTTTATGGTCTTTTCCCTTCGGCCCAGATCTCACCTTATCGCACACCCGAATTATTTGCAGCGGCCCACACCACTATTTTGCAAAGGGGCGACATTTCCACTGGCTGGTCCATGGGTTGGAAGGTCAACTGGTGGGCCCGGTTCGGAGAGGGGGATCATGCCCTTCAGCTGATCAGGGATCAGCTTTCGCCCGTGGGCACCCATAAGGAAGGGGGCGGCACTTATCCGAATTTATTCGACGCGCATCCTCCTTTCCAGATAGACGGCAATTTCGGCTGCACATCCGGCATCACGGAAATGCTGGTGCAGAGCCATGACGGGGCCTTGCACCTGTTGCCGGCGCTTCCCGGCGCCTGGTCTTCAGGAAGCATTGCGGGGATCCGTGCCCGGGGAGGATTCGAGGTGGCATTTTTGGAGTGGAAAAATGGTCTTCCTTCCAAGCTGGTGATACGCTCTACGCTGGGCGGCAATCTGCGGCTGCGGGTGACGGATATGGTGAGCCCTGGTTTCGATGAGAAGGTACGGCCAGCCAGCGGAGACAATCCCAATAATTTTTATTACACGGAGGATATTCCGGCGCCGGTGAAGAATGGCAAGGTGGTGGAGAAAAGTATAGGCCGGACGTTGTTATACGACCGGCCTACAGAAAAAGGTGAGATCTTTATGATCCTTTTCCGACCGAAAGATGAATAAGCTTACAGGAACATGCCGCCGGAAGCTTCCAGGCGCTGGGCGGTGATCCATTTGGCGTCTTCAGAACAAAGGAAGGCCACTACGCCGCCTATGTCGTCAGGACGGCCCACCCGTCCCAGGGCGGTGTTGGAGGCGATGGCCGCATTCAGCTGGGCATTGTCCCGTACCACGCCGCCGCCGAAGTCAGTCTCGATGGCGCCGGGCGCGACGATGTTCACCCGTATACCCCTTGATCCCAATTCTTTCGCCTGGTATCTGGTAAGGGTTTCCATAGCCCCCTTCATGGAGGCATAAGCGGCATATCCCGGCGTGCTGAAGCGGGCAAGTCCGGTGGAGATATTGATGATCCCGCCGCCATCCGCGATCAGGGGCAACGCTTTCTGGGTGAGAAAAAATACTCCTTTGAACTGTACATTCAGGAGGGTATCGAACTGTTCCTCCGTGGTCTCCGCAAAAGCAGCGTGGATGCCGACACCGGCGTTGTTGACGAGGTAGTCGATCTTTTCTGCGCCGAATACGGACTTCAGGGTGCTTTTTGCTTCTTTGAAAAAGGTGTCGAAGGTCTTGAGGGAGGCCGTGTCCAGCTGCAGGGCGGCGGCTTTCTGTCCCAGCTTTTGGATCTCATCGACCACGGCCTGCGCCTCTTCTTTCCTGCTGTGATAAGTAATTAATACGTCCAGGCCTTTTTTAGCGATGTTGAGCGCCATGTCCTTCCCTAACCCCCGGCTACCACCGGTGACCAGGGCTATTTTGTTTGTCTGTGCCATATATTTAGATTTTTTAGATGACAGGACAAAGATAAACAGGGAGGGGCGCTGAAAAATGGTTAAGACTTCAGATTCCCGGACTCCTGCGATGTGAGGGTCTTGCGGAATTGCATAGGGGTGAGGCCAGACATGTGCCGGAAGAATTTAGTGAAATTGGAGGGGTCGTTCCAGCCAAGCTTTCCTCCTATATCCGCTATGGACAGACGGGTTTCCGCCAGCATCCTGTGGGCTTCCGCCATAAAGCGCTCCTCCATGACATCGCAAGGCGACTTACCCGTGGTGAGCTTTATCGTGTCTGTAAGGTGCCTGGGATGGATGAACAGCAGCCTGGCAAAATCACTGGCGGAATGCCGGCGCTCTGTCCGGCCGTGCAGGAGATCATCCATATGCTGATCCACCAGCTTTAAGAAGTCGGCCTTAATTTCTTGCTGTCGGGACATGATGCAAATATAGCTCACAGCTCTAAGTAAGAGGGCAGCTTCTGCCCGATAAGCGCAGTCCAGCCTTCGACAAAGTTCTCTTTTTTGAAATCCGCGATGTCCGGGAAGGTTTCCAGCCCTTCGTGGGTCAGCTTCAGCCTTGTCTTATCCCCTTCAGGGAACAGCTCGAAAGTGACAAAGGACAGGCCTTCATAGCCTTTGTACGCCCAGCTGTACTGCAGCTTCCTGCCCTTTACCACTTCCGTCACCCTACAGAGGTGCACATAGGTGCGGTCCTGGGGCCCGCCTTCGAACTGGAATTCAAACCCCACTTCAGGCCTGAACCCGGCAATGTCGAAATACCATTGCTTCATTTCATCTTTGTCCGTAAGGGCTTTCCAGACACGATCCACCGGCGCCTGGTAGACTCTTTCAATGACAAACGGTGCGTTTTTCATTTTTCTGCGATTTTTATGAATAAATGGTTGTCAATATTCAATAGCTATATGCGTAACGGATCGGTTACAAATGTAGACAAACCTGCCGGTTGTGCGAAATTTTTTTGCATGCACCTGCTGCTGCGCCTGTAACATCTGTCCTTCCTTCATCGTCTTAACAGTATTTTACAAAAAGGGAGTAGATATTTTATTGTATTTTGTTTTGCCCTGTCAATCCAAACTATCATGAAGCTACTCCTGACCTATGTCCTTATCCTGCTTTGCCCTGTTCTCAACGCCCAGGATACCACCCTATCAAATTATATTCCGTCCCATGCTTATACAATTGTTTACAACGAATCGCTGGCCATACTGGACGGGTGGAATGGCATGAGCGTACGGTTTGGGGCCGAGCATGCCTGGACCAGGGACTGGGCTGTCTATGGTACGGGAGGAGTGTATCTTGAACAAGGCTATATAGGCAGGATAGGAATAAAAAGATTTTGTGCACAGAAAGATAATGTCCGCTATTCCGTCGGCATGGAATATATGCATAATTGGCATATACATACTGTGCATGATTATTATCGGAAGCCCGATCCAAAAGAAGGATACGCCGAAGATGAGAGCAGACCCCTGTCCTTTACCGAGGAAAAAAATATACATGTGATCGATCTGACAGTGGGCATCGACGAATTCTGGCGGCACCATTGGTTGATCCAGTTCTATGCAGGGGTAGGCATCAAGTTCAGGAAAGCTGTCACCAGTGTGCCGGACAGTACTTTAGAGCAATTGTATCACTATCATGAATCAATGATAGAAGGTGTTAGCGCCACCCCGGGCAATTCACTCCTTCCGGATATCCGTTGGGGTATCCGCATCGGCAGGGTATTTCAAGCCCGAAGAAGAAACCCCGGTTTTTGACCCCAAACCTCCCTGTTCGGATGCAACATTCCTATTATAGGTGCGTCTTTTGTACGTCAATAAATGCAAACCATGGGTTTTAAAGCCTCGATGATCATTGTCCATCGCCCTTCCGTGCTGCTGCCTGAAGAGGTGTTGTTGAAGCATCTGGACTTTCCCGATCTGGCATTCCGGGAGACAACGATCATGGAGGACTGCATCTACCCGGGGGACAAGTCGGTCAATATCGGGTACTATAATGACAATATCGTCATATGTGAAGACTATCTCCTGACCACTTCATTGGAGGTCACCGACGACCCCGTGGCCCTGGCTGAATATGAGCAGGTGCTCTCCTCGCTTTTTCCGGGCTCCGAAGTATTGACCGTAGCCTGTCACAGCAGCGTTAATTATCATTTATATTCCCTTGTAAAAGACGGCAAACGACTACGTTTTAAAAGGATCGTCGCATCGAGTCCTGTCCTGGAGCACGGGGACCGGCTAAAAGAGGAAGAGACCATTTATGCGGCATCCAGGGTCATTGACGGCAAGCGTTTTTTTGAAAGCCGGCGGCAGAACAACACGCATGCTGTCACAGAAGATCAGCTGATGGAAGAATTTGCATTTGGGGTGGCCAAAAGGCACCTGGGCGTCAAGATCTCTTCCGGGGAAGAAAGCAAGCTGATGTTTGACACGCCCTTTAAAAAATTCGCCAGAATGCCTTCCCAGCCGCCGGTGCGAATGGCTAAAGGCGGGCGGACAAGACCCTGGTGGAAAATGTGGTGAATCCCGGACTTGGCGGGTGAAAGAAATTTAAGTATCTTAATCGCACAATGAACGTTTATTTCATCAGCGGCATGGGGGCAGACAGAAGACTCTTCAAGAATATACTTCTCCCCGAAGGATTTCAAATGAATTTTGTGGAATGGATCAGGCCGGAGGATGACGAGCCCATCCCCGCATATGCGTCCAGGTTAGCCGCACAGATAGACACTTCCCGTCCTTTTATACTGGTGGGCGTATCTCTGGGCGGGATCATGTCCGTGGAGATCGCCAAGCTTTTTCCGCCGGTGGCCACGATCATCATCGGATCGATCCCTGTGGCCCGGGACCTTCCCCGGTATTATCATACATTGGGGCAATCCTTTGGTCTGCTGAAGGTGCTGCCGGGTTCTTTCTTTAAAAAGGCGGCCTCGGCTAAAAGGTGGTTTACCCGGGAGACAAAGGCGGACAAGCGGCTGATCTGGGAGATGATCAGGGAGGCGGATGCCCGCTTTCTCGAATGGGCGATGAAGGCCGTATTGCAATGGGAGAATAAAGAGCTGCCGCAGCCGCTGTGGCATATTCATGGTACGCGGGATATTGTTTTCCCCATCCGGCTGACCCGGCCTACGCATCGGATCCGGCACGGCGATCACCTGGTGATCATGACGCGGGCGGGGGAGGTGAATGCGATTTTGCGGGAGGTGCTTACCACTTATGTCCCCGCCATCGCCACCCGATAAAATTCATACCCCATTAATATTTCCTTTCTTTCCGGCAAATATTGTTGCCTGTAATCGGCGGCGCCGCTGTCTTTTATTAACTGCATTCCAAAGCCGGCCAGGTAGGCGGGCAGCTCTTCCGGCCTGAAGCCGAAGGTCCATCGCTCTTCAATGGCCGCCAGGTCATTCAGCAATCGTTCCGCTCCGAAAAAGGCGGAGGGGTCTTCCAGCACTTTCCGGTCGACATAGGTGAAGATGATGTAAGAGCCTTTGGGCAATTTGGCCGCCAGGGTAAATACGGCGTCGATGGCTTCTTTCTGCAGATAGTTGGTGACGCCTTCCCAGATCAGGGTCGTCGGCCGGGAGAGGTCTACACGCTGGTGCCGGAAGAGGTCTTCCAGGCTTTGCCGGTCAAAATCGATGGATAGATAACGGGTATTTCCAGGCAGGGCGGGCTCATGGCGTTGTAAGATCTGCAATTTGCGATGGGCGGTGTCGGGATGGTCTATCTCGATGACGGGCAGGTCCTGCAGGTATTCCAGGCGCAGGCTGCGGGTATCAAAGCCGGCGCCCAGGATGATGAGCTGCTGCATACCCTGGCGGACAGTGGTTTCCAGCAATTCGTCTATGAGGCGGGTGCGGGCCAGCCCGGAGGCCAGGGCGCCGGGGATACGGCGCTGGATATAACGATAAAGAAGGTGTTCGGCAGGCGGAAAGGCTGCCAGGCGGCAGACGAGGCGAAGCCTGAGATCAAGAAAACGGATGGCGTAAGGGTCTGTGAAAAGGCGTTTGTTCTTTGGTCTTCTCGTCTCCATGGCACGATAAAGGGCCATGTATTGAGCCGTTTTGCTGGGGGTATTGGCTTGCATGGGGCAAAGATAGCGCGCAGCCTTGTCCGGGTCAATGAACCTGGGTTAACAAATCCTGCGCCTGATCCTGCTGAGCGCCTGGGGCGTGATCGCGATGTAGCTGGCAAGATATTTAAGGGGCACGTGCCGGAGCAGGTGCGGATAGTCGTTCATGAGACCAAGGTATCTTTGTTCGGCATCATCCTTCAGGAAAGACATTTGCCGCCTGTTCTTCCGGATATACAATTCCTCCGCCGCTTTGCGGCCGATGCGGTCGCCTACCGTTGTTTCGGCGTACATCTCCTGGAGGTCATCATAGCAGATGCTGTACAGGACGACGTCGGTCAGGGCTTCCGCCTCGTACAGTACGGGGGTGCGCGTGAGAAAGGAATCGTAGGCCGTCGCAAAGGAGTTCTCGAAAGCGATCTCGAAAGTGATGTCCTTCTCTCCTTCCCGCACGAAATAGCGGATGATGCCGCTGTCTATAAAGTTGACATAGTTCTCTATGACGCCGGCTGCGAGAATGGAAGCTTTTTTGCGAAAAGTGCGGCGCTGCACGCGGGAAATAAAGAATTCCCAATCCTTTGCCGGCAACGGGCTGTACTGCTCCATATATTTCTTTAATTTTGAGAGGTCCATAATATGCTGATGGTGGCTTCGTTGAATGTAATACAATCCCTGTAAATGGCAAATCCTTATATATCCTTGCTGAAGACAGCCTGGCGCTATGCCCGCAGGGAAAGAAAAAAATACGTTGCGGTCTACGCCATGTTCATCGGCGCCAACCTGATGTATGCCATGAACCCCATTCTGTTCGGCTGGTTCATCGGCAGGCTTCAGCAGGATACGACTCATGTGCTGCGCTATACGCTGATCTATATCGGCTGCTACATTGGCCTGAAGTTCCTTCAATGGTGTTTCCATGGGCCGGCCAGGATAATGGAACGCACGCTGGCCTTTCATCTCAGCCGCAACTTCCTCCAGGAGAAATATCACCAGCTGCTGCATCTGCCCGTGAAATGGCACCAGGACCATCACAGCGGGGCCACGATCAACCGGATCCGGAAGGCCTGGGAGGCCCTGCGTGAATTCTTCGACAGGGGCTTTATATATGTATATGCACTGGGGAAATTTGTGTTTTCCGTCATTGCCATACTTTATTTTTCACCTTTATTCGGCAGCATTGCCGTGGGCTTGGGGATTTTCATCATCTTTATTATCCGTACGTACGATAAGCCCTTTATCAAGGCGCTCGACGAGGTGAACGAGCGGGAGCACGTTGTCAGCGCTACGCTTTTCGACAGTCTTTCGAATATCATCACGGTCATAACCCTCCGACTGGAGAAAAGCATGGAGACCGGACTGCTCAATAAAGTGAGGGGTATCCTGCCGCCTTTTCGCAAAAGCTCCGTCATCAATGAATGGAAGTGGTTTACCGCCGAAATGCTGATCGTTTGTATCTACGGCATCATAGCCTTTGGGTATATCTATCAGCACTGGATACCCGGCAAGGTCTTTTATGTAGGAAGCCTCATCACCTTGCTGGCGTATGTGAACCAGTTCACCAGTGTTTTCCAGGACATCGCCTGGCAGTACACGGAGATCGTGCAGTTTCATACCTACGTGCAAACCGCCGCCAGCATCAGTGTCGCCTTCGAGGAGCAGCACCGGCCTGACCAGCCGGGTTCCTTGCCGGAGAACTGGAAAACGATACAGATTGGGGGCCTGAATTTCTCCCACCAGCCATTATATGATGCAGGGCAATATGCGCAAAGCCTCCATGACCTGCGTCTTCGGATCCAACGCGGGCACAAGATAGCCCTGATAGGAGAGAGCGGCAGCGGCAAATCCACCCTGCTGTCCTTGCTGAGAGGCCTCTATTCTCCGCAGCCGGGCATGTTATTGACGGTGGATGGGACGCCGGCGGAGATGGCAACTTTGAATGAATCGGTGACCTTATTCCCCCAGGAGCCGGAGATCTTTGAGAATACAATTGCTTACAATGTTACATTGGGGCTGCCTTTCATGGAAGAGGAGATCATGCAGGTATGTGACAGCGCTTATTTTTCCGAGGTCATCCGGCAGCTGCCGCAGGGGCTTGCTTCGGACATACGGGAGAAAGGCGTCAATCTTTCCGGAGGACAAAAACAGCGGCTGGCCCTGGCCAGGGGAATTCTTGCGGCAAGAGACAGCGACCTGGTGCTGCTGGATGAGCCCACCAGCAGCGTGGACCCGCGTACGGAAGCGCTGATCTATGAAGGGCTGTTCAAGGCCTTTGCGGACAAGGCCATCATTTCATCGATGCACCGGCTCCATCTGCTGGGCAGATTTGATTATGTATACATCCTCCACCATGGCCGGATCGTGGACGAAGGTAATTTTGAATACTTGCGCGATAACAGTCCCGTCTTCAATGAATTATGGCGGCATCAGAAGGATAATGCTTCTTTCAATGCGTAGCTGCCTGCCGGAAGCTGGTGCGTGTGCAGACATACAGCGTGGAGCGCTTGTAGGGGGTCTGGACCTTCTCAGCGGCCCGGAACCCTGCCTTTTTGAATAGCGTGTTGTCCCATTCACTTGTTATATCGATGTCTGCTATGATCCTGCCGACTTCGGGGAAAGAAAAAAAGTATTCCAGGCAGGTCCTCATAAGGAGGATCATATTTTGCTGGATGGCCAGCGGCGCCAGCACCACCTGGATGCCATAGTCGCCCGGGCGTGCATTGTAGTACAGGCTGATGGCGTCCTGCTGTGTCTTGTAGACATCCAACTGGCAGACAGGAACATCATTCACCAGGGCCATAAAAGGCTGTGCGAAGTCCGATGCTATCATGCTGGCATAGGATTCTTCCAGCTCCTGCGGGGGCTGTGCCCTGGCAAGCAGCGGCCCGGCATACTCCTGGCTCATCCATTTATACAGGATGGACACATCGGTAGCTACACAGAAGGGACGCACGGAGACCCGAAGCTTTTTGTCGGGTGTTTCTTTAAAGGCAACGCCTCTTTCAATCCCTGAGGGCAAAAGAGAAGTGCAAAGTCCGGAAGACAATTTTTCCGGCACAGCGGACTTAACAGGGGTCGAGAACAATTCGATGGATTTGGTTGACATGATCTTGACAATTTGATGATTTAAGGATCATTCTATTGCTATACATGTTCCAACCAGAGCTTATTAACGAAGACAGGCAGCAGGACGGGGCCAAGGCCCTCCTTATCAAAAAAAATTTCGGAAGTCAAACTTGGGGAAAAAAACGCAGGGCCATGCATCTTACCCGGTAAAGATTGGGAATATATGCTCATTCCCTTACACTCATTTAAAGGTAACCCCTTATGAGCCGTAAAGGCAAGCAACAAGCGAAGCTTGTTGCTTGCCCCACAGCCTGATTATACGATTCCCGCAAGCTCCAGGCTCTTTTTCTTCAGCTTGCGGATCTCCACGTCTTCGATGATCGGTTCCGGCGTCAGCACAAGGGATGTATTGTTCTCTTTCCACCAGCTGCGTTGTTCGATCTCACGGAAATGGATCACACCGATCAGGTATTTACGGTCTGTCTCTGCATGCCATTCTTCGATCCATTCGAACTTTTCGCGCGGGATGTACTTCCAGTCGTCGAAGCTCACATATATGCGCACGAAGAAGTCATTGGTCAGTTCGTGCGGCTTGTGATGATACAATTTCTTGTATTCATATTTATACTGATAACGTAAGGCGGACAGATCGCTCAGCACGGCCGAAGCGGTAGGGAATGAGCCGGCGCCCTTACCATAGAAGAATTGCTTGTCGGCAAATCCGCTTTCTATCACTACCCCATTGTATTCATTCTTTACAAATGACAGGTGATCTTCCTGTTTGACGAACTGAGGCAGAACGAAGGCGGCTACCTTGCCCGTCGCGAGCTTCTTGGCCTGGGCCACCAGTTTGATGTCGTAATGTTTTTCCCTTGCCACAGCGGCATCTCCTGCCTGTACATGCTGGATGCCATTGAACACAAGGTCCTTCGTCGCCACAATGATGCCATAGGCATGCGTCAGCAAAAAGGTCCATTTGTTGGCTGCGTCATAGCCTTCCACATCCAGGGACGGGTCGCTCTCGGCAAAGCCCAGCTGCTGGGCCAGCAGCAATGCCTCCTGGAAGCCCAGCTTGTCTTCGAACATCTTGGTGAGGATGAAGTTCGTGCTGCCATTGACAATCGCCTTGATGGAATGCAGGAGATCATTGTCATAATACTCTTCCAGGTTGCGAATGACGGGGATGGAGGCGCAGGCCGCGGACTCGTACAGGAAAGACCCTCCTGTCTCCTTCTGTAATTGCAGGAGCTCCGGCATATGCTCCGCGATCATCTTCTTACTGGCGCTGACGACGGACTTGCCGTTCTTCAAAGCCCTGGAGACGATCTCGAAAGCGGGCCCCGATTCATTGATCACCTCGACGATGACATTGATGGAAGGATCGTTCAACAATACGTCGCGGTCTGTAGTGAAGAGCTCCGCAGGAGCCTCCCTTTTCTTCCCGGGATCTTTGATACATACTTTTTTGATAGAGGCTTTTAAAGAAGGCGTTTGCTGTAATACCTTATAAAGACCTTCACCTACGACACCAAATCCGAATAACCCGATGGTTAGCTGCTTATGAGTTTCCATTTTTTTATTTCCTTGTTTTGAGGCGGACCACAAATCCTGATTGCGTCCGCGAAGTTCCGAAATTTACACCAAATCCAAGCGTTTTTCCGAGTGTTCTACATCAATACATCCCATTCATCCTCAATGCGTTGCCAGTCGTTGAATTTCTCGGGTCCCCCTCTGGCCTTCCAATCGGAGTCGATGGTGAGCTTGGAGCTGATGCCTCCTCTCGGATTGCAGACCATGACGATCCGCATTCTTTCCGGCTCATAGACGGCCATGAGATCGTCGTAGAAGATATTGATCAGCCGCTCGTACGAGACGATGGTATTGCGCAGCTGGAAAACGTAGTGCTTTAAAGATCGTAGTTCGATGACTCTTTTACCCGGATAGAAAGTGAGGTAGATGACGGCAAAATCCGGCTGTTCCTTTACTCCCAGAAATGTGAATTCGGGGATCTTTATCTTGACCTCGTAGGCTTGCCCGGATGGGTTCGGGATGCCTTGCAGCAGGGTACGGTCGATGTCCTTGAATGTTCGTAAGGTGGAGGTGGTTCCTTGCATATATATTTAATGATTGATTAATTCTCTCCGGACTGCGGGGCTTTCTGAAAGAAAGCCTTTGATCAGCTGCTCTATTTGTGTGTACTCCAGCAGGAACCCGTCATGGCCATACAGCGAAGAAATGACTTCATGATGGGCCCCTGGTATCAGCTCAGCCAGGGTCTTCTGCTCCTGGAGGGGGAAAAGAATGTCCGACTGTATACCGATCACCAGTGTTCTGGCCTTTATATGTTCCAGCGCAGCCGCCAGTCCGCCCCGCCCTCTTCCCACATCATGGGAGTCCATGCTGAGGCTCAACGCATAATAACTGAAGGCGGAAAATCGCCTGGCCAGCTTTTCCCCCTGGTAGCGCTGGTAGGATGCGGCCCCTGTCCGGATGCCGGAACCGACTCCGTGCAGACATCCCCAGCCTTCAGCCCTTTGTTCTTCACGCCGCGTCTGCAGCTGATCGTAAGCCTGATAGTCCCTGTAGGATAATAAGGCCATGGCTCTTGCAGCCTTCATTCCTTCTGCTCCTGCTCCTTCTCTTCTTTCCCTCCAGGTGCCATCCGCCTCTATAGCCATGCGCTGCGCCGTATTGAAAGCGATCCCCCAGGGCGAATGCCGGCCGTTGGTTGCGATGGGGATGATATGGCTGAACAGCTCGGGCTCTTCAATAGCCCATTCCAGCACCTGCTGTCCGCCCATGCTTCCCCCGATGCCGATGTAGATCCTGCGTATACCCAGCGACTTCCGCAGCGCCTGATAGGCCCGTATCATATCCCGTGTGGTAAACACGGGAAAATCATGATAGTAGGGCCTGTTGTTCTGCGGGTCCTTGTCGAGCGGACCGAGACTGCCGTAACAGCTTCCCGGCATGTTGACACAGACGATGTAGTATATGGCAGGGTCGAGGATCCTGCCTGCGCCCACCAAACCGGGCCACCACTCCGCGGGGTCACTGTTCGCCGTCAGCGCATGAAAAACCCAAACGACATTGTCTCCGGCCACGTTCAGGCTTCCATGCGTCGTATATTCCAGATGATATGCCGGAACCTCGAGGCCGGACTCCAGCCTCAGAGGTTGATCATGGGTGAATCGCATATAGGTGATCTCCCTTATGATACTAATGCACTGGCAAATACTTTTTCAAAGGCCTGTTCGAAGTCAGCCTTGATGTCTTCGATATGCTCGATGCCGACGCTCACGCGCACCTGGTTCGGCTGTACACCAGCGGCGATCTGCTCCTGTTCGCTCAGCTGTTCGTGCGTGGTGCTGGCAGGATGTATGATCAGTGTTTTTGCATCTCCGACATTGGCGAGGTGACTGGCCAGCTTCACCGAGTCGATGAACTTGCTGGCGTTTTCCTTCGCCTTTGACCCGGCGCCCTTGATCCCGAAATTGAGAATGCCGCCGAAGCCATTCTGCAGGTATTTGGCCGCCAGGGCATGGTAAGGGCTGCTTTTCAGTCCCGGGTATTCCACGAAATCCACCTGGGGATGCCGCTCGAGCCACTGTGCCAGTGCCAAAGCATTTTCCGTATGTCTCTGCACTCTTAATGAGAGGGTCTCCAGGCCCTGCAGGAGCAGGAAGGAGTTGAAAGGACTCTGGGAGGATCCGAAATCACGCAGACCTTCTACTCTTGCCCGGATGGCAAAGGCAATGTTGGGCAGTCCCAGCGGATTGCCTTCCCCAAACACATCCCAAAACTTCAGGCCGTGGTAGCCTTCGGAAGGTTCTGTGAACTGCGGGAACTTCCCGTTACCCCAGTTGTAATTACCGGCATCCACGATGACGCCGCCGATGGAGGTGCCATGGCCGCCGATCCATTTGGTAGCGGATTCCACAACTACGTTGGCCCCCCATTCGATGGGACGGAACAGGTACCCGCCTGTGCCGAAAGTGTTGTCTACGATCAGCGGCAGGTCATATTCTTTGGCCAGGGCAGCGAATTTTTCAAAATCGGGTATATTCAGCCGGGGATTGCCGATGGTTTCCAGGTAGATTGCCTTTGTATTTTTATCGATATGTTTTACAAAGCTTTCCGGGTCGTCCCCGTCGGCAAAACGGGCGTCGATGCCCAGGCGTTTGAAAGCTACTTTAAACTGATTGTAGGTCCCGCCATAGAGATAGGTGGTGGTGACGAAATTGTCTCCTGCCTGCAGGATATTGTTCAGTGCGAGGAACTGGGCCGCCTGACCGGAACTGGTGGCCAATGCCGCCACACCCCCTTCCAATGCCGCGATGCGCTGTTCGAATACGTCGGTGGTGGGGTTCATGACGCGGGTGTAGAGATTGCCGAACACCCTCAGCCCGAACAGATTGGCTGCATGTTCCGTACTGTCGAAGCCATAGGAGGTGGTCTGGTAAATAGGGACGGCCCTCGATTTGGTAGTGGGGTCGATTTGCTGACCCGCGTGCAATTGCAGCGTTTCAAAATGGTGTTTACTCATAAAAAATTTTTTTTGACTATGTAAAAGAATAGCCGACGAATTTAGCGGATGGTATTACGCTGAAACCGCTGCCTTTACTACCGGCTGTTTTGCACGTCCCTCCGGCTGGACAGCATGTCCTTCCGGCGTTCCTGTAACTAGTTTATCCAGGGCCTGGCGAAGATCTTCCAGCAGGTCTTCCGTGTCTTCGAGTCCCGTGGACAGGCGGATCAGGCTGTCGGCAACGCCGGCCGCCTTTCTTTTTTCGGAGGGTATAGTCTTGTGCGTCATAGTGGCCGGGTGAGAAACCAGGCTCTTGATCCCGCCCAGGCTTTCGGCCAGCTTGAACAGATCCGTGGAGGTGACGAAGTCTTTGGCTGCGGCCTGCGTGTCATCTTTCAGGGTAAAGGAAACGATCCCGCCAAAGCCTTTCGATTGTCTTGCGGCGATGTCATGTCCCGGGTGGGTAGGGAGTCCCGGATAGAACACTTTGTCAACGGCCGGATGCTGCTCCAGGAAAGCCGCGATCGCGCGGGCGCTGGCCCCGTGCTGTCGGATCCGCAGGTGCAGGGTCTCGATCCCCCTGATCAGCAGCCAGCTGTCAAAGGGACTCAGGATGGCGCCGCTGGCATTCTGCAGGAATTTGATCTTCTCGCCCAGCTCCTTGTCCTTTGTCACCACCAGACCAGCAATGAGATCGCTATGACCACCCAGGTATTTGGTGCCGGAGTGGATCACAAGATCAGCTCCCAGCGAAATAGGTTTTTGAAGGGCGGGTGAAGCAAAAGTGTTATCCACTGCAAGTAAACATCGGTGGGCACGGGCAATCTTTGCGATAGCTTCGATGTCAGTGATCTTTAAGGTTGGATTGGTCGGCGTCTCGATCCAGATCAGCTTTGTCTTGGGCGTGACGGCGTTGAATACCCGTTCCGTGTTGGTCGTATCCACGTAGGTCACGTTGATGCCGAACTTCCGGTACACCTGCTCGAAAAGACGAAAGGCGCCGCCGTAAATATCGTCTACGGCAATGATCTCGTCGCCGGACTGCAGCAGCTTGAGCACTGCATCGATGGCCGCCAGGCCGCTGCCGAAGGCCACGCCTGTATGGCCGCCTTCCAATTGTGCGATGAGGTTTTCCAACACGGTGCGGGTCGGATTGCCTGTCCGGGCATAGTCATAGCCTTTGTTCACGCCAGGCGCTTCCTGGACAAAGGTGGACGTCTGGTAAATAGGCACAGAGATGGCGCCGGTCAAAGGATCTACTGGAATACTGTGAATGAGTTGTGTTGTCGCTCCCATGATTAAACAATTTTTGATGTTGAATAATTTGTGTTCAGCGACACCACTTACCAAGAGAAATCTTCAGAGGGGCTTTCTCCTGCTCACTCCGGCCGGTGATGAGCAAAAAAAAACTCTTCTGATAGTCAGAAGAGCTTGAATATGGTGGTTAGATATTATAAGCTGGGTCTGACTTATCTGTCCCGATATTCCATCGGGATGGAGTTGGCACCTTACTTTCCGCTTATGCAGCTTCAGCAGGTTGTCAAGGCTTCATTGGGCCATTTCCCTCAGCCTTTCTTGATAAGAGATGTTTTAAGAACTAGCGCAAAGATAGGGCGGGAAATTTGATATTTCCAAATGTAGGATGGTTTTTTTAAAACAGTCTAGTTGGCGGATGGACATTGATACTCTATAAACTGTTAATTATGAGGGCGCTGGAATTACATTATTTTTACTGCATGGTACAGGTACAATTTGCACAACGGGTAGCGGCCATCGTAAAAGATGATACTGCCATAACAGGCCTGGCAGTCGGAGGCTCCTGGCTGACAAAAGAAATGGACGAATTCTCCGATCTTGATCTTATCCTGGTGACAACAAAAAAGGTGACGGATGAAACATCCAACATGCTGGCCTATGCCCGCCGGTTCGGGCAATTGCTCACGGGATTCACCGGCGACCATGTCGGCGAGCCGCGGCTCCTGATCTGCCTGTACAATGACCCGCTGCTGCATGTTGACATCAAATTCCTGACAATTGACGAGTTCCATTCACGCATTGAAACGCCCGCTATCCTATTCGACAGGGAAGGGCAATTGCGGGATTCGATCGATAAGACGGCGCCGCACTATCCCTATCCTGACTATCAATGGATCGAGGATCGTTTTTGGATCTGGGTCCACTATGCCCTCCTTAAGATCGGAAGAGGTGAATATTTTGAAGCGTTGGATTTCTTCGGGTTTATACGGGGCCGTGTCCTGGGACCACTACTTCTGATCAGGAACGGCAGCCGGCCAGGCGGCGTGAGAAGAATAGAAACGAAATTGGCCGCTGAAGACCTGATGGCGCTTAAACGAACCCTGGCAGACGATAATAAACGCTCGCTGCTGGAGGCTTTACGACATGCTGTCGCGCTCTACCGTGATCTCAGAACATCCCTGTTTGCTGACGCCGTTCACTTCCAACAGGCAACGGAAGCAAAGGTCATTGAGTTTATGAACGATGAACTTTTCCACATCTGAATTGTACAATCTTGTGGTTTACAATGAAATGGTAAAATTTATAGGCGGTATGACAGCCTGGTTAACGGATCAATAACGGGTATTGGAACAGTTTTTGGCAACCATTCGCATAACGATGCAGTATCTCTACCTATAAAACTTCACAAACATGAAAACGGTAACTAAATTGCTTGCCCCAGGCATAGCTGCTGCATTGTTCCTGTTCCTTGCCTGTAACAAGAACAATTCATCCGGATCCAATCCCAACATACCGCAGGGTAAATCGCAGGTGTCCATTTACATGATGGACGATCCCATTCAATTCTCGAAAGTATTGATCGACATCCGGCAGGTGGCGGTGCTGGTTGATACGGCGACCAAACAGACCGACAGCGATCACGTTGGTCAATGGGACGATGGCTTTTGCGGATGGCACCGGGATAAGGACAACAAGTCCGTGATCTGGGATACATTGAACATTACCCCCGGCGTATACGATCTGCTGCAGCTGCGCAACGGTGTCGATACCCTGCTGGCTTCCGGCCTGATCCCCAGCGGTAAGATCCTGAAGGTGAAGATCACGCTGGGTTCTGACAATACTATCTATACGGACAGTGTTACGCATTACCCCCTGGAGGTCTTCGGTCCGCATCCTTACTTTACGATCAATGTTCGCCGCGTGGACGTTTCAGCCATCAGCAGCAATGACTTTAAATTATGGCTGGACTTTAATCTCGAGCGGTCGGTGGTCTTCTGGAACGGTGAATTTTTGCTGAAGCCGTATATCGTGGTATTTAACGACCAGCTCAAGGCGAGGATAAAAGGGCAGGCTTTACCACGCAAAGAAGTTGCGTTGGTTACGGCGTATAACGCCACTGATACTTTGTATGCAGTGCCCAACTGGTTCGACGGGAACTATATGATCAGGAACGTGCCGGCAGGTACTTATTCCATCAATTTCAAGGGTCGCGACGACTATAAGGATACGACCATCACGAATATTACAGTGGATTCAGGCAAGGTGGTGCAAGTGCCTGATGTTACTTTACATAAATAAACGAATCATTCCATACCATTAGACACGCCTATTATCGTATTCCCCTGATCGGACATCCGGTCAGGGGATTTTTGTTTCCCTCATTTACCCAATTACCCCGATAAATCAATCGCATCTTTAACGTATTTTTAGTATAACCCCTGACCCTTTCGGTCATTCTTCAACATAAACTAAGCGAGCTCGATGTGAATGCCAATCTGAAACAGAATCAATAGTTATTTACAGGAGATCCTGGCCGCTTGCGGCCAGGATCTCATTCAACTTGTCCTTTGTGATCGGTTTTACATGATAACCCGATACAACGCTGTATTGCGAAGCCTTGTTAAGGTCCTCGGAAGTAGATGAAGAAGAAACGATGAAAATGGTCCGGCGGTAATCTCCTTTGAACGGTATCTTGATGAACTCATCCAGGAACTGCCATCCATCCATATATGGCATATTGATATCCAGGAGGATCAGTTCGGGCAGCACCTCCGTCGTCGCCTGTTTTTCCCTGAAATAGCTGAGGGCTGCTTCTCCATCATAGAATTGAAGCACTGACCCGATCATCCCCGACTGCTCAATGGTTCGTTTCATGACCAGCTGATATACCTCATCGTCATCGATAATACCGGCTACGGATAGTTTTTTGCTCATATTATATTTTTCTTCTCAAAATAAACACGGAAGAGGGTTCCTTTGTCCACTGCGCTCTCGACCTCTATCTTCCCATTGTTGGTCTCCAGCTGGTTCCTGGTGAGGAACAGACCTACCCCATTGCTGGCATATCCTTTATGGAAGACCTTTTTGTATTTGAACATATCCTGTCCGTGCTTCTGCATGTCGATGCCGATGCCATTGTCCTGTATGGTCAGCATGATATGCCTGTCCCGGGCGACTGTTGCGATGTCGATAACGGGCAATTTGCCTTCGTGGCGATACTTCAATGCATTGCTCAGTAGGTTGTAGAAGATACTATCCAGGTATGCTTTGGGAAAGCGTACCTCGTCCACATCGAATTTTGTGGTGATGACGGCGCCGGTGTTCATCAGCTCATTGTCCAGCATCTGCATGCTGGTGTGCAGGGCATCTTTAAATGTGCAGGCGGCGGATAGCTGTTCCTGGTTGAGCTGGATCTCCAGCAGCTCTTTCAGGTCGTTCAGCGTATGGATGATCAGTACAGAGGTGTCTTTTACCTTTGACAGCAGGAAATCCCTGTCCTCCTCGTTCTTATTCTTCTCCAGGTAATCTGCCATATTGATGAGGGAAGTGGCCGGGCCGCGGAGATTATGGGCTACGATCCGATTGAATTCATTGATCCTGACAATATGGGCTTCCAACTCGGCATTCTTTCTCTCTACTTCCAGCCGCAGCTGCTTTTTTGTCGAGATATCCGTCAGCTGGGAGATAAAAAAAGCGGGTTTTTCCTCCTGCCAGGTCAGGGAGACGGACAGCAGCACCCAGAGAATGGTCCCGTCCTTTCTGAAATATCTTTTTTCCATCTGGTAATGCTCCCGTTCTTTATTCAGCATCTGGGCCACGAAGGCCATGTCGGCCACCAGGTCGTCGGGGTGCGTAAGCTCCTGGAAAGAACCTTTCATAAGCTCTTCCCTGCTATATCCCAGCATGTCGCAGATGGACTGGTTGACATTGAGCCACCGGCCTTCGGGACTTACCAGGGCTACGCCTACCGCGGAATAGTCGAAGACATTTTTGAAGAGCTGTTTGCTTTCTTCCAGCAGGAGGTTCTTCACCTGCAGGTCCGATTCCGTCTTTATACGCCGCTCGATCTCCGCCTCCAGGGATTGGGGGGATTTCAGGTTGAAGGCGTAGGGCAGGAGCCGGATGAGGGAAAAGACGGTCATCCAGCTGATGACGGCCGTGATGACCTTTACCAGTGCTGACAACCTGTAGAGCGGCACCCAAAACATGACAGCGTCCAGGAAATGCGTGGCCCCGCAGGCCAGGATAAAGCCGGCAAACAGAAAATACAACCGGGAAAAGCGCTGATGACTCCGACGGCTGATAAAACGAATGATAATGATGGGAATGGCAAAATAGGCAGACCAGATGAGAAGGTCGCTGACGATGTACAGCCAACCGTGGAAATCAGTCCAATTACCGCAATGCCAACGAGGGGGCCAGTCACTGCTGTCCAGTAGTTTCAAAAAGAAGTCGAGCACATCCTTCATCAGAGTTAATATAACCTTAACCAGTCAGGCGTAAAGTAATTAAAAAGTGGCACCAAAAAAAATTAACGCTTTATGCATTAAATAATTGTTGTAGATAAATTATGCCACATATTTGTTAAACCGGCGCTGAAATGGAGTTTGCCTAATAAATTTAGCAAACTAATGCTTCATTCCGATTGTTGTACTTATCTTTAGTACTTATTTTTCACTCAATTGATATATGGAATTGGTAGAAACAAAAACAGAAACGGGCATTGCGCCCGGCGAGGAGACTATTGAGGTATTTGGGGCCAGGGTCCACAATCTGAAGAACATCGATATCCGTATTCCCAAGAATAAGCTGGTGGTTATCACGGGTATCAGCGGCAGCGGCAAATCTTCCCTTGCCTTCGACACCATCTACGCTGAAGGTCAGCGCCGCTATATGGAAAGCTTTGGAGCTTATGCCCGCCAATTCATCGGCGACATGGAGCGGCCGGATGTGGACAAGATCACCGGTCTCAGCCCTGTCATCTCCATCGAACAGAAGACCACCAATAAGAACCCCCGGAGCACGGTGGGCACGGTGACGGAGATCTATGACTTTCTCCGCCTCCTGTACGCCCGTATCGGCGAAGCCTATTCCTACAATACGGGAAAGAAGATGGTGAAATTCAGCGAGGAAGAGATCGTCGACAATGTTTTTAAGAAGTTCAGGAATAAGAAGATCTCCATTCTGGCTCCCCTGGTCCGGGGCCGTAAAGGACATTACCGGGAGCTGTTTGAAGACATCCGGAAAAGGGGTTATCTGAAAGTACGTGTGGATGGCGAGGTGAAGGACCTGGTCCCGAAGATGCAGGTGGACCGCTATAAGATCCATGACATCGAGGTGGTCATCGACCGGATGGCCGTGACGGAAGATATGAAGGTGCGCCTGAGCCAGAGCGTGCAGAAAGCGCTCCAGATGGGTAAGGATCTGCTTTTCCTCCTGTTGAATGACGATAACAAGCTGTTTCAGTACAGCAAGCAGCTGATGTGTGAGGATACGAGCATCAGCTATGAGGAGCCTTCTCCCAACAGCTTCTCCTTCAATTCACCCTATGGGGCCTGCCCCACGTGTAAGGGGCTGGGCGTCGTTTACCAGATCAGCATGGACGCCATTATCCCCGATGCCGCCAAAAGCATCAATGAAGGAGGTATCGCACCCCTGGGAGGCGAGCGGGAAGCGTATATGTTCCAGCAGGTGCAGCAGCTGGCGAAAAAGAATAAGTTCAGCCTGGACGTGGCCATTAAGGACATGCCCAAAAAAGCGCTTAACCTGGTGCTGTATGGCAACGAGACGGGGGAAACTAAGGAGATGGATTTTAGCGAGTCGGCTGCCGATAGCCAGGTCTATACGACGGAATATGAAGGGTTGGTGAATGCCCTGAAACGCTGGTTTTCCGGCGGCACTTCCGATTCCTTGCGGGAGTGGGTGGAGAAATTCATGGAGCTGAAGACCTGCGACACCTGTCACGGCGCGCGGCTCCGGAAAGAAAGCCTGTATTTCAGGGTAGGGGAGAAGAACATATCGGAGCTGAGCGCAATGAACCTCAACAAGCTGGTGGATTGGTTCTCGGGAGTGGAGAAAAAGCTGAACAATAAGCAGAACATCATCGCCAAGGATATCCTGAAGGAGATCCGCGAGCGGCTGCAGTTCCTGGCCGACGTGGGGCTGACCTACCTGACCCTGGACCGCAGCAGCCGGACCTTAAGCGGGGGCGAATCGCAGCGGATACGGCTGGCGACACAAATAGGTTCACAGCTGCAGGGCATCACGTATGTACTGGACGAACCCAGCATCGGGCTCCATCAACGGGACAATCAACGCCTGATCGAAGCTTTGAAAAATCTGCGGGACATCGGCAACAGTGTGTTGGTCGTGGAGCATGATAAGGACATTATGATGGCGGCGGACTATGTGGTGGATATTGGCCCGAAGGCGGGGTTTCATGGGGGCCGGGTGGTTGCGCAGGGGCGTCCTTCGGCCCTGCTGAAGCTGGATACGCTGACGGCGGATTATTTAAATGGGCGTCAGAAGATAGTGGTTCCCGCAGAAAGGAGAAAGGGCAATGGCAAGTTCCTGGAGCTGAAAGGGGCAAAGGGGAATAATTTGAAAAATGTGGACGTAAAATTTCCCCTGGGTAAGCTCATCGTCGTGACGGGGGTGAGCGGCAGCGGCAAGTCCACGCTTATCAATGAGACGCTGTACCCCATCCTGAGCAAGCATGCCTATGATTCGAAGATGACGCCCCTGGAATACAAGAGCATCAAAGGGCTGGAAAATATCGACAAAGTGATCGAGATCGACCAGTCGCCGATCGGGCGTACGCCGCGGAGCAACCCGGCTACGTATTGCGGATTCTTCACGGATATCCGTACGCTCTTTGCGTCGGTGCCGGAGGCCAAGATCAGGGGTTACAATGCCGGCCGTTTTTCCTTCAATGTAAAAAGCGGCCGCTGCGACGTCTGTGAAGGCGGCGGGATGCGCGTCATCGAAATGAACTTCCTCCCGGATGTCTACGTTCATTGTGAGAAATGTAATGGACGCCGCTATAACAGAGAGACCCTGGAGATCCGTTATAAAGGAAAATCCATCAGCGATGTACTGGATATGACGGTGGACGAGGCTGTGGAATTCTTCCAGAACGTACCGTTCATCTACCGTAAGATCAAGGTGCTGCAGGAAGTAGGATTGGGATATATCACGCTGGGGCAGTCGGCTGTGACGCTCAGCGGTGGCGAGGCGCAGCGTGTCAAGCTGGGAACGGAGCTGGCGAAGAAGGACACCGGTAAAACTTTCTATATCCTGGATGAACCCACCACGGGGCTTCATTTCGAAGACATACGGCACCTGCTGGATGTCCTGGACAAGCTGGTGAACAGGGGCAATAGCGTTCTGGTCATCGAGCATAATATGGATGTGGTAAAGGTCGCGGATCATATCATCGATCTGGGTCCTGAGGGCGGCGACGGCGGCGGCAGGATCCTGTTTGAAGGTCTGCCGGAAGATCTGGCAAAAAATAAGGAAAGCTTTACAGCGGCTTTTTTAAAGGAGGAATTAAAGGCATAACAAATAATATGGAAAGAATCATCATCGACATGGACGAGGTCATTGCTGACCCGATGGGAGAAATGATCGAATGGTATAAGAACGAATACGGACAGGAGGTGGACTGGGATAAGATGCTGGTGGGTTCGTGGCTAAAGGGTTTCCCGGAGGAGCACCAGGAACTGGTGATGGAAAGACTGACTTCCCCCGGCTTTTTCCGGCATCTCCCGGTGATGGAAGATGCAGTGGAGGTGCTGCGTGAGCTCAATCAACGGTATGAGGTGTTTATTGTTTCGGCTGCGATGGAGTTCCCTAATTCATTGAAGGATAAATATGACTGGCTGCAGGAACATTTCCCTTTCTTCAACTGGCGGCAGCTGACGCTTTGCGGGAGTAAAGACCTGATCTATGGGGATTATATGATCGACGATCATGTGAAGAACCTGAAGGGTTTCAAGGGGAAGCCGTATATCTTCACCACGGCCCATAACCTGGAGGTGACGGGGTATGATCGGATTAATAACTGGAAGGAGGCAAGTGAGATCTTTTTGAAGTGAGTTAGTTCTGTTTGTGTAGGGTTTGTTTAGGCGTTTGCAGGGTTTGTTTAGGTGTTCGCAGGTCTTTTTATGTTTTCGCCAGCACTGACCGTTCCGTCGCTGAGGACTTCGCCGGAGCTGCTTCGACACGCTCAGAACTTCGTCGGAACGTCGTTCCTTGTTCCTCCTCGTTCGTACCTTTCGCTTCCCTCAGGTACGTTCGTAACCTTCGCTCCGCTCGGTTATCAATCTTCGATGGGCTTTGTTGCATTTTCAGCGGGGACTAATGGCGGGCATTGGAAAATATCTCTACCGTATGAAAGGTAAGGCGACTGCACGGCCATGCATGGCTAAAGGATTGAACTTATTGACCGTGCCATTTTTGTGGGAATGAGGTAGGCGATGGCCGCCCTTGCCATTTCCGCGGGCTAGAGATCAGCTATGGCCTGGAATCGCCTTACATTGGGATAGTACATTCAGCAACAACTGTTAAATAGTATCTCTGTTCAATCGGGATCAAATGCACAATGGTACCCAATGTACAGCGATGGAAGGCTCATAGCTGTCGGGAGAAGAATCGAAGAAAAAGCCAGCGAAGGCACATAGCTGCCGGTCGTAGCAGTAAAGCAAAAAACCCGGCAACGATAGTTGCCAGGCATTATTCATCCAGATAGCCCAATTATTCCGGCGTCCTGGCCAAAGCGCTTTTGATCTCCGTTGCAGCCTGCAACATGGCAGTGCGGGTTCCGGGCACTGCAGCGAGCGGGTTCAGCAGACCCCAGTCATGGATCATACCGTTGTACCTTACTGAAGTTACTTTCACTCCTGCCTGGTCCAGCTTGCGGGCATAAGCTTCACCTTCATCACGGAGCACGTCATTTTCTGCCGTTTGCACCAGGGCCTTGGGAAGACCTTGCAGTTGATAGACTGTAGCCCGGAGAGGAGACGCATAAATATCATTCCGCTGGCTGGAGTCAGTAGTATAGTTGTCCCAGAACCATTTCATCGCGTTGGTGGTCAGGAATCTTCCTGTGGCGTACTGATCGTAGGACGCTGTTGAGAAGTTCGCATCTGTCACCGGCCAGAGCAATACCTGGAGCCTTATTTCCGGTCCTTTTTTGTCCTTTGCCATCAGGGCCACTACGGCAGCCATATTGCCGCCTACGCTGTTGCCTGCGACAGCCAGTCTTGCACCGTCCACATCAATTTCTTTTCCGTGTGCAGCTACCCATTTGGTGGCAGCATAGGCCTGGTTGATTGCTACAGGGTAATGGGCTTCCGGAGAAGGGGTATAATCCACAAAGACTGCCGTTGCACCGGAGCCTACTACCAGGTCGCGAACGAGGCGTTGGTGGGTAGGAAAGTCCCCCAGCACCCAGCCGCCGCCGTGGAAGAACATGAATACGGGCAGCACTTCTTTGACACCGGCGGGCCTTACGATATGGATGTGTACTTCCTGGCCATCCTGGCTGATGGTCCTTTCAGTGACGGTGATACCGGAAATGTCCACTTTCACGGATCGCTGCGCTCCTGTCAGCACCAGGCGGGCATCACTGGGGGACAGCTGTTCCAGGGGCTTGCCGGTGCCAGCGTTCAGCACTTGCAAAAAAGCTTTGGTATTACTTTCGATATGTGCGTCCTGTGCGGGGTCGGTCACCTGGGCAGCCACTGTTCCGGTGATACCGAGGCCTATGAATGCTGCCGAGATCTTTCTTACGATTGCTTGCGTGTTCATTTTGTTATGTTTTTATTGTTATTGCAAATTGACATAACAAAACTACCGCGCCGGAAAGGGCCATTCAATGCACGGAAAGGGACAGGAACAGGACATTTTTCCCCAGGGGTACACTGGCGGCGGACGAAAGACTATTCTGCCTGCTGGTATTGCATTCTGAAATACTGGGGCGGAACTCCGGTCTGGCTGGTAAAAAGGCGAATGAAATAGGAAGGATCATCATAACCCAGCTTGTAGGCGATCTCTTTAACGGAGAGAGAGGTGTGCACCAATAATCTTTTTGCTTCCAGGATGATCCGTTGTTTTATGAGATCGTTAGGGGAGAGGCTGCTTTTTCGTTTGATCCTTTTGTTGAGGGCTTTGGGGCTTATATTCAGCAGTGCAGCGTATTCGGCTACGGTGTGATGCCTGGTATAATGCCATTCCACCAGCTGGCTGAAGGCCCTCGTAAATTCCAGGTCCCCATGGGCTTCGGCATCTGTAACATCATGTTTGAGCTTCCAGATGCGTGTGGACCTGATGATCAGCTGTTTCAGCAGGATGCGCAACATTTCTTCCATCGAGCTGAGGTCCGTTGAGAACTCCACCTTCATTTCCCCGATGATCACCTGCATGGCCGCGGACTCCCGGGGAGACAGGAGAATGACGGGTATCTCGTAAATGTTATGGAACAGGATGCCATCACAGGCGACTTCCTTGTCATGGATCTCCACGCAATAGAAATCACGGTTGTAATAAACCACCGTGCCTGAGCAATTCTCGTCAATGCGGTGGTATTGCCCGGCGTTGATGAAGAAAAGGGCATCCTGCTTCAACTGGTAGTCTTTAAAGTCAATGGTCGCACGACCACCTGCTTTGATGAAGGCCACCTTGATAAAACTATCAAGGTTGTGATCTGCCGGTGGACCAGGCGACGCTTTGGAAAGATCGAAGATGCCGAACCTTTTGAATGCAAATTCCTTATAATGCCCCATGTATTTGAGATGAGTGAACCTGGCCCAAATATAAGACGAAAACTGCCAGGGGGCGCATGTCGACCGCGGGAGGAACTACAGCAAAACAAAAAAGCCGGCGTCAGCCGGCTTTCAAAGAGTATCGCGATATCCCAATAAGCGGTAGCAGGGAGTGATCAATAAAATCTTTGTTGCGTAAAGGGTACTAAGAATAGGGAACGGATCAGGTTTTACTTAACCTTCGGATATTAGGATTTTACCAATTTCCCTGCTTGCTTATTGGTTGTTCATTAATCAAATTTGAAAGAGCTTATTCCAACCTCAAAACTATTCCGGCACTATCTCACGACCAGATGGCCATTCTCTATCCGCTCGTCATCCGTAAAGACCTCGAACAGATAATTCCCTTCGCACAGCGTAGTCAATACGGTAGTCTCACGATTCCGGATGCTGGCCTGGTTCACCAGCCTTCCATCCATATCGAATAAATATAGTTGATAGACCCTTTTGTCCTCCCCATTGGCTGAGAAGAACAGCACCTGCTGCTTTGCATCAGGAAAGAGCCTGATCTTATTTTTTTTGCTAATCAGAGATTTGTTAACCTGGATACTGTGGACAGTATCGGAATTCCCTGTCGACAGGGAATGCACTCCGGCAGGAAGGGGAGATGCATTGGCCGGCTGCAGGACGGTCAGTGAAAGACCGATGGCTGCAACACCGGTGAAGAGACGGCATGTTTTCTGAAGGGTAGAGGTTTTACTCATAGATACCTATTGATCATTTATAATCAATAAAAAAAATAGGGTACGGATCAACAACAACTTAAAACGGGTCAGTAACAATATAAACCTAATGGTACGATCAACAACTTTAACGATGGAGCGGCTGCTCCCACTCTTCGGGTGCACAAGTTTTTTAGAACCTCAACAACGGACAGTGGGTGGAATTCCTCCAGCGCTGCTCACTGCCACCGCCGAGGCGGAACCCGATCTTAAAACCGGCTGTAAAGTAAGCGTCGTTCTGTTTGGGATTGCCCCGCTTGTCATTCACGCCATAACTCTGTGTAGCGTATCCTTTAAAGCTCTTATTAGATATTTGTTTTGCAAGTGCCGCATCATTAGGCGACAAATACTTTGTGAACAGGGAAGGGTCCACAAAACGGGTGCTCACGTCATCGATATAATCCGTAAATGTTTTACGGTGGATGATCTCAAAAGAGACATTGACATTTTCACTAAAGAAATATTTGATACCCACACCGACGGGAATGTTCAGCTGTGTAAGACTATAATTCTTGCGGTCAGGATATTCAGGAAAGCCCTCTCCTTCTGTATGCAGCGGTTTGAGGTCTGTCCATACCTGCTCGCCATAGACATTGCGGAAGCTTCCCTGGGGATTAAAGTGAAAAGCACCGATACCGATGACACCATAAGGACGGAGCCTTGCAGTGACATCATCCGGGTCCTCTTCCAGGAATACCGTGGGATAGAATTCCGCCATGATGGTACCTTCGAAGATCTTGCTTCGGAAGTCCAGGTTGCGACCCAGACGCGCCACTTCATCACCGCCTTTTGCTGTGATATGGTCGTCAGCGCCTTCTATTTTACCATAATTAAGGGAGAACCTGAATCCCAGCCACTGCGCAGGATAGGCAGTCAGATAGGCGCCAAACGCTATCTTGGTAGTATTCATATTATAGTCCTTAATGAAAGCGCTGCCCTTTCCGGCGTGACCACCTAAGTCACCTAAAAAGACCATAGGGCCAACAGTAATACCGGCTTCAGTCGTGTTTTTTAGCTCATCTTCTTGACAGTAAGAGGGAAAATGCAGGGATAGAGTCACTACCAGCAAGAACAAACACTTCCGGAACAAGGAGTGTAAACTCTGTTTCATGAATATTAGATTTTAGTTTTCCGATGGTTTGGATTCCCCCTTCAAATGAATTGACGGTGGGTTCGCTTACAAGAAACGAAATAATTGTTAATAATTGTGCATGAAAACACAAGTATTTTATCCACACGTCCCTAAACTGCGGAATTGCACTTACTCTTTCGTAAGTAAAAGCATTTCAATGTGTTCAATACCATCCTCCAGGTAAATTTCCCCTGCTTTTTCGAAGCCGAAAGACTCGTAAAAACCCCGTAAATAGTATTGTGCTCCAATGTGTATAACACCCTTTCCATGAAGGGTATACGCTAGTTGGATACCCTTATCGACCAGTACTCTTCCTATGCCCTGCCCACGTACGTCGGGTGAACTTACGATCCGCCCTATAGAAGATTCCACATAGGAAATACCCGCAGGTACGATGCGTGCATACGCTACCAACTTATTTTCCTGCCAACCCATTAAATGATGGGATACCTGGTCTTTGTTATCCATGTCGAGGAAAACGCAGTTTTGTTCCACTACGAAGACTTCGCTTCTCAGGCGCAGGATAGCATAGAGCTCTTCCGGCTTCAGGTCGCCGAATTTCTTGTCTGTCCAATGTGTCATATCAATAACCATATTTTTCTTTCCACAGTCCACGCAGGAACTTTCGCAGCTCTTCTTCGCGGGCGTTGTTGCCCGGATCATAGAATTTCGTCCCTTGCAACTCTTCAGGAAGATATTCCTGTGGAGAAAAGTTGTTGTCATAATTGTGGCTGTACTGGTAGCCTTTGCCGTAGTCCAGGTTTTTCATCAGCCGTGTCGGGGCATTCCGGATATGCAGGGGTACAGGCAGATCGCCTTGTGTGCGTACAGCGGATTGAGCGGCGCCGATGGCGATGGTGGCTGCATTGCTTTTGGGCGATGATGCGAGATAAGTGGCGCATTGGGATAAGATGAGGTTGGATTCCGGATATCCTATCTTGTTGACGGCTTCGAAACAGGCATTGGCAAGGAGGAGGGCATTAGGGTTGGCATTGCCGATGTCCTCGCTTGCAAGGATCAGCAGCCGGCGGGCGATGAATTTTACGTCTTCTCCTCCTTCTATCATACGGGCAAGCCAGTATACGGCTGCATTGGGATCGCTGCCCCGGATACTTTTGATAAAGGCGGAGATGATGTCGTAATGCTGCTCGCCTTTTTTATCGTAGAGCGCTATCCGCTGCTGGGCGATCTCCATGACCAGATCGTCTGTGATCTCGGCGCTCTTTCCGGCTGCGTCGCAGACGACTTCCAGCAAATTCAGCAGCTTGCGGGCATCGCCCCCGGAGATCCTGATGAGCGCCGCAGTTTCCTTCAGCTGAACCTGCAGGTCCTTCAGAATGACGTCATCTTTTATGGCATGCTGCAGGAGCCTGATAAGGTCCTGCTCATCCAGGGGTTTCAGCACGTACACCTGACACCGGCTGAGCAAGGCGCTGTTGACCTCGAAAGAGGGATTTTCCGTGGTAGCTCCGATGAGGGTGACGACGCCTTTTTCGACGGCTCCCAGCAAGGCGTCCTGCTGACCTTTATTGAACCGGTGGATCTCATCTATAAAGAGAATGGCTTTCGTTTTTTCACGGGCTTCCGCGATGACCTCGCGTACTTCCTTTACCCCGGCAGAGATGGCGCTCAGCGTATAAAAAGGGACCTGGAGGGAATTAGCTATGATGCCGGCAATGGTGGTCTTTCCCGTTCCCGGCGGGCCCCAGAGGATCATAGAGGGAGGTTTCCCATGCTCGATGGCAGTCCGTAAAACACTGCCCTTACCCGTCAAATGCTTTTGCCCGACCAGCTGATCGAGCGTTTGTGGCCGGAGCCGCTCGGCCAACGGAGCTTGTGGAGACAACATAATAAAATTTAAACGTCAATAGTACAACAAGTTAGCCTTTTTCCTGTTTTATTTGCAATAATGAAAGGCATCGGTAAATACCTCCTGTTGATCCTTTTACTCTTTCCCGTCGCCATCGCCTGGGGACAGAAGATCTCAGGCATGACGAACTATTCCGTCAACAGGCCGGGGGTTGTCATGATACGCACGGAATACTCTGCCAGTGTTTATGTCAATAGTATGAAGATGAATAATAAGGCTTTCAATGCCTTACTCGACTCCATACAGCGCCTGGACCAGGCCGGCGGTGTCTCCGCCGAACAGAAGCTGGACATCGTGCTCCGGGAAATGAACAACCATCCCGCCCGGTTTTTTCAGACGACCTTTGACTATATCAAACAGCCCGAGCAGATCACGGCCATCGGCACCGGCTTTTTTCTCACAGGTGACGGATATGTGGCCACTAACTGCCATCTTATTGACAGGGATAATGGCTTCATCCGCCGCCAGTTCATCCTGTCCGCCTTCCAGCAGATAACTGATGCCAGCATCGCCGCCCTGGAGAATTCCTGGGCCACTACTTTCAACGAGCAGCAGCGAAGTCTTCTATACAATACTTATGCCTCGGTGTATTCCCGCCTCTTTTCCATGATCCTCTATGGCCTTAAAAAGGATATTTATGTGGTATACCGCAGTGACAGGGAAGACAAGGGGCCCGGAACGGAAAAGAAGCTGGCTGCCATCGTCAGGAAGGGGAAGCCGATGCCCGGCAAGGACGTTGCGATCCTCAAGATCGAGACCAATGGAGAGATGCCGGTACTGCCTGTTGCTGACAACAGCCTGCCAAGAGTAGGCGAACAGCTGTTTGTCTACGGCTATCCGGGTCCTGTCACGAATAACGATTTCCTGGCCGCCGAGTCAGCCATCGAGCCAACACTCACGTCCGGGATCGTAAGCGCCGTTAAGCACTCCGTAGGAGGCTGGCCGCTGATCCAGATGGATGCCAATATCAACCATGGCAGCAGCGGGGGCCCTGTGTGCAACGAAAAGGGAGAAGTGGTCGGTCTCACCACTTTCGGCAGCCTGGAGAACACGGGGGGGCTGGCAGCGGGGCTTAATTTCGCCGTTCCTGTCGCCATCCTGGGCGAGTACCTTGATACGGCGGGTGTCATTCCCCGGCTCAGCAATGCTTCCCGCTTTTTCAGCCAGGCGGTGTCGTTCTATGACAAGGGCCATTATAAGGCGGCACTCCGGAAATTTTTAGAGGTGAAAGGACTGAATGATGCTTACCCGGGGTTGTATGTCTATATCAGTGGCTGCCGGGAAAGTATTAAGAAAGGAATGGACCATTATTCCGGGCCGGTGGAGCGTGTGCAGCTGATCTTTATCGGGCTGTTGCTGGCGGCAGGCTTGCTGGCCTGGTGGGGCCTTGGCCAGCTCAGTCGAAAGCGTTCATGACCTCGTCGATGTAGTTGCTGCGCACTAGTTTGAGGAGGCGCCAGCCTTTGAAGAAGATCAGGAGGTTCAGCACTACGGCGATCAGCAGCAATAAAAGTATTCCTGCCTGCAAATAGAATGCGCTATTGCCAACTATTAAAGGTCTGTTGTATTTGAACAGGTCGGATAGGGATGCCGCCAGCGCAAAGGCCATGAAAAGACTGAACAGGAATTGAATAATGCGGGTGATATGAAGGAAGATCCTGGCTGCCGATGTAACAGGGACATACCGGTAATATTTTTTTCGCATGAAGAGCAGCTGCGCCGGGTATGTGATGGCAATGATGATCAGAACTGTTATTATCATCATTGTTATGAACTGAAATGACTTCATCCCTGCGGGAAATCGAGAAAATTGAAGGAATAAATTGATCATCAGGGCCAACAAGGCGCCGTTGGCGATGATAGCGCCGATGGACAACCCTTTTATTCCCCGCACCTCTTTCATGGCTGATTTGTGTTGTCCCTCGACAGATAATACCATTTCAGCAATCTGAGGTTCAGCATCACATTCACCGCAACGCAGAGCCCTAATACCAGGGCCTGGACCCCATTGATGCGCAGCTGCTTTTCCCCGATGTCCTTGAACTGGGGATTGGATTGCATCATGGGGATCAGCTCACGAGCATTTTGAATGAAAGCAATTCCGAAGATAATATAGAGGGTAGCGATAAACAGGGATACAAAGCCGATAAAGCGGATACCCGTGGGCGTTTGGCTGCTCAGGGGCACGGCCGGATTACGAATGCTTTTGTGAAGCCTGAGGGCGGCGTAGCTATGCAATACGATGGCGCTGATGATAAAGCCAGCCAGCAGGAACAGCGGGTTGCCTGCCATCGCCAGCAAAAGGCAGTACAGGCAGCCCAGGCCCCAGAATACCAGGTTGATCCAGGAGAGAACTGCGGATATTTTTAATACTTTACGCATGTGTCTCTCCTTTCAATGCGATGGATAGCTCTTCCAGCTGTTTGTCATCGATCGTGCTGGGAGCGTCCAGCATTACATCCCGTCCGCTGTTGTTCTTCGGGAAGGCGATAAAGTCGCGAATGCTCTCACTCCCGCCCAGGATTGCACAGAGCCTGTCAAAGCCGAATGCTATGCCGCCATGGGGCGGGGCGCCATATTCAAAGGCTCCCAGCAGGAAGCCGAATTTATGCGAGGCTTCTTCGGAGCTCATTCCCAGGGCTGCAAACATCTTCTCCTGCAGCTCCCGCTGGTAGATCCGGATTGAGCCGCCGCCGATCTCATTCCCATTCAGCACCATGTCATAGGCATTGGCCTTGATATTGGAATAGGGGTGCTCCAGGTATCTTTCCGCATTTTCGATGACGGGGTTGTTGTCGATCATCACGCTGATGTCCGAAGGCTTCGGCGATGTGAAGGGATGGTGACGGGCTACCCAGCGATTGTCTTCCTCAGCATATTCAAAGAGCGGGAAGTCCAGCACCCAGAGGAGCTTGAATTCATTTTCCTTTCGCAGTCCCAGGCGGCGGCCCATTTCCAGCCGGAGCTCGCTGATGGCCTTCCGTGTGCGCTCTTCCCTTCCGGCCAGGATAAGGATCAGGTCGCCTGGTTTGGCGCCCGCTGCGGCTGCGATGGCTTTCAGCTTCTCCTCGTTGTAAAACTTGTCAACGCTGCTTTTCAGCGTGCCGTCTGCATTGTATTTGATAAAAACCAGGCCCTGCATACCGATCTGTGGCCGTTTGACCCATTCGGTGAGCTCGTCCGTCTGTTTGCGGGTGTATTCACTGCATCCCGGGACGGCAATGGCCAGGACGGTCTCCGCATTGTCGAATACCCCGAACCCGGCGCCGTTGATCAGCTCGCCAGTGGGAGCTATGTCGCCGTTGCTCAGTATAAAGGCGGATTTGAGGTTCAGCAGCTTCATGCCGAATCTTATGTCCGGCTTGTCATTGCCGTATTGCCACATGGCCTGCTCCCAGGTCATGCGCTCCACTTTCTCTGTATAGTCTATGTTCTTCACGGCCTTGAAGATATGTTTGATCAGGCCTTCGAACATACCGAGGATGTCTTCCTGTTCGACAAAGCTCATCTCACAGTCTATCTGTGTGAACTCGGGCTGCCTGTCGGCCCGGAGGTCCTCATCCCGGAAGCATTTGACCACCTGGTAATACCGGTCATAGCCGCTGACCATGAGCAGCTGCTTGAAGGTTTGCGGTGATTGGGGGAGGGCATAGAACTGGCCCTGGTTCATACGGGAAGGGACCACGAAGTCACGCGCCCCTTCCGGCGTGGACTTGATGAGAAAAGGCGTTTCGATATCCATGAACTGCTGCTCATGGAGGTAGTTCCTTGCGGCCCGGTTGACGGCATACCTTAATTCCAGGTTCTTTTTCACCGCATTGCGGCGAAGGTCCAGGTACCTGTATTTCATACGCAGGTCATCTCCCCCATCGGTATCATCCTGGATGGTGAAGGGAGGGGTGACTGATTTGTTCAGGGTCTTGAAGGACGTAACATTTATTTCGATGTCGCCGGTGGGTATATTAGGGTTCTTATTTGTCCGTTCGGTCACGGTGCCTTTCACCTGCAGCACGAATTCACGGCCCGGAGGATTTTCCGCCAGCTCTTTGTTCAGTTCCTCTCCAAAAAGCAATTGGGTAATGCCATAGCGGTCACGGAGGTCCACGAAAGTAATGCTCCCGAATTTACGCACTGTTTGCACCCAGCCGGCCAGGGTCACGGCGGCCCCGGCATGGTCCTTTCTTAATTCCCCGCAAGTATGAGTTCTATACATCCTGAAGTTTTTTCTTGAGGGGCAAAGGTAATTTAAAACCCTTCAGTTTTTATCCGAAAATGGCGTCCGGAACAGGGATTTGTTGCCCTGATCACAAATTTATTCACAATAGCAGCGGGAAGCCGGGCTATACAGTTGCAAAAGCGGGAAAAAACTGTATTTTTCGGACCTATGCGCATGTTGACCGAGATTGCCCTGATCATGGGCCTGGTGATAGCTGTTTTTTTAATAGCCAGGTTGAGCCGGTATATCCTCAATGGCGTCCGTGCGTTGAAGGTCACTCGGATCTATGACGACCGCCATTGGGATTTCGACCGCATCTTATCTCAGTACAACCCTTATTACAAGAGCCTGGATGACACAGTGAGAGATCGTTTTTTGCGCCGCGTGCTCCATTTTATGGAGGATAAGGAGTTTGAATACATCGACCTCGAAAAAGAGGAGAGGATGCCCTTGCTCATCAGCGCCGCAGCCGTGCAGCTGACTTTCGGTCTGGAACACTACCTGCTGGATTACTTTAAGACCATTTATATATTGCGGGAGAATTACCGCTTTGGGCTGTATAATATGCCGTTTGAAGGCCATGTCAGCGAAGACGGTATCTACCTTTCCTGGGCTAACTTTATCCGGGAGTTCACAGATTATTCCGATGGACAGAATGTCGGTCTGCATGAGATGGCCCATGCGCTTACTTATGTCAATTTCACAGTAGAGGAGGGTAAGGATGACACCTTCCATGATAAGTTCACGGATTTTTCCGAAGTGGCCCGTCCGATCTTCGAACGTATGCAGGCGGGAGAGTCCAATCTCCTGGATCCCTATGCCGCCACTAATTACCAGGAATTCTGGGCCGTCAGCATTGAGACCTTTTTCGAGCGCGCCCATGCCTTTAAAAAACAATTGCCCGAGCTGTATAGCTCCCTTTGCAGCCTCCTGAACCAGGACCCGCTGACAGCCCGTAAGATTATCGATGGCGAATTCCTGTCTGAGATGGCCGGGTCGATTGCCGGGTCTATTACGGGGCCGGTCCCGGAGGCCGCGCTTTCTCCTGAAATACTTCCGGCGCCGGAAGGTTCCCAACTTTAACGGATTTGTAATTTATTGATATTGAGAGAAGTGTGAAATATTAACGAAAACATCTTCACATAGCTTTTGATTTTTAAATATTCTTTCTATCTTGTTCGCAATCCGTAATGATTCATTTCCTCTTGATTAACCTACCTGGGTTTTCCTCTCTATTTTGATCTGAAAGCCATAGTACCGTATCCAACACCGATGTAAGGCCCGATCGTTTTGATCGTTTCTTTTGAATTACAAAGAAAAATGGAACCTTATGGAAATCGTTGTCATTATTGTATTGGTACTGGGAATACTGCTCCTCAACCGCCCGGTGACCCTGCTATTCCAGCGCTTGTATACCAAACATCAATTTAAGCGCTTTATAGCGGCGGAGACCTTTTATCATTCTGTCGTATCCCGTCATTTTAAATATTACAACCGGCTGAGCCTGGAGGAACAAAGGAAATTCCTTTTCCGCACGTATATGTTCGAGCACTCCAAGAACTTCCATTATATAGAGGTAGTACAGAATGCCGAAATGCCTATCCTGGTCAGCGCTGCTGCCGTTCAGCTCACGTTCGGGCTTGAAAAGTTCAAGCTGAGCTATTTCGACGATATCTTCATTTTAAGGGATGACTACCATTATGGGTTCTATTCCCGGCCATTTATGGGGCATGTCGACCAGACGGGGATCTATCTTTCCTGGGATAATTTTATCAAGGGGATCTCCGGTGAAACGCCCAATTGCAACGTAGGGCTGCATGAAATGGGACATGCGCTGGCGTATGTCAACTTCGTTACCCAGACGGAAGAGGACAAGCATTTTAAAAAAGAGTTCCATAATTTCTCCAAGGTGGCCCGGCCGATCTTCACGGCCATGCAGGGCGGCGTCAAAAATTTTTTGGGCGACTATGCGGCCACGAACTATCATGAGTTCTGGGCTGTGGCGATCGAGATGTTTTTTGAGAATTCGGTCCAGTTCAGGCATGAGCTGCCCGAGCTGTATGAGGCGATGATCCGTGTGCTGAACCAGGACCCGCTGAGCTTTATTACAAGCAACAGGACTATTATTCGCAGGATGGATCCTGCGGTCAGCCTGAAGAAGGCCCTGGTGAAATAGTCTGTTTATCCTCCTCGTTTTTTGAATCCGATCCTTTCGCGGTCTTCCCAATGTCTTTGAGCGGCTTTTTCGTCGAGCAGGTTCTCGATGGCGTCAAAATCCCAATCACCTACTCAAAATTTTTACAAATCTCTTTACATCCACGTCCGGCTGAATAGCCTTTCCAAGCGCAATATGCTCCACGAACTGATGAGCAAAGTACGGCGCCAGCGAGCAGCCCTTTGTACCCATGCCATTGAGGATACCGACGGCAAGGTGTAAGGGATGACAACCTACGAAAGGCCGGCGTTCAAGGGTAGCCGGGCGCACGGAGGCAATGTGTTCGACGACCCGGAAGGGGACTTTGAGCCAATTTTGTAATGCCATCATGGTCCTTTCCCGGAATGTTTCGGTGGGGTTGGTGTCGGAGAATGACCATTCGTACGATGAGCCCACCCAATACAATCCATCTTTCCAGGGGGCCAGTGTAATGCCTTTCTTGAAGACCGTTGTTTGCTGGTCGAGCCCGGGGATATCCACGATCAGCGCCTCCCCTTTATTCGGTGCAAAGGGCAGACGGGAAAAATAAGGGTTGCTGAAACTGGCGATGCCGTCGCAGAAGACGATCATGCGGGCGCTGATATCCTTGTATCGTATACCATCCGGGTGCAAGGTCAGGGCCTGCTGGTCGAAGTGCTCTTCAAGCAAAGCTCCCTGGTCCAACATCTGCCGGCGGGCGGCGGGTAACAGTTTAGGCAGATCAACAAGATAACAGGGAGCAACTTCGCCGTAGCCCAGTTCATAATGGAAGGATGTGTTCCAATCCTGTTCGTTGGCGGGAAGCCTGAGATATTGAGGGTCTTCTTTGAGCCTGTCCAGGAAGGCCAGCCGCATTTGGGCCGTGGGAAAGAAATCGATGACACGCGTGGGGCGCAGGCAGTCGATGTGCAGGGCTTCGCCGACGGTCTTGTAGGCATCCTGTGCGAAAGACAGCAGCTCATCGATCATCCATGTCTTTACGATCCGGCGACCGGTGACAGGGTTGATGAGTCCTGCTGCCGCACGGGAGGCCGTATAAGGCTGCTCTTCATCGATGACGACGAAGGATAGGCCTGCCTGCTCTAAGTACCAGCTGAGGAAGGTGCCGCAAATACCCTGGCCGACGATCAATACATCCTTCATCATGGTTTGGCCTCCTCGACATTGACCCTGATACCTTCGCTGTGGTAGCTGAACTCGGGTGCATACATACATTCGATGCTGGTGACGCCGTTGCTGAAATTTCCATTTTGTCCTACGAAGAGCGGATATTCAAAAACGAAAGTACCCCTGGGCAGGTAGGAGAAAAAGAAATCCGTGCTGGCGTCACGCGTGCTCTCATAATATCCCAGGCCTCCCTGCCATTTATAACCGCTTAGCACGTTGACGGGCTCCATACAGGCGGCGCGCATATCCTTCATGTGTACATATTCCATGCTCCGGTCCGACTGGATCTCGATCCGGACCTTTACTTTGTCGCCCGGATGCAGGACGCCATTTTCAGGCACGGGCTCCAGCACGGGACCGCGGTCTGTATTCTTTTCTCTGAACAGCTTTTTTGTCAGCTTCAGCGGGGCTTTGGCATTGGCGGCGGATGTGATCTTGTCCAGGTTCTCGAAATACTGCCAGTATACGGCTCCCCAGGCGGGTGAACCGCCGGCCGGACTTGCGGGACTGCCTGTCCCGGCAGTCTTCATCGTCACCGTGATATTACCCATGGAAGGCTGTACAAACGGCCCGTCGAAGACTTTTTTGAAATAGCCGGTGCCTGCTTCCGCATCGGCTGCATCCGAAGATGCCGTCTTGCTGCCCAGCCGGATGTCGACCTTTCTTTCCGCGCTCAGCCAGTCGCTATTGCCCATCAGCAGGGCATAACAGGCGTCAGCTGTGGCTTTCGTCGTGGTCCAGTTGTGCGTTTGTTTCTGTCGCAGCAGCCAGGTCCTCAGCGCATTCTCCACGTCGCTTGCGGGAGCGATCTCATGGAAGGCTTCCGTCAGCAGGGATTGGATCTCGATAGGTGCCTGCCACCAGTAATAGCCGCCTTCCATGCCTTTCCAGTACATGCCCCTCTCTTCGTCCCGGATGGCTGTTTCTTTCAGCGAGGCAAGGATGTTCTTTGCCGTGTAGCCATCTCCTGTGCGGAAAAGCGCCAGGGCGATCATCCCCTGCATGTATTTGCTTGTCTGCAGCCATCCATCGCGGGCCTGCTTGCGGAAATAGTTGACGGCGGGAAAGACATCTCCCGGTATGCCATAGTCGCTGAAGAAGCTGCGCATGTAAAGATATTGTACAGGCATCTCGCCGATCCAGACGGGTCCTGCGACCTTGCCGGCCGGGACGGGTGTTTTGCCTGAAGGAAGAGGTTTGTTCGACTTTTGTTGTTTCAGGATGTCTTCGTAGTCCTTCTTCAGTTTGGCGTCCAGGTAGGGCAGGGCTGTCTGCACGATGGCTTTCACCCGGGCCGCCATGGAAGGAGGGATGGCATTTAATTTCTGAAGATGGCCGATGCCTGTGAGAATGTATTGGGTGATGTAACGGTCATCAGGGCCGCCCTTGAACCATACGAACCCGCCGTTGTCGGATTGCATATCCTTCAGCTTTGCCAGGGAGGATTCCAGCTCACGGCTCATGCGCACCATGTCGAATAACAGGGCGATATGCTGTTTTTGCTGCGACTCGGTCTTGCCCTGCAGCACCCAGGGTGTCTCCTGGAGCAGCACTGATTTCAGCTCCTGGTTCTTTTCCAGGTTGCTCAGAAGGGCTGCCGTGTCTGTCGTCTTCCATTTATCGAAGATCTGTTTGATGCGTGGCGAGCTGCCGGCGATCCTGCTGGCCAGGGCATTGGCGTAAAATCGGTTAAAAGTCTGTTCGGCGCATTCATAAGGATATTCCATCAGGTAAGGGAGGGCCTGCACAGCATACCAGGCGGGATTGCTGGTGAACTCCACAGTAAGGGCATGGTGGCTGAGGGTCTCACTGCTCCCGCTTTGTAAGAGCTTGTCGAAATGAAATTCCTTTGTGCCGTCCGCGGGGAGATTGAGCGGAAGGCTTTCAGTGACAAGCATGCGGTTGCTGACCACCGGCAGTACGGCCTCTTCCCCGTCGCTGTATTCCTTGCTCCGGGCGATGATGCGATACGTGAGAGGGCGGTTATATTGATAAGGGATGTCCAGGGGGAAGCTGGCGATGGAGCTTTGGCCCGCGGCGACGGTGAAATATTGATTGGCCTGCCTGTTGCTGAACATGCCGTCGGCTGTCAATCCCGTGGTGGGGTCGATCAGCTGCAGCTCTATCTGCCCTGTCATTTCCGAATCGGTGAGGTTGACGACCTTGACGCCCAGCTCCATGCGATCGCCTTCACGGAGGAAGCGGGGCGCATTGGGCTGTACCATGAGCTTCTTTTGGGTGACAACGGTCTTTTCGGAATAGCCGAAGGAAAGGTCTTTCGTATGGGCCAGCATCATCCATTTCCATTTGGTGAGGGCTTCGGGCATAGTGAAGGAGAAGGCGATGCTGCCGGAGTCGTCGGTCTTTAGTTCGGGGAAAAAGAAAGCTGTTTCAGAAAAGTTCTTGCGGATCTGGACGGGTGCGGCCGCTGCGGGATCGGCAGGCAATTCAGGGACGATCATTGCAACACTGTCGGCCTTCAAATCGCCGTCCTTGTAAAGTGCCAGCACTCCAGGAACCCTTCTGCTGACGTTTGCGCTCATTTTTTCCGCCCGGACATACATATCACTGCCTTTTACTGCCACGTTTAGCATTGCGCCGGGCTGTCCCGGCGCCATCGTACGAGCGCCCCGTATACGGATCTGCTGCCCATACCTATTGCCGCCATCGAAGGTCATCAACTCATCATATTGCTTGAGAAAGGATGGATAATCCCATTCCTGTATGTAACGTGGCATTGCGGTGGCGGAGGCGAAGTTACCTGCGCTCTTCCAGGGCATACCGGAACTGAATATGGGGTATAGATCGGGAACAGACCAACCGTGATATTTGAACTGATCCAGCGAAGCGTCATACATGCCGGCCAGGGCCTCGGCGGCCACTTTGTCCGCCTGGTGGCCCTTGATGGTGACCTTCCATTTTTCTTCACTGCCCGGCAGGACCTTGTCCCTGTAAGTGTCATAGTGTATGCTGAGCTCTTTATTGGTCCAGGGCACATGGACGGTGAACGTTCTGGTATAGATACGGTTGTCCTTTACAAAAACATCCGAAATGCCGAAGCCGCCCCGGTGGGTCTCTGTCACGGGGAAGGTTGTGCTTTTCTTTCCCTTATCCAGCGTTAGGAAGGCCAAAAGGCTGTCGGAACCGGGGGTAGATAATTTCCTGATGACAAAGACATTTTCAGCCGAAGAGCCGATGTCCACGGTGGCCTTGCCTCCGGGCTCTACTGTCTCCTCATCCTGTAAAGACCAGGCGTATTGAGGAGTGGCGGGCTTGCCCGTGCCTGCTTCAAAAAGGCTGATATAGCGAATGACCTTCACCGGCTGGCCGAATTTGTCTTTGGAGCGGGCTTCGATGACATACCAGCCGGGGGATAAGCTTTTGCCGATGTTCAGGCTTTTGCCGGCGGAATCACTGATCTGCCATATCTGCGTTCCTTTTTCCCAATTTGCAGCATTAGTTTCATTGCTGTACTCGTCGTGGGGGAAATTGCGGAGGTATTCCTCTTTTGACAGAATGAACTGATCCGGCTCGTCCCAATACCGTTTCCGTATGAGGCGGTCGGGAGCTTTCAGGGCATACATGACTATATCTACGGACGCAGGTTCGGGTGCATCATTGAGGTTGCGGGCGCTGACGACCAGGCTTTTGAGGCTGTCGGAGGGCATTGCGTCATCTGAAGGACGGGCGATGGTCAGCTGCAAGGTCTTATAGCCGGCTTTTACAACGGTGCTTTCGCTGCGTGTTTCTCCATTGAGATCCGTAACATCGGCGGCTACCGTGTATTCGAATACGGGATCTGTCGCTTTGTTGACTGTCCGGTCAGGAGTTGCCGCAAAACTGATCGTAAACCTGCCTTGGGCGTCGGTCATGGCGGTGCCATGGGCGATCTCCTGTACGTTGTTACGGCCGGGCAGGAACCGCCCTGCCATGGGCCAGCAATCGAAGCAGGGAACTCTTGCCTGCCGTCTGACGGTGTATTTGACCATAGCGCCGTCAATGACATTGCCTGCGTAGGCTTTGGCCGATCCGCGTACACGGATGGTATCGCCTACCCGGTAGGTTCCTTTCAGCGTGTCATAGGAGACGAAGAAAAGGGGACGTTTGTATTCTTCGACGGCAAAGGACTGTTGTGTGCCGGAGGAGTCATCCCTGATGGTGAACGCTCCGTTCAACAGGTGCTCCGGCAGACGGAACTGACCGTGATAAGATCCAAAGTCATTGGTAGTAACGGACAGCGAGTCGACCTTGCTGTCATTCACATCATAGAGGATGACCTTAGTGCGGAACTGCGGCAGTATGCTGGCTTTGTGTGTATCGAAGTCCCGGGTTTGCACTATGCCTTTGAAATAAACGGTCTGCCCGGGCCGGTAGATGGATCTGTCGGTGAAGAACCATGTACGTAAATAATCTTTCTCATATTTTGTCTTGTCACGCGCACTTCCTTCCTCCGGCCGGGACTGTTCATAGTAAAGATTGAATGTCTCGTCCATGAAAAGATGATCCGATCCAGCTGTGATCTCCAGGGCAACAGGTGTATTGCTCGTATTAATATCGCGCTTTTTCATCCGGAAATGGCCATGTTCGTCCGTTTGATAGGATTCCGCCCGGATGAAGGTTTCGCCACGGGCCTTACGATCATAGGTCCGGGCCCAGACCTGTATGGCAGCCCCGGATAAAGGTTGGCCGCTCTCGCGGTCCAGGACAAAATAATCCCGGTCATTATTGATATAGGCGATCTTGCTGACAAAGAAATATGCAACTGACAGGAGATGCCTGCCCAGGCCGAAGGCAGAATCGTCTCCGGCAATCAAGGCATATGATCCAATAGGTAAGGCGTCGACATTGATCTCGACCTGATGCTGCTGATAATCGTCCGTTCCCGGCAATGCCCGGGTAAAGGTCTGCTGTACGGGCAGCTTTAATAGTTTCTGCCAATATTCATCCTGGTAATAATTATCTCCCAGGTTAATGCGTTCGTCGCGGCTGATGCGTACGATCCTGCCATGCAATCGCGAAAAATTTCGCCAGCTCACCAGGCTGCGGAAAGGCTGGCCGGGAATGTTGACATTTTCAATTTGCAGCTGCAGCGATTTAACGAGGATCTGCCGGAGCAGCTGCGTGCAATGTACTTTGCCTTCGCTGCTGTCCTTTTGGGCAATAATTTTATCACATATGGATTTCGCAGCTACATATTCATAGCGACCGCTGGTGTCTTTGGGTGGATTGTAGCTGCTCCCTTTATTGACATGCTCCAATGCCTGCAGGTACCATGCTTCGCTGGCGGCGGGCTCATTGGACCAGCGATCTGTAATACGGGCGAGTGCAGCGGTATACAGCTCGTCTTTATTCTCCATCACCGCATAATTGTGTGCGAAACTCATTCTTTCGATATCTACATCCAGCAAGGCGTCGGGTTTTGCGTCTGCGAGATGGAGGCTGATCAGCCGTTGAAAGAGGAGCAGGGCTTTATGGTGCAGGGATGAGGAGTCGGATGTTTTAAAAGTGTGACGGGTGAAAATGGCCGCGTCCGAGAAGACGGCGGGATCGTCGATCTCGAAGGCATAGGTGGGTTTGGTCACATCGCGCTCATCGGATTTGAAGTAATTCAGGGCCCGATGGGCCAGCAGATCGAACAGGCTAGGACGTAGGGCGCGTACATTGCCTTTGATAATAATGGGATCATAGGCGTCCAGGAGAGTAGCCTGCAGCAGCTTTTCTTCCTGCAGGGAGGCGAGGAACAGCTGGCCTGTCTTTTTATGGAAGTCCTCCGCACCCCAGGTGGCGATGCTGTCCTTTTGAAAATTCTCTGTTTTGGTGCGGTTGTAGAACTGGTAACGATGCTGCTGAAAATAGTTCCAGTATAGGCTGGCCAGTAAATTCTGCAGGATGGAGCGTGCTGGCTGCGTCGTGCCGGGGATCTCTTTTCCCAGGTCGGAGATGGCCTTTATGCCGGCATCCTCCTGGTTGCCATTTTGCAACTGGATGCGATAGATCAATGCCTTTAATAACTGGGGCTCATTTTTTTCCTGTTGTGCACGTGTGTAGATCTGGTTGACCTGGGTAAGCGCAGATTGCGGCAGGCCCTTTATATTGATCAATGTGTCTACTTTTCTCCAGGCGGCGGCATAGCTATCAGGCTTTACCTGGGCGATGGATAGAAAGGGTGAAAGACATAGGCAGGCGATGATCCGGATACGCAACTTGAAGGTCATAGGAGAAAACTTTTTTAAAGATACTTGATTTAATCTTGTTATCAACATACAGAAGATGCGGGAAATAAAGGGTTTACATAAGGTAGAATGCATTTAACGAAGTTCTAACGTATGGGGTTTAAACAGGACTTTCCTGTATCCTTCTTATATACAGGTACAATAAGTACAAAACAATCAAAAAGAAGATTATGAACACCAGGTTTACAATACTCGTCGCTGCCGGCCTCCTATTTGCCGGTGTCAGCCAGGCTCAGAATGCCGTTGCCGTGAATAGAGTAGATTTCAATAATCCCCGTCATGCGGTGATGGTACGTGAGCACAGGGAAATATTAAACGACCGTCACGAGATCCGGCAGGACCGTCATGAGATCCGGAAGGACAAGAGGGAGATAAAGCACAATCGTCATAAGGTCCATCACCATCATAAAGTGGTGAAGCATCATCACAGAAAGTTCTAGGCCATCGATAAAATGAAGAACGGCCCGCGAGAGCGGGCCGTTCTTACGTATGGGAAGTTTACTTGATCACTTTTGCCATGGTGGCCCCGATGTCGGCCGGGCTCTGCACTACGTGGATACCGCACTCGGCCATGATCTTCATCTTGGCGGCAGCTGTATCATCCGCACCGCCGATGATGGCGCCGGCATGTCCCATCCTTCTTCCGGGAGGCGCTGTCTGGCCGGCGATGAAGCCTACGACGGGCTTTTTGTTGTTGGCCTTGATCCACTGGGCGGCTTCAGCTTCCATGCTGCCCCCAATTTCTCCGATCATGACGATACCTTCCGTTCCGGGGTCGTTCATCAGCAACTCCACTGCGTCTTTGGTGGGCGTACCGATGATGGGGTCGCCGCCGATGCCTACTGCCGTGGAAATGCCCAATCCCGCCTTGGCCACCTGGTCGGCCGCTTCGTAGGTCAGGGTACCGGATTTGGAGACGATGCCGATATTGCCTTTTTTGAAGACAAAACCCGGCATGATACCTACCTTACATTCTCCGGCCGTGATCACACCCGGGCAGTTGGGGCCGATGAGGCGCGTCTTTTTGCCTTGCAGATAGTTCTTAGCCCTCACCATGTCCTGAACAGGAATACCTTCGGTGATACAGACCACCAGCTCGATACCCGCTTCCGTAGCCTCCATGATCGCATCGGCGGCAAATGCCGGCGGCACGAAGATGATGGATACATTGGCCTGGGTCGCCTTGACGGCGTCGGACACCGTGTTGAACACGGGGCGGTCGATATGGGTGCTGCCGCCTTTGCCGGGCGTCACACCGCCGACCACCTGGGTGCCATAATCCACCATTTGCGTAGCGTGGAAAGTTCCTTCTGTTCCTGTAAAGCCCTGTACGATGATCCTGGAATTTTTATTAACTAAGATTGCCATGGAGAATAGATTGGTATTGGTGCGCAAATTTAAGGGAAAAATCCTTATTTCAAGGGGTCGCTGTTTTTCAACAGATCGTCCATATTCCTGTTGTTGTCGATCTTACCTTTCATTTCCAGCATCCGCATATCCTTGGCGTCCTGGAGGAACTCGGAGGCGAAGATAAAGTCATTCAGCCGCTGGTTTTTACTGAATATGATCTCCTTATTGCTGCCTTCCCACTCTTTCAGCCCCTGGTACATATAAATGATATGATCGCCTACTTCCATCACACTGTTCATATCATGCGTGTTGACCACTGTAGTGATGTTGTATTCTATCGTGATCTCCTTGATCAGTTTGTCTATAAGCAGGGAGGTCTGGGGGTCGAGGCCGGAGTTGGGTTCGTCACAGAAAAGGTATTTGGGGTTTAGCACGATAGCGCGTGCAATGCCCACCCTTTTCTTCATGCCGCCGGAGATCTCGGCGGGAAATTTTTTATTGGCGTCCTTCAGGTTCACCCGGTCGAGGACCTCATTGACACGCTTCAGCTTCTCGGCATAGGTGCTTTTGGCGAACATGTCCAGGGGGAACATGACATTCTGCTCCACCGTCATGCTGTCGAAGAGGGCCGATCCCTGAAAAAGCATGCCTATGCGCCGGCGCAGCTCCTTGCGGTGCTCTTCCGTCATTTCGGAAAAGGATTGATCGTCATATTTGATGTCGCCGCTGTCCGGCTCGAAAAGGCCGACCAGGCATTTCATCAGTACGGTCTTGCCACTGCCGCTGGTGCCGATGATCAGGTTGCATTTACCCGTCTGGAAGACGGCGCTGACGTCGTTGATGACTATTTTATCGCCGAAACCTTTCTTTATGTTCTTTACCTCTATCATTATCTTGTTTTAAGGAACTAGAGCAGCAATGCCGCCAGCAGATAGTCCGCGAAAAGGACGAGTACGCAGCTGACCACTACGGATTTGGTGCTGGCCCTTCCGATCTCCAGCGCTCCCCCCTGCACATAGTAGCCATAGTAAGCGGGAATGCTGGAGATGATGAATGCAAATGTGTATGCTTTGGCCAGCGCGAAAAAAACATTGTATGGTTTGAAGAACTGGTGAAGGCCCTTATCGAAGGCAGCTCCCGAGAGGATGCCCGTCGCCGTGCCAGCCATGCGCCCGCCCCAGATGCCCAGTACGGCGGAAATGACCACCAGCATGGGGATGACGACGATGGCCGCCAGTATCTTGGGAAGGATCAGGTAGGTCTTGGTATTGATGCCCATGATCTCCTGCGCATCGATCTGCTCGCTCACCCGCATATTGCCCAGCTCGCTGGCGATCTTGCTGCCGACGACGCCGGCCAGCACGATACAGACAAGCGTTGGAGAGAACTCCAGGATCACCGTATCCCGAACGATCTGTGCAATGGTGGATAGGGGAATAAAGGGGCTCACCAGCTGATAAGCAGTCTGAAGGGTGGATACCGCACCCATAAAAATGGAAATGATCACCACGATGCCCAGCGAGCCGATGCCGATCTCCGAACATTGATGCATGAATTCCTTCCAGTACATCTTTCCGTTCTCAGGCTTGGAGAACATTCCTTTCAGCATCAGTAGGTATCGGCCGAATTCTGTAAAAAAGCTCATGAGTGAAAATATAAATTATTTATCGTTTAGTCCGCTTCCACCAGGGCGCTTTTTTCATCTCCTCCTCTGCCGTCACCGGCCCCTTGCATTTGATCTGCGCGTCGACGACGGCCACCAGGGCCATATTATAGATGCTCCTTACCGAGCTGCCTAACTGCAATACGTGTACCGGCTTTTTCAACCCCAGCAGGATGGGACCGATGGCATCGGCGCCACCGACCTCTTTCAGCAAGTTGTAAGCCACGTTGCCTGCCGCCAGGTTGGGGAAGATGAGCGTATTTACTTCCTGGTCCACCAACTCGCTGAAAGGATAGTTTTCCTTCAGCAGCTCGTTGTTCAGGGCGACGCTGGCCTGCATTTCCCCGTCCACGACGAGGGAAGGATTGCGTTCCTTCACGATCCTCCTTGCTTCCGCCACCAATCTTGCTTCGGGCGAATCGCTGGTGCCGAAGTTGGAGTAGCTCAGCATGGCTATACGGGGGGTGAGGTTGAAATTCTGCACCGCCTTGGCCGTCAGCAAGGTGATATCCGCCAGCTCTTCCGCCGTGGGATTGAAATTGACGGTCGTGTCGGCCATGAACAATGGGCCTTTTTTCGTCAGCAGCAGGTACATCCCTGCAATCTTCTGCACTCCCTCTTCCGTGCCGATGGCCTGGAGCGCGGGCCGGATCGTGTCGGGGTAGTTCTTGGTAAGGCCGGAGATCATGGCGTCGGCCTCGCCCGTCTCCACCATCATGCATCCGAAATAGTTCCGGTCACGCATGACTTTCATGGACTCATATTTATTGAATCCCCTGCGACCGCGCTTCTGGAAGAATATTTCGCTGAAACGTTTGCGCATTTCCTCATACTGATCGCTGTGCGGGTTGATGATGGGCATTCCCTCCAGGTCGATCTGGTTGGCGGCGGCCATATGGCGGATCTTTTTCTCATCGCCCAGCAGCATGGGAAAGGCGACGCCTTCGTCGTTGAGGATCTGCGCCACTTTCAGGATCTTCAGGTTGTCCGCCTCCGCGAATACCAGGCGTTTCGGCTCGTTACGGGCCTTGCTGCCCAGCACCCGCACCAGCTGGTTGTCCAGCCCCAGGCGCCTGTTCAGCTCGATCGCATAAGCTTCCCAGTTTTCGATGGAGCTCTGTGCAACGCCGCTGTCTATGGCCGCGCGGGCCACAGCGGGCGCCACGGTGGACAGCAGCCGGGGGTCCAGCGGTTTGGGAATGATATAGGTGGGTCCGAATACGATGTTCTTCTCATTATACGCCATGTTCACGATGTCCGGGACAGCCGTTTTGGCCAGGTCGGCCAGCGCATGTACGGCAGCCAGCTTCATGGCCTCGTTGATCTGGGTGGCGCGGACGTCGAGGGCGCCCCGGAAGATGAAGGGGAAGCCCAGTACATTGTTCACCTGGTTGGGGTAATCACTGCGGCCCGTGGCCATGATAAGATCGTCCCTGACCTCTGTAGCTGTTTCATAGCTTATTTCCGGGTCGGGGTTGGCCAGGGCGAAAATGATCGGCCTTTTGGCCATGACCTTCACCATTTCAGCCGTCACCACATTGCCGATGCTAAGTCCTACGAGCACATCTGCATCTTTCAGGGCCTTTTCCAGGGTCCAATCGGCCGCCTTGACAGCAAATTTCTTCTTTTGCTCGTCCAGGTCCGTCCGGTTCTCATGGATCACTCCATCCTTGTCGAATAGAATAAAATTTTCATATTTGGCGCCCAGCGCTACATATAGTTTTGTGCAGGCCATGGCTGCGGCCCCCGCTCCGTTGACGACAAACTTCACTTTGTCGATCTTCTTTTTCTGCAGTTCCAGGGCATTCAGCAGGGCAGCGCTGCTGATGATGGCCGTCCCGTGCTGGTCGTCATGCATGACCGGGATCTTCAGGGAGTCACGCAATTGCTGCTCGATGAAAAAACATTCCGGAGCTTTTATATCTTCCAGGTTGATGCCCCCGAAAGTAGGCTCCAGGGCTTTGACGATCTGCACGAATTTCTCCGGGTCTTTTTCATTGATCTCGATGTCGAAGACATCGATGTCGGCAAAGATCTTGAACAATACACCTTTACCCTCCATGACGGGTTTTGACGCTTCGGGGCCGATGTCCCCCAGTCCCAGCACGGCCGTGCCGTTGCTGATCACGGCCACCAGGTTGCCTTTGGCAGTGTATTTATAAACATCATCGGGGTTCCTGAAGATCTCTTTACAGGGCTCTGCCACGCCAGGAGAATATGCCAGGGATAGGTCCCGTTGGGTCTTTGCCTCTTTGGTCGGCACGACCTCGATCTTGCCCGGTCGTCCTTTGGAATGGTATTCAAGCGCCTGCTCTTTGCGGAGCTGTTTTTTTTGCATATTGGAAATTTATCCGCGGGCCGGGTCATGCCGCCAGCCGAAAACCGGTGCAAAATACGAAAATGCCGCTAATCACGGTTTTAGCCCCTGAATGCCACCTGGCTCCCCAGCCAGGCCATCATTCCTACTCCGATGCCTATGGCAGACTCATCGATATTAAAAGTGGGCGTGTGCACGCCTGAAGTGATGCCTTTTTCAACGTTCATTACTCCCAGCCTGTAAAAGCAGCCAGGTATCCGGCGGGTGTAGTAACCAAAATCCTCAGCGCCTAGCCGCACTTCCGTCTCCAGGACATTCTCTTTCCCGATGAACTGGCCGGCTGTGGCCCTCGCTACTTTATCCAATGCCTCGTTGTTGTACACCATCGGGTAACCGACGTCAATATGGAGATCGATCTCCGCGCCCATGCTATGCACCAGCTCTGTCGCTTGTTTGCGGATCAGCTCGTGGGCCCGGAAGCGCCATTCCTCGTCCATCGCCCGGAAAGTGCCCATCAGCTTTACTTCGCTGGGGATCACATTGGTGGTATGACCTCCCTGCACGGAGGTAATGGACAATACAGACGGCGACAGGGGGTTCCTGTTCCTGCTGATCACCTGTTGCAGGGCCACCACGAGATGTGAGGCCACCAGGATCGTATCCACTGTCAGATGGGGCGCGGCGGCATGCCCGCCCTTTCCTTTGATGGTGATATAGATCTCATCGGCGCTGGCCATTACCATCCCGCCGCGGAAGCTCAGCTTGCCTGTTTCCAGGCCCGGATGGACGTGGAGGCCGAAGATAGCCTGAGGCACGGGGCCTTCCAGGACGCCTTCTTTGATCATCAGGCTGGCCCCTCCGGGATTCTTCTCTTCCCCAGGCTGGAAGATGAGCTTGATCGTTCCCTCCCATTCGTCTTTTAATGCCTGCAGGATGCGCGAGGCGCCCAGCAGGATGGTAGTATGCACGTCGTGGCCACAGGCATGCATCACCCCTTCATTACGGGATTTGTAAGGAATGTCATTTTCTTCCCGTATGGGCAATGCATCCATGTCCGCTCTTAAGGCGATGACGCGTTTGTCCGGATTTTTTCCTTTGATCAGCCCCACTACGCCTGTCTCCGCCATTACTTTGTACGGGATCTCCGCATCCTTCAGCCTGCTTTGAACATAGCGGGAGGTCTCAAACTCCTTATAGCTCAGCTCCGGGTTGGCGTGCAGATGATGACGGATGGCGATGAAGTCGGATGCCCACCGGCCGACCAGCTCCTGGATCTTATCTCTCATTAGGCCCCTCCTCTTTCAGTTTCTCCGGTGTGACCTCAATGGTGTCCCTTATGACATACAGGCCGGAAGGGAACAGCGGGGCCAATTGTTTCTCAAACTCTTCCGCCTCTGCCTGTGTCCGGAAATTACCCACCCTCAATTTGTAATTGGGGGGCTGGTAAATTACATAAGGCTTCAGATCGGGGAATTGCTGATAGATCTTTGTTTTTGCCGCAAAAACCTTGTTTCGGTCTGTAGAGTTTGCCACCTGGATCCGGTAGCCCGGCATGCTGCGCCGGCTGTCGCGGGTGGTCTCTTCATTGATCTCCATCTGCTTGCGGACCAGCTGATCGATGCGGGCGTCCTTGTAGACGACCACACCGGCCGTATCGGTCTGGGCCTGCACCATGACCGCGGTGCTTAAGAGAAATGACAGGATAATTACACTCTTATACATAACTTATTTTAATATTTCTCATCTTGTAGCTTGTCGCTCGTAGCTCGCAGCTCATCGCTTGTAGCTCGCAGCTGATTTACGATGGCCACGCTCGCACTGCAGCCCAGTCTGTCCGCCCCTGCCTCTATCAGCTGCCGTGCAAAATCGTAGGTCCTGATGCCGCCGGAGGCCTTTATCTTCACATGGGCGGGCAGGTGCTGCCGCATTAGCCGCACAGCTTCCGGCGTGGCGCTCCTTTCGGCATAGCCGGTGGATGTCTTTACAAAATCAACGCCTGCCTGACTATATAGTTCACAACAACGGATGATCTCTTCGTCTGTGAGGATGCCGCTCTCGATGATGACCTTTATGACCTTCCTCCGGGCATGGATGGTATCGGTGATCAGGCTGATCTCGTCAGCGAGGAAGGACCAGTCGCCGTCCTTTACGGCAATGAGGTTGATCACCACGTCCAGCTCATCGGCGCCGTCGGTCAGGGCCTGCTCTGTTTCTGCCAGCTTGGCTTTCGGTACCGCATAGCCAAAAGGGAAACCAATGACCGTGGCGACCTTTACCAGGGGGCTGCGCTCCACGCGGTCGTCGTCTTTCTCCGTAATGCTGCTTTCCATGGCGATGGCCAGCTCCCGCCTGGTGATGGTCAGCAGTGTAGGGGGTATGCACACCGCCGCAAACCCGTATTGCACAGCCTCCTCACATATTTTTTTAACATCCATATGTGTGGTGGTGGGCTTTAAAACAGTGTGATCGATATACGAAGAAATGTTAATCACCGAAAATTACCTTCTATTTTTGCCGCTGATATAATAATTGAACGCTAAAATTAGTCCATTTACCTAAATTCGGGACCATTTTCAGGGACTAAAACTAATAACAAACATGAGAAACTTACGACATCGTCCGCGAGGCAAAACCTCCTTTCTGCTTGCGGCGTTGCTTACTTACTCTATTCTTTCCTCAGCTCAAACTACCTTTCCTGTCAACGGCGTCGCCGATCCAAGGGAAGGATGCTATGCTTTTACCAATGCCACGCTGGTGAAGGATGGACAAACCACTATAGCCAATGCCACACTGCTCGTCAGGGATGGCGTCATCATTGGCGCCGGCACGGGTGTCACGCTGCCGAAAGATGCCGTTGTCATCGACTGCAGCGGCAAATATATCTATCCTTCGTTCATCGATATTTTCAGCGAGTACGGTATGCCTGCGGCTGAAAGGCAGGTACGGGCGTTTGATTTCAGGGCGCCGGCGCAGCTGACCTCCAATACCAGGGGGGCGATGAACTGGAACCAGGCCATTCATCCCGAGACAGACGGCTCCCGCCTCTTTGCCGTGGATGATGCAAAAGCCAAGCCAATGCGTGATCTTGGTTTCGGCACGGTGCAGGCATTGAACAGGGATGGCATTGCCCGGGGTACGGGCGTGGTGGTGACACTTGCTGATGAGAAGGAGAACCTGGTCATTGTCAAGCAAAGATCTACGGCGAATTACTCTCTCAACAAAGGCACTTCCACACAGAGCTATCCCAGCAGTCTCATGGGCAGCATCGCCCTGCTGCGGCAGACCTGGCTGGACGCGCAATGGTATAAGAGCCAGCCGGTCCATGAAGGTACGAACCTCAGCCTCCAGGCTTTCAATGAAGGGTTATCTCTTCCCCAGTTGTTCGAGGGTGGAGATAAGTGGACGGATATACAAGGCGACCGGGTCGGGGATGAGTTCGGCGTTCAGTTTATCATCAAAGGCGGCGGAAATGAATATCAGCGGATCAATGAAGTGGCGGCCACCAGGGCCAGCTATATCCTGCCGCTGAACTTTCCCGAGCCCATGGATGTGGAAGACCCCAATGACGCACGTTTTGTTTCTCTCACAGACCTGAAGCACTGGGAGCTGGCGCCGGGCAATCCTGCCGCCTTTGAAAAGGCCGGCATACCTTTTTGCCTTACCACTTCCGACCTGAAGGATCTGAAGCAATTCACCGCCAACCTGCGCAAGGCCTTCGAATATGGCCTGAGTGAAGGTAAAGCGCTGGATGCGCTGACGAAGACACCCGCTAATTTGTTGGGTATATATAATAAGGTAGGCAGCCTGGAGACAGGCAAGCTGGCCAATTTCCTCATCACCACCGGCCCTGTCTTTGCGGAAAAGACCTTGCTGGTGGAGAATTGGATCCAGGGGAAAAAGTATGAAGTAAAAGAAGAGGGCTGGAAGAATGTAAGAGGGCAGTACAACCTGACCATTACAACAGCTGCAGGGGCTGCGACCTCGTATGTGCTGGATGTGAAGTCGGCCAGCTCGGCTTCTGTGATCGCGAAGGATACGATGACGGGAAAGTTTGCCTATGATGGCCGGCTGGTTTCCCTGAGCTTTGGCCCTGGCGGAGCCGGGGCGCCCGGTGGTGGCCGCGGGGGAAGACAGGGGGGTGATTCGGCTGCCGGACAGGCAGGTCCCGGAAGGGGACGCGGACCGGGTGCGGGCCGCCCTGCCGGCGCATTGACCCATCTCAGCGGCGCTGTCTATGGCGACGGATGGAGCGGGAATGGTACGGACTCGACGGGCAATTGGGTGACATGGACGGCGGTGTTTGCAAAGGCCACGGCGCCGGAAGCCGACACAACCCGAAAAAAACCGCTTCGCATAGGTAAGGTAACATTCCCCTTCGACGGCTATGGATGGGATTCGCTGCCCAGGCAACAGGACCTGCTGATCAAAAATGCCACGGTATGGACCAACGAAAAAGAAGGCAGGCTGGAAAATACGGATGTGCTGGTGAAGGGGGGCAAGATCGCCCAGATCGGTAAGAACCTCTCCGCTGCCGGCGCCACTGTCATCGACGGTACCGGAAAGCACCTGACACCCGGCGTTATCGACGAGCATTCTCATATCGCCGCCTTTTCCATCAATGAAGGCGCGCAGTCCGTCACTTCCGAGGTACGGATCGCCGACAACCTAAACCCCGAAGACATCAATATCTACCGGCAGCTGAGCGGCGGCGTTACCTCTTCTCATATCCTCCATGGCTCTGCCAATACCATCGGCGGACAGACACAGCTGATCAAGCTGCGTTGGGGGCAGGATGATGAAGGGCTCAAGTTCAGGAACTGGGATCCTTTTATCAAGTTCGCCCTCGGCGAGAATGTTAAGCGGACCACCTCGCAGAATAACAACCGGTTCCCCGATACCCGTATGGGTGTGGAAGAAGTGCTGATGGATGCTTTCACCAGGGCGCGTGATTACCAGCAGGCAAGGAAGGCGGCTCCGATGGTCACCCGCCGTGACCTGGAGCTGGACGCATTGGTAGAGATCCTTGAGAAAAAACGTTTTATCACCTGTCATTCCTATGTGCAGAGCGAGATCACAGCGCTCCTGCGTGTGGCGGAGAAATTCGGCTTCCGGGTGAATACATTCACGCATATCCTGGAAGGCTATAAAGTAGCCGACAAGATGAAGGAGCATGGCGCCAGCGCCTCCACCTTCTCTGATTGGTGGGCGTATAAGGTGGAAGTAACGGATGCCATTGCTTACAATGCGGCGATCATGACGAAGGTAGGGCTCAACGTATGTATCAACTCCGATGATGCGGAGCAGGCGCGCCGGCTGAACCAGGAGGCCGCCAAGAGCGTCAAGTACGGCGGGCTGACTGAAGATGAGGCATTTAAGATGGTGACGCTCAATCCTGCCAGGGCCCTGCACGTTGCCGACAGGGTGGGTAGCCTTAAGGCCGGCAAGGACGCGGACCTGGTCCTATGGACGGACAACCCGCTCAGCATCTACGCCAGGCCCGAAAAGACCATCGTGGACGGCATTGTCTATTTTGATCTCGACCATGATGCCGCGCTGCGCAAGGCCATAGCAGCCGAGCGTAACCGCCTGGTGCAGAAAATGCTGGCGGAGAAAAGAACGGGCGCGCCTATGCGGCCGGCCGAACCCAGCTTCCATGTGGAGCTGACCTGTGGCGACCACGAGCATCATGACGGTCTGCTGACCATCGATGGAGACGACGAAAATACTCAACACTAAAATCATTATACAAATGCATTATTCTTTCACCAAATGCGTCGTCCCTGCTATTGCCGCGCTGACCCTGCTGGCTACGCTGACCGCCCGGGCGCAGGACGACATCTATCCTGCCAGGGACTACAAAGGAAAATTATATATCACCGGCGGCACCATCCATATCGGTAATGGCCAGGTGATCGAAGGCGGCACCATCGCCGTGGAAAATGGGAAGATCGTACAGGTAGGGCAGAATATCGCTGTCCCCGCGGGTTCCGGCTCCGATGTAAAGGTCGTCGATGCAAAAGGCAAGCAGATCTACCCCGGCATCATCCTGCCTGTCACCGACCTTGGCCTGAAAGAGATAGCCAACGGCGTACGCGGATCGAATGACTACGAAGAGCTGGGCGATCTGAACCCAAGCGTGCGGTCCATTGTAGCCTACAACACGGATTCGAAGATCATCAATACTTTAAAGAGCAATGGGGTCCTGCTGGCCAGCGTCACGCCGCAGGGCGGCACCATCAGCGGAAGCTCTACCGTCGTCCAGCTGGATGCCTGGAACTGGGAAGATGCCGCATATAAGATGGATGGCGCCATCCACCTGCATATGCCTTCTTTCATTGTCCGTCCCCGGCGCTTTGGCAGGAGGCCAGGGGCCGAGGCGCCTTCTGATCCAACCAAGGAAGCGCTGGCGAAGGTAGAAGAGATCAGGACCTTCTTTCGCGAAGCAAAAAGTTATTTGCAAACGTCTCCCCACAAGGAAACAAATCTGAAGTTCGAGGCGGTGAAAGGGCTTTTTTCCAAACAGCAAAAGCTCTTTGTTCACGGCGACCAGGTGAAGCAGATGCTGGTAGCTGTGGAATTCACCAAAGAGTTCGGGTTCGATGTGGTCATTGTGGGCGGCAGCGAGAGCTGGCTGATCGCGCCGTTGTTAAAGGCAAATAATATCGCCGTCATCCTGGGTCAGCAGCATGCGCTTCCCACCACGGAAGACGATGATTTCGACCAGCCCTACAAGACCCCTGCGCTATTGCAAAAGGCCGGTGTTCTTTTCGCGCTGAATGACGACCATGATGAGGCGCGCTACCGCAACCTGACATTCAATGCAGGTACGGCCGCGGCTTATGGTTTAACGAAGGAGCAGGCGCTGCAGGCGATCACGTTGAATACGGCTAAGATCCTGGGCATCGATGACCGCGCCGGCTCGCTGGAGGCAGGAAAGGATGCGAACATCGTCATCAGCGGGGGAGACCTGCTGGACATGCGCACCAGCATTGTGGAACATGCCTTTATACTGGGCCGGGAAGTGAGCCTGGATAACAAGCAGACACAGCTTTATCATCGTTATATGCATAAATACGGCCTGCAGCCGACACCGACGCCGTAACAGCGCAGGCCATCACTGTCAATATTTTCAGATCAGCCCCCGTTGCATTTTCAGGCGACGGGGGCTTTTTGTGTCAGGTGTTCTATCCGGTCCGCAGACTGTCCAGGGGGTTTGCCACGGCAGCCTTGATGGCCTGGATGCCGAGTACCCTGCCCAGCACCCGGGTGCTATTGAAATATTTCATGGCCAGGCTCGCGGAGAGGACCAGGGAATTAGGTGTCGCAAGCGCCGTATGGGGATCGCCTTCCAGCAGGGGAAGGGTAAAGACATCGAACAGGGAGGGGTCGGCCAGCACGGCATTGGTTTCTGTCCAGGTATCCGTCCCTTTGCGGACCAGCACGCCTCCCTGGATAGGACGGACCCGGACGGCTGTCTCGATGCCAGGATGATCCTTTACGAGTGCGGGGCCCATCGGACCAGGTGTAAAGACGCTGTTGATCGCGTTGCCATTGATCTGAATGTCCGAGACGATCCGGAAAATCCGGCCGGAATTTTCGTTGTACCTGTCATAGCCCAGCTCATCGATGACAAACAGGGAGATGAGCAGACAGACGGCCAGGCCCAGGGCCAGACCGAAGATATTGATGGCGGAGAAAAGACGGTTCTTTTTTATGGATCGCCATGCTCCTCTGAGGTAGTTTGTCAGCATGACCGGGAGATGCTTTTTGTACAGCTTTCCATAAAAAAAGGCCAGCCCGCAAGCGGACCAGCCTTCGATGTTGACTGTGAAAAACGAAAAACTATTTATTCGGGCTCGGCGCCTGCCGGATCCGTCCATCCCGGCCAAGGATGGTTTTTCTCACGATCATGTTGGTTTTTTAATGCGGCGGTGAAATTAGTAAACGGGACGGTTCGGCCGGGAGAAATTGGACGAACGGAGGACCGAATGGAATCTACCCATAGATAGGATTTAATCAATAGTAGCATGAAGTGAATGGTATCTAAACATCCACTCCGATGATTGAATGAAGGCGAAGGCTATTAGCTATTCCCTAGTATTTTACCAATTTCAATGTTTGACGATGATTGGTTGTCTGAAGCGTCAGCAGGTAAGTGCCTGGCCGCAGGTAGTCGATGTCCCTTGTGCCAATTGGGTTATTGCCTTTTGTGACGTTCATCTGTTGCTGATACAATTGTTTGCCACTGAGATCTGTAATCGTCAGTATGGCGACACCGGCTGTGGGGGCGATGATGTCCAGGGTCCCCGAACTGTGGAATGGATTGGGGGACATGCGGACGGTATAGGCGTCAGTTGTTTGGTGTTGCAATACCACGGTCTTGCTATAAGTGGATTGCCCGTCCAGGTCTACCATCTTCAGCCTGTATGATAAGGTATCGTTTGAAACATCGTTATCTGTGTATTGATAGTTTCTTGGCTGGTGGCTGTTGCCGGCTGCTGGTATTTTTGCCAGTGCAGTAAAGTCGCTGCCGGGCGTGTGGCGTTGTATCTCGAAATGAGCTGTGTTCTGCTCGGTGGCGGTGGTCCATTTAAGAAGATTGCCTGTTTCGTTGGTCTCTCCTTTGAAGTCCGTCAGGGTCAGGGGGAGTGGTACAAGCGATCTGGTGGAAACGTAGAAACCGCTGAAGCCAATAATGTCGAAAGTGACCTCCCAGCGGTTGTCAGTGGCGTTCCAGAGGATCTTGCTGTCGTCTGGGTCGATCTCTCCGGTGGTACCGGTGTAGGTACCGGGTGTGGTGCCGTCGCCATGGAACTGGGTGATGCGGAGGTTGGCGATGCCGGCGGCGTCGGACGGGTTTGCGGGCAGGGCGGGGTTGGAGCCGCGAGCCAGGTTGTAGGCGTCGAAATCTTCCTGGGTGTAGTAGAGGGTGAGGGTGGCGGTGGAGGTGGCAGGGTCGCCCGCGGGGAGGTTGACAGTGTAATGGCGCTGTACGTAGGGCACACCACCATATGATTGGACGGTCGGATCCAGTGTGACACATCCATTCAAATAGACGTTAACAGGGTTAGCGCCGGATGGTGCGTAATGGAAGATCGGGGCGCATTTGCTCCCAGCCATGTCAGGACCAAAGGAAGAAGTGCAGACCTGCTGACCGGCAATACCTGCAATATTTCTCTGTTCCGGTGAAATTGTAAGGGCAAAAGTAGCAGGTCCGTAAACTCCGCATGTATTGCTATCTATGGCTGTCATTATTCCTTCGGTGGTGTAATCGTTAATATCAACGGTAATCCCACTATCCTGCCCGCTATTGTTGTTGGTATGGCCGGTATGTATGGTAAGTCCTGTGCCTGAATAGGACCAGGTAATGCTATCAATATTCAGATTCAGGAAGGCACCAAAATGAGAAGTGCTTTCCTTACACGCATTGATCTCACCGTAGATAGCGAAATCCGGATGTGGTTGCGCGATCTTCACAATAGCCGTGGGGGAAGGGATTGAAGAACCATCTGCGTTAGCAGCAATACATCTGATCCTCAGTCCGCCCCCCACCTTCCAAGGAATCACGGAACTGCTATGAATGGTCAGCTCGTTTGTATTTGATCCGGAATAGGCTGGATCAGTTGTCTGAATAGCGGTCCATGTGTTATAGACCGGGTTGGGGTTGTATTGCCAGATATATCCGGTGGGATTATTGGATGCCATTACGGAGAGCGTGACGTCTGTTCCGACGCAAACGCTTGTATCTTTTGGATTGGTGGTGATAACGGGGGCTTGTGCGAGGACGGCCTGGTCGATTAGGCAGGCGATTAGGCAAATGCGTAAAAATTTCTTCATACGTAGAGCTAGGGGGTTAAAAAATTCGGCGGTAAGTATCAACGGGGAAATTCCGGGGGATATTGACGATATTGGCACCCGGCAGCAGAGAGTTTGACGGAGACCGGGACAAATGTATAAAAAAACAGCTGCCGATTGGCAGCTGTTCATATTATTTATTTCGATACTTATATCATGTTATGACACCGCATCCTTCCCATGACAATTTTTATATTTCTTTCCGCTTCCACAAGGGCAGGGATCATTACGCCCGATCTTCGGGCCCACCTTCACGGGTTCCTGTTTGACAGGCCCTGAAGACGAGGGATCGTAATAATCAGGACCGCCTTCCTGGGGAGCCATACCCGCTGGCAGCGGTCCTCCATTATTAGAGTTGGGGCTGCCGGCCAGCTCGTCCTTGCGGATCTTCAGCTTGCTCATATCTGTCTTCTGCTCACGCCCTTCGCGGATACCGTTGTCCGGAGAAGGACGGTTGGAATGATAGATCCCGCTATGACAGAGGAAGCTGACGATATCTTTATTCACTTCGCTGTCCATACGACGGAAAAGCTCGAACGCTTCCATCTTATAGATGACCAGCGGATCCTTTTGTTCGAGGTAGGCGGTCTGTACGCTTTGTTTCAGGTCGTCCATTCCACGAAGATGTTCCTTCCAGGCCTCGTCGATGATGGAGAGGGTGATCTGCCTTTCCACGGCATTCATCAGCTCACGCCCTTCGCTGGCCAGGGTCTTCTCCAGGCTAACGTGTACATTGGTACGCTTTTTCCCATCGGTGAAAGGCACGACGACATTCTGTATATGGCTGCCTTGAGTAGCGCGAATATTGTTGAATACGGGTATTGCCTGTTTGCGGAGCTCTTCCAGCTTGTGCTCATAGTTCCGGGTAGCTTCCTGGTAGAGCCTTTCAGACAGCTGGGCTGCATCGCCTTTCAGGAACTCATCTTCGGTGATCTGGCTGTCGATGCCGAAATTGACGATGGTCGATAATTTGAAGCCTTCATAATCGTCCTGTTCCCGGAAGGAATTGATCAGGCCTTCCGAAACGATGTAAAAGGCGTTGTCCAGGTCCAGCGCGAGCCTGTCGCCGAACAGGGCGTGGTTGCGTTTCTTATATACCACGTTACGCTGCTTGTTCATGACATCGTCATATTCCAGCAGGCGTTTACGGATACCGAAGTTGTTCTCTTCCACTTTTTTCTGGGCCCTTTCGATGCTTTTGGTCACCATGCTGTGCTGGATGACCTCTCCTTCCTTGTAGCCCATGCGGTCCATCAGCGAGGCGATACGATCGCTGCCGAACATACGCATCAGGTCATCTTCCAGCGATACATAGAACTGGGAGGTGCCGGGATCACCCTGACGGGCGGAACGACCGCGCAGCTGGCGGTCAACGCGCCGGCTCTCATGGCGCTCCGTACCGATGATGGCGAGGCCACCCGCTTCTTTTACGCCGGGTCCCAGCTTGATGTCCGTACCACGGCCGGCCATATTCGTAGCGATGGTCACCGCACCGGCCAGGCCGGCTTCGGCGACTACCTGTGCTTCCCGGCTATGCTGTTTGGCATTGAGTACATTGTGGGGGATCTTCTTCACCTGCAGCATCTTGCTGAGCAATTCACTCACTTCGACGGAGGTGGTACCTACCAGGGAAGGGCGGCCTTCCGCGCGCAGCTTCTCGATCTCGTCGATGACGGCCCTGTATTTTTCGCGTTTGGTTTTGAATACCAGGTCCTGGTGGTCTTTGCGGATGGCGGGTACATTCGTAGGAATGGTCACCACATCCAGCTTATAGATGTCCCATAGTTCGGAGGCTTCCGTTTCGGCTGTACCGGTCATACCGGCCAGCTTATGGTACATACGGAAATAGTTCTGTAAGGTGACGGTGGCATAGGTTTGCGTGGCAGCTTCGATCTTCACGTTCTCCTTCGCTTCAATGGCCTGGTGAAGGCCGTCGCTGTAACGTCTGCCATCCAGGATACGGCCTGTCTGCTCATCTACGATCTTCACCTGCCCTTCCATTACGACATATTCAACGTCCTTGTCAAATAAAGTATAGGCTTTCAGCAGCTGCTGTACCGTATGGATACGATCCGCCTTTATGGCATAGTCGTTCAGCAAGGCTTCCTTACGCTGCAGCTTCTCTTCAGTGTTCAGGTCGCTTTTCTCAATCTCGGCCAGCTTGACGCCAATATCCGGCAGCACGAAGAACTCCGGGTCTTCCCCTTCCCGTGTGATCATCTGGATCCCCTTGTCGGTGAGGTCGACGGAATTGTTCTTTTCGTCGATGTGGAAGTAGAGCTCGGCATCCACTTTTGGCATTTCCTTCGACTGATCCGCCAGGTAATAGTTCTCCGATTTTTGTAACCGTACTCTTATGCCCGGCTCGCTCAGGAATTTAATAAGGGGGCCGGACTTGGGCAGACCGCGGTGAGCGCGCATGAGGGCGAGGCCGCCGTCCTTGGGATCGTCATTTCCTTCGGCGAGCTTCTTCTTTGCTTCGATGAGGAACTGGTTCGTCACCCGCTTCTGCACGTCGAAAAGCTTCTCTACCCGGCTTTTTAAAATGTGGTATTGCTGGTCATCACCCCTGGGTACGGGGCCTGAGATGATCAGCGGCGTACGCGCATCGTCTATCAGTACGCTGTCCACTTCATCCACCATGGCAAAATGGTGCTTGCGCTGCACCATCTCTTCCGGAGAGTGGACCATATTATCACGGAGATAGTCGAAACCGAATTCATTGTTGGTGCCGTATGTGATGTCGGCGAGATAAGCTTTGCGGCGGGACTCGCTGTTGGGCTCATGTTTGTCGATACAGTCCACTGTGAGACCCAGCCATTCGAAGATGGGGCCATTCCATTCGGAGTCACGACGGGCGAGGTAATCATTCACCGTGACGATGTGGACGCCTTCGCCGGAGAGCGCGTTGAGGTAAGCGGGCAGGGTTGATACGAGGGTCTTACCTTCACCCGTGGCCATTTCGGCGATCTTGCCCTGGTGCAGCACCGTACCGCCGATGAGCTGTACGTCGTAGTGCACCATGTTCCAGGTGGTGGGGCTGCCGGCGGCTAACCAGGAATTCTTAAAAATGACCTTGTCCCCTTCGATACGGACATGCTCCCGCCGGATGCTGAGGTCGCGGTCCAGGTCGTTGGCGGTGGCTTCGATCTCCGGGTTGGTGGCAAAACGGCGGGCCGTTTCCTTCACCACTGCGAATGCTTCCGGCAGCAGGGTCTCCAGCGCTTCTTCTATCTGTTCGTCGCGGTCTTTCCTCAGCTGGTCCACCTCCTGGTATATTACATCTTTTCCATTGATGTCATTGAAAGGAAGCTCTTCAGCCTTTTTGTTGAGCTCCGCGATCTCTCCGTCAATTTTGCTAAGGTGTTCCCGGATGCGGTCTTTGAACTCCACCGTTTTGGCTCGCAGCTGATCGTGGGAGAGGGATTGGTAAGCCGCAAAATGACGGTTGATCTCGCCTACCAGCGGCTGGATCGTCCGGATGTCCTTTTCCGACTTGTTCCCTCCGAATATTTTTGATAGTATACCTAACATAAATGCTTCGTATTGAATGTTTTTTTAATTCCTTTTAATGGCTAAAGAGATGTCCATGGCAAATTTGGTGCTATCCTCGTCAGCAGGTCAAAATGACAGGGGCATCCGCGAACTTTAAAGGTACGGAAACAGGGGGGCAAAAGTACGAAAAAGCTGCCGGTTATCTGAGAAATACCGGAGGGTTACGCCCCGGGATAATTGATTATTAAATAAAAAATTTGCTAATGGTAAAAAAGTTAGTAATTTTATTCCTAAATATCTTAGTCTATGTCAGTAGCAGGTCAAAATCTGAAATACCTCCGTAAGTTACGGGGCTGGACACAAGAAGAGTTCGCTGCCAAACTGGGCATCAAAAGATCGCTCCTGGGCGCCTATGAGGAAGAGAGGGCAGAGCCCCGCATCGAAGTGCTGGAAGTGGTAGGGGATATGTTCAAGCTCACCCTGGACGAACTGCTCCGGAAAGAGCTCAGCGACGCCAAGGGCAATTACCTTTCCAGAAGAAGGGCCCAGAAAATGGCTGCCGCCACCAATGAGATCCAGCTGGTGCCGGTGAAGGCCGCTGCCGGTTACCTGGCCGGGTATGCCGATCCCGAATTCCTGGACGAACTGAATACTTTCACGTTGCCCATGCTGGCGCCCGGTAACTACCGCGCTTTCGAGATCGTGGGCGACTCGATGCTGCCTACCACGAGCGGCTCCGTCATTGTGGGGGAAAAAGTGGACGACATGGAAGAGGTGAAGACAAACCAGACCTATATCGTCGTTTCCCGTAATGAAGGCATCGTGTACAAAAGAGTGATGAAGAACAATAAGTCAAAGACCAAGCTCACCCTGGTCAGTGACAACACCGCCTATCAACCTTATAATGTCAATACCGATGACGTGCTGGAAGTATGGAAGGCGCAGATGATCATCGCCAAAGCCAACACCCAGCAAAGATGGGATGTGAATCAACTGGCTAACCTGGTCAGCAATCTGCAGGACCAGGTCACCACGCTGAAAAAGAAAATGAACTGAGGAACTGCTACCGGCTTTGCCTGGCTTTTATCCCGTACAGGATCTGCTGCTGCTTGTCGATCTCGGCCTGCTGCTGACGCTGGTCTATCTTGTTTTGATCAAGGTCGCTTTTCGCTCTTCTCAGCTTCTTATCCAGGGCGCCTTCATCGTCCAGTAGCCGCCTTATCCTCCGCTGATTTTTGCTCTTGGCATCATCGTCGGCATTGATATTTGCCTGGAGGTCCGCTGCTTGTTTGACCTGTTGCTTCTTGTTGTCATCGAGGTCTGCCTCCAGCTTGCGGATCTTTTTTTCCAGGTCTGCCTGATCATTTATCAACCCGTCCTGTTTCTTTTGCGCTTTTTTCAACACACTTTCCTGGTCATTAGCCTGCACGCTTATGCTATATATTTGAACAGCAGGGGCAAGGCTATCCAATAATGACCGGGCTAATGCTATCAGCGTGCTGTCACCAGGCATGCGGGTGAGGATATCCTGGTTCTTTTTGACAGGCAGTAAAGTAAGCACCGTAATGTCCCTTTCCTGGCGACTTTTGGAGCCTGTCATAAAATACAGGTCCGACAAGGAACTATCACTGTCATTCAACTGCACTGAACGAAAGACCGTGAACCCTCTCATCCCTGAACTCCTGATCCCCTTCTTAGCCATGTATTCCTTCAGCGCGTCTTCCACATGCTCTTTGGAATGAGGCAGCTGGACCATGGCGACAGCCTGCCGGGTTTTCTGGTAATCGATCGTGCCTTCATAAGACTGGGCCAAAACTACCACAGCACTAAAAACGCCCATGAAAAGTAAAATTATCCTGTTCATACAAATAGTATTTTAAAATGGGTTTAAAAAGGGGGTACGATCAACAAGGGAAAGAATAGGGTACGGAATTGGGTACAGGGCAGGGATCTTTCGACGTGTGGGCCGGATTATAACTATTAATACCCCAGTTTCATTTCGACCCTCCTGTTGCGTGCGCGACCGGCAGCAGTCTTATTATCTGCAACAGGATCTGCCTGCCCAAAGCCGGTAGCAGTGATCCTGTCCGCTGCAATTCCTTTGGACAGTAAATATTTTCTCACAGCGCCGGCCCGCTCCTCGCTTAGCAGCTGGTTCTTTTCAGGTTTGCCGGTGTTGTCAGTATAGCCGTTGACAGAAAGCCGGAGGCCCCGGTCCGCCATCATCAGCTGCACCACATCATCCAGTCCCTTATTGGACTTTTTGAGCAGGACATGGCTGGCTGTGGCAAAATAGATATGGCTGGCGGCATATTCCGCCCGTTTTTTCACCTCTTCTTTCACCACGGGACATCCGTTGTTCACACGGTCACCTGCCAGATCGGGACATTTGTCCTCTTCATCATTGACACCGTCACTGTCCCTGTCAGGGATGGGGCATCCCTGGTACTTCGCGACCCCGGCAACATCCGGACATTTATCGGCTTCGTCATTGATGCCATCGCCGTCCGTATCGGGGATGGGACAGCCCTGGTATTTTGCCGTGCCGGCAACGCCGGGACATTTGTCATCCTTATCGGGTATGCCATCGCCATCTGCGTCCGGACAACCGTTGAGCTGTGCAAGCCCCGCCAGGTCGGGACAGGCATCCAGGCTGTCTGCGACGCCATCTTTATCCCGGTCCTTTACTTCCACCACCGGAGGCGGAGGCAGGGCTTCCGGCTTTTTCACACGGGGTGCGCTGATGGTCTGGGTAAATCCCAGCGAATAGAACATATTATTGTCGAGAAGAGAAGATTTGAAGGTGGCCCGGTAATTGGCCTGCAGGAAGATATATCCCTCCCCCATCATATTGATCTGGAGGCCGCCTCCCAGCGGCGCATAGGCAGCCCATCCCCCACTGTAATTCCCTACACCGATGCCGGCAGAAAGGAAGGGCGATAATAGATGGTCATCGTTGATGGGACGGATATGTAAAGAACCTTCGAATTCATTGATGTATCCAGAATTGTTTTCTTTTTTTGTATAGTCGGAAAATAATCCATTGTACCGGACGGAGAAGTCGAGCTTTCGGGTGATCCCTTTCCAATACATAACGGAGAAGCCCGGATCCACTTTTGACGACCGTGGAACAGACGTAGAAAAATCAACAACATTGGCACTGAATCCTATGATCGATGGCTTTTGTCCATAACAAAGCATGGACATAGATAACAAGAGGACAAAAAATATCCCTTTCATAAGCGGAGCTTATTTTTAATTTGTTTGAAAAAATAAATGGTACAGGCAGCGACAGTATAGTGCAGCTACAAGGAGTGTTCACGGGGTGGGTGGGAGAAATAACATGTATTCCGTACGTACACAAAGACTGGAAAAAAGCATCGAACGTTTCGCAGGAGCAGGAATTTTTTTTGCTTTTTTGTGTGCCTGGTTTTAAGATACTGATGTTCACATATTTGCAGGGTAAAAAAATGAGATGATCTCCCCGGCGTGTCCTGCCCGCTCATCCTTCTAAGTGGAGATATCTGTTAAAAATGTAGATATTTGCGAAATGGACCCCAAACGCAACGCTTCCCCCTTTTTTCAAGTCTTAGCAGAGAAGGCCGCGAAAGGTGACAGTCCTTCTTTCCGGGAGATCTATGATGCCATCGCCGGCAAAATGTATAGCCTGTGCTTGCGTTATGCGGGAAATGCAGAAGATGCCAATGATTGGTTCCAGGAGGGATTTGTAAAGCTGTATAGAAACCTTGGCGTTTTTCGGGGGGAAGGCTCATTTGAAGGCTGGGCCAGAAAGATATTTGTAAGCATTTGTATCGATGGAATTAAAAGCAGGAATCTCCTGTTTCCAGTCCTCCGGGAAGGGGCCGACGCTGCTTCATCCGATCTGACAGGCTACGACCATCTCACCAACGAAGACCTGATGAGACTGATCCGCCGTTTGCCGGATGGATATCGTACGGTGGTGAACCTCTACCTGGTGGAAGGGTACAGTCATAAAGAGATAGGCAGCATGCTGAATATTTCGGAAGAAGGCAGCAGATCACAATTGTATAGGGCACGTGTTTTGTTACAAAAAATGCTCATAGAGAATCAATGACCGACCGTCCCGACATATGGAACCATTTAAAAGATCATGAAGAGCTTCCTCCACAGGAAGTGTTCGATCGTTTGCAGCATGCACTGGAGAATGAGGATGTTCATTTTGAAAGGTTGCAGCAGCATGAGGTGCCGCCACCGTCCTTTTTACGTCAGAGGATTGAAGACGGTGCGGGAATAAGACGTTCGGGCTCCGGTGTAATGCGATGGTACCTGTCCGCCGCGGCCTGCCTGTTGCTGATCGTTGCCGGATGGATCGTTTACAGGAGTAACAGGGATTCGTTGCGCACAGCAGCCGGAGAAAAGACAATGCGGTCGCCTGCCTCCACAGCCGGCGTTCCTTTGCACGCAGATACGCTCTCCGGGAAAACGGATACTTCCACCGGGACAACCACAATGACGGCCGGTGTAGTGACGCCTTCCGGATCAGGGAAGAATGGACGCCTTACTTACAGCATCGGGGGGAGATCTGTTCCAGTCACCGACAATGATCTCTTTGCTACTTTTATCAGCTACACCTATCCCGATATCCCGGGTTATCTTACCCGTGATGCGGATAAACCGCTGTCCATCTATGTCGATCAGTATACGAGTATCACCGTGTCGAAGAACATGCTGGAGATGATGAAGCAAATGTACCAGGTATTGCCTAACGGCAAGCCGGCCAGGAAGGCAAGGAAAGCGAAGCGTAGATTGGAGAGCTGGAAGGAGAAGGATCAGAAACGGTTTGACAGAGGTGCAGGAGCCAATCCATTGGACCCGGTGGATCTGGGAGATTTTATTTTCAAATAACAGCGGACCTGAAATTTATAGCATGCACAGGATCTTTTATATATTCACCCTATTTGTTTTACACGTCTTCCCCCGGGATCCGGTCCCGGCCGGCACGGCTGCCTCAGACCTGACCGTCTCCTATTCCATCGGGGTCACATCGAAGAAAGGCGGCGATATGGGCTTGGGGGAAACATATAATGGAGGCGTCGAGACCTTATTTGCAGGGAACAAGGATGCAAGACTAAGGCTTGTCTCACTGATGCGGGTGCAAAGTATATTTTTATCCGCTGGCGATGACCAGGTCAGGAAATTTGCCATTGTAAAGGAATCCGGTAAGGATAAATATGTAACTCACCTTACGGAAAAAGAGTGGAAGCAATACAATAAAAAATACGATGGTGTCGCCTGTAAGCTCACTGAAGATACAGCGCATATCCTGCGGCACGTGTGCAAGAAAGCAATTATTACCTTGAAGGATGGGAAAGTAATAACCGCATGGTATACGGAAGCCATCCAGTCTCCGGTGTTCTCCAGCCTGGAGCCGGCTTTTTCCGGGGTTCCGGGGCTGGTGTTGAAATATGAATATGCTTACCGGAAGAAGACGATCAGCTATACCGCCACTGCTATCAGCCGCAACCCTATCTCTCCGGATGTATTTACCGTCCCGGCAGCCGGCGCGGCTACTCGCTCCGCAGACCCTTCAAAGGATTAGCGATTGCCGTACGGACAGCCTGGTAACCAATAGTACCTAATGTGATCACAATGGCCAGCAGCCCCGCTGTGCCGAACATCCACCAGCTAAGCTTTATCTGGTAAGCGAAATTCTGCAGCCATTTATGCAGGACCCACCAGGCGATGGGCGTAGCAAGGACAAAGGAGATGATCACCAGCCGGAAGAATTCCTTTGATTGCAATTGAACGATGCTGGGTATGCCTGCTCCCAGCACTTTCCGGATGCTGATCTCCTTTCTTCTTTGATCTGCGTTGAAAGCCGCCAGTCCGAACAGGCCCAGACAGGAGATGAAAATAGCCACCAGCGTAAAGGAGTTGATGATGCGGGATAGATTGATCTCCGTCTCGTATTGTCTTTGCACCATCTCATCATAGAACTCATAGTCGAAGGGATAGCCGGGGACGTCCTTATGCCATAAGGCTTCCAGCCGGCCTAGCAGCACCTTATAACTCCTGCTGTCCGTGCTTGCAATGACATGGGTAAGATCGTCCGCATGGGGCCGGTACATCAGCATGAAAGGCTTTATTTCATCGTGCAGGGATTGAAAATGGAAATCCTTCACCACACCGGCGACTTTCAGCACCTGGCTTGAATCGCCCGTAAACAGGCGGACCCCCACAGCGTTTGCCGGTGTCATGCCCAGCCGCCGGACTAGTGTCTCGTTGATGATGACCTTATCGGAATCGTATAAATGGAAGTTTCTCCCGCTGACCAGCGAGATCTGCATCGCGTCGATGAAATGTTCGTCGGTGTTGATATTACTCTGATTGACGGAAGTAGACAGATCCCCGCCGGCCAGCCAGACGCCCCAGTTGTGATAGGTGGATTGTCCCGGATAGTTATCCGTTTTGCTGACGGCATGCACTTCCGGCAAACTTTTTATATCATTCATAAAAGCATCGATCCGCTGCTGGGCCTCCTGTGTGGGGAAATGAAAGATCAGCTGCTGGTCCTTTCCAAAACCCAGGTCCTTCCCCTTGATGTAATTCAACTGGCTATAAATGACAATGATCCCCGTGATCAGGGTGATGGATACGACAAACTGGAATACTACCAGTCCCCGCCGGATGGCTGCTGCGGAAATATGGTTCGTGAAATTGCCTTTGATCACCTTTACGGCATTGAAGGCCGACAGATAAAAAGCCGGATAGCTGCCTGCTACGAGACCGGTGATCAAAACGATGCCGGCCAGTGTAAGCCATATCCGGATGTCCTTTAGAAATGCCAGTGAAATATCGGTCTGGGTGATCTGGTTCAGGTAGGGCAGGAACAACGAAAGCAAGGGAAGGGCGATCAATACGCCTGCCAGCGACAAGGTAAAAGATTCGCTTAAAAATTGAAGTACCAGGCTCCTTCTTCCGGCGCCGATGACCTTTCTTACGCCGACCTCTTTAGCTCTTCGGGATGCCCGCGCCGTGGAAAGGTTCATGAAATTGATGCAGGCGATGAGCTGGATCAGCCCTGCTATCAGCAATAAAAGGTTCAGAAACGTGCTGTTGACCGTCTTGCTGGCATCCACCTGGTAGTCCGATTCGGTATGTATGTCCCCGATGGGCTGCAGATGTATCTGCTTTTGCATGCCTCTTCTTTTCAGATCGTCCGCGGCATAGTGCAGCAAAAAAGCGGGTAATTTTTTTTCCAGGGCCTCGGCGCTGCCGCCGGGCTGGAGCTTGATGTAGGAATAAGTGAAGTTATTGCCCGTCCAGGTATTGTTCTGGCGGAATTCTTCATAGGCCCCATTTAAGCACATGAAGATTCCCCCCTGGATATGCGATTTACCCAGGCTTTCGTCCACCACGGCTGTCACGGTGAAGGTTTTCTTTCCCCAGTCGTCATTCATTTCCAGGGTCTTCCCCACCGGGTTTTCTTTGCCGAATAATTTTTCGGCCACCGGTTGCAGCAGGACGATGGAATAGGGATGGGTGAATGCCGTGGCCGGATTGCCATTGACGAAATGATAAGTGAACACATCGAAAAAAGTGGAGTCCACCATATAAGCGCGCCGCTCGTAGAAGCGCTTGTCCTTATACTGCAGCAAATGCGTCTTTACACCCATAGTAGGGATCACCCTCGTGAACTGTTGTACTTCCGCAAAGTCCCGTTTCAAAGCGGGCGCGACAGGAGGAGAGCAGGTGGCCATACGGTGCTTGTCACCTGTCAGCACCAGATCGGAGACAACCCGGTAAATATCCTTTGCATCCCTATGATGTTTGTCATAGCTGTACTGGTCCGTCACGTACAATACGATGTACAGACAGCAGAGGATACCGATGGCCAGACCGAAGATATTGATCAGGCCGAATGTCTTGTTCTTCAATAAAAAGCGGAGCGAGGTCTTGAGGAAATTTTTTAACATGGCGTACAGGATGGTTCACCGGATGTCCACCAGAAAAATGCCATAAATGCAAGGCGTTGATTTCCATAGCATAATGGAGTAGCTGCCCCGGGGTTGTGCGCGTTTTTGATACAGTGTGCTGTCCGTTTTGCCATATCGCGGCCCGTTAATGCATCCAGTAGCCGACGCTTTTTAACGAGCGGGCGATATCCCTGGTCATCCTGCCATTGAGCATGTACTTGCTGTCTGCATTGGCCTTCATGTCTATTGCGGCGCATGGTTTGTGTTTGATAAAGGGGGGGCAAAGAGCTTGTAAAGCAAACTTAGGTATTTTGCTTAAATTGTCAGATTAAGAGCAGCACAATAGCAAAATGGAAACAGAAAAAGGAATCATCAAAGCGGGTATGAGAAAGAGCCGGCTTAAAAATAGCGCAAAAGTATGCTTGGTTGTTTTATCGCTTTATATTATTGGACTACTGGTGACCGTTTACCAGACCAGATATCAGTTGGTAAGTCCATTAATACCAGAAAGCGCCATTTGGGCCATCAACAAGCAATTCATCTTTAAGGCTCTTGTTGCTTCAGTAATGTTCTTAATTGTGCTAATACTTTATTTCTTCGAATGGCATTTGTTGGGGATTATTTTAGTGGTACTAACATTAATAGCAGGCAGGTTTATTTACATCTAACCTTTTTTATGCGAAGATTTCCAGTTATTTTTTTGCTCACATTGATTGATAAAAAATACGTGGTACGCGTTCTTATTGAAGAAATCACGCAGGATGAACAGGGACGGGAAATAAGCCGATTCCTTCGTTGCATGGGCCCCGTCTGGAACAGTGGATGGAAAATTCTCTATTTGTCACAACCGTCATTCACATAAACGACGAGCACTTTGGAATAGGGTTTCGTAGGCGTTTTCTTATTACGATTTTATAGTTTATATAGCTCTTTCGCCATCCGGAAAGTCTGGCAATGCGCCTCCACGATGACCCGGACATCCGCCGAATAGCCGCCACCCATAGCCACCACGCAGGGAATATTTTTTTCCTGCAGGGCAGTGAACACGATCCTGTCCCTTTCCAGGCAGCCTGCCGGTGAAACTTTCAGCTTCCCGAACTGGTCGGTCCCCAGGATATCGACTCCCGAAAGGAAGAATGCCAGCTGAGGACGGGCGCGTTCCAGCAATATCGGCAATGTTTCTTTTAAAATGCCAAGGTAGGTGTCGTCGTCTGTGCCGTCCTCCAATGGTATGTCCCAGTCGGAGATCTCTTTGTGGAAGGGATAATTATGACGGCCATGCATGCTGAAAGTGAACACCCGGGGTTCGTTGGCGAAGAGGCTGGCTGTCCCATTCCCCTGGTGTACGTCCAGGTCGATGATGAGCATGCGCTCCACTATTTTCTGATGCAGGAGATAATTGCCCGCCACGGCAAAATCATTCAGGAGGCAGAAGCCTTCGCCCCTGTCTGCAAAAGCATGGTGAGTACCCCCTGCTACATTCAAAGCCACACCATTATCGATGGCGTGGCGACAGCAGTCGATGGTGCCCTGTGTGATCACCAGCTCCCTCTGTGTCAGGACCGGAGATTGAGGGAAACCGATATGTCTTTGTTCTTTCGGCGACAAGGTTTGATGCACCAGCTTATCGAGGTATTCTTTCGAATGGGTGAGCAATACAATGTCTTCGGGGCAGGGGCCGGGTGCAAAGAGGTTGTCCGCAGTGATGACACCTTCATAGAGGAGCTGCCCGGGGATCAATTCATATTTCAACATGGGGAACCGGTGCCCCTCCGGAAGGGGGTGGGCATAGATAGGGTCGTAAGCTATATGTAATTTCTTTTTAGACATTATTGCAGCTGGACGATACTGCCGGATTTCGGCTTGCCGGCCATTTTACTGCCGGGCTCCACGGCTGCTGGACCGCGGCCCCTGCCCCTGGGGATGTGCATGCGTTCCTCCGGCGGGGGCGGAAGGATAGCGAATACTTTGGAGCCTGGTGAAGGGTCGATAGCGGCCGTACCGGTGAACCGGCTGAAAGCGGGTAGCACAGCGAAATCCTCCCCGAAATAAAAGCAGGGAAATCGGAGCGACTGCTTTCCCATCCCGCTGACCCAAACACCGGGATGGATATGCCCGGAAAAACAATAGGAGCTGCAGCTGTCATTCTCTTCGATGTCGTGGATGAATCCGAAAGCACCCATCTCCATATGTTCATTATGGACGGTGATACCTGTCTGTGCGTACCAGTCGTCGTGGAGTATGTCGTGATTACCTTTGATGAGATGAACGTCCAGGTATGCGAGGTCTTCCCGCCAACGCCGGAAAAGCATCAGCTCCTGGTTCTCGCGGCTGTGAAAAAGATCGCCAACGATCAGCAGCTGCCGGGGTTGAAAGTATTGGATCTGGGTCAATAGCCTATGGAGGTCTTCCTTATATACGGAAGCCGGCACGGCAATGCCCGACTTGCGAAAATGACCGGTCTTGCCAAAATGAAGGTCGGATAAGATGAGCGCTTTCTCTTCTTCCCAGAAAATGCAACGCTCGGGCGATAGCCACAATTGCTGGTCTTTGATACGGTGTGAAAATGGAGCTTGCATAGCGAGTACAAATGTAAATACTATTGTGCAATGATCCGCTGGAGACTATCCGCCCAATAGACCAGTATGTTCTTTTGTCCCTGGTCCAATGCGGCATCGATATGGATCCAGAGATAACTGTTGAGGGGCATATCTCCTTCTTTTATCTCTTTGACGGTGTTTTTAAGCTTTCGTGCCTGCTTTTTCAGCGGATAGGAGGCGAACTCGGAAAAGTTCAGCTCCCGTTTGCCTTCCGTGACATGGCTGTTCAGCCACCAGGCCACGGGCTGGACGCGGTTGTACCAGGGATAGCTGGTGTTATTGCTATGGCAGTCATAGCAGCTGCGCTTTAGAATGGACAGCACGGTATCCGGGACAGGATAATGCAGGGTGATGTCATTGGCGGACAGTTTGTCCGAATGGTTTTCAGCCGGCCGGATGAATTGAATGATAACCAGGAGGACGAGTAAGATCAAAAGAATTCTTTTTATCATGAGCGTTTTTTTCCGTCCTAAAGTTAACGTAATTGTGCCTGCATCTTCTTCACTCTATCCTCCAGTTTTTCCGAAGACATGTCTTCACGCATACTGTCTACCTTCAACGGGAAACAGAAAGGCGTCAGCTTATCCGGCCACCGGAGGACAATTTGTCCTTTTTGGATCCTTTCCAGCATATTCCGCAGCCGCACTTCCTCCATCTGCTGGTCCATCACCTCGTTGTAAGCCTGCCGGATCAGTAAATTGTCCGGATCGTATTCTGTAAAGACGTTGAAGAGCAGCGAGGCAGACGACTGCAGATGCCTTGGTTTTGCATACTCACCGGGATACCCCTGAAAAATAAGCCCCCCGATGACGGCAATGTCCCGGAACTTACGCCGGGCCATCTCCGCGCTGTTGACGCTGCGTTGTATGTCGGCCGTCAGGTCTACCGGGCTGAACAGCTCATACACATTTGTGTCGTCGACGGGGATGGGTTGATCGCTCAGCAACTCGAACCCGTAGTCGTTCATGGCAAAGGAAAAGCTGATAGGTGTCTCGCGGCTGATGCGGTAAGCCAGTAATGCGGCCATGGCTTCGTGTACCAATCTGCCTTCGAAGGGATAAACGAAAAGATGGAAGCCATCCTTGGTCTCTATCTGCTCGATGAGCAGTTCGTTCTCGCGGGGCATATGAGACAGATGTTCCTGCAACTCGAACAGTGGCAGCAAAACTTTCAGCTCAATATCCACTTCATTGTCCTCGCTCGCAGCTCGCAGCTCACCGCTCACAGCTTGCCGGTTGTGGCTTGCAGCTAAGAGCTCCGCGGCCTCGTCCAGCTTTTTACGCAGCATCATCCCCAGGTTGGCTGACAAAGGCATCCTGCCTCCGTTCCAGCTGGGAACGATGGCTTTTTTCGCATTCGACTTGCGCACAAGCGCCGTCATGTCCTTGATCATGACGAACTCAAGGTTCCTGCCCGCCAGGGTGAATACATCTCCCGGCGAAAGGCGCGAGATAAAATATTCCTCGATGACGCCGACATATCCGCCGGTGATAAAGCGCACTTTGAGCATGGCGTCGCTGACGATGGTGCCGATGTGCAGGCGGTGCCGCATGGCGATGCGGCGGCTATTGATCTTATAGACACCGTCCTCCATGATCTCTACTTTTTTGAACTCGTCGTATTGGTGCAGGGCCGCCCCGCCCGCTGTGATGAAGTGAAGGATCTCGCCCCATTCGTCTTCCGTCATATCGGCATAGCAGTACGTGGACTTCAGTTCTGTAAAGAGTGCGGCGGGGTGGAAGCCCTCGGAGATCGCCAGGGTAGAAAGATATTGTATGAGCACATCGAAGCACAGCATCATAGGTTCACGGCTCTCGATGAGACCCATCTTCATGGCCGCCTTCAATGCCGCCGCCTCCATCAGTTCCAGGGAATGGGTAGGCAAAAAGAAGATCTTGCTCACCTCTCCCGGCTGGTGACCGCTGCGGCCTGCCCGCTGGAGAAATCTTGCAACTCCTTTCGGGCTGCCCACCTGGATGACCATCTCTACCGGTCTGAAATCCACGCCCAGGTCCAGGCTTGCCGTTGTGACCACGGCCTTTAGCTTGCCTTCGTGCAGCGCTTCCTCCACCCAGTTGCGCAAGGCCATGTCCACGGAGCCGTGGTGCAGGGCGATGGCGCCTGCGAGGTCGGGACTGACGTCCAGCAGGGATTGATACCATCTTTCGCTCATGCCCCGGGTGTTGATAAAGATCAGCGTGGTCCGGCTCCTTTCCAGGATGGGGAGCACTTTGAGGATCAGCTTCAGGCCCAGGTGACCCGCCCAGGGATATTTTTCGATCTCGTCGGGAAGGATGGATTCCACCTGAATGTTCTTATGGATATTCGCCCGAACGATGAAATCCCAGTCGGGTCTCTCCATGTATCTTTCCAGGGTTGCCAGGAGCACATCTCTCGCCTGCTCCAGATTGCCGATGGTAGCGCTGATGCCGATGATCGAGCAGTTGCCTTCTTTCAGACCGACGATACGGGAGACGGCCAGCTCCACCTGTACGCCGCGCTTACTGCCCAGGAGCTCATGCCATTCGTCGGCGGCTATGATCTTAAGCTGTTTAAATACATCATGATAGCCTTTTTGCGCCAGCAGGAGATGGAGGCTTTCAGGGGTAATGATGAGCACTTCCGGCATTTTGCGTTTTTGTTTCTGCCGCTCGCTTATTTCTGTATCGCCATTGCGGATGCCTATTTTCCATTGCATACCCAATTGACCGATCACTTCTTCCATGGCCCGGCCGATGTCCTTGGCCAGGGCGCGGAGGGGGGAGATCCATAATAGCTGGAGACCGTTGTTCGCTTTGGTTTTGAAATCTTCAGGATGCCGGTTGATAAAGTCGATAAGCGCTCCCAGGAATACGGAGAAGGTCTTACCGCAACCCGTAGGTGCATTTACCAGTCCCGATCTGCCGGCGATGATGTGCGCCCACGTTTCTTCCTGGAAAGCAAAAGGCTTTCTGCTGTCTGACGACAGCCAGGTTAAGATCGTTTTATATCCTACGGTTTCCTGTAATATCATTTTGAAGTTCCGCTCATCAGGCTTTTAGCATCTTTAACAGCAATGTTTTAATTCCGTTTTAAGACGGATGTTAATTTTTGATTGAAAGCAATGTTGCCATTGCAAATTCAGGCAATCATTTTATAATTTAACAAAAAAAGTCCCATGCGCTTCTTATCCCTATTCCTCATCGTGATGAGCCTTTGTTTCAGCTCCTGTTTTTCCTTACAATATTTTACTGTCAACTCCACCGAAGTTCCGAAAGACAAGGCAAACTGCTTCTTCTTCGAGAACGACACCTTTAAAGTGGTGTATGACTATGGCGGCTTTAAAGGTCCCGTCTACATTGCTGTCACCAATAAAACGGATAAGCCAATGTACATCAATTGGAAGAAATCCGCCATCATCGAGAATGGGGTGGCTACCTCTTTCTCCAGCCCCAGGATCCAGGTCTCCGGCACATTCGATGCTACCAGGAGTTCCATTGCCACCTCCGGCAATACGGCCAGCTCTTTCACCCTGCCTGATGGCATGGATTTTATCCCTCCGGGCACCCGCATCGGCAAGACCCTCAGTGTCAACTTAAAGGATTTCCCGGTGAGGGTTGATCAACTTACGGGCGTACCGCAGCGTCAAAAAGCAAGTAAGCATTCAAGCGCACCTGCTTACAACTTATATTCTTTTGACCCTGCTGCCAGCCCATTTAAGTACCAAAGCTATCTGACCGTTGTGCTGGGTGATAACAACGCCACGGAATTTACCATCCGGCACTCATTTTATATTCAGTCTGTCATGTTGACCCACCAGCTGCCCCAGCACTTTACTCCTTACAGGAAGGGGGAGGGTGATATGCTTTGGGTCTTCGGTCGATAAATCTTTTATATGTCATCTTAAACTTATTACCTATGCGTCTCTTATCTTTACTACTCCTGTTGCTGACCTTCAGCTCCTGTACTTCCTACCAGTATCTCACGCTCAATTCCACGGAAATGCCAAAGAACGATAGAAAAGAATTCTACTGGGAGAACGACACCATGCGCCTCACCTATAACTTTCATGGCGAAGGCGGCCCCGTTACCATGACTGTTTTTAACAAGACGGACAAACCGCTGTTCGTCAACTGGAAAAAGTCGGCGCTGATCCGCAGTGGGGAATCTTTTAGCTTGCTGGACCACAACGTGCAGATCACCGGCGGTTATTCCGGGTTCTCCTCGGGCGGCAGGTTAATACAGGCTTCATCGGGGAACATTTATGCTTCTTTCGAACTTCCCGAAGGTATCAACCTGGTCCCTCCCGGTACCTTTATTACAAAGAGCCTGAATGCAGTCGTCGAGCCGAACCCGGTGTATAGCGATAAGTTCACGGCCAAGCCGCAGCCCCCGTCAAAAACGCTGACCTCACCTGCCGGCAATCCTTACAGCTACAAAAGCTATTCCTTCGATCAGGCCGCCAGCCCCTTTCAATTCAAGAGTTATCTGACTTTTGCGCTGGCTAATAGCCCGGAAGAAATATATATCAGCCATTCCTTTTATGCCCAGGAGGTGCTGCTGTCCACACAGGAGCCCGAGTCTTTCGCCTTGTACAAGCCGGAGGGCGATATGCTCTTCGTGAAGGTCAAGGCGCAATAATGGCTATAACGTTTTCAGGTATTCGATGACGGCTTTTCTTTCTTTGTCGGTGAGCTTGTCGCCGAAAGTATGACCATAGTTCCCATAGCCGGGGAGCGTAGTATTGTATACTGCCGCGCCCCTGGGCGCCGTTTCCCGGCTATATTTCCAGCCCACCTGTTCATAGTCGTATTGGGGATTTGAAAAGTCCCTTGACCAGTAGGCGGGCCTGGTCTTGCTGTCCAGCAGTGCTTCCAGCGTTGGGACGGACCCATTGTGCAGGTAGGGCGCCGTGACCCAGATGCCGTCCAGCGGAGGTGCGATATAGCCATTGAAAGGTTCCAGCCTGGCCGGATGATCGCCCATGGCAAACCAGCTTTTGTTAAACCAGTCGATGAATTGCGGGCTCTGGTAATTGCTTTTATAAAGAAAGGAATCCGTTTGTACCGTGGATTCCGGTATCAGCAGGTTGGGATAGTCACCATCCTGGCCATAGTGTCCATGGCATTTGGAACAATTTTCCACGAAGATGATGCCGCCTTGCTTTGCCAATGACTGATTGACAGGATGGGAATATTTGGGCGGTTCCAGCGAATAGATGTAGGCCAGTACGTCATTGAAATGGCTGTCTACTTCGCGGGCTTCCGAGCTGTCGCTCACGGTCAGCAGGTTTGACGCCATGAGGAACCGTCCGAAATCTCCCCGGCCAAAGCCGTTGTAGAACATGGCGTGTTTCTTTTTCAGCAGCCACCAGGGCGGTGTATCCGTGGGAATAAGCCCGGCAGCCACCTCGATAACAGGCGTGTCGCTCCATTGTAAGGTAGCCGGATCGCGATGCGCCACCAGCAGGTCCGCGATCCTGTCGGCCGAGTTTACACCTCTCACTTCCGTGTACAGCTGACTGCCGAGGACCTTCATGGACTGCAGAAAAGGGGCGGCGGCCGCATATTTTTTAGGATCGCCTTTTTTTAGGATGGCTTCCGCCATGGAGGCATTTCGTGCATTGAGCTTCTGGTGATCCGTGAAGTCGATCATGGTATTTCCCATTCCGATATAGAGCTTGTCTTCAAACACCTGTGCATGGCATTGCAGGCAGTTGGGCGCCACCACCGTCTCCCCGTTGGCGGCTGTGACTGCAGTATATTCCTGGCTGATCAGGTGATTGGGGCTATCTCTTTTCAGGAGATTGCTGACGCTCTTACCAAACCCCAGCAGGAAATAATTATATGGGATCCCGCTTTTGATGTAGTCTCCTGTCGTAAGATATTGGTATCCTTTATCTTTTTGTCCCACCCGCTGCGGGCTGGCGGGAATGGCAACGGGCTCTTCTTTGCGGCGCTCGCGAAGGACAGTGGTAAAGGCCAGACAGGTGCATCCTAACAGGGTCAACACGAACAACTTCTTCATAAGGTAAATTTACTCATAAATTACTTTTCCCATGCAGTTCCAGCATCTTCTTCAGGTCTTCCAAAGTGTTAATTTCTTCGGGCTTTTTGTCCTTTCGCCAGCGATTGATGCGGGGGAATCTTAATGCCACCCCGGACTTATGCCGGCCGGAGGCGGCGATGCCCTCAAAAGCTATTTCGAATACCAGTTCCGGCCGGACGGTACGCACCGGTCCGAACTTTTCCAGGGAGTTGCGTTTTACGAAGGCATCCACCTCTCCCAGTTCCTTATCGGTGAGGCCGGAATAGGCTTTTGTAAAAGTGACCAGCTTTTCACCGTCTTTTACGGCGAAAGTATAATCTGTGTATAGGTTGCTGCGGCGACCATGGCCTTTTTGGGCGTAGACCATGACGGCATCGATGACGAGGGGATCGATCTTCCATTTCCACCAGTCACCCCGCCGCCGTCCTACCTGGTAAGGCGAGCCTTTTTTCTTGAGCATGACGCCTTCGCTGCCTTTGTCTCTCGATTCCTGTCTTGCTTCGGCCAGTTCCTGCCAGGTGTTGTAGGGTATGACGGGTGAGATGTGCAATAAGGGTTGGTTGACGTTGCGTATGATCTTTTCCAATTGCGCCCTTCTTTCTTTTAGCGGTCGTTCCCGCCAGTCGGCCCCATCGTATTCCAGCAGGTCGTAGGCGATAAAGCCCACGGGTGCTTCGGTCAGCTGTTTTTTTGTCACATTCTTTCGGCCTATGCGGGTTTGGAGGACGGCGAAGGGGAGGGCACGGAATTGTTCGGCGGTTGCTGGTGTGTATTCCAGGCCAATGATCTCTCCGTCCAGGACGGTCCCTTCCGGCAAGCCATTGGAGAAGGCCTGGTATTCCGGTAGCCTGTCGGTGATCAGTTCCTCTCCGCGGCTCCATGCGAACAGCTGACCGCCACGTTTGATCAGTTCGCCCCGTATGCCATCCCATTTCCACTCGGCCTGCCATTCTTCGGGGCTGCCCAGTGTGGCGGGCTCATCTTCCAGCGCATAGGCCAGATAGAACGGATAGGGTCGTGAAATATCGCCGCTGGCGCCCTCTTCGCTGAGCAGGCTGTCAAAAGAAATAGTGGAAGGGTCCCAGTTACCGCTGATACGGTGCGCGATAACGGCAGCGGGTGTTGCCGTCGTTTTTGCCAGTGCGTTGACGATCATCTTTTGGGAAACCCCGATCCGGAAGCCGCCCGTGATCAGCTTGTTAAAAACGAAGCGCTCGTCCCTGTTCATATGGGCCCAGCATTGGATGATGAAATCTTTCTTTATGCTCTCTTCCTCCTTGCCGATCTCCGTCAGTCTTGCGAGGTAATAAGCCAGGCTGCCATCACCTTTTGCGGCGCTGCGCTGCCCGATCCCGTTCATCCTGTCCTCTTCCGTCTTTTCCACGTTGGTGAAGGCCTTCCACACGGGATCTTCCTGGTCGGGCAACAGCAGGGCGATGGTCTCAGCCAGGTCGCCCACCGTATGATAGCTCTCTTCGTAGAGCCAGGAGGGCAGACCGGTGATCTCCAGGCTCCAGACAGCCAGCTGGGTAGTGTTGACAGTACGTTTGGGTTTCCGTCCGCTGAACAGGGCGATGACCCAAACCTTGTCTTTGTCGATGGATGCTTTGAAATATTGGGTGAGGGCTTCCAGCTTATCGTTGGTTTTGGTGCTGGTGCCGAGCAAGACGACCAGTTCGGCAAACAGGCCCATGCCGCTGCTGTTTTCAGTAGCTATATAGTTGTCGATACCTGTCATTTGTCTGTGCTGTTTACTTTTCCACTCACCGCCCCTTCTTCCTCTCCCAGGGCCGGTGCGCCCTCTTCATCCTCTCCATATTCTGTTTTGACCTCTGCCGCTGCAATCCCGTTTTCGTTGAGATAACGGCTCAGCGTCGCCTGGAACCCGTGAGTGACAAATACTTTTTCGGCCTTTGTGGCTTTGATCGCGGACAGGAGGCCTTTCCAGTCTGCGTGATCGCTGAGGGCGTAGCCTGCATCTGCATTTCTTCGCCGGACATTGCCCCGCACCTGCATCCATCCGCTGCACACGCCCACTTCGAAAGGCTGGAACCTTTTGATCCATGGGGACTCGTCGGCCCCGGACGGAGCGATGACGACGCTGTTCTTAAACGTTTCCTTTGGTGCGTCCAGGTGTACGCGTTGGACGGGTGGCAGGATGATGCCGGCGTCGACCAGGGTCTGATGGACATTCCAGACAGCCCCGTGCAGGAAGATCCTGTCACAGACCTCGGACAGGCAGGGTAGGATCCTTTGCGATTTGCCCAGGCTATAAGCTATCAGCACTGAGGTCTTACCCGCAGCCTGGTTTGTCTTCACCCAGTTTTGGATGGAGGTAAAGATCTCTTTCTGCGGTTTCCAGTTATAGATGGGCAGGCCGAAAGTGGATTCGGTTATGAAGGTATGGCAGGGCACAGGCTCGAAGGCGCCGCTGATGCCGTCATCCTCCGTTTTGTAGTCGCCGCTGACAACCCATACCTCACCCTGGTATTCGATGCGGACCTGGGAAGATCCGATGATATGACCTGCCGGGTGGAGGCTGACTTTGACCCCGTTGATGGTGATGGTTTCGCCCCATTCCAGCGATTGGTACAAGTTGTCGCCCAGGCGGAGCTTCAGCAGGGGCAGGGTCAGCTTATGGCAGAGATAGTATTTGCTGCCAGCCCTGGCGTGGTCGCTATGGGCATGGGTGATGACGGCTTTGTCTACGGGCCGCCAGGGGTCGATGTAGAAGGCGCCCTGCGGGCAATAGAGGCCATGGTCTGTGAATTCGATGAGCGGCATGGGTGTGATAATGCAAATAACAAGCCGGGGCGGGGAAGGTTCGGTTCCGCTCTGATAGCCAACTACCAGAGTAATTTCATTTTTTTTGATGTTATACTTTACATAAATTTGCTAATAAAATTAGTAAATCGTTGTTCGGATAATGTTCAATCAGTTATTGATAGCAGAGATCAGGGAAATCATCCACGTTTCACGGGAGAAAGCAATCCGAACGGTAGACCACGAGCGTACCATGATGTACTGGCGTATCGGTCAGCGCATTTTTGTAGAGGAACAGGATGGCAAGGATAGAGCCGAATATGGCAATTACCTCACTACATTTATTGCCAAACAGTTACAGCCTGAGTATGGAAGTGGATTTTCCAAAAGACAAATAGAGCTTTTCCGCCAGCTTTACCGGATGTTCCCAATTGCGAACGCACTGCGTTCGCAATTGGGCTGGACTCACTATAAGATGTTATTACGCATTGATAACCAATATAAAAGAGAATTTTACCTGGCGGAGGCTATAAAAAATGGGTGGACGACCCGCTAACTCGAACGCCAGATCTATAGCAACTTATGGGAGCGCCTTCTCATGAGCAATGACAGAGATAGTGTGCTGGCTGTAGCACGGGGCGAAAAACAACCTTCGGATGCAATGCAAATTATCAAGGACCCAATGTACCTGGAATTTTTGGGGCTGCACGGGGAATCGAACTACGACTGCACATCGGGGGGGATGAGTTTTTTATCGATCTTGTATTTTACAATCGCCTTTTGCAATGCTTTGTCATTGTAGAGATAAAGACGCATAAACTCACGCACCAGGATATCGGGCAGTTGCAGATGTATGTAAACTATTACGACCGCTTCGAAAAAAGGGATTTTGAAAATCCTACTATCGGGATCCTGCTTTGTGCGGCGAAAAATAACGCAGTAGTCAAAATTTCACTGCCGGAAAATAATAAGACCATTATTGCCAGCGAGTATAAATTATATTTACCGACGGAACAACAATTAATGGACGAAATGAAAAAAGAAATTGAAAAAAGACAAGACGGGGATTGCTGACTTGCAGCTCGAAGCTTGTAGCTCAATATACCCCCGTCACCACCCCATCCACCTTCTTGATAAAGTAAAGCTTCCTGTTCTCAAAATAATCCAGCGTCATATTCTGCCTGTTGAGGAACACGGGCTGGATATCAAAGTCAGTGAAGATCTTGAACTTCTTCTCTCCCAGGCTTCCGCTGAGGCTTTTCCCCGTATGCAGCAGCTGCCGGGAAAAACGATAGGTCGTTTCATATCCCCGGAACACCATGTCACTGGGACGGGAATAGAATTTCAGCTTATAATATTGCTGGATGTTCCTGACAAGGGCGTCAGACTGATTGATATAGAAAGGGGTGGAATAAACGATCTCTTCTCCATTGAACTCCGGGCGGGAAAAATCGATATTGTCCCAGGTGGGCATACCGATCACCAGTGAAGTGTATGTTTTATTCACGGAGGCCAGTCCCTGGCAAAGCATCCTGGCAAAATTCTCATCCAGGCTGCCTGCCACACAAATGGTTTGAGTAGTGCTGTCCAGGTAAGGCGTCAGCGCGGTGACGTCAAAGACATCTTCCAGCATAACGTATTTGATCTTCAGCGGCACGGAATTGGTCGTCTTGCCAATTTCATCGAAATAGCTTTTCAGCCGGTCCTCCTGTGTGCCCTTTTTCCGGAACAGGACAATGGGTTTGGTGGGGTAGTTACGTTGGATATGCCGGTAGATACCTTCGCAATGTGTTTTTAAAGTGCTATTAAGAATGACGAATTCGGGATTGTTGGTGATACCCCCGTCATTGGGAAAGTTGACATTGATAAACGGCACATTCATTTTTGCCGCAGCCGCAGCCAGCTGCTGCAGCTCTCCGGGGACTACATGCCCGATGATCAGCTCCGTCTTTTCAAATTCGGGGCTTTGAAGGACCTGGGCGATAGGCCTGGCGACGGATTTTGTGTCGTAGATATGGACTTCCAGCTTTGCGTTTTCCTTGAAAAGGGAATCCAGCGCCAGCTGTGCGCCTTCGTAGAATTCCAGGCCCGGGTTGAGGAACTTGGGGAAATTCTTATCGTAGCGGTAGCTATTTGAAGCGTCGAAAGCTGAATCCAGGTATAAAGGAAGGAAAATGGCCAGCTTATGGCGATTGACGACGCTGTCATTGCGCTGTTGCAGCGTATCGCTGGTCCGGTGCGTCGAGTCGGTCACCTGCGCCCGGAGGACGGAAGTGGTGGCCAGCAGGATGCATAAAAGATAATATCTGGAGGTAGCTTTCATCTGATTTTGTCGATCACTGAATCTTCGCTGGTTTTATTCCCACTCGATCGTGGCCGGCGGCTTGCTGCTGATGTCATATACCACCCGGTTGATCCCCTTCACATTGTTGATGATCTCGTTGGAGACATCCGCGAGGAAGGTGTAAGGCAGGTGCGCCCAATCGGCCGTCATGCCATCCACGGAGGTGACGGCCCGTAAGGCCACGGTGAACTCGTAGGTCCGTTCGTCACCCATGACACCGACGCTCTTCACTGGTAGTAAGATCGCACCGGCCTGCCATACTGTACTATACAGATGATGATCTCTCAACGCCTTGGTGTATACATGATCAGCATCCTGCAATAACCGGACCTTGTCTTCGGTGATCTCACCCAGGATGCGGATGGCCAGGCCGGGACCGGGGAACGGATGCCGTTGCAGCAGATCGTCCGGGATACCCAGCTCGGCGCCTACGCGCCGGACCTCGTCCTTGAACAAAAAACGGAGCGGCTCTACCAGCTCCAGATGCATTTTTTCGGGCAGCCCCCCCACATTGTGGTGGGATTTGATCGTCACAGAAGGGCCGTGTACGGATACGCTTTCGATCACATCAGGGTAGATCGTCCCCTGCCCCAGGAGGCCGACGCCTTCCACTTTAGCGGCCTCTTCCTGGAATACGTCGATGAATAGTTTGCCGATGGTCTTGCGTTTGGCTTCCGGGTCCGTCTTGCCTTTCAGCTCGTCATAGAAAAGCTTTTTGGCATCGATACCTTTTACGTTCAGGCCTATCTGGTGGTAGGTGTCCAACACCTGCTGGAATTCATTTTTGCGTAAGACCCCGTTGTCCACGAAAATGCCGTACAGCCTGTCGCCGATGGCTTTATGGATGAGGGTTGCGGCTACCGTGGAGTCCACGCCGCCACTGAGGGCCATGATCACTTTCCTGTCCCCGATCTGCTTGCTCAGCCTGTCGACGGTGTCGCTGACAAAATGGGCGGGTGTCCAATCCTGGTGGCAGCCGCAGATCTCTACGAGGAAGTTCCTGAGGATCTTTTTTCCTTCGATGCTGTGATAGACTTCCGGGTGGAACTGCAGACAGTATAAGGCAGGTCCGGCTTCGTTCTTACGGAAGGCGGCGTAAGGGATATCTTCGGTATTGGCCAGGACTTCAAATCCCTGGGGGAGATCGAGAACAGTGTCGGCATGGCTCATCCAGACCTGTGAGCGCTCGATCACGTCTTTCAGGATGACGTCTTCTTTTTGTTTGTGCAGGAGGGCCCGGCCATATTCCCTTTTATTGCTGTTGGCCACCCGTCCCCCGAATTGTTTTGCGGTGAGCTGGGCGCCATAACAGACTCCCAGTACCGGCAGCCGTTGATGCAGGGCTGCAATATCCACCACCGGCGCATTGGCATCATTCACCGAAAAGGGCGAACCGGAGAGGATGATACCTTTTAAAGAAGGCTCGAAGTTGATAGGCTGGTGGAAGGGAATGATCTCACAATACACATTTGCTTCACGTACTGCTCTGGCAATCAATTGAGTGTATTGAGAGCCGAAGTCGAGAATCAGGATTTTTTCCGTCATGGTGACGCGAAGGTAAAAAAAATTGGCCAATCGGGGGCGAGGTGATGGCCGGACCATGACGGGTGATGGCCGGACCATGTGTGGATAGCCCGGCCCGCCGGTGCGGGCGACTCGTGTAACCACTTTTCGGCAGACAGCGTCAAAATGGGGGGTGAAAGGTTTTAAAATGCCGTGGAAATGTTTAACTTTTGTAGGCCCGCAATAAAACATTTAAACAAGTGAATAAAATACCTAATATGAACTACACGGCAAGTACCGGTTTTAACAAGTCAGCGTCCTTTTTGAAATATGTATGGATATTCCTGGCATTTTCTGCGTTGGCCGGCCTGGGTTCCTGCCGCAATTTCATGGGCAAACGGATCAGGGGCAGTGGCAATATACATAAGGAAGAACGGCCGGTCAGCAACTTTAAGGAGGTCGAGGTGGGCGGTGCTGCGAAGGTGCTGGTGTCGCAAGGCGACAAGTCTGCCGTGCAGGTGGAAGCTGACGACAATCTCCTTCAGTACATTGAGGTCTTCCAGGAAGGGGATAAGGTATATATCAGAGAGAAGAAGGGATTCAATCTTAAGCCTTCCGGTGATATCAATATCTACGTCACCTCTCCCGTCTATAGCCGGATCAGCGCTTCGGGAGCATGCGACATCATCGGACAGAATAAGATCTCCAACCCCGAGGACTTAAGTCTGCATGTCACGGGCGCCGGCGATATTAAAATGGAAGTGGACGCGCCCAAATTGTCGGCTGAAGTATCGGGTAGTGGGAGTATCAAGCTGAAGGGACAGACGAAGGACGTGGATCTGGAGCTCACCGGAGCCGGTCATGCCTATTGTTATGAACTGCTGGCTGAAAACACCAAGGTGGACATTTCCGGGGCAGGCTCCGCAGAGGTGTATGCCAGTGTAAAGCTGGACGCCCAGGTCAGCGGTGCAGGGAACGTCAGCTATAAAGGCAATGCCTCGGACGTGAACCAGCACGTCAGCGGGGCAGGGAGCGTGAAAAAAGTGGGTAATTAACAGTTTTCTTATACCAGGTTCCGGCCTGGCGGCGTTGAAGGCAGATGATACGTATTATCTGCCTTTTTCTATTTGTCCTTCCGGCCGGGGGAGTGCAGGCACAGGTTCAGCCGTCCAGGGAAGCGTTCGTCAATGAAGTATTTGCAAAATACGGCGATACCACTCTTTCCAGCTACTACCTGGTAATGGGCGCCGACAGCTGCCGGTTTGAAAAATTCGACTACGACGAGTGGGTAAAGTATTATCTGCTGGAGAAAGTCCCGCTGACCACCCTGAATGAGCTGGCCTATAAAGTACATCTTGCCCGGGAGCCTTATTACTGGCAGAAGGATAAGCTAAAGAAAGCGGTATGTATCACGGCAGCCCGGGCCGATTCGCTGCTGTCGCCCACACCGGATGATGCAAGGACGGTATTCAGCTTTTCGGAGCCGCAGTTCACGGATGACGGTCAATATGCTGTGATGGACGTTAATTTCAAGTTTTGCATTAATTGCGGCGGGGGCTATACGTTCATCTACCGGCATGACCGCGAGGGAGGCTGGCTGCGCATCGGTATCAAGGAGAACTGGTTGAGCCGGACAACTACAAATTGACATATCTCACCCTGATCCATATATCCCTGTTCCGCCCTTTGTCGTCCGTACACGAGATCTTCACCGGTCCTTCTTCGGGTACAAAGAATTGTTTGCCGCCCGCTTCGCCTGCCTTGTAGAATTTGTTGTTGATATACCAGTAAACTTTTCCCACGTCATTGCTGACCCTGCATTTCAATTGTAAGGGTTCCGGGTCTTTCCGGTTGATCAGGTATTCGCTCCCGTTGGAAGGGCTGACGATCAGGGGCGCCCCGTCCCTGAAGACCTTTTCACAGTCGGGATTGTGCGGTGGTATGGATTGATAGGCGATCCTGTTCTCTTCGTAATATTCCTTCATCTCCGGGGTGATGATCTTATAGAGCTTCTTCTTATATCCGTTCTCCGGCAGGCAGCTCCGGCAATAGGATATTCTTTCATCGGGTGATATGAAGATCTCCTGCATATTGTCGCATTTGCGGGAGGTGGAGATCAGCGGGACGAAATAATCCGTCACCAGATGGGTACAATGATCGGTGGGAGGCAGGCCTGTTTCGGAGCATACGGTGCGGACTTCGCAATCTTTGGGCCGGGAGAACCAGGGCTGGTCATCGTCGTAATCGATCGTATTGAAGACCTGGAACAGCAGGGGAGTGGCTGTATTTGCACCGCTCAGTTCCGGGATGCCGGCGCCTGAAAAATTTCCCACCCAGATGCCCACGGTAAAGCGTTTATTATAGCCGATGCTCCAGGCATCGCGGCGGCCATAGGAGGTGCCTGTTTTCCAGGCGATCTTGGGCAGGTGCATCGTGGTTTCCCAGGTCAGGGGGAAATCCGGCCTGTTCACTTTCGACAGCGTCTCATTGATCATAAACGTCGCCTCGGGGGAGAGGATCGTCCTGCTCGCCGCTCGCAGCTCGCTACTCACCGCTCCTTGTGCATACACAGGGGCGGTGTACTTTCCTTCATTCGCGAAGATAGCATACAGCCCGGTCATCTCTTCGAGTGTGGCGCCGCATCCTCCCAGGATCATGGAGAGGCCCAGCTTTTTCTGGTCTTTTTTTATCTGCTGGAAATCGCAGCTGGCCAGTTTTTGCACCAGCTTGTCCTTGCCCAGGGCCTTCAGGCTTTTTACGGCGGGAATATTCAATGAGTGTTCCAGCGCATATTCCATGGTCACATAGCCATTGAATTTCCGGTCGAAGTTCTCCGGGGCGTATCCTTCATAATTCACCTGCACGTCGGTGATCACCATTTTCGGCGTGAGCAGGCCCTCGTCGATGCAAAGACCGTATAATAAAGGTTTGAGGGTACTGCCCGGTTGACGGATGGCCGCAGCTCCGTTCACCTGCCCTCCATCCGTCGTATCCTTGAAATCGGCGGAGCCCACGTAGCTGATCACCCGGTGGGTGCTGTTGTCCAGTACGATCACTGCCGCATTGCGGATGTTCTTGAGGTTGAGGGTCCGGGAATAGTCCTTCACCAGCTTTTCGATCTTCCGCTGGGTATTGAGCTCGATGGTAGTGCGGAAGACTTCCGCACCGCCGTGTTTTTTCAGTTTCCAGGCCAGGTGTGGAATGAAATGAGGTACGGTGCCCCGGCTGGCTGTCAATGGTTCATTCAGCGCATCGGCAATCTCTTTTTCGGTAAAGACCTTTTCACGGGCCCAGCGTTTCAGCCACTTATTGCGCTCCTCCACGATCCTGTCATTGTTTTTTCCCATCACCAGCGAAGAAGGACGATTGGGAATAATGGAGAGGGCTGTGATCTCGGCCAGGGACAAGTGATCCGGGTTTTTTGAAAAGTAGAGGATAGCAGCTGATTTCACCCCTTCGATATTACCGCCGTAGGGCACTTTGTTCAGGTACATCTGCAGGATCTCGTCCTTGCTGTACTTCCATTCCAGCTGCAGGGCCCGGAACATCTCCCGGACCTTATTCCAATAGGTCCGCCGTTTGGGCTCCAGGGAACGGGCCACCTGCATGGTGATGGTGGAAGCGCCGGAGGTCCGCCGCATATGCAGGATATTCATGAGAAAAGCCCGGCTCATGGCCAGCAGGTTGACGCCCGGGTGATAATAGAAGTACCGGTCTTCCTTTTCTACGATGGTCTTGCGCAGCAGCGGGGAGATCTCCTCCAATTCCGTCTTCATCCGCCATTGCTGGTCATGGGTGAGGAAAGCATTGACCACTTCGCCCTGGCTGTCCTCGATGATCGTGGAATATTCGATGCGGTCGGGGACGGGGAAGATCCAGTTCAGCAGCAGGAACAGCAGGAATGCCGACAGGACCCCGATCAGCGATCGCACGAGCATCCGCCTGACGGACCAGTTCCTTATATGACGAAGTATCTTTTTCATTTTCCTACCCAAAGATCACTTGCTTCCAACGGTGTTCCTCATCCCAGTAATATATTTTTTCCGGCTTTAACAAATTCTTATCGTGGCGTCCCTTGCAAACACGCATCTCCGTAGTATATCTTCACAGTGGAATCTTTTTTCCAACGATTATGGCCTCCCCAACAATTCCTCCTTAGCTTCACCGTTACATATTTTTCAGCGATTGAACGCTCTTTTGGCGATTGGTATTTTATTGTATCTTGACAACGTTTTATTTAAAAATAGCACCCATCCTCAATCTGACCTCTTTATGCGTATAAGTTCCGGCTTAATTACGACAGCCCTTTTAACAACCGTATTTTCCACATTGATGATCATGACAGCCTGTAATCGCAGCGCTGTTGCCCTGCAATATACAAATGCCAAGGATGAAGTGCCGCCGTTGGGCAATCTCATCTTCCGGTTTGACCAGGACCTGGTGAAGGATTCCCTCCTGGATCGATGGGATTCCTCCCAATACATCAGCTTTGAGCCGAAGATTGCCGGTCGCTTCCGCTGGGAACATCCCGACGAGCTGGTATTTTCCCCTGCCCAGCCCCTGACGCCGGCCACTACTTTCAAAGCTACACTAAGGAATGATATCCTGCAGTACAGCAAATATGGACGGATCAGTAAGAATGAGGACCTGGTCTTTCATACCCCGGACCTGAAGCTGGACAATACGAATACTACCTGGGTGCAGCAGGATGACAACAGCACCAAAGCTGTTCCGCAGGTCGACCTCCAGTTCAACTACCCTGTCAATCCCAACTCCCTGAAGGATAAATTACAGATCGCGGTGGGCGGTCAGCCGGTGAGCTATACCCTGCAGACCCTTTCTGCCGACGACCGGATCACGGTGCGGCTATCGAATTTGAAAATGGAGGACAAGAACCAGGAAGCGACCATCTCCATCGATAAAGGCCTGGTGCCGGAGGGTGGGACCAATGGGTTGAAGGAAAAGCTGGAAAACAAAACCATTATCCCCTCTCCCTTTGTCCTGCAGATCAATGACGTCACCACGGAGCATGACGGCGAGACGGGCATCATTAAAGTATTGACCAGCCAGCAGGTGATCCCCGCTAACCTGGCGGCTTACATCAAGCTGGACCCGGCCGTTAAATTTACGGCGGAGCCTGCCGAGGATGGATTTACGATCAAGAGCGACAATTTCGATCAGTCGAAAAGCTATGCGCTTACCCTGACAAAGGGACTGCGTGGCCGTATCGGCGGCGTGCTGCACGAAGAATACAATACGAATATCACGTTTGGAGAGCTGGCGCCTTCCGTCAGCTTTGTCAATAGCAAAGGTGTCTACCTCTCCGGCAAGGGCGCCCAGAACATCGAAGTAAAGATCATCAATGTGCCGAAAGTAAAAGTGATCATTTCGAAGATCTATGAGAGCAACCTGCTGATGGCGTCGCGGTATGGCTACTACCCGAAGGAGTCCTCCAGGTCGGGTTCATCCTCCGGTGACGGGGACGAGGAAGGAGAAAGCGATTATAGCAGCTATGACAACAGCAGTGCCGATGTCACTTTGGGGGATGTGATCTACGAGAAGGAGGTGGATACCCGTTCCCTGGCCAAGAGCGGTAATAACAGATTGTTTAATTTAAGCATTGCCGATAAATTACCGGAATTCAAGGGCATTTACCATGTCATGATCCGGTCTGTAAAGGATTACTGGGTCAGGGATAACCGATTTGTATCCCTTTCCGACATTGGCCTCATTGCCCGGGAAGGCAATGAAAAGATGCTGGTGTTCGTCAACTCCATCAAGAACGCGGCAGCGCTGGCCGGCGTCAACGTGCTGGCCTATGGATCGAACAACCAGCTGCTGGGTGCAGGCGCCACCAATGCGGATGGCGTGGCGGAAATCACTTATGCACGGAAAGAGCCCGTGGGTTTCCGGCCTGCGATGATCATTGCCAAGACGGCGGATGACTTCAACTATCTTCCTTTTGGTACGACAAAGGTCAATACCTCCCGTTTTGAAGTAGGAGGCCGGCATAGCAACAGCACCGGGCTGGATGCTTTTGTCTACCCGGAAAGGGATATCTATCGCCCGGGCGAAAAGGTAAATTTCTCCGTGGTCATACGTGACAAACAATGGAAATCGCCGGGCGAACTCCCTGTCAAGATGAAGTTCCTCCTGCCTAACGGAAAGGAGCTGAAAACCTTCCGTAAGAGTCTTAATGAACAGGGGTCGCTGGAAGGCAGCGTGGATATTGCGACATCCGCCATCACGGGCAGCTATTCGCTGGAAGTCTATACCTCCAATGACGTGCTGCTGGCGACGCAGCCTTTCAGGATCGAGGAGTTCGTGCCCGACAGGATCAAGGTGACGGCTAAGCTGGACAAGCCCTTCCTGGAGACCGGCGATATAGCCAGGCTCAGCATTCATGCCGTTAACTTCTTCGGTCCTCCTGCCGCCAACCGGAATTATGAATACGAGACCCGGATCCGGCAAAAGACCTTCAACCCGAAGAACTACAGGAACTATGATTTCAGCCTGGCCGACAATAATGTGACGTTCAGCAAGGATAATAAGGAAGGCAAGACGGATGAGCAGGGCAATGCCGTGGAGAAATACGAAGTGCCCGACATGTATAAGAATGCGGGTCTGCTGCAGGCCACTTTCTTTGCCACTGTCTTTGACGAGACGGGGCGTCCTGTCAGCCGCAGCACCAGCGTGGATATTTTCACGCAGCCCGTTTATTTCGGGGTTTCGGATGATGGCTATTCGTACTATGCGCTTAACCAGAACATACAATTCCCGCTGATCGCGCTGGATCGTAATGAAAAAGTGTCCGGCGGGACGCAGGCGCGGGTGCAGGTGATCAAACACGAATACAGGACGGTACTTACCAAGAGCGGCAGCTATTTCCGGTATGAATCCCGGCAGGATGATAAGGTCATTGCTTCCTCGCTGGTGAATGTGGCCGGAGAGAATACGAAATATTCCTTTATGCCCCGCAGCCCGGGGGACTATGAGCTGCGGGTATCCATACCCGGTGCCAATTCATATGTCAGCAGGAGCTTCTATAGCTACGGCGCCTGGGGCGGCGACAATACTTCTTTCGAGGTGAACAATGAAGGACATATCGACATCGACCTGGATAAATCAACTTATTTCACAGGGGAGTCGGTGAAGGCGCATTTTAAAACACCTTTCAGCGGACGCATGCTGGTGACCCTGGAGACGGATAAGGTCCTGTCCTATCAGTATGTCAATGTGGACAAGCGTGATGCTTCGCTGGACCTGCCTCTTACGGCAGACGATCTTCCCAATGTCTATATCACCGCTACATTGATCAAACCGCATGAGCTGTCGGATATTCCTTTGACGGTGGCCCATGGCTATCAATCGGTGAAAGTAGAGGAGAAGGACCGTAGGATCCCGGTGGAGATCGTGGCCCAGAAGTCTGTGCGTTCGCACACCCATCAGAAAGTGAAGGTCAGGGCGGTGGCAGGCAGTATGGTGACGCTGGCGGCCGTGGACAATGGAGTGCTGCAGATCTCCGATTTCGAGACGCCCGATCCCTATACACATTTTTACGCCAAGCGCGCCCTGGAGGTGAATGGCTACGATCTCTACCCATTACTTTTCCCGGAAGTGCGGCCCAGCCTCAGCAGTACAGGCGGTGATGCGGAAGGTGACATGAAGAAAAGGGTAAACCCCATGCAGTCCAAGCGGATAAAGATCGTTTCGTATTGGAGCGGTATTGTAAAGGCCGACGGCAGCGGCGAGGCGGAGTTTGAATTTGATATACCCCAGTTCTCAGGGGAAGTAAGGCTGATGGCTTTGGCGTATAAGGATGCAAAGTTTGGCGCCGGGGCGTCGGCCATGACCGTGGCGGACCCTATCGTGCTCAGCTCCGCATTGCCCAGGTTCCTCAGTCCGGGGGATACAGTGACGATGCCCGTGACGATTACGAATACCACGAGTTCTTCTGCCAATACAGATGCCCGGCTGAAGGTCAGCGGTGCGGTGCGGATCGCAGGGGAAGATCATCAGTCCTTGTCTGTCGCGGCGAATAGTGAAGGGCGGGCCGTCTTCCAGATCATTGCGCCGCCCACGATCGGCGTAGGTAAGGTGTCTGTGGAAGTGGCCAGTATGGGCGAGCATTTTACAGATGAGACCGAGATAGCCGTCCGGCCTTCGGCGCCCCTGCAAAAGATCACGGATGCAGGAGCTGTCACCGGCGGCGCTTCGCAGACACTGAACTGGAATGCCGGCGATCTAATTCCTTCCAGCGTGGATTATCAGCTGATGGTGAGCAGGTCGCCTGTGACCGAGCTGTCAAAATATCTCGACTGGCTG
>Ga0068860_100000052_pt1 | contig 207351 bp, 170 predicted proteins | sample KBSSwiS32_FD_66597 | JGI IMG/M metagenome (GOLD analysis project Ga0068860, IMG submission 66597) | Switchgrass rhizosphere microbial communities from Kellogg Biological Station, Michigan, USA - KBS Switchgrass S3-2 | ecosystem: Host-associated > Plants > Roots > Rhizosphere > Soil ... | reverse complement strand
ACCATTAACCTCACTGCCGGCCAAAAATATTACATCGAAGTGCTTCAGAAGGAAGGTAGTGGGGGAGATAATGTAGCTGTAGCCTGGCAAGGCCCCGGCATTACTCAACAAGTGATCGCCGGAAACTATCTCTCGCCGTTCATTCCGGGCCAGGGCGCCAGTATAGCATCGCAAGTGAGCATAAGTAATGCGGAAGCTTTGTATCCGAATAATGAGGATGCTGTTAGCCTGTATCCGAACCCCTCCAATGGCGGACGGTTTATGATCCTTCTTCCGGGATCTACCGAAAATGCTGTCGTAAGTATTTATGATATCCAGGGCAGAATGGTTTACAAAAAGAATGCTCAGGGCAGTAACACGATACAGATCAATTCGCAGCTCAAGACAGGGCTCTACATGGTGCGGATAAATTCGAATGCAGGTAGCTTCACTAAGAAGCTCATCGTTAAATAAACAATTTCTCATCAGTTATTGGGAATGCTTCGCAGGAAGCATTCCCAATTTTTTAAATCATAGTTTTAAAAAAACAATTCCTTTACACTGTACCCGATATATGATGAAATAGGGAAAAATTTGATCTTATGGCTGCTGTATTCATTGTATCAGGATCAGTTCTTCCTTCCGGGCCAACTTGTAGGTGTTTTTATTGATGTTCAACAAAAATCCCTGTTCCCTGAGGTCCGCCATTATGAAATTAATACTGCTGAAGTTAACTCCTGTCCGTTTGGCGATCTCTCTATAGGTCATATTCAACAACTATTGTCATCCAACTCTACGTAAAAAACTAAGCCATATATATTTTTATTGAACGACCATTTGTCTCGTAGCTGTAATAGTTCCCCGATCGGACGTCGCGAAGATGCGATAGCTATACACACCCGCGGCGCCGGCATGGAAAGGCACTGTATGCAACCCGGCCGGTTCCCGTTTGTTCACCGGCATGGCGACCGGTTTTCCCGCCATGTCGTACACCTGCAGGACGACGTGACTGTCAAAGGGCAGCGTATAACTGATATTCGTCGTGCCTTTATACGGATTAGGCCAATTGGCGAGAACGAGCCCTCCATCGCTGCTGGCTAACACATTGCCTTGGGCGGAGCCAGCCTCCGTCACGCTGGTTCCCACCGATGCCGATTGCGTGTATTTCACGACGGTGGAATAGCTACTGCTGCCCGAATAGTCGGTTGCGCCGGCAACATACACCGACGGGTAGTTACTCACGACCACGGAACTTGACTGGTACAGCACCAGCGCCGAAGGTACATCACTGTTATTGGTGGGGCCGTTATAAATGGCTGACCATATGAACGCACCCGATGAGGACAATTTCATGGTGACAAAATTATAACCTGTGAGGTTCGTAGATCCTGCCGTCATGACAACGCCTGCCATATAAACATTGCTTTGCGCATCCACCGCCAGCAGAGGGGGATACGGACCGTTATGATTGATGCCCGATTGATAGGTTCGCGTCCAGCTTATGGCGCCTGCAGATGTGTATTTCACTATATAATAAGTCTGCAGGCTTCCCTGCCCCGCTGTATTATATCCGGCGACAATGATATTCCCCGAGGCGTCTTTGGCAATAGCCGTATTATTTTGACTGGCCCCCTTTGTGACCCATAATTGCGACCCGGCGCTGCTATAGGCGACGGTCGTTCCCACATTGTTGGCCCCTCCGGTGACGTATGCATTGCCGGATGCGTCCAGCACGAGACTGCTGGCGACGTCGGAGTAGTTGGCCTGGGCAGAATAATACCGGTTGGACCAAAGGATATGACCCATAGGATCATATTTTATCGTCATGTAGTCGTCACCTGTATTGATAGTTGTAGAGGGAAGGCCTCGTGTCCGTATTTGCCCTTCGCTTTGCCCCGTAATGTACACATTCCCGGATGCGTCAAGAGCGATGGCGAGGGCCACATCGTAGCCACCGGCCGTGCCATCGTAGGTGGCAGACCATTGCAGCACTCCATTGGCATCGAGCTTGAATGTAAGGTAGTCTTCAGTAGAAGTAGACGAAGTCATGGTCGAACCTGTGATATATATATTCCCGGCCGCATCGGTGGTAATGGCGTGCGCCGTATTGAAGAAGTAGCCGACACTGGTTTCAACGGCCCAAAGCTGGGTGCCGGACGCGTTGTATTTGACTGTAGAGGTCTTATAGTGCCCAAAGGAATCATTGTAGTACCAGGTACCCGTCACGATGACATTGGACGATGCATCCATCGTTATAGTAGACAGCCCCCCTATGGTAGTGCCCGGGGGGCTATAGCTTCTGGTCCATTGAATGGCACCGGATGAATTGTATTTCCAGACGTAAATGGCTTCCAGCCCACTGGTCGGATAGCTTGTTGCCGCGACATAAATATTGCCGGAATTGTCTCTTGCCATTTTCGGCCCATTCGATTTGGAGCCGATGTACAACTGCTGTACCCAGCTTTGATTTACGCTTTGCGCAGAGGTGATGGATGAGAAAAGGACGGCTATACCGGTAAGAAGATGTGTAGCGATGCGACGCATAAGTTAAAAATTAGTTGGGAGTAAATTATTGTTTCAGAAATTTCACCTTGCTGTTGATATTTTGCGCTGTTTTTATTCCCTGTTTGGTGCCTTCTTCCACCGCATGACGAGTATGAATACCGCCATAAACTCTTGAGATCGCAATCGCACTGGCAAATTCATAAAAAGATTTGTATGAATAGCTACCCATGTCCTCCGGACCTTTTCCCAAATCAATCATTTTTCCTTTATAAGTGCTGTTTATGAAAGACACATTGTCGCCGAAAATAGTGGTAAGTGCCTCAGCGAATGCACCGCTAAAAGTTGCATGGTTTGCCGGGAAATCAGGATAGGGCGGTGTGGGAATAAAAGGCTTCCACCAGGTAGCCGGGTCATTGGAGGGCTCTATCACGCTGCGAATAAACTGAAAGGGTCTTTCCTGCATGAAATGGAATTTAGCTTTCATGGAACCAATAGTGGCATCAAACAGGCTGATACTGGTTTTGGCATAAGCAAATGCTGCTATATCGAGTGCCGGATTTCGTTGTTCCAGAATTTGTTTGAATACAGAAATGTAGCTCGATCCGCCGGGATAACCATTCACGGCTGGGTCATCATAATATTTGGCCAGACGCTTTTGATCATAGGTCAGGTTTTTCGAGAGGTCATAAACTTCCTTAAAATCCTTGTAATAAGGAGAAGCTGCATCTGCATCATTATATACATAAGGCGCTGAGGTTACATTTTCGATGCTGCCGGCAACCATGGTGCGGGTATCACCCCAGTAGGCAAGACCATTAGCAATGGTAGGGTTATTATTTTCCGGCCACCAAAAATATGGACTTTTATTGGCCAGTACTAAAGATGGCCAGGAAGACCACGGATGATCTGTAGTAGACCAGGTAAAGACTTTTTCGGCTACGGCTTTTCCGAACGCTTTTGACCGTTCAAAGATCGCAGTGTCGCCAATTTCTGTCTCATAGGTTCTATTCAATTCATCTTCAAGTCTTTGCACCGAATCGTTCGTTGCAGGGGCGAAGGTAAAAAGTTTCCTGGTCATTTCAGCCAACGCGGCATTGGCACAGGTTGGCCAGTGATAGGCTTTACCTGGTTCCGTTTGAGGGATCTGGGGCATTTCGTTTAATTGGCCGTAGAGACTTTGATAGGCGGGCATGCCGGGCACCACGGCTTCGTATAAGGCCACGCCACAATAAGCCATGTATCTGCCAGGATTAACTCCATAAGAAACAGGAGGAGAATACAACAAAGGTAATTGAACACCCAGCCATTTTTTTACAACATCCGAAGAATAAGTTTTCGTTTGTTGAAGATGACCGTTGGTCTCCGGGTTTGATTCTTTCCGGCACGAAAAATTCAACAATGATGCAGTTGCGATCAGCAACATAGCATAAACGGTTTTTAGTTTCATTACTGTGTATTTAATATTAATTAACAGGGTGTTATACCCAGCGAAATGTGCTAATTGCACGATCAGCTCAAAGCAGCAGCAAAATAGGAACAGCTTTGCCTACCATAAATTCTAATCGCTTAACAGATTGGTTTCTCTGAAACAAGGCAGTTAAAACAGGTTTGTGGCTTTCAGGAGAGAAAAATGTTGTTTGTCTGCAATTGAATGTTGTTTGTCTATTTTATTTTCAGGTGAAACAATCATGTAGTTTAATTGCTTAAATTGTGAAAAGCAATCTTTCAGCCTGAATATGATCAAAACAAACGAGTTTATTTTTTCCCCGAAACACGGGGTGCTGCGGCACGTCTCGTTTTGGTTGGTATGGCTTTTTGGGTGGACCTGCTTCCTGACAGCGATTTGGTCACATTTCACTGATAATTTTATTCGCATCGGACTTTGGATCCCTGTCTTTACCATCTTCAGTTACCCAATTTCAAACATTGCCATTCCAAAGCTGCTGTTGAAAGGCAAATACCTCGTATTTCTGGGCGCAATCATTTGCTGGCTTTTTGTTGGGTGGTTCCTGAGCGTTTATTTTCTTAGGTATGTATCCGCTCCGGTATTAGACCTGATGCACAAGCCCCACGGTGATGGTTATGCATGGCAATGTTTCCTTTGCGTGCTAACCACCTCAGCTTGTTTCTCTTCTTTATCCCTTGGGAAGCAGTGGTTATTGAAGCAAAAGGAATTTCTCCAGGCGCAACAGGAAAAAATAACAGCCGAGCTGCAACTGCTGAAAGCACAGGTGCATCCGCATTTCTTATTTAATACGCTTAATAATATTTATGCTTTTTCTCTCGATAGATCATCTAAAACGCCGGAACTTATTTTAAAACTTTCATCATTGCTTAGCTACATGCTTTATGATTGCAAAGCAGAAGAAGTAAAGCTGGAGAAAGAAGTGGAGATCATGAAAGATTATATAGGCCTGGAAAAAGAACGCTATGGCAATACATTAGAAATATCGTGGACTGTAGAAGGCGACATCAGCGACAAATTCATATCACCTTTGTTGATGCTTCCTTTTCTGGAAAATGCTTTTAAGCATGGCGCGTCGGAGCAAATTGAAAAACCCTGGATGGGAGTGGATATATCCGTATCGAACAATATACTAAAATTTAAAATCGCCAACAGCAAGAACGAATTTGTATCGCACAGCAATAATGGAATTGGCATCAACAATGTGAAAAAACGTCTCGAATTTCTTTACCCTGAAAAATATGAATTGAAGATAAATGATGAGGGAGATTTCTTTGCAGTTTCATTAATGGTTAAATTGAGCGGCAGCATATCAGCTTATACGATGCGGCATCCCCCTTCTGTAAATACACAAACAGTCATCTCATGAAACTTCGTTGCCTGCTTATAGATGACGAGCCTCCGGCATTGAAAGTGCTGTCGAAATATATTTCTTCCCTTAATGACATGGAGATTGTGGGCCAGTGCAGAAATGCAATTGAAGCATTAGGCGTATTGCGGCATAAAACAGTTGATGTTATTTTTCTCGATATTAAAATGCCCCGCATCATCGGTACTGAATTTTTAAAAAACCTTTCCCATCCGCCCAAAGTAATTTTTGTTACAGCTTACAGAGAATATGCACTTGATGGTTTTGAATTGGACGCAGTGGATTATTTGGTCAAGCCTGTTTCCTTTGAACGTTTTTTTAAAGCCATCACCAAATTAAACCGCATGATGGGCCGTGAAGTGTCTGTAACCACAACAAATCAAGCGCCTGACCCGGCCGCTTTTATTTACCTGAAAGTGGGCAGGGATATGAAAAAAGTTTTTGTGAATGAAATTGAGTACATCGAAAGCTGGAAAGATTATGTAAAGATTTTCCTTACAGGAGACAGGCAGTTTCTGGTAAAACGTGCCATCAGTGTAATTGAAAATATTTTGTCCGATCACAAGTTTATCCGGGTGCACCGGTCGTACATTGTTTCCCTCAGCAAAATTTCCGGTTATAATGCATTGATAGTGCAAATAGGACAATGTGAAATTCCCATCGGGCGACTATATAAACAATCGGTAATGGAACGACTGCAAAGCAAAGAATCTGCATAAATTACAGTTTTGTTCTGCACTTTATTTGTAGGCTTCAGTTATTAGATCGCTCACAGATGCTATCATCGGGGCAGTTCCGTATTTTTCTGAGAGTTCCTTTTCCACCATACTCTTTATTTCCGGGATCAGTTCGGGATGGCGTGCCATAATATTATTATAGATTGCACCTCTCATGGTTAAGCCTTCCGCCGCCTCTTTTGCTGAACTGCAAAAGGACTCTTTACTTACCTTCTCAATTGAAAACCTTGAAAAGCCGGCATCCTGTAGCAAGGGGCTAATTATCGATTCATCATGCATTGAAGTGGGAAGATCCAATGATGTTGGTATCGGCTCCTCCAAATATGGTCTCACAATATTTCTATACACAAAAGATGCACCCACTGTCTCCAGTTTATCCCATGTAGTAAAAATGAACAATCCGCCGGGCCGAAGGACACGATAAGCTTCCGCGACTGCTTTTGTCCGTTCAGGAACGAACATAAGACCAAAGCAGCATACAATAAGGTCAACGCTTCCCGATTCAAAAGGCAGTTGCTGTGCATCAATCGTTTCCCAGCGAACATCTTCATCTTTTAATTTATCTTTTGCTATTTCCAGCATTGCTGCACTAATGTCAGATGCAATGAGAACTGTCGCCGGTGACAAGACTTTTCTCAAATGCCTGGTGACTCTTCCTGTACCTGAAGCCAATTCAAGGGCTAGTTTTACCGAAGAAGGTTCCAGTCGTCTGGCAACTTCCACGGCATAAGGTTCAAAGAACATGGGACCTAAATACTGGTCATAGAGTTCAGCATCAGATGCAGAGGAAGTATAAGCCTGTTGTTTTATAGACGGGTTGTTCATTTAATTTTTTGCTTTAAGTAGTACAGATCTTGACCAGGCCGAATTCATTGACAGGCGAGTCCAGGTGTTCGGCGCTGAATACAACAATTAAGGCCGTTCTCATAGACTGAAACCAACCCTATTTGATCCGATCCAGGTCGTCTTTTCAACAGCTTCTGCCAATTTTTAACGGATACCCAGCGGCGGCGGCCAACTTACCTCACCACCTCACTAACTAAAATTACCGGAACAACATTGGTGTAGTTCACGAAGTCCGCCCTTATCGCATCTCTATTCGGACCAATCGCCGCCTGGTATTCCTCCAGGCTCTTTACGTAAAATGTCCCGATCGCCATATAAGGCAATGGCTGGTTGGGGATCCCGCTGGCAAGGCCCTTCTCAATGGTATATTTCACCAGGTTTGACCCCAAAAACTTCGCCACCATCGGCATGTGCCTGGTCTCATAATACTCCATATTGAAGGTCTTGCCTTCTGCAAACGGATACATAATCGATATTCTGATCAGTCCTTTTTCGTTCACAGCCATATTCTTAGTTTCAGTGATGGATGACGTCCCCTGGCCAAATGCAGTAGCACCAATGATCAGAAGGATCAGCGATAAGGTGACAGTGAATTTCATATGCGCTTTTTTGCTAAAATAAGAAAATCGGGTATTTATTCCAATATCAACAATTTTTTAAAATATTCTCTCCGTTCGATCGTCTTCCCGATAGATACCCTGTTTGGATATCATTTTTACCAATGGCACGACGACTTCCGATAATTCTCCTGATCTGGCTCGGCGCCGACCTGTATTTTTACCAGGCGGTCCAAACCCTCTATAGTTCCACAACCCTTTCATGGTGGTATTGGCTTATTGACCCGTTAATAATGAGCGGTTTAATTGCCGCAATTTTTATACGGCGAGGCTCCCGCCTGCAGCAGCACCTGATAACCTGGATGATGGGATTAATGCTGCTGGCGTTCGTCCCCCGTCTATTTTCGGTCCCGGTGCTATGGGTCGAAGATATCACCCGGCTGTTCCGCGGTTTCCCGCCAAGGGCCGTTTGGGTCAGCGGTCTGACGCTAGGCCTCGCAGCCCTTCTATTCTTCCTGGTGCTGTTCGGCATTACGCGCGGGCGGCATTTCTATCGCGTCCGGCGTGCGACCATCCATTTCCCCGACCTCCCCGCGGCATTTGACGGCTTTACGATAACACAGATATCGGATGTCCATTCAGGCAGCTTTACCAACGCCGCCGGCGTACAAAAAGGGCTGGATCTTATCAATGCCCAGCAGAGCGACGTCATCCTGTTCACCGGCGACCTGGTCAATAACAAGGCGTCGGAAATGGACAGATGGATAGCTGCTTTTGCGCAGCTAAAGGCGCCGATGGGCAAATTCTCGGTCCTGGGGAATCATGACTATGGCGACTACATCCATTGGGAGACACCCGAAGCAAAACAGGATAATCTAAGTCGATTGCGACAGGTGCACGCCGACATCGGCTTCCGCCTCCTCCGGGATGAAGCGATATCCCTCCATAAGGATGGCCATTCCATTACCCTGCTCGGCGTAGAAAACTGGGGCAAAGGCGGCTTTCACAAATACGGCGACCTGAAGAAAGCTACTGCCGGTGTACCCGACAAGGCTTTCAAGATCCTGATGTCCCACGACCCCTCGCACTGGGAAGGCGTCACCCTGGATCATCATCAACACATTCATCTCACTCTCTCCGGGCATACCCACGGCATGCAGTTCGGCATCGATCTCTTCGGCTTCAAGTGGAGTCCCGTGCAATACGTGTACAAACAATGGGCTGGCCTCTATCGCCAAAAAGACCGTTTCCTGTACGTCAACCGCGGGTTCGGTTTTCTGGGCCTAAAGGGGCGTATCGGCATGTGGCCCGAAGTAGCCGTGATCACGCTCCGACGCCATCCGGACAGACGTCAACGCGCGTCGCACTCTGCTCAATAATTATACTTATTCTTGTACTCGACCGGAGACATACCCGTAATCTTCTTAAACACTTCCCGGAACGCCCTTACATCGGAATAGCCGACTTCATACATTACTTCATTAATAGTCTTACGACCCTTCTCCAGGTACTTTTTTGCTGCCTCCACCTTCAGTCGTTGCATATACTCAAGCGGGGTATTTCCGGTCGCTTTCTTAAATCGTCTGTCAAAGCTCCTTCGTTCCATCGAAAACTTTGAAGACAGTTTTTCAATAATGATCTTATCGCCTACATTACTCTCCATAAATAGCTGCGCCGTCCTGATCTGCTCGTCGTCGTGTTTTTTCTGACCGGAGAAAATGATATAGGGTGATTGATTGTTCCTGTCTATATCGAGTTCAAAGACTTTGGCGCAATATACCGCAGTCTCCCGGCTGTAATACTTTCCTATCAGGTACAACACTAAATTCAACGAAGACAAAGCCCCGCCTGAAGTGTACACACCACGTTCATCGGTAATTATTTTTTCAATGGTCAAATTCACCCCCGGGAACATGCCTCTGAAAGTATTCGCAAAACCCCAGTGAGTGGAGCACGACTTGCCATCTAACAGGCCTGCGGCGCCAAGAATAAATGCCCCGGTGCATATGCTGGCGACCTCCGCGCCGTTTTTATATTGCCGCATCACCCATTCAATATTCTTCTTATTATTTTTTATGGCGGATTCGACATTTCCCCCTATTGCAGGTACAATGATCAGATCTGCCATATCGAGCTCACTGGTGCTTTTATCCCGCTGAATGGCAAACGACCCGTTCACTGTCTTTCCTTTCTCACCTCCGACCAGGCTGGTTCTAAACACAGGGGCCTTCCCCTTTTGAATGAAATAGGCATTTGCTTCCTCGATTACTTCGATCGTCAATATCAGACTGCTTAAAGTTGTAGTGCCATAAGGGAGGAGGATGGCTAATTCTTTCATTTTTTTCATAAAGGTAATCAACTCGATTGTCCAAAACAACCCCCTAAAATGTCGAAATCACAGCATTTCATTGCGTAATACCGGACATACCTTTGGTGAGTAATATCAATTCATATTATTCAACCAAAAAAATAACAGTTATGATCTTAAAGAACAAGAATGCAATTATTTATGGGGCGGGTGGGGCTATCGGAAGTGCCGTTGCGCGAGCTTTTGCCCGCGAGGGGGCGAGAGTGCTTCTCACCGGACACAGACTGGATCCGCTGGAGACCTTGGCCGAAGAGATCAGGTTGAAAGGCGGTTCGGCGGAGGTGGCGCTTGTTGATGCCACCAACGAACACGACGTGAACAACAACTTTAGGCGGATGCTGGAGAAAGTCGAAAAAATAGACATTTCATTTAATGCGATCAGCACTCCGCAGACCGGTGTACAAGGTATTCCCTTACTGGAATTAACGCCGGAAGCCTTCGTTTTCCCGATCAACCTGTATGCTTTTTCCCATTTCCTAACCGCGAAAGCTGCCGGAAAACATATGGTCGGGAATGGTTCGGGCGTCATCATTACCCTGACCGCCACGCCGTCAAGAAAGTCGGCACCGCTTGTCGGCGGCATGGCTGCGGCATGGTCCGTCATTGAAGCATTTACGCGTACCCTTGCGGGAGAGCTCGGCTCAAATGGTGTCAGGGTGGTCTGTCTTCGCTCCGACGGGATCCCGGAAACAGACACCATTACGGAGGTCTTCGGCCTGCACGCCAAAGCCCACGGCATGCCGTCGAACAAAGAGTTTCAGTCGCTGATGGAAAGCATGACCTTATTACGACGCTTGCCCAACCTGGCAGAGGTCGCCAATACTGCCGCTTTTATTGCATCGGATCAGGCGAGCGCCATCACGGGTACTGTTATCAATCTTTCCTGTGGTTCAATCGTCGATTGATCTGAAGATCGCCTTCAACTATCCTGGGCTGGAATACAAAGCCATAAAATTGAACATACATATATAGTAAGAGCATGAAAATTCTGTTAATTGGGGCCACGGGCAACATCGGACAACGTATATTGAAAGAAGCGCTGGACAGGGGATATGTAGTGACGGCGGCGCAGCGCCACCCTGAGAAATTAAAGGTGCGGCACGATCATCTGGTCGTAATAAAGGGCGATCTCCTGAACGCAACGGAATTGCCTTCCCTATTAAGTGGGTATGACCTTATTATTTCTGCCATTTCAGCGGCGGGGGGATCAACACCGGAAGAGTTCAAAAAAGCTAACGAGAACCTGATCGCCGCATTGACGGGGAGACCGGATCAACGGTTGATCATTGTCGGAGGAGCAGGCAACACAGAAATTGCCCCGGGCGTTAGGGTGGTCCATAGCCCCATTATGGACTCGCTTCCCGAAGAATGGAAGCCCGACATTTTCGCCCACGCATATATACTTGATCTTTATAAAGCCTCACAACTCAACTGGACCTATTTCAGCCCGGCAAGGGACGTCGAACCCGGCGAGCGCACCGGCAAATACCGATTCGGAACTACCAATATGATCGTCGATGGTAAGGGGGACAGCAAAATTTCGATGGAAGACTATGCAGCGGCATTGGTGGATGAAATTGAAAACAAACAGTTTCTCAAACAGCAAATGTCCATCGGGTATTAGTCGTCCTGATCTCCAGAAAATACCTGGTGCTGGTAATGGTGGGCGTATTGATCGCCTCCCTCGTGGCCTGGCTGATGATGCGTAAGTGGCTGGCGCATTTCGCTTTCCGGATAGATATCAGCTTCTGGATATTTGTGCTGGCAGGTGGTGCGGCCGTCCTGATCGCGGCCGTTACCGTGAGTGTCCAGGTGCTCCGGGTGGCGATGAATGACCCCATAAAGAGCTTAAGGGTTAGTTAAAAGACCGTCTGAACTCCAATGGCGAAAGGTTGGTTTTTGTTTTGAACAACTTGCTAAAAGATTGCGGGTGTTCAAAACCTAATTCGTATGCAATTTCACTCACAGATAATCTGGTGATAGATAATTTTTCCTTCGCTTTTTCTATTAGCTTATTATGTATGTGCTGCTGTGCATTTTGTCCGGTCAGGGAACGCAGCATATCACTTAAATAACTGGGTGATATGTTCAGCCTTTCCGAAAGATATTGAACAGTCGGAATGCCCTCACTTAATGATCTTTCATTGTCGAAATATTCTTCTAAAGTTTCTTCCAGCTTTTGTAGCAGATCGTTGCTGATTGCTTTGCGGGTAATGAACTGGCGCTTATAAAAACGATTTGCGTAATTCAGCAACAACTCGATCTGGGAAATAACGACATCCTGGCTAAAATCGTCTATTCTGCTTTTTAACTCTTCTTCAATCAACTGAAAAACGGAAATGATGGTTGCCTTTTCAGTATCTGACAAATGCAATGCTTCATTGGCTGAATAAGAAAAAAAGCCGTACTGTTTGATCTTTTTTGCCAAATGATAATTCCAAAGGAAGTCCGGATGGATCAGCAAAGTATAAAGGGAACATTCGCCGGCATTGTTGTCGTTATTGCCACCGATTATCTGGTTAGGAGAAGCGAACAATAAGCCGCCTTCATCGAAATCATAATAATCCTGGCCGTATTTTAATTTCCCGCTGAGTTTTGGTTTATACGATATTTTATAAAAACTCAGCACATGGGAGTGGGGTGGTCTGTTTACTTCGACTCCGGTATCTGCACCATTTATCAGGCTTATCAGTGGATGCAGGGGTTTAGGCAAGCCAAAAGCCCGATGTGCATCCGATAAAGATTCAAATTTATGAGGGCTATTTTCTTCCTGTTTCATCATCTAAATTTACTTCTTTACTTTGATTCACCCTGCGCTGAATTGGAGACGGACTCCCACTCTTCCCAGGTTGCCAGCCGCTCAGCATAGGCGGCTCGTACCCAGGACAGATTATGGCTGCCGAGAAAAAACCGCAACGGTGGATTCTCTAAGTCTACAACTTTGAAGAGAGCCTGCGGCGTCGCATTCGGATCGCCTCTTTCCATGTTTCTTAAACGTCCGAAAAACTGCGATTTAAAATCGCCGTAGATCGCGAGGCCAGCCGCAAATTTCAAAGAGTCCTGACTCCCAAACTCGGTGGCATAGGCACCAGGTTCTATCATCGTTACTTTGACCCCAAAAGGGTTGACCTCTGCGGCCAGGCTTTCGTGAATTGCTTCGAATGCCCATTTTGAAGAACAGTAATAGCCGATCGCTGGCATCGTCACGTGGCCAAGGCTGCTCGATACACCAAGTATGTGGCCGCCCCCCTGCTTTCGTAACAACGGCAGGACAGCCTGAATGACAGCAAGTGGGCCGAAAATATTCGTATCATAGAGCGCTCGGACATCGTTCGCGCTGGCCTCCTCGATCGTGCCGACAAGTGAATAACCGGCATTATTTACAACGATATCGAGCCTTCCAAAGTGAGTATGAGCTTGCGTCACGGCCTCATTCACCTGATCGGGCTTTGTCACATCGAGCTCCAAAGTCAGAACGTTTTCACCATACTTTTCTTTTAGATCGGCGATACTTGCCAACTTGCGTGCTGTAGCTGCGACCTTGTCACCACGCTTCAGCGCTGCATCGGTCCAAATGCGGCCAAAACCCCGGGAAGCGCCTGTAATAAACCAAACTTTCATAAATGTTGTACTTTAAATTTAGAATACAACAAAGGTCAGGAAGTGCTATTGGAGGCTTGTAGTCTAACCAGGGGTTTTTGTAGCCAAAATGAAAAAGCCCCGGTTCATATATGTCCGGGCCCGGAATTACCTATTCCGTAACTATCTTTTCTGGCCAAGCTTTTCGGCAACCCAACTTTCCAACCCGCCATCTTCTTCCAATTTGATCAATTTTTCCATCTCTTTATCCTTCTTTAATCCGCTTCCCATCTTATATACTTTGATGGCGCTTTTGATACCAGCAATATTACCCTGTACCTTATCTTTGGAATAGGTATTCTGCAGCACGTATCTTGTCCATCCCCCCATAAAAACGATCATTAATTCGGGGTTTTTCCTGGAAAAAGTCATGGTTTTGGCGTCTACCTCAATCGTTACTTGCGGTGAGCCTGTCAGCCAGGCCATAAGCATTGCAGCCTGGATCCGCCATGCATCGCCCTCTTTATCAATAGGAGTGCTTTCGAGATAATTTACGGTGTTGATCACACTGGGTTCGCTGGCTGTGAATTCCTCTTTTGTTTTGGGAAGCGGGTTTTGTAGCAGGTCGCTGGTTTGGGCACTTACGCCGATTGAGAAGGCTAACATGCCGGTTAGCAGGAGCAAATGGGGTTTCATTTTCCATGGTTTTGTTTCAATATATAGGGGAAACTACTCCCCGATGTTTTTCATCTTTCTATCTATAGATGCAATAACTTCGGCAAATTCATGCGCTCCAATTTCTTCCTCTCCAATGATATATGATTGATCAATTGATTCAGCCAACAACAAGAACAAATTCTTTTGAACTATTTTATAGCTCTTGAATGCTTCCCATTTAATGGAATGATCGTAGTACATATCCTTATACCTTAAACAATCATGGTTAAATTCCTATCTTGTTGTATCCTTATTTTTTTCCCGCCGATCAACAACTTCTTGACAAAGCCGATTATACTTCTTTGCTATTTTCATATAATGTATAGAATATTGAATAGCATTGAATAGATAAAAAAGACCTAGAGAAAGAAAAAAGTATCCAACATTGCTTTTATCACTGATCGCCAGCCATGCAAAAAAAACAATTATCCCGGAAGATAAAAGATTCCTGCCGGTAATGGTTAAGTTCTTTTTGAATGTTAATTTCAATTTAAGTTTATACTGACTGAGGGCGATCTTAGAATCGAACGGAATATCAAAAACCATATAAAAAGGTATGTCTGTTTGACCTGTAAGTAGCCGTCATGGCCGGGCCGTCTAACTCGCCTATGCCGCCCGTTGCCTTTAGCCCTCACAAATTACACTTTATATTTAGAAATTACAAGCCCCCATCCCCGACCGACCTCACCATATTCAATATGGGTTAGTTGTCAGTATCTGTCTATTCGTTTCCAAATTGTGGTGTCAACTTTTACATCTTTGTAGTCTGGAAAAGTCTTATAATAGATTTCCAGTTCAACCTTAGCTAATAGCGAATAATTTTTGTATAAAATCAAATCACCTGTCGTTCCTAAACATGAAAAATCTCGTCCAACGATTTTAATATTCGGATTCTTTCTATTAATATATTCTGTTCGTCGCTCTCCATATCCGCATAAAACAGATCGACACGCGGAAATAGCAAAAAATCCAAGGTAGCAAACTGCAAATAGTGCGAGCAACCTACTTACAAATAGTGGTCCTTTAACTTGTAAACTATTATAAGCCAGGAATAGAATGTAAACTGACAAAATGGGATAAGTTATTGACCTGAGAGCAATATTTCCAATGACTAGAAGTGATGCCAAAACCAATACGCCTAAAAGAGTAAGTTTAAGTTTTAAATATTTCATAGACTGTCTTGTCCTTATTGAGATAGTAGCTAACCATAGACCTTGGCTTCAAGGTGGAAAAAGGTTTCCGACTGGCTGGCCCATGTACTAAAGATATAAAGAATTGCCGATGCCAAACCGTAAAAATGGGTACTATTCTTCCGTTTCCTCGTGGGAGATTACCAATTCACATCGGATCTCTTCCAATTCACAGCGGTTAACCGGAGCATTTCCTGATTAACGAAGTTTACACTTGTAAATATTAAAAATAACCGCTATGGTAAAAAGAATTTTAGTTGCACTGCTTTTCTTTACTGCACTCAACCTGCAAGCACAGGTAAGTGACGCCGCGTCATTTACTGGGTTTGCCCTCCAGCATGACAGCCTTTTCAGGGACGCGTATGATCATCGCGATATTACTCGCTATCAAGATTTGCTCAACACGTTTATCCTGCGCTTTAATAACCTGGACAGCCCGACAAAAAAAGCAAATGCGAATTACCTTTCAGGGGCCTTGTATAATCTATGCTGTATCTACAGTCTGCTAAACAATCAGCAGCAGGCGCTCACCTATCTTGAAAAAGCGATCCAGGCAGGCTATTATAACTATGCAAACATGATGGCGGACAAGGATTTGAACAACATAAGGCCGCTGGAAAAATTTACACAACTGGTTGCACCGCTGCGCAGGATAGGTGATTATCCTTATATACTGCGCCAGGCAGCGTTATATAATACTGCCGATGCCCGGCCTTTACCCGGTTTCACATACCAGTCGAAAAATGACCCCGGTCTTGTAACATTGCGCAAGGCGTTTAACCTGGATTCCATTGCCGGCCAGGGCAGCGATGTATCGCAGGTACTTGCCCTGATGCATTGGCTGCACAATCTCGTTCCGCATGATGGCCAGCATGAAAACCCTTTGGTAAAAAACGCGCTCAGTATGATTACCGTTTGTAAGAAAGATAACCGCGGGCTTAACTGCCGCGGGCTGGCCACAACGTTAAATGAATGCTATCTCGCACTCGGTTTTAAATCAAGGTTTGTCACCTGCCAGCCTAAAGATAGCCTCGGCATAGATTACGACTGCCATGTAATTAATATGGTTTACGCGCCTTCCCTGAAAAAATGGTTGTGGATAGATCCTACTTTTGACACTTATGTCATGAACGAAAAGGGAGAATTGTTAAGCATTGAAGATGTGAGACAAAGGATCATTGATAACAGCCCGCTTATTATTAGCCCGGATGCCAACTGGAACCATAGATCAAGCGAAACAAAAGAGCATTACCTCTTTTATTACATGGCAAAAAATCTTTACCGCCTCGAATGTCCTATAAATAGTGCCTACGATATTGAAACAAATGCCAATGGCAAAAATATTGAATACATTCAACTTTTGCCACTGGACTACTTTAAACAACCGACAAAAACAAATTGGACCAATAAAAACACCAAAACTGCCTATACGTATTATTATACCAATAACCCTGCTTATTTTTGGCAGGTTCCCGAAAACAACTAAGATGGTAAAGATCTTTATACTGTTCCTGTTGCTGCCTGTTTTGGCCACGCAAGGTGTTGCGCAAATAAAATGGGATATGAGCACAACACCTTTGACAGACAACGAATGGAACAATTACTCCACCACCTATATGTCTCCGGAAGATGAAAATACGGCACCGGTGCTGGTTACAGCCATCCCTTATAACGGTATTTATTCATACAATGACCAGTACGGCCTGCCTTTCTCCATGTCGTCCAACCATTCTTTGTTCGGCTTTGTATCGCGGCTGTCCGCCAAAACGCAGCATTTGGTCACATACGATTCATCGAATGTTTATTTCATTACCCCGGGCATACACGCTTCTAACGCAACCTTATATGAGTACCGCGTGTTGCTGAACGGGAAAACGGTGATTACCCCCTGGACAACGGTAAAACAATTTACGGATGACAATTTTCAGCTGAATAACTTTAAAAAACATCTTGGCTTTTTGGGCGGCTACAAAACAACCTGGGGTAACGGTATTATTGTGGAACTGAGAAAAAGAGGCAGCGATTCCCTGGTGGCGTCTTCAGCGGTTTACTGGAAGGAAACCAAACCTCAGTTGTTGCAGATCTATACACCAGGCGACCTCGAGGAATTGTTGGGCATGCTAAAAACCTCTTATAATCCCTATACGCCCGAAATTCCTTCCGGGGAGCTGCTAAAATGGCAAACACGATACCCCGGCAACCAGCTTGATTCGGCAACCGGCCTGCCCAAAAAGCTGATCCTTCAGCCAGGTGAAAGCAGCGTAATATTTTACCTGAGTTCAGGGGTATTTAAAAGGAAGGCGATCGAGTACCAGTTGTTAAAGAATAATGAAGTGGTAGTAAACTGGCAGTCCAATGACAACGACAACAGCTTTATCCGGGTTAAACAGCTTACACATGGCAATTACCAGCTGCTTATCCGCTACAGTGCGCAACGGCATAACGTTACACCGTATTCTTTCGAAGTAAAACCGGCCTGGTATCAAACCGCGCTTTTTAAGCTGGTTGCCGGCTTTTTGCTGGTTGCCTTTATTTCGGCCTTTTATTTATCCTACCGGCTGATAAAACAACAACGGCGAACCAGGGCCGAGGAGGCAAAAAAGCAACAACTTGCCCTTGAACTAAAAGCGATACATACCCAACTAAACCCGCATTTTATTTTTAATTCGCTCAGCTCCATACAGGGGCTTATTAATACAAATGATACCAAAGCCGCCAACCAGTATCTTTCTGAATTTGGCAGCCTGATGCGCAACACGCTCACCGGTACTGACAATAACTTTACGACCCTTGCCAATGACATAAGCGCCCTTGACAGTTACCTGAAGCTGGAGCAATTAAGGTTTGGGTTTATGTATACGATCAGCACGGATGAAAATATTGATGTCCGGGAAACAGATGCTCCTTTTTTACTTTTACAGCCTATCGTAGAGAACGCGGTGAAGCATGGTGTTGCGGGCATGCAGGATAAGGGAATGATCACTGTTATATTTAAACGGGACAACAACAATATCATAGCCACCATACAGGATAATGGTAATGGCTTTTCCGGGAAAGCTAAAACAGGTTACGGCCTGAAGCTGACACGGGACAGGATAGCGCTGCTCAACCAGGCGATGAGCGGCAGGTCGATTTATCTTGATATTGTAGACAAGGTGCCTGGCACTCTTGTGAAAATTAACTTTATTAACTGGTTTATATGATCGTACGCGCTGTCATTATTGATGATGAACGAAAGAATGTTGACAACATATCGGCATTACTCTCTACCTATTGCCCGCAGGTAGAAGTTGTTGGCGCTGCACTCGACGCGCCATCCGGGAGGCAGATGATATTGCAGATGCAACCGCAGCTCGTTTTTCTTGATATACAAATGCCGGGCGAAAGCGGGTTTGACATGTTGCGTTCACTCAACCGGTATAACTTTGAAGTGATCTTTGTTACTGCTTACGATAAATATGGCATCCAGGCAGTAAAGTTTGCTGCGGTGGACTATCTCTTAAAGCCTGTGAACATTGCAGAACTTCAACTGGCTGTTGACAAGGTTATCGCAAGGCTTCAATACAAAAATCAAAACCTGCAGCTGGAAAACCTGATCCAGCTACTGCAACAACAGCATCACAAGGAGGAACACCGTATTGCCTTACCCGTACTAAAAGAAACAAGGTTCGTTTACACGCGGGAGATCATACGATGCGAAGCCTCCAACAACTACAGCAGGTTTTTCCTCACCGACGGAGAGGTGTTGTTAGTTTCCAGGCCCATATTCGAATACGAGGAAATTCTTAAAGATTATGGCTTTGTACGCTGTCATCAATCCCACCTGGTGAATAAAAAGTTCATCAAAAGCTGGGTGAAAGACAACGGACAGTTTCTGCTGCTTCTCGACGGAATACAAGTACCGATATCCCGTAACAAAAAAGATCTGCTTGCCAAGGTGCTGAGATCCAACAGTTGAATGACATACTGCTAGCTATTAAATGCAATTATCTTCTCCTGAAAATAAGGAAAAGTATTACAATCAAAACCAGGGTGCCAATGCCGATATACATATGATTAGTTATTTATGATGAAGCGTTTTCGCAATTCATTACCTAAATTAATGCTAAAAAAGCGTGCCACACATGCAAAGCGCTAATAATGAAAGGAAAAGCCCATAGAGCTATTTATTTATTAGTCTTCCAAAGTGTTAATCGGGAATATTGTCTACACAAGTTCGTTTAGAACCTCCGAACAAGATTCGCTGAATAAACTTAACCGACTTCTTTCCCTGTCCCTACCCCGCACTGAGCCGAGCGTGCTGCCAATTTGGTCCTGTATACCTAAATAGAGGTTGAATGGGCCATTCTTGATAATATTGTTCAAACACCGCGTTCAGTTCTGGTGTTCCATAGTTAAAGGGGTAAAAGTAACGATCAATTTCATACAATGCAACGGTATTATCTGCCATAGGAATGACCCCTTGCACGTTTATTGAGGTTCTAAGCATAGTGGAGGGTTTGGAATCGATGCTCAAAGAAATATGGCCTTGCTTGTCGAAGACCTCCAGACCTCTGGCGTCGTAATTATATTTACCCACGTTATTGGTATATATATACCATTTGTTATCCATGATCTGGACCAATAAGTTACCTTTCAGATCTTTTATACTGCCACTGACAGAAAAACGCCAGCCTACTGACTCGATCTGCAAAGCAGATGAACTAAAAAAAGGCATTGTTTTAGTGGGTCCCAGCTCTGGAATATCATAATTTCCAAACGGCTCCTGGCCTAGAAAGGCTATTACAAGGGCGGCGGGAGACAATGTAGAGTCGATGGGCAGGTTGAGAGTACCGCAAATTGCCAGTTTCTGTGAACCATTTCCTTTTTTGTATACCGCCGGATTGGGTTCGCAGCCGCAGGGAAGCGCGCCCGGCACCTTTTTGTTGCACGCCATGGACGCAAGTAATAGCAAGCCTGCGAACGCACGCAGGAGCATGGAAGATGGTGATGAGTAATTCATAATAATAAAGTTTAATAGTTGCCGGGTAAGTTATGCCGCGAATGGGCAATTTCAAAGGCTGTTATCAAAATACCGTGATTTAACCCACATCGTTTATGTGAATACACGGTATTTTGGAAATCAAGGAACCGGTCGCAGGCTAGTTCATATAATACATCAGCGAGGGCAATATGGGCCCGTCACCTGGCGCGTTGGGCAGCTTATAGCCAAAATCAAAATTAATGCCTCCTTTATGATGTGAGTATTCGAAGCGAATGGGGTAAAACCCTTTATTCATCGGAGCGATAAAGCTACAGTAGTTAGCCCCCTGAGAGATCTCCATCAGTAACAGATCCCCTATATAGAGCTTCGTACCGGGCTCTCCGGACATCTCAAAGATATAATAGCCTTTCTTCTCAGTTTCGAGGTATCCCGATATCCGGCAGAAAAAATCATTTGAATCCAATTTATTGATGTTCACATTTTCAGCGGTTATTCCCGATCTGATTATTTCATTGGCCGCAGCCGTCCTGTAACAAGTGTAGCTCCATGCACCTTTCACTGCCTGATCTGGTTTCTTTTTCGCCTCCAGCGGCTTGCCTAATTTATAGTCGGCAGTAAGGGACTTGTTGGCCGTGTCATTGGTAAGGAATGTTTTGATATTCAATCTGACGTCAGCAACAGGCGTGATCATGTTCTCGGGTTCCATGGGTGATGATTCCAGTGTCGGTGCCGCACCATTGGTTGAGTAGCGCATGTATTTATCGGCCAGCACATCGTAACAGTTGAGCGCAAAAGGCATCCCTTTTACTACGATGCCGCCCAACGGGTTGATATGAATTCGGTCCAGCATCGATGGAGCAAGAGTATACTTCAAGCCATCGTATGCGCTCTTGTACTGCTGTGAAATATGCGTCTCATCGGGATAGGCAACTGCCTTCCATTGCAAGTTGGATGGTGCAATGCCTTTTAATAACGTCTCCAGGGAATCTATCCCCATTTCGTGATAAGCGATCCCTGTTCTGCCGGTGATAAAAAGAGATTTTATTCCTTTGACATTATTGATCCTTTCTTTTGCATAGCTCCTCAAAAAAGCATGATCCCACCAAACCGAGGGATCTGCTGAAATGTAGGCATCAAATAGCTGCGGCTCGGCAAACAAGGTATATAAGACAAACAGGCCTCCAAGGGAATGTCCCCACAGAATATTGCACCTGTTGGAGGGATAGGTTTTATCAATGTATGGGATCAACTCATTTTTGAGGAATGCGAGAAGCTTTGGGCCTCCGCCCGCGCCATTCTGTCCTGCGGAAGTGGGTGTCAGATCCCGGAATCGCTGGTTCTCATTATTGGGGTAGCTATTGACCACACCCACCATAATGATTGGTGGCGTAAATCCCCATTGCCTCGACCATGCCTGCACCTGCTCGAATAGCTCAGCGTTCCATTCCCCGTCCAGCAGATATAAAACCTGGTATTTCTGATCCGAGCCGGGTTTATATTCCTTTGGCAGCTGGATTTGAAGTCTTCGTTCTTCTTTTAAGATTTGCGAATAGATCGAATCTTTTACTCCCGGTTGGGCGACTGCGTGAAAACAATACAGGACCAAGAGGGATGTGAAATATACTTTGGAAGACATGAAATTCCTTTACGTCATAAAAGATCAAGGCTTATACCAAAATCATAATCATTTGATTGTAAACCCATTTTCATAGGAAAATGCCATTGCGGTGTGCGGTTTCAGAACAGGAAGTGTACGGTATGGCGGGTCACCTAACCGTCTTAGCGGTGAATTCCTGCCTACAATGTTCACAACAAGAATACGCGCATCAACCGTGCGCCATGCGCCATGCGGCTACTTCCCAATACAGAAAATGAAAATGCTGGGTTTTAGGGCATTTGAGCGAGTTTAGTCCCAGATTAGTAACTGAATTTGCTTGTCAAGCCGATCTCCCGCCGCCAGTATTCCAACGGCGTCAGATAATCCCTCCCGGTCTTTCCGGTCTGATGCGGTCGGTCCATCATTCTATTCTCCAGGGTATCCAAATCTATGTCGTCAAAATTTCCAAATCGCCCGCATTCATACTCAAGCTCAAATACCAGTTGATTCATAAAAGATAACATAGACTTACTGTTTGTCCTCGATACTGTGTAGCCCTCCGTCAATGCTAATTCAGCTGTGATAAAATCATTCGGAAATTGAAATCTCAATAAAAGCTGATGCACTCTATAAATAAAAGGCTTCCATGTGCCCTGTATCGTCTTTCCCTTGCAAAGCACTACCGTTAATGATGGTTCATGCACATACATAACCACCATCTTTCCCCGGAAGCTGGTAGCTAATAACCGTGCATACCAGCTATGCAGATGTTGTCCAGGATTAGGTTGGGTAATATAAAGCGATACTTCCAACCTGGAAGTATTAAGTAGCTTCTGAACAGAGTGTATAATGAGCATAAAAGGCGGCGGTTACACCTTCGGCAAAAGATCTTTGGCAGGAACAATCTTAAAACTTCCGTCTTCATTTCCGATAACCATATCCTCACCTCTAGCGGCGTTGGCCTCTATAAGCTCACTAACGGCCTTTTGGACACCTTTCAGAACCATTTCAGATAAATCCTCAATATTGGTACTTTGGTCAGGCATGTTTAGATTGTCTTAAAATTATATCCCAAATATCGCTATTATTGATGACTTTTTCGCCTTCGATCGCGCCATTGCCAATCAGCTCAGGGTGACTACCTAAATTGTTAATAGCCATCCAATTATCGCAGATGGGAAGATATAGATTGATCAGGTTCCTGATACCCGCAAAATACCTCCGCTCAATAACATAGGAGGGGATATTGTGTCCACCCATACTGACTCTCCTTGCTACCCTTACTTTTGCCACAGCTGGCGAGCTCAGCCAGAAATACAGCAATGTAACTCGATATCCCATCGCTCGTGCTGACTTAATCAACGATACATAACTCCTTGCCGCCAGCGTCGTTTCAAAGGCAAAATCAACCTGCTCGCTCATAAGCTGATCAATTCTTTGAAGCATAAGCCGACCTGCCGCCATGGCGACACTCTCAGGGTTAAACGGAGACAGCCCGGCAGCAATGCTATCTGCATTGACGAACTCCTAACAGTTAAGTATCTCCGGCAGAATGGTAAAGCTGGCAGTTGTCTTACCTGCACCGTTGCAACCCGCTATGATATACAAATTTGGCATTTGCTGATTTGCAAATATATTAGCTTTTCCTATCTTACGCTAATATGTCGGAATTACAATTAGCCCCAACAATAAGAACACCCCGCCCAGATGAAGTACCGCAGCATAAGGATATACTGGATAATATACAACGCAAGCAAATAGCTAACATCGTTGAAGGGTTCACCTTGAGAGAGAATGCTTCTCATGAACAACCTTTTACATTCTATTGTGAAATAAACATTGACAATTCAAAGCTATGGCACCTGTTCCAGGCATTCCTACTTCAATTCCCGGACGAGGTTTACTTCATTTATGGCCATAAAGATACTGATACCCTCATCTGTACATCATATAAAGACAAATTTGAAATTCTAAATATGCTATCTCCATATGAAACAGAATTGACGCAAGACGGTTTTCTAAAATTCGGAGTAGCTTTTCACACTGTCGGCTCCCCGGTATACCCGACAATTTTACTAGGTTCCTTTATCAGACGAGGCTTTACTGTTATGAACGGGTATGGGGAGGTCATTTCGTTGACTGAGCACGAGAAGCAACAAATTCTCTTCAAATCTGAACTTGAAATAGAGTTGGAAAAGGTCAGAAGTAGCGAATTCTCCGGAAAACCTAGCCGACTTAGTGGTATCTATGTCGTAAATGACGACGAGGATGGCAAAATAGCTTTATCCCATGTTTTCCTTTCAAAAATACAAAAAGGCTTATACGATCCTTTAATTCTGCATATCAAACCGATTTTCTTATTATCATATCACAAAGGAGATATGCAATGGCTAGACGAATATCAACACTCGAAAGATATATCCTGCTTTCGTTCCTACTGGATGGGTGAACATCTTAATAAGCACCCCAAGCATGAGTACCTGATGGAAGGAATGGTACATCCCGTCAACCGTAATGAAATCGAGTTATTGAGAACAAAGGGGACTTTTATCCACCCTTGCCAAACCTATTGGCAAGACTTATATCAACCTAAATTTTCCCAGTTGTTCATAGAGTAGTGTTTTATAACTGGATAAACATTGTTTGTTACTCCGGATTACATTATCTGCTAAAAAACAAAAGGCATCTTCACGGTATTTTCACCAAATCCCCTCTCCGAAAAGCATGCTTCCTCCCCATCTTCTCTGACCTCACCTGCCCGGCCAGCACCCACCTGCGTAACGTCAATGGCGACACATTCAACAGTAGTGCCGCCTCCTTCAACGTCAACCACTCCTTAGCCTGTATCACCTTCACCTGATCCTCTGTAATAAACGCCTCGGGCTTACGTTTAACCACCGTTTCTGTTTCTATCCGGTCAATCGCCTTCTCCCGCTGCCGGAGCTTGTATAATCGCTTGGCGCATGGGTCAGAACAAGTCTGAGTAGTCGTCTTCCGGGCAATGAATCCCTGCTTACAATAGGCGCAAATCTTGACAATTCGCAAATTACTGCTCATAACGAGTGATTCTCAGGTTTTTGATTGTGTTGGCTACTGGAATTTCCATAAAACTCATATATTAGCATACTTTTTATTTGATTTTCAATATTTTACGAATCAATCTGCTTCAATCCCATGATGACCCCAATAGACGCCCTAGTCACTGCCGCCCGTCGTTATTGCGAGGAAAACTTTTCTTATTGGTGTGAAAGGTCTGCCCGAGAAAGAACAGGTAGTAACAGCCCCAGTTACTCTTATTCCATCGAAGATTACAATCTATTCCCGCGCTATAATGTTTTATCGGCTATATTAGAAGAAGTTGAAGAGTTGGTAGGGGAGAACTACGTTGACTTAACCTCCTGTCGGCAGGACCTAATACTGGCCGGAGCCACAGCAGAGTCTATATTCACCAAAGATGAAAAAAACGCCACCGCCATATCTGCCATGCAAGAGGAACGCGATAAATTTGTTAACTATATACAAACAATTACATTGGGCGAACTCGGGCTTATAGACCCTCTTCCTCACCGAAGACGATTAAGAACTTCGGAAAAAAAGGAAATCCGACAACGGCTCCTTGAAATTTGGAATTATGAGGGCGACTATTGGGATCCACTGGTGGATAAAAGCCCCAAAGAGTTCGTATTTCTGGCGAAGGAGCATTTCACAGAACAAGACTTTCAATCTATTACCGAATTTGTTGCCAGCAGTACTTCGTCGTATTTACTAGAGATTACCGAGGACGGCAAAGACGCGGAAATCGCATCAAGTGAGTTTCATCCTGATTGCTATGAAACTATCTACACCGATTATGGCTACCTATGGATAGTTTATGGATCGCACGAAGGCACGATTACTTTCGCCGGAGACCAACTATTGACATTTATTAAGCGGTTGTTCGCCGGACGAGAATATTTGTTTAATCAATGGCCGAAATTCAATTGAGACGAGTTTAAACGGCAAGCACTGGGCAATTATTCGTATCATGCCGTATCAAATCGTATCATTGCGTATCAAAATCCAGGGCTGATAACCTGACGATCATCCCAAACCCACCTTCGTCCCATTTTAGTAACAAAAAAATGGCTTCTAAAGGCAAAAATCGGCACATAAAGGCAAAAGAAAACCGCTGATTTTCAGCGGCTAGTATAAATCACGTGCATCACACGTGCACTTCTAGTGCCCCCGCTACTTCCCAATACAAAACTTACTAAATATATAATCCAACCTATCCTCGCTCGTGATCTCCCCCGTGATCTCCCCCAGGTAATGCAAACAATGCCGTATATCCAAAGCCAGCAGGTCCCCGGGTAACTTATCATCCAAACCCTTATGTATACTTGCCAGCGACGTCCCCACCTGCTGCAGCGCATGATAATGCCTTGCATTCGTCACGATCGTCCCCTCCGTCTGCGTATTCCCTTGCAAGACCTGGTCCACCAACCGCTGCTTCAGCACATCCACCTGCCGCCCCTCCTTCGCCGAAATAAACACCGCATCCGGAATCCCGCTAAACTTCCGCCGGGCCGCATCCTCCGTCATCGCATCCACCTTATTCCCAACCCATACATATCTTTTCCCTCCATCAGCATCAACCAGTTCCTGCTTACGCCCCATCACCTCTTCAACCCCATCTCCCACATCAAACATATACACCACGATATCCGCCTGCTGCATCTTCTCCAGGCTCCGTCCCACCCCGATCGACTCGATCACATCCGTCGTATGCTGCCTGATCCCCGCCGTATCGATCAATCTGAACAGGATCCCATCGATATTCAGCGTCTCCTCGATCGTATCTCTCGTCGTGCCCGCAATCTCCGAAACGATAGCCCTGTTCTCATTCAGCAACGTATTCAGCAGCGTCGACTTACCCGCATTGGGCTTGCCGACGATAGCTACAGAAACCCCATTCCGTATCACATTCCCCAATCTAAAAGACTGCAGCAGCTGATCCACCGTACCCTCCGCTGTCGTAACCAATCGATAGAACTGGCTCCGGTCCGCAAACTCCACATCTTCCTGGGAAAAATCCAGCTCCAGCTCTATCAATGCCGAAAAGCGCAACAGCTGATCCCGCAATTCCTGCAGCGCCTTCGAAAACCCACCCCGGATCGTATGCAGCGCCGTCCGTGCGGAGGCCGCCGTATTACTGGCGATAAGGTCCGCCACGGCCTCCGCCTGCGTCAGGTCCATCTTTCCTTTCAAAAAAGCCCGTTGCGTAAACTCTCCCGCACGCGCCAGTCTCGCCCCCTGCCGCAGCAGCGCCTGCATCACCCGTTCCTGCACATAAGGGCTCCCATGACACGACACTTCGACCACATCCTCGCCGGTATAAGACCTTGGCCCCCTGAACAGGGACACCACCACCTCATCCAGCGTCTCTTCCCCCTCTTTCAAAAACCCCACGTGCAGCGTATGTGAAGCCTGCTGCTCCAGCTCTTTGGACGGAAAAAGCCTTCCCACCACCCTGAAACTCTCCGGCCCGCTGACCCGGATCACGCCGATGGCCCCGATCCCCGGCGGTGTCGCCAGGGCTACGATTGTATCATCCCAACCTGCTAATTTTCCTAACATGGGTGCAAAGGTACATTATTGTGGGGTCGGCAGTATACCGCTATTGAGCAGCCGTTGCGTCGCACTCTTGTACTTTTGCGAGGCTATTCGGCTCTTCTCCGCTTGGTCGGCGACCCTAACCCTTCCACCACTGTAATTTCTCTTTCTTTCGACATCAATTCTACTTCAGCCGACACACTATCTAGCAGAAGCAAAAATCTCCACCATCGAAATTAAGGTGGTTCCAGGGCAGGGTCGACCTCATGCCCCTGAATGGCAAGCCACCGCCTTTGCCCCTTCGAACTCACCTCACCTGGCAATCCCACGCACTGCAATTGGCCCAGTATACCAAACCCTCGACTGCGGCTGGCCCCATCCGCGGTCAGCCGATCAGCTATGGCCTGGAGGAGCCTTACCATTGGCCCGGTACAAGCAACCGCCACTGCCCATTAACACATTAGCTCAGTAGCGCACCAAACTTCAATAGTATCCAATGTACAGCGACGGAAGGCCCATAGCTGCGGCAAATAGCACAGAAGAAGAAACCCTCAAAGCACCTAAACAAACCAAAAACCTATAAAAACAAAAAATCCCCTCCATCGGAGGGGACCTTATATAACTTACTCAACCCTATTATTGCGCTTCCAGCTTAAACACGATCGGTTGCTTCTTATAAGACTTCACCTGACGACCATTCTGCACCGCAGGCGTCCATTTACCGCTCTTCTTGATAACCCGCACCGCCTCATCACGCAATCCACCTTCCGAAGGACCGCTGATAGCCGAAACATCACTCACATTACCCTCTTTATCCACGATGAACTGTACCACAACAGTACCCTGTATCTCATTATTCACCGCCTCATCGGGGTAACGGAAGTTCTTATTCAGGTAACGCAGCCACGCCGCAGGACCACCGGGATATTCTGACTCGATCTCCACCTTGGTAAAGGTCTTATCATAATCCTCCTCGTCCTTCTTAGGCGCTTCAACGACACCCTTGCCGGCATCAGACACAGGAGGAGCTGTAATGCCTTCATCCTTAATACCTTCCTGGTTGACGGTACCGATCTTGGTGTCTTCCAGCTTTTCCTGTTCCGGAGGTTTTTCGTCTTCCTTTACTTCATTGTCTTTCACGATCTTAGGAGGAGTGAACTTCGCGATCTCCACCTTGGGCGGCTCCACTTTGGGAGGCGGCGGCGGAGGCGGTTCATTCTTCTTTTCTTCCTTGACATCTTCCAGCTGCACGTCCTGTACCTGTACCGCCTGCTTCGCCTTGCCCGAATCCAGATTGGATATGAAATAGGCAACGAAGAGCAATACAAGGGCAGCAGCCATCGCAATAAGTGCCCTCACCAGGCGCCTATTGTAGGTTTTCCGCAGCTCGTAAGCGCCGTACTCCTTATTCCTTCCCTCGAAGATGATATCGAGGATGTCGGCGCTTAGTATTTTATTGACTTCCATTGTGATGGTTTGTTTTTGCGGACCTGCGTCCGCTAATTAGATTCTATCCCGGAAGGATTCCATAAGGAATTTCCGGGTTTATTTCACGCCGTTGGCTTGCTCCGTAAGTACGATGAACTTGTACTCATCCGGGGTAATATCCACCAGTGCATAGCGCTTTACATCATCGATCTTCATCTCGTCCAGCATGTCCACCGTGTTTTTATACGTAGCGTCCTGCGTGGGCTTGATGATCACCATGAAGTCCTTGGGGTCCGTCCTGCGCTTCTTGTCCAGGATGACATCCCTTATCTTCTTCCAATCGGACTGCATCAGCTTGGACGGGTCCAAACCCTCATAGTAATAGATATAATTCGCCTTCGAAGGCATCACCGTAAGCGCCGCCGATTCTTTCAGCTTGTTCTGCTCGTCGGGCTTGTCCGTATCCTTCGGCAGGTTCAGCTTCATAGCCGTCGGTGAGCTCATCGTCGTAGTGAAGATGAAGAAAGTGATCAGGAGAAATCCCAGGTCCACCATGGGAGTAAGATCCACACGGGTAGACAGCTTCTTACTCTTTTTGACGCCCGGTCCTTTTTTATGACCGCCCCCGCCTGAGGTATCCATTTCTGCCATAAAATAGCTTTTTTTAAAGTTACTAAAAATTAATCAGTTTCCCATTCCGGGCTTTACCCGTTCAATCCATTCATTAACAATACCTTACACACAAAACGAAAGCCGGAATTATTCAGTCGCCTTACTCCCGGACGTCTGCTGTACTTTGTACAGCTCGCTTCCCGCAGGTGCCGGCACCGGGTTGGTCACCATCTGGAACTTCATCTGGTCATTCTTCTTGAAAGCTATGATCACTCCCTGGAAAGAAGGGTATTTCGCAGCATTATCCCCTTTCACCAGCAGGGCCATTTTGGCACCCTGGAAGGCGCCCACGGCTGCTCTTACCCAATCGACCAGCTCATTATCGGTGCTATCCTTTACGGGGATCCCCGGCAAGGTTAACTTTTTCATTTCATCCGGCGTCTTATCCAGGTAGGATTTCAGCTGGGTAAAAGGCACCCCGATATAAGCGGTGGGATTGTTCGAAAAATTCTTCTTTTCCTGGTCCGAAAGTCCCAGGTTCTTGGCTGTATTGATCGCGTCGATGATATCCTTCTTTTCAGAGGTGTTACCGTCAGAAACGCTGAAATACACCTTTCCCTCTTTGTCCATGGTCACCAGCACCACATTCTTCTCCGGGGCCACTTTGGATGACACCGAACTGGGGGTCGTCACGCTCAGCGCCTCAGGCGGTTTGAACTTGGTAGCCAATATGAAGAAGGACAACAAGAGAAATGCCACATCACACATGGCCGTCATGTCGATGTTTGTGCTTTTGCGCGGTATTTTGGCTCTAGGCATTTTAAATATTTTTTAGATCACTACACTTAACTTATTTACACCTTCAATAAGATGCACTTCCACCGGAATTCCATAAGGATCTTGCACCTTGTTCCTTCCGTCCGGTCCCCTCCGGATCGATCGGCCCTCCCAAAGCTTCCACCCGACTGACCAGGAAGCCCGAAAGCTTGGCCGCTTTCACCGGCAGATCCCGTCCCCGCTTATTTGTACAGGGATGCGAAGCTCTGTGTCAGTGTAAAGCCGCTCTCGTCGATACCGTAAGTGATACCGTCGATCTTGGTAGTGAAAATGTTGTACATGATGATGGAAAAAGCGGAAGTACCGATACCCAGTGCCGTGTTGTACAGGGCCTCGGAGATACCTTGGGACAGCTGTGCAGCAGCTTCACCACCACCGCTGTCACCGAGTGCCGCGAAGGAAGTGATCATCCCGATTACCGTTCCCAGCAGACCCATCAGGGTGGCTACAGAAGCGATCGTGGAGAGGAATACCAGGTTCTTTTCCAGCATCGGCAGTTCCAGCGCAGTAGCTTCTTCTACTTCTTTCTGGATGGCCAGTACCTTCTGCTCGGTGTCCAGCTCTGCATTAGTGATCATTTCTTTGTATTTGCGGAGACCGGCCTTCATCACATTACCGACACTGCCTTTCTGACGATCGCATTCCGCGATAGCAGAATCAACATTCTTATTGGCCAGGTGATACTGTACTTTACGAATGAATTCAGCGATATTGCCGTTCCCGGTTGCTTTTGCAATCGTCATGAAACGCTCGATTACGAATGTCAGCACAGTCAGCAGCGCTCCGATCAGGATCGGAACGATGATCCCTCCTTCGTACATACGGGAAAATCCGCTCTTGGGTCCCTTGTGATGCGCCCAGAATCCGCCATTGGGATCAGGAGTGGTAAAATTGCTGTCGGCACCGATAATGAATCTCCAGATCAGGTAGCCGGCAACAATGCACACCGTAGGTGCTACCCAGGAAATCGAATTGCCTTTCTTCTTTGGTTGTACAGATGATGTGGAACTCTTAGCTGCTGTCGCTGCAGTCGGTTTCGTTTCAGCCATGATCGTTTGTTTTTAGTGTTTTTTAAAAAAATTGAAGTATGTAATAGAAAATGATTGTACAATTCTAAGGAAAAAAGCTTTTCAATAGACGAATTGGATCACTAAATTTTTTTATAGGCTTCACAAGATAAGATTTTTTAACTACTGACAAATTCTAAATATTCAGTGTGTTATATCGCCCCAACAGCCCGTCCCATCAAGTTTTGCGCCCCCGCGCACCCAACATCATACGGAGTAATTCTATTGTTGTTTCAGTTAATTAAGGACCGGAAAAGGTTAATGATTAGCTGTCGGCGTTTACTCATATCTCAACGCCTCGATCGGGTTGAGCCTCGATGCTTTTAAGGATGGATAAAGCCCCGCCAGCAGCCCAACGATCGTACATAGGAGGATCCCCCCCAGCAGCCACGCCCAGGGGACGACAAAACCGGTATGTAAAATAAGCGAAAAAGAATTACCAACAATCACGCCAAGGACAACGCCGAACGCAGCCCCGATAAGGCTGATCAGCACCGACTCGAAAAGGAACTGCTGCCGCACGTTGCGCTGCCGCCCCCCGATCGCCTTTATAAGGCCGATCTCCTTGGTGCGTTCCGTCACCGATACCAGCATGATATTCATAAGGCCAACCGCCGCCCCCACCAGGGTGATCACCCCGATCAGCACCGCGCTCAGCGTAATAAAGCTCAGGTTACGCATCAGCATCGCCACCCCGCTGTCGCTTTTATCGATATAGAAATTGTTGTCTTCCGTCACCTCCAGCTGCCGGATAGGACGCAGGATCCCCTCCGCCTGGTCTATTGCTCCATCGATCGTCCGTACGTCGGATACCTTCACCAATACGCTGAAAGATGCATTTGGGTTGTTATTAAAGAACCTTCGTACATTATTATAGGAGGTAAGGATCATATTGTCCCAGCTCATTCCCAGCGTCGATCCCTTCGAGTCCAGCACCCCCACCACCCGGAAAGGCAGCCCGTTCACCCGGATGACCTTTTCCACAGGCCGGGTTGGATCACTCCCGAAGAACCGCTCCGCCAGCTCGCTTCCCAGCACGCAGACATTCCGCCCGGACTGTACGTCCAGGTCGTTTAAATTCCTGCCCGCCACTATATTATAGCCGTTCAGTTCAGCCCAGTTAGGGTCCCCCCCATATACGCTCACCGTAGGATTCGTCTTCTTATCCCCCAGCGACACCACCCCGTCACGCGATCCGAACAGGGTAATGCAGATCCTGGCCGGGTATTGAAAGCGCTCTTTGAACGTCTCCGCCTGGTACCTGGTGATCGGCTTGCCCGAATTGGACTTCTTTGTCTTCCGCTGCCCTTTTTTCTCCGCCTTCACATTACTGTGGTCAAACCCCATCTGCCACTCCCGGTAATGGATCGTGAACCCATTGGCCCCCATGGCCGAAAAACTCTCCATGAACTTCTGCTTCATCGCATCTATCGCCGTATTGATCCCCACCAGCGCCATGATCCCAAACGCAATAATGGACACAGTGATCCCCGTGCGCAATTTATTGCTCTTCACCGTGCGAAAGGCCAGCGCCAGCGTATCCTTAAGTTTCATGCGAACGTAAGATACTAAATTCTCACGCACACTTTGATGCTATCCCCCCGCCATTCCATAAAAAAGGCCCCGTGAAAGCGGGGCCTGTCTCATGTAACTCGATGCCTGAACTAAAAAGACGTTACACTTATAATATATTATGTTATGATTACTTCTTTACAGTCGTATAAACCTCCCAGCTATCCACATTGGACCGCAGCGTCACCTTCGCATCCGCGCTCTCCAGGGACACATAATAGCAGCTGTTATCATCGCCAGTGAACTCGAAAAGCTCCGTGATCCAATAAGCCTTATAATCACTCTTCAGGCTCAGCATCAGCCCCACAGGCAGCTGCGAAGAAGTGATATTGCAGGTCACAGCCAGTAATTCTCCCTTATTGGAATAAAAGGCAAACATGACCGCATCGTTCATCTTAAACGTCACCTTGGTAAAAGCCGCATGCGCCTCCGTGCTCATCAGCTCCGCCCCCCGGAAACTCTTCTTAAAGGAGATCCTGATATCTCCATCGGCAGAATCGGCTGGCTTTGCAAAACTATAGCTCGTCCCAAGCACCAGCAGCAAGGTCATCATGACGGCTGCTTTCTTACTTACATTACTGATTGTCTGGCGGAAGTTGATTGTCGTGTACATAAAATTATTTTTTAAATGTTTTTGGTTTTGTTTTTCTATCACCCGAGCGTCCCCGGGTATGCCAACTACTAGTCCAGCCAAATGCCAACTTTTTAAAACAATTGAAAACCAATCACTTAACAAAAAACCCCGAACCCGGGGTGTACGCTCCTGACCAATCAACTGTCCGCTTTTGAACAACAAACACCTAACCAAACCCCCAAAATACACTGCAGAAACTTTAAGCACATAGGCAGCGATATGCCTGCAGGAGCCTTAATTTGCGTAGGTCATCCAGCCACCATCGCCCAATAGAATGGCCCGCTCAATAGAGAACCTATGCTCAGTGATAACGAAAATTACAGCGACGGAAGGCCATATAGCTGCCGAAAAAGCACCTAAACAAACCACTAAAAACCTAAAAGAGGAAAAACCTACCAAGTATAAACCAACCCATGCAGCCTATCCAACACCACCTGCGGAAAAACCCCCAGCAGCAATACCAGCGCCGCCACCACCACCAGCAATCCCTTGAACCCGGGCCGCAGCTCCAGCGCCTGCGCATCCCCGTCCTTGAAATACATCGCCTGGATCACCCGGAAATAGTAGTACACGCTCACCGCCGCACATAGCACCGCAAAGATCACGAGCCAGAGGAAATGGCCCGTCTGGATGACAGAAGCCAGCATATAATATTTAGCGAAGAAACCCGCCGTCAGCGGGATCCCTGCCAGCGAAAGAAGAAATATCGTACAGGTAGCCGCCAGCACCGGATGATGCTTCGCCAACCCATTAAAACCTTCAAAAGTATAATCCTTCATCTTGATCAGCACCGCGAAGATCCCGATCGTCGCCAGGCTATAGGCCGCCGCATACAGCAATATGCCCTCCTTGGCCAGTCCGTTGATAGACAGCAGCCCCAGCAGCATGAATCCCGCCTGTGCAATGGAGGAATAAGCCAGCATCCGCTTGACGCTCTGCTGGAACACCGCCGTGATATTGCCAATGAACAACGTCACCGCCGTGATGATCGCCACGAACAGCTGCCACCGGGCCTGGCTGTCGCCGAATGTCTCATCGAACAGCCGGATGAATCCGATAAAGATCCCCGCCTTCACGATCGTAGCCATAAAGGACGTAAAGACCGTCGGCGCCCCGTCATACACATCGGGCGTCCAGAAATGGAAGGGAGCTGCAGAGACCTTGAACCCCATCGCTACCAGCAGCAGCAGCAGGCCGGACATGTACAGGGCGGAGAGGTTAGCCTTACCGACCCCCAGATCATCTATAGAAAAGGTGCCCGTAGGACTGGCGCCATAGAGCAAGGCGATCCCCAGCAGCATCAGGCCCGTCGAAAAGGACCCCATCAGGAAATACTTCAGCGCCGCCTCATTGCTCTTCAGGTTCCGCTTGTCGCTGCCTGTGAGGATGTATAAAGGGATAGAAATGATCTCGATACCTATGAACAGCATCAGCAGGGTATTGAACGTCGTCACCAGGCTTATCCCGCAGAGCACGAAGAATATCAGCGCAAAACATTCCGCCACGGGCATGCGGGCCGCAATATTTTCGATCTCCCGGCCCGACAGCAGCACATAGATCAGCGTGGCGCCGATAATGATGGTATTGGCCAGCAGGCCAAAGCTGTCGAAGAACAGCATCTTATGCACGTCGACAGGAAAAAAGTGATAGCCGGTCAGGTCCAGGTAATTGCCCGTCAGCAGCAATACGAGACCCAGGACCGCGACATTCCGGATAGTTGATCCCTTACTCGTGACGATCCCGCTGAACATCATGATGATCCCCCAAAGTGCCGATATAATAATTGCGTTCATACCTCGATTATAACTTATAGTTCATTTTCGTAATGATCATATCCACCGTATCTTTCGTCAGGCTCAGCATCGGCTTCGGATAAACGCCGATCACGACGATCAGCACCACGATCGTCGCAAGGACGACCTTCTCATTCAGTTTGATGTCCTTTGCCTTTTCCGTCAGCGCATTGGTATTCCCGAAGAAGACGCGCTGTATCATATTCAGCGTATAGATGGCCGACAGGATAATGCTGATCCCCGCCACCACCGTGAAGACAACATTGTATTGCGTAGCTTTCGAGCTGAACACGCCGCTGAAAAGCAGGAACTCCCCTACAAAAGCGTTGGTCAGCGGCAGCGCCACATTGGCCAGCGCCACGATGACGAGCAATATAGCCAGGGCCGGCGCTTTCTGCGCCAGTCCGCCCAGTTCGGAGATCTTACGGGTGCCCATCTGACGTTCGATCAGGTCGATGACGATCCACAGGCCGATGATATTGATCCCGTGGTTGAACATCTGGATCATCACCCCCTGCATGCCGCTGGCGGTTGTGGCGAAGATCGCCAGGCACATCAGCCCGATATGGGCGATGGAACTGTAGGCCACCAGGCGTTTCAGGTCGTCCTGCTGGATAGCCACCAGGGAAGCGTAGATCATACCGATGATACACAAGGCCGAAGCCGTATCGCCCCAGGCCCAGGTACCCACAGGCAGCACAGGCGCCAGCCAGCGGATGACCCCGAAAAGGCCCATTTTCACCATGACGCCGCTCAGCACCATTGTAGTGGCCGTGGGCGATTGTTCATACGCATCCGGCTGCCAGGTATGCAGGGGCCAGATAGGCATCTTGATGGCAAAAGCGATAAAGAACAGCCAGAAAAGCCACAGCTGCTCCCCGCCGCCGATATGGCTGCGCAGCTCATAGAAGCTCTTGATGGAGAAGCTATGGTCCGGTGTATGGCTGTACAGCCAGATGATGGCAATCAGCATCAGCAAAGAACCTACGAACGTATAGATAAAGAACTTGAAAGTAGCCTGGATCCTTTTTTCCCCGCCCCATTGGCTGCAGAGGAAGTAGACAGGGATCAGCGCCAGTTCCCAGAAGAAATAGAACAGCAGGGCATCCATCGCCAGGAAAACCCCTATCAGGCCCGCCTGGGACAGGAGCATCAGCGCGTAGAAATTCCAGCCCTTGCGGTATTCGTTCCGCCAGGTGGCTATAAAGATCACCGGGAAAGAGACCGCCGTCAGCAGGCAGAGGATCTGTCCCATGCCATCCAGCCCCACGGCAAAGCGGCTGCCAAGACCCGGCAGCCATTCCACATCGGCGTTCAGCATGGGGCTCCTGGCGCCCACCGACAGTCCCACCAGCGAGACCACCAGGGCCAGCAGGGATACAAAAAGGCTCCATCCCCTGGCGCTTTGCGAATTTTTAAAGAAAAAACCCGCCAATCCGCCTGCTAAAGGAATCGCTATTAGTAAAACAGGGATCATAGTATTACTTCAGTTTCTTATTTCTTAACGAATAACTCCACCAGGAATAAGGCCAGGATGCCGATCACCATCAGGAGCACATAGCCGCCTACCTGTCCGCTCTGCAGCAGACGCAGCTGCCTCGCGCTATACTGTATAAGCCTTCCCGTTCCGTTGACAGCCCCGTCGATGACCCATTTTTCCAGCCAGACAAAGAATTTACCCAGTATATTCAGCGGTTTGGTGATAATGGCCCTGTACAACTCATCCACATACCATTTATTGGCCAGCACCTTGCCAAAACCCGCGGGCTCTCCCACTTCCGGCTTGCTCTTGAATTTGCCCCAGGCCCATAACGACACGATCAGCGCCAGTCCGGCCGACAATCCCATCAGGCCCAGTTCCGTACCCCGGCTGATCTCGGCAACGCCATGCCCTTCGTCACCGGAAGCTCCGCCCAGTACAGGCGACAGGAAATGCTCCAGCACATGCGCATGCGGGACCAGCGCCTCGGGAATACCCAGAAAGCCCGCCGCCGCAGCCAGTATAGCCAGCACGATCAGGGGGATCGTCATGGCCGAAGGGCTTTCATGCAGATGGTGTTCCTGTTCGTGCGTCCCCCGGAACTTCCCGCTGAACGTCGTGGCAAACAGCCGGAACATATAGAAAGCCGTCAGCATAGCCGTAAAAAGTCCGATGCCATAGTACACCGGGCTCCTGGCATAAGCCGCCGCTAAGATCTCGTCTTTGGAAAAGAATCCTGAGAAAGGTGGAATACCCGCGATAGCGACACAGCCAATGAAGAATGTAAGGCTCGTCACAGGCAGCGCCTTGCGCAGTCCGCCCATCTTACGGATATCCTGCTCCCCGCCCATCGCATGGATGACGGAGCCGGCGCCAAGGAACAACAGCGCTTTGAAAAAAGCGTGCGTCATGACATGGAATACCGCGCCCGTATAGCCGCCCACACCCAGGCCCAGGAACATATAGCCCAGCTGGCTCACCGTAGAGTAGGCCAGCACTTTCTTGATATCGTTTTGTTTCAGCGCAATGGTCGCGGCAAACAACGCCGTAGCCAGACCGATCACCGCCACCACCGTTTGTGTCACAGGCGCCAGCGAATACAGCACATGGCTCCGCGCGATCATATAGATCCCCGCCGTCACCATCGTCGCCGCATGGATCAGGGCCGACACGGGCGTAGGGCCCGCCATCGCGTCCGGCAGCCAGGTATATAATGGTATCTGCGCCGACTTACCCGTTGCGCCTACAAAAAGCAGCAGCGTAATGCCGGTCATCACACCTACCGAAGCGCCCTTTGCCCCGCCAAACACCTCCGTGAACGTCACAGACCCGAACTGGTTGATCATCCAGAAAATGGCGATCAGGAATCCCAGGTCGCCGATCCTGTTCATGATAAAGGCCTTCTTCGCCGCATTACCGTATTCAACGTTCTTGAACCAATAGCCTATCAGCAGGTAAGAGCAAAGACCCACCCCCTCCCATCCGATGAAGAGGATGACGAAGTTGGCGCCCAGCACCAGCAGCAGCATGGAAAAAACGAATAAGTTCAGGTAAGAGAAATATCGTGCGAAATGAGGAGCCGCCTCCTCATGCATATAGGACGTCGAATACAAATGAATAAGAAAACCTACCCCCGTGATGATGAGCAGGAACAACACAGACAGCTGGTCCACCTGGAATGCGAAGGGGATCTGCAGCTTGTCGACACTGATAAAATCGAACAGCGTCACCGTCACCGCCTCAAAACCTTCCTGCCGCACCTGCCCGAAGATCAGTAAGCTCAGTATGAACGAAGCGAGCAGCACACCACAGCCGACAACACTGGTCATCCCTTTTGACAAGCTGTTGCGGAAAAGACCGTTGATCAGAAATCCTGCCAGGGGCAGCACCGGGACCAACCAAACTAAGTTTACCATATCAGTGTTTCAATCTATTTAAGAAATTCACATCTATCGAATGGGTGTTTCGATACATCATCACGATAATGGCCAGTCCGACACTCACTTCCGCGGCCGCCACCACCATGATAAAGAACACAAAGATCTGTCCGTCGATCCCCGCATTGGGATTGGTGACGGCCAGCGCATGCTGGTGCATCTTTGAGAAAGCCACCAGCAGCAGATTGACGGCATTCAGCATCAACTCTATACACATGAAAATGATGATCGCATTGCGACGGGTAAGCACCCCGGCCACCCCGATACAAAAGAGGGCCAGCGAAAGAAATATGTAATAATTGATCGGCATAATCTAATCTTATAGTCTAATCTTTTTTACCTATCACCACAACCCCCACCATCGCACTCAGGAACAGCACGCTGCTGATCTCGAAAGGCACCACATAATCCTGGAACAGCACCATCCCCAGGTTCTTGATCAACCCGATATTCCCCTTGTTCATCTCCGCCAGCTGCCCCTTCATATCCGCCTGCTTCAACGCCGCCACCAGCACCAGCAGCAACGAGCCGCCCGCCACGACACCCGCGATCTTCAGCCACTTGTTCTTCTGCGGCTCCGTGTCCGAGTTCAGGTTCATCAGCATGAATACAAAAAGGAAAAGGACCATGATGGCGCCCGCATAGACGATCAGGTTCACAATGGCCAGGAACTGGGCATTCAATAATATATAATGACCAGAAATAGCAATAAATACGGCAATAAGCCACAACACGCTATGTACAGGATTCTTACTTATCACCACCAATATAGCGCTTAGCAGCGCCAGTATGCTTAAGACCCAGAACAGAATTTGCGTAATACCCATTGCGCAGTACAGTTAAAATTTTTCTATCTTGATGAATTTGTGCTCTTACTATTTCCCATTCCTCTCGGTTAATGTTTCACCCTTCCGCCTTGTGCCTTCGCAAACTCCTCCGGTTCCGTCACCGGGTTCGGTATCAGCAGCTCCTCTTTTCCATAAATAAACCCCTTCCTCGTATAGTTAGCCGGCGCAAACGTTTCAGACAGATAGATCGCATCCTTCGGGCAAGCCTCCTCACAAAGACCACAGAAGATACAGCGCAGCATATTGATCTCATACTTCGCTGCATACTTTTCCTCGCGGTACAGGTTCTCCTCACCCGGCAGCCGCTCGGCCCCTTCCATGGTGATAGCCTCCGCCGGACAGGCCACAGCACAAAGCCCGCAGGCCGTACAACGCTCCCTGCCCTGCTCATCCCGGTTCAACACATGCAGCCCGCGAAAAACAGGACTGAAGGGCCTGGTCTTCTCGGGGTAGTTCACCGTAGGCTTCTTCTTGAACATGTGACTAAAAGTGATGGACATTCCCTTCGCAATGGCAGGCAGGTACATCCGCTCCCACATGGTCATCGGCTTACGTTCTACCGCCTTCGCTCTGCTTGTTAATGGTTCCATAATTGCGCAAATGTATTTTTATCGGTTCAACTTACCAAGTTTTCCTGAATCCCTCACTCATCCCTCCATCACCTAAAAATGCCAGTGATTCTGCTTCAATAACACCAAAAATCCCGTCACCAGCATATTGAACAAGGCCAGCGGTATCAGTATCTTCCAGCCCAGCTTCATCAGTTGGTCATAGCGGAAGCGCGGTATCGTCCACCGCACCCACATAAAGAAGAAGATAAAACAGACGATCTTCCCAAACAGGCTCACCACCTGCAGCGTCGCCAGCAGGTTCTGCCCGTGCGCCTGTCCAAACGTCGCGTCATTTACAAAGGGGACATCATACCCACCCCAATACAACGTAGCCATCACCGCACTGCTGATGAACATATTGACATATTCCGCAAAAAGATAAAAGCCCAGTTTCATGGACGAATACTCCTGGTGATACCCGAAGTTCAGCTCATTCTCCGCCTCCGAAAGGTCAAAAGGCGTACGGTTACACTCCGCAAAGGCGCAGATCAGGAAGATGAGAAAACCCAGGGGCTGCAGCAGCACATAATAGTGGCCCGTCTGCTGCTGCTCCACGATTGTCTTCAGGCTCAGCGAACCCGTGATCATTAGCAGGGCAATGATGGAGATCCCCATCGCCAGCTCATAGGAGATGATCTGCGAAGCGCCCCGGATAGCCGCCAGCAGGGAGAACTTGTTATTGGAAGCCCATCCGCCGATCATGATGCCATAGACACCCATGCTTACGACGCCGAATATGTAGAGGATCCCGATATTGACGTCCGCTATCTGCAGCGAGATATGCCGGCCAAACAGGTCGAAATGACTGCCCCACGGCACCACCGCACTGGTCATCATCGCCGTCAGCATGGCCAGCCCGGGCCCCAGCACGAACAACAGCCGGTTGGAGCTGGTGGGAATGATCTCTTCTTTCGCAAAGAGCTTCAGCCCATCCGCCAGCGGCTGGAACAACCCTCCCGGTCCCGCCCGGTTCGGTCCACGGCGGTCCTGCATGATGGCTGCCACTTTCCGCTCGCCCCAGGTCTCATACATGGCCACCAGCAGCGAAACGCTGATGATAATGGAGATCAGGACAGCCTTCTCGATCAATAAAAGCCAATCGAAGTTGATACTTAGTAACGTTTGATACATGCCAGCTAATTATTAAAAATTACCACTCTTATCTACTTTCATGGGTGCCAAAATCCGTCGAATGCGCCGGCCTTTCCAGCTTGGACAGGTCTATCTCCGGCCGGTTCACCTCACTGACGCTATGGATATCCATCAGCAGCTTCGGCGCCCTTCCTCCCATCACGTCATACACCACTTCCTGCGGCCGCACCGTCCCCACATAATGTCCCTGTGAAATAACAGAATGCCGGTTCACTTTCGTAGGCCCTTCGATCTCCCAATCCGACGTCTTCTTCTTCTCAAATCGGCACTCATTGCAGATCCAATCCTCCACTTCACCCCACTGATCCTTACGGGCCGTCACACGGAACACCTCATCCCCCCGGTACCATAAAGTAGCCTTCCCGTTACATTTCGGGTGACTGCAGTTGCGATGAGCATCCACGGGCTTCAGGAACCAAACACGATTCTTGAACCTGAACGTCTTATCCGTCAGGGCGCCCACAGGGCACACGTCAATGATATTCCCGATAAAATCATTCTCCAATGACTTCTCGATATACGTAGCGATCTCCGAATGATCCCCCCTGTCCAGCACACCGTGCACCCTTTTCTCCGTCAGCTGATCGGCCGTGAAGACACAGCGATAGCAGAGGATACAACGCGTCATGTGCAGTTGGATATAGGGACCGAGATCATGTTTCTTGAACGTCCTGCGCTCGAATTCATAGCGGGTGCCTTCCTTACCGTGCTCATAGCTCAGGTCCTGCAGATGACATTCCCCCGCCTGGTCACAGATAGGACAATCCAGCGGATGATTGATCAGCAGCATCTCCACCACCCCGTTACGCGCATCGATCACCTTCTCACTCGTGATATTCTTCACCACCATGCCGTCCATGACATTCGTCCGGCAGCTGGCTATCAGCTTCGGCATCGGGCGCGGATCCGCCGTAGAGCCGGCAGCTACTTCCACCAGGCAGGTACGGCATTTGCCGCCGCTGCCCTTCAATTTGGTGTAATAGCACATGGCAGGAGGCGCCACATCGCCGCCGATCCTCCGGGCCGCCTGCAGGATAGAAGTCCCCGGCTCCACCTCGATGGTGATATTGTCGATCGTAACTTTTAATAGTTTCTTTTCGTCAGCCATATTCTATTATTTAATAAATAGTCCATTCCCTGTCTGCCGTCAGGCAGGCACAACTTCTAAAGGGTCCGCGTAGTGCGCCAGTCCAAAATTCCTATGCTGCGACTCCACCGGATTCTTCACATGCCACTCGAACTCATCCCGGAAATGCCGGATCGCCGCCGCCACAGGCCAGGCCGCCGCATCCCCCAATGGACAGATCGTATTACCCTCGATCTTACGCTGGATATCCCAGAGCAGATCGATATCGCTTGATTTACCCTTACCGTACTCGATGTTCTTTAAAATTTTCTCCATCCAGCCCGTACCCTCACGGCAAGGCGAACACTGCCCGCAGCTCTCATGACGATAGAACCTCGCCAGCGTCAGCGTATTCCGCACCACGCACTGATCCTCGTCCAGCACGATAAAACCACCGCTGCCCATCATCGACCCTTTCGGGAATCCACCATCCGCCAGGCTCTCATAGTTCATCATCCGCGTCTCACCCTTCACCGTCTTCAGCAAAAGGTTCGCCGGCAGGATCGGTACAGAAGACCCGCCTGGTATACAAGCCTTCAGCCGCTTACCGTTGGGAATACCACCGCAATATTCGTCGGAGAAGATGAATTCTTCCACAGAGATGGTCATGTCGATCTCATACACACCCGGCTTATTGATATTGCCGCAGGCCGACAACAGCTTCGTCCCCGTTGACTTGCCCACCCCTATTTTAGCATACGCTTCGCCCCCTTCATTGATGATGGGAACAACAGCCGCCAGCGTCTCCACATTATTGACCACTGTCGGACAATCCCATACCCCCTTCACAGCAGGGAAAGGAGGCTTGATCCGGGGATTGCCCCGCTTGCCTTCCAACGATTCGATCAGCGCCGTCTCTTCACCGCAGATATAAGCGCCCGCACCGCGATGCACATAGATCTCACAGTCGAAGCCCGTGCCCAATATATTCTTACCTAAAAAGTTATTAGCTCTCGCCTCTTCAATGGCCTGCTCCAGGATATCCGGGATCCACGCATATTCACCACGGATATAGATATACGTGCTCTTGCTGCCCAGTGCATAGGAGCTGACGATCAGACCCTCGATCAGCAGGTGCGGCAGGAACTCCATCAAATACCTGTCCTTAAAGGTCCCCGGCTCCGATTCATCCGCATTGCACACCAGGTAACGGGGCACGCCTTCCGGCTTGGCCAGAAAGCTCCACTTCATACCCGTAGGGAAACCCGCACCGCCACGACCCCGCAATCCGCTTTTCTTCACCTCATCCGTCACCTGGTCCGGCGTCATCGTTTTCAAAGCCTTCTCGACACTGCGGTAGCCGCCTTCACGACGGTATACATCGTATCCGCGAATGCCTTCGACATGTGCCTTTTCCAATAATAATTTTCTACCCATGCTATATAGCGTTTAACTCAATTCTTTTTATTTACTCCTGCCCTGAAGGAACTAGCTTTTCCTCCATGACTTTCGGTTTGGCCCGAATAACAAGCGGGACAACTCCTACGGCGATCATCGCAGCTCCAACATACCTCAGAACATCGCCTGTATCCTGATCCATCCTCGTCCCGACCAGGTCCAGCATGAATGACCCCAATATCAGGGCCCACCATAGTATCCTGTAATTCCGTCGCTTATTCATAAAAAAACTTATTCTTTAAATCTCGTTTCTTCCTCACAGCTCAAAGCTCACAGCTCACAGCTAATTATTCGCCGCCGCATTCTTCCGGCACTCCTCGATAATGGCATCTACTTTCTCCGGCGTCAGGTGCTCCCGGAAATGCTTGCCCAGCTGCATCATCGGCGCATATCCGCATGCCCCCAGGCATTCCACCGTCTTCAGCGTAAAAAGTCCATCCGCCGTCGTCTCACCCACACCTATATTTAATTTCTGCTTGATATAATCGATGATCTGGTCACTCCCCCGCAGCATGCAAGGCCCCGTCTGGCAAACCTCGAACATATATCTGCCCACCGGCTTCAGGTTGTACATGGAATAGAAGGTCGCCACCTCATACACTTCGATCGGCTCCAACTTCAGCAGCGAGGCGACATAGTCCATCGTTTCCGCGCTGAGCCATCCCCCAAACTCCTCCTGCGCCAGGTGCAGCACAGGCAACAGGGCGCTCTTCTGCTTGCCCTGGGGATATCTGGCGACAATCTCGTCCACCTTCTTTAACTTCTCGTCTGAAAATTTTATCATAACCCTAAAAGTTCCTTTCAATACTTAAAAAAACAAAGACCCAGCCTATGCATCCATCTCCCCCGCAATCAAATTCAGCGAACTCATGGTTATGATGGCATCACTCAGCATACTCCCCTTCGTCAATTCCGAATAAGCCTGGTAATAAATAAAACAAGGCCGGCGGAAGTGCAATCGGTAAGGCGTACGCCCTCCATCACTGATGAGATAATAACCTACCTCTCCGTTACCTCCTTCCACAGACTGGTACACCTCACCCGGAGGGATCTCCGTCTCACCCATCACGATCTTGAAATGCCAGATCAGCGCCTCCATCTTCGTATATACATCTTTCTTTTCAGGCAAATAATAAGCCGGCGCATCCGCATGGAATACATCTGCGTCCGTGCCCTTGAACTCCTTCACCTTACGATAAGCGTCCTCGATGATCTTCAGTGACTGCCACATCTCGCCGTTGCGCACCAGGAATCTGTCATAACAGTCCCCTGTGCTGCCCACGGGTATCTCGAACTGGAAATCTTCATAGCTGGAATAAGGTGTATGCACCCGCACGTCATAATCCACGCCCGCAGCCCTTAGGTTGGGGCCGGTAAATCCATAATTCAGGGCCCTTTCCGCGCTGATAGGCCCTGCCCCGATGGTCCGCTCCATAAAGATGCGGTTCCGGGTGAACATGTTCTCGAACTCCCGCAGCACACCAGGATACTCCGCAAGGAATTTCTCTAACTTCTCAAAAGCCGCATTGGTGAAATTGCGTTCAAATCCCCCGATCCGGCCCATATTCGTCGTCAGGCGCGATCCACAAACTTCCTCATAGATCTCATAGATCAACTCCCGGTATTGCATCACATAAAGGAAACCCGTGAAAGCACCCGAATCCACCCCTACCACCGAATTACAGATCAGGTGATCGGAGATGCGGGACAGCTCCATGATGATGACACGGAGATAATCCACCCGCTTGGGCGTCTTCACTCCCAGCAGCTTCTCGCAGGTGATATGCCATCCCATATTATTGATAGGACTGCTGCAGTAGTTGAGCCGGTCCGTCAGCGTCGTGATCTGGTACAAAGGCCGGCGCTCCGCCAGCTTTTCAAAAGCCCGGTGGATATAGCCCACCGTCTGCTCCGCAGAGACGATCCGCTCCCCGTCCAGCTCCAGGATATTCTGGAAAACCCCATGCGTCGCAGGATGCGTAGGCCCCAGATTTAGTGTAGTGGTCGTTTTCTCGATGCTTCCTTCCGGTAGCTTTATATGTTGATCGACACTCATATTGTATATTTTCAGGGCCAAAGCCCATTTATCAAAACCTCATCCGCCTTATCACTCCCCTAGCAGCTCGCCGCTCATCGCTCACAGCTCATCACTCCCTTTCCCCGCCCGCATCTCCTGACTCGTCGCCCCACCCTGATCTGCCGTATTCAAAGGCCCCGCCTGCCCCGTCACAGGACCATGGCCTTGCCCATCCACACCAGCCTTTACACCTCCCGGTCCCCTTCCAAACATCGCATCGTCCTTGTCGATCCGCGTCTGGTCTTCCAGCGGGAACTCCTTCCGCATAGGGAAATACGTCATCTCGTCCACGTTGAGGATGCGTTTGAGGTTTGGATGACCGACAAAATTGACCCCATAGAAGTCAAAAGTCTCCCGCTCCATCCAGTTCGCGGAAGAATAGAGCTGCGTCGCCGTAAATACATCCGGCTGCGCAATAGCCGTAAACACCTTAAAGCGAAGACGGATATTATCCGTCAGGTTATGCAGGTGATATACCACGGCCAACTCCCGGCCGGCCTGCCCGGGATAATGCACGGCGCACAGGTCCGTCAAAAACTGAAAACGCAACTCCTCGTCGTCGAAAAGGAATTGCATTATTTTCAAATTGAGGTCTTTCGGAGCTTCGAAGGTGAGAAGACCATAAGGCTCCTCAAAATTCGATACCTCGTCCCCGAATTTCGCCTTCAGCCGCTCTTTGATTGTCTCGTTGGTTAATGACATGTCGCTATTGAATTCCGTAACTCTGTAAAAGATTTTTATACTCGTCGCTGTTCCGCCGGCGGACACTCTCCTTCCCCACCAGGTCCTGGATACGAATAAAGCCGTCCAGGATAGCTTCCGGCCGGGGCGGGCACCCCGGTACATAAACATCCACCGGGACCACCTGGTCGATCCCCTGTAATACCGAATAGGTATCGAAGATCCCGCCGCTGGAAGCGCAGGCGCCCACCGCCATGACCCAGCGCGGCTCCGCCATCTGCAGGTACACCTGCTTCACGATAGGACCCATCTTCTTGGCGATCGTTCCCATCACCATCAACAGGTCACACTGACGGGGTGAAAAACCCAGCCTTTCCGCGCCAAAGCGGGCCAGATCGTAGTGGGAAGCCATGGTAGCCATGAATTCGATGCCGCAGCAGGAAGTGGCAAAAGGCATGGGCCAAAGGGAATTCTTCCGGGCCAAACCCACCACATTGCTGAGCTTGGTAGTGAAAAAGCCCTCGCCGGAATATCCTTCGGGCATATCGACGATACTGACATTCTCGTTGATGTCAGCTTTGATCGGATGTACATTGAACCTTACCGGACGTGCCATATCTTAAAATTTTTTCCGTTATTTAACTTCACCATGACCCTCTCTAATCCTCCCAGGTCAGCGCTCCTTTCTTGATTACATAAAAAAACCCTGCCAGGAAGAAGACGACAAACAACAATACCTCCGTGAATCCCCCCCACCCCAGCTGCCGGAAATTGACCGCATAAGGGTAGAAAAAGATCACTTCCACGTCAAACAGTACGAATAAGATAGCTACTAAAAAATATTTAACGGCCATCGGCTGGCGGGCATTGCCCACAGCTTCGATACCACTCTCGAAATTCTGAAGTTTTTCGGCAGTCTTACGCTTGGGGCCTAATAGATGGGTGACGCCCAGCACCAGCAATACAAAACCGATCGCGAAGATGAACTGGACACCAATTGGAAAATAACTAAAGGAATTATTTAGATTAGATTCACTCTGAAGGGTATTGGCTTGTAAAAGAAAGATGTCCATTTTTAAAGGATTACTGTGATTCTCCAAAGGCAAATTTAAGCCAGCAGGCCGAATTTCCAACTTATTGAGAATTAAAATATAAAAAAAGGGAGCCCAATAATGGCTCCCTTTTTACGTTGTATGCAGCTTCTTTTGACCTTTATCCTTGCTCTTTCCTCCAATTCTTAACTGTTCTTACCCATCCGGTCAATTTTCTTCCACCAGTTATTACCGCCCCGCTACTTCGCCCCTGTTCTGGGCTTGGCGCCGCCAGCAGACTGCTGACGGGCAGGCGGCTTGCTGAGCATCTGAATTATCCGCGGTGCCGTACCGTTGGTTGGGTCGACTTCCAATACCTTCTGCAGGTAAGCGATCGCCGTATTCTTGTCCTTCTTGACGTCATTATACCAGCCCGCAAGGTACAGGTAAGAGTTCACGGCCTGCCCTCTGTATTTGATGGAATCCGCGCTCCCGGCTGCCTTGGCCGTGGAATCCAGGCGGCGTGCTATGGCAGCCAGCTTATCATACGCTTCGACTGCTATACCCTGGCTGCTCAGGGAATCATCCTGGGCTACCTTGCTCTTTGCACACCATAGATAACCGAAGATCTCGTTGGGCCATTTGGACTCGTAGATATTGCAAAAGATGCTGTCGGCGGTCTTATAATTGCCGGCAGAATAGTTCGCAAAGCCCCAGTTGTAGACATCTGTCTGGTTGGGCTCTTTCTTGGTGGCATACTGCACCGCGGCAAGATCCGCTACCCCTTGTTTATAGTTCAGCTTCTTTGCCAGCTCCAGGCCCTTCTGGAGGTATTTATTCTTGTTCTCAGCCAAAGTATCCCGGGCAATAGCCTTTTTATAGGTCTCGATGGCCTGCACCTTTCCGGCAGAATCCGCAGCCTTCGACTGGATGCTGGCCTGCAGGAAATAGTCGCCGCCGGTAACAGCAGCCGTATCCGCTTTCTGGAAATAAGTAGTGATATTTTGCTGTGCACAGGCTACATCACCCGTCGTATCACATACATAAGCGATCAGCTTGTACATACGGGGCTCTACCTTGTTCCCAAGGGAAGTGATCAGCCCCTGTGCTTTCGTCTTGGCTTCCGGGAATTTTCCACTGGCGACCAGGAAGTCCGTCCTCAGGTATTCCACCTCCGGACCAGGATCGGAGTTCGCAACATATTTATCCAGCGCATCGGTTGCCTTGGCGGCATCCCAATGGTAGTAGTAGTAATAGAAGATCTCGAAATAAGCGGGCGCATAAGCCGGATCCATCTGCACAGCCTCTTCAAAGGCAGGAAGGAAGTATTCCTTGTTATTCTGCGTCAGGTAGATCTTGCCGATCTTGTATTTAGCCTCGGCATACTTCGGGTCGATGGTCAGCGCTTTCTGATAGCTTTGAACGGCATTCCCACCGTCGATCAGCTTGCGGTAAGCATCTCCCATAAGAATATAGGTATCAGCACTGTTGAACTTCTTCACCTGGGTAGCCAGGTTCAGCTTTTCGATGGCATAAGTGGCATCACCCGCTTTCGCATCGACATTGGCATTGCCTATTGCATTCAGGACATCGATATCCTTGCCCTTAGTAAGGCTGATCGCCGTCTCGAAGCGCTGGCGGGCATCCGTACCCTTGCCCTGACGCAGTTCAACCTCGCCCATCCCGGCCAGCAGCAAAGGCGCATTGCCATTGGATTGCAACGCTTTGGAATAAAGATCCCCTGCAGCTACAGAATCCTTCATGGACAACAGGGTTTGCCCCTGCCAGTATATCGCCTCAATATTATTAGGATTGGATGCCAGTATCTTATCGAATACGTCTTTTGCACTCTTATACCGTTGATAATAAAGGAACTTCTTCCCTTGGTCTACCGTTTGAGCCAACGCCCCACCGCAGAAGCCGGCCAGGGCGACTACCAAAAAGATGGATCGGAACTTATTCTTCATGTACTTTAGCTGTTTATGTGTGTAAATATAAATATATTGTTTAGTTACTAGTTACTGATTTGAGTGTCCCTGACGGAGAAAGTCATCTTAGCAGGCCATAGATACGCCTTGCTGAAGATCAGCTGCCCCCTTTCATATTGCAGGAAGTTGGCAAAATTATTCCCCACCCCCGAAAAATTTTCCTTTAATATATAATACAAACTTCGCACCAAGGGGTAGCGGCGAAGTGCAATATTCGCCTGATAGGGCTTCACATATGTCGGCCCGAGGCAGCTGGTGCACCGGATAGACGCGATCTTGACTTTTTTGATGAACAGGTTGTCGTTTGCTTCCCCCTCTCCGATCCAGTTCACGCCGACAAATCCCACCGCATGCGGGTTCTCCGATACATAATTGATCACCTCCTCGCTGGACTGCGCAGCCGTCACCCGCTTGCTCAACGGTTTTCCTTTAAGGAGAGAATCCATGGCATACCGCACCGTACTGGTTGCCGACTTGCCATCCATCACCGGAAGGTGTACCGTATCGGTCCCATTCAGCATATTTTGGAGGTCGCTGATCTCGAAAACAGAATCCTTAGAGCTATTATTGACGATAATGGCAATGGCATCGTACGCCAAAGGCATCCAGGTGGGCTTCAGATGAAATGAATCCTGGTAGAATTTTTCCTCCTCCGTGCTCAGCCCCCGGGTGACGATGACCATCCGTGTACCGGTCGTGGTCAGGTCCCGCAGACATTGCGCTTCCGGCTCATACTTCGCTTCGATCTTCACATCGGGATTGGAGGAATTGAACACCTTTATCTGGGAGTCGATCACAGGCTTGAAAGACTCGTCAATGCTGATTTTAAGCGTGCCGGACTTGGGGGTTTCCTGGGGAGTTTTGTTCCCATTGTCACCACACCCTCCCAGCAGGAGAATAAGCACTAATCCAGTTATTGCGCCTTTACCACTACTATAGAACATATGCCTGAGAGATACTTGCATCAACGGTAATAATTTTTTTTATACCCACGATAGATCCGCCATCCCCCATACATCAACCAGATGCCTGAAAAGGCATAGCGGAAAAAAGGGTCGATAGACAGAGAAAACCCGATCTTCGGAGCTATCAGCAGAAAGATCCCAAAACCAAACCATACCCCGCCAATGCCATAATCCTGGATTGATCTCCGCAGCTCGTATCGCCGCCTTTCTCCATCGCTACCCTCATTTGCCATTTTAACCAAATGTTTTAATGAATAAAGCAGACCTCAGGCCCACAGGTCGGGCAAATTAATGAATTAAGCTTAAAAAGCGACCACTCCATAAGGTGTAATACTTATTAATTTCTTATTAATGTGTGGTTTCATTCACTCATTTCGTCCCGCTTATCTAAGATTCCTGTTATCTTCTATTCCACAAACCTGCAATGCCTTTCCCCTTCATTGTACCCTGTTTTTAACATACATTTGCCTTTTTTTAGACAAGCCGTTTGCAAGACCGATTTGCAAGACCGTTTTCAATCTATATTTTAAGCCCTTTTTCAATGAACGCACCGGCCAGCTCCTTTTTAATGGTATGTCTCGGCAACATCTGCCGCAGCCCGCTGGCAGAAGGTATTCTCCAGGAAAAAGCCCGTGCAGCCGGCCTCAGCTGGGAAGTGGACAGCGCCGGCACCAACGGCTACCATGTAGGCGAAGCCCCCCATCACCTCTCGCAAAAAGTAGCCAGGGCCAAAGGCATCGACATCAGCAGGCAACGGGCCCGGAAATTCAGCGCCAATGATTTTCAACGCTTTGACAAAATTTATGCCATGGCCGGAGACGTAGTACATGAAATGCAGCGCATCGCCGGCCGTTTCTACGACCCATCTAAGGTGGAACTCTTACTGAACGAGCTCCACCCCGGCCGGAATGAGGACGTCCCCGATCCCTACTACGGATCGGAACCCGGCTATCACGAAGTCTATAAAATGATCGACGCCGCCGCGGACAAGATCATCGAAAAATACGGCCAGCCCGAATCCTCCCAATCCCAAAAATTATGAGCAGCCTAAAACCATCCCTGCCCCAGGGCACCCGTGACTTCGGGCCCGCCACCGTCCGCAAAAGGAGCTATATTTTCAATACCATCCGCACCGTTTTTGAGCGCTACGGCTTCCAGCCCCTGGAAACCCCCGCCATGGAACAGCTGGAGACCCTCATGGGCAAATATGGCGACGAAGGCGATAAGCTCATCTTTAAGATCCTCAACAATGGCCTGGGCGACCCTAAGAACATAGAAAAATCCCGCAAAGCCTTCGAAAGGGTCCTCGAAGGCAAAAATGATAAAGACCTCACCGAGCGAGCCCTCCGCTATGACCTCACCATTCCTTTCGCCCGATATGTGGCCATGAACCACGGACAGCTGACCTTCCCCTTCAAACGCTACCAGATGCAGCCCGTCTGGCGGGCCGACAAACCCCAGAAAGGCCGCTACCGCGAATTCTACCAGTGCGACGCCGACGTCGTTGGCAGCCAGTCCCTCATCAACGAGGTCGAACTGGCGGCTATCTACCGCCAATCCTTCCAACAGCTGGGCATCCCCGTCGAGATCAGGGTCAACAACCGGAAGATCCTCGCCGCCCTGGCCGAAGTCTGCGGCGGACCCGAAAAGATGACGGACATCACCGTCGCCATCGACAAGCTCGACAAGATCGGGCTGGAAAAAGTAAAGGAAGAGCTGTCCCAACGCGGCCTCGACCCTGCCCAGGTCACAGCCATCGAACAATACCTCAACATCGCCGGCGATAACCAAACCAAGCTGTCCCAGCTGAAAACCCTCTTCGCCGCCAACCCGACAGGCCTGAAAGGCATCGCCGAACTGGAATACCTGCTGGAATATTCTCTCTCATCTGAAACCTTCCCGCTCGAAGCTCACGGCTCACAGCTCGAAACTCAAAACTCCCCACTCACAGCTCACAGCTCACAGCTCGCAGCTATAATTGTCGACCTCACCCTCGCCCGCGGCCTGAACTACTACACAGGCACCATCTTCGAGGTAAAAGCCACCACCGTCAGGATGGGCAGCATCGGCGGCGGCGGCCGCTATGACGACCTCACCGGCCTCTTCGGCGTCCCCAATATCCCCGGCGTAGGCATCTCCTTCGGCGTAGACCGCATCTACGACGTTATGGAAGAGCTACAGCTCTTCCCCGAAGACGTACACACCGGGACAAAACTGCTCTTTTTCAACCTCGGCGACGCCGAATCCCGCACAGCCTTCGGCCTGCTCCAGCAGATCCGGGCAAAAGGCACTCCCGCCGAACTCTACCACGAACAAGCCAAATTCGACAAACAATTCAAATACGCTGAAAAGAAAGGCATCCGCTATGTCGCTATCCTCGGCAGCGAAGAGCTGGCCAACCGCCAGTGCAAGCTGAAAGACCTCAGCAACGGTCAGCAGACGGCCCTGGGCTTCGAGGAGCTGGTACAGTTCAACTTCTGACGCGGACATTAACCTGCTATAACGCGGTTTATTTTCTCCCGGAATTGGCCAACCCCTTTTCTATCTTTGCGCCTATGCAATCCCTGGAAATATTGTTATACACTGCCCCCGAAGGAAAGACCCACATCGAGGTTTTTTTGAGGAGGAAACTTTCTGGCTTTCCCAGAAGAAGATGGCTGAATTGTTCGGGGTGGAAGTCCGAACCATTAATTATCACTTAAAAGAGATATTCAAAACCAATGAGTTGGAAGAAAATTCAGTTATTCGAAATTTTCGAATAACTGCCAGTGACGGAAAAGCATACCTCACAAACTTCTACAACCTCGACGCCATCATCGCCGTCGGCTACCGCGTCAACTCTATCGAAGCTACCCGCTTCCGCATCTGGTCCACAAAAACATTAAAAGAATTCATCATAAAAGACTTCGTCCTGGACGATGAACGCCTCAAACAAGGCAAACAATTCGGCAAGGACTATTTCGACGAGCTCCTGGAACGTATACGGGAGATCCGCGCCAGTGACCCACCTCCGACATTGCAAAAAAGCTGGCTGAAGAGCAATTCGGGCAATTCCGTGTCCGCCAGGACCAGGACTACTTGTCCGATTTCGACGACCAGGTAAAACAGCTTGAAAAATAGGCTTTCACAAACCATTAAGATTTCTATCTTTATCCCAACTATTACAACCAATCTCACCTATTAATACAACCAAATTTCAGCAATGAAAAAATCTTTATCCCCTTATCGCGCATTATCAACCCTTTTGCTCGTTATCACCGCCTTATCCGCCTTCTCCCAAACCAACCCCCTCTTCCGGCATCTCCCCCCGAATGCCACCCAAGTCTTCCATATCAACCTGCCCGCCCTCACGTCCAAGCTTAGCTGGAACGACATCATCTCCAATATCCCCCCCTCCAAAAATAGCAACGACCAGATGATGGCCATGCTAAAAGACCCTGCACAGGCCGGCATCGATATCAACCAGGACATCTTCGTCACACAAGGCGATAAACTCACAAAGCTCGATAGCATCGGCTTTACCACCATCCTGGTGCACCTCACCGATTCCGGGAAATTCGGTTTGCTCGTAAACCTCATAGATAAAGATATCCGCACTTTCCGCCTGCCCCAGGGTCGCGCGATAGGTAAGGATAAAATGGCGATAGCCTATGACAGCAAGCTGGCTGTCATCACCATCGTTTCCCTGGGAAGCAAGCCCGGAGGCGAAACAGGGAAAAGATCCCTTGACAACAAGAAAGCCCCCGTTGCGATTTCCCCCAACCACACACTGGGCGCTGCCAAAAGATGTCTCGCCGCCCTGCAAGGATTTCCCAGTTCCATCTATACCACCGATCCTGTATTCCTGGCCGGCTTCTCCGATGACGCCGACTTCCACATGTGGATGCCCCAGGGCGCCGGCCTGGCTACCCTGCTGAAGAATGCCGGGAAAAAGAACCAGGGCATGGCCGACGCGCTGACCAGCAACACGAAGACCTCGCAGCTGCACGTACTCACGGCCCTCCGCTTTGACGCGGGGAAAATGTCCATGCGCACCACTATCGCCCTGCCGCCAGATTCCGCTGCCTTCATCAAAAAATTCAACACCCGTCCCCTCAATACGGACCTGATAGCGCGCCTGCCAGGTAATGACCTGCTGGGAATGGTCAACATGCACTTCGATCTGTCAGTGTTGACAGATCTGCTCGATAAGTTCAATGTGCGCAAAAAGATAGACTCATCCCTCTCCGGCCAGGGCTTTACAACCGCCGACATACAAAAAGCATTCAAAGGAGACTTCCTGTTAGCCGCCGTGGCTCCGACGCCAATACCTGGCGATACTACAAGCGCAGCCAAAATCCCCGCCATCTATTTTGTGACGACCATCAATGACCTGGGCTCCTTCATGAAAGTGGCAAGCAAGCTGCCCCTGTCAAAAGACTCCGCATCCGGCGGCAAAGGCATGTTCGGCAAGATGAAGACTGCCTATACTTTAAAGGACAATATATTGGTGATCAGCAGCAACAAACTGCGGACGGATGGCTATTTCAGCGGCACCACCCGGAGAAGTACGGAGCTGGTAAGCGATCACGTCGCCAACTCACCTGTAAGCATCGTGGTGGACATCAAGGCCGTAGCGGCTTACCTGCAGGGAGCAGGCGGCCCGCCTTCCGGCAAGACACAGCAGATGCTGCACTTCATGCAGGCCCTGGATCGGCTGACCATCGCCGGTGGCCGCCTGGTGGACGGCACGAAGTCTGAAACTTATATTGAATTGAAAATGGCGGACGCATCGGAGAACAGCCTGCGCAGCATCTTTAAGCTCCTTCATTAAGGCCTATGAACATTTTGCAGGACGTTGCGCCTGATCAGGAATAAGCATACTTCTTCTTGAACTCCTCCAGTTCGCTTTCCGACAGCACCTGGAGCATATAGGTGCGTGTATTCCGGTTGCGTTCTATAAAAGGGATATGCTGCTGATAGAACGTATCGAAGAGCTGCGCCAATTGCTGCACCTGCTGTTTGCTGCCCAGGTAAAATCCGCATTTGACAGCAGCGCCGCCCGATTCGAATTTCAGCTCGTTGGTCATCCCGTCGGAATTGCTGCCCGATATCATCGCACCGTCATTGACATACATGCCCGCATAGGCCTCGACATTGAAGTCGATGCTCCGCACCATCTTCAGCGGGTGAAACAGCGCGCCAAGCCGGATGCCCTCCGTAGAAACGACCAGCTCCTCCCCGGACAGGCCATAGTTCCGGACATCACCCCTTGCGATCAGGGCGCCGATCACCACCACGGCAATGCCCGTTCCGAATACATAAGGGATATAAACATTCAAAGAGGGGATGAACACCAGTAATAAGGATGCAGCAGCGATAAAAAGGCCCGCATAAGCGATATAGGCCCTTTTGTTCCGGCGGGAAACAACGATCTTGGTTCGGAACTCCATAGTTATGAGATTTAAAAGCTATAAGTCCCTTTATAACGCCCAAACCCCGACCTATATTTTCTCATACACCACCGCCGCTCCTTGTCCTACCCCTACACACATGGTGGCCAAAGCATACCGGACATCCCGCCGCCGCATCTCGTGCAGCAAGGTCGTGGAGATCCGTACGCCGCTGCAGCCCAGCGGGTGTCCGATGGCAATACTGCCTCCGTTCACATTGATCCGGGACGTATCCAGCCCCAGGTCGCGGATACAAGCCAGGGACTGTACGGCAAAAGCCTCATTCAATTCGATCAGGTCCAGGTCCTTTACAGAGAGGCCCGCTCGCTGCAACGCTTTCTGCGTAGCCGGCACAGGACCAATCCCCATGATGGAGGGATCGACACCCGCTACCGCCATACTGACGATCCGGGCGATGGGTTTCAGATCATATTTCTTCACCGCTGCCTCACTGGCCAGCAGCATCGCCGCCGCCCCGTCATTGATCCCCGCGGAATTCCCGGCCGTCACCGAGCCATCCTTCATAAAGGCGGGCCGGAGGGCTGCCATCTTCTCCATTGACGTATGCCTTGGCTGTTCGTCCTTTTCAAAAAAGATCTTCTCTTCCTTGCCGCCCAGCACCTCCACAGGCGCGATCTCGGCCTGCCATTTGCCGGCGGCCAGCGCAGCAAAATATTTCTCCTGGGAAGCCAGTCCGAAAGCATCCTGCTCCTCCCTTCCGATCTTCCACTGCTTAGCGATGTTCTCCGCCGTCTCGCCCATGGAATACGGGTGATACTGATCGGCCAGCTTTTTATTGACAAATCGCCATCCGATGGTCGAGTCGAACATCTCCGTATTGCGATTGTACGCATGTGACGATTTACCCATCACAAACGGCGCCCGGGTCATACTTTCCACGCCCCCGGCAATATACAGCTCCCCTTCATCGCACATGATGGCACGGGCAGCATCCATGATGGCCTGCAGACCGGAAGCACAGAGCCGGTTGACAGTATTCCCCGCCACCGTCACGGGAAGGCCCGCCAGCAGGGCCGCCATACGGGCCACATTGCGATTGTCCTCCCCCGCCTGGTTGGCGTCCCCGGCGATAAGATCTTCGATCGCAGCAGGATCGATCCCGGGATTACGGGCCAGCAGCTGCCGGACTACATGGGCCAACAGGTCGTCCGGCCGGATGGAGCTGAGACCACCCCCGTATTTTCCAACAGGTGTCCGGATGGCATCGATGACATAGGCTTTATTCATAAGGGCCGCAATTTAAGATTTTCACCACATACCGCCGATCTCAACACACCAACGGCCCATTTTGCCTGCCTAACGCACTCCATGCGCACACCACCGCCTTCCCCACCTGGGTAATTTCTTCCACTGCCCCGGGCCCTGATACGCTTCAACCGATTAGTAATCAACATCTTCAGACTGGCATTATTTTCACAATTGCTTACTAAAAGCACGACTATCATGATCCACCATACAACAGCATCGTCAGATACCCAGGCCAGGTATATCCGCAATAACAATGGACAGCGTTATTTTACGCCCGACCCGCTGGACTACGATCGCGAAGTACCCAAAACCGATCAGCACCGGTTCGATCACCAGTACAATCACCAGTTCGATCACCAGTACGATCATATGATCCCTCCGATGAAAAAGGCCCTAAAGTTCACGGCCAAAGCCACCTGGTTCTTGATGAAGAATATGGTCAAAGCTGCTTTCCTGATCCCCCGGCTCTTTAGCGGGACGGCGTCCAAACCTTCTTCGAAAAAGAATCCGTCCCCCGCTACTGCCTTTCCCGCGCCATAAAAGCTGCGAAAAAATATTTTCAAAATAGTTGCCGGAAAATTTGACCCTTACCTTACGTCATAGCCTACTTTCGTTTCGAAAAGGAATTACAGGCTAAAAAGTAAGCACCGTGAAAAAGCATTATTCCGTCCGACAATTATCCCAACTCGCCGGCGTCAGCGTACGCACGCTGCACCTGTACGACCAGATAGGCCTGCTGAAACCTTCCCTCCGCACCGAAGCCGGCTACAGGCAGTACGAAGAAAAAGAGCTCCTCCGCCTGCAACAGATCCTCTTCTACAAAGAACTGGACTTCCCTTTAAAAGACATCGGCGGGATCCTGGACGACCCCGGCTTCGACAAAGTGAAAGCCCTGGAAAACCATCGCATAGCCCTGCAAGCCCGCAAAGAAAGGATCGACCGCCTGCTGACCACCATCGACAAAACCATTCAACATCTAAAAAAACAAACCATGCTGTCACACGAAGAATTGTACAAAGGCCTTCCGAAAGAACAGGCCGCCGACTGGCGTAAAGAGGCAACAGAGAAATGGGGAACGGCCGCCGTAGAAAGGTCCGAAATGCGATTGCTGACCCTGATGCCCCGGGACCTGGCGGCCCTCAAAACCTCTTTTGCCGACAATTGGAAACAGCTGGCAACGTTGATGCACAGCGACCCGGGCAGCCCGGAAGTGCAGGCCTCCGTCCACGTGCACTACCACCAGATCCGTCAGTTCTGGGGCACCGCCAGTGAGCCTGATCCACAGCTAAAAGCCTATCAGTGCCTGGGAGAAATGTATACGCAGGATGAACGTTATACTGTCATCGACGGCCAGCCCAGCCCGGCATTCGCACAATTTCTTTGCAAGGCGATCACGCATTTTGTGCAAACCCACTATTGATACGGCGGCGCCGTCTTCGGTCCTGAAAGCTTCCTGCCGATCTTTTTATCCAGGCTCTGCGCCGAATCCAGGTGATGATGCAGCATCGGCAGCGCATTTTGTGCAAAAGCCCTGATCTCCGGATCATTGGCATTTTTAGCCGCTTTCTCAAACTCATCGATGTCCTCCTTATGGTCCTTCACCATCAACGTGATATAGCTCCGGTCAAATTCGGACCCCTGCTTTTTCATCAGGTCATCCCGCTCCTTCTGCTGATCGTTGGAAACAGCAGCCGGCAAAACGATCTTCTTGCCCGCCGCCAGCGCCCTTAACGTCTCCCCTCCTTTCCCATGATCTTCCACCATCATGGCGCCGAAATCCTTCACCCCCTTCCGCCCGCCATTGGACCGGGCGAGTTTCCCCAGCTCGACTTCCAGCATACCGCCACTGGCAGCCTTCACCATAAAGTCGGCGTCTTCCTTGGAAGGTACAGCGGTGGAAGCGTCTGTAACTGATTGCTTTTTCGACAGGCTGTCCGTGATGGAATCGTTCGCTTTTTGGGCTTCCTTCACGCTGTCCGGAGAGGAATTGCAGGCAAAGGTTGCCAGGAGACTCAACCCGATCCCGCATAGATATAGTCTTTTCATGGCTTTCTTTACAAGCGCCTATTCAAAACATATACCAGCCACGGGCCCAAAAATGGCATTATGCCCTCTCCCGGCGCGGGCAAACACTATTTTTTAACCAGCTCCCCCATCTCCCCCTCCGTCCGCTGATATTCCTTCAATATCTTTTGCAAAGGCCCTGTCCCCGGAAGATGATCCCTTTGATACTTTGTTATCAATGGTAATGTCCTCATTAATTTCAGCACTTCATGCAGATCATCCAGTGATGCGTCTTTTTCCTTCAGTCCTGCCAGAAGTCTCCGGTGCCCTGCTGTCAGGATCCCATAAGCCGTGTCGCTTTCCGCGATCATAGCCTCCATCTTTTTCCGCAATACAGAATCCTTTATCCCCTGTAAATGTCTTGCTGCAGAACCATAATAGTCATGATTTTTATCGTTGTACCTATTATATTCCTGCGCTGAATCACGCATACTCCCAGGCAATTCTTTCAGACGAGCCTCCAACGTTATTAACACGGGATCCTTGTGCGCTAATTCCTCATACAAGCTTTCAACCATGTCAGTCATGCCTCTTTTCGAGATGCTGAAATCAGCATTAGGCTTTTCCTGCAAAGCCTCGGGCGTCTCAGCTGCAGGAGGGGGCGCGGCGGGCGCGCTGTCACCTCGCCCACAGGAAATAACAGACCAGCAAGAGACGAGCAATACCAGCCAGCACTTGCTGACAACAGGGGGTAAAGGGGATCTAAGCATAAATGGATCACTATTTTAGACGGAAAAACTACTCAAAGCAATCCTAAAAGGGAAGTTAAAATTTATGAACAAAACAATAGGATCTCTCACATTCTTTCATTCAAACATTTCAATGAATCACTGAAACCCGCGCCCAGCAAGGCTTATGTGCATAACTAAGTGCATAACGGGTGCATAACGAAAGGCAGAAAAATTTGGAAAAGGTATGTTCAGTGATGTACCTTAGATATAGAAATTGAGAAGCAGAAATCAATCAACCGAAAGAAGCAGATCAATTTGAGAAGTGGAAATCTGTAAAAAGATGGAAACAACTCACAGGAGCATCGGGTCAATAAGTACAACAACGCAAGTTGAAATACTGAAAAAGACTTGGTGCTTCTTTATTTATTTTATACCCTTCACTTCGCCTGGCTCGCTAACCTTCTTCGGATCTTTCGCACTGCTACCGTCCAGAAAAGCAGCTGTGCCCCAACAAATACACAGCCGGCAGCAAAAGCAGGCAACCCATATAATGTTTCCAGCCCAAATGTTTCAACCACATTACTAGCGGCCTCGCCAACATTCGCAGGCTCTTTAATCCCTCTGACCCCTTCGTTCAGGATGCCGGTAGTATAAAGATATACCAGACAGCTGCCAATAGTGATCAATACATGGAACAAACTCCCAAAGCTGGGAAATTGGGGATCGTTCCTCAACCAGACGTGCAGCATCCAGGAGATCACCAGCATGAACCCCATCACTATGCTACCCAATAAAAACGCCGCAGCTATCAGCGGCAGTAAAAGAATCTCAGGCAGTCCAAGACGTTTCATAGTCAGTAAGGTTTTAGAAAAACGCTCGCCTGTGAATGTACAAAAAAGTCATCTGCAATCATACCCGGACGCCCATCGTATCGAAAGCGTACACCCCCATCCGGAAACCCCATCCACAACTATTTAACTATCAATCGCTTACTATTCCGGCACCTTTTTCGCCCCCGAAATCTCATAACAGCCACCACTATGCTCAAGAACTACATCCGCATCGCCTGGCGCAACCTCCGGAAGAACAGGACCTCTTCCATCATCAATATCGCAGGCCTTGCCACCGGTATGGCCATTGCCCTCATCATCGGCCTCTGGATCGCCGACGAGCTGTCCTTCGACCACTACCACAAACACCACAGCCGCATCGCCCAGGGCATGGCTGTCCAATCGGCCCGGGGAGAGACTTACGTCGGAGAGACGATCACCCAGCCCCTCGGAAAAGCTTTGCGCACCTATAAAGACCTCTTCACCAGGACCGCGCTCACCAGTGGCGGAGGCGACCAGCTCATCGGCTATGGCGACAAAAAATTAAACGCCCCCGGCATCTGGGCCCAAAAAGAGCTGCCCGAAATGTTCACTTTCCAGATGGTGAAAGGCTCGATCGCCGCGGCAGACGACCCTTCAACTGCCCTGATCTCGCAATCGCTGGCCACGGCGCTGTTTGGCAAGGACGATCCTATCAACAAGGACATTCAGATCAACAACAGGCTCCAGTTCAGGATTGGCGGCGTCTATGAGGACCTGCCGCATAATACCACCTTTGCCGGCGTCAAGCTGGTGATGCCCTGGTACAATAAAGAAAACAACTACCGGATCAACAATACCGAATGGGCCGATCACAACGGCGGCCTCTATGTCGAGCTGGCCGAAGGCGTCACGGCCGAACAGGCTTCCGCAAGGATCAAAAGTTTACCCACCCCCCATGTCAAGGAATGGAAAGAAGAAGCCATGGTCTATCCGCTCGACAAAGCGCATCTTTATAACGAGTTCGACAAGCAAGGCCGGCCCAATGGCGGCCGCATCCAGTTCGTCTGGCTCTTCGGCATCATCGGCTCCTTTGTCCTGCTGCTGGCCTGCATCAACTTCATGAACCTCTCCACGGCCCGGAGCGAGAAAAGAGCAAAAGAGGTCGGCATCCGCAAAACAGTGGGTTCGCTGAAAAGTCAGCTCATCGCCCAGTTCCTCAGCGAATCGGTCCTCGTCACCTTCCTGGCCTTCCTCCTGTCCATTCTCATTGCGGAGCTGTCCCTGCCTTTCTTCAATGCCGTGGCCGCAAAGGAAATGTCCTTCCCATGGGCCAACACCCTGTTCTGGCTCCTGGCCATTGGCTTTATCCTGTTCACCGGCATCATCGCCGGCAGCTACCCGGCCTTCTACCTCTCCCGCTTCGACCCCGTACAAGTGCTTAAAGGGACCTTCCGTGCCGGTCGCTATGCCTCCCTCCCCCGCAAAGTCCTGGTCGTGCTCCAATTCTCCGTTTCCCTCACCCTCATCATCGGCACTGTCATCGTCTTCCGGCAGATCAGCTTTGCAAAAGACCGCCCCGTGGGTTATACCCGTGAAGGGCTGGTGACGGTGTACATGAATACCCCCAGCCTCTACGATCACTATGATGCCATCCGCGAGGACCTCTTACGGTCAGGGGTGGTCGAAAATGTGGCCGCCAGCTCCATGAAGCCCACCGGTTTCGACAATAACAACAGCCTTTACTGGCGGGGCAAAAGACCCGACCAGGATGCCATTTTCTTCCGCAATGTCAACGTGACCCGGGACTTCGGCAAGACCATCGGCTGGCAGGTGCTGCAAGGCCGCGACTTCAGCCGCGATTTCCCCTCGGATTCCACCGCCCTGATCATCAACGATACGGCCGCCAAGGTCATGGGCATTGCCAACCCCATCGGCGAAAGGGTGAAATTCTGGGGTAAGGACTATACGGTCATCGGCGTCGTCGGCGATATGGTCACCAACTCTCCGTTCGAGAAGGTCGAGCCGGCCATCTTCCTGGGCAATATGTACCGGGACAACCTCATTGCCCGCCTGCGTCCGGGTCTTTCGACCAGCCAGGCCCTCGCCGGCATGGCATCCGTCTTTAAGAAATTTAACCCGGGCAATCCTTTTGTCTCTCATTTCATCGACGAGGAATACGCCCGCAAGTTCGAGGCGGAGCAGCGCATCGGCAACCTGGCATCCGTCTTCACCTCCCTGGCCATCTTCATCTCCTGCATCGGTCTTTTCGGGCTGGCCTCCTTCGTCGCGGAGCAGCGCACCAAGGAGATCGGTGTGCGGAAGGTCCTGGGAGCCGGCGTTCTCAGGCTCTGGGGCCTGTTGTCGAAAGATTTCCTGAAGCTGGTGGTCCTTTCCTTCTGCATCGCCATGCCCCTGGCCTGGTACGCCATGAACAAATGGCTGGAAGGCTATGTCTATCACACGAAGATCTCCTGGTGGATCTTTGCTGCCTCCGGCATCGGGCTCCTCCTGGTCACCCTGCTGACCGTGAGCTTCCAGTCACTGCGTGCCGCGACGATGAACCCGTCTAAAAGCTTAAGAACAGAATGACCTTTCTACCGTTTTAAACAAACTTCTTACTTATAGAAGATCTTTCAAACACTTCCTATGCTTAAAAGTTATCTGACGATCGCCTGGCGCAATATCATCCGCCATAAAGGATATGCCGCCATCAATGTCCTCGGCCTCGCCATGGGCATCACCTGCTGCCTCTTCATCCTCCTCTGGGTCAACGACGAAAAGAGCGTGGACAACTTCCATAGCAATGGGAAGGAGCTATACACTATATACCAGACGGGCACTTACGACGGCAATGTCTATGCCTCGTACTCCGCCCCTGTCCGTGTTGACAGCACGGTCCACTATCTGCTGGATGATCTGCAAAGCAACGTCCCGGAAGTGAAGTATGCTGCCATGTACACCGCCGGCTATATACTGCCCTGGGGACATGCCGAAACCTTCCAGGTGGGCGACAAGATCATGAAGCTGGAAGGCTCCCGCGCGGGAGCGGATTTCTTCAACATGTTCAGCTACCCCCTGATAGAAGGCAGCCCTTCCTCCGCGCTGGCAGACATCTATGGCATCGCCATCTCCCGGAAAATGTCGGACATGTTCTTCAGCAGCCCGCACGAAGCCATGGGCAAGACCCTCCGTTTCGAGAACAGCATCAACTTCAGGGTTGCCGCGGTATTCGAAAACGTCCCGGCCAACAGCTCGCTGAAATTCGATTTTCTCATCAACTATGACGCCCAAAAGAAATTAAAGATCGACCGGCCTTCCCCTGAATTCCAAACCTTCGTACAGCTGAAGCCCGGCACGGATGTGGCAGCCGCCGAAACCAATATCAATCGTTTCTTAACGGCCCGGTTAGGCACACCCGACAAAGGGACCACCGTCCGTGTGGGCCTGCAGCCAGTGGCCGACCATTATCTCCACAGTGTCTTTGTCAATGGCAAGCCGTCCGGAGGCCGTATCCAATACGTGCGCATATTCAGCAGCGTGGCCATCTTCATCCTGCTCATCGCCTGCATCAATTTTATGAACCTGGCGACGGCCCGCAGCGTACGCCGGGCCAAAGAAGTGGGCTTGCGAAAAGTGGTGGGCTCCACCCGCACCCATCTCCTGGGCCAGTTCTTCGGGGAATCCATGCTCTTTGCCCTGCTGGCCATGCTGACATCCATCTTATTACTCTTCCTGCTCCTGCCGGCTTTTAATCAATTCACCGGTAAACATATCATCCTTCCCCTAACCCAGCTTACCTTCTGGACCACCTTGCTGGCCATCACCCTGACCACCGGCCTTATCGCCGGCTCCTACCCCGCCCTCTACCTTTCCTCTCTGCAGCCCATCCGCACGTTGAAAGGCATTTTCCGATTTACCCAAGGCGCCATCTGGTTCCGGAAGGGGCTCACCATCTTCCAGTTCGTCCTCAGCATCGTGTTCCTCATCGCCACCATCGTCATCGTACGCCAAACGCGCTATGTACAAAATACCAACCTGGGATATGATCGCGATAACCTCCTTTACATCCGCATCGAAGGCGCCCTCTCGAACATTGACAAGTACCATCTCTTCAAACAGCGCGCCTCCGCCATGCCGGGGATCCAGCTCATCGACCGCAGCACGGAAACGCCGCACTCTATGGATTTCGAAACGGATGGTCCCATCAACTGGGAAGGTAAGGGTCCGAACGATCATGTCGGCTTCAAGCCCGCCAGCGTGGGATTCGACTTCGTCCAGATGATGGATCTGACAACCGTACAGGGCCGTCCCTTCTCCCGCGGCAATGCCACCGACTCCGCCGACGCCTTCATGGTCAATGAAGAGGCCGTACGGCAGATGGGCATGAAGGACCCCATCGGTAAATGGGTCTCCGCATGGAAAAAGAAAGGCCATATCATCGGTGTGCTGAAGGACTACCACATCGGCAGCCTCCACGAACCCATCAAGCCCGTCATGCTGGACGTTAAGGAATTTGAATACTTCGGCGTGATCATGGTCCGTGCTTATCCCGGTCAGACGCCCAAAGCCCTGGCCAGCCTGGAGAAAGTATACAAAGAGATCAACCCGGGCTACGCATTCGCCTACCAGTTCGTGGATGAAGAATATAAAAAGATGTATGCCAGCGAGCAGATCGTTTCACGGCTGTCCATCCTCTTCGCCGTCCTGGCCATCCTTATCTCCTGTCTCGGCCTGCTGGGACTGGTGATGTTTGCTGCGGAGCAACGCGTCAAGGAGATCGGCATCCGGAAAGTGCTGGGCGCTTCATTGGCGCAAATCATCTCCATGTTCGCCAGGGATTTCCTGCAGCTGGTGATCATCGCATTCCTCATCGCAGGTCCGCTGGCCTGGTATGCCATGAATGCCTGGCTGCATGATTTTGCCTACAGGGTAACCCTCTCCTGGTGGATCTTCGCGCTGGCGGGCGTCTCGGCGCTGCTGATCGCTTTGCTGACGGTGAGCCACCAGGCCTTAAGGGCGGCCATGGCTAACCCGGTGAAGAGTTTAAGGTCGGAATGATCAATAAAAGTTCTGAAGCGTAAGATTAATAAGGAAATTCCCTTTGCTTTTATCCGAGGCAGGGGAAATAGTCTGCATATAGCCGATCTGAAATTTGGCGTTAACAACCGTCAATTGCAGTCCCACGCCCGCTCCCAGCCAGGTATTGCCTTGCAGGGCCGAGCTGGTATATAAATGCGCTGCATCAAAGAGCAGCACAGGCTTTACAGAATAGATATTCGCCCGGTCGGCCAAATAATTAATGGCCGGCCTGATGTCTTTGTTGACAATGGCTTGTACAAGTGCGTCCGTCGAGTCATTATCCGGAAAGCCCCGGTTATCAACATAGTCATCATAAATGGCGTTTGCCGCAGTATTGGTCGAACTTTTAAGTGCGCTGCGCAGCGTGATCCTCCTGGGTGTTTCTGTTATCACAATATCAGGGATCAGCGCCCGGGCCCACGAGGGAACAGGGATAGACAAACTAAAGCTGAAATTCCAATAAGAAGTTCCTCCCTGCAGCAATCCTCCCGGACCAGCAATACCTCCTTCATTTTGACCCAGGCTTCTCACAAGCGGACCGCTTAAAAGCGAATGGCCTGTAACAGCGCTTAGCGGCTCATACAGGAAGTTCCTGGACGAGTTGCCCGCCCAAAAGCCCGCATATACAGGCAATAGCCCCCAGGAACTTCCTGCTCCCAGGCTGGTTTCCAGGTCCCAGTTCGTATGATCTTTGCCGAGCGCGCCGGCGAAGGCCAGCTGACCGCCAAGCCGCTGATACGACATAAAGGCGGACTTTTCCGGAAAGTGGTCGTCATAATAAACGCCTATTCTGCCGAGCCCGGCATCAAACTTCTTATCAGCTGCAAAACCCAGGTTGAAGCTGGTCTCGTTCAGTGATCCCCCCACACCCTCGGTATATTTATTATCAACCATATTAACACCGGCGTCGATCTCAAATTTTGAGAAACAGCGTATCGGGCTGTTGCCCTGCAGCGCGCCATTGAAATTAAACTTATTGAACTGGTATTTACCCGCGCCGAGCGGAGCATCCACGTGATCAAAACTGGCCTTCAACGCCCAGCCCATTCCCTTCTCCGTCGGTACGACCTTGTCCAGGGCGACTGCCGAATGAAAAGACCCGTAAGGGTGGGAGACCGATCTCATTCCATCGAGGTCTATGTTAAGATGGTATGGACTCGTCGAAACGCCGGTCTGTGACAAATGCAGCAGATCGGTCTGCGTGTGCAAATAAACCGAAGGTCCATAATGGCGGTCTGAATAAAACCCTGCAACAGGCGTAGTCACCCACAAGGTGTTGGGCACATTTCGGAGGAAAGAAGCCGTTGGAATACGCGGCAACGGCAAAACATTGTCGCCGACATTGACGAGATCGATCCGTAAATAATAAGGGTAAAATTCAATATCCACGTCCCTGGCTGCTGTGTCCGCTGTGGTGCGGGAAGTGACATACAGGACGGAAGTGGATCCTTTCGCCATTTGGAGGGCGAATTCTTCTGAATTGGTCAGTTCATCCGCAATTGCTTTTTGAGCCAGGATCAGTCTTGCCGGATCATAGATGCCACCGACGGCCATCGTAGCTTCCACCTGGCGTTTGAGCATGTCAGGCACCCACCTTCCCCTGATGTGCGCCGTACGAACCTTGTAATTCATTGCCAGGGTAATAGCATCGCCCTGTTGAGCCGCAGCTGTATCATGAAAAAGAAGAAATGCAGCCAGGAGCAAACAGGACACGATACATTTGTACGGCCAGCGGCTGCTTGCCGATATTTCCATCCTATGCCGCATTCACCGCTTTCTTCATAGCAGCATCGATCGTCTGTTGTTCCACTGCCGTAGGGGTTGCACCATTGTCCGCAAACGGTTTGACCAATGGATACACTTCATCCCGGAACGCCCTCACCTGGGGCCGCTTCATACCCTCATCCGTAATGGTCGCGATCTTATCAATATCGTTCGTATCGCCGGCGACAAATTCAACGCTTACAAGCTGTGTAAAAGTGGATGCATTTACGTCTTTTTTATAAAGATCAAACAGCAGCTTCCATACTGCCTCGTTATCAGAGGTGCAGGCTTTTTGAACTTCAATAGTGAACTTATAGCCGCTCTCGGGGCTAAAGACCATTACTTTCAATATAAAAGGGGTGCATTTGTTAGCGGTGATTGTCGTTGGCATGGTTTATCTTTTAGATGTAGAAGATAGTCCGACTATGCTGAACAAAAAACGTGAAAAACACCCTATTTTACCTGCGGACGGATGGCAGGGCTCACCGGCGGGCCCCGGTTACCCTGCGGTATAAAGAAAAAAAGGAGGCTGCCTTATGCAGACAGCCTCCATCTGGCGCTATTGCCAGCAGATTATTTTTTGGAACGGTTCGGCTAATAGAAATTAACCAAAGGTGTCCATGATTTATCTGTAGATTGCATGAATACCTCCTTTTAATTTGGTGAATACTAAAGTTACGACATCATTTTTATTTTTCCAAGGGTTACACGTCCACCCTTTAACTAAATGTTAAGATGTACCTTGTGTAATGCTGCAATCATTCCAAGCGCACAATCCGCAGCCTGTAAATGTATATTGCATCATCTCACCGTCACCACTTTTTTCCGGATCTGGGCGCCTTCGCTTTTCAAAGACCTCGATGAGATCCTCTTCATGGATTGCGATATCGTTGTCGATGGAGATCTCTCCTGTCTCTTCGATCCCGACGTACAGGGTTATCCGCTGGCTGCCGCAAGGGTGCTGAAGATAACTTACGGATAATGACCATGCAGACGCTGCCCCTACCCGGTTCGGCATATAGGGTCAGACGCCAACTGCCGGCAAACAAATATGGGACGGTCATGAACGCTTTATTCCAATACTATTTTCATGACATCACCCGGCGGTACCTGAAATTATTCCAGGACGATCAACCCTTCGAGATCCTCGGCGTTAGCTGCCCTTTACGGTGTGATACAATTGATATTAAACATAAAATTCCCCAAGAAATTAGCCCCCAAATACTTAGTATTTACATTTATCTTTATATAACAATTAATATTAATTTTTTTACCTTATCTTAACTACACGAACTTAAAACACCTCTTTCGGCTTACCTCCGCATCGCTTCTCATTCTCCACCCTGTGACCATCTTCTGTCCCCGTTGTAAGTAACTCATATTGATAACTTTATACAAACTCTGCGGATGAGATGCAATAATTGCGGATTTGAAAATGCGGACAATGCGACCCATTGTATCAAATGCAATATGGTGCTGGATACAGCTGCAATAAAACAAGCCGCTCCGGCAACCCGGAAAGAGACGCCTTTTGCAGGCACGATCGCTGACAATCAATTCGATCATCCTTCCGCCCCGCTGATCAATTGCCCCCACCCGGATTGCGGCTATCCTTATTCCAGCGAGCTGAAGGTGTGCCCCCGGTGCCGGCGGCCCGCCGGCGCAGTAAAGCCATTCAACAGAACCATCGACCCTTATCGTATAAAAGCCCCGGAAGAAGAAAAGACCCCGCCGTCCTTTTACCTGCGGCCGATAAAGCATACTAACATGAAAAGTTCCCACATCAGCAGTTTCGTCCTGCTAATTATGATGGCGACAGCCGGCACAGTCCGGGCGCAGACCAGCACCATATCGGATATGATGCAGACGTCGCTCAATAAAATAAGATCGTCCAGCCAGGCCGGCCGGGTCGTTGAGCGGACCTTCTCGGATATGTTCTTCAGGGAGGATACCACGGGCAATAACTGTCTTTTCTTCCACAGATTCTCCTCCAGCAACAACTATCGCATCAATGCGTTCGCGCTGTCTGGCAATGTGTCCAATATCGACGTGGGTGTGTATCGTAAGGACAACAATAACAAGTGGAACAAGATCACCGGCAATACCACCTCCGGGTATGATGTCAGCTTACGGTTTAGCCCCCCGTTCACCGGGTCCTATGCTGTGTTCATAAGAGGCACTTTAAGAACAAATATCAACAATGCGCTTTTCAATCTCATCATCGAGCGGGAATAGCCTCCGGACACCATTCATTCATTATAACTCAACGGATATGAAAAAGCTCTTTATTTTTATCATCGCGCTTGCTGCCGGCAGGATGGCCACTGCCCAGTCGAGCTATGACTATATCAATGCCGTCTGTAACAGGATCATCACCATGGACAATGACATGACTAAAAGATTTAAGGATACGCTGGTGATAAGGCGCGTCGAAACAGGCGTCTTATCCCAATCGGGCGAAGGCCTGCAGGCGTCTACCCAGCGAACCCTCTATTCCGGAAAAACCTATTTGCTGTATGTCTTTACGGACCGGCGCGTCCCGGATCTGAAAATGAACGTCTATTCACAGTCAAATGGCCAGTGGCAACTGCTGCAGACGGTCAATAAGAATGAGAACAGGAACAGTGCATCGGACAATATGTATGGTGACTGGGAAATATATGCCATGTCGCCTGACACCTCGCAGGAATATAAAGTCGAAATTGCGGCGCCGGCAGGCAATGCCGCAGCTGCCCGGTATGGGATGATCATCTGGTCGAAGGAGTTGAAGGACGACCAGGCTTCATCAGGATCGTCTGGCGGCAACCAGTCTTCTTCGGGCTCCAGTGGCGGCAGCACGATCGTCACCGGCACCTATTTCAGCACCGATAGAAGGAAGACCTGCTATTGGGATCCCAATGACAAGGTATACAAGAATTGCCAGGAAGAGGATGCAGCCACTTTGTTTGTATTAAATGCCAATAAGACCATGTTCAAGCATACTACCGACAAGATGAGCAGCACTTATTATGTGCAGAACACGGTGTATAAAGAAGATAAGAAATCGACCCATTACGAGGTGGTAAGCGATGCCGGCAACAAGTATACCTTCATCGTGCCGGATGATGGCAGCACCCTTATGATCTGGTGTGACAAGGGAAATGACTCCTATTATATCAATTATACCATCAGGAGGCGATGGGCGCAATAGAACTCCTGTTATTCCTCAAGGAAGAGAAAACGTTTGTTGCCAAATACGATGACATCTCCTTTTTGAATGGCGGCCGGCTTTATTTATTGTCCGGCCCCAGGTTATCCCTGTTCAGTATCAGCGGCTGTCCGGCGAACTCCAATTGCAGCGACTCTTCCGTCCGCTGTTCGTTCTCGTCGATAGCTACCAGGGTGCATTTTATGGGCTCACGATAGGGTGATACGATGAAGAAAATGTTGTGGGTCCTCCTGGATCGCAGCGCAGTATTTCCTTGTAATGGCCTCGCGTAAAAAAGTTATCTCCTCCCGCTGAATGGTAATGTTATACATAAGCGGCAAAAATTAGATTTATCTAAAATAAGATAAATCGCTGATATCAGCCCCCGCCGCTTGTTACGTACCGGGATATTAATTGTCTCCGGGCTCTTTCCTATACGTGATCACCGGCGCCATCCTGCTCTGGTCTCTGCCGGTGAGCACCAGGGTGCTGTCATTCGGGAAATGCGCAGTAAACGCAGCTTCCAGCTGGCCCTTATTATCAAACAGCTCCAATGCGGATTGCTTTACATCATAGTGGTATGTTCCCCGGTGAATGCTCCCCGATGTATCGTCGCCCCGGAACAGGCCTTCAGTCAGAAAGGTTTTGTCCTGCCTTAGCTGCAGCCGTTTCATTGCCAGGCCTTCCATGGTATGTTGGAGCAGCATCTCCATCTTGGCGCTGTCCCGGTAACGCCACAGGCTGTCTCCGGGGCTCTTGTCTTTTGCCCGACGCATGAACAGCGCATGGGTAGTATCCTTTTGGTCCAGGTCATAGGGTATATCCTGGAATGCGACGACCTTCCTGGCCCGCCAATTCCCTACTATTCCACGCCGGCCATTGATCTGGGAAAAAACAAAATGTGCTAGAAAAAAGATAAAGAAAGACAGGCAAACATATTTCATGGATCATCGTTTTTTCAAAAGAGGCCCTGCTGCAGCATCCCCTGATCATTCCCCAACGCCGGCAGGTCCTGGTACACAAAAGGCGCGTTCTTCGGCTTCCCGTCCGGTCGCGGTGTCCTTCCCCGTATACTATACACGGGCACGGGCACGATCTGGTCCGAAGGCATCTCATAATCCAGGATCTTCTGCATGTCTTCATCCGTCAGGTCGGGCCGGAGCCATTCCATCTCCATTTCCTTCGGCAGGAACAGGGGCATCCGGAAAGCGTTGGCGCCGCCATTATGGATCTGCCGCATCACTTCATTCCCCGCGCGTGTAATGAGCGTGAACATGCCCCGCACTTCCCCCGTCTCGGTGTCGGAAGGTATTTTCGTATTGTAATGGTACAGGCCGGGCAGGCAGAACATACCCCGGTCCTTCAGCGCCACATGATAAGGCACTTTGTTCTTCCAGCCCCTGATCTCCCTGTGTTCATAGATCCCGGTCACCGGTATCAGGCAGCGCTTCTTCCTGATCCTGTTCCAGAAAGAGCGTTTGTCTTCGAGGATCTTTTCGCTCCTGGCATTGACCATGGATTTCCGCATGGCCTTGATCTTTTCCGGCGTGTCCATATATTCGGCGATAATGCCCCATTCAAAATTCTTCCGGTGGTAGCGGTTGTCCCCGAAGGTAATGACAGGATAACGGTTATGCCCCAGCGCCAGGAAATGCATGCCCATGTCCAGGTCGAAGCTGATCTCGCCGTCGTGGACAAGGTCAGGGAAATAATCGTCTATCAGCTGTAATGCGGAGTAAAAGGCTATGTCAAGGCACATAATTATGCTTTAATGTTATTAAAAGGACTCAATAATCCCAAAACCCACAACCTCCACCTGATCCCCATGACTAAATTTAATAAAAAGCTCCCCGAATTCCTCATACAGGCCCACCTCAATCTTATCCCCTTCTTTAGAAGGCCTCCATCCCGGATGATACCGCCCAATATAACGCCGGATCTTCTGCTGATAAACTGCAGGCGGGCGCCAATCCACTCCTTTTTTCGCCGCATAGAAGATCTTATACCCGAAAGGCTGCCCCGCCGCCACCTGTAGTTTTTCCACATGGGTTGCAACAGCCGCATCGTACAAAAAAGCATTCCCATCATGACCTAACCCGGCCAAATGCTTTTCAGCCAGCTCTTTTTCCTCCGTGTCATATCCCCTGATCAGAAAAGCCGCCTTCAGCCGCGCCTCCATGCCCCGGGCAAAGGATTGCCTGACAAACCAGCGTTTGCCTTTGGCGATCTGGTCTGCAAGAAGCCCTTTCGACAAAAGGGGGAATGGGTTATACATGCCCCAATTTACAAATTTTCGCTCCTTCTCCGGACCCCCACCTTCTCCATCCTCTCCACCTCGATACTATACACCCCGAACTCCGCCACCACCTTCCCGATGATCCTGTAAAACCCTGATCGGGGCGGATAGGCCGCATGCACGGGCGGAAAATGTACGGTATCGATCCAATCCTTATGCAGATCCAAAAATGTTCCAAAGCTCATCATCTCGCCTTTCACGGTTTGCACCGGCTTATGGGTGATATGATAGCCCATCACCGTCACTGAATGACCCACATGCGCCGGCAGGTCCTTGGCCGCCAGGTAGCGCGCCGGGTCATCGGCCGCGAGGATAAAGGGATCACAAACGGGGAATCCCAGCAGCTCGATGTCATCGTAACAATCCTCCAGCGGGTAGCCGGGCAAGACAGGCAGTGCAAAGGTCAGGGGAGGCGTCTTGAACATAGGATGGAAGGCGGCGCTATGGCTCCTGCATTTTCGCTGCAGGAAATCCCCTTCCCACAGCAATTCTTTTTTGCTCTTACCCGTAAAACGCAGTGCATTCACCCGGATCAGCAGCTCCAGTGATTCCGGCAGGATGCCGCTCCGGCCGATGAAATCATCCAAAGACAGATAGGGTCCTCCCCGCGCCCGCTCCTGCAGGATCTTTTCTATTACAGCCTGCTCCAATCCCTTCACATGCACGAAGCCAACGAAGACGTCCGACCCGTGGATATTGGTAAAGTGATCGCTATGATTCACACAGGGTCTGTGCACCAGGGCGCCTGTTTTCATCAGCTCATAGAAATAGAGCTCGCGGCTGTAAAAGCCGCCGAAATTATTGATCACCGCCACCATAAATTCCATGGGATAATAAGTCTTCAGGAACAGGCTCTGGTAGCTCTCCACCGCATAGCTGGCGGAGTGCGCTTTACAAAAACTATAGTCGGCAAAACTTTCAATCTGCCGCCAGACATCATCCACCACGTCCTGCGGATAGGCGAATCCCTGGCAGCTGGTGTAAAACTTTTCCTTTAGCATGGGCAGGTTACCTTTACCCCGGTATTTACCGCTCATGGCCCTACGCAGCAGGTCTGCATCCGCCATGTCCAGCCCTGCCCATTCGTGCGCCACCTGGATCACCTGTTCCTGGTAGATCATGACGCCGTAGGTGGAGCCCAATACTTCTTTCAGCTTGGGATGCGCATATTCGAAGGATCCCGGATTATTATAGCGGTGAATATATTGTCCCATCATGCCGCTGCGACCTACGCCCGGCCGGATGATAGAGCTCGCGGCCACCAGGGTCTCGTAGTTGTCACAGCGCAGCTTTTTTATCAGCATGCGCATGGCCGGGGATTCTATGTAGAAGCAGCCGATGGTATTGCCGTTCCGCAGCTGCTCCCTGACAGCCGGGTCCTGCTTGAACTTTCCAATAGCACGGATATCTATATCGACGCCTTTGTTGTACTTCACCAGCTCCATGCATTCCTTGATATGTCCCAGGCCGCGCTGGCTCAGCACATCCAGCTTGTGAAGGCCGATGTTCTCCGCGACGAACATATCCATCATGGTGGTGGAAAAACCTTTGGGCGGCATATGGACAGTCCCGTAGCACGAGATGGGCTCTTCCGAGATCAGGATGCCGCCGGGATGGATGCTGAGGGTGGCGGGGAAGTTGAGCAGCAGCTTACCGTATTGCAGGATCACCCGGTGGATCTTGTCGCCGGCGTATCCGCGCGCCGCCAGCTGATCGATCTCTTCCTTTGGAAGGCCCAGGACCTTTCCCAGCTCACGGATGACCGCATTGTGCTGAAACGTGGCATACATGCCTAACAAGGCCACATGGCTCTTTCCATAACGCTTCATCATATAGTCGATCATCTCATCCCGCTCGCGATAGGAGAAGTCGATGTCAAAATCCGGCGGGCTGGTACGGTGCGGATTGAGGAATCGTTCAAAATACAGTTCCAGCTCTATCGGGTCCACGTCGGTGATCTGCAGGCAATAGGCCACGACTGAATTGGCGCCGCTGCCTCTGCCGACATGATAGAATCCCCTGCTCTGTGCATAGCGGATCATGTCCCAGGTGATGAGGAAATAGGCGGTAAAGCCCATCTGATCGATGATGCGCAATTCTTTATCGAGCCTTTCGCCGGCCCGCGTACTAACGCCGTAACGTAACAGGCAACCTTCCCTGGCCAGTTTTTCCAGCAGGACCTTGTCATCCTCCCTGCTTGCGCTGTAGATCTTTTTATTCTTGTCGCCCCCAAATTCCATTTCGATCGAGCAGGCGTCGAAAAGCCTGCAGCTGTTGGTGATCATGAAAGGATACTGCCGGAAGGCAGCCAGCACTTCCATGTGGGGAAGGAAATATTCCCGCTCGCCGGCCAGGTCCTCCGGCTTCAGCTTTGTCAGCAGTGTATTCAGGTCGACGGCCCTCAACAACCGGTGCAGGTTATAATAGATCCTGTTCTGAAAGGTCACGGGCTGCCGGATGATCCACTTATCCGGACAGGCAGCAACGGGCAGCTGAAATAATTTATTCACCTCGCACGGTAAAACGCCGATGCGCTCATTGTCGCGCAATTCTTCCGGCGCCCTGCTTCCCAGCGGATAGATCACAAATCCATCTGGCATCGGACCTGCCGTTTCCGGAAAAGGTTTCTTCTGCGTCAAATGTTCCGAGAGGAATTCATTGATCCATCGAAATCCCCTGTTGTTAGCCGCCAGTAAACTATACAACAGCCGGCGCCCATTACGGACCTCCACGCCGACGATGGGCCTGACACCGTGCTCACGGCAGAACTGCACGAAGTCCCAGGCATCGCAGGTGGAGTTGATATTGGTCAATGCCAGTGAGGACAGGCCGGCTTCCACACCTGCCTTCACCACCTCCTCTGTGGAGAAGGTGCCGTACTTAAAACTGAAATAGGTCTTGCAGAGGTACATCGTAAGTTCTTGTGTTACAAAGCTAGGGATAATCCCAAAAATATTAGCATACTATTACTAAATATATTAGTATCTTTGTTCCTGTAGAATGTATGCTGCACTTACATTTCAGGCGATCGGGGTACATCGGATAAGTAAAAAAGAATATGTGGATGTGGATAACCCCGGTCAGGGGATCAGCAGGCAGGAAGTAAGCGGTTTTTCAGCTGCGCCGTCAGGAATGAAATAAGGGAATAAAGTTAGCGGAAAGGAATTATAACAGCGATGAACAACCGAATAATAAGGAGTGAGCTGCTGACAAATGCGGTTTTTTTAAAAGAGTATATTTCAGTAAACGACAGAATCAAAAAATAAATCCATTTCTTTGAAATAAGAAATTATATATAAAACCTTTTCTTTGTTATGACCCATCGCGATCACCGTTATTCACTTGTCAAGCCGATGGTCGAAGCCGGAAAGATTGAAGTGTTCACCGACATTTTCAAATTCATCCCCAAGACCAGGGTAGCAAATGATCTTGGGAAGAAGGTCGATCGTTTCAACGAGCTCATGAACAATGTTGAAGAATTCATCTTAAAGGACCTGTTCCTCATCGCCAAGTTCTGCGAGCTGGACGAGGACACCATGCTTCGGCTGGTGATGAAACAGTACAGGGATACAAAGAACAGGTTAGTCAATCCATAGAATTTTCCTGTTTACCATAACCATAGCCGCCCTATCCTTTCAGACCTACCCTTTCAGACCTATCCTTTTAGTCTTGTCCTTTAAGACCTGTCCTTAGTGCTTCCGACGAACCCATTTACAAACAACGCTGTCGCAGGCCGCCTTTAACCCGGGCGGCCTTTTTGCTTTATCCTGCCTGCTATATCCTTCGTCCTGGCGGCATCCTGCCGGAAAATGAGTTTTAACAAGCCGATTTGCGCATTCCGTCGTACCTTTGCCGCCGGATGAATACGGGCAAAAAGAACATACGACACCTGAGCCTCAGTGAGTTAGAGCAATATTTTGAAAGTCTTGGAGAGAAAAAATTCAGGGCCCGGCAGGTCTATGAGTGGATTTGGCTGAAGTATGCCTCCGGCTTCACGGCCATGACCAACCTCAGCAAGGAGCTCCGTCAGCTGCTGGAAGATAATTTCAGCTTCCCCGCCCTTGGGGTCGATGCAACCCAATATTCGGCAGACGGCACCATCAAAAGCCGCTTCCGTACCGTAGACGGCCACCTGGTGGAAGGTGTCCTCATCCCGACGGACGATCGCAAGACCGCCTGTGTCTCCTCCCAGATAGGCTGCTCCCTCAGCTGTAAATTCTGCGCCACCGGCTATATGCAGCGCAAACGCAACCTCGACTACGACGAGATCTATGACGAAGTGGTGCTGATCAATCAGCAGTCGGAACGCGTTTATGAGAAGAAGCTGTCGAACATCGTATTCATGGGCATGGGCGAACCCCTGCTGAATTACCGCAATGTATTGAAGGCGATCGAGCGTATCACGGCCCCAGACGGTCTGGGTATGAGTCCCCGCCGCATCACCGTCTCCACGGCCGGCGTCGCCAAAATGATCCACCAGCTGGGAGACGACAAGGTCAAATTCAAACTGGCCGTCTCCCTCCACGCCGCCAATGACGTGAAGCGCAACGAGATCATGCCGATCAACGAGACCAATAATATCAAGGCACTGATCGATGCGCTGAACTATTTCTACAAACAAACGGGCAATGAGATCACTTTCGAATATATCCTGTTCAAGGACTTCAATGACAGCCTGAAGGATGCCGAGGAACTGGTGAGGATCTACCGCCAGGTACCCGCCGATCTCGTCAATATCATTGAATACAATCCAATAGAGGCCGCCCTCTTCGCCAAGCCTGATGACGACACGGTCGCCCGCTTTATGGCCTACCTCGAGAAGAACAGGGTGAATGCACGGCTTCGTAAGAGTCGCGGCAAGGACATCGATGCCGCCTGCGGCCAGCTGGCGAACAAGGATCACTGACCTCATACCTCACCTCCTACCTCATTCAGACCGCAATGTCTCCACCGGGTTCGAAAGGGCCGCCCTGATCGCCTGGGAGCTCACCGTCAGCATGGCGATCAACAACGCAGCGATACCCGCTATACCAAATACCCACCAATGAATCGCCGTGCGATAGGCATAGTCGGCCAGCCAGCCGCTCATCATCCACCAGGCCAGGGGAAAGGCGATCAAACAGGAGATGATCACCAGTTGCAGGAACTCCTTCGACAGCAAGGAAGCCAGGCTGGCAACAGAAGCACCCAATACCTTACGTATCCCCAATTCCTTTGTCCGTCGCTCCGCCGTATAGGCCGCCAGGCCAAACAACCCAAGGCAGGAAATAAGGATGGCCAGCCCCGCGAATACCCCGGCCAGCTCTCCGAGCCGGCTTTCGCCACGGAACAGCCGGTCGAACTGCTCATCGGCAAATTGATATTCAAAAGGAAAGCCCGGGTTATTCGCTTTCATGACAGCTTCCACCTTCGCAAGACGGGAGGAGAGATTACCACCTGATCTCAGGCGGATAGCAAGAAAACTATAGTTCCCTTTTTTCTCGGGATCGCAGGTCAGCATTAGGGGACTGACATGCTCATACATATTGTTGAATAAATAATCTTTTACAATCCCGACCACGTGGTAAACATACTTCCCGTTATAGGTAAGGATGCCTCCCACCCGGCCGGCTTTTCCCATCAGCTTTGCCATGCTTTCATTGATAATGACATTCCCGCTGTCTGATGGTATATCGGCATAGAAATTCCTTCCTTCCTTCAACTGTAGCCCCATCGTGGATATATATTCAGGGGAAACGCTTTCCCAATGGATCTTTATTTTATTGTCCGGATCGCTTCCTTCCCAGGTAAGCCGGCTGGATGGGACCGTGCCCCACATCGCAAGTGCAGGGCTGGCGCTAAGCGCCGCGTTCTCCACGACACCCGTCTGCAGGAGCGCTGACTTAACAGCGTTGAAATGCTCTACCGTGTTTCCCTGAGCATCCATATACAGCAGGCGCTGTTTGTTATAGCCCAGGTCACGGTCCTTGATATGCTGCACCTGCTGATAAATGATCACCGTACAAACGATCAGGATGACCGAGATGGTGAACTGGACCACCACCAGCCCTTTCCGGATGAAGCCCGCTCCCGTGTTCAGACCTATCCGCTGCCCCTTCAGGACTGCCACCGGCTGAAAGGATGACAGATAAAAGGCAGGGTAGGCGCCGGCGATCAGGCCACAAAAGACGCCGAGGGCCAGCAGGCCATAAAGATGGGCAGGGGTAAAGACATCGAAGCGCAGCTGTTTACCGAACAGCACATTGAAACCCGGCAGGAAAAGGTACACCAGCAGAATGGCCAGCAACACCGCGATAAACGACATGAGCAACGCTTCGAGTATGAACTGGCCGATCAGTCCATTTTTCATCGCGCCGAGGGTTTTCCTTACACCGATCTCCTTCACACGCTGCCCCGCCCTGGCCGTTGCCAGGTTCATAAAGTTGATACAGGCGATGAACAGGATGATCCAGGCGATCGCGGAGAATAGTCTGACAAACCGGATCCCGCCTCCGTCAGGTCTGCCATTTGTATAATTGTCGTACAGATGCCAGTCGTTCATGCTCCAGAGGAGGCAGCCGGCATTTGTGTACACCTTGTTCTTCGGCCGGAGGACAGCCGTCAGTTGCTGATTGACTTTGTTTACGTCTGTGCCGGGCTTTAGCTCCACCAGGGTGGTAATACCCCAGGTACCCCAGTTGTTCAGCCATGCATTCTTCTCAAAAAAATTGCCTACGGGCGCCAGGAAGCTAAACTGGAGGGAAACATGCTGCGAAGGGTCTTTGACCACTCCTATCACCGTATAGTCCTCCTGATTACTCACCCGCAGGGTCTTCCCTACCGGGTCCGCCCCGCCAAAGAACTTCTTTGCCATCGTCTCCGAGAGCACCAGGCTGTGGGGATTGCTGAAACCAACGGCGCTCCCTTTGACAAAGGTCGGCTGCGCCATGGAGAAAAAGCTCGTGTCGACATAAAAGACGCCCTCATACGTGGCTTTATCCTTCAGGCTAAAGAGCTCGCGGCCGATGCCAAGACGCGAAGTATTGACCACCCCTGGTATGGTCCCCCGGATGGCATTGGACATGGGACCAGGCACCGTCGTAAAGCTTTCAATCCTGCCAGAATAATCGATGTTCATCCGGATGGAATAAAGCTCGTTCCGTTTCGCCACCTCGTGGTCGAACGCCAGTTCATCCTCGACCCATAAAAAGATCATGGCTGCGCAGGCGATGCCCAGGGCGAGGCCTGCGATATTCAATAGACCGTAAGCCGGGCTTTTGCGAATCGCCCGGATCGTCGTTTTTAAATAATTTAAGAACATGCCTGTACTTTTAGCTGTTGTGTCCAAAATTCGATCAATGCACCTGCCAAGTTCTCATACAATTGGCTATCAATGATATATATAAAATCTTCAGCACTCCATTTGTCCGATAATGATACGATCGCTGTCCATTGTTGAACAGACGCTGACTCGTCCTAAAATAGCTATAGACCCGCTCACCCGCTCACCCCAGCCTTCTTTTTCGGTAAACCTTGCCATTTTCACGGTATTTACAAAGCGGGGCGCTTAAACGTTCGCCCCCTGCAAGTGTCTTAACATGCAAAATCATCATTATGCAAACAAAAACCCAACGAATCCTTCATAGAGCCCTGCTGTTCGCCGGGGTCCTGCTCACCTGTGGGATCGTACAGGCCCAGTCAGGCAGCACCGACTCTACCCGTCGCGGCACACATCAATTCCATCCCGGTGGCCACGCAGGCGGCCGCCAGGCATTCGGCGGACAGGCATTCGGCGGACAGGCATTCGGCGGACAGGCCCACAACCGCTTTGGACACGGCCGCCATGGTAACGGCATCCACTATACGCCGGAACAGCGCCGTCAGCTGATGGCCATTAATAAAGAATATCACGACAAGTCGGCCGACCTCTTCAAAAAGGACAACATCACTTTGAAAGAATACAAGGCCGGCCTCATCGCCCTGCAGAAAGACAGGCGGAGCAAGACGGAAGCCCTGTTGACACCCCAGCAAAAAGAACAGGTGGCCCGCCGGAAAAAAATGGCGGACGAGGACAGGCAGGTAGCCGAAGCCGCCCGCATGGAAAGACTGAAGCTCCGGCTCAAGCTCAGCGACGACCAAGTCACGAAGATCAGGACCGGACAGGCTGACCTTCGCACACAATTCAAGTCCATCCATGACAACGATAATCTGCTGCCCCAGGAAAAAATGGAACAGATGAAAGGATTGATGGCTAAACGCAAGGATGTCTTCAAGTCAGTGCTTACACCCGAGCAATACACCCAGTTCGAGCAAATGATGCAGCACAGGCGAGGATTCGGCCATGAAGGCCGCGAAGGTCACGAAGGGCCTGGCGGACGTCAGGGATGGGATAGAGGGCGTCATGCAACAGAGGGGGATGGTCCTGAAGGCGAGCAGGTCACTGCGATCTGATCTTTTGTAGCTGTAAAGATATACCGAACAGAGAGCCCCGCGTACTCCGCAGGGCTCTTTTTTTTGATGGTTGCCTTCTGCTAACATCAGATTTCATGGAAATCTGTTACAATCGTTTCAACAACAGTTTCATTTGCTGAAACTACTCCACTCAAATATTCACCGTAACCGGTTGCTGGCCCCCAAACAGGGGGATGTACATTAACATTGTAATAAAAATACCTATATGAAGAACCATTAAATAATCTTATCCGCATACTTAGAGAATATGTTGAAGTAAGAGATTCCGACAAATTAAAAAATATTCCCAACAATGCCTCACCATTATCGTCTACCACGTCTGCTTCAGCGTAAATTACTGTAGGTGTGAAGAAGGGGTAATAAGGTAAAGGTTTAGAGGGAATTGTTTTTGCAGATACACTAAGTGTCAAAGACATGAAAGCAACGAAAGTTGCTAATAGGATTTTTTTCATGGTGTTGTTTATTTTAAATCGAAGTAAGGGAGGATTTGTTAATGGTTCGTTATTCGACCATTGTTTTTCCACACCACTTTACCAGCGTATCGTTTTAAGCAATAGGCGTGTCGATTTAGGCAATAAGTGAGTCGGCAAAAATATAGCCCTGGGCTTTATTTCTCAAAAACTATCAAAGAATTATCATGCGTATCAAAAACCACCCTTTCCATCGCGTCATCAAATACAAAGTATTCGAAGGGCGGAAGCTCAGGCAGTAATTCCAACAGGTAGCCGTGCGGCATGGCAATCACCGGCCAGGGAGCAGCATCTTCATTCGACACCACCAGGTAAATGACATCGGAAAATATATCCAGCAAGGAGGACAACATTAGCTCCCAGCTGGCCGGAAGGTCGTAAGGATAGATAGCCCTTGCGCCAGGCATTTCCCAGGGCAAACGAGCCTTCAGATCTATGCCGTACCTGGCAACCAACCGGCCCAAAAGTTCCTCCGCCTCCTCTTCAGGCAGTACCCGCCAGGAAGGAGCTCCCCCAAGGGCAAGCTTTATATCGTCCATCAAAAGGGTGTCCATAAAAGAAATGCAACTTACTGCATTTCCTTTGCCCACGGCTAATTCTTATCAAACCACAACTTCGTCGTCAGCAGATCCGCCCCCTGGTGCTCCACCGCCTTCGTATAATTGGCGCCATTCAACGTCTGCTCGGAACCCGGATAAATGAATCGCAAAGGCATCTTCCCGCCCAGCGTCCCCGCCACGGCCGGCGTCAGCTGCGGATAATCCAGTCTTCTCCACTCTGCAAACGCCTCCAGCCCCTGTCCGAACAAGGCGATCCACTTCTGCTCCCCAATGGACTTTTTATAATTTACCGCATCATACTGGACGGAACCCTGCGCCAGATAGTTACCCGTCACTGTGGCATCCGTTATTCCGTACTGCGCGAGACTGGCCAGCACGGCCTGGCGATACAGATCCGCCGCATCGCCTGTGATAAAGCCCCGGGAGACGGCTTCCGAAAGATCGAACAGCACTTCGGCATAGCTCATGATGACGGCAGGCGCATGGGGTGCACGAAAATAATCGCCCGGCCGGGATGTCTTGCTTAGCCCCAGGCTATTGGCATCATCCGTCAATAGTCCATTGGGCACACCCTTATAGATCCTAGGTGCAGAGTCGGTCAGCTGCGCATACACGGGAAGACGCGGATCATTCAACCCCGCCAGCCTGTCAACGATCGTTTTGCTGATCCTATAATCCTGCCGGGTATCGAAAGTAAGGCTCACAGGGTTCTGGTTCGGCGAATCCTGGTATACCAGGTCAGCCAGATCGTCATTGCTCCCGAAATAACCGCTCCCTTCCGCCTGGATATCCGTAAAGACCTGCTGCGCCTGCACAGGATCGCGATCCGCGATCCGCAATGCGATCCGCAAACGAAGGCTGTTGATGAATTTCTTCCAGGAGCTGACCTTCCCTTTATACAACGGATCACCCGCCACGGTACCACCCGACGTACTCAGCGTGGCCTGCGCCGTTTTCAGGTCGTCCAGCAATCCCAGGTAAACCTCTTCCTGTGTATTATACACAGGTGTCAAAAAACTATCTATCTGGCCCGCCTGCCGGTAAGGTATATCTCCATACGCATCCGTCAGCAACTGAAATACCCAGGAACGCAGCGTCAATGCCACGGCCTTGTAATTAGGGCTCTGCTGCTTGTCAGCAATAGCTATCACTTTGTTTAGGTCTGTTATGCTCTGTGCATACAGCGTATTCCACAAGGTGGTAAAGCTGCTGTTGTTCAATATATAGCGGTCGGGATCGGTATACTGGATCTTCGCCCAATGCTGGACGAACAGGAGCGAAGAATTCAGGTTATTGTCCACACCCCAATAAGTATCCGCCGTCAGCTTCACTGCAGCCGTCAATAAATAATCCGGCTGTGGATCCTCCGACGCATTGGGGTTCTTATTAATGCCTGCCAGCTCCTTCTTGCAGGAGGTGAAACTAAAAGCCAACGCAATGATTATATATATCTTCTTCATCTTGGATTAAAATTTAAAGTTCACATTAATGCCATAGCTCCTGGTGCCGGGAAGACTGAGGTCTTCAAGACCCTGTCCGTTACCTGTGTTAAAGGCCGTCTCAGGGTCCACATTCGGCACTTTCTTATGAATGATCCAAAGATTACGGCCCACCAGGCTGACAGTGGCCCCCGCAAAACCTATTGGCTGCAGCCACTTGCCCGGCAAATCATAACCTATCTTTACTTCCCGCAGCTTGATAAAGGAAGAGCTATAGATCCACGCCTCGTCATAATTGTTCAGGTTCTTATAATACTGCGAAGCCGGTGTAATGGCCTTATTCGCCTTCCCATCCAGGGTCACGCCCTTGAAAATGACACCGTCATCATAGACCTTCTCACCCGCGGGACCGGCCGTCCCTGCCACGGGCGCCACGGAATTGTCATCGCCGGGATAATAGTACGACAGCCCGCCATGCGCAGCATCCCTGCCGGGTAAGGTCGAAGCAAGCACTCCGGTGTACGCTCCGGTCGCATTGGTCGATGAATATTGCGAGCCGCCAAAAGACCCGTCAATTAAAAAACTCAGGGATAAATGATCGTAGGTAAAGCTATTGGTGATGCCACCAAGCCAGTCAGGCGTATATTTTCCCAGCACCTGGTTGGTAGGATTCGTAGCGGGCGATCCATCGTCATTGACAATGATCTGCCCCTGGCTGTTCCGCAAAAAGGCCGTGCCATACAAACTTCCATAAGCCCTGCCAACAGTGGCCACTGTCTGTATAGAGCCATCGCTGCCCAGTACATAATTCTTTAACAATCCTTCGTTGTCCAGGGAGATCAGTTTGCTGCGGTTTAAGGCGTAGTTGAGGTTGATGTCCCAGCCGAAATGCGTTGTCTTAACAGCCGTCAGCCCTAACTGCGCTTCCAGTCCTTTGTTGTTGAGCCTTCCCGCATTGATCAGCTTCTGCTTATATCCCGTGGTAGCGCTGACGTCCACATTCAGGATCTGGTTATAGCTGCTGCTGTGATACAGGCTCAGGTCCAGCCGCACCTTGTTCCTGAAAAACCCTGCCTCCACCCCTACTTCCTGTGCAGTCGTCGTCTCAGGCTTCAAATTCGCATTGAGATACAAGGCGGACGCCGTCAACATGGGATTGGTGCCAAAAGGTGGGGTAATAAATGGATAGTAATTGATCAGCTGGTAAGGCGTGGCGTCATTACCGACTTTCGACCAGCCCCCACGGACCTTGGCATAGCTGAGGACATCGCTCTTGATATCAAAGGCATCAGACAACACTAATGAACCGCTAACGGACGGATAGAAGTAACTGAGATTCTCCTTCGGCAGCGTCGACGTCCAGTCATTACGCGCCGTGAAATTCAGGAAGGCGAAATTCTTATAGCCTATCTGGGCCGATCCAAACAAGCTATAGGTCTTCAGCTTGTAAAAGGTATTCGAGGATACCAGCGGGTCCCGGGAATTGGTCAGCGTATATACTCCTGCAACGGCCAGCCTGGGGGCCTTCTGATCGTTCTCTTCATAAGACTTGGTTCGCAGGTTGGCCCCACCCAGCACTTCCAGGCTAAAGTCGCTTCTGAGCTTTTTATTATAATTGAGGGTGAACTCGGTGTTATTCTCGTTGACGGTAAATGCATCCTCCTCATAGGAACCGAAAGGTGTGCCGCTCGTGCCATAGGCGATCTTGAGCTTGCGCCGGTCCGTATAATAATCCGTTCCCGACTTCAACGATGCCGACAGCTCATCGGTGATCTTATAGGTCAGGCCCACATTGCCAATGAGGCGATCTCTCCGCTGTCCCACGGTGTTCTGCTCCGCGACAAAAAATGGGTTGCTGTAGTAAGAGTTGTTCCAGTTCAGCGGGCTGCCCGTGCTGTAATAATGGTCGCGCAGCTTGTTCATATCCACTTGCCTACCCATCCAGATGAACTGGAGCATGGTGCTCGTAGACCGCTTGCCGCCGGCCCCCGGTAAGTTACCGGAACTAGTCTGCACATAGTTGGCATTGGCCGTCAAGGTCAGTTTCGGATCCAGCTTTAAAGTCGTATTGAGTGAAAATGAATTCCTTCCCAGATCGCTGTTGGGAATGACGCCGAACATCTTCTGCGTGTTGGCGGAAAAGCGATAGTCATATTTCTCACCTGCATCACCGATGGCCACCCCATTGTTATAGCTGACACCTGTCTTGAAATAGCTCTTCACATTGTCAGGGTGCGGCACAAAAGGAGCAGGCGTCCCGTCAAAGAACTGCGGGATCATCCTGCCATCCATCTTTGGCCCCCAGCTCTCGTCCACATTGTCATTCACACCACCGCCAGCGCCGTCCTGATAGCTGAACTCGCCGTTCGCGCCCTGTCCAAAGACATTCTGATATTTTGGGAGGGTCAGCAGATTGCTGAAGCTCGTATTCGAGTTAACGGTGATACCCATCCCTTTTTTCTTCCGGCCGCTCTTCGTTTTGATCAGCACCACGCCTTGCGCAGCACGGGAGCCATAAAGCGCAGCCGCATTGGGCCCTTTCAAAAAGCTGATGGACTCGATATCCCCGGGGTTGATATCCGCAATGGCATTGGCGAAATCCCTCGAGCCGCCCGCACCTAATTGAGAATTATCAACGGGGAAACCGTTGACGACAAACAAAGGCTGATTATTGCCCGAGATGGAAGTCTCGCCTCTGATCACAATGCGCGAAGAACCCATATCCCCCTGGCTGTTCGTTACGCGAACGCCCGCCACCTTGCCTTCCAGCGCATTGACAAGGTTCGGTTCAGCCGTCTCGGAAATATCCTTCGACTTCAATTCCTGTACAGCATAGCCTAAAGATTTTTTTTGCCGGCTGATACCCAGCGCCGTCACGACCACTTCATTCAACGAGCCCTTTGCCTGTTCCAGCGACACTTGCAGCGGTCCTTCCGCGCCCACCGGCACTTCCATGGGCGAATACCCAATGAAGCTGAATTGAATGATCTCTCCGGGCGAAGCCGTTATCCCGAACTTCCCTTCGATATTCGTTACGGTGGCCCGCTTGGTTCCCTTCACCACGACAGTGACGCCTTGCAGCGGCAGACTATCGGTCTTACCAGTTACGACGCCATTTACTTTGATTGATTGCGCTTGTGCATGTGAGGAGAAAGAAAAAAAGATAAGCATTAATCCGGCGAGAAAATATCCACGCTTCTCCGGCGTGTTCCCCGTTAGCAGCCTTTTCATAACAGTGCTTTTAGTGACTCAATGTGTTTTCCGAATGCAAATATATAACCCTACGAATTAAGTAGACTAATATTTTTATGGCAAGGATCATGGTTTGTCTGGTACAGATTCGCTCAAACCCACGCCCGCCTTAACTTAAATTGATATTTCGCCATTTATTTAGTACCTTCGCCGCTTATCACGAACTGTGATAATTTATCACTTACTGTTGTAAAACAGCAAATCCCCCAAAGCGCATGAAGCGAAAAACGGATAATTTCAGCAAGTTCTATACGAAGAAGAACAATGCTGCCATCAAAGAGGCCTTCCGCCAGGAAAAGAAAGCCGCCAAGAAGGAACGTAAAGAGGCCATCGAAAGACATTTTGAAGAGAAGCGCAGGGCCCGCGCAGAGCAATTTGCCAACGCAGAACAGATAAAACAGCTCCTCCCCGGTAAGAAAAAGCCCTCGGGCGCACCTGCCAGGTCCACCGCACCAGGGAAGGCTGCTGGCCAGTCCCCCGCAAATCCCGGAAGCAAGGCACCCGTCGTCCAAACGCCCAAAGGCGCCGCGCCCCCCGATCCCCATGCATTGCCCCTGAACAAATACATCGCCCATGGAGGTATCTGTTCCCGTCGTGATGCCGCCGAGCTGATCCGTCTTGGAAAAGTAGAGGTCAATGGCAAGCTGGTGACCGAGCCCGGCACGAAAGTCTCGCCGGAAGACCTGGTAAAGGTCAATGGCAAAAAAGTTACCATCTCCCGCAATTTCGTTTATATACTCCTCAACAAACCCAAGGATTATATCACCACTACCGAAGACCCGCAGGGCCGCAAGACCGTCCTCGACCTCATCCGCCAGGCGACTACGGAACGCGTGTTCCCTATCGGCCGACTCGATCGCAATACCTCCGGTGTTCTCCTGTTAACCAACGACGGTGACCTGTCCCAAAAGCTGGCCCACCCGAAGCACGAGATAAAGAAGATCTATCACGTCACGCTGGACAAGCCGCTGACCAAGGCGGACTTCGATCAGATCGTCACCGGCGTACAGCTGGAAGATGGTCTCGCCCATGTAGACGTGCTCGCCTATGCCGATCCCAAAGATAAGACACAGGTGGGGCTCGAGATCCACAGCGGCCGCAACCGCATCGTACGCCGCATATTCGAGCATTTAGGCTATGATGTGAGAGGGCTGGATCGCGTGATGTATGCAGGGCTTACCAAGAAGAATGTACAGCGGGGACATTGGCGCCTGCTCACGGAAAAAGAGATCCGCATATTAAAATATTTGAATTCCTCGTTCAGGGGATCGCTCTCTACTTCCAAAAGTGGAGCACCGGCCAACAGCCGGCCGGAAGATGCCGATGATGAAACGATGATGGAAAAAACGCCGGCCGTCGTTTCAAAAAAGTTCGGTCCCAAGAAAACATTCGCGGCTGAACCCAACAAAGCAAAGGCCGCCCATGCACATACTGGTACAGGTTATCAAAAGCCCTCTGGCGGTGCTGCGGCATCGGCGCCCGTGCATCGCGGACCGAAAAAACCGTATGCTGCGTCTGCTGATGGTGCTGGTTACAAGAAAAAGTTCGTTCCGGACTCCAATAGTGCTGACAGGAAAAAATCCTTCGTCCCGGCCTCCCACAGTGCTGGTCCGAAAAAGCGATTCGACCCGTCCGCTCAAGGGGATGGCAACAAAAAGCCCTTTGACCGCAAGCCCGGCAAGGATGCACCTTTCGAACGCAAACCGAAGTCGGATGCCCCCTTCGCCCGAGACCGCAAGCCCAAATCAGACAAACCCTTCGAGCGCAAAGCAAAGTCAGACAGTCACTTTGACCGCAAACCCAAATCGGACAAGCCATTTGACCGCAAGGCCAAATCGGACAAGCCATTCGACCGCAAACCCAAGCCCGGCGCTCCTTCCAGCAGCGCCCGCCGGCCCGGCAAACCCGCAAAAAAATCCTTCGGCCCCCGTAAACCCCGTTAATCCACTCCCATGCACAACAAGCCCGAAGTCATCTTCGAGAACGACTATTTCGTCGCCATCAACAAACCCGCCGGTCTGCTGAGCATTCCCGACCGCGAAGGCAAGGACCCGTCCTTAAAATCCTGGCTGAAAGAAAAATACGGCGCCATCTGGACCGTCCATCGCCTGGACCGCGGCACCAGCGGCGTCATCGTCTTTGCAAAAGACGAAGCCACCCATCAATATCTATCGAAAGTATTCGAAGAAAGGTCCGTAGAGAAGATCTACGCCGGCCTCGTACAGGGTACCCTCGCGCAGCCCAAAGGCAGTATCGACCTGCCCATCATGGAGCATCCGGTGAAGCCCAGCACCATGGTCGTCAACAAAAAAGGCAAAGCCTCTCTCACAGACTACGAGGTCCTGGAAGAGCTGGGCCTCTACTCTCTCGTGCAATTCCGTATCCACACCGGCCGCACCCACCAGATCCGCGTCCACATGCAGGCCCTGGGCCATCCCATCGTCTGCGACGAAGTCTATGGTGACGGTCGCCCCGTCTTTATCTCCTCTTTCAAACGCGGCTACAAGCTGTCGAAAGCAGATGAGCATGAGCGCCCTATCCTCGATCGCCTGGCCCTGCATTCACAATTATTGCATTTTCAGGATCAGCAGGGCGAGTACCATACGCTGGAGGCGCCGCTGCCGAAGGATATGCGGGCGTTAATGCAGCAGCTGAAGAAGTGGAAGGGGTGATTCAGCCTCCATGGCGCCTGTACAATAAGCCAAAATAGTTGACTATTTTGCCAAGGGAGATCATCCACCCCTCCCACTATTGAATAGCTTAGTCCCATGAACATCGTATCTGCCTGCCTGCAACACCTGCCAAAAGCCTGCCTGCCTATCCTCCTGCTCAGCGGACCAATTCTGCTGACCACCCAACGAACCAACGCACAGCACGCCAGTCACTGGGTCTACCCCGGCAAGGATGGAAAGCTGATCTATACCACACTGCCCACCGGCGATAAGATCATGGATTTTTCCCATGCCGGCTATATGGGTGGAGGTGTAGCCCTTCCTGAGCATGTGCCGGTACGCCGGACCGTCCTTCCTTCCGGCGGTCCCGATGATACACAGCTGATCCAGGCCGCCATCGATGCAGTGGCGGCAATGCCATTGGAGAATGGATTCCGGGGAGCCGTTCAACTGGCCGCCGGCGCTTTCACCTGCTCCGGCACCCTCTACATCTCTGCCGGCGGCATCGTGTTGAAAGGTAGCGGGACTGACGCTACCACCATCCATATGACGGGCAGCAAACATGCTGCGATCATGGTCGGCGCCGATCACCGTCAGGTGCAGCCCGGTGAGACCGAACCTTTACCCGCCGCACAGGCATTTGAAGATACGGGCACCCACATCACAGGGACCTATACACCGGCCGGCGCCACCACCTTCACCGTAGCCGATGCCACAGGTCTGGCGCCGGGTGATCCCATCGGGATCATAAGGCCGGTGACAGCCGCCTGGATCCATTTCATGGGCATGGATAACCTCAACCGCAACGGCAAACCCCAGACCTGGATCGGAAAACAGGGCCGGCTGGTCATGCAGCGCAGGATCGTCGCTGTTGCCGGCAATAAGATCACTATTGATATCCCACTGGCAGATGCATACGATGCCGCTTACCTGGATCCCCCCGGCATGCTGGTCCGGAAAGTCCGCCCTTCCTCCCGCATCAGCCAGGTGGGCATAGAACAGCTGCATATCCAATGCCCCCCACTGGAGATAGCCTATGGGGACGCCCCTTATTCGGGCATCCGCATCGCAGGAGACGATTGCTGGGTGCGGGATGTATATTGCGAAGAGACCATGAACACGACGACCCTCGCAGGCAATCGTATCACCATGGAGAAAGTGGTCGTCACCCATACTTACCCGAACCTCGGCGCTTCCAAACCCACCGACTTCAGCATCGAAGGCAGCCAGGAGCTGATAGACCGCTGCAGCATCACCGGCGATAACACTTATTTCGTATGGACCGCCAGCCTCCGGCCGGGACCCAACGTTCTGCTGAATTGCACCTTCCGCGGCCACGGCAGCAGGATCCAGCCGCACCAACGCTGGTCCACGGGATTGCTGGTTGATAATTGCATTGTCCCCGATGGAGGGATCGATTTTATGAACCGGGGCGTCGCAGGCTCGGGCCATGGATGGACAATGGGCTGGGCCGTCGCCTGGAATTGTATCGCCAGCACCTACGTGATCCAGAACCCTCCCGGGTCGGCCAACTGGGCCATCGGCTGCATCGGCGCCCGGCAACAGACAGCCCGGCTCTTCGACTCCGGCCCTATCCTCGCCGAAGGTCATTTTGATTCCCATGGCGTCCCTGTCGCGCCACAAAGTCTCTACCTGGCACAGCTAACCGAAAGACTGGGCAGCCAGGCGCTGCAGCACATCGGCTATGACGGAGACCCGGATAAGCTGTTCACCAATAGGTCCACACCACCTCTTCCGCCTTTAAAAAAAGAGACGGACCCTGTCCTCGGTGAAAACCTGGCCCTCCACCGCCCTGTCAATGCCAGCAATGTCCGCAACAACGCAAGGGAATTCGGCGGTGAGAAAGCCCTCGATGCCGACGATCAAACTTACTGGACCACTAATGACAACAGCCCTGTCCCCACCCTGGAGATCGATATGGAAAACCCCGTGGACATTAATGCGGTGGAGATCGTGGAAGCCACTGGAATGAAGGGGCGTATTCAGCAATATAAAGTTGAAGGGCAGGTCGACAGCGACTGGAAATTACTCTCGGAAGGCTCCGCCATCGGAGCACGCAAAGTGGACCGGTTCCCGAAGACCACGGTATGGAAGGTCCGCCTGACCATCCTTCGCTCAGCGGGTGCTCCCGCCATCAGCAAAGTAGGGCTTTACCTTGCCCCGGGGGCTCATCAGACGACAGCCCATCCCACCAACGATCCCCTCTTCAATACTCCCCCCAACAACGTCCCCACGCCCAAAACGCCCGACGCACCGCTGGCAGGCAACGGTGACATCGGCGTCACGCTGGGAGGCGCACCCGATTCACTCACCTTCTACCTGGGAAAGAACGATTTTTGGCGGGCTTATCCTGTATATCCCGGGGGAGGCATCGCACTCCCGGGGGGACTTACCCTGCTGCTCCCCCAGCTCCGGTCAGCCGCTTACCACGCCCGGGAAATGTTGCAGGAGGCCGCCATCGGGAACGAATTTGACAAGGACAGCCTCCATGTCTCCCTTCGTACATGGGTAACCGCTACCCATAATACCGTGTTCATCGAATGCGCTGCCAACCTTCCTGTAAAAGCTAAACTGCGGCTGTGGGCCACATCGGGCAACACCTCCGTGAATTCTTCCGGCAATACCTCAGGTAACACCTCGGTCAATCCTTCCGGCAACGCCAACCGCATTTACTGGGTCACCCGCTCTTTTGAAAATACGCCCCTGCTGGCATGGCCCTGTCACATCGCCATTGCCATGAAGGTCCTCGGCCAGGCTGTTGCAGCAGACAGCACCGTCGACCTCCTTCCCGGGCGTCCCGTCACCATCGCACTTACGCTGTATACTAATTTTGATCGCAATGACTGGAAGGCGGCGGCCATCCATGACGCCCTCCAGCTGACACCCGCCCTGGTCCAATCCATGCGGCACGAACATCAACAGTGGTGGCGGCAGTTCTGGCAGCAATCCGATGTTGAGATCAATGACCCTTTCCTCCAGCAATACTATGACGTCTCCCAATATCTCTTTGCCTGCTCTTCCCGAAAAGGAAAGTTCCCGCCCGGCATCTGGGGACCCTTCATCACGCGGGACTCCACGGCCTGGGGAGGAGATTATCACCTCAACTATAATTATCAAGCTCCCTTCTGGGCCTCCTTTTCCTCCAATCACATGGATCTGACTGACAACTATGATCAACCGCTGCTCGACTACATGCCCGAAGGCCGGCGGCTGGCGAAAGAACTGCTTAACATGCCCGGCATCTACTACCCCGTGGGCATCGGCCCCAAAGGCCTCGTCACGACCCGCTGGCCCCTGACGCCGGAAGAAATGCAGCAGCGCTACGGCACCCGTGACAACAACATCGACCAGGGCTACAAATTTCTCGGCCAGAAGATCAATGCTGTCTTTGGTGCCGCCAACATGCTTATGCGTTTTTACAGCACCTACGACCATGCCTACGGGGAACGTGTTTATCCCTATCTCCTGGCATGCGCCGACTTCTGGGAACATTACCTGTCATTTGAACAAGGCCGTTATGTCATCCGCATGGATCATTTTTATGAGATCATGCCCAACCTGCGCACCAATGGACAATGGAAGGACCGGCTGGGTGATCTTAATTCGACCCTTTCCCTGGGGCTGGTGACCATGCTCTTTCGCGGCGTCATCGATGTCAGCGCCTCGCTGCAAAAGGACAAAGGCCGGCGCCGGCAATGGCAACATATACTTGCTCACCTGAGCAAATTTCCCACAGGAGAAAAAGAAGGCAGGCTAAGCCTGAAAAATATGGAGAGCGGCCCGCAAGGTGCAGCCATGCCGCCCGCAGGATTGAACAGGGTCTCCATTCATGGGCTTCTCATGCCCGGTGGTGTCGCCGGCCCTGTTACCGACTCAGCCTTCAATCAATTATTATTAAACGATGTGGCCCATTGGAAAGACAAAATGAAAGGCCCCGGCGAATGGGGCAATACCCTGGGTAATGGCATCGAGACCTGCTTTCCCGGTGCCGTTCGCGTGGGCTATGACCCTGCAGTGATCCTGCAACAGCTGAAAGATCGTATCATTGCGAGCTCCCTTCCCAATGGCTGGATCACGCAGACAGGAGGAGGGACCGAGACCCTGGCAGCTGTGCCCCTTACGATCAATGAGATGCTCCTGCAGAGCTATGAAGGTCTCCTGCGGGTCTTCCCCTGTTGGGACCGTTCCAGGGATGCATCCTTCCATCAGCTGCGTGCCTATGGCGCATTTCTCGTCAGCAGCGGGATTAAGGATGGGCGCGTGGCATCCGTCAGGCTGATAAGTGAAAAAGGCCGCCCCTGCAATATGGAAAATCCCTGGCCGGGAGAGAAAGTACAATTGGTTCGCAATGGCTGTCCATCTCAGGTGTTGTCGGGCGCCCGCCTGCATTTCAGCACCTCGCCGGGAGAAAAGATCTTTCTCATCACCCGGAGCAAGATCACATCCACCAAATAAAGTTTTACCATAAAGTAGTATTGTCCCGCATCATCCGACGGCGTACCTTGCCCTTCGATTAGATCTTCTTCTTCCTTTCTACACTACCTGGATATCTACTGTTCCATCCGCAACACCGATCATCCCCTGCAGGGACAATGGAATCATATTGTACACACAAAAAAAACGATCATGGCAAAAGATGCTAAAAAGATTTCTTTGAACGTGAGTTTTGAGCAGGCACCCGCGGAAGAAATATCCCTTGTCGGCTTCCTCTTTCATTGCAATGGACGGTTCCTGCAATGGCAGCCCATCCGTAAGAATGTCCTGGAATTCACCCTGGACGATAAAGCCATCGCCGCCCCACGGGACATACGATCCTCCGGCTTCAGTGAATACAGGGTCTTCATTGCCCCGGGCACGGATAAGCGCATTGAAAAGGTGCGGTCCATCGAAGCGCTGCAGCAGTACAAGCCTTACGAACCCGTGCTGCAGGCTGGTGCAGAAGGCACCCTCACCATGCTGCCCATCCCTTCCCAGTTCTCGCGGTTCTGGCCATTCTGCTCCTGCCGGGTGACGGGAAAAATTTCCAAATGGTTCTCCGTCGACGGCCTCTGGGAAGACCGTCCTGTCTGCAAAGCCCGCGTGCATATCTGTGACATCGACGCTATCTGGTACTGGATCTATAAGATCCCGGATTACATCATCGCAAGAGTGCCTGAAGTGGTGCTGAACCCCCAGGAGATCATCAAATTCCCCATCCCTATACCCGATCCTCCTCCCTTTGCCCTCAACCGTGCCGCCATCACCCAGGCCGCCGCAGACAAGAGCCTGTTCCGGACTTTCTCCGTGGAACAGCGGCAGATGGAAGCCGCAGCTTCTTTACCGGAGTTGAGCCTGGAGATCAGGCAGAGCCTGGCCTCCGGCAATCTCAATCGTATCCGCGAGACCATCGCCGCCAACTACGCTGTCTTCCATCCATGGTTTTGTCTGTGGCCCTGGTGGTGGCCCTGGTTCTATCACCGCAGGGAACTGGCCGTCGCCTATACGGATGCCGCCGGCAGGTTCGATAAGCAGGTGACCTACTGGTGCACAGGCGATAAACCCGACATCTATCTCTGGGTGGAATACCTGATCAATGGCGTGTGGACCACTGTGTACGAGCCGCCCATCCCTTGCCATACTTTCTGGGACTATGCCTGCGGTACCCCCATCAATATCCATATCACCGATCCAAGGGTACCGGGAGCATGCTGCTGCGATTGTCCCATACCGGGAGATGAGATCTGGATAAGAACAGTAGGAAGCACCAGCGTTTCCCATATCAACCAGGCCAGCTACCCGCAGGCGCCGCCCGATCAATCGGTGACCTATAACCGCATCGGGCTGACGGATGCCGGGGCCATCTATGACCCATCCTTTTTGCCGATCGCAGCAGGAGATTTCAAGCGGCCCTTCGGAGGGACCCCCACCTTCATCGTAGGATTTGGCAACGATCTTCCGAACACAGGCGTGTATTATTACCGCTGGAGCTACAAGAAGGTAAAAAGCCCCGAGCTGGTGGACGTCACTGACGATTATAAGCCGCTGCCACCCGTAGGCGACATCACATCGAAAGGATACGAGTTCACGTTTACCGACTCCAACGGGGATACACAGTTCGGATCGAATTCCGTAAAGCTGGGACCCTTCACCGTGGGTACCAACGACAACCTGTTCATCATCCCAACGGAGCGTCCCGACATGGCGCCGTTCAGCGTGCCGGAAGCCAACCCCCAGTGGACCGAGCCGAGCTACCGCAACTACAGCATCACGTTCAATTCCGATGCCCTGGTGGATGCGGGACTGCTCAAGGGAGACGGCCTCTATGAATTTAAAATGGAGTTGTTCGACAAGACGGGCGCCTTGCTGACGAATATTCCCAAACACACTTTCAAGGTGCCGGATTACAACAATGCCGCCTTCAGCGTGAATGCGCCGGATGCCCTGCTGGAACTTCCCAGCCCGGGTGCTGCAGTGACCAGCGGTTTCAATATACTGATGCGAATCGACAACTCCGCCTGCGCAGCTGATATTTATACCGTGCTGGTCAACCACCTGCCCGCTGCCACGGATTGCTGCGGATTCGTCTCCTATAAGGACAACGGTGTTGAGCAGCCGCTCGATCTCACCTTCCAGGCGGCTCATCCGAATAATTTTGCAGTATTCGAATTCAAGGTGGAAAGAGGCACCTGCGGCTATGTTGCCATTGCGGGCGCCGACGGAATGGTCATCGACAGCGCAGACGGTTATGTTCTCGGCGGCGGGGGCGTGTATGACAAATCCTTCACCCCTTTACAATTGCTGGAATCCTGTTATAACAACGGCACAGGCAAGGGAGCGTTTGCTGAGGTCCTTTCCGTTGCGGCCATGGCCACGGACGGTACTTACCGGCTCATAGGCAAAGACAAGTCCGATGTGGCTGCCTTCGCACTGGAACCCTGATATTAACCTATGGATCCTTTTTTCTTCTTCACCGTAGTGCTGGCGGCCTGGCGGATCACCCATCTTCTTGCAAAGGAAGATGGGCCCTTCGACAGTATCTTCCTGCTGCGTAAGATGGCGGGAGCAGGCTTCTTCGGAAGCCTGCTCGACTGCCCTTATTGTCTCAGTCTCTGGATAGCAGCGCCATTCGCCGCAGGCATAGCCCACAGCTGGAAAGAAGGTGTCCTGCTATGGCTGTCCATCTCCGGCGGCATCTGCCTGCTGGAAAAACTCACCCATAAAACCTAAGTTATATGTCATGCTGTGGAAACAAACGCGCTGCCTTATCTCCCGCTCCGGCGCCGGGAGCCGCCCGCCGGCAAGCTGCTAAAAATGTCCCTCCCGTCATCTCCCCGGATCTGCAACAAAAAATGTGGCCGGACATTCATTTCGAACACCAGGGCGCCGGCACGCTCACCCTCATGGGCAGCATGACGGGCCGCATGTATCGCTGGTCAGGCAAAGGGGCCGTCCAGGCCGTAGACTATCGCGATGCTGGCGGATTAAAGCATGGCAGCCTGATACGGCGGGTGAAATAATCTGCAACCCCAACGATTAAAACACGTAAGACGCCGTCATCACGAATTGCCGCGGAGGAATAGGATTGATGCTATAGTTCTCGTGAACGTAGTAATTGTAGGTGTTCGTAATGTTGGACAGCTTCGCCAGCAGCGATACACTCCTGAAAGTATAGCCCGCGCTGATGTCCACCGTGGTAAAACCCTTCACCGGGATCATCCTCGAATAAGTCTGCGTCTGCCCCTTTTGGTTGTTCCATCCGCCGAAGCGATTACCGATATACGCCGCCGACGCGCCTACCTTGAACCCTTTCAGCCGGGAGGCGGTGAATGTGTAGAATACGCTGGTATTGGCGGTATGGGCTGGGTTGTTCACCAGCCGCTCTCCTTCCGTATAGCTGCCTTTGGCGCTGCCCGTCCTGGTATACCGAGCATAGTTGTAGCTATAGCCGGCAATGATATCCAGGCCCACGACAGGATGTCCTGCAATATCCAGCTCGACGCCATCGCTGGTCGTCTGTCCGGTGAGTGTCTTGATATTCGCATCGTTGTTCTGGGTGACGCCGTCCGCCTTGAAGGGTGCCGTCTGCGCCAGGTTGTTGTTCACGATACGATAGGCCGTTACGTTCACTGACAGCAGCCCTTTCAGCAGATTCTTCTTTACACCCAGCTCATACTGGTCGATGATGGACGGCGCCACGGCATTCCCATATACATCGGTGCCGCTGTTGACAGTGAAAGAGTTGGAATAGCTGACGAAGAGGGATGTGGTGGGCTTCAGCTTGTACACGACACCGAGCCGGGGAGAGAAAGCCCTGTCCGTCTTATGCACGCCTTTCGTCCTTGCATTGTTGGTCAGGCTCAGCGTATCCGGCGGCAGCCCTTCCTGGATGGACCAGCGCACACCGGCCAGCACTTTCAGCTTTTCGGAGATGCTGACCAGGTCCTGGACATAGGCGCCAAAGCGATTGATAGGTGTCCGCAGGCGCCTGATGGCCGTCGCGGCAGGGATGTCCGTCCGCTGCTTGTATTTGGAGGGTTGGTAAATATTGATCGTATCGTAGGTCGTGGGCTGGTTGTACGTATAGCTCAGGGTGTTGTACCTGTCTGCGTCCACGCCCGTCAGCAGGATATGGCCGATGCGGCCTGTTTTGAACTTGCCCGTCACATCGAATTGCGCGACGTAATAGTCTTCCTGCGTTTTGGTCCTGTTCAACGGACGTACCCAGTCGCCGTTGGCGGATGCCTGGATCCTTTCTGTAGAATAATAATCTCTTTTGTATTGCTGGTAGGACACGGCGCCATTCAGGGACCACACTTCGTTGACCCGGTGTTTCACCGACACGCCTGCTGTTGTCTGCTGCGTTTTGGCATATTGCCAGGACGTACCTAAGAATGTATTGCGGGGCAGGTCGGCGATCTTCGTATTGTCGACAGACCCGATGCCGAAGTCCGGCGTGAAATCATGGTGCAGGTAATCTCCCTGGACGAGGATCTCCGTGCGCTTGCCTGGTTTGAACAGCAAAGAAGGATTGACATAATAACGTTTGGAATTGACCACGTCACGGAAGCTATTGGCGTATTCATAGGTCCCGTTGACCCGGTAGGCAATGTTGGAGCTGATGGGTCCGTATACATCGACGGCCGGCTTGTACAGGTCATAGCTGCCTGCACGCATGGAGACTTCACCGCCTGTCCTGAACTTAGGCTGCTTGGTCACCATGTTCAGGATACCTCCGGGCGCCACGTTGCCGTAAAGGATGGCCGCGCTGCCTTTCAACACCTCCACTCTTTCCAGCGAGCTGACTTCGGGCATGGCGCCTGAGTTGACGCGGGTGCCGTTCTTGAACATGTTGTTGCTGGAAAAACTATATCCCCTCGCGGAAAAAGCTTCCTGGGTATTGCCCCGGGTAGTGGCCAGGTACACGCCGTTGATGTTGCGCACGACATCGCTCAATCTCAATGCCTGCTGATCTCTGATCTGGGACTGTCCGACAATGCTGACGCTTTGCGGCAGGTCCATGGGTGAGATGGGCGCCTTGCCCACGGTCAGCGGGGATTCGTTGATGGTCCTTCTATTGTTGACGATCACCTGCTCCAGCTGGGCGGACGACACGGCCATGGAAAGTTCCAGCTGGACCGTTTTGCCCGCTGTTACCACCACCTGCTGCGCGGCGCCTGCCAGGCCCGTGAACGAAGCTGTCAACGTATAGCTGCCCTCTCTTATATTTTTGAATATGAAAACGCCATCTTCATCTGCCCTGACTGCCCGCTGCAGATCCTTCAATGCGACGGTGGCCATGGGGACCGCCTCGCCTTCCGTAGTTGTGATCCTTCCTTTTATGGTGCCGGTCCCGGTGCCAGTGCCCTGGGCGAATGCGCCCTGGCAGATCAATAGGGTCAGAATGGCCGTCAAAATATTCTTCATCGCAGTCAGGAATGTAGTGCTAAACAATAGGTTAATTTGCTGCAAAGCAACTACTCCCGGACGACTCAGGACTGCCGGATCGGGAAAAACGGGTTACGATATTGGAAAAATGATTTACGCCATTGATTATTAATGTATTACGAACAACTGGGAAGGCTTTCTCCGAAATTTCCACACAGAAACGATCCCCCACAGCAGTGTGAAGAACAGCCAGATCGCTCCCCATACCAGGGGATTTTGCTTTTCAAACAACGGCTCCTTCCCCGGCAGGTACCTCATACGCAGTTTATCCCCTACGCGGAAGTCGGCGCGACTGTCATCGCCGACATACTTTTTATAAGTTTTTCCCTGCAGCTCTATCATGATGTCATCCGCCAGCAAGAACACGACAGTGCTCTCAACGATTACACCATGCTTGTAGACCAGCCAGTCCTGGTATGTGTTATGTATCGCCAGTGGCAGCGTGATCATGGCCAGTAAGGCGCTGACGGCCCAAAAGGTTCTCCTGTTCATAGATACTTTATTCATTCCTATACACCACCCCATCCTTCATGACAAACTTCACACTCCCCATCGCATGCACATCCTGCGTGGGATCACCCTCCACCGCCACGATATCCGCCAGCTTGCCTTTCTCGATCGTACCCACTTTATCCCCTACCCCAATCAGCTCCGCCGCATTCACCGTCGCACATTTGATCGCCTCCAGGACAGGCATGCCCGCCTCGGTCATATAGATGAACTCCATCCAGTTCTTACCATGCGCATAGACCCCGGCATCCGTACCGAAAGCGATCTTCACGCCGGCTTTGTAAGCCTTGGCAAAAGTACCTTGTATCATCGGACCGATGGCTTGCGCCTTCCCTGCAATGATGGGTGGATAATATTCGGGATGTTTTTTGGCCGAATCCGACACGGACTTGCCCGCAATGATGGTCGGCACATACCAGGTCCCGTGCTGCTTGAACAGGCCGATCGCCTCGTCATCCATGATGGTCCCATGCTCGATGGACGTCACACCCGCGCGGATGGCTCTTTTCATCGCCTCTGCGCCATGGGCATGGGCAGCTACTCGCATCCCATAATCCTTTGCCGTCTCCACGATGGCCCTGATCTCCTCTTCGGAGAACTGCGGCCCCGTCCCATCTTTCTCCAGGCTCAGCACGCCGCCGCTGGCCGTGATCTTCACCAGGTCCGCCCCTTCTTTATATAGTTGCCGTACGGCCTTGATGCAGGCATCTTTTCCGTCGGCCACGGTGATGGTGGTCTCCTCGTCGGCTATCAACCCCTTCCGCCATCCATGCGTGGGATCGCCGTGTCCGCCCGTGGACGAAATGATCTTGTCTGCAGTGTACACGCGGGGACCCACTACCTGGCCCTTGCGGATCGCATTACGCAGCGCAACATTCACCCCACTGCCGCCTACATCCCGCACGGTGGTAAAGCCTGCCATCAAAGTGGTCTTCGCATACACCGTGGACTGAAACGCCACATCGGCATCATTCAAAGTAAACCCTTTCAACTGCGCATTCGGGCTCGTCTCATGCTCCAGGTGTACGTGTGCATCGATCAGTCCCGGCATGACGGTCCTGCTTTTCAGATCGATCACCTTGTCGCCCGCGGCGGCCGTAACATATCCCTTTTGCAGATCGGAGATGGTATTACCCGTGATGATAATGGACATCTCGGTCTTCACCTGGAGGGACGCGGGATCGATGAGCCTGCCACAATAAATAATGGTCTTTTGCGCTAAAAGTGAGGAGGTTACGCATAGCGTGGCCAGGAATACATACAGTTGTTTTCTCATATACAGTCTTCGATTATGTAAATGAATATAGCAAACATTGCCCGCATGAACAACTACATACTAATAGTAAGCCCAAAATCCTGGATGGGGCTGACCCAGGGACCAATGAAAGCAAAAGCATGCGGCCAATAGTTATATTCCTCCGGCAATATTATAACCCAGGTTCTGCAGTTTTGTCGGGTTCTTCACGTTGCGGGCTACCTGGTTATAAGGAACATGAGCGGCACCGGGACCGGCGCTGTTCAACGCCACTATATGATCAAAAATACCCATTGCCATCTCTGTGAATTCATGAGGTAAAACTCCCTGGCGGATCCTGCGCAACTCAAACACAGGCGCCAGCACATTTGCCCCTGCCGGATCCACATGTTCATGGTGCGGGCCCATAGCTCCCAGGCCAAATAGTTGCGGCCCGGCCGCGGCATGAGGAAAGGTTGGCGTAGTCAGCAGGTCATTCCCCTGGGAAATGCCCGCAACCCATGCCTGACGGGTAAGGTTACCTGAAAGACCGGCGCCGGGCGCGTTAGCCGGGTCAACACCAAAAAGCTGGACGCCCATTCCCCCTGCAACACCGGCGCTTAAGAGCGCTTGCGTCATCATCGCCAGAAACGCTACGCCTCCCCCTGCACTTAAAAAAGCCTGCTCACCCGGAGGAATATCTTGTGTAAACATGCTCCCAAAATCGGTACGCGCCATTAAGGGTGCAATTTGCTTGGCGTAAGCCAGTGGACCTACACTACTACCCTTGACTATATACGTGAGTATTAATGCAGATAATCCAACCAACTGGGCGCTGGGAAAGCCGCCTGGTAACGCCGGTGGCCCCGCATAAGCAGCCACATAATTGACAATGCCCTGGCGGACATGGCGGGGAGCGTCTCCCACTATTCCGAAATCGGCAACATTAGCCGCTTGAACGCCGAGTTCTATCCTCGACATGGGAGCGCCGACAGGTACCGCGAGCGGTCCGCCTGTGGGACCGCCGGCCGTCCTTTCCATCAATTTCTCCAATTTATCGAGGGCTATACCGACGGATGCCTGCGGATTGCCGTTTACAGCGTTGGTAACATGAATATACCGGTTGCTCACCGGGGCATTTCCTCCAAATGCCGTGGCAAGATGCGAGCTTCTAAAATGAGGCTGATTGCCAGCCTGGTTGTTCAACAGGTTGCAAAACCGCTCCAGTTTCTTTAGCGCATTATTAAGGCTATTCCTTCCGCCCGCCGTTTCCGGAAAGTGATTCGTTTCTAATTCCAGATTGCTGCCGCCTCCCGCGCTTAGATCTGCCTTTGCACTCAAACCACCCATACCTCCGACGATCACAGTTCCTTTAGCGAGAGGATTAGTGCCAGGCGGAAGAGCCGGATTTTGTCTTTGTGCCATGGTCAGCGGACCGGCGGCCAGATAAGTGCCTGCATTCGTTTCATATTCGAAGCCTATCGCCCTTTGCACGACCTGGCCCCCGGCGTTTGTTTTTCCTGCAGAGACGGCAGGCAACGAAGCAGCAGCCCTCGAAAAGGTTTCGGCACCGGCAGCGGAACGATGTTGCAGGGCGGTAGAATGCAATGCTTTTTCTTTACTGTTAAACATTTTGCCGTTTTGGTGACGGAAACAAAGAACGCTCCATGAATTTACTTTTTTTTTCATTGTAGTCCTAGCATTTAGTCGCCCCTGCACCACTACTGCAGGGATTAGCAGCAGTTTACTGTCGCGACCCGACCTCACCTACTACAACAAAGTGAATCCTTATCGCACTAATAAGATCTGGCAATTCGTGCCTGGAAGATACAGGGACCCAGATCGATATCGATTACGCCTGCTCTGCCCCTTAAAAAAAAGCAGGCCAGCGTATGCTGGCCTGCCCTATAAAAAAACCATTCAAATCCTTATTTATTCGGCTGCGGCGTATACCTCAGGTAAGGCTTGATCACCTTAACACCCTTCGGGAATTTCTTTTGCGCATCTTCCGTGCTGATAGAAGGCACGACGATCACATCTTCACCTTCTTTCCAATCCGCAGGCGTAGCCACGCTGTGGTTAGCCGTCAGCTGCAGGCTGTCGATGACGCGCAGTACTTCATTGAAGTTGCGGCCTGTGGAAGCAGGGTAAGTGATGATCAGTTTCACCAGCTTGTCCGGTCCGATAACGACCAGGCTGCGTACGGTAGCCGTTGCAGAAGCATTCGGATGAATGAACTCATACAAAGTGCTGACCTTACGGTCTTCGTCGGCGATGATGGGGAAATCAACCGTTACCTTTTGGGTCTCGTTGATATCCGGGATCCATCCCTGGTGATTGGCAACGCTGTCTACGCTCAAAGCCAGCACTTTTACATTGCGCTTGGCGAATTCGTCCTTCAGAGCTGCCGTTCTTCCCAGCTCAGTGGTACAGACAGGCGTATAGTCGGCAGGGTGAGAAAAGAGGATCCCCCAGGAATCACCCAGATATTCGTAGAAATCGATCTCGCCAACAGATGTTTTGGCTTTGAAATTGGGGGCTTTATCCCCTAGACGTAAACTCATAAAACGATAATTTGAAGTTAAACAAATACCGGCTGGACGCTGCGACAACTCATCAGCCGCTGCTACCGGATCACGAAGATATTAATTCCCTATCAATACAGTAGACTTAATGTTTAAATTTTTCATTAATTAAAGGGACGCACTGCGGCGGCCAGTCTTATACGACCGGCGAAAAGTTCCATATAATACTAATTATCAGATCAATACGAGTGCGGTCCAACTGGAACGTCACAGGAATAACTGACATTCATCGTGCTGAACGGAAAAACGAAGATCGACCAAAATGGCCCTAAAAATTTTGTCGGCAATCCATAGGCATTATAAGCAGCCGGAGTGACAAACTGCCCTGATACTGCTGTCGTAGGGTTGTTCCTGCTATAGTCACGATACAACAATTGCCAAACCCGGCTGGTCCTGTAGATATTTACCTTATCGTCGTAATGCACTCCGGGCAGGATAAGATTCCCTTTCTGATCATAAGCGTATAGATAATCGCTGCCATCGGGGTTAGCATGCAGGAGCTTGGAGAGCCTGCCCTGTTCATCCATCTGCATCACCGTTCTGCTTCCGGGCTTATTCGGATCGTACGCAGGATGCGGATCATTGAGGTTGCCCAGCGAGAAGTAAAAAGAATCAATGATCATCCGCGGCGAAGGATAGCTAAATCTATTCCAAACGATCACGGATGTCTGTTGGCTTTTAGTAGTCAGCACATCGGTGAGCCGTCCTTTTTTATCGTACCGGAAATAATAATCCACTCCGTTCTCGCCGTCCGTAAAACTCCATTTCTGAGGGTCACCGGCCGCATTGTAACTGAATTGAAAATGCTCGAACACTCCATTGCCGGTGAAATCGGCATCTATCGAGGCTATCCTGCAGAATTTGGATACGTCGAAATGATCCTTGTTGATCTGATCACGTATCTTGGAACAAGCGGAGAAAAAGAACGAGACTGTCATAAGGGAGATCATCCACACGGGGGAGGAGTACTTTTTCATATGGAAAGCGTTTAAAGGAGATTAACAATCTCCTAAAGTTACCGGGCTTCCCGCAGAATAAGCACCGTTAAAACACCCATTATTATCTTTTTTTCTATATAATTACCTGTCTCTTATAGCTCTTTGTCAGTCTTTTATCACTCTTCCTCCTCCTTTTTCCTCCCCACTTTCCGCGCCTTGCCTTCTATTCCCCCCAACGTCGCTTCCGGCGTACTCTCCGCCTCGAGCCCTCCCGCCTTCACGATAGAATACTTCCCGTATTTATTCTTCACATCGTCTATCGCCCTGTACAGCTGGTTTTTCTTCTCCGTATCCTGGAAAAGATTGGTCTGCACGGCTTCCCCCGTCAGTTCGCTGAGCCTTACTCCCAACAACCGGATGGGCTGTCCCGCCCGGTACAACTTATGAAACAGCTCTTTAGCCTTCGCTATCAGCTCATCATCATAAAAAGTATAAGGGATGGACGTCTGCCGCGAGGTGGTCTCAAAGTCGGGATACCGAATCTTGACGGCCACACAGCCTGCCGTCTTGTTGTCCTGCCGCAGCTCATACGCCACCCTTTCCGTCATCCGCACCAGCTCCGCCATGAGGAAGTCCATATCCGTCTTATTCTCTTCGAAGGTATTTTCTGTGGAGATCGACTTCGCCTCATAATAAGGTACTACCTCTCCTTCATGGATGCCCCGCGACTTGTTATAGAGTTCCAGGCCATATTTACCGAATGCCCTTTCCAGCTCTGCTGCCGGTGCCTCACTCAGGTCCCGGATGGTGCGGATGCCCAGTTGCAGCATCGTCTGGTAAGTATGTTCCCCCACGCCGGGGATCTTGTTCACCGGCAGGGGCGCGAGATATTCCTTTTCCGCGCCGGCAGGGACGTGGAGATAGCCGTTGGGCTTGGCCTCGTTGGTGGCGATCTTGGCCACCATCTTATTGGCTGCCACCGCAAAGGAGATGGGCAGCCCGGTGGCTTTCATGATCTCTTCCCGCAGTTCGATGGTCCATTGATAGGGGTCGAAAAAACGGTGCATGCCGGTGAGGTCCAGGTAAAATTCGTCGATGCTCGCCTTCTCGAACAGCGGGGCCTTCGCCGCGATGATGTCCGTCACCATCCGCGAATATTTCGAATATTCTCCCCGTGCATTCCCCACTACGGTCGCATGGGGACAAAGCTGCAGGGCCCGCCGCATAGGCATGGCCGAATGGATGCCGAATTTGCGCGCTTCGTAGCTGCAGGCGGCCACGACACCCCGCTCACTGTGTCCCCCCACCAGCAAGGGTATGCCGTTGAGCGAAGGATCCAGCAGGCGCTCGACACTGACAAAGAATGAGTCCAGGTCGAAATGGGCAATGGTGCGCGGCGCGGTCATGAGGTAAAGGTACGAAAAAGGTCAGCCGGACCGGCATTACAACCGATGGCGATTCATAACAAATTGACCATAGCAATTTCTTCGTATCTTTCCCAACAGACGGGAAATGAAAACAAACAAACTATACCTCCTGCTCATCGTGCTCCTGGAATGGTTTGCCCTCATCGCGCAGCTGGTATTGCTGCTGCAAGCAACTCATTTGCCCCTGGCCGAATCACTCACCCGGTACTTCAGCTACTACACGATACTCACCAATATCATCATAGCTGCCTATGCCGCCGTCCATTGCTTCACGCCGGCGGAGAGGCGCACCGGCTTCTTTTTCAAACCCTCCGTCGAGACGGCCATTACACTGTACATCACCATCGTGGGCCTCGTCTATACGCTGCTGCTCCGGCAATTATGGAGCCCCAAAGGCTTGCAGGCCGTGGTCGATGATATATTGCATACCATCATCCCTGTAATGATCCTGATCTATTGGTGGAAATGGGTCGATACACGCCGCCTGAAATATAGCACCATCCCCTCCTGGCTGATCTATCCGGCCATCTATGCCCTGATCATCCTGATCAGGGGACATTTTGCCAGCTGGTATCCGTATCCTTTCCTGGACGTCCTCCAATACCTGTATGGGCGGGTATTGATCAATTGCATCTTCCTGCTGATGGCCTTTATCTTATTCTCCTCCCTGTTCGTGTGGGCGGGGAAAAAGAAGGCAAGATAGCGATCGGCGTTACGATCCTCCCTGGCAGTCATGCGCTCCTTATAATCTCCCCGGACAATTGTATTTGATGGCCGCACTGGTAAATGCATAAGAACAATGCGAAACAGAGAGAAAATTCTGGTCCGCCCCGTCAGCAGATACGATGGTGATGGGCAGGCCAAAACCATTGTAGTCATATGTGGCAGTCAGTGGGTTGTTGACACTATAATCCTTGTCGATGAACATCCATACTTTACTGGTGCGATGGTAGTTGATCTTATCATCGTAAGTCCGTACTGCCAGGCTGGTGTGCGTTCCTGATGTTTGAGTGACAACAGGCGCCATCCGGTTGCCATGCGCATCGTATGTGTAATTGGTTACCAGCGTGAAATTGCCGGCAATGAAGGTTTCCTTGCTTACCCTGTTCTTAAGATCGTATTCATACAGGACAATGTCTACGCCGGTGTAATAGATGGGGTCGATGACCGGCCGGTCATCGACGACGCCCGGAAAATCATAAGCGGAATCTTTGACGATCCTGCCCTGCGCGTCATAAAAATACCGGTTCCATCTTTCTGCTCCTCCCTGGTCTGTCGTGCCATACCGCCCGATGAGATCAGTCAGGCGGCCATGTGTGTCATACCTGAAGAACCAGTTTGGATTGCCGGTGCTGGCCTGGACCCTGATAGCGGAAACAGGATCTCCCGCTGCATTATAGCTAAATCGCACCGTATCCTGATAGAAGGAACCCTCAAAGCTGAACTGCCGGATCTGGCATGGGCAGAAGGCGGCACTGGGGTTATCTTTTAGAAAATCTGTAGCTTTTTTACAGCCGGGCAATAGGAGGAAGGCTAATGCCAAAATGCTTAGAGCGTGTTGCTTTTCCATAAAAATTAAGGTTATATCCAAAGCTACACGAAGGATCAGCCAAAAGAAAGCGTGAAAACACCCATAACGGCTTATTTCCTTTTTATACCCACTAACCTGCTACAGCACTTACCGCACCACCATAAACCTCACCCTTTCAACCCTCCCCTTACCATGCACCGCCACAAAATAAAGCCCGGCCGCCAGGCCCTTCACATTCACCTGCAACAAACCCTCTGCCGCAGCCTCCGCCGCCCGAACCAGCCGAACCCGTACTCCCGCACCGGTAAAGATCTCAAGATATCCTTCCCTTCCCAACGCTGCGCCCGGCCTTATCCACACCACATCCGTTGCCGGATTCGGGAAGACCTGCACGCCGCCGGAAACGCCGCTGCCGTCTTCCAGCAGGGTCGACTGTCCCCCAAGCGCACTGCCCTCAGCACGGTTAGGAAAAACAGCAGGCACGGCAAAATTGATGGAGTAAGAAGTATTGAGACACGCATAAGAAGAGTTGGAGATGGTGACGGTACCTGGTATATAGTGGTTGCCCGTAATGGGGTCCACCGACGGCGAATACATAGGAGGAACAGTGATCGTGACATAACGGTGGTCAAAAGGATTCACCGAATAGGTCACCCCGGGAATGCTCCAGGAATAGGAAGTGCCCATCCCGTAATTAATAAAAATAGACGGCGCAATATTCTCTACGTTAAAAGTATAAGCCGTATTCCGCTGCGGGATGGTTCCGAGGGTATTGGCGGTAATATATCCGCTGCCAAATTTTAAGGCATTGGGGACCCGACGAAAATAGAGTCGCGGCGATAGCACGGTGCAGCCGGGCCCTATAGCGCTCACCTGGAAATAGTGGTTTGAGTAATCATTGCTATTGTCGTAAAGGTTCAGCACCTGGCCGTTTTGCGTAATGGTTGCGGTGCTAATGAATCCCGGCACGGCGGTGCCGCTCGTCACCGGGGCGCCGTCGACAAACCAGGCAACCTGGTCCCTGTTCGCGCGCAGTGTCAAATGCAGAAAGGCCTGATAATAGCCGCACATATCGTTCTGACCGGTGATATTGTTCATGGCGTAGTTACCCCAATCAAATCCGTCCGTCACCCATGCCATGCTCATGTACGGATCGTTAGCAATGCTCACGGTGGTGCTGGCCTGGGAAGGAGGACAGCCTTCGTAGAAAAGGAGGTCGTCCAGCGCAAAATCATTGCCGTTGCCGACCGGGGAAGAGGAAGAGATGGCGATGGTCGCCGTGGTGTCGGAGCCTGAGTTCCAGGACGCCGTCATCGGGGTCCAGCTGCAGTAATTGTCCACCCGCAGCGGACCGAAGACCACCACACCGTTGATCGTCACCGTTATCCCGGGCATTGCAGGCATCAGCGTGGTAGCCATATACCATCCCAGGAAATTATAGGATGTATTAGGGGTGACGGCTACGGTCTCCCGCCAGCAGGCGGCGCCTCCCGTCGTGCTCCCGTCCACCACCATCATAGCATTGTTGGGCGTATGGTCGCCTCCTGAACAAAATTCATGGTACAGGTCGGAAGGACTAGCCGTAATGGCATAAGCCCCTGGGTGGGTAAGATCGTTGCCGGTAGGGGCCAGCGTATAGCTGGAGTCTGTCACAAACCCTACATTGCCCTGACTGAAATCCCCGTTCACCAACAAATTCGTATTGGCAGGGATCACCGTCAACGTATAAGTAGTATTGGCCCATGGTGATGCAAGCGGATTGGCAATATGCGGATTGCTCAGGCTTTCGGCAGGCGACCAGGCATAGGTCACATTCGCCACAGGCTGGGCGGGACCTATCTGCACGGACCCATTCTGGCAGATCGTTTTATTGGGACCCGCATCCGCGGTGGGGCATTGGGCGTTGAGATACTGATGGCTAAGGAAGAAAAGAATGCACAGCAGGCATGAGGGGGTTGAAAGGCGCATAAGTAAGGTTTAATAATCATCGTCAAGATAATGAATTTTCCGAAATGCCGCACTACCGGGTAACTATGGGTGAAAACACCTGTCATTTTTTATGTATATGAAAATATCTTTGCTCCCAAATGGATAGTTCAAAGCTCATCTTTATCAGTCACGCATCAGAATACAAAGGGCCTCCTCATCCTGATCCTAAGCCGGGCGGCCAACTCCTCCACTCCCCTTCACGATCACTACACCTGACAAAATTCCAGCAGGCGCCATTGACGGCTTTGTCCCCGACAGGACCTATAGCAAGCAGGAATTATGCTACGCTGGAGCTAATACTATATTACGTGAGAGATGTTCAACATCATGCCGCACAATTGAATATGCTCTTATGTCAGGGAATAAATAATGCCCTAAATGGGTTTCACGGGCCAAAGAAGAGCTGTGAGCGGTCCCCCCATTATAATGCCTTCTGACAATTGATAAATTTATCGATTTAGTCCAAGCCATTTCTCTTCCAACTGCATTAATAGTATACTCGAATAGTCATTGCGCGAATTCGGAAGAATATTATCAGGCCAGTGGCCAATTACTTTATTCACATTTTTTTCAAGTTCCTTAACAAACTTTATCCTATGCCTGGCAAAATGAAAGGAGTTGAAAAGTCGTGAGATTTTCTCTCGTTCCATATTGTCAAAATATTGAATGGATTTAAGGGAAGCCTCAGCCTTAAAATAGTTAACTATGGCTAAAAACGCAATCAATACCGCTAGAATGCCAATAATAATAAGGAAAGTATAAGCGAGGAACATCGATTTACTATAAATAGCCAAGAAAACAAAAGCAGCATAAACTGCTGCACTCCCCAACAATATGACTAAGAACGAGAGAATTTTTTTTCGCGTGAGATAAATCGTGATAGTCCTAATTAGCAGATAAATCTTAAAAAAAGGAAAGACCAGCGTGGACCCAGTCCAAACGAGTAGTCGAAACATCCGCCCAATATCTTCCGATGGCAGCCAAAGTATAAGACCTAATACAATTACGGACAACATAATCCTAAGCATGATCGTCATTACCAATTGCATAGGAAGGAAGCTCTTAAATTTTTTAGGATCCTTAGGCTCAACTTTGGGCCTTTTTTTCGAATATTTTATTTTAATCAACCCTTCGATCCCGCCACCTAGAGAATATATGTACTCTTTCCCATAATAAATCATACTATAATATCCAAAATAGCCTACGAGTATCAATGCCGTTTGAACTTTTATCATTAAAAGGACACAACCAAAAGCAAAAGCGAATTGGTCTAATTCAATTATGGTAGTTGCTCTCAGAACTCTTTTTAGTACTGGCGAAAGTTTTAACGCAAACAGTAATTCATTACGTCTCCTAATAAGGTCCAAGGAGTCAAAGCTTAATAAATATTTTAACAAAGTATTTTCCAATTGACGGTGAATGGACTTAACATATTTGGCCGCCTTGAAGGCAGCTTCTTGAATGGGTGGGTTATTCGTTTTTAAAGCAATCAATATAGCGCTCTCCAGAGCCTCCTTATCCAGCAGTCCACCAGATTCTACAGCAATTTTTTTTACAATATAATTATTTGAATTTAGTTGATTAAAAATAAATACCGATAGCTCGTCCTTGAAACCATTTAAGCATTCTTTTCTAAGCAGGAAGGCGTCTCTCAGAAACCTAAGGCAAAGTACTGCTTCTAAATGTTTTTCTTCAGTCAATTGCAATTGTTCATTTTCGAAAGCCTTTATATACTGCCAGCAGAAAGATGCAATCGATATGGCCTTTTCTAACGACACAACTTCACAATACAGTACCAACGCATCCCTATACCTGGAGTCACTTGGAATTGAACTAAGATTAATTTTATTATCACTCTTAATAAGGCTCTGAACAACAAAATATTCATTGAATCTTCGATGAACAAAGCTAAACATATTCCTAACCCCCGTGCCAAGCCGTCCTATCCGCGCATAAGTCAATATATGGACAACATATTCAATTCTTACCGGCTGTTGGCGATAAAATTCGACTAGATCATTAAGTGGGATCTCAAGACCGTATTTTTGTTCAGAGAACATAAGATCGGCAATACTCGAAGAATATTCCAAAACATCCACCCTTGTAAGTCTTTTTTCGAGAATCCTTTCTTCCGACGCAGCCAGCCGGCTATCAATATAGCTTCTAAAAAGCTCTGATCTTAATTCTGGAAGACGTCCTTCATTAGCTTTAATATAATTGATTAATAGCGCCGCCATGAAAGGGTTCGAAGCCAATGGAACAAGATCAGATCTTTCTCTATAAAGATATTTTACAGATTGATCATTAAATGCCCCCGATCTCTCCAAGTTTTGCTTTATGCGGAAATCGGACAGCGGCCGAATCTCAAGAACCGACCTTGCCGCAAAATTTTTTGTCGGCTTTCGGAAAAGCCGTGACGCCAGTATACCCCTGCTTTGGTAACCCGAAGTAATAAATTGAAAGATAATATGTGAAAGGTGATCCACTAACCATGAAAATTCTCCCGCATCCAGCATTGCTGGTATTTCATCAAACGAGTCTAATATATAGTAAATTCTGCCCTGCTCGTGCAATTTAACATAATTATCTTTGAAGAATTGATTTCCGAAAATATCTAACTTTGATTTTATATTTTCTTGAATAAACTGTTGCAGATCAGAAATAGACGGTGGCGATTTTTCAGTCCATGGTTGTACGACTTCCCATTCCTTTAAATTCACATAGATAGCTATTCTTCCGGTCGTGCCGACCTCTTTGTTTATATCCTTGCACAACTTTCTCAATGCAACGCTTTTGCCGGCCCCCGGGTCTCCTAGAACAAGAAAGGTGTCTGAATGCTTATTTCTTTTTAGCGCCTTCATTAAATCGGTTACTTTCTTTTCATTTTTATTATTATGATATATTTCCACTTCAGCTTCTACTGGAATAAAAAAATAGTCACTCCAATTGGTATCTCTATCTATTCTTTCTAATTCATTCCTCAGAGAATCACTTATTGCGAGCAATTTTTTAGAGAATCCCAATTCCTTAAACTCTTCGCTAATTTTTAATTCGTGAGGTAGAATAATAGTATCATTTCTAAATACATAGTTTACTAAAAAAAGAAGAATCACAAGCACTACTACGATAAGTGAACTAATCAAGTCGGGACTTACTTTAATAAACCTTAATACCGGTATACCCTGAAAGAATGAATCGAGCAAGGGTGTAACCGTATTGTAGAATGGTTTTAAAATATCCTTGAATTTACTATAGTTACTAATTAGCAAAGCTGCCGAAGCAATAAAACCTCCAACAGAAAAATTTATAAGAATTGGCTTTCGATACTCTCTCGGTGTCCAGACATTTTTGGTCAGCCATAAAATAAAAAAGGAAATAATTGAAGCTACAAGCGTCTTCAGCAGGCTACCAGATAGGTTGAAATATAATATTCCGATAATAGCTGTAAGCAAAAGTAGCAAGAAGAAACGAGTACCATTATTAAGATCGTTGAATAATTGTCGAATCTTTCCCATGCAAGTTCTGAATTTTTGGTTATAGTCAACTAAACCCTCGATACACTCATGTCGTTCAACTCATACGGCCTTATAATTTCATGTAGTAATACGGGATTGTTTCTTCCAGTCTTCCCGGTGACCGCGGACTGCTCATCCTGGACCAGAACCATCATAATGCCCGAATTAAAAGAGAAAGAGTTATTGAAGAATGCCGTAGAAGAGTTAGAATATTTTACACATAACATGTACTTAAATTTATTAGTAGTGCTAATGTACTATCTCCGCCAGCAATGCCCCACCGTGAAAACACCCATTTTTGTCCTAACTAAATGGCACGGGCGGAAACACCCAAAACAAATTATTTCCCGGGGCGTTACGGATTACTATATTACAGGGCTTGCTCCAATTGCAGCCGATGTATCATGGCTGTCACCCACATCCGGTAAATACTATGGTTGACAACCCAGCTCTTGAATTCAATTATCACTTGCCACATAGGTGCAAGGGTCCCCGCTGCTTTCTTCGCGGCAATATAGTTGCGGAGGGGAACAAGGAATTTTGCGGTTGCCCATACACGGTTGGGAACCCAGAAGCCCATTTGTATGGGTCCTGCATTTTCAAGCGTAAGGTGGTTGCGCTTTGTGCTTTCAATGCGGGGATCTTCAATGATCTTGATAGCCATCTTGTTTGTAGTTAAAAAGGGTTGCATCTTCTTATATAACTATATCCAAGGTACCGCCACTCCCCATCATAGCGCACCGTAAAAACACCTTTTTTTCCCTTAACTTGACAGAATGGGTAAAAACAACTGAAATAAATGCCTTTCCGGGGCGTTACTTGTCTTAAACCTTTGCCGCTATGAAAGTCTTCACCTATCTCTCCATTATTCTCCTATTTGGGTTTTCATACCCGACACACAAACACCATCTGGGCAGATGCACCGGATCACCCTATTGCAGGGCTTGCTCCAATTGCAGCCAATGTAAATATTGTAATGCAGGCGGCACCTGCGGAGTTTGTGCGCCGCCGAAAGCAACAAAACCGGTCTACACTACCCCTTCCGTCAAACCCCAGCAGTATACCGAACAATGTCATGCCACCACTCAGAAAGGCACTCGATGCAGGCGCATGGCACGGTCGAATGGATTTTGCTGGCAGCATGGGGGGTAAAAGTAGCTATCAGAATAAGCGCAATAATTTGATTATCAACAAGAAAGAAAATTAAGATTATTTGATTATTTTTGATGCATGAGCAGGTACTTACATAGAGATGCCATTTTGCAAATCCTTGCTGCCAACAAGCAGCAACTGGCTGCCTATGGGGTTAGTCAAATAGGTCTATTTGGTTCATATGTGCGTAACGAAGCGACCGAGAACAGTGATATTGACCTTCTCGTAGACATTCATAAGGACAAAAAAACCTTTAATAATTTTCTATCTTTAAATTATTACCTGGAAGAACTTTTAGGGAAAAAAGTTGAATTGGTAACCACACAATCTCTTAGCCCTTATATAGGTCCGCATATTTTGAAAACAGTAGAGTATGTATCCATCGCAAGTTGAGTTTTTGCAGCATATTCTGGATGAGTGTCTCTACCTTCAAAAGGAATCCCAATTAAGCACGTTAGACGAATTCAAGCAAAACGACCGATTAACAAGGGCTGTATGCAGAAGCCTGGAAATAATTGGCGAAGCAAGCACTAAAATACATCCCGACTTTAAATCAAAGTACCCTTTTGTGCCATGGCGGTTAATGAATGACATCAGGAATAAGATCATTCATCACTACTTTGGTGTTGATTATGATATAGTTTGGGACACGGTGAAAACTAATATCCCAGTTCTTAAAGAAGATATCGAGGTAATTATTAAGCAAGAAATAGCATAATAATCCCCGGAAGAAAAGATGATCATTTACATAAATTTAAACAGTTTCCTCAAAACGCATAATAATACAACCAAGGCCGCAAACCCTCACTGGTCGTATAATACCCCTTCCCATCCCTCCCAAACCCAATCGCCTCCCCTTGTGGCTCCACCTCATAAGGCAACTCCGCAGGCGCCCGCATCAACGTCTGCCACACCGCCTCCCCCGCCTTCCGCTGCCAAAAATAAACAGCCGTATAGCTCTTCAGCAAAACCTTAAACCCATCCTTCGACACATCCCCCGCCGTGATCCACTTAGCCTGCCCCGATCCTTCGAAATGCAATTTTGCCCGCCTGGTCAGCGTCAGTGTATCGTGGGCCTTGAAATTCAACGGCGTGCTGTACACCGATACCGAGTCCTCCCGCTTGCTGACCACATACAGCAGCTTGTCAATGGGGTCCGCCAGTAAGGTCTCCGCATCGCGCGGGCCATCGGGGTAGCGCAGGAACAGGGGGTCGGCATCCAGGTGCAGCGACGAAGCCGAGGCTGTCGATGACCCCAGATCGATCACTGCCGGCTCCTTGATCCGGTAGATGGTAATATATTTCCGTACCCTGTCATTGTCGCCGATGTCGCCCATATATACATAGGAAACGCCAGCGGCAGGGCCAACGCTGACGGCGATGTCCTCACAATCCCTCACACCCAACGTTCCCAATTTGGGATCGCCTTTGAAATAACAGACGCGCAGCAGCTGCCCGTCCGGGGAGATCGCAAAAAATCGAGCGGAATCGCCGGAATCATTATGGACATACAATACGTCGGGAGAGGCGATCGAGGCAGCGATGCCGGAAAGCTCTTTCAGTCGGCTGTCCTGTATCACTACCTTGGCAGGAGGTTGGGCAGAGAGGGCAGTATCACGTTTACATCCGGCGGCTATAAAAACCATCGGCCAGAGCCATTTAAAGATCATGTTCACCTGTCGTTGTTTTAAGGATTTATGGCCCGCAATCCTTCTTTTTGTGGTCTTTTTACAGGTAACTGCCTGCAAAGTACGATAAATTCCTGTCCTGAACACCCCTTTACAAATTGGGATTTATTGCGGATATTGTGAGCCCATACACCTTAACCATGGAAAACTATACCTTGTATTCCCATGATGTCGACCTGGACGACACGATACTGGCTATTCTGAAAAAACACTTTCCCAGGTCTTCCCCCTCTTTCCGGGAGGTCGAAGGGTCCAGGCAGATGATCGTCACCATCAAGGGCGGCCTGATCTTCAAACCAAAGACCCTGACCATAAAATACCGGCAACGACAAACACCCTCGTACCGGCTGATCAACGATGACTGCCCGGTGAGCATACAGCTGCGGGGGCTCTACAATTTTACGGAAGCCCTGCCCATGCCGCAGAACGATGTTAAAAGACTCCTGCTGAGAAAGATCGAGACGATCAACTCGGAGACCGTCTTCATCGCCGAACCCACGTTGACACAGGAAATGCAGGGTGTATTGAGCGAACTGGCGCAAACCCTGGATAGCCTCATTTTCGCCCAACCCCAGCTTACGCTTTCCAAGTCTTCCGATCTCCATTTCATGGACAGTTCGTTCCGCCTGCTGATGGACCTTGACGGCAATACGGGCGATGGAAAACTGGACGTGAAGATAGCGTCGAAATATTATGACGATCCCACCCCACCCACCTGGCTGCAACAGGACAGGAAGGCCCGTACCGAAGCCTTCCTCCGGCAAAGAGGCATTCCCATCAATCCTCGCCTGCCCATGACGGAAGACAGCAGCACCAGCCTTTTGCGGGACAAACAGACCATCATCGAAAGGGTCTATTGTCTCACGATACTGGCGGCAAGAGGAGAAGGAGTGCCGTTGGAAAGACTGGACACGCTTATACAGCGCTATGCCATCGACGGCTTTACCGAAGAGGAGAAAAAGTTATATGCAAAGCCCGACCCATCGGATGAGGACAAGGCCATTATGACCTGGCGATATGAAAGCCTGAATGTATTGCAATGGGCCCTGGGATTCGTCGACACGCTGGTCTATCCATCGGAGATCTGCGATGTCCCTGCGCTCGTGGGCAATGTCATCGAACGATCGCGGGCTGACCTGGAGCAAAATGCCGTCGTACGCGATGAAGAGGTGATCCTCGACGAGCTGGACAAGATCTACCGGATGCACTGGGCCTGCGTGGAGGCCCGCATGCAGCAACAGCCCCCGGCCGGGGACCTCAACTCCAGCATTGTTTACGAACGGCACTATGCGCTGAACTGGCTTACGACTTACCTGGACCAGGAATGGGATTATGTGAGTACGGATACGTAATGCAGCGAAAGGAGCATGGATCACCCCTATTTAAAAAACATGTCGAACAAAGACTGCGCCAGGCTGGCCAGCAGCGGCGACACGACTACCAGCAATTCCTTCAGCTGCGACAAGGGCGCATTGAAAAAATTCTTCCATTTGCTGTTACCCTCTACTGCGGGTGCGGCGTTCCCTTCCGCCTCGGCAGGCATCAGATCGATCTCGCTGAAACGCATCTTCGCGGGGATATAGAACAGCAGCAACAGCACGGTGTGGATGCCCCCATAGAGGTACACAAAATCCGGCCTGGCCGTACTGCGCCCCCAGTCGTCGGCCAGCAGGCGCATAAAATCCAGGCTGTTGGTAAGGCTGAACAAGCCGCCGGAACAGAGCACCAGCAGCGTCAGGATCATGGCGGCAAAAACAAAATAGGCATTAAAGATCCTGAGCAGATTGTTATAGATCTCCCGCTGCTCAGCCCTTTCACCTTCCAGCACGCGGGTGTCTGCTTCATGCCCGGCCCTGGCATCCGCGTCATTGTCCGCCGCGGACTGCGCAATGGCTGCCTTTTTCTCCCCGATCTCCTTCGTATTTTTCTTGATCCTGCCGGCAAAGAAACCCAGCATCGCCGAGGTATGCATGAACCCCGCCAGGCAGGCGCTGCCGCATATATAACCCAGGATAGTGATCCACATCATAGTCGATCGCAGGGCGCGCATGAAAAAGAGATTCTTGTTCAGCTCCTCATCATAAAAGGTCGCTCTCCAGATGAAGGCCATCACCAAAAGGATGAGAAAGATGGAGATCCAGGCAAAGTAATAGTTGCGGGGAGACATGCCCTCTATGCCATGATCCCCGAAGAGTTTGGTCACCTTGCCGTTGAGGTAGATACAAGTGGAGATGGAGATAAATGAAAGTGCGCAAAAGATAAAGAGCGAGAGCAGCCATACGCCGGCGGATGGATACTTGCTGAAGAAGCGGATATCGTTGCGAAAATTTACCAGCCGCAAGGCCGCGACGCCGGTGACGGACGTCCTGAGGGCGGTATCCTTCAAGGCATAGGCGGCCTTAAAAACGCTGTCTCCGTCGCGGGTATAGCGGCGGTCCCAGGCATCGATGCTATCGGACGTGATGTTGAAATGCAGGGCCTTGTTGAGCTTTTCGAAGGCCAAGCTGTCCGGGATGCCGGCGCCGGCAGAATAGGTCCGGTAACTTCTGAGGACATGGAGATCATTGGTGAGCGCAGCGATCCTTTCCTGTTTTCCCTCCACCACGACCTTGTCATCCTTCAGCCAGTGAAGGGTATCGGTTAGGTCGTCGATGGTCTTTACCAGGGGACTGTCGATGATGGCGGTGGGGGTATAGACGATCTCGTGAAAGACGGAGCCCGTGGTACCGGGCGTGGCGATGTCCTGGTAGAATATCAGGATACAGCCGAAGATAAAACCCGCGGTACCCAGTCCGGCGAGGGTCGCAATGCGATAGTCGGGCTTGAAGACCCTGTTCGTTTCTGGCATAATCTCAAAGGATGAAGTTGGGGCTAAAGTAGGGATTCCGGCTTATAGTTGGGGGAGATTTTTCCCAAAGGCGTGAGTATCAAGGCAAAATGGGTGTTTTCACCACACCTTTGGCTTATCTTAACAGTCAGTGTTATATTGCTACTATGTTGCGCGTCACATTTAATTGAGGCATCCTTGTTAATATCCCCTCTTTGGCTAGTAAATCAATTGCCTTACACACATTTATATAATCATTCCCAAGGGACTGTGCCTTGGCATTGCATGAGCGAAATTGCATCCTGCCGAAATGATCTCGCACACTCATAAATTTCGTCCTTTAATTTTAGAATTTCTCCATTTGAAATTGCGGGAGTTATACTGATTATTTTGTCCCATTCGATATGTAACACATAGAAATCAGGAAGCTGATCCATTAAATTGTCTACATACGCCAGGTCAGTAGCTGCATATAGGAGGATGCCATAATAGCAAAGTAAAACTTTGTCGGGGATTGACCAGAAATAGCAATAATTTATAATTCGCGCTAACCTATCCCAAATAGACACTTACAGCAAAATATAGATTTATGGCCGGCAAAGGGAGGGGGTAAGGCTGTTCGCTACGGACTTCACCAGTGATTGGGGACTTCGGATATATGTTGTGGCCCTTGCCGGGGTCATGTTTGTGCTCTATGGGTTGGGAAGCGATCCATCGAATACATTTATTTGCAATTAATTGATAATCTACTATTTATACCATATTCTCTCCTATATTAAAATTGCCTGCTCTTTTTATGTAACATTCCTCGAAGGTCAAATAGTAAAATAAATGCTTGAAAGGGTTTGAATAGAAAATAAACCGAATGGGAAAAATTTCCTCCCCAAAAGCCTTGTCAGAATGTAAAATTGTAGAAGAGCTCATTTTGAAAGCAGAAGGCAAGACCGACATTTCCATCAATGCCTTAAACATATTAGACGAATTTAGAAAAAGGGTCAGTGAAGAGGTGCGGCATATAAATGAATTATTTCCTGAATATACACCCCATGACGAGTCATATCATTTGTCCAGGCTTTTTCATATCGCTGTAACAATACTTGGTGATGCAATAATAGAAAATTTGAACTTCTCAGAGCTTTTAATCCTATCGCTGTCCTTATATGGCCATGACTGGGGTATGGCCGTTTCTGAGGTTGAAAAAGAATTAATTATCCATGACACTATCAGAGAAGGTTATTCCAGATCAAACTATGCCTTATTGCCTGATGAGCACAATAAATTTCTTTCTTTTCTTACAGAGAAAAATTTAAAAAAGGCCGATCCGGTGGAATTATCCACCTGGCAGGAATATGTCAGGCAGACACATGCATTAAGAAGTGGGGAACGGGTTAGAAAATATTTCGACAAAATGCACCCGGGGCTGGGAGAAGCCTGCTCCAGGGTCTGTGAAGCACATTGGCTTGATTTCAAATATTTAGAGGACAATATAACCTACCCGCTCAACTTCGCCATTTTTAATGAGAATGCAAATTTAAAGTCGCTCAGTGTCTACTTGAGGCTTATTGACTTGCTTGATATATCCCAGGAGAGGACGCCATATGTCATTTGGAAATATGTCGCTCCTGAAAATTCCAGATCCAAAATGGAGTGGGACAAACACAGGTCCATCCATTCTATCTCCAGTTCTCCGTATCAGGATGGAAGGATCATTCAGATCGAAGGAGCAACGAAAGACAACGCTGTATATGCGTCCTTGATGGATCTAAAAAGCTATTGTAACGAGCAGTTAAAAGGATGTAATGACCTACTGCACCGGATCAATAATTCGCGACATAATCTAAATATTTTTGAGATCAATTGGAGGATCCGTGCCATTGGCTTTAAGCCGATCTCTATACAATTTGAATTCGACAGGGGCAGAATGTTTGAGATCCTGAGTGATGAAATTTATCAAGGGGATAAATATGTCTTTATACGTGAATTATTGCAAAACAGCATTGACGCCATTAAGTTAAGAAAGGAGATCGTGGAAAAAAGAGGTGGGGTAAGAACCGCCTTAAGTGATTTTGGCATTATCGAGATAGACGTAAAACATCTCAAGGATGGTGATGCCGAGATAACGATCTCGGACAATGGCGTCGGTATGGACGAATATATTATAAAGAACTACCTAAGCATTGCAGGGAAAAGTTATTATGTCAGCGAGGATTTCAAAAACCTGGGCCTGAGCATGGACCCAATATCCCGTTTTGGGATAGGCGTGCTGAGCTGCTTTATGGTTGCGGATAGTATTGATATCGAGACATACCGGGAACCCTATCTATCATCTTCGCCGGAGAAACTGAAAATAAAAATACCTTCAGTGGCGCAGCAATTCAGGATCGAATCGATCAACGATCCCACGGCTCGGCCAGGTAGTCTGTTCCGGATCTACGTATCCGGCAAAAAACTGAAGAATGGATCTGGCCCTTCTGTTGATAAGCTCAATGTTACAGAATATATTTCCAGGATAGCCGGGTTTGTCGATATTCCAATAATAATAGAAGAAGATGGCAAAAAAACAATGATCACGGGCCCTTATAATGACAGTGAACAATTCAAAGGATCCGGGGTAGAGATCCGGACAATCCAACTGCATTACCCGTGGGAAAAAGCATTTGAGCCTTTAAGCTTTGAAGTTGCCAAAAAACATTTTAAAGAAAAGAGTATTGATCTTACAAAGGATCTAAAGTTGGAAGGGGTGCAGGGAAAAATAATCCTGCTTGAACCCATCGATCCGAGAACCGTTTTATCTTGGGAGGGTTTGCGATATCACAGAGATACTACTGTTAATGGCGATGAATTGCGTATTAGAGAGAGTTGGTATAATTATCAGTATAGAAGCGAATACAATATAGATGAATTCGGCAAAAGTGCCTCGTGCCAGCCACAATACCAGGTTTATATGGATGGAATTTTATTAGCCAATGTTTCTCCTCCCGATAAATTTAATTATTCGAATACGGTTTTCGACAGATATGACGATGAAATCCCTGCACATGAATATTTTGAAAATAATTATGCGAGTGAAAAATTATTTTGTTTGCCCTATCTCGTGGTAAATTTTCAAAAGTCTGCCATAATAAAAATTGACATGGCGAGGAGCAGGTTATTGGAAGGAAATACGGATTGGGACAAGCTGATCTGGGAAAGATATGCTTCTTTCTTACGACCGGAATTCGAAAATATTCTTTTACAAAAACCAAAGAACAGAGCCTTTTCATTAGCGCAGTCACTAACATTCAAAAAAATAAGCTTTCAAAATGTCAAAGGGCTGATACCAATTGAAAAAGTAGTTGTTCCCGTAGTTACACATAAGAGTAAGTTGATGTTCAAAGAGTGGGAGACATTCTTAAACAAGCCAGTCTTTTTGCAGCCGGAAGAATTTTATTGGGCTGATAAATTGCTGGCAAAAGAGTTCAAACATGCAATGGCCGAACCCGGGAAAGGATTGGAAAACTGGAAAGGGTCCGAATATATTATCACAGATTCCGATCAACTCCCATCTTGTCAAACTGTGCTAATTTCCAGGATAGTCTGGGATGTGATCGAATCAACGCACAGATTTACATCGCTGCGCTTCCTGCATTCGCCTGTCATAGACGGATGCCCCCTTACACAAAAGATCTATGAACCTTGTCCGGTCGATCAATCTTATCGCAAAGTATCCATAGACGAAATAATTGATAATATTTGTGATTTAACGCACGAACAGCTTGCGTCGATCAATAAGATCCCACAGGAAAAACTATCAGAAAAGATCAGACTAGGGATTGAAGGTTTCTGCAAATTTCAGCATCCATTTCAGGATCACTTCAGCGCTGGATATAAATATTTGAATATCGACCATCCTATCACGAAATTGCTCATTCTTGCTTACTGTATTATTCTAAAATATAATAAAAAAGAGGATTTAAAAAAGACGCGTATAGGTGCGCTTATCAATGCTGCAGAAGATGCTCCTTTTCTTGCATACAGGCTTATGAATGGGTTGAAAGAAACAAACGAAAAGCTAAAAAGGATATATGGATTGTTATCCACGTTTCCAGAATTAAAGGGGAAGGATCCGATCCTGTTTACGGAGATCACAATGGACTCTTTTATTCCAAATTCGGTGGTAAAAACTAAAGATGGTATTTTTTCCACCAAGCACAGTAAAGTTCAAAACAAGCCCCGTAATCTCTCTGCCTTCGGCAAACCGCTTACGCTTTGAGGATGCCACCCCCTCACCTATACACATCCAACAACCCATCCGGCAGCTCCACGTACACCTTCCTGTTCTTCTTATCCACTTTCTGCAGCGTCTCCTCATGAATAGGGATCAACGCCTCCTTGCCCTCCAGATCGATCCTGCACAACACCTGGTGCGGCTGCTCGATCACTTCCAGGATCTCCCCCAGGTCCTCCGCCCCTTGAAACAGATGAAAACCCACCAAAGAAATAGGCGCCGACTTACCCGCAAACTGCAAAACTTCCGACTCCGGCAGCCAAACCTCTTTCTGCACCAGTCTCCGCGCCGCCTCCTTCGTATCGATACCTTCCAGCTTCACATACAGATCCTCAGGACCCTTCGGCCGCACCCCCTGGATGAACCACGGCAGCATCTCTCCTTTCCTCTCTTCCAGGAACAATGCTTTCAGCCCCTTCAGTCCTGTCTTCTTACCGAGCCGGTGCTGCAGCACCAATTCACCCTGCAAGCCAAAGACGGCCACCAGCTTTCCGATGTTTCTATAGTTGTCGCTCATAGTAGAATAAAAAACAAGAGGCCTCATGGGAGGCCTCTTGAAAAAATTACATGTTTGAATCGAAGCTGAAAGCTTACCACACTTAGCCTAAGCCTGTGCAGGACCTTCAGGCCTTCTCTCGGGCCTTCTCATAGGAGGACCACCGGGACCCCTTCTGGGACCACCGCCTTTTCTCCTGTTCTCTTCCTGGCGTTTCTTCATTTGTACTTCGTGTTCGGAATGCCATTTCTGGAATTTCTCCATGGCAGCCGCGTCATCGAATAAACCTAATTTGACACCACGCAGTAAGTGTTTCAAATAGAGAACACCCTTGTAAGAGAGGATCCTTCTCACTGTATCAGTGGGTTGAGCACCTTTGTGCAGCCAATCAAGCGCCTTTTGGCGATCTAATTGAACGGAAGCAGGAACAGTGAGGGGATTGTACGTACCGATCTTCTGGATGAATTTACCATCCCTTGGCGCACGGGCATCGGCTACTACGATGAAATAAAATGGTCGTTTCTTAGACCCGTGGCGTTGCAGTCTGATTTTAACTGGCATCTTAAATAGAAATTTAAATGCGTGAACAAATAAGGTTGCTTTCTTCTTTTTTGGACCGCAAATGTAGCGATCTGCTCGTAATAATTCAAAAATAATACATCGAATCCTTTTCTGCGAATCCTAAACCGGGAATTTTATGGACGGTGGATAAAATTAACCTTTTGGATCGTGGCATTTTCACCGCCAAAATGGCTGTTTTCCCGGTAGTTATACGCTTAACGTTTACCCATCCCCATCCTGCCCCCCATCCCCATGGGCATCTTATTCATCATTTTCATCATCTGCTTCATTTGGTCGAATTGCTTCAAAAAAGCGTTGATCTCGTCGATATTCTTGCCGCTGCCCCCCGCGAGCCGCTTCCGCCGGCTCTGGTCAATCACGTCCGGATTGGCCCTTTCGAAGGGTGTCATGGAGTTGATAATGGCTTCGATGCCCTTGAAAGCGTCGTCGCTGATGTCGATGTCCTTGACGGCCTTACCGACCCCGGGGATCATTCCCAGCAGGTCCTTGATATTGCCCATCCGCTTGATCTGCTCCAGCTGCTGCTTGAAATCCTCGAAATCGAACTGGTTCTTGCGGATCTTTTTCTCCAGCTTCTTGGCCTCTACCTCGTCGAATTGGGCCTGGGCCTTTTCCACCAGGGTGGTGATATCTCCCATCCCCAGGATACGCTGGGCCATCCGCTCGGGGTAGAACACGTCCAGGGTGTCCAGCTTTTCCCCGCTGCTGATGAACTTGATGGGCTTATTGACGGTGTATTTGATGGAAATGGCTGCCCCGCCGCGGGTATCGCCGTCCAGCTTGGTCAGCACGACGCCGGAGAAATCCAGCCTGTCGTTGAAGGCTTTAGCCGTGTTGACGGCGTCCTGCCCAGTCATGGAGTCCACCACAAAGAGGATCTCGCCAGGATTGACGGCCCCTTTGATGGAGGCGACTTCCTGCATCATGGCCTCGTCCACTGCCAGACGGCCGGCCGTATCGATGATGACGACGTTCTTGTTCTTGCTCCGGGCCTCCTTGATGGCGTCCTGGGCGATCTTTACGGCGTCCTTGTTCTCAGGGTCGCTGTAGACGTCCACGCCGATCTGGCCCCCTAATACTTTCAGCTGCTCGATAGCCGCCGGGCGGTAGATATCGGCCGCCACCAGCAAGGGTGAAAGCCCTTTACGGGTCTTTAGGTAATTGGCTAATTTACCGCTGAAAGTGGTCTTACCACTACCCTGGAGGCCGGCGATCAGGATGACCGCGGGACTGCCCTTGGCATTCAGCTCGCTCTCCTGCCCACCCATCAGCTCCGCCAGTTCGTCCTTGACGATCTTCACCATCAGTTGGCCGGGACTTACGGCCGTCAGCACTTTCTGGCCCATGGCCTTCTCCCGCACGATGTCGGTGAAATCCTTGGCGATCTTATAGTTCACGTCCGCGTCGATCAGCGCCCTGCGGATGTCCTTTACCGTTGCCGCAATGTTCAGCTCGGTGATACGGCCCTCGCCTTTGATCTGCTTAAATGCCGACTCGAGCCGCTCGCTGAGATTTTCAAACATAATTTTTGCGTCTTTGACCAAAGTGGACCACAGGTCCACTGACCGAAGGTCCATCATTAGCTGTTTAGCCCGGAAGGGCTTAAATTTTTTAACAAAGCCCGTATGGGCACCAAAATGAAAAAAGTGAATACAACCACGTATTCACTTAAAATAGGATGCCAAAATTACAAAAAATCAGTGTAAATCTTTATCTCAATAATTTCTTTGTTTAATTATCCAAATTACGCACAGCTCAAAGCTCGCAGCTCAAAGCTTTTTTAAACTCCCAAATAACTGCGGAGCATCTTACTCCGGGTGTTGCTCCTCAGCTTGGTGATCGCCTTGTCCTTGATCTGGCGGACGCGCTCCCGGGTGAGGTTGAACTTCTCCCCAATGTCCTCCAGGCTCATGGGATGGTCCACCCCGATGCCGAAGAAGAAGCAAATGACCTCTTTCTGCCTTTCCGTCAATGTCTTAAGGCTGCGGTCGATCTCCTGTTTGAGGGATTCCTTGTGCTCGATGTTGGTCTCGGCCCTTTCTGCATTGGGGTTCTCCAAAACATCGATCAGGGTGTTCTCCTCCCCTTCGGACAAAGGCGTATCCATGCTCACGTGCCGGGCGGCGATGCCCAGGGTGGAAGATACTTCCTCGATGTCCAGCTCCAGGAGCTCGGCCAGCTCTTCGGCAGACGGCTCGCGCTCGAATTCCTGCTCCAGCGTGGAATAGGCTTTTTGAATACGATTGGTCAGACCGACCTTATTCAGCGGAAGGCGGACGATACGGGATTGCTCGGCCAGCGCCTGCAGGATACTCTGACGTATCCACCATACCGCATAAGAAATGAATTTGAAACCGCGGGTCTCGTCAAAGCGTTGTGCCGCCTTGATCAAACCCAGATTGCCCTCATTGATGAGGTCCGGTAGGGAAAGCCCCTGGTTCTGGTACTGCTTAGCCACAGATACCACAAATCGCAGATTGGCCTTAGTTAGCTTGTCGAGGGCCGGTTGATCGCCCTGCTTGATACGGACAGCGAGCTTTACTTCCTCTTCGGGAGTGATCAGCTCTACCTTTCCAATCTCCTGCAGGTACTTCTCAAGGCTCTGGGACTCACGATTTGTTATACTCTTCGTGATCTTGAGTTGACGCATACTCATAGGCAGAGGTCTTTTTTTTAAAGGGTTTTTTTTAAGGTTTAAGGTTTTAAAGGATCGAACTAATTAGAAACGAATAAATAGTGCTTTTCTTATACCAATGCCGTCAACTTATTTTCCAGGTAGATGCAAACACCAATATATCATTTTTCACGCACGAAAACAAATTTTTTTTGGTAAGAAGCTGGGTATCAGGTGGTTTAGGGTAAAATAGTGCTGAATTCAACCGATTTAAGGCCCTAAACGGGGGTTAAAAAAAATTTTGACGGTACGAATATTTGTCTATAATTGCACATGCCGCGTTTGGTATACAGATTCAATATGATCAATAGATGAGTAAGAAACAACTTTTTACCTTAGAATACCCAGTAAGATGTTCACCTTCGATACTATACGAATTCCTAAGTACTCCCGCCGGGCTGCAGGAGTGGTTTGCAGATAAAGTGGATGAGCGTGACAATGTTTTCAGCTTTTCCTGGAATGGCTCCACCGACAGGGCCGATGTGATGGAAAGCGAAGTTGAGAAATACATCCGCTTCCACTGGCAGCATGCGCCACAGGAAGAATTCTTCGAGTTCCGCATAGAAAAATCAGAGGTCACTAACCAGACCATCCTCGTTATAAAAGATTTTGCCAACAAAACGGAGATCAAAGACCAGAGCCAGCTGTGGAGCTACCAGGTAAAAGACCTGTTCCACCGCCTGGGAAATTAATGTCGGGCTGACAAACAGTCGATCAATAGCTGGAAAAGGCCCATCAATACCTCCGGGGCCTCATTCCATTTATCAAGTCCACATGTTGCAGACAATTTAAGGAAGGGATGCGCACCCGCAGCTGACAGCTCATCGCTCACAGCTTTCTCCAGCGGGCGGTAGTTATCCACCGTTAGCTCATGCCGCCACTCATCTTCCGAGATGGAAATATGGAAGCCGGCATCGGCCAGCTGCTGCGCGTGCCGCACTATAACGGGTAAGAACAACTTCTTATACCTTCCTTTCAAATGCAATGTCACGCTGAAATAATGGCCCCACCAGAACATGGTCCGAATGGCCAGCACATGCTCCCGGGTGAACAGGCGGGGATAGTCCAGGATCACATAGGGCAATCCCAGGTAATTTTCACCTTTGGAGATCTTTGGTGTATCCCAGTTGGCGGGCAATGTATTCAATCCCTGGCTTGCAGCCTGAAGCTTGTAGCTTGCCGCTCGCAGCTCATGGCTCACAGCTTCCAGCCGGCCACTCACAGCTTGCTGCTCCTCCGCCAGCCCCGCCAGCAGCGCCACCGCCCGCGCCATGATTGAATTCTTCGTTAAAATCCAACCGGGATCGCTTACCAGCGCCATTTCCTCTTTTGAAAGTTGTACTTTTGCGGCGTCCATGACCTTAAAGATACCATCAATTCACCAAGCGTAGTTCCTGTGCCGAAAAGTCCGATCAAAAAACTGGATTTGCTGATCATAAAGGCCTTTATCGGGCCTTTCATCGCCACCTTCTTCATCACCCTCTTCGTACTGGTGCTGCAGTTCTTCTGGCTGTACATCGACGACATCGTGGGCAAGGGCGTGGACATGATCACGGTAGCCCGGCTGATCCTGTATGTCAGCGCTACGCTGGTGCCCCTGGCCCTCCCCCTGGCAGTGCTGCTGTCCTCCATCATGACCCTGGGCAACCTGGGCGAGACCTTCGAGCTCATCGCCATCAAGTCGGCAGGGATCTCCCTCCTGCGCTTTATGCGGCCCCTGCTCTTCATCTCGTTCATCATCTGCTATGTCGCCTTCCTCTTCAACAACAACATCATCCCGGTGGCTAACCTGAAGATGAATACGCTGAAATACGACATCATCGTCAGCAAGCCCGCCTTCGACATCAAAGAGGGCGTCTTCTACGATAAGATCGAAGGCTATGTCATCAAGATCGGGAAAAAAGAAAAGGACGACTCCACCATCCGCAGCGTGGTGATCTACCAGCAGAACTACTCGGGCCAGCAGGATGATATCATCATCGCGGAAAAGGGCAAGATGGTGGTCACCCCTGACAAACACTCGCTGATGTTCGTTCTTCAGAACGGATGGCTCTACCAGGAAGGCAAGGGGGACAGGATGTCCACGACCAACGATTTCGTCCGGATGGGCTTTAAGGAATACACGAAGATCCTGGACCTTAGCTCCTTCAAGATGAACAAGACCGAAGACAGCGCTTTTAAGAACAATTACCAGATGCTGACCATGACCCAGCTGGGCCGGAACATCGACAGCCTGAAAAAGCAGAACGAGATCTATCGTAAAAGGGCGGCCACCGACCTGCAAAATGGTCTCGGCTTCTCCCGGATGCTGGACACCACTGGCTGGGCCGAAGTGGAAAAACTCCCTAAGATCCAGTCCCGTTACCTTCTGGCCAAGGCCAGCTTCCCTGTGCCGGTCGCTACCCCTGCGCCAGCCGCTGCCACCACCCCGACGCCAGTCCCTGCCATCGTCCCCACAAAGCCGGACACGACCCGCAAGGCTGGGGTGCACAACGACAATACCCCTAAAGGCAATACCCTCAGGAACAGCGCGCACAAGGACAGCACCCGGAACGACAGTGCACATAAAAACAACCCCAAAGACACCACCCGCAAGCACACACCCCTCAAAGAGATCATCCGCAAGGACACCCCCCATAAAGACACTACTCATAAAGACACTACCCGTAGGGACACCCTTCACAAGGATACTTCAAAGAAGTCTCCCTCACAGCTCGCAGCTCAAAGCTCAAAGCCCCCGCCCCCGCCGGAACCTACCTTCCGCGACTACCTGCCGGACAGCACCCGCAGCACGGTGGTGGAACACGCCATTTCAGCGCTAAGCGCCGTCAAGATCCAACTGGACCAGCCTGCTTTCCTGTATGGCAACCAGGAGAACGAGCTGGTGGTCCATCGCATTGCCTGGCATGAGAAGCTGACCCTCTCCATCGCCTGCCTGGTGATGTTCCTCATCGGAGCGCCCCTGGGCTCCATCATCCGCAAAGGAGGGATCGGCATGCCGCTGGTCTTCGCCGTGATCTTTTTCGTTATCTTCTTCCTCCTGAACAATTTCGGTAAGAAGTTTGCCAAAGAGGACGTCCTGACGCCGTTTGGCGGCATGTGGATGGCCACCTATGTCCTCACCCCGATAGGGCTCTTCCTCGTATACAAGGCGCTGCATGATTCGCAGTTGTTCAATAAGGAATTCTATTTTCGCATGGCAAAGACAGTGCGGCTGTTCTTCCAGCGTCTTCGTCGCAAAGAGACAGCCCAATCGTAATTAAACCATTTCTTAGGCACCTTGGAAAAAGGAAAACAAAATATCCGGCTGCAGCAGTGGGTCGCTGCCATCTCGGTCCTCCTCTTCTTTGTGAAGCTGGCAGCCTATTACCTCACCCAATCCGTTGCCGTGCTTACCGACGCGCTGGAAAGCACCGTGAATGTCATCGCGGGCTTCATCGGCCTGTATAGCCTCCATGTCGCGGCCAAACCCAGCGACGAGGACCACCCGTACGGGCACGGCAAGGCCGAATTCCTCTCCGCCGCCGTCGAAGGCTCGCTGGTCATCATGGCAGGGCTGATCATCATTTACCAGGCCGTCATGGATTTCATCCACCCCCATGTCATCGAGAAACTGGACAAGGGTATCTACCTCGTAGCCATCACGGCCATCATCAATTTCATCGTAGGGACCATCAGCTTCTACAAAGGGAAGAACAACGGCTCCATGGCCCTGCAGGCCAGCGGCAGGCACCTGCAGGCCGACACGTACTCGACAGTCGGCATCATCGTCGGTCTCGTCATCATCTGGTTTACCAAGCTGGTCATCCTGGACGCCATCGTCTCCCTCATCTTCGCAGGCATCATCATTTACACCGGCTATCGTATCCTGCGCGGCTCCATTGCCGGCATCATGGACGAGGCGGATATGCAGCTCCTGCGCCACATGGTGGCCTATCTCAATAACCACCGAAGGGAGAACTGGGTCGACCTGCACAACCTGCGTGTGATCAAATATGGAGGCCTCCTCCACGTCGATTGCCATCTTACCCTGCCCTGGTACCTCAACCTGGTGGAAGCCCATGCAGAGATCGACGTGCTGACAGCGCTTATCCGCAAAGAGTTCGGTGAGGCTGTTGAATTCTTTGTCCATACGGACGCTTGTATGGACTTCCAATGTCCCATCTGTACAAAACAGAATTGCTCCGTGCGCAAACATGCTTTCGAGGAGCGGGTAGAATGGACCCTGCAGAATGTGGTGGCGAATAAGAAGCATCAGCGGGGGGCGGCGGAAGTGTCGGACGGGCAGCTGCATTTGGAGTTTCCGGGGAAGGTTTGATCATCGATTCCATTAAACTCACGGGATCGCAATGTCAAAATGCCTTGAGGGATGAATATATCCCGGTGAAGGCAGGTAATTGTTCCTGCCAGAGTCCATCACACTTGTATTGCTCATACAGCCGTATGAATAATTCTGTTGTAAATGAAAGCGGTTGCTCTGGGCATATTTCGTTGAAATAACTAAAGAGTGTAGTTTCTATTCCTAATGCCAGATTCGCGGGGTAGCTTTGCCTGGAAAGTGTATGTAGTTTTTGCAGGTAAAAGGATTCTCCTTCTGACCCTATCGCTTCAGGGATTTTGCAATAAAAAATAGTGAATAAAAGGGTCCACTCCAGGCTGTTCTTTACAGGATTGTCCTGGACTGGTAAGTCTTTGAACTTTTGATATTCCCGCAATAGGGTATCAAGGTTGGGATCTTCGGCGACACATCTCCCGGAATACCACACAAAGAACAGGTGTGGCAAAAAACTATTGATGCAGGAATTGTGGACGGAAAGTGCATCGAGGGAGTCATAGAAGCCTTCCGGAAGCGGCAACTCTAACTTTGCATATAAGGAACAAATGTGGCAGGCGGCAGATCCATGTTTGTCTAATATGAACTCACTTGGGTGTGTTGAGGCCCACTCCATTGACACCTGATAATATTCTATTGCTTTATCCGTATCGAACAGTTGGGTTGCAATAATTACCATATTCGCAGCTGCCTGGCCGAAGTCCTCTTCTATTTCCTTCTTGTATCCGATGTTTTCGAAAGAATGATTCAGCAATGCCCGTATTTTTTGAAACGCAAGTTCGGCCCCTGCCAAATCCTGCCTCGCCTCTCCCGTATCTACAATGAAACTACTGATAGTTTTGAAATATAAGGTGAATGACTTTTCCTTAAAAGGATGCGATATGTGGTCGGCGGACAATTTATGATAGATCATGTCTGCCCGTTCAAAAACTTTATGGTCGCCTGCGGTCTTTGCACAGTTATACATTATGCTTGTATAGTCGTCGGAGATTTCCTGGTCGGTCGGGTTCTTTTCATATATAGTGGTTACTGTATCCATGATCTGACTTGCCAAATTCATATTACCGTTTCTCAGCGCCGCATAACAAAGTGTAAATCCAGCCGCTGCCATATTTCTTTGTATGGCCAATATTTGAGGAGTGTTTTCGGCGAGATTGGCAAGGTCTGAAAGTTTATCTGCAGCATTTTGATACATTTCCAAGGCGCAATACATGTAAACGCAATGCTTTAGTATTTTTCCCTGTTGCTCGAAAAATAATTCGGAAGAGTTGAAAGTAGATGCATAAGTGCTGAATGCGCCATAACACTCCTCAACTATATCGAACCGTTGCTGGTTAAAGTTGTAGTTTATAATAGAAGATACCATGGCGCCAAAAATCCCTTCAAGGACATATGCTTTTTGAATGATAAGATCGATGTTGTCCTGCAATACATTCACAAACCGGTCGAAACAATGCAACATCAGAGCGTCATCCATAATTTTGCATGCATAATCTGCCAGAGATGAAAGGCCTTGTAAAAAGAGCAGAAGATAGGATGTCGTTGAAATGTGATCAAGCACAAGTTTTTGACTGTCTTTGTAAAGGTTAAACATGTAGTCTTTGCTGTCCGCCGCAGAGGCATTCGAAAGGATATTCAGAATCGCGATCATTCTGGATAAAGGAATGGTGGAGTTGTCCGGATAGTTGTTCTCGAAAGCACACAAAGATTCATATAATCTATTTACATCATCTTTATCCTGATATCTCCATTTGTGACCTATGACATTTGCGATTGTCATGGAGAAGCAATTGATTGTTGCTATGGATGAAGAGGATTTAGGGGGAGCGAGAAAGTAATTACTGTTTGTGTGGGTGGGAAAATCCTGGATCAACCTAACTGTAAATGTCGAAAAATTAAATGGGAACAGTTCCCAGGCAAGGTCTATCAACTGACGCCCTGTGGGGGTGCTGAATGGGTTGTCAGGATCTGCATCCAGTTGTTGCAATACAAAATATTCACCGATGATATCGGGCTCGATGGGGTCGTATGTAGTTTCGCCATTGGTATCTATCGGGGCAAATATTCGATAAAGGTCATTTTTAAAAGTATCTTTTGCCGGGAAGAAAGGCAAACCTCTATCGAGCAATTCTCCTGTCTGTCTGACCGAAAGCCCCCCTACCATCGTTGAAAAAGCCGCCAATTGCGCCATTTTATGTTGCTCTTCGGTTGAAAATGGCAGGGCCTTCCGAATGGAGCCTTCCCGAAGGTAATGTTCCTGAAGCAACCGGGCCTTATCCCAATTGCGAATATCCTGATTGTCTGCGATGGAAAGCCCTGCCATTACGGAGAACAGCGGCCGGCATTCCGGATCGATCTTTTTCAACGCAGCTTCGATATCAAGATCTGGCGGCAATTTTTTATGTTGTTGTACTATTACAAATTTGACAATAGCGTTCAAAAAAATGCCTTGTAGCGCCTTTAATTCTATCGGATCTATCACCGGGGCCGGGATATTCTTTAGTTGCCCGAATGCAGCTTCGATATCTTTCCACCAATCAGTTCCCTTTGCTACCCTTTCCAGTAACAAAAACCGTACTTTGAAGAGAAAGTATTTTTTCCGTTTGTTAAGACTTTCGATCACCTGGATAAAATGCCTATGCAAGGATGCTGCATAGTCAAGAATGATCAATGTCGGAGCTTCCGGTATCCAATTTACCCAATTGAAATGCTCGAAATCGAATTTGGACATGAATCCACTATGCAGATTAAGCCTATCCTGCCAATTATAACATAATTCCATGGCGAGTCGATTCTTACCCGAACCTCCTGAACCTGTTATCATCGACCAGCCCAGCCCTTCTTCCTGATCGAAAAGGTGTGTAAATGCTTCAAATTCCATCCCCCGGCCAAGAAAAGGGGTAAACCGGCTACGGAAATGTGTTAACTGGTCCGATTTTAAATCACTGACTGCGTAATCCAGCAGGGGTTGAGGATTTATGAAAGAGATCATCTTATCCAGCCGGCCAACTATCTCAATGCAGCCCTTCCCGAGGACCTCAAAATCTTTTCTAAAAGCATCGATTGCCCGCTCAGTGTCTCTTGCACTTACCAGAAGGGTACCCAGCCATTCCTTCTGTATGATCTCGCTCAGGCGTTTGTCCTGCTTCAGCAGCTCGTAGAAGTAATCGCACATGAAACTGAAAAAGTCAAAGGTTTTACCTTTGTCGATCCAACCACATCGCAGGCACTGGTCAAGCATTTCGGGAGGTTCGCCATCGCTATCAGGTAAATTAGCGTATAATGCAAGCTGGATTTTTTCTGTAATAAGGTATTCCACGAGGCTGACCTCCAATTCTATCGTCTTCTGCTGAAATATAGTTTCAGGATCTTTTGTCATTTTTAAGTAAATGATATTCCCGACGGCAGGATTAATACTGGTAGGGATATATTTCTTTGAAGACAATTCCTTTAACTGGGCGCCTAAAAACTGGTTGATCACAGTCAGTTTTTGGTTGTCGTCTGCTGTCGAAACGGGCATACGAAGGCAAAATTTTGTGGCTTCCAGCGCCGCCAGCAGCAAGGCTTTCTCTGTAGCTATTAATATCTCATGATTGACGGGAATGCCGCGCTCATTGAATTGATTGGAAAGGTCTTTATATTTATCGTAGACAGAGTTGCCCAGCACTCCGGCAGCCAGGTCACAGCAATAGCCGGCGACAACTTCTCCATAGCTCTCCGACGAAGACTTATTCAAAGCTTTGTTGCCAATCTTAAGCAAGGCTGAAATTAGAAAAAGTCCTGTCATAGATAAGGTATTTAAGAATCTAATTTAAAATAAATATCATTCACCTGTGAAACCTAATCCGGTAGTTCACCAATGAGTAATAAAAAAAGCAACCAGCCTCTCGACCGGTTGCTTCAAGAATTTTAGACTTATCGTAGACTAGATCTTTCCAGCCAGTTCTTTACCAGCTTTGAATTTCGCTACTTTCTTAGCCTTTATCTTTATCGTTGCGCCTGTTTGAGGATTGCGGCCCGTACGTGCAGCACGTTTAGATACGGAGAAGGTACCAAAACCAACCAGGGTCACTTTATCACCCTTCTTTAAAGTCTTGGCAATAGCTTCTGTAAAAGAGTCCAATGCGGCATTAGCTTCTTTCTTGGAAATTTCCGCATCGCCAGCAATCTTGTCGATAAGTTCGGCCTTGTTCATGTGTCCTTATGTTTTAAAATGGTTATAGAATCAGCAAATATAGGGCTTTCAGCGTATCACCAAATAATCCTGTGAATGAAAATTCATCTCATCTTATCAACAGTACGGTCCCCTTACGCTGTACCAGCGCCCCTGTATAGTCCACGCCACCGGCCATCCAGACGTAGGTTCCGGCAGGATGGTACTCACCGTTATTATCCCCCCGCCAGGCGCCGGAAGGGTTTGTCGTATAAAAAATGCGCTGGCCGTACCGGTTGAAAACGGCAAAATACCGGAATTCTTTTATCCCCACAGGCAGGGCCTTCAGTACGTCGTTATGCCCGTCACCATTGGGCGTGAAGGCATTCGGCACGAAAATGTCCGATACACTGAAGACCTTTACCGCAATGCTCGCCGTGGCCTCACAGCCCGCATCCGTGGCGGCCGTCACGGTATAGGTCACGCTCTCGCCGGGACGGGCCTGCGTGTGCTGCACATAGGCGTTGTCCAGCCATTCCGCGGGGCTCCACCGCCAGTTCTTCAGGCCGCTGTTATCAACGTCCGCGGCATACAAAGGCAGGATCTGCCCCGCCAGGATCGATGTGTCATTCCCCGCAAACAGCCTGGGCGGCGGCGTCACAGTCACGGTCACCTCAGCAGGCTTCAAAGACTGACAGCCATTTCCATCCGTCACGGTCAGGCGATAGGTTACGGATTGGGCGGGCTTGCTCACAACGGGGTCCGCAGCGGTCGGATCATTCAGATAGTCTGAAGGGGTCCAGCTAAAACGCACGCCCCCGCTGCCCTGCAGCTGTGTGGACAGACCATGGCAGATAGGCGCCACGGCAGCCGCCTCGGCCACGGGCGCAGGACTGACAACGACATTCACGGGCGCAGTCTTTTGACAAGGCCCGTCATGGGCCGTTAGATAATAAGTAGTGCTCGTTCCGGGTGAAGCCTTCGGCTGCAGCACAGAGGCATTGTCCAGGCCTGCAGCAGGGCTCCAGCTAAAACTGGTTCCGTTGGAGATGGCCCTGATAGTTCCCGCTTTGCCTTCGCAGATGGGCAGATCCGGACCGCCATCAACTGTCAATGTGTTGATCAGCGTTATGGCCACGGTCTGCGCAGCGATGCAGCCATTGGCATCCTTGACAGCCGCCTGGTGATCGCCGGTGCTTAGATGGTCAAAGGCGCCTGAACCCAAAAAGCCGCCGCCATCCAGGGAATATTGATAAGGCGGCATGCCGCCAAGGCCTATGATCAACACCGAGCCGTCATTATTGGAACAGGAAGCCGCCACAGGCGAAGTCGATATACCCGGCGCCGCGAGCGCAGTCACCGTCGCGCCGGCCGTACCCGTATTGCCCTTGTCATCCTTCACCGTGATCGAATAAGGCCCCGGCGCCAGGCCTGTGAACACCGGATCATCCTGGAAATGCACGCCGTCCAGCGAAAAATGATAAGCACCACGGCCACCCGTAGCAGCAACACTAATCGTGCCATTGTTCTTACCGCAAGTTGCATCTGCAGGCGTCGCCACAGCCTGGATACAGACGACCGCCAGGGTCACAAAGCCCGCACTCCCCTGTCCCGCATCATCCAGCACATACACCGTATAGCTGCCCGCCACCAGCCCCGTAAAGTCCGGAGAGGCCTGCCAATTCGTTGCGTCAATGGAATATGCATACGGCTCGATGCCGTTGGAAGCTACTGCCGTGATCTTACCTCCTGTATTCGCACAGCCCGGGTCCGTGCCGTCGGCGATCACCAGGAGACAATGTTTGGAGATCGATACGCTTGCGGAACTGGTAACGCCCCCGGCATCCCTGACATAAGCCTGGAAGGTTCCCACCGACACGTTGAAAATATTATTTGACTGGTAATTGACGCCATCGAGGCTATATTCATAGGGCAGGGTCCCTCCCGTCGCATGGATCGTTATTGTAGCGCCGTTGCCGCCACAGTCGGCCTGGCGGACCGTCGTTGTCAGGGAAAGCGCAAAACCGCGCCCCCTGGCGAAGGCCCTGGAAGAAGAGATATTGGATAGTAATGTTAATAAGGCTATTAACAGAATAGGTCCCCTACATAACATGATATTAAAAAAAAAGAGAACGTCCTTTTGCGCATGCTTATTGCCCGTTCCCTATTTTCCAAACCCCGCCAACGCATGCAGGACCACCGGATCATAGACTCTTCCATCCTTCACCACCATACGCACGTTCCGGATATCCCTGATCCGCGTCAACGGATCGCCTTCCACGATGACCAGGTCCGCCCGTAAGCCGGGCGCAAGGCGGCCTGTAACATTGTCCAGCTTCATCACCCGGGCGGGGATGAGTGTTGCCGTCCTGATCGCTTCCAGCGGGCTGAGACCCGCTTCCACGTATAGCTCCAGCTCACGGGCCACGCTGTACCCGGGGAATCCCATGTCCGTGCCGGCCACCACGGGGACGCCTGCATCATACAGCGCCTGGGTGATCTTTTCCGCACTGGCCATGATGGGCTTATAACGGGGGGCCACATCCGGCGCCATGCCCATGTTCCTGAACAGCGCCTGCAGCGGCAGGGGAAGGGTCTGAAAGGCAGGCTCCATAAGGGTAATATCATCTTTTGTGTTGCGGAAGATCATCTCGAAAACACCCAGGGTGGGATCGATCACGGTCCCATGCGCTTTGATAAAACGCAGCACTTCCCGGTTCGTACTGTCCGTGAGGTCCACGCTCCTGTCCTTGTTCCTTTTCATCACCTGGTAGACATACTGGATATGGTTGATCATGTCCATCCCGGAATCCACACCCTGCTGCAGCGTCATGCCTTCGGGGATATGCCCCGTCACCGTCAGGCCCAGCCGGTGCGCCTCGACGCAGATGGCCTTCACCACGGCCGGGGTCACTGAACTGTAAATCTTTATCTGGGCGAACCCATTTTCTTTATATTTTCTCACGATGGCCACCGCCTCTTCAGGAGTGGATGCGCGCACGATCCCAAGGCCCATGGGGCCGGGGCCGTCGATGATTCCCGCCTTCAGGATACGGGGCCCTACACCCTTGCCGCCATCGATGGCGCCCTGGATAGCGTTGATATATTCGAATTCGTTGCCACAATCCCGCACGGTAGTGACACCCGCCGCCAGGTAGGCCGGTCCCCATTCCGCCTGCTCAAAATGCGCATGCATATCCCAGAGGCCGGGCAGGATGGTCCTGCCTTCGGCATGGATCACTGTGAAGCCCGCCGGGATCGTCAGTTCTCCCACTTTCCCAACCGCCTTGATCAACCCATTGTCCATTAACACGACGGCATCCTTCACGGTCGTCCCGTTGACAACATCCACCAAGTCGCCGCCTACAATGGCCGTAGGCCGGGGTTTTCCGAGAGAAGGCGCATACTTGCCGGAGGAGGACGTTTTGCCATCCCGGGAGGCGGTCATTTCCTTTGTAAACAGCTGCATCCCATAGGTGGCCGCGGACCTAAGCAGCCGGGGCAGTAAGGATTCATATCGTTCCTGCATGATCTCCAGCTTATCCCCTTCCGCGTCATTGGTGATAATACAGAGCAGCTGGTCGCCGGGGCCTGTCCACAGCAGCTCATTGCCCCATACGAGGCCGCTGATGACATAACGGTGAAGCAGCATGGGTCCTACCTCATCCGTCCCGTCCAGGCGTATCTTCACCGTACCGCCGGGCAGGATGGAGATGCTGTCGGGTTTGCCATGGCTTTCCCAGTATTTCAGCAGCATCATCTGCACGATGCCGGGCGAATAGCCGGCCACGGGAAAACTTAAAGGCGGGAGCCCGACGCTATAGCTGCTGTCATTTACCCGGATTGACGCGCTCCTGCCATGTATCACAATGCTATCATTGATCGTGGAGAACCGGGACGTATTTCCTTTTACCCACAGGCTCAGCGGTTCATAGTTTTTTGTGATGCCCAGCCGGGCTTTCAGCGGGACGGGGGTACCCCTGTCCGTGAACTTGAACGTCACATCATAGAACAGGCCGGAGTCGGTGCGCTGGAGCGTATAGGTCTCGCGCCCGATGTTCTGGGCGAATTTGTGGAGGAGGAAGGTGGCGCTGTCGGGGGTTTGGGCGGAGGCGGAAAATACCCATAAGGCCAGCAGTAGCAGGAGTTGTTTACGCATCTGACTAAGTTAACGATTCTATTGAATTTTGCGATGTTTGAAAAGATCCTTTGCCACCGCCCGTCCCAGGAACTCGATCACAGCGGCGGCCGTCAGCGCATTGATGATATTGCCGGCAACCGGCACCCAACCTATGAGGAATTCGGAAATGCCCCTGCCGATCATGGTGGCGATGCTGCCGATGAAGAGGCCCTTCGAGATCGAATCCTTTAAGCCTGCTTCGAAGATCCCGCCCAGCCGGATGACCATGATCACCTCGATCGGTACCAGAATGATATTATCACTGGCCGGCAGCTGCGCCATCACCAGGGCCGCCAGGGCGCCTGCGATAGCTGACCCGTGGATGATCCTGCGGCTTTTTATCTTCTCTGGATAGGTCATGATGCAATTTACTAAAAACCCACGCCATGACACGTTACAATCAGACCTCCGAAAACACTATATCTTTACCATAACATCCGCTGTATGCACCCATTTCAACGTTTCGCCGGAATTATATGTCTTCTTCTGACTGCTTACACCAACCTCTGCGCCCAGCGCATCCTCACCAACCAGGTAGGCTACGAGGCCACCCTTTCCAAGCGTGCCATTGTCGTGGCGAATGAAAAGCTCGACATAACATCTTTCAACCTGGTCGACACCCGCACGGGGCAATCTGTCTACCAGGGCGCCGCCGTTTACAACGGGCTGGTCGGTAAATGGAAGAATTTCCAATTCTGGACCCTGGACTTCAGCAGCCAGCAGGCCGAAGGCACTTATACGATCAACCTCACCCTGCCTTCCGGCACAATAACCTCCTATCCCTTCATCATCGGCAGGAACGTCCTGGAAAAAGCCACCCTCTCCGACGTCATTTATTATTTCAAAGGACAGCGCAGCGCCGGCCTCATAGACCAGGCCGACCATCACCTGCCCACGCCCCCGCAGGCGCCTGGCCCCAACCCCACTACCGCGAAGACCCTCGACGTCCACGGAGGCTGGTATGACGCCACAGGCGACTATGGCATTCATCTGTCTCATCTTTCTTTTTCCTCCTATTTCAACCCGCAGCAGGTGTCCCTCACCGTATGGAGCCTTCTGAAAACCGATAAACTCCTGGCCGCCAAACCTGGCACCGACTACCGCCAATTCCGCAGACGCCTCCTGGACGAAGCCATGTATGGCGCCGACTACCTGGTCCGGCTGCAAGCCCCAAACGGCTCCTTCTATCGCAGCATCGGCGCTCCGGGCGCCGGCAAGCTGGCAAAGGACAGAGGTATCTCACCGGAACAGAAAAGCTATAGAATTAAAGTCTCCAAGGATGCCTCCTGGGGCAACGACCCTGTAAAAGATAATTGGAGGAGCTACCAATCCAGCTACCGCAGCGGCGCCGGTATGGCCATCGCCGCCCTGGCCCTGGCGTCCACGGACAGCATATCGGGCGAATACAGCGCGGCCGACTACCTGAAGGCAGCCGTGAACGCCTTCACTTTCCTGGAAAAGGAAAACGCCAAAATGACCAATGATGGGAAAGAAAATATAGTAGACGACTATTGCGCCCTCAGTGCAGCCACGGAATTATACAAGGCGACAGGCAAGGTGGTTTATCGTGCAGCTGCGGAGAAAAGGGCTGGAAGGTTAACAGGCAGACTTGCGTCCTGGACAAAATATAAGGACTACTGGCGGGCTGACGATGGCGACCGTCCTTTCTTTCATCCGTCTGATGCGGGCCTGCCCCTCATAAGTCTCCTGACCTACTACCCATTGGCAACACCAACAACCCAGCAACAGATCAAAGCCGCCGTAAAACGATCCTTAGCCTTCGAGCTCGCCATCACCCACGAAGTCAACAACCCCTTCGGCTACAGCCGGCAGCTGACGCAAGACACCCTGGGTCAACGACACAGCGCCTTCTTCTTCCCTCATGGCAGCGACGCGGCTCCCTGGTGGCAGGGTGAGAATGCAAGGCTGGGCTCCATGGCGGCAGCAGCCAGGATGGCGGCCAATACTTTCAAAGAAGACAGGCCGTTCAAAGACTCATTAGAAACCTTTGCTCTCGACCAGCTGAACTGGATCCTGGGCCTCAATCCTTTCGACGCTTCGATGCTCCAGGGCACGGGGCGGAATAATCCCACGTATGGCTTTTTCGGCACCTTCGAATATACCAACGCTCCTGGCGGCATCGTCAATGGCGTTACTTCCGGCTTCGACGACGAGGAAGGCATCGACCTGAACCTCCCTTACGCCGTCACGGGAAAAGACTCCGACTGGCGATGGGCGGAGCAGTGGCTGCCACATGCGGCGTGGTATCTGCTGGCGGTGGCGTTGCGGTAAAATGGGACGTCAATCCCCCACCCCGTTAAAACACCCATTTTTACTTAAGTCAGCGATATTCGTGTTTTCCACCTTTGTTGACACTGCTAAAAGTCATATTTTTCGGTATATGGGATTATATGAATAGGAATAAATGGCCGGTTATACTTCAATTCCCCCGCAAAAAAGGCAGAGAGGCCCACGCGGAGAAAGACGCAAACGCTATCCAGAAGAAATTATTCTTTTTCATGGCCGCCACTGAATTTATCACTATTATTCTAAGTTTTGCCGAAGGAATAGACAAAATAAGGCAGGCAATAAATGCTAATTATTATTTACTCCTCTCCATCATATGGATCTTTTCACTGGTGTTCCTGTATAATTCAACGTTCAAAGTAAAAAAAACAAAATGGTGGCTGTTTATAATAGTCTGCTTTGTCTATATCGCCTCTATAACTTATAAATACTGGGAAGTTAACATTCGGAAAACAACCCCTTCCGAACACCCGCTGATCAGGCTAGGATTCCTCTTCCCTCTCTTTATATTGATCACCACCGGTGATCCAACATTCTCCACGAGCCCCCCCGGCAATAGCCCGTTTAAAATTGAAGAATTTTATCTCAATCAGGAATTATGTTCTTATAATGAGATCTATGACATCAATTTCTTCTCTGGTAATACAAAGGAAAAGAAAGGGATCAAAACTTTTTCCCTGGATACAGACGTAAAAATTGCTTTCAGCCGGGGGGAATGTATCGGTAATGACGGCGGCAGGGCCCTTGAAAAGGTGCTACCGCTCCTGCAGGAAAAAGTTAAAAAACAGGGCAAGCCTGATTTACTGGAATACATCAAAACTGCGAAAGACCTAAGCCGGGTTATTGCAGAAAGAGGCGATCTATTCAAACAGATCATGTTCTCTGAAGTAGAGCTCGCGGAGATGAAAAAAGAGCGCCCGGCGGCTTATAGTATAGTTCAGGAATGGCTGGTTAAATGCATCGGCATCTATGAGCCTGTTTTCACTTTTGTCTTAAAAAACATCACCCGGAATAAAATAACGATCTCGAAAATTGAATTTGAGGTCTTTAAAGTTGGATTTATTGAAGGTGGCGAAACAGGTCCTTTATACCCCATCTTCACCTATAATCATTTCTTGGAGTTTAAAAAAGGCATCCAATCGCAGATCCTTCATCCTCCTATTGCTATAAACGGCCTGGATAATACTGCCTTTAATATCCGGATCATCCCTATCTCAAAGGAAATAGGACAAGCATTCTCTATGAGAATGAAGATCATTGACTCAGAAGGGCACCAGCAAAATACCGAAACCTTTCAATTAGTGCTTAGCAAATGAAATACAGCCTCTGCCTGTTCTTAACTTTTTTGGCAATATACGGTTACGCTCAACCCTTAACCGATGAAATTACCATCATAAAACATCATCCAACTGAAGATGTGCTGGCGGTTGGCTACAAAAGCGGAAAAATTGAACTTTATAGTTTAAACCCTCTTATTAAACTCCTGGGCAGCACTAATCAGATAGCATCAGAAAGCGACACTAAAAAAGATCAGATTTTATCTATCGACTTTCTCAACGGGTATCCATTCATTTTTGTGCTGTTTGAACATAACCGGCTCGCATTCCTGTCAACCAATGACTGCAGTGTAATGATCTCGAATGGGATCCATATCAACCTGATGCATTATTCCCGTCGGGGCGATGAGATAGTAAAATTGTCCGACTTCGATTTCAACAGTAATTTATTAGCCATCAGCGGTAATACAGTATCGAGGATCTCATTAATTGATCTAAACAAACTCTATGATCTATGTGAAAGGCGTTTCACCCCTCTCATCACCACCAGAAAATGTCAAGAAACCGAACTTGTCGGAGGTTTTTTTAACATGGCCAAAACCGAAGAAGATGTCCATGGGTCAATCCTGGGTATCCTGGAGGCTGAAAATGCATCAGCCCCCTTTAGCTGCTTGAAAATTGCACCCGGCGGGAATGAGGTATATGCCGGCACAGAAGCCGGAAAACTATATAAATGGCGCGTTGATAAATCTAATCTCCCTGATCTTGAAAATTGTGGGCACATTGACCCCTGCAATTATAAAACTATCTCGAATGCCCGGGCAGAGTATAAAGACAGATCCCTTTTCAGCATTGATATGATCAACAATACACTTGTATCCTCTTGTATGAATAATCCTGGTTTGGGAAATCTTCAATTCTGGGACACCGCCTTACTCCATTTATATCATTTTAGCGATGCTGGCTTGTACAAAAAACTGCAATTAAGCGCTGACGAAAATTACCTTGCAACCAGCAGCAACGCACGATATCGTTTATTAAAAAAGATCAACGGAACCTTTACCCCGGTCAGTAATTTTCTCCGTGACAATCCGGGAATTCCCCATTCGCAAAAACACACGGTGGAGTTTATCGGCAACGATACCCTTGCATTGGCAAATGGAACGAACATTTATTTCTACAAACTTCCATCCATCTCACTCTTATATACGCTGCGGCCTGTAAATCATCCTCTGACACAAACCCTGCCTTAGGGGACGCCGCACTTCCATTGCAGGACAGCATGTTATATTTATCCTTCAAGAATCTAACATGCCTTCATCCAACCTTATCCGCAAAGACAAGTGGCCGCTTCACCTTGCTGTAGCCGCCTTCCTCCTGCCCACTATCCTTCTCGCCTATCACCTCCTGCAAAACACCGGCGGGGCCTTCTCCCTGCCCCGGGACGAAGCCTTCCTGCAATTATCCACCGCCAAGACGCTTGCCTTCAGACATGTCTGGGGCATCGGGCGGTATGACTTCGCCGCAGCCTCCCCTTCCCTCTTGTACCCGCTGGTGCTGGCAGCAGCCTTTTTCATATTCGGCGCACAGCTGATACTTGTCCCGGCAGTTAATACCGTCATAGCCATCTTCCTTCTTATAGCCATACAACAATGGCTGGCAAAAAGGACCATCAGGCCGGTGAACCAGCTATTCGTCTTACTGGCCGTCGTTGCCCTGACACCCTTGCCGCTTATAATTATATATGGCATGGAGCGTCCCCTGCTGCTGCTCTTCGCCTTTCTATTCGCCAGCCGGCTGTCCGATGAATGGGCCATGCCCGAATTCTCGCGGCGGACGCTGATATACGGCGCGCTGATGGTAGCCACCCGGTATGACGGCGTCTTTTTAATAGCAGGCGTATCCCTGCTGCTGATCTACCGGCGCAAATGGCTGGAAGCTTTCGAGCTGGCATTATGGAGCCTGCTGCCCATCCTCGTCTTCGGCATCATCGCCCTGTTCAAAGGCAGCTATTTTCTTCCCAATGCATTCATGGTAGAGCCGGCCGGCCGCCTGTTGAGCTATGACTGGCTGGTAGGCTGCGGGGTGGCCGTGGCCGTGCCGTTGTTGTCCCATTATGCCACAAAACCCCTGGACCGGAAGACCAGTTGGGTCGCAGGGCTAAGCGCCCTGGTCATCGTCCTCACCCTTTTCACCCGTAACCTGTATGCTTTCCGGGAATCAGACAGGTCCAGCCTGGCAGTTCATCGATTGATTTACCCGGCAGCGCAATTCACCCATCGTTATTATCATAGGTACGGCATCGTCTCCGACGACATGGGCATTATATCTTACCTCACGGAAGGAAGATACCTTGATCTGTCCGGCCTTTCCAGTATTAAGATCGCCAGGGGCAAGGCAGATAAATATCTCAACCCGAGCTTGATCTATCAGCTGAGCCAGGACCAAAACTCGCAGTTGGCTATTATCAGCGATCGTTATGACAAAGGTCTGCCGGAAAGTTGGATCAGGACGGCCAGCTGGAAAATGCCTGCGTTGGATGGCTACGATAAAAAGACTATCTCTTTTTACGCGGTGGATTCATCCGCAGCTACGTTGTTGGAAAAAAACCTGGTGGCATATACTTCCTTTTTACCCCGGAATATAACGGTGCAATATTTTTATTCGCCTCCAGCCGAAAAGAAGGAGCCCTAAAAAATTTTGCTAGCGTTAATCCTCCCGCCAGGACACCCTTTTATCCCATCCGGATCACCCCCCGGGCAGACATTTGTACCAATGCCCACTTTGCTAAATTTCATATGGGGTCAGCGGAGCAACCGCCTCTACCTGTGGACAGCCCTGGGCATCAGCCTGGTCCTGTTGACGATTTTCAAGACCCTCTATCCCTACCCCAACCTCGTCATGGACTCCTACTACTACATCCGTGCCGCCGCCACCAACGCCGACGTCAACGCCTGGCCCATCGGCTATTCCAAATTCCTACAGTTGGTTGGGCTTTTCACACACTCGCCCTTAATCCTGGTATGTGTTCAATATTTGTTCTTAGAGCTCTCCCTGCTGCTCTTATTCTTTACTATAAAATTTTTCTTCCATCCGGGCAAGGTCCCATCGATCCTACTTTTCATCTTCTTCTTCGCCAACCCCCTCTTTCTCTACACCGGCAACCTGATCATGGCAGACTCCCTTTTCAATGGGCTCAGCATTCTCTGGGTCGTGCAGCTGCTCTGGATCATCTATAAGCCCCGGCCTTACATGATCTTTACCCATGCCATATTGCTCCTCATTACTTTCACCGTCCGATACAATGCTTTGTATTACCCTGCCGTGGCCGCCCTGGCCTTTCTCCTCAGCCGGCAAAACATCCGGCTGAAACTGGCCGGCATTGTCCTGCCCATACTACTGGTGGCAGGCTTTATCACCTACACCAGCCACAAGATGGAAGCTTACTCCGGCGTAAGGCAGTTCTCGCCATTCGGGGGATGGAAGCTGGCCAATGACGCCTTATACATGTACGCGCACGTACACCCGGACAGTTCCGATCCGGTGCCCGCCCGTTTCCGGGCCGTGGATAAAATAACCAGGCGATATTTCGAGCTCTCCCATGATCCCGGCGACCTGATGGCGCCGGACGTTTTTCATGGCAGCCCCTTTATGTTCGGCGGACCCCTGATGTTTCATATGGCCCAATTATACGGACCGGACTCTGCCTTCATAAATTTTAAAAAATGGTCCCGCATGGCGCCCCTGTGTACGGATTATGGGTCCTATCTTATTAAGAAATATCCCCTGTCATTTGCCCGATGGTTCCTATGGCCCAACCTGCAGCGGTATGCCAACCCTCCCCGGGAGATCTATATGACCATCACGCCTTTCTTCCTGCGACCGGATGAACTGGGTCCCGAAGCCACCCGATGGTTCGGCCTCACCACCCTTATGGTCAAACCTGCATATATCAACCTGCGCCTGCAGATCTTCTCCATCTACCCATTGATCTTCGGGCTGATCCACCTTGCCTTCATCCTGAGCCTGCTGGGCTTCCTGTTGAACAAAGGATGGAGCGGCATCGGGAAACCGTATAATTATTGCGTGCTGGCGATCTTCTTCCTTTGGCTGTGCGATCTGGGCTTTAGCCTTACTGCCGCGGCCATCGTTATGCGATACCAGATCTTTATGGTCATACTGGAAGTGGCCTTTTCTCTCTTCTTCCTGGAATATGTCTTCCGTTATGCGGACAGCCAGCCGCCGGCAGCTACAAAGCCAGCTATGTCACCGCCTTTTCAATAGAAGGTCTGATCCGGATCTCGAATACCTGGTTTCCGGTTGGCTTAATTCTCTTTATACCCGTTTTCCCGGCAGAACCTCTGATCTGAACTGGGAAATAATTTAAAAAGATCAGCCGGTATACTTTGGATCAGATCTCTTTCATTTTTAGTAATTTGTTGCTCTTCAAAATCGCCCCCTTTTTTGGGACGCTCCCAAAGAAACATGCCGATATCAGAACTTTGGATCCATAGTCTGGTAGTCGCAGTATCCCAATACATGACCCAAGTTTGATAGACACTTGAATGTTCTTTTACTTCGAGCAGGAGCTTGTGGTCCTTCCCTAATACCTTATATTTTAACAGGCCATCTTCTGCGGAAACAGCGATCACATAATCGGAATTGTCAACAAAATAGTTTCCGTAAGATTTAATAATGCCTCCTTTCCAACTATGATGATCGCGAATTCGATTGCATAGATAAAATATAGTTATTGCTGATATGATTATCGCAAAAGGGAAGGTCCGTCTAATGCTGGATTTGAGATGAGGGGTCATTTATGCCAGCCAAGATAGACAAAAACCGACTGTTCTAAAACGCTTATATTTGCCTTCCATAAATCATACAGCCATGACAGCTTGGAAAGACTACCAGGAAAAGAACAAACAGCGTTTTCTCGATGAACTATTAGATCTTCTTCGTATTCCTTCCGTCAGCGCCCGCAGCGAGCACAAGCCGGATATGGCTAAATGCGCGGACGCCGTAAAGCAGGCGCTCCTCAAAGCCGGCGCCGACGAAGCTGCCATTTACCCTACGGAGGGTCATCCCGTCGTCTATGGAGAGAAGCTCATCGATCCATCCCTGCCTACTGTCCTGGTCTATGGCCATTATGACGTGCAGCCTCCCGATCCCCTGGAGCTCTGGCACAGCGGCCCCTTCGATCCCGTCATCAAGGACGGCAAGATCTATGCCCGCGGCTCCGCCGACGACAAGGGGCAGTTCTACATGCACGTGAAGGCCCTGGAGACCATGGTCAACACGGGCACCCTCCTCACCAATATCAAATTCATCATCGAAGGCGAAGAAGAGATCGGCAGCCCCAACCTGGCGAAATTCGTTTCTTCCTATAAAGAGCTGCTGAAGGCGGACGTTATCCTTATCAGCGACACCGCATTGATCAGCCTGGACAATCCTTCCATCGACATCGGCGTACGAGGCCTCTCCTATATCGAAGTAGAGGTCACCGGCCCCAACCGCGACCTGCACAGCGGTGTCTATGGCGGCGCCGTAGCCAATCCCATCACCATCCTGGCCAAAATGATCGCCAGCTGCCACGACGCCAATAACCATATCACCATTCCCGGATTTTACGACGACGTGGTAGAAGCCACCCCGGCAGAACGCAAGCTCATGGCCGCAGCACCCTATAACGAAGCGGAATACAAGAAAGACCTGGGTGTAACGGAGCTCTGGGGGGAGAAAGGTTATACGACGAACGAACGGACCGGCATCAGGCCCACCATCGAACTCAACGGCATCTGGGGCGGCTACACGGGAGAAGGAGCGAAGACGGTCCTGCCTTCCAAAGCTACGGCCAAGATCTCCGCCCGGCTGGTGCCCAACCAGTCCTCTGTAAAGATCACGGAAAAGCTGCTGAACTATTTCCGGCAGATTGCCCCCGCTGGTGTGACCGTTAAAGCGGAAGAACATCACGGCGGCGAACCCTATATGACGCCCATCGATTCAAAGGCCTACCAATCCGCCGCAAAGGCCATCAAAGCGACTTTTGGGAAAGAGCCCGTGCCCGTCCGTGGCGGCGGCAGCATCCCTATTTGCTCGCTCTTCGAGAAAGAGCTGGGCGTTAAGGTGGTCTTTATGGGATTCGGACTGGACAGCGACAACCTGCATTCGCCGAATGAGAAGTTCGACCTGGCGAACTTTTATAAGGGCATTGAAACCATACCGTACTTTCATCAGTTTTTTGCGGAGAAGTAAACGCCCTCAGGAAGTCCTGATGACCCAATTGTCCATGTCATCATACAATTCCTTGTTGCATTTCACCGAAATATGCATATGCTTATTGTGCGGGTTTGCACCATTGTAAGGCCGCCAGATCCACGCAGCCGTCCCATCGATGGGTGAAGAGTTGATGATCTGCCTGTTCCAGATGAGGTATTTTATCCGCTGATCCTTGCTGTCCACCAAAGATCTCGCCAGCACTTCACAGTCACATTGTCCCGCCGGATCATTGGTTATGTCAAGCGCGGTGACCACGCCTTTGCCTGCAACTTTATCCCATACCCACGGATTATGATCCGAGCTCCTGGACTGGTGCGCGGCATCTCCAATGGTGCCGTCCGAGTCTTTTTTTCGTCCGGGCGCAACGGCATTCACCTGCGTGAGCAAAAGCTTTAAGCTTTTTGCAGTTCTCCATTTCCGCCAGGGCTTCGGCGTCGGGTTTTCGTCACAGATTTGACTCACCGCCAGCCCTATCGATTCCTTTGAGCCAGATAATGGTGTCATATAAGTTTGTTTAATTTTGCCTACACCTCCTCATAATCGGCCGGCACCACCTTCACAAACCTTCCCGTCAACAACGTTTCAGGCGCCGCCACATTCTTATCCGGGATCGGGATCGTCTTTGACGCCGTGCTCCAATCGGACTCGAAGATCTTCGTATAGTACGCCGCAATATCCGGGTAGGTCATCAGCACGCCTGCTTCGCGATTTTTGCTGACGGCGCTGTCCGACCAGTTCTGAGAGCTGACCAGCACCGTCTTTCCGTCAATGATGATCGTTTTATTATGGCAATGGACAAAACGTTTTGTATCGATATAGCGGATGTTGGTCCCTAACGACAGCTTGTAAAGCTTCTTCATATTCGCCACATTCGCTTTCTCCTTGGGCACGTCCGACTGGCTGAACAGTTTGCCGAGAATGATCCTTACGTCCAGTTTCGGATTGTTTGCCTTAGCCGTCTTGATGGCCTCCAGCAATTTAGCGATCAGTGGCTGGCTGCTCCGGATGTATTGATTTTCTATCAGGATGGATGTTTTCGCGGCAGCCAGCAGCTTGGGGATATCATCCATATAATTGTCCGGGCTTAGGATCGGCTTGACCTCGATCGGTTTCCTGGGCGTAAAAGTCTTGCTGGGAAATAATTGTTTCGGCAGCAGCTCGGGCACGGCCTCGAACAGTTCCGGCAGCTGCGGCTGCACCACCAGCGCCTGGGCCGCTTCGATGTTCATCTCCAGTTTCATATCGGCCCTCAGCACCTTCGTATAGAATTTAGAGAGCGCCGCGCTTTTGATGGCAATGCCCATGTCCCGGTTGCCTGTGATAAAATGAGCAGGGTCGCCGCCGTCCTTCTCATTGAAGGGAATGGAATTGTTGGAGTAATTGCCGCTTTGTACGATACACCACTGGTCATCGATCACGATCACTTTTTCATGCGAGCTGGCGAAGTAGTGTAAGGGCTGCTTATTGGCGCATGAAGGGGCGCTCACTGTCTGGGCGCCAAGCTTGGCGAGGTCTTTCATCAATTTTTCCTCATCCTGGTTGTCCACATCCAGCATGAGCGATACTTTGACGCCCCTGTTCATGGCGTTGACGACGAGTTCCTTCATGTAAGTAGCCGTAAAATCGTAGATCCCGATCAGGATCTTCTTTTTGGCGGCATCGAACAGGCGGCGGGTAGCCGCATACGTAGAGTCGGGAGAAGCAAAGGCAATGAACTGATCGCTGCACGGGATCGCCTTGATCTTTGTCAGCAGGTCCGGCGCTGTAAGGTGACAGTTGCGCGGCACCATTTCCGCCGTGACAACAACAGCGAGGGCTTCAGCCCGAACAGTCTTCAACCCGGATTTTGGCAAAACGATAAAAGGCATAATGGAAAGATTTAACGGTGATTATTCTGGTTTGAAGGGGGAGGCGATCTTTGTCAGCAGCGGGACCTGTGTCTCTTTTTTCCCGCTCCTGATGGAAAGGTGGGTAGGGAAGCCGGCGGATCCTTGTTCTACATAGGCGACAACGCCAAAGGTCTTCTTGCCTTCGTGCTCGAATTCATCTACGCCAATGGAGTGAGCGCCCAACTCCGCGAGGGAGTCGGCGTGCTGATCACGGGCGAGATTTGCTTCCTTTTCTGTAGCCATCCGATAAATTTATGATTTTTTTGCGGCCTTCTTCTTCGCAAGCACCTTCTTCACAGCGCCTACATTATCCTTCAAAACCAACTTGACCCCCATATGCTTCAGCACAGTATCGATGGGATTGCACATACTGCCTTCCTCCGATCCGGCAAAATGCAGGCCTACGGCTTTTCCCGTCGCCTGGTCCAGGACCAGCGCGCCCGAGTCGCCGCCTTCGGAATAGCGGGTACAGAAGATCTGTTCCAAAAAGCCGATCTTACCGATCCCCTCATAAGTGATCTGCGTCCTGAAATTGACATCCTTGATCTCGCCAATGGTCTTGCGGGTGGTCCGCCCTACTTTAACGATCTTCATCCCCCGTTTGGCCTTGATCGTCCCTTTGGGTAATCCCAGGTCCTTTATCTGCCGGTTGATCTTTGCCAGGCCGGCAGCCGTGGGCCTTGCAATGGCGCAGTCCACTTCGTTGACAAACTTCAGGGTATTGACAAAAGGATGGAATTTTTCCAGGATGGCGACCCTGTCAGCCGGATCGATACCTCCGTCTGCGGGTCCGGGGTAGAGGATGGCATCGCCTTTCTTGCCCAGCCCGCTGTCGGCAAAGACATGGCTGTTGCTAAGCAAAAAGATGTCTTTCCCTTTCATGACCACGGCGCCAAGGGTGCCTGCCGTGATATTCTTATGGCCGATGCTAAAGCCGGGCTGAACGGGGTGGCGCGTAATGAAGGGGTCGCCCTGGGGCCTGATCTTTCCCACGACCACCACATCTGTCGGGATCGCAGTCTTGCCGGAGATGGATTCCGGCACCGTCGGAGGGATGGCGTCACTTGCGCGCAGGTCCTGCAGCGGGATCTTCTTTTCCACGTAAAAAGTGAGGGCCAGCTTATTGACCTTCTTACCCTTGGAGATCTTTTCCGAGATGCCCACGCCAACGATATTGTCCTGGAGCAGGATCAGGTCGCGAAGACTTTTGGAATGTTCCCTGGCGGCAGGGGGATGCACGGCCCGGAGGGATTCGGCCTGTGCGGCCGGTGCGACGGTCAGCAGGTCCAGCACCTGCCTGATCTTTTGTTCTGATGCCATATAGATAGACTTTAGCTTACCAAATCTAATCTATCGGCAGGAACAAAATACCCGTAAAAACACCTGTTTTTCTACCTTCTGAGGTGCAGGACCCTGGTGACCGGCCATCCCGGAGGTATGGTCTCGTTCGACCTGATCACCACCTCGTGAGCCGTCAGGTTTTTGATGGTGCAGACGGCGCTCTTCAGGCCGAACGCCCAGATGAAATCAGAAATAGTAATGGTAGTAGGGGTATTCAATGTATAGGACATCGTATCCAGGATCGTCCCTTCTTTCGTGTAAACATGCCCGTCCCCTCTGAAATCCCAATAGTCGGTAGGCGTTCCGGCACGGCCGAACCGCTGGGCGGCAATGCCGATTGAGCTGTAGGTGGAATCACTGACAAGGGTCCACATCTTCTGGATGGAAATCTGGCCGTCCCCGCTGCTTTTTCCGCAGCGGGCCCCAAAGAGGGCAAGTATTATAAGGCCGGCGGCATAAGGGACATGCTTTTGCATAACAACGCTGACAAACCATAGCTCAGGATCGTTGCATTCTTTCAAAATACCCTCCTTTCTCTTTGATCCTTTCAACCACCTCCCGGTAAAGCTCCGACCTCCCCAACGCCGCGGAATTTCCCAAAATAATTAACTGATCGACAGCGCGGGAGATACTTACCAGCAGCTTCCTGTCCGTCACCGACACTTCATCTTCCGCCACACTTTGGATCGTCCTGATCTGCCGGGCATCGCTGATCGTCGTGCTGAAGATGATGATCTTTCGTTCATCGCCCTGGTACCGCTCCACCGTATCGATGATAAAATCTTCGTTCTCCAATAAGCCGCCCCGGAGATGTTCTTTAATGGCCGCTATCTGTGCCCGGAAAGGGGTAATAATTCCGATATCCGAAGGCATTACAACCCCCGCCCCCACCAGCGCATTGGCGATCGTTGCCGCCATCAACGCCTCTTTTTCATTCCTTTTCGGTCCGCCATCACTGGGCGTCTCGATGAACAGCACCCGGTGACGGGACAAAGGTTGCAGAAAATGGTCGGAAGAAAGGCCATACACCAGGCCATCATTCGCATACACCAATCCGTTATTCCGCTGCAACTCCAACGCCGCCGTCAACCCCGCGCGATAATGCCGGGAGATGAGCGATGCAATATCCTCGTGCATCCGGTAGTGATCCCGCAGCTGCCCGTAAGCTTCTACCCATTGTTTGCCGGTGGCATTCTCCACCAGCCTTTCAAACAGTGATTTCCGCAGGTCCGCAATGCCCAGCTGATTCAGATAGACACTCTCTATTTTGCAAAGGCTATCGTCCTGGGTGATCACCGCCGGCAACTGTTTATGGTCGCCGATCAGCACGAACTTGTCGAAGAGCACCAGCACACTGCTGAGGACGGCCTCGGTCAGCTGAGAAGCTTCGTCTACGATCACTTCGCTAAAGGGGATGAACTGCCGCAGCAATTGCCAGTTATTGTGAAAGGTGGTCACCGTGCTGACAAATACCCGGTGCCCGTCGATCACCTTCCGCCAGTTGTCCGGGTTGTCCCCCTGGATCTGCCGGGAAAAAACAAACTCATCTTCCGAATAACGGCTGCCCAGCCGCAGATACGATACAGGCTCGCCCTGCCGCGGATGCCGGAAATGCTCGCAGATCTTATCCACGGCTTTGTTCGTAAAGGCCAGCACCACGATGCGCCTGCCTGATGACCGCAACAGACTTTCTCTCACATAATTCACCAGGAAGGTACTGGTTTTGCCCGTCCCCGGCGGCCCCTGCAGCAGGTAATAATCCCGTGCATCCAGCGCCTGTTGAATGCTTGTCTGCTGGATAAGGGTCAGCTCCTCATTGAAATATTCACGCTCCCGCACAAACACCGGCTGCTCATGGCCGAAGAGGATCCTCTTCTTCCGGGGACTGGCCGTCAGCACATTGAAAAGACAGGCAATGGCGCTCCAATAGTTCCGCTCGAAAATGTCCGGCTCCACGGCCCAATGAGTATAAGACTTGATAAAGTTATAATCCGTCTGTTTGTTGTTGAGGCAAACCACCAGGCTGTCCTGGCGGACCTCATCCAGGCTGCCTTTCAGGATATGATGATGGAGCGGTTCATACTGCTCGCCGATCTTCGGATACAGCACCACCAGGTCGCCTTTTCTGAAAGCGTGATCGATCTTCCTGGTAAAGTCTAAATGGATATAACCCTCTCCTTCCCTTATTTCCACGGTGCGAAGGTCGTAGATCAACCGGAAATCGTCCTCCTTACGCTCACGGGTATCCAGCCACAGGCCAGCAAAGCCATTCAGCTGATCTTCCTGCTCCTCCTTCAGCTGATGACCTACTTTCGTATTGATAAACTCGCGCAGCAAAAAAGCGATCATCACCTGGTAATATTCCGTGGCGATCCTCCCCGGCTCATAGGCCGTGCGGAACTGCGCGAGGGCTGTCTCCTTGAACACGGGCAGGCCTCTTACGCCTTCATTTTTCATCCGCTGCAAGACGGAGAAATCCCCGCCGGCCAATTGATAGATATGCGCCACGATCTCGTTCCTTTCCTGGAGGACCTGTCTCTTTTCCAGGTGCTCACTTACCAGGTTGCGATAAGGCGAATCCGGGCATTTGGAATAGAACACGGCATTGAATCCCTTCCGATCCTTCCCATACGTGCTTTCCAGCATCATGTCATAGCAGACTACCTGCATCTTGTGATTGGGAAAGGCCAGGCGATTGGGGTTGGGATTGGGCGAGCTGCCGCTTTTTAATTCTATGATATCCTGCGTACGGGTCTCCTCATTCTTGCAAAGCAGGTCCAAACGTCCCTGCAGACCATAGTCAGTGGAGAAATAGGTAGGCTCTATCCAGATATCCTTTTTCTTTTCGCGCCGCACCAGCTCCTCGATATTCGGCAGGTGCTCGGTATGGATGCTCCGGTGGATGGCCAGCATCTCATTCCGACCTAGCTGCGCGGCCTTCATCGCATGCTGCTTCATGGCTGCTCTGTAAATAGAGTTCTTGTCCTGGCCCGGATCGCGCACCAGTTCATCGAGATAGTAACCAATAATACTACCTTTTAGAGCCGCCGCTCCTGTGAGATCGCTTACCAGTCTATTGAGAAAGAAGAGGTCGCTGTTGGCGCCATTGAAAGTATAACATTCCCCTATCTCCGTGGCATCCACCAGGAAGTCGGGCTCCAGCGTGATGAGGGTGTCGAAAGTGGTCTCATAGCTATTCGTTCCATCGTCCAGAGACCGCACATGCTGCACATGCAGGAGCGCATCTTCCTTCAGCCAGCTCCGGATGACCGTATAATCGTAGTGCGCTTCCTTTCGGATATGGACCTCTACGGACTCTTCCAGGTCTTTGAGGTCATAGGCATGGAGGATGAAGAAGTCCTTTCCTTCGGCCACCTGCATTTCCGTCCAGGACGAACAAAGCAGCCTTAAGTCCGTCAGCTTCGCATAGTTCCTTTTCGGATAGAGGCGGGTAAAATGGCCTTCCCGGAAGCCCTCGTCCTTCACAACCGGGACCCCCAGAGACATCGCTACCACATTCTTCAGCAGCTTGATCCCCTGTTCCACCACCTTTTCATTCACCTTGCTTTCATCCCCCTCATTCACCAGCCGCCGGAAGTTCTCCAAGTTACGCTGCTCCACATCCCGCATGGGCAGGGTGGCTAATAAATACCTGAACCGGGCATAGAAGTTCCGAAAGACCATCCGCTCGTCGGCCGTGATGGATTTCACCAATCGGTCGAACAGCTTGGCAAGCGCCATCATCCGCTGGGTCAGGCCGGCGCCCGACTGCCGGATCATTTCCAGCTCAGAGAGGTATTGTTCGGCTTTGACAGGGTGCAACATGAGGAATGGCTCCGGTTTGAAGCTGCAAACATAGCGAAAGCTGCTGAATGGGGAAAGCGTGAAAAGACCCATCCCTGAATGTGGTTTTCCACAGCCGGCGGATGACACGGTTTTTGGCAAGAATGACACACCTGTTGGTTCTTTCGACACATCCGTGAACTCATTGCTTCCTGGTGTTGTGCTTTCGGGGTATTCTTTCTACTTTACACCACCTGAAAGATATTACCCTGCATCTGATCGTTCTATATTCCCGTCCCCACTTACTCCGCACCCGACCCATCGACTACCATTAACCAACGACACTATTGCTTATGAAAAGCATTATTAGCATTGTATTGCCCTTTCTTTGCCTGTTGTATTTTCCGGCATTCTCACATTCTATTTCCTTCACCGGATATAATGGCAATCCTCTCCCGGCTGATTCGCTTCCGGCAACAGCCATTCCCTTAAAAGACATCAGCGATCATAGGTTGCGAGCATTGGGCGGCGGGTACACCCGGCTCAATAAGCTGATGATGCGCGATACAGAAAAGGCATTGCAACGCATGGAGAAAAAAGAGCTGGCCCTCCAAAACAAACTTCAGCAAACTGATAGCCTGAAGGCAAAGGCGCTTTTCTCCGGGACCCACGAAAAATATGCGCAATTATTACAACAGCTTAATACAAAACCTCCTTTTCCGGCAGAGACCTTCCCCCTGAAAGAGTATGTACCGGGAATAGACAGCATGCAGACGGCGCTCCGGTTCCTGCAACACCTCCCGCTTCAGCATGCCCAGGCAGCCGGCAGTCAGCTGCAAGCCTTGCAGGGAACGCTTCAAAAGGCTAATAACATCCAGGCATTCATCCGTGAGCGGGAACAGCAGTTGAAGGATCAGCTTTCCCATTCCGGCCTCGGAAAACAACTACTAGGGATCAACCAGGAAGCCTATTACTACCAGGCCCGGCTGGCTGAATACAAGAGCACACTGAACGACCCGGATAAATTACAGCGGGCCCTATTGTCGGCGGTACGTCAATCTCCTTATTTCCAGCGATTCTGGCAGCAGCACAGTTATTGGTCCCGCCTCTTCCCCGCCCCAGTGGCCGAAGGAACGCCACAGGCGCTTGCGGGTCTGCAAACACGGGACCAGGTTAAGCAGGATGTGCAAAAAAAACTGGGCACCAGTGCAACCGCCGGTACGGGGGGCGGTGTCAATGGAGAAAACGCCTATCTGCAGCAGCAAATGCAGCAGGCTTCAGCAAAACTGGACGCCATCAAAGCCCGGCTGGCGCAATTAGGCGCTCAAAATGGCGGCGCCATCGGCAACAGCAATATGACCATGCCGGACTTTACACCCAACACCCAGCACACCCGGACGTTCCTGCGACGACTACAGTACAGTTTCACCATTCAGAATACAGCTGGCAATGCATTATTACCCGCTATGTCCAGCCTGGGTATCAACATCGGCTACAAGCTCAGCGACAAGTCGACGGTAGGCATCGGCGGGAGCTATCTGCTGGGCCTCGGCAACGGATGGGACCACATCCGTCTCAGCAACCAGGGATGCCAGATCAGGTCATACATGGACATCAGGGCCAAAGGTAGTATCTGGATCACAGGCGGCCTGGAATACAATTACCTGCAGCACCTTGCAGCTGCCCAGTCCCTGCTTCCTGTCGACGCCTGGCGTAAAAGCGCCCTCATCGGGCTGACGAAAAAATATAGGATCGGGAAAAAGGAGAATAACCTGCAGCTATTGTATGACCTGCTGGCAAATAGCGCTGTGCCGAAAGCGCCCTCTTTTCATTTCCGGATGGGATGGGGATTCTAATGATAATGATCTTCACAATTACCCAATAAATACGACCACTTGTTTATGAGAAACGGATTTTCAGTCATTGGCCGGACAGTATTAATATCCATGGCCCTTTGTCTTTCCTTGCATGGGCGGCCCCAATCGGCGCCCAACCCGAAGATCGAGACGCCCAATGTCGCAGCCATGGAGAAATTCGGGGATGTCCCTGTGGAGATGTCCACCGGCGTACCGGATATCAGTATCCCTATACATACCCTCCATTACGGCAGTATCAACGTGCCCATATCCCTGCGATATCATTCGGGTTCCGTCCGGACGGCGCAGCACCCGGGCTGGGTAGGCCTGGGCTGGGACCTGCAAAGCGGGGGAGCTATTACAAGGGTGGTAAAAGGCTATCCGGATGAGTTCTATGGGGCGACCCTTATGGGGTCAGGTGCTTTTTCCAGCACCTATTATCCCGAACCCATCAGTTCGCCGCCAACCTCAGGCGGCGATATACTGAATAATTCGTCCACCTGGAGTACGCCCGCCGGACTGGCGTCTTATTTTATGCTCAACAGCAATGGGCAAATTCCGGATGTATGCGCGGATGAATTCTCCTTCAACTGTATGGGCTACAGCGGCAAATTTTATTATGCAGGCGCTACGCTGGGCTGGCAGGTAGTGTGCGATGCGAAGGTCAAGGTACAGCTGACCAACCCCACCAGCCCTTTTATCACTGCCGGCTCGGTACTGTCCGTCATCGGTAATCAATTTAGTACTGCCGGAGCCAGCGGTCATTTATTCCTCAATGGCACTACGTCGGCGTCCCAGGCCACTCAGGTCTTCAGCGGGTTTACTTTGACGACACCGGACGGCGCCAAATATTATTTCGGCAGTTCAACAGGCGCCGGGATCGAGTTCTATACAACCTATGGCATAGGGTATCCGCAATTTAATACCAACACCTGGCTGCTGACCAAAATTGTGGACGCGGATAATAATGAGGTGGCCTTTAATTACAGCGCCAGCTATCCGGTGGCCGAACTGGGATTCGGGTATAGTGCCGACAGCTGGAGTTGCCGGGTCACCAGTGGTGGATACCTGGGAAGTATATTCGGCGATGGATCGGCCACACCGCCTATGTATATAAATGAGCGGGCCGGACAGCTCCATCTGCCTTTGTACCTGGACAATATCACGTGTCCGAATGAGGCGGTCACCTTCAACAGGGGCGTAGCCACCTGTCGGCGATTTTCTGACGATGTATACAGGTACAGGAACCCATCAAACCCGCCGTACGACATCCACGATCCCCGTAATTTATTTGTGCTGGCCGTACTGGGCGATGGCACACCGGACGGCACCGGCAATCTGATCAATGGATGGAACAACCTGCAATGGCAACAACTCAACAGCCTGTCGGTGAAAAATGGGAATAACCAGGTCTTCCGGCAATATGCATTCAATTATTCCAATTCCACTACCCAGCGACTGACACTCAACTCCTTCCAGGAAATGGATAACACCGGCGCCTCCTTGAAGAAATATGCATTCACCTATAACAACGTGCTCGATCTGCCGCTGTATGATGCCAACTTCACGGACCACTGGGGCTTTTACAACGCGGTGAACATCGTTAGCGCCAACCCCTTAGTGGCGGATGCAACCGCGAGCAGCATCTACAGCTTTAAACAAACAAACCCCACCGTGGTAACCACAGGCTTGCTCACCCAGATAAGTTATCCGACAGGGGGGCATGTCGAATTCACCTGGCAGGCACACGATTTTTCACAGGTGGTATCCAATGCCAGGAATTCCCTGGTCAGTCAGACGGGCTATGCGGGCGGTTCACGCATCAGTGAAATAAAAAGCTTCCTCGCAGACGGCACGCTGGCGCATGATAAAAAATATTTGTATGTACGAGGTTATACCAACGCCCATCCCACCGGGCTTTCTTCCAGCGGCATTCTCAACGGAACCCCTACCTATTATATGAACCTTAGCAACCGCCCCAGCGTACATGGCACAATGATAGAATCGATCAGTGTGGCCCAGCTTAATTCAATGGCGGTGTACAGCTACAATGCGGCGGGCGCTTACAACGGGTATGACGAAGTGGTGGAAATGAATGAGGATGGCTCCTACACCCGGGCCTTTTTCACCAGCTACGGCACCGATCTCAACGGCATCAGTCATTGGGACGTACCACCGCTGGCATCCGTTGGATGGGCGTCGGGCGATAATTATTATTCCCTGTCAACGCTCGATATGGAAAGAGGCAAGCCGGTGGGCGTCTTTAAATACAATGCCGGCGATGTACTTGTTCAAAAAATGGCCGTCACCTATCGGAATGATGCGGCAAGGTTCAACAGCTATATAAGATATATCAACTTCAATGGTGCGTACAACGGCTGTGGCAGTTACGATGGACTTGTGCTGGCAACGGCCAATCAGATATTTACCTACAATTATTATAAGACATCCGAAACCACCACCACCTATGATCAGAATGGTAAAAATCCGCTTACCACCTCTACCTCCTACCAGTATAATAACAATAACCTGGTCAGCACCAGGACGGAGATCAACAGTAAAGCAGAGACCATCGTCACCAATTACAAATATCCGCCCGATATGACCGACGCCACCAGCGTGGCCATGACGACTGCAAATATCCTTACTCCTGTGATCCAAACATCCTTAACCAACAACAACGCTTTCATCAATTCTACGCAAACCAATTATTATTCGCCGGCTACGGGTATGTACAAACCCCAGAACGTACAGGTCCAGATCGGGGCAAATCCCGTCGAGACCCGACAGTTCTTCCAGCAATACGACAACCAGGGCAATATACAGGAGCTGTCCAAGAACAATGACACGCACGATGTCTACCTGTGGGGATATTTCCGGCAATACCCCGTAGCCAGGATCACCGGAAGCACACTTAGTGCCGTTACAGCCATCGTTAACCAGGCGCAGATCGATGCCGCAACCAACACATCCGGCGCCACCAACGATGCTACCGTGAGGAGCCTGCTGCAGCAACTGCGGACAGGTCTCCCCAATGCACAGGTGACTACCTATACCTATTTACCCCTCACGGGTGTCACGAGCGAAACGGACCCAAGGGGACGGACCACTTACTATCAGTACGATGCCTTTCAGCGCCTCCGGTTGATCACGGACAATGAAGGGAATGTCGTAAAAACATTCAATTACCAATACCAGACGCCGCAATAGACCTAAACCCAGAACCTGACGCTTATGCCATCGTTAAAAAAATGCTGCCTTTTCAGCCTGATCCTGCTGCTGTCCCAGAACAAGGTATTTTCGCAATACCAGATCACTGGCTATACCCCCGTCATCACCGGAGTAAATTATGGACCCTATACGATTTCAGGAGGAACATGGAGCACGTCCGATCATTGGTGCGCCGTTGGAGGTACATTGAACGGCACCACCAACACTTGCGTGAATAACAATGGCACGCCTTCCGTTAGCGTCACCTGGACCGGCAGCGGCACCTTATCATACTACCAGTCAGGCTCCGGTACACCAGTGGCTACGTATGCGGTTACAGCCTATACCATCGTCAACAACATTATGCAGAATCCCAATGCGGAGTTTGCCCCCAACCTTTATCCCTATGTGCCCCTGAGCCAGTTCTATACGCTCCACCTGACGGGATCGGCCGTGGTGATTCCCACTGCCATCATTAACTATCAATGGCAGATAAGCCTGGACAATGTCAATTATACGGCACTGCCCAATGGCGCCACACAAAATTACACCTACAGTCATATCTTCACCCAAACTACCTGGTTCAGAAGAGTGGTGTCTGTCACACTGATGGGCCAGAATTACACCAGCACCTCTACCCCGATGCAGGCGCAGGTGGCTGCAGCCCTTCAGCCGGGCATCCTAAGCCCTTCCTACGTCCTTGTTGCCTCCGGCGCAAGCCCGGGCACATTTACGGCTACCGCTGTCAGCGGAGGCACGATGTGCGGCGGTAACTATACCTATACCTGGCAAACTTCTCCGGACAATGCCACCTGGACCAATGCAGGTTCTGGCCTGACCTATACCGCCGGCGCCATCACCGCAAAGACCTATATACGGGTGCTGGGATTTTGCGGCCCGATGGCGGGCGTCAGCAATACGGCCGTCGCCGATGTCTATAGCCCCCTGCAGGGAGGGACCATCAGCCCCATGAATATAACCATCGCATCCGGCACTGGTCCGGGCAACCTGTCCTGCAGCCCTGCCAGCGGGGGTAATACAGCGCTGGGTTATACCTATACGTGGCAGTCCTCTACCGACGGGATCAACTTCCCGGCAGTCACCCCTGCCGCCACCAGCCCGGATTATAACCCCGGCAATCTTACCGCCACCACCTACTACCGGAGAAAGGTCATGTGCAACGGACAGACCGCCTACAGCAATATTGTCACGATCAACATCGGCACACCCACTGCTTACCAGAATTATGTGCGAACCAGGATGCTCACGGCAGGAGGGATCACTTCCATCGGGCCGGCCGACGCATTGACGGCCCTGGCCGACGTAAAACAAACCACTGCCTATTTCGATGGACTGGGAAGGCCCGTGCAATCGGTGGTCAGGCAAGGATCCCTCATCACCAGCGCCTCACCCGCTCCCACCGACCTCGTGGTACCCATCCAATACGATCCCGCAGGCAGACAGGTATTTAATTACATGCCCTATGTTTCAACTGCGAACAATGGTATTTTCAAAACCAATGCCCTGCCGGAACAGAGCGCATTTAATGCCACCCAATTCCAGGGGCAAAATGAGGACTTTTATTATAGTCAGACCAACTATGAATCTTCCCCGCTGGAAAGGGCCAGTGGCATCAGCGCACCCGGCTACAGCTGGACGGGCAGCAACAGGATCAATCAACACCTGCTCTCCAGCAACACCGAACTGGACCAGGTGATGGCGTGGTATGTCACCAACAGCGGCACCGTTGGCGTCTTTGGATCCTATAGTTATGGCAATGGGTTCTATGCTGCAGGATCCTTGTACAAGGACATATCCCTGGACGAGAACGGCAGGCAGACAATCACCTTCACCAATCTCGACGGCAAGGTGATCCTGAAAAAAGTACAGTTGACGGCCCAATCCGACGACGGCACAGGCACAGGGCATACGGGATGGCTGTGTACCTATTATATCTACGACAACTGGAATAACTTACGCTGTGTGGTCCAGCCGCGGGGCGTAGAACTATTGACCCAAAACCAGTGGGATCTCACGGCATTGAGCGGTGCGATCCTCAACGAGCAGTGCTTCAGGTATGAATACGATCGGCGCAACCGGATGATCATGAAGAAAACACCCGGCAGCGGACCGGTCTATATGGTATACGACGATCGCGACCGGCTCGTAATGACCCAGGATGCAAACCAGCGGTCAGCCAATCAATGGATGGTGACATTATATGAAGCTTCGTTCAACCGGCCGGTGGCTACCGGTCTCTATACCACTTCCACAAGTTTTTCCAGCCTGCTGGCTGCCGCCGGCACTTCCATTACCTATCCCTTCGTCCTTTCCGGCGCCCCCGCCTATCCCACCTGGGAAACGCTGACCCAAACCCATTATGATAATTACACGGGCATCCCCACCGGCGTCAGCAGCACATTAAATACTGCCGTCATCAATATGACAAATTTTTATACGTCTTACAACACCTCGCCCCTTTATGCGCAGCCATTGACCCAATCCACGCCCTCAACCGCGGTGACGACACAAGGATTGGCTACCTGGGCACAAGTGGAGGTCCTGGGCAGCGGCGGAACACAATATATCTCCACCTCCAACATTTATGATTTCCGGGCCAGGGTGATCCAGCAGCAAACATTGAACTACAGCGGAGGGCTGGACATTTCGACCACACAGTATAACTTCACAGGCAATCCCCTGCTCAATGACCTGCGGCACCAGCTATATAGTTCCGGAAATCCTACCCCTCAGACGTACGAGGTAGTTACCCGCAACACCTATGATGCCCTGAACAGAACAACTAAACTGGAAAAAATGCTGATCACGGCTGCAGTTCCCGCCCCGGCCTGGAAGACAATTTCCACCATGTCCTATGATGCGTTGGGGCATATGAGCACAAAGACGGTGGGCAACGACCCGGCGAATACAGGTTCCTCCTACGTACCGTTGGAAACCATGGCCCATGACTATAATATTCGCGGCTGGCTATTGGGGATAAACCGGACCTATATCAACAGTACTTCTCCCACGAATTATTTCGGGTTCGAACTTGGATACGACAAGCTTAATACCATTGTTCCCGCTGCCTACTATGCAATACCGCAATTCAATGGCAACATTGGGGGAATGATCTGGAAGAACGGAGGGGACGGGGCCATCCGGAAATACGATTTCACCTACGATGCGGCCAACCGCCTCATGGGAGCAGATTTCAACCAGTATAAAGGCGGCTTTTCCAAGAGCGATGGCCTGGATTTCAGCGTCAGCAACCTTGGCTATGATGCCAATGGAAACATTACCAAAATGACTCAAATGGGTTGGAAAGGCGGCGGCAGCGCGGCCATCGATATCCTTACCTATACGCCGGTGGCCAATTCCAACAGACTGCAGAATGTAATAGATGCCGCCAGCGATCCCATTACGGCACTGGGTGATTTTCGCTATTCTACGGCGTATGCCGCCACCCTGCCTTCCGGAAAGACGGGGGCCACCGTGGATTATTCCTATGACAATAACGGCAACCTCATTTCAGACAAAAACAAGGACATCACTTCCATCACTTACAACTTCCTTAACCTTCCTGCTGTCATGACAGTAGCCGGGACGAACCACAATGGGACGATCACCTACACCTATGACGCAGCCGGCAACAAGCTGGCAAAAAAAGTCAGTGAAACCAATGGCGCGGTGTCAGGGACGCTTACAAATATTACCACTACCACGGGCTATACAGCCGGCTTTGTATATAGCACCGTACAATACAGCGCCTCTGCCCTTGCCACCCTGCAATTCACCGACAAATTCCAGTTCTGCGGCCACGAAGAAGGACGGACCAGGGCGCTCTATGCCAATCCCCTCACCCCGACTGTTATCACCGGCTTTGCCTATGATTATTTTCTGAAAGACCATCTGGGGAACACCCGATCCGTGGTCACGGAGGAGACAGAAACAGATGCATACCCGGCATTGACCTTTGAAGGGACGACCTCTACGGCAGTGGCTAACCAAAATGCCATCTGGGACAACAGTTCCGGCCTGTCCATCGACGTGCTGAGCAGACAGGTGACACCTCTTCCCACCGGCTTTACGTCCGCGACAAGCGGCACTTACTGCGGCTCCATTATAAAGACACAAGGCGCCATTGGGGCTGCCAAGCTCCTCCGGGTCATGGCCAAAGACCAGCTGAATGTCGGTATCGATTATACTTATAGCTCCGCCGCAGTCGACAACACGAGCGCCAACGGACTGAATACCCTGGTCGGCAGCCTGGCGGCAATGATCATGGGCAGCAGTGATGTGGGCGCCCTGTTAAAAGGGCCGGGAACCGCCAGCGCCCTGGCCGCTGCACAGAACACTACAGCAGTAAGCAATTATCTTTCCGTTGTCAATCAGGAAGTTCCGGGATCGCCCGGCGGCCCTCCCAAAGCTTATCTGCATATCCTGCTCTTCAATGACCAGTTCGTATTCGATGATGTCAACAGTGCAGTGGTCCCGATTACTACAGCCGGACTGAACACCAAACAGACCCTCACCCGGGTGGTGTCTATTCCCCGGGATGGCTATGCCTATATATATTTCAGTAATGAAAGCAATACAATCGTATATTTTGATAACTTTAATCTGACACATATCCGGGGCCCCTTGCTTGAGACGAATAGTTATTATCCGTTTGGGTTGACAATGGCTGGAATTAGTGATAAGGCGCTCAAACCGCAATATTCAGAAAATAAGTTCCGTTATAACGGGAAGGAGTTACAAAACCAGGAATTCAGCGATGGCAGTGGATTGGAAGAATACGATTACGGAGCTCGCTTCTTCGATCCTCAACTTGGCAGGTTCTTTACAATTGATAATTTCGCAGAGAAATATTATGGATTGAGCCCCTACCATTATGCAGCGAATAACCCGGCCAATACTATCGATATCAATGGCGACAGCATCTGGGTGACATCGGGCGGCCAAAGTTATTATTTTGGTTACACCAAGGATGGTGGGTACGGTTTTTACGGCGGTGATGGGAAGAAGTATTCAGGTGACGAGGAATTTGTCTATGACGTCGCAACCGATCTGGAAGGATTTGCCAATACAAACGACCAGGAAGTACAGGATAGAATGGGCGTAATGATGAACAGCAAATTTAAAGTGGTTATAGAAAATGGCGGCTGCGATGGCTGCGGGGGCGATCAGCTAAGCGATGTGATCATGAAAGATGGCTCCAGAAAAAGCACCGGCGATAAGGATTTCGACATAAAAAATCCCAACGTAATAGGGGCTGTCGTTAAATGGGATCCAAACACACGCAGTACGGGAGATAATGTCAGGAATCCCAATGGAGCGGATGCCGACCTGGAGCTTGCACATGAGTTCCTGGGCCACGGCTTTCAGGCTACAGTCAGGCAGCTTGACATTAAGCCGCAAACTTACAAGGATGGAGAAGGGAACTTTCCAACCATAGAAAACGATGCGCAGAATATATCAAACAGGGTGGCGAGAGCAACGCATAGGGCCGATATGGTCAGACCAACGTATACAATGGTAAAGATGGTTGATGACGCACCCAAAAAGTTGCAATACAGCATACAGCCGGAGGAGGCAATAAAATGGAACAGGAATAAAAAATATTAAATTTGTAAAATGCTTGCATACATCATCATCCTATCTGTTCTTGGCAACTTAAATTGCAGGGACCTGTATCTGAATAAGGCCCTGGAGAGCAGAAATATCAATCAATACTATATCGTCGTTCAGGCTGAGCTAAATAAAACACAGTGCGAGATCATGGTTCTAAGCTATAATCTTCACGACTATCTGAAGGAAAAGGACAGGCGGTGCGATAGCATGGATCAATACAAGAAACTGATAAAGGAAAAGATCGATCATAAAGAGGCGATCCTTCTTGATAAGCCTGCACTGCGCAAAATGCAGGCCGCCCTGGTCAAGGAAGACAGCTCCGTCATGGCCGTTGCCAGTAAAGGAAAAGCATATTTTATCAATTATTATTTCAACGTTTCATCTCTCAATACCTATGCCAGGCTTAAATTCGATGTGGCGGACGAAAAGCTAACGCAGATCGTCAAGACCCTCTTTGAATGGAACTATCTTGTTGAGATAGTTGAAGGCAATCTACAGATCAATACTAAGGGGTACTGCGAATAGAGATCATCATTGTAAGCCCCTACTCCGACCTCAAACTCTCCACCGGATTGGCCAGCGCCGCCCGCACCGCATGAAAAGCCACCGTCACCAGGGCAAATGAACCAGGTCGATGATCGCCTGTTTATTAGAAGTGATAGATTCATGTTTTCCAGAGTAAAAGGGGGAGGATGATGAATATACCCAACAGCGGCGCTAGCAGTCCGGCACCTTCTTACCATCATAATTGCTCATCACGGCAAATCCGACGCTGTTGATCTTTGTCCAGCTATTGCCTCTGTCTGCGGACCGATAGGTCGAGCCGCTCTGGGTTGTCCAGACCATCGTCTCACCGGTGGCCGAAACGGCGATCCTGCCGGCCGTCATGCCGCTGGGACAGACCCAGGGCGTATAGTGCAGGCCTCCGTCGATGGAGTATCCTCCCAGGCCGGCCCCATTCCAACCTTTACTGCCTACCCTCACCGTGAAATTCGGATTGGCTACCTCGAAGGCTGCGCCGGTGTTCTCCACCCCGGAGGAATTAGCATATTGAAAGTCCGCGGATATTTCCTTTGTAGGCAGGCTGACCAGCGAGGCATGATTGATTCCCGCCACATCCGCCACCGTCGAGAAAAAAATGTTCGTGCCGGAAGCCCCCCAGGTACCCGTATTTATCCTTCGCCGTCAACCCTGACCCCAATCCCTTAAAATGCAGGATCACCCGGTGATCGTTCACCTCAGTTGTACATCCACCAGCTCAGGCAGACATAACATGGCCAGTACTATCAGAAAGCATAGTTTTTTCATTTCAGCTGAATGAACGTTATATTTTAATTAGTTTTAGTTCCAGCCGTTCCTGACGCCGTTTGCTACATTGGGATTATAATTTTTTTCCGAGTCGGGTATAGGCAACAGTACATGTTTGGGCTGAAAGGGTTGTTGTCCGTCTCCGGGCTCTGCGCTTTTTTCTGCGTTGATCGTCTGCATGGCGATGCCCCAGCGGATCAGGTCGAAATAACGACTTTGTTCCCCGCAGAGCTCCAGCTGCCTCTCCCGCATGAGCAAATTCATAGCATTGGTCTGATCTCCCAGCGACGTATACGACACCGCCTGGGACCTGCTTCGGACGCTGTCAATTAGCGCTAACGGTTGGCTGCCTGTATTACCCTGCTGTATATACGCTTCGGCCAGCATCAGCATCACATCAGCAAAACGGATCACCTGACCGTTGATAGGACTCTTGGGATCATTGTATTTGTTCACCAGGTTATAATATTCGTATTTCTTCCAGCGGTAATCGCCTTGTGGGTCGCTGGCAGTGAAGGGGAAAGGCACAGGTCCCGTAGCGCACTGCTGGCAATAGACAGTGTCACCACCCTTAGCCGCCGTCCCATAAAAAGTCGATCTTGCCCTTGGGTCGGTGTAGGCAGTTCCATCGACAGGATTCGGATAGGTAAAGGCATTCACCGCTGCCTGGCTGATGTACACATTCTTCCAGTCATTCCATCCGTATTCCATTGCCCTGGCCGAATGGGTCTGTTTGCCCACTTGCTCTGCACCGTTGCCGAACATGTAATAAGGCGACCCGATGCCCCAGTCCGTCCACTGCTGGTCCATGATCTGGAAAATATTTTCTACGCTGTTCTGATTGGTCGTGCTGAACAAATTGTCGTAGGAGGGATCGAGCTTGTAGGTATAAGGAGAGCTCATCAGCTTCTCCAGCTCGGTCTGAGCCTCGGTCCATTTCTTTTCATAGAGATAAGCCTTGCCCAGCAAGGCGATTACCGCACCCTTCGTAGCCCGGCCCAGTTCGGTGGCTGGATAAGTGATGGGCAGCTCGGAAGTCGCTTCCGCCTCCTGCAGGTCTTTTTCCACCTGCTTCCACACATCCGACGCTGCGCTGCGGGGCAGATAGTTATTGTTCAGCGTAGTCTGATAGTCGATATACAAAGGAACGTCACCCCATAAGTTCACCAGGTGGAAATAGGCATAGGCCCGCAGGAACTTCACTTCCGCCACATATTGATTTAATTTGGACTTGTCGGCAGCAGCAGTGGGATTCCAGGCTGCAGCCCGGTCGATCACTAAATTTGCCCGGAAGATCATGCGGTATAAAGATCCCCAGAGATAGGTCAGGTCTGCGTTGTTGGTGCCGAAACTATAATCGCCCAGTTCTTGCTCCACCCCCAGGAGGAAACTGGCCCGCTTAGCCTCATAACCCAGCAGATCGAATATATAGTAGTACTCCCTTGCCCATAAGCCGGGGTGTACCAGCGTCGCATAAACGGCAACCGTAGCTTGGTTGAGTGCGCCTATATTGGTGAAATAGGTGTCATAAGCATAGGTGCTCTGATCCACCAGTTGGAGTTCTGATTTTTTACATCCCGGAATGACAGGCAACAGGATGATAATGAAAAAGCATCGAAGAATATATTTCATATATTGATGTATTTAAAGTCAAAATGTTAAAATCCCAGCTGAAGTCCGGCCAGAAAGGTCCTTGCCTGCGGGATCTGTCCCTGGTCGATCCCCCTTGCAAAAAGATAATTACTGCCACTCACCTCCGGATCATAGCCCGTATAGCCCGTGATCGTCAATAAATTTTGCGCAGCGATATACAGACGGATGTTCCTGACAGCGCCATTGGCGATACCCGCCAATAACCGCGATGGTATAGTATAACCCACCGTGATATTCCTCATCCGCAAATAACTGCCGTCTTCCAACCACCAATCCGAAGGCCGCAGGTTGCCGCTGCCAGTTACATTTTGTCCTATCCTGGGCAGCGCCGCCACATCACCCGGTTTTCTCCACCTGTCCAGCAGCGCAGTGCCGGCATTGTGGCCCGTAGACATGCTCTCGGTAGCCAGTTTTACGCCTTTCAACAGCTTCAGTCCACTGATCCCGGAGATCACCAGGTTGAGGTCAAAGCCTTTGTAGTTGACACCTGCATTGAAACCATAGATGAATTTCGGGATGGGGTTACCCAGGATCTGCTGGTCTTTCGTAGTCACCTGTCCGTCTCCGTTGATATCTTTATAGATAAAATCTCCGGGCAGCAGGCCATTCTGGTATACAGCCGATGCGTTGCCGGTCTTTTGTGCCGCCACCTGGTTGAGGGCCGTTATTTCATTGGCATCCCTGGCCACATGATCCAGCCGATATCCATAAAAGGCGCCGATCGGGCTGCCGGCCGCCGTATAGGTAGTAGCAGGCACGGGATTGAAAGCGCCTTGTTGTATCGGCGCAGAGAACTGGCCGCCAAGGGACAACACTTTATTTTTATTCACCGATCCGTTGACATTGACGTTAAAGCTAAGGTCGCTGCTGATCCTTGTCTGGTACCCCACCGACAGCTCAAATCCCTTGTTCTCCGCATCGGCGGCATTCAGTGTCTTGGAGGGTTGATTGCCGGTGGTGCTGACGCCAATACTAGCCGGCAGGAAAGTGGTGACCAGCAAGCCGCTGCTCTTGCGATCATAATAGTCGGCCGCGATCGTCAGCTTATTTTCAAAAAAGCCCAGATCGATCCCGACATCCGTCTGGTTGGTCTGTTCCCACCGCAGATCGGGATTGCTTACGGTGGTAATAGTTGTCCCCGAAACAAAGGTCTCCGTCGATCCGAAGCTATAGACCAGCGATCCCGCTGGTGTCCCCTGGTAGGTCTTGGCCGTGTTCAGGAAGTTGGGAATGCTGTTATTGCCCGTCTGTCCCCATCCGGCGCGGAGCTTGCCATCTGAAAGAAAACCAAGAGACCTTTTGACAAACCCTTCATCCGAGAAGCGCCAGGCCGCGCCCAGCGCTGCAAAATTACCGAAGCGGTTGTTGACGCCGAAGTTGGAAACCCCGTCCCTGCGCAGGCTGCCAGTCAAAATATATTTACCGTCATAAGCATAGTTCAATCGTCCGAAATAAGAAATAACGGAGGGCCTGGCGTAGTTGGTACCAGAGACGCTCACCGCCTGGGAAGGAGCTACGCTGATGTTCTGAATATTGTCATTGGGCTGATTAGTACCCCTGATGCTGACCTGGTTGGTATAACCGGGATTAATATAGGTATTACCAGCGATAAAGGCGATCTCATGCCGGGCATAGGTCCGGTTGAACGATAAAAAGTTCTCCAGGGTATAATAGGAGCTGTTGGAGAAATCCTGCGTGGACTGGCGGGCCTGGTTCAGGAAATTCGAGGATTGATACTGGTATTGAAAACCATTGCCCCGGCCGGAATTTATTTCGGCAGAGAACTGGGTCTTGAATTTAAGCCCGTCGATAAGCCGTACTTCGCCGGTAAGCTGCGGAAAAAATGCCAGGGACCTGCTGAAAGCGTTCCTCATTTTGATCTCCTGGACAGGGTTGATGGCATTACTGTAATCGTCTACATTGCTGACGATGGAATAACCGCCCAGCACATTGGGATCCAGGATCCTTTTGTAGGTCGGGTATTGGAGGGCATTCAATATATTGGCGTTGGCGCCCGTGTTGTCAAATTCCCTGAAGCTCAGGCTTTGCGTAAAGTGGAATCGTCCCAGGGTCTCATCCAATCCCAACCGTCCCTGCAAGCGTTTGGTCCGGGCATTGATCAGGATGGATTGCTGATCGATATACGTGACCGACGCCGTATAGTTCGCTTTCTCGCTGCCGCCACTGATATTAAAGTCCTGTTCGGATAGTAGCGCGTTACGGAAAACCGACGACTGCCAGTCGGTACTATCCACCAATACACCGGGCGTACTGAATTTAGCAGGCAATACTGTATTCTTGCTGGCTGCCAGGTCGCGTAATGCATCCACATATTGAGCAGCATTCATCACGTCCAACCGTCGCCAGGCCTTGGCCCTGCCCCATTGCGAGGTGATGCTGATCCGGGGTACGCCGGGGCGTCCTTTTTTCGTGGTGATGAGCACCACCCCATTCGCAGCGGCCGAGCCGTAAATAGCCGTGGAAGAAGCATCTTTCAAAATGGTGATGCTTTCAATATCCTGCGCATTGATAGTGTTGAAGAAATTCTTACTGCCCTGTATACCGTCGATCACATACAAGGGATTAACATCCGTAAAACTTCCGGTACCGCGAATGATGATCTGCGCATCGGCGCCCGGTGCACCGCTGTTCTGTACGACCTGTACGCCGGCGGCTTTCCCGATCAGGAGCTGCGAGGCGTTGACGGTGGCGCCTGCTCCGGCCTCCCTGGGGGTTACCACATTCAGGGCGCCTATGACCTCCCGTTTCCGGGCGGTGCCGTAACCGATGACGATCACATCGTTCAACGTGGCGGGCTTCCGGACGAGCTTGACGGCAAGGGTCAGGGTAACACCAGACCGCAGCGTGTACGGCGTTAAGGTCTGTGTTTCAAATCCGACAGAAGAAATGGTGAAGACATAACTGCCATCCGCCGGCAGGCCCGAAAACCGGAAGACGCCGTTGCTATCCGTCTGAACCCCCGCCGTATAGTTGGTTTTTCTATTGATCGCTACTACGCTGACATTGCTCAGCAGCTCTCCCCTGTCATTTCTCACCGTACCGGTGACCTGTGAAGGATTGTCCTGCCCCGTCGCCAAAAAAGGAGAACCAAAAAGAAGCAGACAAAATAAGGGTAGCAGTCTTTTTTTCAGGGGCTGCCATGGGTCGGGTAAAATTCTCATATATACAAGCATGGTTTGATGAAAGGGCAAATGAAGCACCCTGGTGTTCGCACACCGATTTTTTAAGTTTATAATATGGCTGATGGTTTACTTTTTCTTAATGACGATGCCGCTGTCCTCCCGGACAAACTTAAGATTGTTGGGAAGGGTAATATCCGTCAGGATCTTTTCCAGGGAATCCGTTTTTTCAAATTTTCCATCAAAATAGATCTGTTTTATATCCGCCGGATAATAATAGATCGGGACGTTGAAATAATTACTCAGCTGATCCAGCACTTCCGTGATAGGCTGATTGCTGAATTTATACCAATCCGGCTTCGCGATGCCTTTATACAGGGGATTGCCTGCCTTAACGAGCACATTCCCGGCGCCGGCGCCGAAGTTAGTAACTGTAACAGTCATGCTTTTTCTGTTGTATCGCAACTCTTTGCCAGGCGTCAATATCACGTCTGCAATCGAGGACCTTTTGAAAAGGTCGGATCCAACCACCACCTTTCCCGTATTCAGACGAACCGTTATTATCTCGTCCTCAGGCATGGCTTTGATACGAAAAGAAGTGCCGAGTACCGTCGTGGACAGCTCACCGCTATAGACCGTGAAAGCATGGGCCTTGTCGGAAGCAACTTCAAAGGCGGCTTCCCCTTCCAGGTAGATATCCCTGCTCTCTGTAAAAATTTTTCGGTAGACAATGGTCCCTTTCGGCATCAGCCGGACAAGCGATCCGTCCGGCAGAACCAAAGGCAGAACAGCAGCACCGGTATTCTCTTTCCGCTCCCGTTCATCCGGAGGGATCGACGCTATGGCCTTTGCCGGCCCCAGACCTGTGAGACCGGAGTGACCGTCACGTTGAAACAGCCAGACCGTTCCGAATATGAGCCCGCCGGCAATCGCCGCGGCCGCCAGCCCCCGAAGCCATTTACGACCCTTCCACATCGGGACCGGATCGGGTCCGGATCCATCGGCCATTGTTCCGATGTCGTCGCCGCTCCGGCTTTCCTGATGAATATGTTTCAGCCATTCCGCAGACACGGCTTCGGGAAGGTCCTGCGTTTCGCGTAATGCCATGAACTCCTCTGCGGAGAGATATTGCTCCAGCAGTTCCGGATGTTCGGACAGATGATCCGCTATTTCGCGGGCCTGATCCGGCGTACACTGACCCCTTAAAAACCGTTCTATCAATTCATTGTTTATCATGCGGCGTACAGGTTACCTGTAAATAATACGTTTGTGGAAGTCCGACTACTTAGTCCGGCGAAAATAAATTACCAGTGATAGAGGGATAGGACGGCAAGGGTCAGCAGCAGTCCGAGGTAATGTCGCAACTCCTTGACAGCCTGAAATATATGTGCTTCGACAGTCCTGGAGGACAAAGACAGCTCGTGTGCGATCTGCTGATAGGTCATGCCCTTGAAGCGGCTCATTTCAAAAACCTTTCTTCGCATGGGAGGCATTTTCTCCAGGGCATGGGTCAGCTTCTCCTGCAATTCTTTTTCCGCCAGCCGCTCCCAGAACTCATCTGTGGAAGGAGCATAGCGCTCTACGATATGGATCACTTTCTCCTCGTAAACTTTATCTTTTCGAAGCAGGTCGATGAGCGTAGTTCGGGCAATCCGGAAAAGCTGGATGCCGATGTCCAGATCCTCCGAGAGGTTCTCCCGGTATTTCCAGCATTTTATGAAAGTCAGCTGAGTGGTCTCTTCGGCGATGAAGGAAGATCCCGTCTTGCCCAGAATAAAAAAATAGATCCTTTGGTGAAAGGCATAATAGATGTCATTAAACACCAGGATATTCCCTTTTTTTATGGCAGCAATCGTCTCCAGAGCGCAGCAGGTTTTAATCGAATAAAAAGCAATTTAGGAAATTAATATTCTCCTTTTACAATTATTTCCTGGCTCAGGTTAAATCAATTCGCCCGCACTAAGTAGTTTTCTTTTCACAAACGTATTCTTAGTACAAACTGATCCTGCTGGATCTAACGATTGCACTTTTAAAATAAACAGATATGAAAAAATTCCTACAAAAGGTCCTTTTGCCGGCCATCTTTGCCTGCATTATTCATTCAGCAGGGGTTGCGCAATCCTACAACTGGAAACCGGTCCGCGTAGGCGGAGGGGGGCGGGTGCCAAGCATTAAGGCCCACCCCAAAGTAGCCAATCTTTTCTTTATTACTACCGATGTAGGCACCCCGTACCGCTGGAACAATTCCCTGCAACGATGGGAAGCAATGATGCTTGGCAATCACATTCCAACCACTTACTGGAACTGGCAGAACAACCAGCTATGCAGCGATCTCGCATTCGACCCCAATGACTTGACGGGCAATATCCTGTATGCCACCGTATCTAATGGGCAGGGACCATCGCCCGGGAGTGGTCTGGATCAGCAGGGTACCGTTATGAAATCGACGGATCGCGGAGAGTCCTGGACCGATTGCGGACTACAGATCCTTGTGAAGCCCAATAGCGATCAGGCATATTCGGACCGGCTGGTGGTCGACCCCCAAAACAGCAACACGATCTATGTTACTACCCGTGCCAATGGAACCTATAAAAGCGATGCGGCCGGAGCCGCCGGAACCTGGGTAAAGCTGGTAACTCCCTTCGATACTTTACAAGGGCGCTTTATTAAGTTCGACATCAGTTCGGGTACCGTTGGAGGTGTTACGAAAATTATATATATCGGCACGGCTAAAGGCGTTTACCGCAGTTCTGACGGCGGCGCCAGCTTTTCGCTGATGACCGGCGGACCAACCGATGTTAGACGTGCATCCATCGCCAATGATGGCACCATGTATGTTACTACCACAGCGGCCAATGGCAGTATAGTGAAATGGAACGGCAGTTCCTGGCTGGCCATCAATCCGGATGCAACCAGGAGTTTTAGCGCCGTTGCGGTTAACCCCGTTAATAGCAACGAGGTGCTTACGGCATCCTCAGGAACCTGGAACAACGATAAATTGTATCGTACCACTACAGGGGGTGTGTCCGGTGGATGGACGCCCATGAATGTTACGCGTGACAATACAGAGGCGCCGCATTCGCTGGGAGGAAATGTATCGCTCGGTAATGCCGGTCATAATATAGATATGTTCTGTTTCGACCCTTTCAATGTGGGCCAGGCCTGGTTCTCGGATTGGACCGATGTAGCGAAAACCACGGATGTATGGGCAGGCACGGTCAATTGGGTGTTGCACGATGCGGGACTGGAGGAAGTGGCTACTACAGGCCAGCTTGTATGCCCGCCTTCCGGAAGAAATGTTCTGCTCTCCGCTACCGGAGATGTCGGCGGGTTCGATCATCAATCTTTTACGGAGCCGCCGTCAAAAGGTATGGCTTCCTTTTTTCCTACCAGCAGCGGGATCAACATGTCTGGCGTGGATATACAATATACAAACCCCGGATTTATTGCCCGCACAGGCAGCAACGGCTGGAACGGACCCGCCGAAGGCGGTTATTCGGATAACGGGGGACAAAATTATACCCCTTTCCCAACCAAACCCTCCGGCGCCGTACGCGGAAGGGTGGCTGTCTCGGCCACGAGTCCCGTTATATTGTGGGTATCCCAGGGTGGGGCCACTTATGTTAGCTTTAATAAAGGGACTTCCTGGACTGCCTCAGCAGGTGTGCCAAATGATGTATTGAAATACGGAGATATTTATTCTATTTATCCCGGGCAGTTGCCTGTGGCGGCCGATAAAGTCAGCGGCAATATCTTTTATATTTATGCCAAGGGAGTCATATATGTGAGCGAGGATACCGGCCGCAATTTTGTGGCAAGGGCCAATAATCTGCCTAACGATGGAGGGTTCGCTTCTTATGCCAGTATGGTAACCACCCCTGGCAGATCGGGAGACATATGGTTCTCCCATTCCGGTGGGCTATTCCATTCTACAGATACCGCGAGAACGTTTACCAGGATCAATGCAGCTGCTATTGTAAGCCCTAAATGGATGGCCGTGGGCAAGGCAGATACCCTGGCCTCCTCTCCGTCGATCATATATGTTACCAATGGACCGACGCCGATCGATGGCATCCCGTATGGTGTGTTCCGCTCCGATGACAACGGCAACAATTGGACGACTATTTCAGATAATGTGCCCGGTATTGTACAAAATATGACGGCCGATAATCATGGGCGCGTATTCATGGGCATCAACGGCAACGGGATGTTTGTCGGCGAACCCATAGGAGGGTCCGTTACAGGTGTATCGGTAACGCCTTCAAGTGACTCTGTGATCGTTTCCGACTCGCTGAGTTTGAAAGCAGTGCTATCCCCGGTATACCCTGCCAACAGTAATGTTAGCTGGAGCTCCTCCGATACTTCTATTGCATCGGTGAATGCATCCGGACTGGTAATAGCCAGGGCAGTAGGCACATCAACTATTACTGTTACTACCGCTGACGGCAACCTCACCGCAACCAGCACTATTAAAGTTACACCGATTATACATGTCACAGGCGTAACACTCGATACCGCAGTTTACATTGGCCTGGGCGGCTCTGCCAATATGAAAGCGACTATATTACCATCGAATGCAAAAAATAAAACACTCAGCTGGGCTTCATCGGATACTTCTATTGTTAAAGTGAATGCCAGCGGTCTGATATCCGCCCTTGCTACTGGTAATGCAACTATTACAGTAACCACTCAGGATAGTGCAAGGACCGCGGCCTCGGTTGTACATGTTGGTCTCATAGCAAATGCGTACAACATAGGCGACACCGCGCATACGTATGGTAACTTCGTTCGTGACCCCAACAGCTGGGCATGGACCTGGTCGAATTCAACTACATCTGCTATTACAACCACAGGCATTACCAATCCTGCGCCGCAGGAGGTTTACCAGACCCAGCGAAACGGCCTGGTAGCCAGCACCCCTTATAATCTTGGGGGCCTGTTACCCAACGCGCTGTATACAATGCGCCTGCATTTTGCGGAAGTTAATTCAACGGTTGTTGCGGGTACTAAGAAATTCTACGTGATGATCAACGGTGATACGGTTCTTAGACTATTCGATATTTACGCAGCAGCCGGAGGAAGGAATAAAGCAGTCGTGAGAGAGTTCCCTTTTACAACATCTTCTACAGGCACTGTATCTGTGCGATTCGCTGTATACACCGGAACAAGTTCAATAAACGGGATAGAAATGGTATTGACACCTGTCACGGGCGTGGGAATAGATAAGGATAGTGCATTTGTAGGAGTAGGAGATACAACGCGTCTTATATCTACCGTACTACCTGCTAATGCTACCAATAAGGGCGTTAGCTGGAAATCATCCGATCCATCGGTAGCAATTGTGTCGTCAGCGGGCCTGGTAACCGGTACCGGCCCGGGTACGGCCGTCATTACCGTAACTACGGCAGAAGGCAGTAAAACAGATATTGCCCTGATAAGAGCAGCTAACATTCCTGTCACCGGTGTTGTCATTGACAGCGCCACTGCAACGGTGGGTGTTAATAATACAAAGAAGCTTACTGCAACGGTGTCGCCTGTCAATGCTACCAATAAGGCGATCAGCTGGAGTTCATCCGACACAACTGTTATAAAAGTAGACGCAAATGGTTTGCTGACGGGTAAAGCACCGGGAACTGCAACGATAACTGTTACTACGCAGGATGGTTCCAAAACAGCAAATATCACTGCTACTTCCTCCAATATCCTTTTAAATAGCGTAACACTTAGCAAAGCGGTTCTCACACTTGGTAAAGGAGATACGGCAACCATCAGGGCGATGTTATCACCGGTGAATGCGAGTAACCCGTCGGTAGGCTGGAAATCAACAGACACTACTATTGCCACGGTTAATAGCGCAGGCCTTATAACGGCTCTTAAAGTTGGTTCGGCTATCATTATCGCGACAGCCGTGGACAGTGGACATGCGGCCGATTCGTTGCCGCTTACTGTGATAAGTGCAGGAAGCTGCGGTCTGCTGGAAAACAACGGATTCGAGAGTGGCTTTGTAAACTGGATCAGGTCCAGTGCCGATGCAGCTTATATCACCGATTCCCTGCCATTGGTCCATTCGGGTTTAAGGGCAATCGTCATTGCGGGGCAAAATAGTCCGAGCATTAATTATACTGCTCCTATCGCAGTCAGTGCAGGAACAGAAATTACATTCAGCGCCTGGGGTAAAATAGCCGGAAGCCCGAATCCAAGCAATGTCACCCAATTCCTGATGCCGTATTGGGCAGGTATTGGAATTGATTATTTTGATTCGTCCGGAAATAAGCTAAGTAGTGAGAGTAACCAGTTCCAGGTTTATCCGGCTGTGGCGCCAGCTGTAACTCCATCTACCTATACGAAGTTCAATGTCATTACCCGGGTTGCGCCCGCAGGAACTGCCAGCGTAGGCATATGGGCGGCCAAGGCAGGTCCGGGATATTTCTTCCTGGATGATCTCTGCATCACAAAAAATGTGGCATCTGTAAGCCTCGACGCAGATAGCGTCACACTGTTGACTGGCGCTATCCGTCAGATAAACGCCACGGTACTACCCACTGATGCTTCTGACAAATCACTGACATGGGTATCGACTGACACTTCTGTCGCTAAAGTAAGCGCTACCGGGCTGGTGAGTGCAATGGCGCCGGGCAATGCAAGGATTATTGCCAGAGCAACCGCAGATACGACTAAAACAGATAGTGTGGCAATACGCGTTACGAATACGGCTATTGCCTACAATGTAGGGGACACGGCTCATGCTTATGGGGACTTTAGAAAAGATCCTATCAGCTATAGCTGGACGTGGGCGACAACGACTACGACTGCCATCGATATGAGTGCAGTAACCAACCCGGCACCGGAAGCAGTCTACCAGACCCAGCGTAACGGGATTGAAAGAAATAATCCTTATTGGTTCAATGGTCTTACTCCTAATGCCAGCTATACATTGCGCCTGCATTTTGCTGAAATTAATCCTGCTGCAGGATGGAACTCCAAGAGGTTCAATGTAATTGTAAATGGGGATACCGTACTTAAATTGTTCGACATCTATGCCGCCGCGGGTGGAAGATATAAGGCCATAGTAAGAGAGTTTCCTGTGATAGCTTCATCTACCGGAAAGGTTTATGTCAAATTTGATATCTATACGGGGACCAGCTCCTGTAACGGGATCGAGATCGTTGTCCATTCTTCCGGATCCGCCAGCAGCGTCGCGCATTCGCCTGTCGTTAGCATAGCTCCGGAATTCAAAAAGGATGATTTGAGTAAGGTCGAATTGACTGTGTATCCTAACCCGGTATTGGATAATATCAATTTCCGCTTATCTGGTTACAATTATCAAGATGAGCCTTTACGAGTCGAATTGGCAAGCATTGATGGTAAGCATGTATTCGTCACCCGCATGCATTCAAACAAGGGTACCAGCACTTATAAAGTTGACACCGGGCGAAAGCTCGTACCAGGTATATACCTGCTGAAAGTATCCGGAAAAGGATTGAATGTCGTCACTAAAATAGTTGTTCTGTAAAAACAGAAAAAGAGAGGCTGTCTCCTATGTTTGCGAATCAGGAGATGGCCTCTTTTTAATAAGGTCAAAGACATATAAATAGCCGCTGTATCCAAACCCCGGATCCCATTGTAAGGCCCTACTCCGACCGCAAACTCTCCACCGGATTGGCCAGCGCCGCCCGCACCGCGTGAAAGGTTACCGTCACCAGGGCAATGACCAGCGCGATCAATCCCGCCCCTGCCAGCATCCACCATTCGATGGCAATCCGATAGGCAAAATCCTGCAGCCAGCGATGCATGGCCAGCCAGGCCATGGGCGCCGCGATCAGCAGCGCGATGGTCACCAGGATGAGAAAATTCCGCGACAGCAGCCGCACGATGCTGGCCGGGCTTGCCCCCAGCACTTTCCGGATGCCGATCTCTTTCACCCGCTGGCGGGTATACAGTGCAATGAGGCCGAAGAGTCCCATGGCGGCAATGAAGATGGTCAGCAGCGCCACGTAGTTGGTGGCTTTCAGAATACCTTCCAGCAATGCATATTGATGATCTACCCTGTCGCTCATGTATTCAAGCTTGAGGGCCCTGCGTGAAGGCATTTCTTTAAACGTCCTTTCCAGCAGCGCCTGCACGGCCTTTTCGCCGTGAGGGTCCACCCGGACGCTGAGGTAGCTGGCGCCCAGCTGCTGGTGTCCTCCATAATGGTGCAGCAGGGGTTCTACATTGCGGGTCAGGTCCTGGTAATGAAAATCCTCCATCACACCCACGACCCGGAAGATCGCATGGTCTCCCCTCGCCCGCAGCTGCCGGCCAATGGCATTGGCATCCGTCCAGCCGAGGAGGGAGGCCGCTTTCCGGTTGATCATAACATCGTTCAGGTGCAGGCTATCGCTCGCGCTGGTGCCTTCTATAAAATTCCTTCCTTCCACTACCGGCACCGCATAAGTGGGCAGCAGGCCAGCGTCCACATAGGCATGCCGGAAATTCACCTCCCGGTTGGTGGCAGGATCGAAATACGTGTTGTAATTATTATCGTAGCCCGTGGGGATCACATCGCTGGTGGAAACGCCTTTCACGGACGGGTGGCTCCGCAGTTGATCCAGCAGGACGTCGAAGCGGGCGGCCGCCACCTTGGGGTCTTTAAATGACAATCCTAAACTGGCCACCAGCACATGCTGTTTTTCGAAGCCCAGGGCAGCGCCTTTCATATGCTGGATCTGGCTGCGCAGGATGATGGTGATGCCGATGAAGGTGATGGCCAGGACAAACTGCAGGGTAATGAAGATATTGCGGGTATAGGGTTTATCGGATCGGCCCGCGCCGGCCAGCCGGCCCTTGATGACATCCGCGGGCTTCAGTCTGCCCAGGTGAAAAGCCGGGTAGCTGCCGGCGATGACGACGATGAGCAGTCCCACCAGGATAAAGACCAGCGCCAGCGGGTAGTCACGCCGCATATGCAGGGAGATATTGCCAAACTTGTCCTTGAGGATGTCATTGATGGCAGGCATCAGCAGGGCGTTGAAAAGAAGAAAGGCCAGCAAGAGCGAAGCAGTCACCAGGATGGCGTTCTCGACACAGAACTGCAGGATGATATGCCATTTGCTCCCTCCCATCATCTTCTTCACGGCCACTTCGCGGTTGCGGCTGAACAGTGTGGCGGCATTCAGATTGATGAGATTGGCGATGATCACCAGCAGGATGAAAAAGATGGTGCCGATCTCTCCTTTGATCATCACCTGTACGATGTTGCCGGACTCTTCCTGTACAAAACGGCTAAAAGGCGCCAGCCGGGGCTGGACCTTACGGATCCCGGGATTATAATGCACCAGCGCCAGCTGCCGCAGCTGGGCGTTCAGCCTGGCAGTGTCGGCACCCGGCCGGACGAGGAAATAATTTTCTGCAAAGGTGTTATACCAGTCTGCGCCGGCCGCAAAGCCGGGTTCGTCCCGCAGCAGCTGCGTGGTCAGGATCACTTCCCCCCGCAGGGTAGTATTGGTAGGGATGGGCTGCAGCACGCCTGTGACCACCAAGGGTACGCTGTCATCCATGGTGACTGTTGACCCGACCGGGTTCACCTTGCCGAACAGCTTTTGGGCCATCTCGTGGCCGAGGACCACATTATGTTTCTCCAGCAGCGCCGTTGCGGGGTCGCCATATTCCAACGGGAACGAGAAGACGCGGAAAAATCCCGTGTCCACATACCACGATTTTTCCTGGAACTGCCCTTCGCCCACTTTCAGCCAGGGCCACCGCCAGCTTTGCACATGGGTGCCCGCCTCGATATCAGGGCACGCTTTCAGGGCCTCGTACAGCAGGGGAAAGGGCGTCTGGTTGAACTCATTGCCTTCGGCCGCCCGGCTCTTCACATAATACATGCGCTCCTTGTTCCGGAACTGGCCGTTCGTCGTGAGGTACTGGTACAGCATCACCGTCAGCACCATGATGCCGGAAAGCCCCAGGGTCAGCCCGATGAGATTGATCAGCGTAAAGCTCCGGTTGCGGAGGAGATGGCGTATCCCCGTGCGTAGATGATGTTTGAGCATGGTCGGTTTGTTGAGGGTGTATGGAAGGGATCAACGCCTATGCCAGTTTTACAATCGGCTGAACATCAAATTATTGAATTTATTTATTCAGGATCAACTGTCCGTTTTCGGAGAAGGGCTGTACGGTTGCAAAAACATACCACCTAGCTCCTGTCATTCCCATCATAATCGCAATCTTTCAATGTCCAATCTATCAATACTTCCTGCGCCCATTCCGCAAAGCTGGGGTTTACTACTTCAGGGGTATCTTCTTCGCTGTAAGCGTAGTCATGCTGCCAAAATACAACCTCGCACGATTGTTCGTTACACCTTTTAGCATCAAAGCAATAATGGTTTCCGCCCCCATCGGGAGAAAATGGCACCAGATGCATCGGCATCTCATTTTCGACTTCATAATGCTCGAACTTATATGATTCGCCCAGCGATGGTGCTATCGAGGGATCGATAATGCCATAAACAAGCGTTCCCATAAGGCAAAGACCATTGGTCTTTCTTAAAAAAACCTTATAATCATTTGGCAGAGCAAGATTGTGCTGTTTTTCAAATTCATTGATCTTGTCTTCGCCGGCCCCTTCGTAAAGCCCCAAAACTCTTGGAGAAAATTTTAAAATTTCGTTAATTACTTCTTGTATATCTGCCATAAAAATTTACAGGGTCTATTGCTTCATCGTAAAACACTATTCGGGAAAATCACGCAGGAACCTTGTACGCTCCTACCCCTACTTCCCCGTCACAGGCACCACGGGCTGCCGAGGCGGTATAACAATTGAGGGACTCAAATTGGGCAGCAGCTTCCGAATTATGGCAGTATCCTTGTCGGAGGTATCCATAAAGGTCCAATTTTCACCATTATCGGCAGATATGGCGATGAGGGTGGACGTCGTACGAAACTTCCCTTTCGGCGTGGCTATGACGATATACTCAGGAATAGTAGCCTGCCATTCCTTACCGCTTTTTATCAGCCCTGAAGGCTCGCCCATGCTGACATCTTCAAAGCTCATTCCTCTTTGTTTCATCCCATCGGTCACCCCTGTCATAATTTGTTCCATGCCAGCGGAGCCGCCTACCATTTCCAATACGGCCGGGTTGGCATAAGCTGAAAAACTTTTGAAGTCTTTGTGCAAAAAGCTGGCCCCCATCTTCACCGCCTGTGCTTTTAATTTGGTTGCTGCCCCCGGCGCCTGGGCCCGGCCAGGTGCTGTAACAACGACAAAAAAGAATAAAGAAACGATGGTATTTTTTTTCATGACTGGGATGCTTGTGCTCACTTACAAATATACAAAAACGGTAACTATTGCATAATTACTATTCACTCATAATTGCGGGTTCATCGAATCAAGATCAACACATCCTGCTCTTCATCAAAAATTCACCAGCGTGTCGATTTGGCCAATAAGTGTGTCGATTTTGCCCATCAGCGTGTCAATATTGCACAGTTTGCGGACAGGAATGGGGCCATATACATCCAACTCTTTTGCAAATCCCCCGGCAGTTGATTATCTTACGACACCCCAAAACATTTAACATGGAAAATTCTTATGACGCATCTCTCTCAGGCCAGGATCTGCTCACTGATTTCGAGGTCGATCTGCAGCTGGCAAGCGCGGGTAAGCGCTTCGCCAATTACCTTATCGACCTGGTGGTGTTCTACCTGGTCACGGTGCTGTTATTTGCATTGTATTACGTCATGGTTACACCCCAGGAGTACGCCGCCAGCACCAATTCCATCGACTCATTAACCGACAGGCTCGTCAGTATGCTGATGTACGGCATCATCTCGGGAATTGTCGAAGGTCTGTTCAAAGGCAAAAGCCTTGGCAAACTTATCACCGGCACAAGGGCGGTCAATACAGACGGCACCAATATCTCTTTCAAAACGGCCTTGCTGCGGGGCCTCAGCCGCATTGTTCCTTTCGAGCCCTTCTCCGCACTGGGCGGCCCATCCCATCCCTGGCATGACAAATGGACCAATACCTATGTCATAGACGAGAAGCTTTCCACCAGGAAATAGCGTTTCACGGATGTCTGCTGCGGCTAAACATTAAATTTTTAAAAAAATTTGCACAAGTGAATACTTGTGCATAAATTTACAAGCACTTACTTGTATATTATGAAGGAAAGAAGGGATGTCTACCAGGCGATCGTCGATCCTACCCGGCGGGCCATCATCAATATTATTGCCGAAAAACCGCAAAACATCAGTTCCATTGCTGCACAATTTGATATCAGTCAGCAGGCCATATCCCTGCATATCAAAATCCTGACCGACTGCGGCATGGTAATCATCAGGCAGCAGGGACGGGACCGTTTCTGTGAAGCTGATCTAAGTAAATTAGGCGAGGTAGCGGAATGGGTAGACCAATACCGCCAACATTGGGAACACCGATTGAACAAAATGGAAAAATATATTGCCAACCTTAAAAAAGAACGCTATGGAAAAAAGAAAAAGTGATACGTCCGACCGCGAACTGCTGATCTCCCGCCTGTTGGACGCACCGGTGGAGCTTGTCTGGGAAGTATGGACACAGCCGGAGCATATAGCATTGTGGTGGGGCCCCGATGGGTTTACCAACACTATTCAAACAATGGATGTTCAGCCAGGCGGTGAATGGAACCTGGTGATGCATGGACCGGATGGCACCGATTATAAGAACAAAAGCATTTTTAAAGAGATCATTCCGTACAGGAAGCTCGTTTACGAGCATATCTCCGGACCTACATTCACTGCTACCATCGAATTCGAGTCCCGTGGAGATCAAACCCATTTAAGCTGGCATATGTTATTTGAAACAGCAGAAGAATTCATCAAAGTAGTGAAAACTTTCAAAGCCGATGAAGGGTTGAAGCAAAACGTGGAGAAGCTGCATGCCTACCTGACTGATGTACGTATACATCGCTAAGGTCAAATTGGCACGTGAGTTTACGCAAGCCCTATGGGATGAGAGAATTCCTTCCAAAACCGCCGTATTTATCCTATATTAACCCCATGGAAATACCCCTGTTCCGAAAGCTGCATGCAGAAGGGCTGATCCCGGACGAGTCCTTGCGAAAGGCTGAATCCCTGGAAAGTCAACGCCTTTTTTCCCTTCACTGGGAGCTGAAGCTGCTGCTCTACCTGGGTGTGGTCCTCCTCAGCGGCGGACTGGGCATCCTCGTCTATAAGAACATCGACACCATCGGGCACCAGGCCGTGCTGGCCTTCATTGCCCTCGTCAGCGCGGGCTCTTTCCTGTATTGCGCCCGCAGGAAGCCGTCCTTCCACTGGGGAAAGATGGCGGCTCCCGACACCGTCTATGACTACATCCTTTTGCTGGCCTGCCTCAGCCTGGTGACCTTCATCGGCTATCTGCAGTTTGCCTACGGGGTCTTCGGCCACCATTACGGGCTGGCCACCTTCATTCCCATGGTCCTGCTCTTCATCAGCGCCTATTATTTCGACCACCTGGGCGTGCTGAGCCTTGCGATCACCAACCTGGCCGCCTGGGCCGGCGTCGCCATTACCCCTCTGCACCTGCTGGAGGACAACGACTTTGGCAACGAGCAGGTGATCTACACCGGTATCCTGCTGGGCTGGGTGCTCATGGCAGCAGGCCGTCTGTCCCAATTACAGGGACGCAAATCGCACTTTGAATCCACCTATACGAACTTCGGCTTCCATCTTTATTTCATCGCCGCGCTGGCCGGGCTCTTCATCCACGAACGAGCCTACCTGCTTTGGTTCCTGTTGTTCGCCGCGATCGCCTGGTTCCTATACCTGCAGGCCATGGCGCGCAGGTCCTTTTACTTTGTCGTTTTCATCGTATTATATACCTATATCGCACTTGGCTATGTCGTCATTCGGGCGTTGGACCATTTCCATGACGACGCAATGAATGCCATCGTGCTGGGGCTTATATATTTCATCCTATCCGCCTGCGGGGTGGGCGCCTTGCTCATCCGCCTGAACCGAAAGCTTAAAACCCATGATGGCCTATAAACCCAACGCGTTCTATCATCGTCATATACAATCCCAGGCAAAAGAGGCGCTGGAAAAAGAAGTGATCGACCAGGCCGCTTATCACCGCATTCTCGAAGCCTATCCCAATACCCTTTATACGCCGAACATCTTTGTCCGCCTGGGGCTGTTCCTTCTCGCGGTGCTGGCGACAGCCTGCGGAGCAGGGCTGCTGATGCTGATGGCCTCGGGCAATGACGTTGCTTTCCGGATGATGGTCATTATTGCCGGCTTTGGTACTTTCGGGGCACTGGAGATGTTTATCCGCAAAAGAAGCCCCTTTCGGGCCGGACTGGATGATGGATTGCTTTACGCCGCCGTCTGCCTGGTGTATTTTGGCATGGTCGTCGACGCCGATGGCATCGGCCCTTCCCTGGAATGCCTGATCCTGCTGGTCATCGCGCTCATCTGCTGTATCCGGTATGTAGATGCCCTCATGGGCCTCGTGGCCTATGGCGCCTTCCTGGGGCTTATATACTTCATGGCCCTGCAAGGCGGCGCCACCGGCCGGGCATTGCTGCCCTTCATCATGATGATCGCTTCGCTGGCGCCGCGTCCCCTCCTCTACCACCTCGCCAAGCGCGCAGCAGCGCTCCCCTGGCGCCACTGTCTCGACACACTGAATGCCTCGACCCTGCTAGCTTTCTACCTGGCGGGCAATTATTATATCGTCCGGGAAGCGAATGCCCTCCTCTCCGGCGTTCCGGGCCCCATTCCCCTGGCCTGGCTCTGGTGGACACTGACCATTGTGACACCTTTCGTATATATCGGCTGGGGCATCCGCAAAAAAGATCCCCTCTTCCTTTGGGTGGGCATGGCGCTGGTGACGGCCGCCGTCTTCACTTTCAGGTACTATTATCATGTCCTGCCGGCAGAGCTGGCCATGGTCATCGCGGGAGCATTGCTGATCGCGTTGGCGTATGTCCTGCTGCGTTACTTACGCATCCCCCGCCATGGCTTTACTTCAGCACCTGCCGATGAGCCCTGTCCCCCGGGCGCCTCACTGGTGGAGGGGCTGATCATCGCGGAAACCTTCCAGCCCCAGCAGCCGGCCGACGCAGGATTCAAGTTCGGCGGCGGTTCCGGAGGAGGCGGGGGAGCCGGAGGAGAATATTAAATTATGGAACCAGAAGAGCATATATTATCCGATTTCGAAGTTGAGCTGGACCCGGCCAACCGCAATTTGCGTTTTGTCAATTTCATTGTTGACAGGCTGTTGTTCTATTTTGTTGCCAGGGGTGTCAATATGCTGTGGGGCAATTACCTGGTGATAGCCATGTATAACGAAACTTACAATACAAGGTTAATGGTCAGCGTTCTTATCGGGCTCTTCCAATATGCCTTGTTCATGGGACTGACGGAAGCCTTGTTCAAAGGCAAGACCCTGGGCAAGGTCTTCACCGGGACGCGCGCGGTAAATCCTGATGGCAGCCCCATTTCAGCGAAGACGGCCTTTCTCCGGAGCCTGTGCCGTATGGTGCCTTTCGAGCCTTTCTCCGCGTTTAGCGGGAGCTGGCCCCGGCCCTGGCATGATAAATGGACGGATACTTATGTTATTGTGGAAAAGACGTCGGTGACGAGGGGGTGATTGCAAAAAACTCCTGGACGAATCAGCCGCCTAAACCTTTCCCCGGGAATCTTGTTAACCATCAGCATGGTGATAAGCTACAAGGTCAGGTCGGAGAGGCCGGACCCTTCACTGACGGTATTTGAAGAGACGCTCTCCTTCCGGGATGGTTTCCGGCGGGTGAATATCCCTTCTTCCGTTGGGGAAGGTAAGCTGGTTGCGCTGCATTTTGCGGACGACTTTCATATCAATTTCCAGTTTTACCGTCTCGACGTGCCCCTGGAAGTGATCAAGGAGCATTCCCCGGAGCCCAACGACCTTGTATACTTTGTCTTTTATCAACTGCAACTGCCGGAAACGGCCTGGTTCCGTGGGGAGGAAGTGATCTATGATCAGGAAGGCGTGAATATTTACACACAATCCATCGATGCGATATTGCGCTTCCCGGCCGGCACCCAGCGTAATGTGGTCTGTCTCCGGATCTCCCGGCGGCGGTTGCAGGAGATGCTGGGGGGCCATGACCAGGATTACCTCAATGAATTGTTGCGTCCCTCCAACTCTTTTTTTATCAATGAACGGCTTTCGACGGAAATGCGCAGCGTCATCGGGGAATTACAGGTACCGCCGGCTGCAAGAGGCCTGGAGCAACTGTTCTATCACACCCGTATTTTACAGCTGATCTACCTGCTGATGGAGCAGCTGAATAAAAGAGTCTTTCTCCCCAACAGGATCAGCGACCCTGTGTTGATCGCCCGCGTCTTTAATGCCCGTACGCTGCTGGTGCAGGACCTTTCGTCGCCGCCTACCATCGCCAGCCTTGCCCGTGATGTGCTTCTCAGCGAGTCCCAGCTGAAGCACTCCTTCCGGGAGATGTTTGGCGTCAGCATCTACCAGTATTTTCAGCGCATGCGCCTGGAAAAGGCGCGTCAGCTGCTGGCGGAGAAAGGCCGCACGGTGAAGGAAGTAGCCTATGAGCTGGGGTTCACCAATACCGGACATTTTTCACGTCTTTTCGAGCGGGCCTTCCACATCAAGCCAAAAAAATTTCAGCTGGACCGGCCAGCGCCCTCATTTCCACCTGATCCGACACTTTTTTCATCGTCCTGGGCAATTTATCCTCGAATCGAGCAAGTTTCTTTGCAGACAGATCCTGGTTATTTACGATCGGCTGCCCGCAAGGAAAAATTGTAAGATATGGAGACAGGCTTTAGAAAATGGATCATCACGATTACGGTGATCATCTCGGCTATCATTGAACTTATCGACACCACCATCGTCAATGTTTCTATCAATACGATGAGCGGTAACCTCGCAGCTTCCCTGGAAGATACGGCCTGGGTCATCACCTCCTACGCCATTGCCAATGTCATCATTATTCCCATGACGAGCTTTCTGGCGGAGAAGATCGGCCGGAAACAATATTATGTGGGGTCCATCATCCTGTTCACGGTGACCTCCGCGTTGTGTGGTCTTTCGGACAACCTCTGGGAACTTGTCGCCTTTCGATTTCTGCAGGGGCTGGGGGGCGGCGCGCTTTTGTCCACCTCACAGGCCATCCTTTTCGAGACCTTCCCACCCAAGGACAGGCCGCTGGCCAGCGGGATATTTGCACTGGGCGTCATCATCGGACCTTCCATCGGTCCTGTAATGGGCGGCTATATCGTCGACAATGCCACCTGGCCCTGGATCTTTTTTGTCAACATCCCCATTGGCCTGCTCGCTACGTTGCTTTGCATCTACTATCTGCGGCCTACCCAGCGCTCGCGGGACGGCAAGCCGATCGATTGGCTGGGCATCGCTTTGCTCAGCACCGGCGTGGGATCTTTACAGGTGGTACTGGAAAGAGGGGAGACGGATGATTGGTTTGCCGCGAACTATATCATTTTCCTTACGGCCCTTTCCGTGCTGAGCCTGACCATTTTTATATGGTGGGAGCTTCGTACAAAATTCCCTGTCGTCAATCTCCGGGTATTGAAGAGCGTTACCCTCTCCGTTTCGGCGATCATGACCTTTGTCCTGGGTTTTGGGCTTTTCAGCGCTATCTATGTTTTCCCCTTATTCGCCCAGCGTATTCTTGGCTATTCCGCTTTCCAGACGGGGCTGATGATCATGCCGGGGGTGCTGATGGGTGCGGCTATCTCTCCCTTCCTGGGTAAGATGATGCAAAGAGGCATCCGTCCGCAATACCTGGTCATCCTTGGATTTGGATTGACGGCCATCTTCAATTTTGGGCTGTCCCGTTCCAACCTGGAATCCGGCACGGGCGATTTTGCGCAGCCTTTGATCTTTCGTGCGCTGGGGGCAGCCTTGCTCATCGTCCCGCTGACGGCCCTGGCCGTCTCCGAACTGGCGCCCCGGGATATTCCCCAGGGCGCGGCATTGAATAATATGATGCGCCAGATGGGCGGCTCTTTTGGCATTGCGCTTATCAATACCTACATTGCTCAACGGGCGGCGTTTAATCGTACCATGCTCATTTCTCACGTGGCCGTCGGGGATAGCCCTACGCAGGAATGGCTCAGACTGGCTGCTAATCGTATGTTATCGCATGGAGCTACTGTTCTCCAGGCCTCACGACAGGCGTTGGCGGCGCTGGAAGCCACGGTGGTCCGCCAAACTTATCTTTTGAGCTATATGGATGCATTTCTGTTGCTGGCCCTTCTCAATGCCTGCTGTATTCCGCTGGTGGTGATAACGATGATACGGCGAAAGAAGGCGGCGGGTGCAGCGGGTGCGAACGCACCACAGGCCAAAGTCAAAATAGAAGTAGAGGCGGCCCATTGAGGCAGGAGGCACTATTTTCATTTTGAGCGTTAAATTTATCAAAGTTCATCATTTATTTATTTCAACGTGGGGCGGACTTGCAGGGCAAAATGGGTAATTTACCCCCAAGATTAGCGATTGGTAGCCGTGTCGACCTTATAGGTAAAGATATTATCCTCCAATCGCACCTCATTGCTCCAAAACTCTTTGGGGCCTTCTTTTTGCTTTGATGTTCTCATAACGTCCAATAGATCTTCAAACTTGTTATAATATAAAAAAGCGAGCCTGAACTTTTCTCCCTCAGATTTTCCTTTGGCGCCTATTATAAATCCGTAGAATGTAATGGATTGCTTAGGCTTCAATGATATTCTTTCCGGAGAGTTGGCATCACACTCTACAGCTTTCACGTAAATAGATTTATTATTTGTTTTCCAATTAGCAGCTGGCCATGAACAGGACATAATAACAAAGCTAATGGTGGTATCCTGAATATTTGACACCGACGCTCTCACAAAATATCCTTCTTCTTTCTGCTTAAAATAATCGGTATTACCTTTAGATACTATCTCAAGCCTTACGGTTACTTCACCATTTACCTCCTTTGATTGTGCGTTGCAAATATTGCTCATCAAGAGGACCGGGGCCAATGCCATTACCGCTAAAGTATTCCTAAATCTTATCATTATTATTGTCATATTTTATTTAATTGCTTTTTTTAATGATGCTTGGCTCTGTCATCGATACGACTCCATTTGCAATGTTAAATCCATATTGAATAACAATAAGCGCATAATTATTGTTACTGACATTTACTAACGATAAATTGGCCATCCAATTTGTGTTGATATATTGATTTGAAGAGTTTATATAATATCTATCAATCCCATCATTAAGCCATGTTGTATAGTGCCCATTACCGTTAGGGTCTTCCGGATTTTCACTATTAATCTCATTCCTTAGTCTTTCGTTTGACGTATAGTAAGGTTCACCGGCTTTTTTTGCGTCGTTACTTTGATCTGTAAACCATTCATTTGCTTTCTGACCCGAAATTGGATTGTCAGTAAAAACTCTTTGAATCCAATTCAGATCGGCAGTTTTAAAATTCGGATCATTACTTATAAACCCAAACATAACCTGGACGCCCGTTGTAGTGCCAGCCTCGGTTTCACCCGGTTGCCCATACGGTTTCCAATAAGAATAAACAACACCAACCTGACTCCCGTTACTCATCACAGGAAATGTTTTAAATCCGCTTGGATCAATTGTAAAATTATTTGTACTCTCACCTCCGTACTGCTCCATCACTGATTGAGCCATGTCATCCGCCTCATCGATGTCCATACCATCAGAGTTTTGCAAACGGGCAAAAAATTCCTGCGCTGCATCTCCGGACAAATGAGTGTCCATACCATTCGGATCGATGGCTACCATCGGCATATTCATTACATAAATATACGGGCTTTGGCTAGTATAATTTTCTGCATGTGGGTCACCGACATGCCATCTCCCAACCTGGTTATCATACAACCTCGCCCCATAATCCAGCCATTCCAAACCACTACCATCGGAGAATTCCTTTCTTTGCTCTTCCTTTCCATTGTATTTTATTTTATTCTCCGCTACTGTATTCAGCGCCTTCGATGATATTCCCGCCATCGTCAACCCGAATGGATAATAATCCGTTGCTTCCAGCAAGGGTCCCCTGGTGTGGATCAACTGCAAATTGTCGAAGAACACATCCTGATTACTCTCGTTGCTGCAATAGACATACAAATATCCTCCCCTGGGAATGGTCAGATTGGAATGATGACTTTTTACCGTATCAGCTCCTTTTACAAGATCGAATCCGCTGCTGCCTGTGACCGGGTTGAACTGGTCATCGAATAATATCCAGTTAATGGACGCCTTGGGAATACTTCCTATATTGTTCTTTGCCGTATCCAGCAGGTATTTCAGACTGTTGACATCCGCGGTACTGCTATTAATGGCTGTTGAGATGCTTGCAGCCGTTCCATGACCAGCCGCGGTAACAGCCCCTGTCCCCACAAATGCCGCGATCAGATTCGTTAAGGCTGCAGATATGGGATAGCCATTGTTCGTACTCCCGTTGCTGTGCCAGAAGCTTTTCGCATATATGTCCACCACATCACCCGTACAGACCTTAAGTGTGATTCCAAGACCCGTTTTGTCACCCGTTGCGCCGTTTAATTTATAAACAATGGCGCTGTTTGCGGTCGGGGTAATATAAGGATCCGTATTGTAAGGAGGATTCCCGTTGTTGTTGACGTAATTATTATTGATAATCGCTCCCCAGCTGGCAATCCTCGACGTACTGATAGTATCCGCCGTATTGATGGCGTAATAATTTTTCAACATGCTCATCGAGCTGGCATTATTCTCTACCGTAGCTGCGGGATAGACATCCTGTCGCTTTTCATCCGTGAGAACCACCCTGACATTTCCTAAATGATCTTTTTCAAAAAAATCATAAAACATGGTATCGCTCTTGTTGACTGCTTTTGGTCTGATACGGCCTTCTTCATAGGCAATGAACTGTAGGGTATCATTCACATAGTTGAAGGACCCGGCGTAATCGGTCCTTATCAACCTGGTGGGATGTGCGGCAGTATCATTCACTATCTTCTGAAGCTTGATGCCATTCGCTGCATACACATATTTGATGGTTCCCTTGCCGGTCATCTGGATGCTATCAGGCATATTTCTATAGTTATAGTGGATATTGGCAATATACTTATTGTTGTCCTTATTCAGATTGCCATTCCCATCATACCAATAATCCTGCGTCGTATTATTGGAGATCTCCGTAAAATCGCCCAGATGGGCGCTGGTGTCGTTCTTATTGTCGGTGACATAATTCAGCCGGTTGCTGTTGGCATTGTATCCATAGGAAAGGCTGTCGATCGTAAAGGACTTGTTGACCTTGACGCCTTTCTGGATCATCGTCATGATATTTCCGTTCTGATCAAAGGTGATGGCCTGTGTCGAGAAATCGATACCGGCACTGACATCCCAGCTATTGGCGCCCGCGAGCTGGGTAAAATTGGCTTGGGTAAGCCGGTTGACAGGATCGTAACTAAAGCCGTATGCCCTTTGCTGGCCGTCCATATTGTTTCGCCATTTGATACCGGCGATATTACCATTCAATTGGGTAGAAGTAAACCCATAATCATAGGCAAGCTCCATCCCGAACCAGTTTTGCGCGCCATTAGAGGCATTGGCATAATCCTTATTGATGCCTTTCAACCATCCGCGTATATTATAGATGTATCGTAACGTGTCGATAGGGTTGACCGTATAGCTATAATTGGAGATGCTCGTCCGTTGTTGTCCAATCTTCTTCCATTGCACCTGACCCAACTCATTATATCTTACTACGGCGACACTATCTTCCGGGCTGTTACCGACTTTTTTGACGGTAGCAGTCAAACGCCCTGCCGCATCATAGAATTTCTTCGTGAGCACAAGATATCCCTGCGCGTTGGTGCCGCCTTTACCATGTGCTTCCAGCATTCTCACCACCTTACCCGAAAACCCGTATTGCAGGGTCGTCGTATCCTTTCCGCCGGTGTAATTGGTGGCCTGGGTTTGTATGACCAGCCCTCTGTTGTCGAAAAAAGTGACAGTGTACAGATAGGTACTGGTGCCAAGAACGTTCACTTTCGTGCCGGTTATTTTACCAACCGTCGAGCTGGTCGCCGTTATGCTTTGAGGATAGGGAAAGACAGTATTGCTCGCAGTATAGAAATAGTTATTATTGTTGGTATAAGTATTGATCAGACTGCTGCTGAGGCCGCTTCCGCTGCCGCTTACCCAATCATAGTTGTCATAATATGTTTGTCCGAGGATCGTGAAACCGCTGGCCGGTGAAGGATATGTGATCGAGTTGGACGCCAGATTTTGGTGAAAAGCCCTATCTCCTCCACTATTCCAGACACCGGTCAGGATGGCCCTGTTGATGGAATCATAAGCAATATACATCCATTGGCCGTTGGCACGCATGTTGCTGTCCTGGCTCATGATCAGGCGATCCCGCGCATCATAGACCATCCAGACTTCGCCGGATCCCGGGGCACGTTTGATGATCGCCCGGTTAAACTGGTCATATTCATAGCAAAAGGTCAACTCCTTGCCGATGGTGGAAGCTTTCCAGGTGGCCGCGTCGAAAGTCCAGTTATTGGCCTTCAGCCAATCTGTTCCTTTGGGTTGAATGACATACCTGATATTGCCGGGGTCGTCATAAATATAATATGTACAATACCAGCCCGTGTGCCCGCTGTACAGACCGGCTCCGGTCGCGTACTGAACTTTGTTCAGGATGCGGCGCCCCTGCATATCATTATAGTCGACGGCCGAAAAGCCCTGTTCGTTCGTTCTGACGCTCTTGTAAAGAGTTCCCGCAGCATAATAGCCGACTTTAACAGGGGTGGCCCCGGCGGCAGGATTATTCCAGACGACTACGCTGTCGCTGGCATCGTTAACCTGGTATTGTGACAATACGCCGATCGCATTGCCCACCCAGTTATTCCCCGGTGCATAGCTTTTCAGAGGCCGATTCAGGGGAGACGTTTCTATATCCGATCTGCCGTAAAAGAACTTTTCACCGCTGGCATTATTACCCGGATTATACATATTCGTCATAAAGGACGCCTGTTCGGTATAGGGATCAGTCTTTAAACTTCCGTTGCTGGAGGTGGAAACATAGGGGAGATATCGGATCGTTTGTTTGCCGAACGTATCATAAATAAAAGGTTGCACCATATCGTATCCCAAAGGACTAATTCCCTTGCTCACCGTCTGGAAAGTTCTGCCCAGGCCGTCGGCGAAGGTGGTTTTCTGCCTGACTTCCTGCACGGTTCTGCTCGCAGACACAAATTCGGTATCCGAAATGATGGGCTTCTCCCCTTCCCACACACGCGTATAACTAAGAGAATAGTTGATAGAATAGGCGGACGGCACCGGCCTCACTGTTTGCGAACCTGCACCCGGATACACTTGGGTATTGGGAACCTGCGCTTGCACCAAAGACGCGGAGAAAAAGAGCGAAAATACCAATAGATACAACCTGATAGTGGACATAAAATTAATTTGGAACGTACTTAAATTGGACGTTATCAGTAATTGGCAGCGACAGATTGGCCATCGCTGGTCTGAAAGAAGAGGTGATGTATTTTGCTGTCAAAAGACAAAAACAGTAAATAAAACAAGATATGCATGATCGTAATGTTTGTTGGGGATCTTATACTACTGAGGGGTACAACTTCCACCAGGACTGATCGGAGTAGAACTATAGCCCGTATAATTGCCACTCGTTACGCAATCGGGCAGCCAGGCCCAGTGATAAGTATAGACCCATTTGCCCAGTGACTGATTATAGCCACTGGCCGTAATAATCTTGGTCCCGAGCACACAGGACCCGTTGATGATCCGTTGGTCCTCCGCTGTACAATACCCGGGTACGGGGCAGGCAGTGAGGTCCATTCTGTTCACAACCCATCTCGTCTGACCGTAAGTCGAGCTGCAGGCACTGCTGTCACTTTGTTGTTTAAGCTGATAACCGGATTTATTACCCGCTGAATCCGTTTGACACCGTAGAACACCCATGTCTTTCCAGACAGCTATGACGCATTTTGAGCAAGTTTCTGTCCGCGTCCACCTTGTGGTATTATAGGTAGGGCTATTCATATTGATATCGACCTCTTCATCGAGAAAGGTCTGACTGTAATAATTTGTATCGGCTGCACATTTTTGTTGAACCGTTCTTCCGGTCAGCCGCAATACGGCAGTGTCCCCAAGGAACGAAGGCTCGAAATAAGAGGCCGCTTTCAGAATATTCTTGTCTCCATCCCTGATGAATCGTATTCGTGCTCTGCCGTCGTACTCGTAATAGTTAATTGTGTTATCCGGTTGGTCTGCTGCAGTAACACCGGTCATTGGATTAAAACAGTAGGAGGTCATTTGCGCTCCAGCCGGGAATATCCTGAGCTCATCCACTTTGACCGAACCGCTGATGGTGACACTGGTGGTGCCGGCAGGAAGCTTGTGTTCAAAATAATTCCATCCGTTCCTTGTCACTCCCTGAACGCCGGCAGTGGAATTGACCGTGGCGGCGGTTGTAGGCGACCAATACGACACGATATAGACCTTGGAGCCATTTAGTCCGGACTTCGTAATATTTCCGGCTGTGAGGTTGTAAGATCTTTTCCCTGTGAGGAATGATACGGTATCCCTTCCCGTACCCGCAACGGTCCAATTTCCATTACCCGAGCTTTCAAAACTCGTGAAAGCAATATCCGAACTATCGGCGCCGGCTATCTGGGCAACTACGAAAGACCTGTTATAATCCCAGATGAGGTTCGTCTTATCGTTACCCTTTTTAATGGCATAGGAAATTGTGTTATCAGGATTGTACCTGATCGAGGCAGTCTTCTGGAAATAGGCCGAGGGAAAGTTGAAGGCTTTGGGATAGGTCGTTGCGATATTCAGTGTGGCCGGGGGCGTTCCAGCCTGGGTGGTCAATAAGCTGTATTCATCGGTCAGCAGGAACGCGGTGGAATCCGTACGTGATCTGTACCGGAATGATTTGTATCCACCCGAGGTAACATTGCTGTTGGTGTAGTTAAAGGTCGCCAGTGGCACATTCAAAAATGCCTTCTGCATGAAGTAGATAGTGGAATCTCCATTATTGACAGGATTACAATCATAGCTGTAGATGGTCTGCTGCTTAAGCACATCCCCTTTGCTGCTCCTCGTAACGATCGAAGTGGGTCTGGTATGCGCTGTATTTTCATAATTAAAAAGCGTGGTATCAGTGATATATTTTGTCGGCGTTTCAAAACTCTGTTTGATAATCATCGACGGCCTTACGGACATTTTCGCTGCTATATATCTGTACATATAAAAGAAGCTGTACGGCGGCGGCAGGATGGGTCTTATTCCTTTATTGATCTGGTTAGGTCCTTCACCCACAGCCACATTGCCGGACGAATCGATATAGTACCATTCGCCCGTCACCACATCGCTCGCCGTTCCGGCTGTACCGGGCTGATAATTGATACTGCAAGCATCTTTTTTATAGATACATGTAAAGAGAGTCGCTGGCACGTATGCATAGTAAGTCCCCTTATATTGCAAAGAAGTCTTTTCCAGCAATTGACCGCTCCGGCTATATACCCTTTTCTCCTTTTCCTGCCCGTTCAGTAAATTTTCGGGAAGTCGTTTGTATTGTGTGGTGGGAAATAGATTATACTGAGCGTTTAGCGGGAACCGCGTAGTCTCGGAAATGGAATTTGAATAGAACACCGAATCTGTATTGGTATCATTATAATATTCATATTCTATGTATCCATTGGTGACCCCATTCTTTTCCTCCTGGACCGTTACATTATTATAACTCACATGTTGGCCCGTACCGGATCCCTGATAAATGCTTTGGGCAGTCCGCAGATACTTGGGACTGAGATTTCCCGGGCCGCAGCCAAGAGAAGAATAGTCGGTCAATAAAGCCGGCGGGTCATAAAGATACCCGCTCGATGTGTTTGTGCCGAATAATTTATAGATATACCTTGCTATCAGGGTGTCCCTGGATATGGGATCGTATCTCATGATCCGCCTGACCCTGAGACCACTGATCGTATTGGGTAAAGAAAAACTCAAATAGGGAATGGAATATGCGCTGCCTGTTGCAATGCTATTATCGAGAGCTCTGCCGGTATTCGCGTCGTGTTGCTCATATTCTATGATAGTTTTACCGCCGGTGGGATAATTGATCCCGACCAGCGCGTCAAGTTGCATCGCCGGCCAGGCAGGTCGTCTGTTGGCTGTATCCGAATAACAGCCGGTGTATCCAAGCATAAGCTTTCCTGCGTTATTCACACCGTTGTGATACCCCCAATAATCCTGCGCAGAGGTGCCTCCGTAACTCACGCCGGCGTAATATTCAAAACCGTATAACGAAAAGGTATTCAGCTTCAGATCCCGGATGATAAATTCCCTAAGTCCGGCTCGTTGGGATGGTAGCGTCATATAGGTAAAGTCGAATTGCCGGAACGCCTCCCCCGTAGACTTGTCTTTTGCGATGATGGTATTTCTCTGCAACTGTAATTGTTCATTACTGCCGGTGATCGTGGACAGAAAACCCATAACATTGCTTTGGGTCGTTATCTGCAGGACCGGATTGGCTGGGCAGGTTCCATTGTTCTTGATAAACTGTTGTTTGCTTTCCAATGCAGCCGCATTGGTGACAGTGGATCCTGAATAGCTGAATACAATGGTATCGGCCGTATTCCTGTCGACGATCCTGGTGAGCTGCCAGCCGTTGTATAGATTTGGCTTACCCAGGACGGGTGTATAGATCTTCGACGATTCCGTCTCTCCAAAATAATAATCCCTTCCATCCGGAGTGGCTATTTTGAAAGAATTGAAATAGTACATTTTGTAAAAGGTCGTGTCGGTAGTGAAAAGCGCACGCACGGTATCCAGTCGGGACCTAAAGTCCACGCTGATCTGGAGATCCTGGTTATAGGGCACCAGGATCGGTGTCCGTCCAACTCCAAAGATGAATTTCCCGGAATAATTGCCGAATTTGAAATAAAAGACATCGGGCTCCCCATCTACCAGTCCATTATATAAAAACCGCGTGGCCGTGGCTGAGGCTATATTACCTGCACTGATGGATGAATCATGCCTGGTAAATTCAGTGAATAGTACAGAGTCCGACTCAGCCCTTGCTCCGGAATCGATGTAAAATCCTCCGTATATTTTGTTCGAATTGATAAGCGAGTCTCTGTTGCTCGTCCATCTATAGTACGTTACGTTCGGCGTTTGAGAGTAATCCACATATTTGTGTGAAGCCATTTCAAATCGCAACCCCTCGTCCTCATTGCCGCGTATCTGTCTGGCAATACAGCCTCCCGCATTCAGCGACCATCCAAGACCATATGCTCCTGCGCTCTGATCGGCCCTGATCCCTCCGGTGCTGTAATCCAACGTAATGGGTACCGACAGACTACGCGAAGAAAGCGTGTAGACTGGGATGGAGATATTTGCCTGGCCGGTAAACGGCGAGACAGGAATGTCGATGGCTTTTTGAATAGCCGCCACATCCGGCAGCCTTGAGGAATACTCTAACTTTGATTGCCCAATGATATCTTGGCCATATCCCCTGGTAAAGGCAATACAAAGCAGGCCCAATAAAATTGCTGAGATTCTATCACGCATATAATCGAACTTTTAATCTATATTTTAGAAATTAATGCCCGTTCTGAATTTAAAAGGCTGGGCAGCGGGTATCCGGCTGCCGGCCAGCAAGTCATAGAGCAGTTGGATACTGCCTTCCTTTTTGCCGGCCTTGTATTTCTTCGTCAATCCCAGCAATGCACTTTTCTGCCATATATCGACATTGTTATGCAATTCCCGAAGACTTCCAAACCTTTGCAGGTAATTGTATTCCCAGCCGCCTGTGATCCAAAGGCTGGCACGCCACCTGATATCCACATAGCTCCGGAGCCCAACACCTTCATTGCTAAAGTGGATACACTGTATTTTACCCATGCCCACCTTATAACTGGCTCCAATGCCCGTTTGTATATTATCAGTGATCATAACCCCCAGTGTAAGGGCCACATCGGCGATGGATGGCAGGTATGCGCTGCTGGTGGCCGTTTGTATATTGAATCCATAAGTCAGGCGCTGCAGCCATTTTTTTCCATGCTGGCCGTCCGGCTTGAAATTGGGTATAGTCACATCGCTATGGGTGCCGCCTGCCTGGGCAATCTTGTTCTTGAGTTGATCCAACTGCCCCTGTGCCTGTTCAATGTATTGATCGGGTATTACCGCAGCGGGTGATCCGGCAGCAGCTGTTGCGGGGACATTGATTCCCAGCTGTTGCTGAACCAGCGCCGCTACCTGCGCGCTGGTCTGCAGACCATTCAATGCCAGGGGCGAGCCGTAATTGGCGGGCATAGGAAACAGTTTAGCCAGCAGGCTGTATTGCTGCCAGTATTGCTGGAAGGCCGGCACTCTGGCAACAAGGGAAAGGATCTTTTCCTGCAGCTTATCCGGTCTATTGAGGAGTTCCCTGTACTGGCTGAGTTCCTGCCTGTAATAATATACCTCCTTATTGATCCGCAGCAACTGGCCGCCTGGCGCAAGATTGGGCAATTGACGCATCAGCACCTGTTCCCGCTCTTTGACAAAATTCTCCACAGCGGCGGCACGGGCATAGCTGCTTTGCAGTTTTTTAAGTTCCTGGCTTAGTCCCTGTATTTGTTGTAGTCTATCGGAGGGCAGCTTGATGCCGCTTTTTTCCAGGAAGCCGAGTGCAGTTTGCATACTGTCCAGGCCGGGGATATAATATTCGGCAGTTGTGGCGACACCTTTCTCGCCGGAGTTTATTTTATCCCGGAGTTGCCGGTATTGAACGGACGACCCTGCAAACAACATAGCAGCCTTACTGCTGTCCTGTGCGGCCGCCAGGGCCTGCAGATTCGTCTCTTTGCTTTGAAGGCTTTCCAATAAATCCGACGACCTTTTATCGATGTGCCCGGAAAGCGCGGCGTATCGTCGCTGCAGTTTGACCAAGCTCCTGGCACTGAGATTGTCAGCGGACAATGTAGCATAACTGCTGTCTTGCGCCAACGTTGCACTGTCAGCGAAAATGCATGTGCACACAAGCATGAACAATCCGGCAGGGCTAATAAAATATTTTTTATACGGGCATAGCAGTAGCTTCCTCTTCATAAGAAAGGGTTCAATAGAAAATAAAAGAATAAAATAGCTTCTGCACAAGGACGATAACAGCACCTTATTGCATAATGCCTGGAAAGAAATGGTCAGACTGTTAAAAGTACAAGGAAACGGGTAAAGGGGTTATCAGGGGGGAGGATCAGTTAGGTAGCATCAAAGTAAATGGAAAATAGATTCCCATTCTATACCACTAACTGGTAATGCATCGTAAAATTACTAAGTGCGAAGGTGTTGAAGTAAATGGATAGACCAATAGCCGTGTAGAAAATGACAATAGCCGTGTCGATTTAAACAATAGACGTGTCATGAATAGAAAAACAGGAAGGCAATGTTCCCCGAAAATAAAAATACAAATCGAGTAAAACTACTCGACTTTTGCAGTTTTCCGAAATAGCTGTTCGTTAAAGAGCGTCGTGACCATGCGTAAGACGTCTTCCTCAATACCCCAACCGCTTCTTCATTTCATTATACAGCTGCTTAAGCTCCTCATTCATTTTGCTGAGATCAATAGACACTTCTTTTTCATCGTCCAGGCTCCAGCTCTCGTTAAAATTTCGGGGTGGGTGAGGGTTGCTGTTGTCGAAATACTTCATCAACGCCGCACGGGTAGCTTCATCCAATGAATTTACCTCAATGGTATGCTCTTTGGAGAGACCAGTCACTCCACCACCGGCTGACAAAGTAAGTTTCATTCCATAAAGTTAGCTCATAATCCCACAGCCTTCCAGGCTTTTTTTACAGCTTTTTCCTGGGCGCTCCCGGCGCCAAACAGGGTGCCTGCCTTTACCGTCGTTGCATTGGCGAGATCGGTGAACTGCGAGGTGCTGTTAAGCAGCGTTTCATCACAGAGGGCCTGGTACCAGATCTTGCCCGCCGCCAACCAGGGCTTCCCTCCCAGTTCAACGGCAGTCAGGTAAAACGCGTGATTGGGGATACCAGAATTTATATGCACACCGCCATAATCGCCATTCCTGGTATTGGGCAGCGTTGCATAATCCTTCATATGACCGGGCTGCGGGTCATTGCCCAAAATAGGGTGATTCTTAAAGGCTGCGCCAGGCTCCTTCATGGATCGCAGCGCATAGCCGGTGCCCCGCATGCAGGTACGGCCAATCAGCCAGTCAGAGCTGCCTGCATCTTCGCCTAGCGTCATCTGCCGCACCATGATACCAAAAACGTCTGCCATCGATTCATTGATGGCGCCGCTTTGCGCAACGTATTCAAAGCTGGCCTCGTATTGCACCACGCCATGGGTGAGTTCATGACCCGTGATGTCGATGTCGGTGGTAAACGATTTGAACACCTCGTCACCATCGCCGTAAACCATTTGCGTGCCTTCCCAGAAAGCATTTCCGAAATTGGTGCCGAAATGCACAGAATTGATAAGGGGCAGACCTTTACCGTCCACAGAATTCCGTTTGAACTCGTTGTAATAAAAGTCCCATGTATGCCCGCAGTTGTCGTAAATATTGTTCACGTCTTTATCCTTCACCGGCTTTTGACCCTCTTTTCGCATGAGCTTACCCGGCAGATCCTTCTGGTCATTGGTATTTTTGGCATCGTACACCATTCTCTTTGGCTTGAGCTTGGGGGCCTTTTTTCCCGCTTTACTGGTCTTAGCAGCGGTCTTAGCCGGGGCAAGGGCCTGTACCAGGTTGCCTACCGAGGTCGTTAATACCGCTTTCATCTGTTTGCCATTCATTTCAGTGAGCAGCGTCCTCTTTTTCCTAAACAGCTCAGCATTGAATTTTGTATTGACCGAGCCTTCAAAAAGGCTTCTTTTTGTTGCTCCGGCTACCTCTATTTTATCCACCATATAGGGAGGGATAATGCAATGGATCGGGTTTCTAATGCTGCAATTGTTACACATACAGGTATATTTTAAATGATGAGAAAACTTGTTTGTCTGCACCAGGCATCATCATCCTTTTGCAAAAAATTCATGGCTGTCCGCATTCCTGATCGCCATGCCCGGCTTTTTCACTGCCAGCGTCCTGCAATCGTCCTCGCCATAAGCGTTATCTTCCGTAAGCGCTGAAGCATGGCTGTGTTCGTGCACAATCGTTCCTGCCTTTGAATCCGCCCCCGTATCCGGCGCGCTCCAGAAGGCGCTGCAGATCCAGATGGTTCTCGTCCGTGGGTAGGTGTATGCATAATCCGTCTTCCCGCAGCCTTGGGTGCCGAGATCATAGATAAAGTGCCGCGTCTCGAAGTCCTTTTTTATTTTCCGGAAATTCTTTTTTACATGCGCAAAATGGGCCTGGGTATAGATACCGAACCATGTCTTATAGAATGGGTTCTTTTTCATTTCTTCCAGCGCTTTGACAGCAATACGATAGCCATTGGCATGTGCCTTAACCACCTTTGCCTGCTGCGCGGGCGTGCCACCCCTGCATGTACATGGCAACAAGGCGGCTCCTGTGGCAAGCCCTTCGACGATCATGCCCCCGGGTTTCAGGGCCGCATCGCTTTTGATCTCCATCCTTCGCACCCTCTCACCCGCGGTAAGCTTTGGGCTTGCGCCTCCGCTGATCAGGAACGCAGCATCTTTACTCCGGACGTTCAGGTTCCTGCCCACAACATTACTGGTAGACGCCGTCAACAGCAGCGATTCCGTCACAGGTTGCCGGAAGTAAACCATTTTCTCCGCCCTATACGCAACCTTAACCTTGCCCGCTTTCGAAATATCATAGCTTTCGCTCACGTCGATCTTAGCTACGGCAGATCTTCCCGGATCGAGCGACAGAAAATCCTCCGGCCCCGGTCTGCCTCTTTTAATAAGCTTACCGTCATAGGCGATCCTTTTACCATTGTGCAGGACAGCGAGGCAATCCGTCTTCAGACCTTCCAGGGGCGTATTCCATTTTAAGATATGCACCGGCTCCTTTGAATGATTGGTAAGCTCGAAGATCAGCGAAGCCGCTTCGTCTTTTTTGTAGCTGGCGTGTGCGTATACATTTGCCGTAATGGATTCCATGTATAGCAAATTATTCTATACTGACGGACCAAACAACGGGGAAAACACCTATTTTATCCCCAATAACGTAATTTTGCCTTCCGGGCGCCAAACAGCCCGAAGTGTTATGCCGGAAAAAGAAAAGCTCAGACTGGACAAATATCTCTGGTCCATCCGCCTGTTCAAGACGCGGGCGGAAGCAACGGACGCGTGTGGTAAAGGGAAAGTGAAATACAATGGAGATGCCGCCAAAGCTTCCAAGTCCGTCAGCGTCGGCGACGAATACGAGGTGAAGACGGAGCTCAAGCGCTGGCGGATCAAAGTCACGGAGTTACTGGACCACCGGGTGCAATATGCCCTTGCCATCAACTATTACATCGATATTACGCCCGCGGAGGAGATCGAGCGGCTGCAGTTCCAGTCTGCCAGCTTCAATACGGGTAAAAGGCAAAGTAAGATCGGCAGGCCGACGAAGAAGCAGCGGAGGGAGTTGGATGATTTTATGGAGTGACTGCCTGGGATGGTATTTCTAAGGTTTATTGATTTTTTTAGGGCGTGCCCCTGCGGGTCGTGCTTTTCATTGCAAGTCCTCGCCCTGCGGGCTGCGGGCTTTTCACTGCAATCACTCACGCTGGACTGTTATGCACCATAGTTTTTTCTCTTGCTCCTGTGCATCTCCCCTTTGAATTAAGCCGGGCAGCCCTAACCTCTCCGTCGCTGTATTTTCGGTACCTCTGAACATCTGTCCATTTTTCAGCGAAAACCAATTGGGCAGTTGTACCTGAATGCGCTATCCGAAAATAAGGCTCCTACGAGGCAGGGCTGACCCTGGCAGATGCTTTGTGCACGTGCGCTCTTTTTGCCTGGTAGTTTATTGTTTTCTTATGCACAGATAATATTAGGGGTGGCATGCACAGTGCGCTCTTTTCTTCGGTCAGCCTTCGTTCTCATCCTAATGTTGCGCTGCTGTATTTACCCGGCCCACTTCCTGAAAGTTGTTCATGGAGCAAGCCCTTTATCTTACCCTTATCGTATCCTACGTTCAGGTAAATAAGGCAGCGCCGACTCTTTACACAGCTAATTTTCTCGCCGTGCCATCCGAGAAAATTATAGATCGATATTCCCTTTATGGACTTAATGATCCAGCAAAGCACCGACAAAGAGTACAAAGGAAAAGCTATGCATCTATAACTTGAAACATTTGACAATCTATTGAACCCTTTTAACATGAGGTCAGAGCCGGATTCGAACCGGCGATACCCTGTTTTGCAGACAGGTGCTTTAAGCCCCTCAGCCATCTGACCAAATAAAAAAGAGGGTGTCTCAAAAGTAAATTGAGGCACCCTTTTTCAATTTCGGTTTTTACGCGAGTTTATGCACAGGGTTGGGATAAGTAGTTGAGGCGATCGTTAGAGAGGTTGAGAGATTTG